>Ga0074195_1000032_pt1 | contig 386484 bp, 374 predicted proteins | sample EPASupsiteHSE623_FD_64525 | JGI IMG/M metagenome (GOLD analysis project Ga0074195, IMG submission 64525) | Bioremediated contaminated groundwater from EPA Superfund site, New Mexico - Sample HSE6-23 | ecosystem: Environmental > Aquatic > Deep subsurface > Groundwater > Contaminated ... | reverse complement strand
GCAACTCTTTTTGAAAGAATCCAGCTAATCGATTTATTATCTCTCAGCGATTTTGAGGGTCATAAAATCAAGCCACATCTGGCACAAACACTGCTCTTCTAAAACCTTTATTGGACACTAGTGAGAAAAAGTGACTGGTTTTAAAAGAGGGCTTAGAAAAGGCCCTCTTTTTTTATGAAATTTTAAGCCCTTTCACCATATACACCTGTTGGGGCTCGGTCTTGCCCTTAAGGGTGATGGGCTCGGCAGCCTCGGCAGCGATACAATCCTTGCATGCTTCATAAGTGGCCCGGCTGATGTTGAGAGTATTGTGGAAAACCTTGCTCACCCCTTCCAGGCGGGCGGCCAGATTCACCGTGTCGCCCAACACCGTGTACTGGCGCAGCTGAGATCCTCCCACCACTCCCAGCGACACTTCTCCGGTAGCGATGCCCACCCCGATGGCAAAGGTCTTGCGACCTTCCTTTTCCCATTGTTCATTTAACTTCTGCATGGCTTCCTGCATCCCCAAACCGGCCTTGACCGCCAGCAGGGCGTGGTTGCTTTCCGGAGCGTTGGTTTCGGCCAGCCCGAACACCACCATTTGAGAGTCCCCAATGTAGGTAAAGACCACCCCGTAATTGGCGGAAAACACTTCTCCCATAGCCTGGTGAAACTCATTCAACATATCGGCCACTTCCATAGGATCCATAGATTCAGAAAGGGTGGTATAGCCCCGAATATCGGAAAACAGCACCGAAAGATTCATTCTTTCCCTCAAAGCCCGATCGCCCTTGGTCTGAATGTAATGATCGATAAAGGCCTGAGGCAAAGGTGCGAACTCCTCCACCAGTTTCTTGAAGTGAAACTTGGCCTTGGATTCATTATGATGGTGATAAACCGTCAAGACCAGAAATGAAAGCAGCAAAGAGGTCAAGGTGGCGCTTAGCAGAAATTGCTCGCCCCGCAGAAACAGCAGGTAAGCCAAAATAAGCACTCCCAACATCCCCAGGGCGGTCAAAGCCCCGCCCATGCGGGGAGAAAACCGGGGCAGGCAAAAGCCCAGCAGCAAGCCGGAGAGCAGGATGATCCAGAGGCTGGTGGTGGTGGGCAGGTAACTGCTGAATTTCCCCTCCAGCAGGGTCAGCATCAAGTTGGTATGAATCAGCAAACCCGACATCCGCCCCAGGGGGCTGACTTTCTGATCCATCCCGGCCGAAGCCGTCACCCCTAACAAAACCAGGCGATTCTTGAAATAATCTTTCATTTCCCCGGGCTGCATGGCAAAAACATCTTTCAGAGAAAAGGAAGAAAAATAGGGCTTTTCTTTGAGAGAAAAATCCCCCTCTTCGTCCCGGGCGAAATAGTTGATCAGTACTCCTTTGGAACTGGTGGGGATTTTCAGCTTGCCCAGCTTGATAAATTTACTTCGGGGCAGGTATTCCACCTTTTCCAGGGGAAAGCCGGTAAAATGGCAGTAAGCCAGCAAATCCAGGGAATAATAAGTTTTTCCCGGGGTACGGATCAGCAGGGGGATTCTCCGGGTGATTCCATCGGGGTCGGCTTCTTCGTAGGTATAGCCGATGAGGCGTTTTCTCTCTTCTGGAGTCCAGCCCGCAATCAAAGACTCGAGCGGGAAGCGGAATTTAACTTCCCCCTCCTCGCTGGAAAAGTTGCCGCATAAAATCGCCGATTTCTTCCGGGCTAAAGCCCGGGCCAGGGCCTGATCCTCGAGCCGGAAACTCGGCTCCTGAAACAAGATATCGATGATGACGGTTTTTGCCCCGGATTTTTCCAGCTTATTCAACAATTCGGCGTACCGAGAGCGGGGAAAGGGCCAGCGCCCGAAACGGGGGTCGGCCAGGGTGGCTTCGTCGATTTTAATCACCGCCACGGGCTGGAGGGTAGAAAACCCCTGTAAATCAGAGGGTTTAAAGGCCTGGGCCAGCGATTTTTCCCGGCCCTGATAAAAATAATTATAAATGGTATTATCCAGGTAAGAAAAAGGACCTTTCTGCTCGTAAAACAAAAAAAATACAAAAGCCAGCAAAATCACGGCCAGACCGCTGAGTAAACCCAGCCCCAGGCTGATCAGCCGTTCGCGTTGCTTGAGATTGATTTTTATCCCCTTCATACTTTACCATACCATTTTGGCGTTAAATCCGGGTTTTCCTCTAAACCAGGAAAACTTGCCTTCCGCGGCTAAAATTAAGGGGAACTATTTAAGGAGATAAATTTGATGAAATTAAATTATACCCTCGCCCTTTTACTGGCCGGGCTGCTTTTATCCCTGGGCTGCGCTAAAAACGGCGTCACTACCGGAAGTTTCGGGGGAAACACCGCAGGCGGGGTGCAGGGAACGGTCAACGACGGTTTAACGGGGATTCCCGGTGTTCTGGTGCAAGTGCTGGGAACCGGACTGCAAACCACCACCTCCGCCGACGGAACTTATCAGATCAACAATATCCCGGCCAATCTGCAGACCCTGAGATTCAGCAAGAGCGGCTACACCTCGGCCGACCAGCAGATCGCCATCTTGCCGGGGCAAACCGTCCTGGTCGATCAAATTTTATTCGCTTCCCAGCCGGTTCTACTCTGGCTGGCGCCGGAAGAGGGGGCGCTCTTAGAGCGGATAACCCTGGTGGGCACAGGTTTCGGCACCACCCAGGGGACGGTGCGCTTTAATGGAGCCCTAGCCTCCATAATTTCATGGCTTGGGGAGCAAATCGTGGTACAAGCCCCCGCGGCCTCCAGCGGCAGAGTGGCAGTTACCGCCGCCGGAATAACTACCGGGGACGACGTAATCTTTACTTTCCTGGAGCCTTCCCTGGATTCCCTCGATCCCGATTCGGGCAGTGCGGGAACCCTAGTCACCATCTCCGGCAGCAACTTCGGCTTGATCCAGGGAACCGCAATTCTCAGCTTCAACGGAACCGATGCCCCGGGAACCGTAAGTTGGGGCAACACCCAAATTATCACTACCGTTCCCGTGGGGGCTGAAAGCGGAGAACTTACCCTCCATACCTGCGGGGGGGATTCCAACTCCCTGCCTTTCACCGTCAATCCGTAAATATTGCTATACCGTCCTTCTAAAAGCCCGGGATTACACCGGGCTTTTTTTATTGCACCGCCTGGAAAAGTGAAAAATGGTTAATTTTCACCATATTTCAGCAGGTATTTAGCGATTTTTTTTTAGCTTACTATTTGTTAAAATCTAAGGGTATTCTCATTTAAACAATTTGAAACCAGCAAAATCGGAGGAATATTTATGCCGACATTCAACCGCGAAATCTCCCTCACCTTGGGAGGAGAAGCCGGGCAGGGAATTCAGACCATCGAATACCTGTTGGTGAACCTCTTTAAAGCCGCGGGATATCAAGTTTACGCCACCAAGGAATATATGTCCCGGGTGCGGGGAGGCAGCAACTCCACTACTCTGCGAGTGGGAGAGAAAACCCTTGCCGCCCCCTGTGACCGGATTGATTTACTCATCCCCCTGGATAAAGACTCCCTTTCTCATTTAAAAAACCGAATTTCACCCCAGACTTTAATTATTGGGGATAAAACCCTGCTGGGAGAAGATTATCCGGTCATCGACGTCCCTTGGGGCAAACTCGCCAGCCAGGCCGGAGCCGGAATTCTGGCCAATACCGTAGCTACCGCCTTTATCTGCGGGATGATGGAGTTGAACGAGGATTTGCTGAATAAATTCCTGGCGGCTTACTTTGACCGCAAAACTCCCGAGATTGTCGAGCAAAACCTCAATGCAGCCAAAATCGGACTGGAATGGGGGCATAAAATTGCCAGTGAACGGGAGATTAAAATTGTCATCCAACCCCAGCCCCAAGTAAAAGGCCAGATTCTCCTAAACGGAGCCGAGGCCATCGCCCTGGGGGCCGTGGCCGGGGGCTGCAATTTCGTTTCGGCTTACCCCATGACTCCCTCAACCGGCATTTTCACCACTCTGGCCCAAAACGCGGAAAAACTCGGCTTAGCGGTGGAGCAGGCGGAAGATGAAATCTCCGCGGTCAACATGGCTTTGGGCGCATGGTACGCCGGAGCGCGGGCCCTAGTGCCCACTTCCGGGGGAGGTTTCGCCCTGATGGTGGAAGGAATCAGTTTATCCGGCATGCTGGAAACCCCGCTGGTCATCAGTCTGGGGCAGCGGCCCGGCCCCGCCACGGGTTTGCCCACCCGCACCGAGCAGGCCGACCTGGAATTCGCTCTTTATGCCGGGCACGGAGAATTCCCCCGCATTATCTTAGCCCCGGGAACCCTGCAGGAAGCCTTTACTTTAAGCGCCAAAGCTTTTAATTTAGCCGATAAATGCCAGTCGCCGGTCATCATCTTAAGCGACCAGTATTTCGTGGACGCCTATTACAACATCGAAAAGCCCGACCTTGCACAGTTAAAACCCGAATATCACTTGATTAAAACCGCTTCCGACTACCGGAGATACGCTCTCACCGAAGACGGCTTGTCGCCCCGGGGTATTCCAGGCTACGGCGAGGGGCTGGTCTGCGTGGACAGCGATGAGCATGACGAAACCGGCCACATCACCGAGGACATGGAAGTCCGCAGCCGGATGGTGGAAAAACGGCTAAAAAAACTGGAAGCAATGAAAGATGAAGCCATTTCTCCCACCCTGCTAGGCGGGGATGACTACCGGAACCTGGTGATCGCCTGGGGTTCCAACTACCAGGTAGTGAAGGAAGCCCTGGAGGGTTTAAATTTAAAAGACACCGCTTTTCTCCATTTCAGCCAGCTTCATCCTCTCCACCGCGAAACCGCCAAATTCTTAAGCAAAGCAAAAAAGCTGATCTTGCTTGAAAACAACGCTACCGGGCAGTTCGGCAAGCTCCTGCAGCTGGAGACCGGAATAAAAATCGAAAACCGGATTTTAAAATACAACGGCCTGCCTTTCACGGTAGAAGAAGTAACCGAAAGCCTTAAATCCCTGCTGGAAGGAGGCCTGGAATAATGAAAACCACTTACGACATGGGGCCCATCGACATCGCCTGGTGCCCTGGGTGCGGAGATTTCGGGATTCTAGACCTGGTGAAAAACGCTTTAAACGAACTGGAAATCAAACCCGAAGAGTTGGTTCTGGTGTCCGGCATCGGCCAGGCCGCAAAACTTCCCCATTATTTAAGAACCAATTTCTTTAACGGCCTGCACGGGCGGGCTTTGCCTCCCGCTACCGCCATCAAAGCCGTCAACCCCGGTCTTACGGTCATCGTAACCAGCGGAGACGGGGATATGTACGGGGAAGGCGGAAACCATTTCATTCATGCCATCCGGCGCAATCCGGACATTACCAACCTGGTGCACAACAACATGGTTTACGGCTTGACCAAGGGCCAGGCTTCCCCCACCAGCCAGACCGGCTTTAAAACCCCGATCCAGGTCGGGGGGGTGAGCGAGGAGCCCTTCAATCCCCTAGCCGTGGCCATCGCCCTGAATGCTCCTTTTGTAGCCCGGGCGTTCATCGGGGATAAAGACCAGAGCAAGGCAATCCTCAAACAAGCCATCCAGCATAAAGGCTACGCCCTGGTGGATATTTTTCAGCCCTGCGTTACCTTTAACAAATTCAACACTTATAAATGGTTCAAAGAAAATACTTATTACCTGGAAGATAGCTATGACCCCACCGACCGCAAGGCGGCTTTTGCCCAGGCTTTGGAAAGCGAAAAATTACCCCTGGGCATATTCTACCGCAACGATAATAGGGCGGCTTTCGAAGAAACCCTACCGGCTTACCGAGGGGACAAAACCCCGCTGTTCCAACGGCCGGTTAACTTTAACCAATTAAAACAACTGCTTGATGAAAAGCAGTAAAAAGGAGGAAGAACGCATGAAAAAATTCGGGATTTTAACCGCCGGGCTGCTAACCCTGTTCTGGCTGGTTATGACGGTTAGCGTCCTTGCCCACCCGCCCAGCGACATTAAGATCAATTACAATCCCAAGACCCAGCTTTTGTCCATTACGGTGGATCACCAGGTGGAAAATCCCAAACCCCACTATATCAAGGAAATTGAAGTTTTTCTCAACGGGAAAAAAATCATTCTCCAGAACTTCAACCAGCAAGCCGGCCAGTTAGTCCAGGTTGCTATTTACCAGGTCTACGGCTTAATCCCCGGAGACAAAATCGGGGTGGAAGCCGAATGCAGCAGATTCGGAAGCTTGCGTAAGGACTTCAAGATTTAATACCAAAGGAATACCGGCCTAAAGCCGAATTATAACTTTCAGGAGGGATAAAACAATATGAACAAAGCATCTCAAAAACTACTGGATCTCTTAAACAAGGGAATCGCCCGGGAAATGCAGGTAGTCATTCAGTACATGTGGCAGCACGTGCTGTGGAGCGGGGTTAAAGGTTTCGCCGTAAAGGACGAACTTAAGAGCATCGCCATTACTGAAATGAAGCATGCCGAAAAAATCGCCGAAAGACTCAATTATCTGGGCGGAATGCCCACCACCAAGCCCGAGCCGATTTTCGTGGGAACCAGCTTAAAAGAAATGATCGCCCAGGATGTCAAGGACGAAGTCGCAGCCATCGAACTTTATAAGGAAATCATCGAAGTCGCCGAAGCTGAAGGCGATGTAACCACCGCTTTCATTTTCCGGGAAATCCTGGAAGACGAGGAAGGCCATCACGATACCTTCACCACTTTGCTGGAAGAGGTATAAATAAAATTTAATTTAAAGGAGATAATTTAAAATGGAAACTGCAACTCAAACCAAGTATTACAGCCTGCCGGAACTGCATTACGGCTACGGGGATTTAGCGCCCTTCATGTCTGAAGAGCAGCTGAAAATCCACCACACCAAGCACCACAACGCTTACGTCACCGGGGGCAACGCCTTGCTGGAAAAAATGGATAAGGCCCGCAAAGACGGAGCCGACTTCGATGTCAAGGCTACCCTGAAGGAACTTTCCTGGAACGCCGGGGGCAATGTAATGCATAATTTGTTCTGGGGCAACCTGACCCCGATGGCTAAAACCACCGAAAAACCTACCGGAATGATCGCCGAAATCCTCAACCAGGAATTCGGCTCCTATGAAAGATTCAGATCCGAATTCACCAAGGCGGCGCTTAGCGTGGAAGGTTCCGGCTGGGCGGCCATGACCTTCTGCCGCATGACCCAGCGCCCCATCATCATGCAGGTGGAAAAGCACAGCAACAATATGTATCCGATGTTCGGAATAATGATGGTGCTGGATATGTTCGAGCACGCTTATTATATCGACTACAAAAACGACAAGGCCGCTTATGTAGAAAATTTCTGGAAATACATCAACTGGGAGACCGTCAACAAACGGCTGGAAAGAATCCTCGCCAAGTAGCGGGCCTGAAAGCAAATTTTAAAAGGAAGGCCTTAAAAACCTTCCTTTTTTTTCTGATTAAAATTCAATGGAGGGGTAAATAATGAAGAAAAGAATTATCCTGACCGGTTTGGTAATCCTGGCATTGGTGAGTTTATTAACTCCGGCGATTTTGTCCGCAGATACCAAGCCGGGGACCCAACCCCCCGGAAGCACCGGGTATTTCAGCCTGCCCAAACTAAACTACGGCTTTGGCGACCTGGCTCCTTTCTTATCCGAAGAGCAGGTAAAAATCCATTATATCAAGCACCACAACGCTTACGTCACCGCGGGCAACGCCCTGCTGGAAAGAATGGAAAACGCCCGCAAGGAAAATACCGAATTCGATGTCAAAGCGACCTTGAAAGAACTTTCCTGGAACCTGGGGGGAAATGTCTTTCATACCCTGTTCTGGGAAAATCTGGCCCCGGCCTCCAAGACTACCCCCATGCCGACTGGAATGGCGGCCCAGATGATCAACCGGGAATACGGCTCCTTTGAGCGCTTTAAAGCCGAATTCACCAAGGCGGCGCTCAGCGTGGAAGGTTCCGGCTGGGCGGCCCTCACTTATTCCAAAAGTTTGAACAGTCCCTTGATCATGCAGGTGGAGAAACACAACAACGACCTGTATTTTGGCTGCGAACCCCTGCTGGTGCTGGATATGTTCGAACACGCTTATTACATCGACTATAAGAACGACAAAACCTCTTATGCGGCTAATTTCTGGAACAATATTAACTGGGAGGTAGTAAATCAAAGGCTGGAGCAAGCTCTCGCCAAGTAGATAAAGTATGGTAAAAAGGAAGGCCGAAAAAAGCCTTCCTTTTTGTTCGGCTTGAAATTTTCCTCCCGCTATGCTAGGCTAAAAACACCAATTCCCCGGAGGAAAAATATGAAAAAAATCGCTTTGGCTCTGCTCTTTTTCTGCCTTTTGATTCCAGCCTTGTTTTCGGCTCAAAACCCTGATGACTCCAGCCTTTCCAGCTCGGCCTTAAAGGAACTGCAGGCCGATGCGGCTTCTCCCCTGCCCAATAGAATAAAAGTGCTGGTAGCCCCGGAAGCGGTCTTCGACCCGAAAAGCGAGAAAACCCTGTACCGCTACAGCTTGACCAGCCTGCCCGACAGTCAACAAGTGGTGGATGCCTTCTTTTTAATCTATAAGCCCAAGTTGCCTTATTCCCTGGAAAATCCCCAAACCCCCAAGCACTGGTTTTCTTTCCGGATGGACATGGGTACGGGGAATCATCCCCATATCTACTGGGGCAGCGACTATGTCGATGTCAAATCTCCCCCCTACCGCCTGCCCAAATACGGAATCCAACCGGGGAAACAACTCTCGGGATTTTCCTTTACCAGCAACGCCCTGCCGGAAATCGGAAATTTTTACGTCCAGGGCTCGATCCGCAACTGGATTCCTAAAGGTCAGGCCTCTGCAAAAAAAATAACTCCCAAATTCCCCGATGACAGCTTTAAAACCCAAGCTCTCATTCCATTTTCGGCTCCTCCCCAAAGTTTCGACTTTTCCGCCTTCAAGCAAAAAATGGCGGGATTCATCAACCAGTCCGCCCAATTAGGCTGGATTAAAACCCCCAACACCCAGGCGGCCTTGTTGGACAGCCTGTCGAAAATCTTCTCTTCCGGGCGGTCCAGCGCCAGGCGGCAACATTTGAAGCAATTCCTTCGCCTGCTGGAGACTGAGCGGGGTAAAACCATCAATGATTCGGCTTATTATCTCTTGAAAGTCAACGCTCAATACCTGGGAAACCGCTTAAAGGGCAAGAAAATCCCCGCAATCCCCCAACCGCCCAAACCTCAGCCTATTAGATTCCGTTAAACGAGAATTTTCCAGACTAAAACCGTCTAAGCCACTGCCACCAGTAATTAACGTTACCGTAATTATCCTGGGTCACTCTCAGCCGCATTTCCTTGGGCAGAACGTATTCCAGCCCCCACATCTTGATAATCTGCTGGGTGGTGCTCAAATATTGGGCGTAAATCAGCAACAACTTTTCGTAGCGGTCCAGGGCTTTGGAAACGTAAAAATTCCAGGTACCGTAGTCGGTCTTGGAAATGCTCAATTCGCTTAAGGATAGAGCCTTACCGATGGCATTGGTGAAACCGGGGATGAGGGTACTCTGCACCAGCCCGAAAATCGAAGTACTGCCCGGATTAATTATGCCGCTAGGATTGCTCTGGGTGCCGGTAATCGGCTTGAAGGCCCCGGTCAGCAGCAAGCTCATAATCTGGGCTTTGGACAGGGTTGGGTTGGAAAACAAGTCCAGGGTATAGTTCTCCCCGCTCAAATGACCGCTGAAGGCCATAAAAATATCATAATCGCCGACTTTGGTTTCCCCTTCCACATTTTCCAGGTAGGGCAAAAAACCCCCGCCCTGGTAAAACGAGGCCGTTCCACGGTAAAGATTGAAAGAACGTTCCATAAAGGGCAGGGCCAGGCTTCCCCGCAGCAGTTTGACTTCTCCGGCCATTCCCAGACTGTCGGGGGTTCCCCCCAATCTCAAGTCGCCTGTGGTATAGAGGTTGCTGCCGGCAAACTGCAGCCAGACCTGGTTGCTCAAGTCAATATCCAGGTTGAAGACGAAATCTTTCAGAAAAGCCGGCATAATGAAAGCCGGTTTTTTATTCTCCAGCAGGTCGGTAGGCAGGCCCACCGTGGCCCCGGAAGGGGTGAGCTTGCCGTATAGAATATGTTTATGCTCGGCGGTCTGCAAGTTCAACAGCCCGGAAACCCGCCCTTGAAAATATTTGGCGTAATTGATGCCTAAATTGTCCAGGTTCAACCCCAGATGATATTCTGCTGGGACAAAGCCGCTGAACAAGACTTTGCTGTCTTTTTCCATCTGAAAATTTCCCCCGCCCACTTTACCCGAAAAATCCACCACCTGGAGCTGGTTTCCGCTCAGCTGCAGGGTAACCAGAATATTGCTGATCGGATTTTCCATCGGGGTCAGCTTCAGATTCCCGTTCCTGACGGTCAGCCCCCCGCTCAAATCCACCTGGGGGAAAATCCCTTGCGCCTTGGCGTTGAGGCGAACCTGCCCGGAAGAATTCTGATAAACCGGGAGAAAGATCGACAACAAACTTAAATCGTCCTGCCCGTAATCCAGTTGCAGATTCATGGGGGTCTTGCCGGTGAGATGTCCGTTCTCAATGCTTAACGGCAGGATTCCCTGCAAAACCGCCGCGTGCTTGTCCTTGCTCAAAATAATCTGCTTGATGTTGAACTGACCATCCCGGCGGTTGAAATCCCCGGCCAGAAAATCAAAAGGAAAATCGGCTAGAGTTCCCCGAACCAGCTTGAAATCGCAGGTCAGGTCAGGGTCGGTGAGCTGTTTTTCCGCTTTTAAGTTTAAGTCCAACACTCCTCCGGTTTTAACCGGCAGGTTCCAGAGGCTGAGAAAATCACCCAGGGGAAATTGCTGCACTTTAGCTTGCAAAATCAAGTTTCTTTGGCGGTCCAGGCTGCCGGTGCAGTCTACCCCCCCTTGAGGAGTTAAAAAACCGAATTTTTCCACCGTGATCACGGGCTTCTGGTACTTAACCCGGAGCTGAAAATCATGGAAATCTATATCCCCTACTTTCCCCTGGGGAATGGCAAAATCCACCGCAAAGTCGGGATTGTCCGAACTTTTATTCAAAACCAGGCTGCCGCTCAAAAGGCCGGAGACCTTATCTTTCAGGGGGCTGGCAAACATTCCGAACAAGTTTGCCAATTCCAGCCCCTGGGTATTCAGCTTTAAACTGAGAGGGCATTTTCTCCACTCTTGCCGGTTGGTCGGCCAATGATTCTTGGGTAGCGTAAGCTCGCCCTGCAAGTCGGTGAGCTTGCCTTCCTGGGAAAGTTCCAGTTGGGATAGCTGCAAGCGATTATCTCCCCAACTTAAGGTTCCCCGGGCCAGTTCGGCGGGATAACCCCGCAGGGTTAAATCTTTCAGGTTGAAGTCAAAGGTTAATTCCGGCTTATCCCTTTTGCCGGTTAGAGTAAGGTTGAAATCCCCCCGCCCGGACACCTGGCCGAAAACTTTTTCCAGAACATCCAACTGATCCAGAGGAAAATCCTGGGCCGCCAGGGAAAATTTCAGGCTGCGGTCGGGATTGATCTCCCCCCGGCCCCAGAGATCTCCCGAACCCAGCCGGGCATAGAATTCGCTTAAATTAAATCTTTGATTTCCGGAGCTGAAAGTCGCCAACAATTCATCCACCTGCTGCCCGGCCACGCTGCCGTCCGCCAGGTGGATTTTGCCCGCCAGCAGGGGATTGTTGAAATCCCCGGTAACTTTCAAATTTCCATCCACCAGCCCGGTAATTTCCATACCTTTTAAAGTAGTAAAAGCCAACAAATCACCCAGCCGAATTTGTTTTAGGGCCAGCTGGAGGTTCAGAGCCGGTTTGGGCTTGAAGCCAATTTCCCCCCGGCCCCAATAACTGCCCCTCCCGTACTTCAAGCTGAAATCCTTAACCGCTAACAGGTTTTCGGTGTAAACCCAAACCAGCTTTCCGGTTAAGGGGTCGTATCCCCAGCTGCCGTCCTTGATGTTGAGCTTTCCCGCCAGCTGCGGGGAATTAAATTTTCCGCTCAGTTCGGTGACCAGGTCGGCGTAAACCACCAGCTGCTCTTTTTTTGCCGTAGCCTGGGCTTCCCGCAGGTCGCACTTAAAACCCGACAAATCCAGCATTTCAAAGTGCCCGCTGAGGGGGAAGTTCGGGCTTTGCAATTTAAAATCCATGCTCTGCCGAGCCAGATTTAAATTTCCCCCGCCCCAAAGCAGGCCGCCGGCGCTGTCCAGAAAACCGTCGTACAAGGTCAAACTCCGGGAGTCTCCCCCCAGCTTACCGCGAAAAAGAGAAACCGGCAGGCCCAAAAAGCCGCCTTTGGATACCTGACCCGATAAGTAAGTATCGCGGTTTTCCAGGAAAAAGCCTTCAGCCGACCAGTCGCCCTTGAACTTAAAGCGAGCCAGGTTCGCAGGCAAAAAATCGGCAATTTTTAAATTCTTTAAACTCAGAAAACCAAGTTGCGGGATAAGCCGGCTCGGATTCCAGAGCAAAGCCGCCCGGCCCGACTGTTGTTCGGCGCTAAAGTCGGCGTTAACCAGGTAATCGCCCGCTCCGGCCAGAGAAAAATTCCAATCGGACTTGCGGGGAAAACCCTTGATCAACCCGGTTAAATCAGCCCCTTGCAAAGAAGCCGAAAATTGCAGGTAATCTCCCGCCTTACCCCCGCTCAAGTAAGAGCGTTTTCCCCCCTGAGGAATGAAGCTGGAAAAGAGAGTCTGGCCGCCGTTCTCCTGGGAGATCATCCCGCGAAAATCCCGCAAGCCGAAATCCCCCAGCCGGATTTTGTCCCCGCTCACCAGGGCCAGAATCTGCGGGTCATCCCACTTTCCCCGGCAAATGGAGTCCAGGTTAAATTCGCAGCTCAGGGTTTTTTGCCCTGGGTTCAAGTAGCTGAGCGGAAAAGCTTTGGCCCGCAGGCCCAGGTCGAGGGTTTTTTCCTTCAGGTTGATCCCCCCGAAACCCGAAATCGATTGCCCCGGCTCCTTGGAGAGCCGCCCCGAACCTGAAAGGTCGTTAAGGTCGCCCAGGAAACCCGCCTCCAGATTACCCAGTTGCGAGCCCGAAACCTCCAAGTTCCGCCCCCGGGCCTTACCGATCAGGCAGGGATTCTTTAAATCACCCAACAGGAAGCCGGAAAATTCCGCCCGGCCTTTTAAGCTAGGGGACAATTCCGCGAGAGGAAAATTTTCCGCCCGGATTTCCAGGCTGGCCGAAGGGGTTTTCCCCAATAAAATCCAGCCCTGGGCGGCCAGTTTGCCCTCTGAAAGTCCGGCCCTGAGTTCGGGCAGATAGAGAATCTGGTTGTCCAACTGGAAACTGCCGGTTAAATGCTGCAAAGTTTTACCTGCATATCCCAGCTTGGGAATGGTGAAATTTCCATACAAACGGGGTTCAAGGGTACTGCCCCGCAAATAAAAATCGCCCTTTAGGAAGCCGGTAAGTTTGATCTGCTCGATCCCGGAGAAATCCAGGTTCCGGGCTTGCAAAAAGCCTTTGAAAAACAAGGGATCGGTCCCCAGCGCCGAACCCCGAAAACTAAAATTTCCCGGCCCCAGATCCCCGGAAATTTCCGGGCTCCAGACTAAACCGGGAACGAAATGCAGGCTTCCATTGATGCGAGAAAAGGGATAACGGTAACCGGGAATTTTAAACCCCAGGGAATCCAGTTTCAACTCTCCTTGATAAGTCAGAGAATCCTTGGGGTCGATACGGCTGTCATAATCAACCCGGCAGGCAAAGCGGCTTTGCCCCCGCCAATCTTTGATTTGGGGAAACACTCTCCCCAGGTAATGTTCCAGGTTAAACTCGCTGCTCAAAATTTCCAATTGCCAACTGGCTTTTTCGGGTTCGTAAGCCCCCGAAACCTTAAACTCCACCGGCCCATCCCGCACATCTCCGCTTAATTTGCCGTTCCTGATCGCCAATTGGGGGATGGTGAAATCATAAGTCAGAGCGGGAATCTTTTCATCCAAGAATGCCACCCGGGCGTTTTCCAGGTGCAGGTAGGGGGGAAGGCTGACGCTCTTGCCCAAGGCGGCCGGTTTCTCCGGCGGGGGGAAAAACCTGCTCAGGTTCAAGACCCCCTGTTTGTCCACCCTTAAATTCAAGAATGGTTCTGAAATAAAAATCTCGGTGATTCCAGACGAAATCTCCCGGTTTTTCAAGAATTGCCAGAAGCTGTATTTAACCAGGGCTTTCTTAATTTCCAGGATTTTTACCCGCTTTTCCGATGCCAGAGTAATCCCCTCCAGGCTGATCGAGCCCCAGGCCAGGTTGATTTTTTGAATTTCCAGGGAGCCCGAGAAATTGCGGGAAGCTTCTTTCAAGCCGAAATTCAGCAAAAACCTGCTCACCGGGTTGACCAGCAATAGAGCCAGCACGATCAGCCCCAAGAACCAGGCGATAAATTTCAGGCCTTTATTCATTAAGTCACGGTGTTTACTTCAATTTGGTGATGTCGGCGGTGCCGGCCCCGATAGCCACGCAGGAAATCGGGTCGTCGGCTACCCGCACCGGCATTCCGGTAGCGCGGGAGAGCAGCAAATCCAGCCCTCGCAGCAAGCCTCCCCCTCCGGTCATCACGATGCCCCGGTCGATAATATCGGCGGCCAGTTCAGGCGGGGTTTTTTCCAGCACGGCTTTCACCGTGTCGACCACAGCGCTCACCGGCTCCAGCAGCGACTCCCGGACTTCATCGGTAGTGATGGTCAAGGTCTTGGGCAATCCGTTGATCAAGTCGCGTCCCCGAATTTCCATGCCGGCGTTATCTTCCATCGGGTAGGCCGAACCGATGCGGATTTTTACGTCCTCGGCGGTTCTTTCCCCGATCATCAGGTTATAATTCTTTCTGACATAGCGGATGATGGCTTCATCCATTTTATGCCCCGCCATGCGGATGGACTGGCTGACCACGATGCCTCCCAGAGAAATCACCGCCGCGTCGGTGGTGCCTCCCCCAATGTCCAGCACCATGTTGCCGGCAGGTTCCTCCACGTTCAACCCGGCTCCGATGGCGGCCGCCATTGGTTCCTCAATCAAATAAGCTTTCTTGGCCCCTGCGGAAGTAGCGGCTTCCAAAACCGCCCTTCTTTCCACACTGGTTACCTCGGCGGGCACGCAGATCATCACGTAAGGCCGGAACAGCAATCTTCTTCCGCATACTTTATTGATAAAATACCGCAACATGGCCTCGGTTACTTCATAGTCGGCGATTACCCCGTCCCGCATGGGCCGGATGGCCATGATATTACCGGGGGTCTTACCCAGCATAAGCCGGGCCTGTTCGCCCACCGCCAGAATTTTGTTGTCGTTTTTATCGATAGCCACCACCGATGGCTCTTTTAAGACTATCCCCTTGCCTTTTATATAGACCAGAACGCTGGAAGTTCCTAAATCAATTCCGATGTGCATCTTTCTTTTGCCTCCTAATTTTGGCCCCCAGGGCCCCCAATTTTTCCTCGATATGCTGGTAGCCGCGGTCCAGGTATTCCACCCCGCTGACCTCGGTTTCCCCTTCGGCTCTCAAAGCCGCCAGCACCAGAGCCCCTCCGGCCCGGATGTCCGGGGCCTCAACCGGGGCGCAGCTCAGCTTGCTGGGGCCTTTAATCATCAAAGAACGGTCCCGGCTGGAAATCTCCGAGCCCAGGCGGTTCAATTCCTGAATATACATAAAGCGGGAGTTGAAGATGTTTTCTTCAATCACGCTGGTTCCCCGGGCCTGGGTTAAAAAAGCCGCCATCGGGGGGTGCAGGTCGGTAGCAAAACCCGGGAAAGGGGCGGTGCTGATCTGCAAAGGAGCGATCGGCCTTCTTCCCTTGACTTTGATGGAATTTTCCCCGATCTCCACTTCCTGGTTGGCTAACTGCAACTGTTGGAGGAAAATTTCCAGGAATTGCGGGTCGATGCCGGTGATTTCCACTTCCCCTTCGGTAATGGCTCCGGCCAGCAGGTAAGTGCCGGTTTCAATCCGGTCGCCGATGATGTCGTATTCCCCGCCGCCTAGTTCTTTCTGTCCCTGAATTACCAGGCGGGAAGTTCCGGCGCCCTTGATCGAAGCCCCCAAAGAGTTTAGAAAATTAATCAAATCCGAGACTTCGGGCTCCTGGGCCACGTTCTCCAGCACGGTTTTCCCCTGGGCCAGACAGGCCGCCATCATTACCGTCTTGGTAGCTCCCACAGAACACTTGGAGAACCCGAAATACTTACCGCTCAATTTCTTGGCTTTAGCTTTGACAAAGCCGTGCTCCACGGCCACCTCGGCCCCCAGGGCCTTAAACCCCTCGATGTGCAAATCCACCGAACGGTTGCCCAGCTTGCAGCCTCCCGGCAGAGGGACTTCGGCCTCCCGAAAACGGGAGAGCAGGGCCCCGATGATGTCAAAGGAAGCGTTCATCATTTTCCCCAGCTCGTAAGGAGCAGAGGTGCGGTTAACCTGGCGGCTGTCGATCAGCAGCCGTTCGGGAGCTAAAAATTCTACTTTACAGCCCAGGGATTGCAAAATTTGGGCCAACACCCGGACATCGGAAATATTCGGAATCCGGTTCAATATCACCGGTTCCGATGCCAGCAAGCTGGCCGCCATGATCGGCAATGCCGCATTCTTGGCTCCGCTGGCTTTAAGTTGACCATACAAGGGGTTACCCCCTTGAATCAACAGCACATCCGCCAAAATAATACTCCTTCTTTACTGGGATTTAGCCAGTTTCAATTCCAGCCGGGCGATTTTCTGGGCTTTTCTCAACTCCGATTGTTCTTCCTCGGTTTTATACCGGTAGGCCGCCAATTTCTCGGAAACTTCCTTTTCCATGACGGCGGCTTTTGCGGGATCGATATCCCGGATATTTTCGGCAAACTCGGTTAAAACCACGCAATTATCCCCGGTAAACTGGAGAAAACCATCTCCGTATATCCAGGTCTCAATCCTCGACCTCAATTTTATCACCATTTTCCCCGGATAAAGCAGGGTAAAGTAAGGGCAGTGCTCGGGCAAAATCCCCAGCTCCCCGTCCTGATTTTCTATGGTCAAACATTCGGCCTCTCCCTGATAGGCGATTCCCGCATAGGTGACCACTGAAACCTGAAAGACCTTGTTCATGCCCCCACTTCAACTCCCATCTTTTTGGCCTGTTCCAGGGCTTCGTCCAGGTTGCCCACCATGAAGAAAGCCTGCTCGGGAATGTTGTCCAGGCTGCCCGAAAGCAATTCCTTGAAACTCTTGATGGTATCTTTCAAGGGCACATATTTGCCGTCGCGCCCGGTGTATTCCTTGCCTACGAAGAAGGGCTGGGAAAGGAATTTCTGGATTCTCCGGGAACGGGCCACCACAGTTTTGTCGTCCTCGGAAAGTTCCTCTATGCCTAAAATGGCTATAATATCCTGCAAGTCCTTATAGCGCTGGAGAATTTCCTGGACTTGCCTGGCCACGCTATAATGCTCGTCTCCCACCAGTCTTGGTTCCAAAATTCTGGAGGTAGAAGCCAGGGGATCCACCGCGGGGTAAATACCCTGCTCCACGATAGCGCGGGAGAGCACGGTAGTGGCGTCCAGATGGCTGAAAGTGGTGGCCACGGCGGGGTCGGTAATATCGTCGGCAGGCACGTAAATAGCCTGCACCGCGGTAATCGAACCCCGGCGGGTGGAAGTGATCCGTTCTTCCAGTTCCCCCACTTCGGTAGCCATGGTAGGCTGGTAACCCACCGCCGAAGGCATGCGGCCCAGCAGGGCCGACACTTCGGAACCGGCCAGCACGAAACGAAAAATATTATCAATGAAAAGCAGCACGTCTTTTCCCGCTTCATCGCGGAAATACTCGGCCATGGTCACCCCGGTCAACCCCACCCGGAAGCGGACTCCCGGCGGCTCGTCCATCTGCCCGAAAACCATGGCGGCGTTCTTGATCACGCCCGACCTTTTCATTTCCAGCCAGAGGTCGTTGCCTTCGCGGGTTCTTTCTCCCACCCCGGCAAAAATTGAATACCCCCCGTGCTGGGTGGCGATGTTATGAATCAATTCCTGGATCAGTACCGTCTTACCCACCCCGGCGCCTCCGAACAGGCCGGTTTTGCCGCCCTTGGCGTAAGGCTCCAGCAGGTCGATGACTTTGATGCCGGTTTCAAACAACTCGCTGATCGGCAGCTGGTCCTCCAGGGTCGGGGGATCCCGGTGAATGGAATAACGCTTGCCGGTCTTGACCTCGCCCATATGATCAATGGGTTCGCCCAGCACATTGAAAACCCGGCCCAAGACCGCTTCTCCCACCGGCACTTCAATGGGCGCGCCGGTATCTTCAATTTCCATCCCGCGGTACAAGCCTTCGCTGGCTCCCAAAGCCAGGCATCTCACCCGGTTGTCTCCCAGTGCGCTTTCCACCTCCAGGTATAAATATTCGTCTTCCCCGGCCTGCTTCATCTCCTCGGAACGCTTGATTCTAACCGCATTATACAGAGTGGGGAGCTGTCCCTTGGGGAATTCGGCGTCGACTACCGAGCCGATGATTTGAATGACTTTTCCAGTTACCATCGTTAAGCCCTCCTAAGAGCTTCGGCGCCGCTGGTGATTTCCAAAATTTCATTGGTAATCGCTTCCTGGCGGGCGCGGAAAAATTTAAGCCGCAGTTCGTTCAAAAACTCCTGCGCGTTGTCAGTGGCGTTGGTCATGGCCCTAAGCCTGGCCCCCAGTTCGGCGGCCCTGGCTTCCAGCAGCACCTGGTAAACCATTACTTCCAGATACTTGGGCAGCAAAGCTTTTAAAATTATTCCGGGTGCGGGTTCAAACAAGATCGGCGAGGGTGTGACTTTAGCGTCCTCGGTGCGAAAAGGCAGGAGCCTCAGCAAAGTTTCCCGCTGCACCATGGTGCTTTGGGGAAAATTATAAACCAAGTAAACCTCGTCCACTTCCTGCTTGATATAACGCTCGCGGATTTCCCCCACCAGGGCCCGGGCTAAATCCAGGACGGGATCCCAGCCGGGGACTTCCTTGACGATATCGAGTTTGCGCTTGCCGAAAAACCGGATCCCTTTCAAACCCAGCACCATCAGCTCGATTTGTTTATCGGAGTTGTTGAGCAGGAATCTCTGGGTTTCCCGCAGCACGTTGGAATTGTATGACCCGCACAATCCCTTGTCGGAAGTAACCACCAGGAGCAGGACTTTATTGATCTCCTTATGGAGTTCCATCAAGGGATGATAAACTTCCGTGGACTGGCTGCACAGCTCGTCCACCACTTCTTTGAATTTGTGGGCGAAGGGCTGGGCGGCTTTCATGGCCCTTTCAGCTTTCTTGATTCGCACCGAAGCCACCATTTTCATGGCTTTGGTGATTTGCTGAATCCCCACCACGGTTTTCATTTTTCTTTTCAGTTGCCGCAGATCGCTCAAAAGCTGCCTCCCTAACCCAGCCCGCGAGCGGCTTTAAACAACTGGAGATAATCCTTGATATGATGCTCCAGCCTCTCGGAAATTTCCGGGCTTAAAACCTTTTCGCTGCCGATTTTTTCCAGGATATCGCTCTCGGTAGCCCTGAGGTGCTCCAGAAGCTGTTCCTCAAAAGGCTGTACCAAATCGAGAGCCAGGTCGTCCAAAAATCCGTTGACTGCGGCGTAAAGACTGACAATCTGGTCGGCCACGTCTTCGGGTTTCAGCCGGGGCTGCTTTAAAACTTCTACGATCCGGGCCCCGCGATCCAGCTGCTGACGCGAAGCCTTGTCCAGTTCCTCGGTACCGAACTTGGTGAAGGCCGCCAGTTCCCGGTACTGGGCTAAATCCAGTCTCAGCGGGCCGGTAACCTGCTTCATGGCCTTGATCTGGGCCGAACCCCCAACGCGGGAAACCGAAAGTCCCACGTCCACCGCCGGGCGCACTCCCTGGTAAAACAAGTCGTTGTCCAGATAGATCTGCCCGTCGGTAATCGAAATCACATTGGTGGGAATATAAGCCGACACATCGCCCAGTTGGGTCTCAATGATGGGAAGAGCGGTCATCGACCCTCCTCCCAATTCGTTGGAAAGCTTGGCGGCTCTCTCCAGCAGGCGGGAATGCAGGTAAAATACGTCTCCCGGGTAAGCTTCTCTTCCCGGAGGCCTTCTCATCAACAGGGAGAGTTCGCGATAGGCCTGGGCGTGCTTGGAAAGGTCGTCGTAAACCACCAGCGCGTCTTTGCCGTTATACATAAACTCTTCTCCCATCGCGCACCCGGCGTAGGGAGCGATATACAGCAGGGAAGGAGCCTGGTTGGCCAGGGCGGCGATCACCGTGGTGTATTCCATGGCGCCGTATTTCTCAAAAATTTCCACCACCGAAGCTACGGTGTTGGTTTTCTGCCCGATGGCCACGTAAACGCAGTAAACCCCTTTACCCTTTTGATTTAAAATCGCGTCGATGGCGATCGCGCTTTTTCCGGTCTGGCGGTCGCCGATAATCAATTCTCTTTGCCCACGACCGATCGGCACCAGGGCGTCAATAGCCTTTAAACCGGTCTGCAGGGGGACAATAACGGGCTGCCTTTCCACTACTCCCGGAGCCATGGCTTCGATAGGACGGAACTTTTGGGCTTTGATTTCGCCCTTGCCGTCCATCGGTTCCCCCAGGGGGTTGACTACCCGGCCCACCATTTCAGGCCCTACCGGCACTTCCACGATCCGGCCGGTACGGTAAACCTTGTCGCCTTCCTTGATGTCCTGATCTTCTCCCAGCAGCACGCAGCCGATAATTTCTTCTTCCAGGTTAAAGACGATGCCGTTAAGCCCCGAGTCGAATTTCAATAATTCCCCGGCCCGGGCGTCGGACAGACCGAAGATTCTGGCGATGCTGTCGCCCACCTGGATCACGGTGCCGAAATTGACTTCTTTAACTTGGGGCTGGTAATCCTCGATTTCTTTTTTAAGGATTTCGGTAATCTCTTCGGGCCTTATCATGTGTTCCTCCCTGTGGGTAAATTGCTATTTCAAGTTTTCCTGAATTTCCTTGAGCCTGCCTTTCAGGCTCATATCGATCATCTGGTCTCCCATGGTCACCACCAGGCCGCCCAGCAGATCCGGGTTGACCCGGGTCTTGAGCTTGACCTGCTTGCCCTTTTTCTTTGAAAGCGCTTGTGCCAAAGCGGTTTGCAACTCCTCGGGAATGGGTACCGCGCTTTCCACCATGGCTTCCATTTCCCCGGAAGCCTCAAGGCAGAGCTTGACAAAAGCCGCCGCCATCCCGGCAAACAGTTCAAACCGGCCTTTGTCGATCAGCAGAAAGAGAAAATTCAACACCGGAGGTGAAACCCGCTCGACGAAAAGCTGCTTTAAAATCGACTTTTTTACGCCGTCGTCCACCATGGGGGACCATAAAGCGCTTTTCAATTCCGGATAAACCTCCAGGGCTTTCTCCACTCCGTTCAATTCCTTCACGTACTGCCAGCAATCGCCCTTTTCCTCAGCCACCTGGAAGAGGGCCAGAGCGTAGCGTTTTGCAATTCCTTCAGACGCCATGGCCGTTGCTCCCGATTTCTTTCACCAGATTCTGCATTAGCTGCTGCTGCACGTCCGGGCTTAAAGCTCCTTTGAGCAGTTTACCGGTAATGGAAACCGCCAGGTCGCCCATTTGCTTGCGCAAGGCCTGCATGGCTTTTTCCTGCTGCGAGATCAGGTCTTTGTCACCTTTTTCCCGCATTTTTTGCAGATCTACTTCTAAGGCTTTCATGCGCTCGTTCTTAATCGCTTCGGCTTCGGCCAGGGTTTTCTGGTAATACTCGGAGCCTTCTTCCTTAATTTTCTTGAGCTTTTCCTCGTACTGTTCCTTAAACATCTTGGCCTGGGCGTTGACGCTTTCCGCCTCGTCCAGCTGCTGGCTGATCTTGTCCTGGCGATCCTGGATGGCCTTGGTCAGGGGATCGTAAAGCACGAATTTCAAAGCTCCGAATAGAACTCCGAAATTAACCACCTGTACCAGGGTAGTCGGTCCGATTTCAAAAATGGCAGCCAAGATTTAGCCTCCTTTGCTCCACAGCATGATGCTGATTACGAAAGCATACAGACACAGGGATTCGATAAAGGCCAGACCGATAATCAAAGTAGTGCGGATGAATCCTCCGGCTTCCGGATTTCTCCCGATGGCTTCAGCGGCCCCCGAAATAGCTTTCCCTTGTCCCAAAGCGGCACCCAGAGCGCCCATTCCGATGGCTAGTCCTGCAGCCAAAAACGCCATTGCTGCTCCCATGAAAACACCTCCTTAGTTATTTCTAATGGCCTTCCACCGCTCCTGAAATGTAGGAGAGGGAAAGCACCGCGAACACAAATGCCTGAATGAAGCCGGTCAAGGCTCCCAGCAAACATACGAAAGTTGAAGTGGCCCAGTTCATCGGCCTCAGCCACACCTGGGTAATGAACAAAGCCAAGTAGAGCAACACTCCCAGTACCAGATGCTCGCCCAGGATATTGCCCATCAGACGCACCGAGAGGGATAAAACTCTCATCAGCTCTTCCATGATATTCAAAATGATAAACAACACCAGGAGGAAAGGAGTCAGGAGATAACGCATAGGCCCTTCCAGGCTCCTCCAGATGTCGGGCACCGGCTCGACGAAATGGGAAATCCACTTGACAAACCCGCCCCAGACTCCCTTGCCCGACGCCTTGGAATCTTCCATGGCCCGGCGGATGCCGTAAAAATTAAAGGCGAAAAAGGAAATCAAGGCCAGGGCCAGAGTGGTATTGTAATCCCGGGTGGGGGGGATAAAGGTGGGAATCAGCCCCATCCAGTTGCAGATCAGGACAAAGAGAAAAATCGTCATGATGAAAGGCACGTAACGCTGGGGGTCTTTATGGATCATGCTGGCGGCTAAATCGCTGAAATAAGCGTAGATATGCTCGAAGAGGCAGCCCAGACGGCCGGGAATCTCCCGGATCGATCTGCGGGCGAACAAGGCCAAGATCAGAATCACCAGCAACGCCAGCCAGGAATAAAACAGCGTGTCCAGGTGAAAAATCATCCCGAACCATTTAACCCGGTACCATTCAACTTCAACGGGGATGTTCATGTTTTAACTCTCTCCTCAGGTGAAGTAAGCGAAAAACCATGTTTCCGGCCAATACGCCCAAGAGCAAATACAGCGCGTCCTGGGGATAAAGTTTGCCGAAAGTCCAGGCGATTCCTCCCAGCACCACATAACGCAGGGGGACAAAAAAGGCCAGGAAAGCCGTTCTTTTTCTGGGCTCGCTGAAATTGAGGGCCTTTTCCCCGGTTTTTAAATAAACCGTGAAAAAACCGCCCCCCAGAATAACCCCGATAGCGATGGCGATATAAATATTCATATTAAACTAAAGATAGGGTTTTAACAGTTTAAAAACCATAAAACCCCCCAAGAAAATACCCAGCATTAAACATACCGGGAATAAAAATTCAATTCCCGTTAACTGGACGATTTTCCTGCCTAGCCAGAAACTTCCTCCCAAAGCCAGCAAAAAAGTTACCCCGATAGACCAAATTAAGGAAAGTGAAGAATAAAACTCCCCGTTGCCCGAAGGCTTTTTAAGCTTTTTAATCTGCTTGATTTTCTCGGCCAGCTCCTCGGGAGTTTTGACTTTTTTCAAACCGCAAAACTCCTGGGCCGGCGTTTATTCAGACCAAAGAAATACTTTATGGCCTGCACCGTGCGGTAAGCGGCCTTGCCGTCGCCGTACGGGTTTTTGACCTCGCTCATTTTCGAGTAAGCGGATTTATTGCTGAGTAATTTATAAGCCTCCCGATAAACCTCTTCTTCATCGGTGCCCACCAGTTTGGCGCAGCCCGCCCAAATCCCTTCCGGGCGTTCGGTGGTCTTACGCAACACCAGCACGGGCTTGCCCAGGGACGGGGCTTCTTCCTGAATTCCCCCCGAATCGGTCAGCACCAGGAAGCTCTTCTTGATCAATTTTATCAGAACCGGGTAGTCCACCGGGTCGAGCAGGACGATCCGATCCTGATTTTCCAGCAGTTTAAACACCACTTCCCTTACCAGAGGGTTCTTATGCACGCTGAACACCACTTCGGTTGCGGGAAAGTCCCGGGTTAGGCGCAGCAAGGCCCGGCAAATATTCTCCATGGGCGCTCCCAGGTTTTCCCGGCGGTGGGTTTCCACCAGCAGGTATTTTTTCCCCGGGGTCAGCCGCCCGGTAATGGGGGCGGGCAGATCCTCGCCAGAAGTTTTTAAAATGTGGAACAAGGCGTCGATTACCGTGTTGCCGGTTAAAAAGATCCCCGAGCCCTCAATTCCGTCTCTGATTAAATTATCCGCGGCTTCCGTAGTCGGAGCGAAATGCAGGTTGCCCACCACCGAAATCAGCCTCCGGTTGACTTCTTCAGGGAAGGGATTATAAATATCGTCGGTACGTAAACCCGCTTCGATATGGCCCACCCTGATCTTCTGATAAAAAGCCGCCAGGGATGCCGCGAAAGCCGTGGTGGTATCGCCCTGCACCAGCAGCAAGTCGGGCTTTTCCTTTTGCAGAATGCTTTCCAGCCCCTCCAGCACCCGGCAGGTAATCTGGGTGAGGGTCTGGTTTTGGCTCATGATGTTCAAATCATAGTCGGGCTTGATATTAAACAGCTGCAGCACCTGGTCCAGCATTTCCCGGTGCTGGGCGGTTACCAGCACCTTGCACTCGATTTCATCCGGATACTTTTCCAGCTCCTTGATGACCGGAGCTACCTTGACCGCTTCGGGGCGGGTTCCGAAAACTACTAAGACTTTTAGCATTTATTTCACCCACAGCAAGCCTAAAAAGGCTACGGCTCCAAAAATTAGATTTATCAAATACAGCACCAGCACCGCCTTGCTCTGGCTCCAGCCGAAAGTCAGCAAGCGGTGGTGCAGGTGTCCCCGGTCGGGATGAAAGGGAGAAACCCCTTTACGAATCCTACGAAAAATCGCGATGGCGGTATCCAGAATCGGGTAAGCCAGAATCAGAATGGGCACCAGCAAAATAATGGTGGCGGTGCTTTTCACCGCTCCCACCACCGAGGAAACCGCAAATAAGCCGCCCAAAAACAGGCTGCCGCAATCGCCCATGAAGATCTTGGCGGGGTGGAAGTTGAAGGGCAAGAATCCCATGGCGGCTCCAATTACCGGGGCCATCAAGAGGCAGATCAAATACTGGCCTTTTAAGAAACCGGCGATGAAGAAAGTAAATCCGGAAATGGCCACGATACCCGAAAGCAGCCCATCCAGGCCGTCGGTGAGATTAAGCGCGTTGGTAACTCCGGCGATCCATAACAGCGTGATCACCACCCCCACCCAGGGGTGAAAATACACCACCCCGAAAAACGGCAGGTGAAGAAAGGAAATCTTTATCCCGCAGGCAATCACGAATAGGGCGATAATGATCTGCACCAGGAATTTTTTCTTGGCCGAAAGCTTGTAAATATCGTCTAGGATCCCCAGGCCGAAAAAGCCCAGGGTAGCCACCAACACCACCCAGAGATACTTCATCCCCTTGATTTGATATGCGGACTGCAGCCAATGATAAAGCAGCAGCAAACCCAAAACCAGCCCGAAGAGGAAGCCCAGATAAATCCCCACCCCGCCCATGCGAGGAATAGGCTCCTTGTGGACTTTTCTTTCGTTGGGATAATCCATGATCCCGTAGCGCTGGGCCAGGCCCTGTACCACCGGGGTCAGCAGCAGCACCGCGGTAAAGGAAAACAGGAAAATCATCAGGAACAGAGTCAATAACTCGATTTTCCCGGTAGTCAAAACAAAATTGCTCAGGGCGAAAAACGGCAAGCTTATCTCTCCCCGACGTTGGCTTTAATATACTCGTCAATTGAAGCTGCGGCTTGCTTGCCCGCTCCCATGGCCCCAATCACGGTGGCCGATCCGGTAACGATGTCCCCTCCGGCGTAAACTCCGGGAATGGAGGTCGCCATGGTTTCCTCGTTCACCGCGATATGCCCCCAGCGGTTGACTTCCAGGCCGGGAGTAGTTTCGGGAACGATAGGGTTGGCCTTGGTTCCCAGGGCCATAATCACCTGATCCACTTCCAGGACGAATTCCGAACCCGGGACGGCTACCGGCCGTCTTCTTCCCGAAGCGTCGGGTTCTCCCAGCTCCATGCGGATGACTTTCAAGCCTTCCACCCAGCCCCGGGAATCGCCCAGAATTTCCAGGGGGTTGGTCAGAAAATTGAATTTTATCCCTTCGGCCTCGGCGTGTTCCACTTCTTCGGCCCGGGCCGGCATTTCATGCTTGGATCTCCGGTAAATGATACTGACTTCCCGGCTGCCCAGCCGCAAGGCGCAGCGGGCCGCGTCCATGGCCACGTTGCCTCCTCCCACCACCGATACTTTTTGGGCTACCTTTACCGGGGTGTCGTAAGCGGGATAGAGATAGGCCTTCATTAAATTTACCCGGGTGAGAAATTCGTTAGCCGAATAAACCCCGTTCAAATTTTCCCCGGGGATTTCCATAAAAATGGGGGCGCCTGCTCCCACCCCGACAAATACCGCCTTAAAGCCTTCGGCGAACAAGTCGGCGATGGTAAGGGTCTGGCCCGCCACTACATCGGTTTCCAGGGTAACTCCCAAGCCCTTGATGTAATTTATTTCCTGCTCGATAATGGCCTTGGGGAGGCGAAACTCGGGGATGCCGTAAAGCAGCACTCCTCCGGGTTTATGCAGGGCTTCATAAATGGTGACCCGGTATCCCATCTTGACCAGATCTCCCGCCGCGGTCAGGCCGGCCGGTCCCGAACCGATTACCGCTACTTTGGGAGCGTCGGGTTTGATTTCCACCGGGGTAATCTCCCCGCCTTGTAATAACTGGTAGTCGGCGGCGAACCTTTCCAGCTTGCCGATGGCTACCGGCTCAAATTTCTTGCCCAGCACGCACTTGATTTCGCATTGGGTTTCCTGGGGGCAGACCCGGCCGCAAACCGCGGGCAGGCTGTTCTTATCTTTCAAGACCCGGGCGGCCTCGGCAAAATTACGGGCTTTAATTTCCCCGATAAATTTCGGAATATTGATTCCCACCGGACAACCCTGAACGCACAGGGGTTTCTTGCACTCCAGGCAGCGGCCGGCTTCCGCCACCGCCAGTTCCTCGGGGTAGCCCAGGGTTACTTCTTTAAAATTTCTGATCCTTTCCAGCGGATCTTGTTCGGGCATTTTGCTTCTGGGTATAATGCTCATATCACCTTCCTGCTCTATGAATTTAAAACGAAACCTCCGCCTTTGAAAGTTTCATAATCGTCCACGAATCTTTCCACGATGAATCCCAAATTATCCTGCAAATTGAGGTCTTCCGGGCCGGCTTCCCCCAGCTTGGTTTTTTCCAGAATCCCCTGTTTCTCAAAAAATTCTATTTTTTCGGTGTTTTCATTTCGCCTGACAATGAATTCGAAAGGCACGGGAAAACCCAGAGTCACCACCAGATAATCCATGTGGCAGGGCAGGAACTTGGTGGTGCATTCATTCTTGTAACGCTCGATCAACTGTTTCAATGTGGGAATGATGATCTGGCGTACGGCCTTTTCGGCTTTTTCGTTAAAATCCTGGATGGGGGCCGAAAGCTCCGGCTGGTAGTTAATCAAGGCTGCCAGGTCGGCTTTCATGACCGAGGCGGTCTGGTAGCGGTCATCGGGATTCCATTGCAAAGCCCGGTAAAGGATGTCATCCACCGCCTTGGGCACTTCCACTCCGGCCTCGGAGAGAGGAGGAAACTCGAACCCTTCGGGATGGTGGCCGGTCAGCAAGTGATAAATGGTCGCCCCCAGAGCGTAAAAATCCGAGCGGGGGTCGAACTTGCCCATCTGCTGCTCGGGGGGGGCGTAGCCCAGGGTTCCGATCCAAAAGCCGTTGACTTCCTTCAAGACCCGGGCAATCCCGAAGTCGATCAATAAAATCCGATTGTCCCTCTCGCGCAGGAGCAGGTTGGAGGGCTTGATGTCCCGGTGGGAAACCGGGGGGGTCAGGGCGTGGGTATATTCCAGGGCCGAAAGCACCTGGATCATCCATTCGGCTACCTGCTGGTAGGTAAACCCGGGCTTGCCCTCCTGCTTTACCTTGCTGGAGAGGTCAATCCCGCTGATGAACTCCATCACGAAATAAAAAGCGCCCTTTTCCATGAAATGATCGTAAATTTTAGGGATGTTGGGATGGCGCAGGGCGGCCAGCACCTGAATCTCCGATAGGAACTGGTTGATGGACTGGCGTCTTTCCGAGGGGGAATCGAAACGTTCCAGCATTTGCTTGACGGCGCATAACTTGTTGTCCAGGAAAGCGTCCTGGGCCTGGTAAACTGCACCCATTCCTCCGGCCTTGATCAGCTGGGTGATGCGGTAGCGGTTATCGAGAAAATCTCCCGGGGAGAGCCATTGTTTTTCCATCATAGGCTAAAATCTTCTTCCTACCCCGAAAACCGTATTTTTCTGGTCGAAAGCATCGCGCACCCCGCCCAGCAGGTAAAAACCGCCGGCTACTTCCCAGTTTCCCATGACATCCACCTGGACGTCCCGGGTATTGTAGGCGTCGACATAGACATTGCCCTTGGAGCCGATGTATTGCTTGACTCCAACTCCGAACTTGGAGCGAATTACTCCTAAGCGAGGGGAGAAGTTTCCGTATTTCTTTTCCAGTTCCAGGTTGACCAGGTTGCTGTAACCCACCGAGTCCACTCCCATTCTGAGGGAAGTGGGGCAGCCGGGGAGCACCGTGAGGTTAAGGTTGGGGTTATTCTGCCCGTTGGCCTTGTTCCATTCCACGTCGGCCTTAAGTTCCAGTAAACCGCTCTCGCTGGAACCGTTCTTTTTCACTCCCAGGATGTGCTGGAGGCGGTTGACGATCTGCTTGGCCCCTTCGGAGGCTTCCTTGGCGTTGGCGATGGTTTCTTTCAGTTGTTTTTGCAAGTTACCGTCGGAGGTAAGGGTATGAACGTCCTGGGCGATCCCCTTGACTTCCTCGGAGGTCTGGCGGATGTTCTGCAGGGTAGCTAAAACATTGTCTGAAACTTCTTGCTTGGTGACCAGCTCTTCCACGGTCTTCAAGGTTTTTTTCAGGCTCACCGAGGTGTCTTTCAAGTTGGCGACGATTTCCCGGATATCCCCCTGGTTGGTGACGGCCATTTCTTTCAGCCGCTTGGAGAATTCCCGGAAGTTGCCCCCGGTATTACGCACTTCCATGCGGGCGTCCTTGATCAACCCTCCGGTTTGGTCGGCCAGCATGTTGAGCTTGCTGTCCAGGCTGCCGGAAGTTTTCTTTAAGTTAGCGGTAATATCTTTAAAATTTGCCATGGAAAGCTTGATATTTTCCTGGAACCCGGCGTCGCCCATCACCCTGTTGATGGAAGCTCCCAGGCGTTTGATTTCACCCATGGCGTCCTGGCTTTCTTTCAACAACTGGTACATGGTGATCGGGGAAGTGCCCAAAAAAACCTGACCTGGGTTGGCGGCCTGGTTGCCCCGGGGAGTGATTTCCAGCACCCGGTCGCCCATAAAGGAAGAGCTGACCGTCAGCATGGAATCCACCGGCAGCTTGGTGTCTGGGCGGGTGACCAGGAAAGTAACCTTGACCCGGTTATCCGGCATCATGTCCAGCTTGGTGATTTTGCCCACAAGAACTCCGGAAACCCGGACGATGGAGTCTTTTTGCAGGCCTCCAACGTCGGTGAAAACCGCGTAGTATGTTACTCCCGTTTCATGGTGCTTCAAGAACCCCAGTTGAAAAAGGGCAAAGACCAGAATGGCTGCAGCCATCAAAGTCATGACGCCAACTTTAGCCGCAGAACTCATTATATGCCTCCAATATTAAATTTTGATGGGCCCTTCGATTTTGCCCTGCATGAACTGCTGCACCAAAGGATTGGGCGAGTTCATAACCTCGTTAACTTCTCCAATTTCCACAATCCTTCCTTCAAACAGGAAGGCGATCCGGTCGGCTATTTTGCGGGCCGAATCCACATCGTGGGTTACCACGATGGAGCTGGCCCCCAGTTTATCCCGTAAATTCAGGATCAAAGTATTGATCACGTTGGTCATAATGGGGTCTAATCCGGTGGTGGGCTCGTCATACAGAATGATTTTAGGATCGGTGATGATCGAGCGGGCCAAGCTGGCCCGTTTCTGCATCCCGCCCGAAAGCTGGATGGGATAAAGTTCTTCAGTCCCTTCCAAGTCCACCAGGGCTAACTTTTCCTTGACTTTTTCGCTGACTTCATCGTTGGGCAAGTTGTAATGTTCCCGCAGGCCGAAGCCGACATTTTCTTCGATAGTCAAGGAATCGAAAAGAGCGGGGTATTGAAACACCATTCCCACGTCCTTGCGAATTTCGTCCAGTTGTTTTTCCTTCATGGTGGTGACTTCCTGACCCAGCACCTTGATTCCGCCGCCGGTGGGCTTCAATAAACCGTTAATGCAGCGCAGCAGGGTGCTTTTGCCCGAACCCGAAAGCCCCATAAAAGCCAGCACCTCGCAGGAATAAAGTTCCAGGGTAATACCCTTCAAGACCTTGCGATCCTTGAAGGCCACCTGCAAATTGTCGATTTCTACTACGGTTTTTTTGTCCATCTTTAAAACAGCCAGGCCGAGAGGAAGAAATTAGCCATGAAGATCATGATGATCGAATAAACCACCGAACCGGTAGTAGCTTTACCCACTCCGGCGGCTCCGCCCTCGGCGGTCAGCCCCTGGTAGCAGCTGATCATGGAAACCAGCACCGAGAAAACCAGGGCCTTATAAATTCCGGCCCAGATATCCTTTAATTCCAGGATATTGCGCACGGAGTTCAAGTAACTTTCCGGAGAAATCCCCCCCATCATGTTGCCTACCAAAGCTCCCCCGATGTCGCCGGCGAAGTTGGCGATGATGGTTAAAATCGGGAACATGGCTAAATTAGCCAGAAAACGCGGCACCACCAGGTACTTGACCGGGCTGGTGGCCATGGCCCGCATGGCGTCGATCTGCTCGGTCACTTTCATGGAGGCTACCTCGGCGGTAATCGCCGCTCCCGCCCGGCCCGCCACCACGATAGCCATCAGCATGGGAGCGAATTCCCGGGCCATGGAGATGGCCACCCCGCCTCCCACGTATCCGCCCAGGCCGTAGCGCACGGCCATGTCGACGATTTCCAGGGAGATCACCATTCCGGCAAAACCGGTGGTCAAGACCACGATGGCCAGCGAGTTGACCCCTAAAAAAGCCATCTGATAAATGGTCTGGGAAAGCCGCAAGTTGCCCCGAGCGATCCAGGTGAGGGTTTCATACAATAAAATAACGATCCCCCCGATATATTCCAGCGCGGAGTTGACCGAATCGCCCAGCATTTCCAGCCATTTAAGCATGACTGGTTTAGTTCTAGCTCCGGGAAAGCTTTTCCTGCTCTGAGCTACCGGCGAAAGCCGCGATTTATCCGCCGGAGAGGATTTTTCCGCTCCTAAGCCAAAACTTATCTTATGCTCCCCCAAAAAAACTTAAAACTGCTCGGTTTTTTTCTGCTGGCCTCGGCCTTGCTTTTGCTGTTTTTGGAGCTGGGTTTGCGGGCGGGATTTTATTTTGCGGCTCAGGTGAGATCGCCGATCAGCGATAAATTCAAGCACGATTACCAGATCCCCGACCCCCGGCATCCCTTCAACTGGATTTTGCGCCCCGACTACCGGGTGACTTTCGGGGAAGTAATCTCCGGCATCGAGCTCGACCTGGCGGCCAGAAGCCGAAAATCCCGCGCCTACGACCGGGATTTCCTCCGGCGGCAAAGAGAAAAAATCACTCGCTTAAAATCCCTGATGGATCGCCGCGGTTTATCTCCCGATACTCTTTACTACCAAATCAACCGTTTCGGCTTCAAGGGGCCGCAAACGGCAAAAAAACCAAAAAACAGAACTTTCCGCCTGATGACCCTGGGCGATTCCTGCACTTACGGGGGCTACGATCCGGACTGCTACCCGCGGGTGCTGGAGCGGGAGTTGCAAAAATCCGGGCTTACAGTCGAAGTCATCAACGCCGGGGTGGAAGGCTACACCCCCCGCAATATCCTCGCGCGGCTTCCTTACCTGCTCAGCTTCAAGCCCCGGATCGTTACCGTTTATGCGGGCTGGAACGACCTGTGGGACCGCCCCCTCTCCTGGGAAGATCAGATCGTGGTTTTTTCCACGGTGAAGAATTTCCTCAAAAACCTGACCGCCCGGCGGCAGGGAGAAATCCGGGTGCCCGAAGAGCCGGAAACCGGCAACCATTTTCCCCTCTCCCAGCTTTCGGAACTGAGAACCATCATCCGGCAAGCCCGCAAGGCGGGAGCAATGCCGGTGCTCTGTACCCTGCCGGGACGTTATATCGCCTTAACCGATTCCCGGGCGGCATTCTTCTCCCCCAAGCCCGGGGAATTCAGCGAAGCCTCGTTCGCCGAGCGCACCCGCTTCGTCAACCGGGAATATCGCCAGCTTGCCTCTGAAGAAAAAATCCCCCTCATCGACCTGGAAAGCTGGTCGATCCAAACCCTCTCTCCCCGGGGAGATTATTTTCTCGATGAAGTTCATCTAAATTCCCGGGGAACCCAAAAACTTGGGATGTATCTGGCCTCCCAACTAATCCCCCTGATCCGGGAAAGCGAGAGCCAAGATGAAAAATAAGCCGGTTTTCTGGTTTTTAGCCGTATTCCTGATGCTGGGACTCTTAGAAGCCGGGCTACAAATCGCCTCGAGAATTTCCCCTCCACGTAAAAAAATCAGCTTCGCCCCCCAGCCCCTTTCAGGCCCAAGCGCCCCCTTAAGCCTGCCCGATGCGGGAAGAGAAAATTACCAGATGACCGACCCGCAAAATCCCCAAAACTGGGTATTGATTCCCGGTTACCAGATCACCCTGGGACAAGTGCTGGCCAACGTGGAGCAAATCTCCCAGCCGGGAACCGGAAAACCGCTGCGTTATGACGCAAGCTTCATCAAAATCCAGCAAATGAAAGCCCAAGCCTTGCGGCAATTCATGCGGCAAAAAGGCTTAACCCCCGAGCATTATTTCCTGCGGGTCAACCGCCTGGGCTTGAAGGGGCCGGAAATCCTCAAAAGCAAAACTCCGGGAACCCTCCGGATCATGACCATCGGCGACTCCTGCACTTTCGGGGGGCTGGAAGATTTCTGCTACCCGCGGGTGCTGGAGCGGGAGTTGCGCAAACAGGGAGAACCGGTCGAAGTCATCAACGCCGGGGTGCAGGGCTACGCCCCCGCCAATGTTTTGTCCCGTCTGCCCTATTTCCTCAGCTTAAAGCCCGACCTGGTCACGGTATATCTGGGCTGGAACGCCGTTCCCGGCAGTTCCGGCGAGCCGCAAAGCTATCTAGAGCGCATCATCCTCTGGCGGACGATTTCTCATTTCCGGCGGGCTTATCTCCCTCCCAAACCGGGAGAAGAAAACCTCAACTACTACCGGCCCCAGCCGGGTTATCATTACCATCCGGCCTTCCTCCCCCAGATGGAAAGCATCGTCAGGGAAATTAAAGCCCAAGGGATTAAGCCGGTTTTACTCACCCTCCCGGTGCTGTATTCCGCCAAAACCCCGCCTCCTGCCGACACCTTCAACCTGACTCACCCGGCCTACGGCGGCAACCTTTACCTCTTCGCCGCCAAGATCCGCGACTACAACCAGGCTCTGCGCAAGCTGGCCGTCCAAGAGCATATCCCGCTGATCGACCTGGAAAGTTGGGGAGAAGCCAATCTGATCCCCGGAAAAAAATATTATTCCGATTCCATCCACTTGAACGATTCCGCCAGCGAAAAGCTGGGGATTTACCTGGCCCGGGAGTTGCTGCCCTTGCTTAAGCAAGGGGGCAAACCGTGAAAACACAGATCAAAACCGCCGCTTTCTGGGGGATTCTCCTCCTGATTTTCCTGTTTCTCCTGGAAATCGCCCTGCGAGCCGGCTTCCTGGCCTGGTACAAGTTCGACGCCTACCGCAAGCGAGGAATTCGCTTTGCGATTTACCAGACCAGCGACCCCCAAAACCCCGCCAACTGGATTTTAATTCCCGGTTTCAACGCCCCCATCCCGCTGAAAAACTACCACACTAAAAATTCAAGCGGCAGACCCGTCCCGGTGAAAAGATTCTATCCCATGCAGATCAACCAATGGGGTTTTAGGGGCCCGGAATTTGAAGCGCAAAGAACTCCCGGAACCACCCGCATCATGTGCCTGGGCGACTCCTGCACTTTCGGCAACCTGGGCGACTATTGCTACCCCCGGGTGGTGGAAAAAACCTTGCGGCAAAGGGGAATCAAAGCCGAAGTCATCAACGCCGGAGTGGAAGGCTACGACAGCTCGCACCTGCTGATGCGCCTGCCTCACGACCTGAGTTTCAAGCCCGAGATCGCCACCCTCTACATCGGCTGGAACGATCTGTGGGAAGAGCCCGAGATGGGCTTCTGGGAGAGAAACTTCATTCTGTGCCGAATCCCCCTGGGATTTTATCACCGGCTCAACCGCCCCAAGCATTTCCGGGATTTGAAATTTTACCGGGCGCTCGAGGGTTATCGTCATACCCCGGCTTTCCTGGGCCGGATCCGGAAAATCATCAGAATGGCGAAAGCCTCGGGGGCCAGGCCCGCGCTCATCACCCTTCCCTCCTTGTTTTCTACCGATTATCCTCCTTCCAAGCACGCCCTGGCCATCGGGAGAGTAGAACTATCCGGCAACGCTTACCTGCTGGCCGCCAAAATCCGGGATTACAACCAGGCCCTGCGGGAGCTGGCAAAAGAAGAAAAAATCCCTCTCCTTGATGCGGAAGCCTGGAGCAAAACCGCCCTGAACCCGCGAGAGGCTTACTTCATCGATTCGGTGCACTTAAACGACCTGGGCAGCGAAAAGCTGGGCATCTTCCTGGCGGGGCAAATCGCCCCTTACCTCGAAACCTCCGCCTTGCCGGGCAAATAAAAAAGTCCCGGGAATTTAACCCCGGGACTTTCAGACGCTGACTTAAAAGCCGTTTAGTCTACTTTGATCTTTTTGGCTTTTTCGCTTTTGTTCATCGGCATGGTGATTTTCAGGATGCCGTTTTTGTATTCGGCTTTCACCTTGTCGCTGGTGGTGTTTTCCGGAAGGGGAACCGTGCGGGTGAATTTGCCCGAGCGGCTTTCCCGGTAATAATAATTCCCTTCCTTGACTTCTTCGTTGGTCTTGGTTTCACCGGAAATGGTCATGTAATTATCGGTGACATTGATGGTGATGTCTTCTTTTTTCATGCCGGGCAGGGAGGTCTCATAAACCAGATTGCTGTTCTTGTCCTGGTAAATGTCCATCTGGGGCATCCAGCCGCTCATCATCCGGCTGGTGGTGGTGGTGCTGGGAGTGTAGCCGGTGCTGCCCTGAGTGGTGGTAGGCATATAGCCGGTGGTTCCCTGGGTGTTCATCCCCATGCCGGTGGAGGGATACATTCCGCCGGTAGTAGGATAACCGCTGGTGGAATACATTCCGGTTCCGGTGGGATACATGGTGTTAGTGTAATAATTCGGGCTTTGATAAGTGTAGCCCAGCAGGTTGGAAAGCATTTCGTTCATGTTTTCCTTCAGCATGGACATCTCCCGGAACGGATCCCAGTTCCACAGGCTTTCCTGCCAGTTGTAGGGCAGTTTGCCGGTGTTGGTTTGCTGGGCGGTCATGGTGGCGGTGTTGCCGTGGCTCATGCCGGTATTGGTGTTTCCCTTGTTCATCCCGGTATTGGCGGTAGTGTTACCTTTGTTCATACCGGTGCCGGTGGTTCCCTTGTTCATGTAGTTGTCTCCTCCTCTTTTTTGCATTCCCAAAAATCCTCCTTGAGAATAGTTTGATATAGTCTATATACCCCAAATTTAAAATCTTAAACCTTTATTCCGAAAAATTTTCTTTTCTGAACTTTTTCAGTTCCTCCAGCAGACTTTCCCGCTCCTTTTCCATCCCGGCTTTCAGCTCTTCCATGCTTTCCAGCAGTTTTAAAAGCATTTCCACCCCCGCCAGGTTGACTCCCAGCTCGGTGTAGCTCTGGATTTTTTCCAGCCTGTCCACATCCAGCCGGGAAAACAGCCGGACGTTGCCGGTGGTTCTCTGGGGGCGGATCAAGCCCAGGCGTTCATAGTAGCGGATGGTCTGGGGATGGCAATGCACCATTTGGGCCACCATCCCGATCACGAAATAACCGTTCTCCGTTTTTCGTCTTTCGGTCATGCCGGGCTACCTCCTTTCCGCCATGCGGCGGCGGTGATGGTCTCCGGTTTCTCCCTTGAGTTGGGCGAAACACTTTTCCTGCTCCGGGGTAATGGTCTCCGGCAGCCGGATCTCGGTTTTCAAATACAAGTCCCCGGCCTTTTTGTCCCGGCCTTCGGACAGCCCCTGCCCTCCCAGGCGGAAAGTCTGGCCGCTCTGGGTATGGGGCGGGATTTTCATTTTCACTTTGCCCTTGAGGGTAGGCACCTCGATTTCCCCCCCGAAAACCGCTTCGGGAATGGAGATGGGCATGTCGGCGTAGAGATCGCTGCCCGATACCCGGTAAACCGGATGCGGCAGCAATTTCAAAGTCAGCAGGATGTCGCCCGAGGGCCCTCCGGGAAAAGCCTGGCCCCCTTCGCCCCGCAGGCGGATCACCGAGCCGTCCTTGACCCCGGCGGGGATGGTGACCTGGATGCGTTTTTCCCGCTCCACCTGACCGGATCCCCGGCAGGCCGGGCAGCCGCCTCTTCCCTGGCGTCCGCTTCCTGCGCAAGACGGGCAGGGTTCCGGGCGGTTTAAAGTGATGCTTTTCTGCACCCCGCGCAAAGCTTCTTCCAGAGTAACCGGGAGCTGAAACTGCAAGGCCTGGGGCTGCGGCTGAGGCGGGCGGCCGAAGCCTTGAGCCCCTCCCGCGCCGAAATCAAACCCCTGAAAACCTCCGCCCCGGCTTCGCTGGTGACGGCTTCCTCCTCCCATTCCCCCGAACAAGCTGTTGAAGAAATCGGAAAAGTCCCCGCCTCCCTGACCCGGGGAAGCCCCCGAGTCGAAATTGAAACCGGAAAAATCGAACCCGCCCGGGAAACCTCCGGAAGCCCGGCCCTGAGGCCCCGCCCCGGGCTGGCTTCCGGCCTTGTCCCAATATTCGCCGAATTCGTCGAAACGTTTGCGTTTATCCGCGTCGCCCAGCACCTCGTAAGCCTCGTTGATTTCCTTAAACTTGGCTTCGGCGCCCTTATCCCCCGAGTTAACGTCGGGATGATACTGGCGGGCCATCTTGCGGTAAGCCGTCTTGATGTCCTTTTCCGAGGCGGTTCTGGGCACCCCCAGAATCTGGTAATAATCTTTATAGTCCATTGATTAGTTTTCTACCTTGTAGTCGGCATCGATCACTTCGCCCTGGTGTCCCCCGTCGCCTCCGGCTTGGGCACCGGCTCCGGCTTCTCCGTGGGGCGCTCCGCCCGCTTCCGGCCCCGCTCCGGCTTGCTGTCCAGCTCCGGGCTGGGCTCCCGCCTGAGCGTAAAGCTCTGAGCTCAATTCCGAAAGGATTCTATCCAGTTCGGTCATCGCGCTCTTCATCCGGGCGGCGTCGTTGCTTTCTACCGCCGATCTTAAAGCTGCGATAGCGGCTTCGGCCTTGGCCTTTTTCTCGGGAGCCAATTTACCTTCCAGGTCTTTCAAGAGCTTTTCCGAACGGTAAACCGAGGCGTCGGCCTGATTCTTAACTTCCACCGCTTCGCGTTTTCTCTTGTCGTCGGCTTCGAATTTGGAACCTTCATCCACCAGGCGGGAAACTTCGTCCTTGCCCAGGTTGGTGGTGGCGGTGATTTGAATTTTTTGGGATTTGCCGGTGGCCCGGTCCTTGGCGGTGACATTGAGGATGCCGTTGGAGTCGATGTCGAAAGTTACCTCGATCTGGGGCACGCCTCTAGGGGCGGGCGGCAGGTCGGCCAGCACGAACTTGCCCAGGGTCTTGTTGTTTTCGGCCATTTCGCGCTCTCCCTGCAGCACGTGGATCTCCACCGCGGGCTGCATGTCGGCGGCGGTGGTGAAAGATTCGCTCTTGCTGGTGGGGATGGCGGTATTTCTGGGGATAAGTTTAGTCATCACCCCGCCCAGGGTTTCAATGCCCAGGGTGAGGGGAGTAACGTCCACCAAAACCACGTCCTTGACTTCGCCCGAAAGCACCGCTCCCTGAATGGCGGCTCCCAGAGCCACGCACTCGTCGGGGTTGATGTCCTTACTGGGTTCCTTGCCGAACAGGCCGCGGACGTAATCGATGATCATGGGCATGCGGGTGGAACCGCCCACCAGCAACACCCGGTTGATGTCCTGGGGAGTCATCTTGGCGTCTTCCAGGGCTCTCATCGTCGGGCCTTTGCATTTTTCCACCAGATCCTTGGTCATCTCCTCGAACTTGGCCCGGGTCATGTTGATATCCAGATGCTTGGGGCCCGAAGCGTCGGCGGTGATGAAGGGCAGGTTGATGTTGGTTTGCAGCAGGTTGGAAAGCTCGATCTTGGCTTTTTCGCAGGCGTCTTTCAAACGCTGCATGGCCATCTTGTCGCCGTGCAGATCGATGCCGGTCTGCTTTTTGAACTCGTCGGCGCAGTACTCGATCAGTTCGTGATCCCAGTCGTCCCCGCCCAGATGCGTGTTGCCGGCGGTGGATTTCACTTCAAAAACTCCCTGGCCGATTTCCAGGATGGAAACGTCGAAAGTTCCTCCGCCCAGGTCGAACACCAAAACCGTGAGGGTCTGTTCCTGCTTGTCCAGGCCGTAAGCCAGGGCCGAAGCGGTGGGCTCGTTGATGATTCTCAACACTTCGAGCCCCGCGATGGCTCCCGCGTCTTTGGTGGCCTGGCGCTGGGAGTCGTCGAAATAAGCGGGCACGGTGATGACCGCCTGGGTGATCGGGGTGCCCAGGTATCTTTCGGCGTCCATTTTCATTTTCTGTAAAATCATGGCGGAAATTTCCTGGGGGGAATAGCCCTTTCCGTCAATCTCGATTTTCTCGTGAGTCCCCATCTTGCGTTTGATGGAGGTGATGGTGCGGTCGGGGTTGCTGATGGCCTGGCGTTTGGCCGGTTCCCCTACGATTCTTTCGCCCGCTTTGGAAAAACCCACCACCGAAGGGGTGAGACGGCTGCCTTCGGCGTTGGCCAGCACGGTGGGCTGCCCGCCTTCCATAATAGCCATCACCGAGTTGGTGGTGCCTAAATCGATTCCTAATACTTTACCCATTTACTTGTCCTCCTTTGCGTTTATGTTACGGCATACTTTGACCATACTGGGCCTGATCACCTTGTTCTTGAGCTTGTAGCCCCGGCGCAGCACCGAGTGCACCTGGTTGTCGGGCTGGGTCTTGGTTTCCACCGCCTCTACCGCGTCGTGCTGGAAGGGGTCGAACTCGCACCCTTCTGCCGGGATTTCTTCCAGCCCCTGCTTTTCCAGGATTTTGCGGATCTGGCGGTATATCAGCTCGATGCCTTCGAGCACGGCTTTTTTCTGCACTTCCTGGGGTTCGGCGGCCGGGTGGCTGCCCGCAGCCGGGTGTTTCCCCGCGGCGTGCTTTTCCGGGTGCTTACCGGCAGCGTGCTTTTCCGGGGCCGGATGGTTCACCGCCGTCGAATGCCCCACCGCCATTTCCAGGTGGTCGAGCACTTCCAACAGCTCGCAGATGATTTCCTCGGCGGCCATTTCCTTGCGCCGGTCGGCGTCTTCCTGCAGGCGGCGGCGGAAATTGTCGTAATCGGCCTGGGCGCGCTTCAACTGCTCGCGCAGGGCCTGATTTTCCTCTTTGGCCGCGGCCAGCCCGTCCTGAAGCTCCCGAATGGAGCTTTCGTCCGGGGTTTCAGTATCGGTAAGCTCTACGGGATCTTGATTTTCGGCAAAATTCATAGTTACCTCCTCTCAAGGTTTAGCGTTTATTATTATAAAACCTTACAATGGCGTTGTCAAGTAGTTGATAAAAAATCCCTCAAGTTTGGCGATCTGGGCGATTTTTCCTTATCCGGCCTATCACAGAGTAAATTTTAGGCCAAAGCTCCGGCGGATTCAATAGTCAAAAACCACTACAAGGAGAGTATCTCCCCCGGGGGTTTAAGCTAAAATCAGAGCCTCAAGCTGGGGGGGAACAGCCGGTTTGGGTTTTTATTGTTTGGGCTTAATCGAATTGTTCTAGTAATTAACAAACGACAGTTTCTAAGATTCAAGGTTCTAATCTTATAGCGGTGATTTTTGGGTTAAAACCATGTTATCAATTATTTCGCTTAATTCTAAATCGTAATTTTCTTTCAATACTTTTCGTGAAGCGACATTTACAGCATGGAGTAAACCATCAAAAGCGTACACATGGGCTCGCCATTTTGTTTGTGAATAAGCGACTCTCCACTTATCAAGAGGAAAAAATTCGTCTAAAGATTTTAATGATCTTCCTTCATAATCGAGAGGTATCATGAGAGCCTTGCCTGTAGGTTCAGGCAACTTCGGAATATCTATATATAATTCTTCAAGTGAAAATTCTCGTGGGGCTTGCTCTATCGTTTTATCATATATTTGTTTTTTTAAATTAAAACATTCTTTAAATGCTCCGTCACTTATCTCTTGAAAAGCCTGCAAACCAATATTTGTAGAATTTTCAACATTTTCAATTTCACCCTCAATAAAAGGACGAGATACTATCAAGGCTCTTTTGGGAAGTTTTCTTTTTATGATACAATCATAAATAAATTGTAATTCAGGAGATTCGAAACTCCCTAGAACATTGTAGTTCAAAAAATCTCTATCTGTATATTTCAAAAAATCACAAGGATGTGTTATGTCAAGTAATTTACTATTATTTTTAAAAACTTTTTCATCTTTTATTAATTTGTAATATAAGCGAAAACAAAATTCTTTCACCATAGCTTCGGCGACACGAACTTTTTGATGGTGATAGATATAAGAAAACAACATTAGACGACTGATTATAATTTGTTCTAAAGCCACAATCCCTTTGATTGGAATTGATAAAGATCTTTTTCCTTCAATTTCAAAGATATCAATAGTTTGCAAATATCTTTCAATATCGTAAACAATTGTTGGGCCAGCGAAGTGAGCATCTCGTGCAAGGTAATCCAGCTTGTCTGCGTCTAATGGCCCATTAATTATATCTGCCAAATACTGCTTATGCGCATCTCTTGAGTGCCCAATAATTAATTCTGCGACCTGATTTAAAAATTCAGTTTCATTTAAACCATCTAATTGGAGTAATTTTTTTTCAAGTATTTCTTTTTTAAAAAAAGTCTTAAATTCATCACTCTGGACCATTAAAAAAGAAAAAATTTCATGTTCTTTGGGAGTAACTCTGTACTCTTTTACAATCCATTCTCTTTTTAATTTTGCGAATTCATTCAAGTGCTTGTATACATCTTCGGAAACATGCGAAAGGAATCCATGCCCCACATCATGTAATAATGCAGCTAAACGAACTTGATAAAATTCTGCTATGGATATTTTTTCTTTTTTATTACTTTCACGAATAATTTCTACATCCTTGGAATTAATAGTCTCCAAAATTTTTTGGGTTAATACTATTACTCCAAGGGTATGAGTATATCTACTATGTTCTGCGTTAGGATAAACATAACAGGCAAGTCCTGTCTGTTTAATATATCTTAATCTTTGCAATAACGGACTATCTAAAATTGCTATTTCCCAAGGATAAAACTTATTTGTACCCCATATGGTATCATGTATTATTTTATCGCCTGAATTCGAAGAAGTATAACCATCTAGATAAAATTTAACGATCTCGTTTATTTTTGCTCGGTATTCTTGCTTTAATTCATTAAGTTCCATAAAAAAAATATTATTCTGCTATTTTTCGTAAAAATTCTTCTGTCATTACCTTAAAATTGATTTGATCCTCATGATTTAATGATGAATAGAAAGTTCTATCCAGAGCACTTGTTGATACATTTATTTTATATTCCTTATAAGTAGGATTAGAAATGCCCAATATTCCTGCGAGCCCAAAACTTTCTATCTTTTCATCTAGAATATTACTAACTGGGTAATGCCCACAAGAATTGAATAAAAATTCTTGCAAGAAAATTTCATATTCAGGTTTTTGCTTAAGATTGTAAAAAATTTCGTGTAATTTTTTGTGATTGGCAGAAAATTTCCCAGATTGAGATATTAGTGCAAGTATCGCCAATAATACCTGTGATGGTTTAAAATTAATAGCACTCACTAAAAAAACCTCCAACGTTTGAACTTAATATTTCGTTAATTCCCAAAAAATCCTCTAATGGAATTAATTTCATTTTTATAACTTTCATTTCTAATTTTCAAATTCCCCTCCCAAAGTTCCTTCTTTTCCAAATCTTGGGATTAATTAAATACTCCGTATAATCCCCTCTTCGTGTCTGTCCTTGCCTATGGTGACAGGCCGCGTGATAACCCTTTCCCCCAATAAAGGAAATCTCCCAGGGAAACCGGAAATCAATCTCCACACCCCCAAGGAGGTTCTAAATGCGAATTAAAACCACAAGTTTAATCCTTGGTCTGCTCATCCTGCTTTGCGCCTGGGGCAGTCTCCAGGCCGCCTGGGTCAAAAGCCCGGCCATCAGGGCCGGGGGCTTCACCCAAGTCCAATCCCCCGCGGTCATGCAGGAGCTGGAAAAGCGCGGCCTGACCGACGCTTTTTATGAAGTGAAGGGCGGCAGTTACCCGGCCATGAAAGCCAATGTCCAAGCCTTTTTAAACAGCCTGCCAGGCACCAAAATCAAGCTGCACATAATTTTACCCCCTTTTCGCAACTGGGACGGCAGCTTCGCCGACCCCGCCGACCAGGCTTACCGGAATAATTTCCTCGGCACGGTAAAGCGCATTTTCCGCGACTGCCCCCAGCTCTCCGGCCTCTCCCTGAACGATTACCTCTACCCGGATCAATTCTGGAAAACCGCGACCCAAGAGCAGAGAAACCAAAACCGCCGAACCCTGGTGGATTTCGCCCGGCAGGTTCGCAACGCCGTCCACTCCGCCAAGCTCTCGGCGCTCTTCAGCATCAATATATACCCGGTTCCCTCCCACGACGCTTACTGCCGGGACTTAGCCATGGTGTGCGATTACATCATGCCGGAAGTTTACCGCCTGAGCCCCAATGTCACTCACGAGTGGTTCGAGTCGGCCTTAGTCCAAAACCTCAAATGGGCGGGCAGAACCCCCATGATCTGCGGCGTCATCACTTCCAACCACCTGGATTCCGGCTATACCACCTCGGAGATCGTCAAAGACGTGCAAATCGCCCTCAAGCATAAAGTCGCAGGCTATATGCTCTGGCAATGGGGCTACTGCCCCTCCGACCTCTACTGGCCGAAGTAAGCTGCGGCAGTTTATCCTCGAAGGGGTTTAAACCAAAACCCGTTTCAGCTTGCCGGCGGCGGTTTTTGCTTGTCATAACCGCCCGATTATTTCTCCCGCTGAAAATTCCGGTTTACCGGGAGTTTTATCCTCAAACTCACCCCCCGGGGGAGAGGGTTTCTTTCCAGGTTTCTTTCCAGGTTTCTTTCCAGGTTTCTTTCCAGGTTTCTTTAAGGGTTTATTTATATAAAGCTAGAATAGGGGATTAAATTCATTCCCAGTTTAGGGAATAGTTGTTCCCTATTCAGGGAATGATTATTCCCCATTTAGGGAATGCTCATCGTTCCCGGTTTAGGGAATCCCTAACCCCTTTTCCTAGGGATTTTTTCCCGGGGAAAGAAAAGACGCACTATTTCGTGCGTCCTAATTCTACCATACCACACCTGTCAATCCCCCTTCGGCCCTGTCCCCTTTGGGGAGGACAGGGGGGCGAGAGCCCTCCTCAAGAGGACAAGCCCAAAAGGGAAGAACCCATTGAAGCAAAAGGAAGGCAACCTGATCGGTTTTTCCATTATAAAAATCAGCCGTTTAACCACCCAGCCGGTTAGCGTAAACTTAAAAAAGCACGCGGCTTAAACCGGCCCGGAACCCGGTTTTTCCCGCCCGGCTCTCGGAGATAAAAAAAGCAGCTAAATAGCTGCTTTTTGTTTAATTTTCACAATCCTCAGTCGTAATGATAGTCGATCTCCGGCAGCTTATCGGCGGTCCGGGTTTTCCAGTCGCGGGCGAACTGTTTATCGAAAGCCTTTACCGTAGGCCGGTCTTTTACATCGGCTCCCAGCTCCCGGTTGATGTTCAGCCCCTGGCGGGTCCAGTTGGCCGATCCGATGATCATCTCCTTGCCGTCGAAAGTGGCCCACTTGGCGTGGAGCTTTTGCTGTTGACTGGTATCCACATCGTACCATTTGACGTCGACTCCGGCTTTTTTCAGCTGGGTGAAAGTCCGGTCGTTGGAGCTGAACTGGGTTCCCACCAGCGTGGGGTCGAGAATGGCCTTAATTTCCACTCCCCTTTCCCTGGCGGCCAGCAGGCTTTTGATCACCTGGCGGTCGGAAAGAATAAAGGACTCGATGTGAATGGATTTCATGGCCTTGTTGATATTGAACAGCACCGCATCGTTGATGCCGGTGTATTTATAATTTTCGGTGGTGATGCCTCTGACCTCGGCTTTGCCGCCCGGAATTCTATGCGGCTTGGGGGTTTCGGGAATGGGGGCGCCCCCGACTTTTTTCCAGCCCGCGGCGAAAATGGTGCGGTAATAGTTTACGGCCGGGCCTTCCAGCTTGATGTCGGCGTCGTGGTTAACCGGGGAATGCCCACTCCAGTTCATCCCGCCCATCAGCGCGGTTTGCCCGTCCACCAGCAGGAGCTTTACGTGGTCGATCTGGTACTTGGCCTGGTTGGTGGGGTAATAGTGAACTTCGGCTCCGCTGGCGGTCAGTTTTTCTACCGCTGAGCGTTTTGCGGCTTCTTCCTTGGGACTGGTGCCGGGCTTGGGGTCGGTGATGACCTGGACGGTTACCCCTTCCTTGGCTTTGCGGCACATCAAGTCCACCATTTCCTTGTGGGTGAGGGAGTACATTTCCAGCTGGATCAGGGACTTGGAATTTTCGATCATGTCCTTGGCTTCGGGAAAAATGGTTTCCCCGTCGATCATCGGAGTAATGCGCGTGCCGGTTTCGGGCCGGGAATCGAAAAGCTCGCCCAGCTTTTTAATATATGCCGATCCGGAAATTCTTTCCCGGATACTTTCCAGCGGGGTTATTTTCATAAGGTAAACCTCCTGTTATGATCTTTGCCATCATCAGTTTAGCAAAAAACTCCTTGGGGTTGGGCGATTTTTTGTTAAATTTCTGTTAACTTTTCGGCAGGATTTCGCGAGTTTATTGCTAAACCCTAATAATAGGAGGGAAAATGCCCCACGCCGCTAATTCAGCACCGACAATCGCCGAGGGCCCCAAGGTAATCGCCTGGGAAATCACCCGCAACTGCCCCTGGCATTGCGCTCATTGCCGGATCGAAGCCGCCGCCGGAGAGCCCGAGCCGGAAATGACCACCGCCGAAGCCCGGAAATTCCTGGAAAACCTGGCTTCCAAATACCGGCCCCTGGTGATCCTCACCGGGGGGGAGCCGCTGGTGCGGGAAGATTTATGGGAGCTCGCGGCCCTGGCCGCGGAAAAGGGCTTACGCCTGGCCCTGGCCACCTGCGGCAAGCTGCTTACCCCCGAGCTGGCCGAAAAAATGAAAACCGCCGGGATCCGCATGGTTTCCCTGAGCCTCCACGGTTCAAAACCCGCCATCCACGAAAGTCTAACCCGCGTTCCCGGATCTTATGACTCCACCCTTAAGGCGGCGGAAATCTTGAAGGCTGCGGGGCTGGCCTTTCAAATCAACTCTACCATCACCAAACTCAACCGGGACGATCTGGAAAATTTACTTAACACCGCCGTGAAACTTTCGGCCTCGGCCTTTCACCCTTTCCTGCTGGTGCCCACCGGAAAGGGGAGGCTCTTGCGGGATTTGTCCCTGAGTAAAGAAGAATATGAAACCGCCCTCAACCGGATGGCCGACCTGGCCCAAGCCAGCGATTTTCCCCTGCGCCCCACCTGCGCTCCCCAGTACTGGCGGATCTTGAGCCGGCGGGGAGTGAAGCTGCATTTTCCCTCGGGGGGCTGCACCGCGGGCAAGAGTTTTTGCTTTGTTTCTTCGAGCGGCAAACTGAAGCCCTGCGGCTTTTTCGACCTGGAGGGGGGGGATTTGAGAACCGCCGATTTTAATTTTGCCGAGTTATGGGAGAACTCTCCCCTGTTTAACCAACTGCGGGATTTGGGCAACTACCCGGGAAAATGCGGGAGCTGCAGCTTCGCCGCGCTTTGCGGGGGCTGCCGGGCCCGGGCCCTGGAATTGAACGGAGGTTACCTGGAAGATGAACCTTTCTGTCCCTATGCAGGCTGAGGATAAAAAACTTCTCGCCTCTCTCCAGCAGGATTTTCCCCTGACGGAGCAGCCCTACAAAACCCTGGGAGAGGCTTTGGGGCACTGCGGCGCAGAAGTTATAGCCGGACTTAAAAAATGGCGATCCGAAGGGGTCTTACGAAGGATCGGGGGGATTTTGAACCCGGGGAAACTGGGTTACTCCACGGTATTAATCGCCGGGGCCTTGGAACCCGCCAAGCTGGAAACCGCCGCGGCCTTGCTCGGCTCCCTGCCCCAAGTCACCCACAACTACCTGCGGGAGGGGGATTTCAACCTCTGGTTCACTTTGGTTTACCGGGATAAAGCCGAATTAAAGAGCCTGCTGAATAAAATCCGCAAAAACGCAAAGCCCCGGCATTTGCTTACCCTGCCGGCCTTGAAATATTACAAACTGCGGGCGGTTTTCGCCTGGGATGAGGAGCCTATCGCTCCCCGCAAGCCAGGCCCGGGAAAAGCCCGGCTTAAAGCCGAAACAACCCAAGCCCTCTTGAAGCTGGCGGGGGGCAGCCTGCCGCTAGTTGACCGCCCCTTTAAAGTTTGGGGGGAAGAACTGGGGTTAAGCGAGCCGCAGGTCATCTCGGGGCTGGAAAGCCTGCTCTCCTCCGGCAAACTGCGCAGGTTCGGGGGAATCCTGCGCCATCACCTGGCGGGTTACGCCCATAACGCCATGCTGGCTCTTTTAGTCAAAGAACATCAAGCCGACCGGGCGGGAAACGCCCTGGCGCAAAGGCCGGAAATTTCCCATTGCTACTTGAGAAGAAAAAGCCCCTTATGGCCATACAACTTATACGCCATGCTGCACGCCCAAAGCGCGGGAGAATTGCAGAGAACCCTGCAAAAGGCGGTCGAACTGGCTCAACCCCTGGATTACAAAATTTTAAAAACTCTTAAGGAATATAAGAAAATCAGCTGGGTCAAGGAGGATTGAGGTGAATAAATCGCAGGTCTTGTTTCGGGAAGCTCAGACTTATTTCCCCGGCGGGGTGAACAGCCCGGTGCGGGCTTACGCCGCGGTGGGGGGCTTTCCGCCTTTCATCAAGCGGGGCCGGGGCTCCCGGATTTTCGACGAGGACGGCAACCATTACATTGACTACGTGCTTTCCTGGGGCCCGCTGATCCTGGGCCATTGCCACCCGGCGGTAGTCCGGGCCGCCAAGGCCGCCATCGACGAGGGCAGCAGCTTCGGGGCTCCCACCCGGAAAGAAACCCACTTAGCCGCCTTGATCATGGAATTCATGCCTCATCTGGAACTGCTCAGGTTCGTCAACAGCGGAACCGAAGCCGCCATGAGCGCGGTGCGGCTGGCCCGGGCCTTTACCCGGCGCAACCTGGTAATCAAGTTCGAAGGCTGCTACCACGGCAGCTGTGATTTTCTGCTGGCTTCGGCCGGGTCGGGGGTGGCCACCCTCAACATCGACAAGCCCGGCATTCCCCCGGAAACCGCCTGTCATACCCTCTGCCTCCCCTACAACGATTTGGAGGCGGTAAAAAATATCTTCAAGCACCGCTGGAGCGAAATCGCCTGCGTTATTCTGGAGCCGGTGGCGGGCAACATGGGGCTGGTTCCCCCCCAGTTGGGATTTTTGGAAAACCTGCGTACGCTTTGCGACCGCGCGGGCAGCCTGCTGATTTTCGACGAAGTGATGTCGGGCTTCCGGGTGGATCCGGGAGGCGCGCAGGCGCTTTACGGGGTGGTTCCCGACCTCACCTGCCTGGGTAAGGTGATCGGCGGAGGCTTCCCGGTGGGAGCTTACGGGGGCAAGCGGGCCATAATGGAAATGGTGGCTCCCTCGGGGCCGGTTTACCAGGCCGGAACCTTATCCGGCAACCCGGTAGCCATGGCCGCGGGCATCGCCGCCCTGCAACAACTAAAGTCGGGAGGCTGGAGAAAAGCCGAAGACTACGCCGCGCATCTGGAAAAGGCTTTGCGCCAAAATTTGAAAAAACTCGGCCTCTCCCTCACTTTCCACCGCCTGGGCACCATGTTCTGCCAGTTTTTCACCGACAAACCGGTGGAGGATTTCAGCCGGGCCTGCAACCTGGAGGCTTTCAAGGCTTATTTTCATCTGATGCTGAAATACGGGGTTTACCTGCCCCCTTCCCAGTTTGAAACCTGCTTCGTATCCTCGGCCCACAACTCGGGCGATTTGAACCAGAGCGCCAAGGCCCATTACCGGGCTTTAGCCGAACTGAAAAAGAAAGGGTTACTCTCATGAGCTACATCCTGGCCCATAAAACCGGCAAGAAAATCGCTCCCGGCAGGTTCTACCCGATGGGGGCCACTCTGATCCCCGACCGGGATAAAATCCCCGGAGGGGTAAATTTCGCCATCTACTCCCAATACGCCAAAGAAGTTTTCCTGCTGCTTTTCGACAACCCTCAAGGCGACCCCACCGACATCATCCAGCTTACCATGCGGGAAAAATTTATCTGGCACGTGTTCGTGCCGGGCTTGAAGAAAGGCCAGCTTTACGGCTACAAAATCCGGGGCGACTATGACCCGGCCCGGGGCTTGAGGTTCAACGAGAACAAACTTTTGATCGACCCCTACGCCAAGGCCCTCAGCGGCAAAGCCCGCAACACCGACAACCTGCTCCTGGCTTACGAACCTTTGGCCCCCGACCAAGATCTGGTCATGGATACCCGGGACAACACCGCCCTGGTTCCCAAGTCCGTGGTGGTGGATGACTGCTTCGACTGGCAGGGCGACAAGCCCCTGGATTTACCGCTCCAGGACTTGATCATCTATGAAGTCCACTTGAAAGGCTTCACCGCCCACCCCTCTTCGGGAGTGAAAGACCCCGGCACTTACCTGGGATTCATCGAAAAAATCCCTCACTTGAAAGAGCTGGGAGTGAACGCGGTGGAGTTCCTCCCCCTTCACGAATCTTACGTGGACGATTTCCTGGTGGCCAAGGGGCTTACTAACTATTGGGGCTACAACACCATCGGCTTTTTCGCTCCCGAGTCTTCCTATTCCGCGAAAAACCACCCCGGCTCCCAGGTGGAGGAGTTCAAGACCCTGGTCAGAGAACTGCACAAGGCGGGCATGGAAGTTATCCTGGACGTGGTATACAACCACACCGCCGAAGGCAGCGAGCTGGGCCCTACCTTAAGTTTTCGCGGGGTGGACAACCCTACTTATTACGCCCTCTCGGGCTCAGGCGACCAGCCTTACCGCTATTACATGAACTACACAGGCTGCGGCAACAGCATCAACATCGACGAGCCGCAAGCTATCCGGATGGTGATGGATTCCCTGCGATACTGGGTGAAGGAAATGCACGTGGACGGTTTTCGCTTCGACCTGGCTTCGGTGCTGGGCCGGCAGGACGGGAAATTCGCCAAGAACAACGGCTTTTTTGAAACCATCTCCCAAGATCCGCTCTTAAGCCGAGTAAAATTAATCGCCGAACCCTGGGATTTAGGGGTTTACGAAGTGGGCAACTTCCCTATCGACTGGTCGGAATGGAACGGAAAATTCCGCGATACTTTCCGCAAGTTCGGCAAAGGGGACGCGGGGCAACTCCCCGACTTGGGCCGCAGGCTCACCGGCTCCCCCGACCTCTACGGGGACGACGGGCGTTCCCCATACAACAGCATCAATTTCATCACCTGCCACGACGGTTTTACTCTCAACGATCTGGTTTCCTATAACGAAAAGCACAACCAGGCCAACCAGGAAAACAACCGGGACGGCAGCGACGACAACAACTCCTGGAACTGCGGCTGGGAAGGGGAAACCGATAACCCCCAAATCCTGCAGTTGAGAAAACAGCTGTCCAAGAATTTTGCCTGCTACTTGATGCTGCCCCTGGGCACCCCGATGATGCTGGGGGGCGACGAGTTCCTCCGCACCCAGCAGGGCAACAACAACGCCTACTGCCAGGACAACCAGATCTCCTGGTTCGACTGGAGTTTGCCGGAGAAGAACCGGGAAGTGCTGCGCTTTTTTCAGCAAATCATCGAACTGGTCAAGCGCTACCGGGTGCTCCAGCAGCGAAAAGTGGCCGCGGAACTAGCCGATATCCAAAAGACCGGCTTTTCTCTCACCTGGTATGGAAACGATTTAAAAACTCCCGACTGGAACAACCCGGACTGCCGCACCCTGTGCTACCAGATTACCGGGGAAGACAGCCCGGTGGGGAAATACAGCCTGTTCTTCATCTTAAACGGGGACTACCGGGGCCAGGATGTCGAGCTTCCGCCCAGAAAGACCAACCCCTGGTACCGGATGATCGACACCAGCCTGCCCGAGGGCGAGGATATCGTAATAGATCTGGATAAAGTAACCCTGGTGGAGCCCAACGAATATTACCTGGTCAATCCCCGCAGCACGGTGGTGCTGGCGGCCGGAGGCTGGGATTAAATCCGGCTGCGATGATCCAGCAAGCCGTCCAATTTACGGATCAGGCCCTTTAAGTGGGGCTTGTGGGGCTGAACCCACTGGGAAAAAGGAACCCGGTAATGACTGGGGCTTTCTTCCCGGCAATAGCGGTAAAAGGCCGCCAGATAAACGTAGCGTTCGATAAAGTCCCGGGCTTTGTCGGGGTTGTCCTCGGCGTATTTGTTGATAACTTCCAGCATGTGCTGGCCGCCTTTGCCCTGCAGGTCTATGGCCCGGTGGAAACCCTCTACGCCGCTGCCGTCCAAGACCTGGGAATTGATCATGGCTTCCGCCACTTTCCCGGTGCTGAGCAAAGCTTTTAAAGTGGAGAGCTGTCCCGAGCCCAGGGTCATGACTTCTTCCCGCCAGCCGGGGTTCTTGCTCATCTTGGCTTGGGGATTCTTTTATATTCCAGGGGATATTTCTTGGCTAATTCGGCAAAGGCCTGGCTCATGGTTTTTACCCTTTGCGGAGCTAAAGTTTTGGGAGAAAGCACGAACTCCTCGGCTTTACCCGGCACATCGTTCAAACAGATCAGGTCTTCCCCGCTTTTGATCTGATCCACCACTTCGCTTTTCAGCTGGTTTTCCAGCAAGTCCACTTCCTTGGGGTCGATGGTGTTCAGCTTAAGGTTGTCCTTGAGATTGTCCTTGCTTTTCGGCGAGTAGGGATATTTGTTGAGATAAATCACCGGTTCGGCCCGCAGGTTGACCCAGGTGATTTTGGAAGCGTTGGGGGCTTCCTGCTCGATGACTTTGCGAATTCCCCGCAAAGTAGGCTGGCCCAGGCCGTAAACCCCGTCAATTTTGCGTAAGTTAGGCTTGTCGCCCCGAATTTCCCCGAAGCGGTCCCAGCTGAGACAGTAGTTCTCGGTTAAAAAGAAATTTCCCGAGAAATCGTTAAGCCGCTCGGGGCTAAAGGGGAGAACGGTGGGCTTGGAGCCCCGGCGGTTAGGCATGATGACTACCGGGTCTTTGACTTTTTTAAAGGCAGCGGACTTTGAATCCCTCGACTTAAGACGGACCGAGTCCTTGATATTCAAGACCTCGTGGAGGTTTGCCTTGCGCTTTTTGGCTTTGACGCCAGGCCCAAGCGCGAGCTTCCCGACCAGGGATTTAAAACCAAGTTTATTGATCATGCGTTGCCTCTTTTTTCTATTATAACCGATTTCCCCGAAATGTTAAGGGGGAATTTAAAAAAATTTTGGGCTTTTAGCTTAAAAAATAACAAATTAAGCGGTTTTACGCTTGTATTTTCCGGCTGATTTTGTATAATAGAAGTGGGTCTGAGTTCGTGTATCTCTCTCAAAGAGAACTGATCAGCATCGCTGACCTGGGGAGCCGGATGTCTAGGAGACCGAATTGCGGAAAGACCAGTTTTTCTACAGGACGTTTCCAGCACGCACCCGTTAGTAACCTAAGGTCACTCTCTTTGGAAGACTACGGCTCGAGACCCTTTTAATTTAAAAACCATGAACGAGGATAGTTTTAAAACGATTTACCGGGGGGAGGAAGTCTTGAACTTTGAAACCGCCCCCACCGTTTATACGGCTCATACCGCTCTAAGCCGTTATGAAATTTATCAATGCAAGTCGATCCAGCCCCCCATTCTCGATGAAGCGGGATTCGTCACTTATCTGTGGGCGGCCACCAGCAAAGGCTTTTATCTCCTGCGCCAGAGATTTGAGGAAATGCGTCCCGGCCCCTGGGAGATTTGGCTGGAAGTAGTTCCCAAGAATTCTGAAAATTTTTATCTCGGTTTTCTGGATTATTTGGAAAACCATCCTGGACTGTTGACCCAAGGGAGTCTTAAAGATGCTGAAAGAAATTAAGCTGAATACCGCTCAAAGAAACGAAATGCTGGACTTGACCCCCCAGCTCAACCAATTCATCAAGGAAATCAAGGCCAAAAGCGGCCTCTTGTCGGTTTACTCGCCCCATACCACCTCCGGGATCACCATCAACGAAAACGCCGACCCCGCGGTGATTTACGATCTCCTCCACGCCCTGGACAAATTGACCCCCCGCCTGGACGATTACCGCCACGCCGAGGGCAACTCCGACGCCCACTTGAAGAGTTCCCTGGTAGGCTGCAGCGAGCAGATCATAGTGGAAAACGGCGAGCTTATGCTGGGAACCTGGCAGGGGGTATTTTTCTGCGAATTCGACGGGCCCAGGAGCCGGAGGGTCTGGCTGAAATTCATTCCTGCCTGAGCAGCTGCTCCAGAGTTTGAGCCAGAGGGGCGAGACCGTGCCTCTTAGCCGAAATGCGGGCTTTTTTCAAGTATTCCCGGCCCCTTACTTTATCTTCCAGTTCCAGGTAAATTAAGCCCATCTGGGCCAGAGCCCCGGTGAAATCAGGGGCGTGAAGCAGGGCTTGCTCGCAAAAACGGCGGCTTTCTTCCATTTCCCCGCTTTGAAAATAATACAAAGCCAAATTCAAGTAAGATTCCGCATAATCGGGCTTGAAACGCAGGGCTTTATGCCATAGCTCCAGAGCCTCCGAATTTTTTTCCCGCTTTCTCAAGACCACCCCCAGGTTATTGCAAATCTGGGGATCCTCAGGGTTCAAGGAATAAGCCAGCCGCATGTGAAATTCGGCTTCCGGAAGCAGCCCGGAATTAAAATAAAAAGTCCCCAACTGGTTCTGGTTCAAGGCCGACTCGGGATCGGCCTGAGCCAGGTTCTGCAGCACCCCCGAAGCCTTATCCATCTGCCCCAGGGCAAGATAGGCCAGGCCCAGGTGATTAAGGCTGAGTTTTTCCCGGGGATTCAATTCCTGAGCGGTTTGGAAGAAAGCGACCGCCTCCTGCAGATCCCCCTGCTTAAAAGCGCAGATTCCCGAATGATAAGGATGAAGGTAATTCTTGGGTTGGAGGGCGGCTAAGCCGGCGAATACCTCCCGGGCTTTTTGATACTCCCCGGTTTTCAACCAGGCCAGCCCCAGGTAAATCCGGGCTTCGGGAGTAATCGAGGACAGGGCGGACAAAGTTTTAGCGGCCTTGGAGAAGCGTTCTGCTCTCAAATATACCATACCCAGCAGTTCGGCGAGTTTAGGGTCGCCGGCATCGGTCTTCAGCATCCGCTTTAGCTCCTTCTGGGCTTTTTCCAGTTCTCCCGAGTGAAAGAGTACCTGGGCCCGAAGCTTCCTAAGACAAACATGCCGGGGGGTGGTTTTGAGGATTTTCTCGATCAGGGCTTTAGCCTGCAGCAGGTTGCCCTGCTTCAGGTAAACTTCAACCATCCCTTCCTGGACTTGCAGGTTACCGGGCTGTAATTTCAAGACCCGGCGGAAATTTTCTTGCGCCTGGGTAAGCTTGCCCATTTTCAATTGGAGCCGGCCCAGAGCACAAGAGTAAACCAGAGCGTTGGGATTGAGCTTCAAGGCTTCCTGGTAAGCGGTTTCAGCCTGGGAATATTTTTCCTCTTCCTCCCAGACCCGGCCCAGACTGAAATGGTAATTGGGATTTTCGGGCTCCAGCTCCAGGGCTTTTTCCAACTCCGAGCGGGCTTCCGAGTATTTTTTCATATGCAGATAGAGCAGTCCCAGGTTGTCATAGATTTTGGGGTGCTCCCAGCCTAACTCCAGCACTTTTCGATAAGCTTGCAAAGCTTTTTGGGGCTGATTTTGAGCCGCATAGAAAAGCCCCAGGTTCTCGTAAACCTGGTACGAGCGGGGAAACTTTTCTCCGGCTTCTTCCAGCAGCTTTACCGCCTGCAAAGTTTTTCCCTCCCGGGCCAGGGAGGCCGCCAATTGCAGATAATGGTTCAAAGCCTGGGGGAGACGGCTTTGGTGAAAACTGCTCAACTCCGGGGAGGGCTTTTGCACCAGATGATAAAGATTGATCAAATAACGGGCTTTCTGATGCTGGGGAGCGATTTTTAAAGCCTGCTCCCAGCTTTCCAAAGCTTTAACCCCTTCTCCCCGGCGGGCCAGGGCCAGCCCCAGGGCGGTGTGCAATTCCGGGTCGCAGGGAAATTTCTTGATTTTCTGCCGGATTTGCTGCAAATTATCGTTCATCGGCTCAAAGATACTCGTTTACCTTTATCCCGGTGCGGTGGGTCAAGGCGGTCTGGGCGAAAATTAAAAAAGTCTTGAGGGTGGACACAAAAGCCTGATTGGCCGGGAACTGAACCAGCCGGAGTTCTGAAACCTGGGCGGGTTCTTCTTCCCAGGCGATCTGGTCGGGCGAAGAAGATTCGACTCTTTCTGTTACCCCCTCGACAGTTTTTCCGAAGACCTCTCGGCCCTGGCGAAAGAGCTGCTGGTAATATTTTTCGCTTCCGCTGCCGATTTCTTTCAGCACCAGTCCCTCGCGCCCGATGCCCAGCATAAAGACCTGGTCGCTGTAAAAATAATTGGGATATTCGTTGCCCTCCCAGAGGTGAATCCGGGGGAAAATTTCCCCCAGTTTATAAACCATCTGCGGCTGGCCGAAATTGAAGACCTGGGCCCCGCACCAGGATACCGACTGGAGGGCGAAGCTGAGGTTTTCCAATTCTTCGATCAGTTTGCCGATCTCCCCCAAGGGAATCTGGGCATTGTCCCAGTTGTAGTCCAGAAACAGGGAGTCGGGTTTGGCGATTCTCACCGCGTTCAAGAAAGCGGTGAAATCGTTGGTAATCTGCTTGCAGCCCTCCGGCGCCTGGAAAAGGTTTAGCGGGCAGGGCGCGCAAATTTCTTCCAGCCGGTTGTTGACTTGCAGCAGGTATTCCTGGCGGATTTGTTCCCAGGCAAAACGGGGCCTGCCGTTGTTGTAATAATCCGCGATTCTTTCCTGGTAAGACCGGCAATGCCGGTGCGGAACCGGGAAAACTTCCAGGGAGAACTGATACAGCTTGCTCATTTTAATTTTTTCTTAATTACCGCGGGGATTCCGGCCGCCAGGGTATAAGGGGGAACATCGCGGGTCACCACGGCCCCCGCCCCTGTTTTGGCGCCCCGACCGATCTTGACCGGAGCCACCAGGTTGGTGTTGGAGCCGATGAAGGCTTCCTCCCCTATTATGGTCCGGTTCTTGTTGACCCCGTCGTAATTGCAGGTGATGGTGCCCGCCCCGATATTGACGTTGCGGCCCAGTTTGGCATCCCCGATGTAGCTGAGATGGGGAACCTTGGCTCCCGGTTCGATAGTGGTTTTTTTCACTTCCACGAAAGTGCCGACCTTGGACTGGTTCTTCATCACGGTTCCGGCCCGCAAATAGGCGAAAGGTCCCACGCTGCACTCGTCTCCGATCTGGGCTTGCTTGACCACGGAAAACTGGATTTCGGTGTCCCGGCCTACCCGGCTGTCGGTAATCCGGGTGTTGGGGCCGATGGTGCAACCCCGGCCGATGACGGTTTCCCCTTCGATAATGGTAAAGGGGAAAATAGTGGTATCTTCCCCGATTCTGGCCTGGGGAGAGATGAAGACCGAAGAGGGGTCGAGCATGGTTACCCCGTTCAGCATCAATTCGTTGCTCAAATCCTGCTTGAGGATCGAGGCGGCCTGGGCCAGCTCTTTCCTGGAATTTACCCCCATACCTTCCCGGGGATCTTCGCAGCTCACCGCATTGAGCTTTTCCCCGTGCTTTTCGGCCATTTCTATCAAGTCGGTCAAATAAATTTCCTGGGATTTTTTGTCCACCGGCACCTGAGGGAGATATTTCTGCAGGAAGGGGAGGGAAAAACAATAAGTCCCCATGTTGACTTCCCGAAGGGCCAGAATTTCAGAGGAGGCCGACTTGGCTTCCTGGATTTTTTTCACTTTGCCGCTCTCATCCCGTACCACCCGGCCCAGCTGTCCGGGTTCGGGGAGTTCGGTAGTTAAAAAGGTAATGACATTTTTTTCTTCCTGGTGGGCTTTCAACAATTTTTTCAAGGTAGCGGCTTTTAGCAGCGGCATATCCCCGCTTAATACCACCAGGTGTTTCAGGCTGGTTTTTTCCAGGGCGGCTAAAGCGCTTAGCAATGCATCGCCGGTGCCCCGGGGAACCTGCTGGTAGATATACTCCACTCGCTCCTGGAGAATTTCGGGAATCCGGATCTGCTGTGGAGAGATGATTAAAAAATTACGCGTGATCTTTAAATTTTCCAGCAGCTCCAGGGGGTAATGAATCAGGGGTTTACCCAGCAAGTGATGCAGGACTTTTGGGGTCTGGGATTTCATCCGGGTGCCTTTTCCGGCAGCCAGGATAACTCCGGCTGTTTCTTTCATGGTTCAAAACTCCTCGGGAAAGTATAAAAACCTATTCGGTTCGGGAAGGCAGTTTCCTGCCGGGAAACCTCCAAAAAGGCTTTTAACGGCAAAACCGCGAAATATCCCTCATGCCCGAATATTCCCTGGTTTTCTTGACCCTGAATGAAATAACCGGCTTAAGAGCCCTGTTCGACCGGATTCCCCTGGACTTGTTCAGCGAGATACTGGCGGTGGACGGCGGTTCCCTCGACGGCACCCGGGAGTTTTTCCGGGAACAGGGGATCAGGATCGTGGAGCAGGCCCGGCCCGGAAGAGGCGAAGCCATGAGAACCGGAGCCCGGGAAGCCAAGGGGGAAGCTGTGCTCTTTTTCAGCCCCGACGGCAACGAAGACCCCGGCGACATCAAGCCCCTGCTGGAGAAGCTGGCCCAGGGCTACGACCTGGTCATCGCCTCCAGGTTCATGCCGGAATCCCGCAACGAGGAAGACGGCAAGTTTCTGCCCCTGCGGTTGTGGGCCAATAAAATGTACACTTATCTGGCCAATAAATTTTTCAACCGGAGCAACCATTACGTGACCGATACCATCAACGGATTCCGGGCTGTCAAGCGCGAGGCGTTCTTGAGCCTTGGGCTTTCCGAGCAGCGGTTTCCCATCGAATACCAGATGAGTATCCGCAGCTTTAAAAAAGGCTTAAACATCGCCGAAATCCCCACCCGGGAAGCCGACCGGCTGGGCGGGGAAAGCAAGGCCCTCTCCATTCCGGTAGGCTTGGGACATTTAAAAGTTTTAACTCAGGAACTCCTGGGAAATTGAGGAGGTTTTAATTATGGAACTGGATTTTGCTTTGCTGGCCGACGCCGCAGCCACTCCCCCGGACGGAAAACTCTACCTGATCGGGGGCGGGGTGGAAACCATCTTATCCCCCAAATTCCCTTGTTATCACGGCAACCTTTCCCTGGTGATGCGCTTCATTTTTACCCCCCTGGACGCGGGAAGCAACCACCGGGTTAGGGTCAACCTGATTGACGCCGACGGGAGAGAAGAAATCCCCCCGCTGGAATTGAATATCCCTATGCCGGAAACCTTTCCCGATGTGGTGAGAGCCGGGGTATCCATCGTGGGCAACCTGCAGGGACTGAAATTTGAAAAACCGGGAGAATACCGGTTCGACATCAGCGTGGACGACAGCGTGAAAAAAAGCATTCCGTTGTATCTGAGGGAGCACAAAATACCCCAGGAACCCCAATCCTGACTTGATTTATCCGGGTTTTCAAGCTTTTTTGAGGAAAGCTTGAAAACGATTTTTTACAAAAATCGTAGAAAATGTTAATAAAAATTTAACATTTTTTCTCACCGTAACACTTTAATTTTCGCTATACTCAGGGGAGAAAGGGGTAAACGCCATAGTGAAAGCAGTTTCCATCAACGCCAATCCACTGACTCTTAGCCCCCTGCCGGCCAAAGCTTCCTTGCCGGCTGCTTCCTTGAAGAAAATCCGCCATAAAGCCGAAGAAGTATTTGAAACCATCGACCGGATCGCCACCCCGCCGCCCGGCCCCTTGAGCCGCAATCGCACCATGGCTCTAAAAGCCATGACCCTGGCCAACACCGCCTTTCAATTATGTGAATGCGCCGCTCTGCCCCCCGGCTTAAATGTGGTGGGAGCAATTTTTTCTCTCCAGCAGGGACTGGTTCTCTACCACTTGATTTCTCCCGAGCGCGGACGGGGGAAAGCTAAGGCTAAAGCTAAGCAAATGCAAAATGTCGTGGCTAATTCCGGCCCCGGCAAAGCCGTCTTGAAGACCGGAAAACAACTGGGGGATAAGCTCCCCGAACCGATAAAGCAAGCCGGAAAAAAAGCCAAAGCGCTGGCAATCAAGATTGACAATAAATTGACCATCTCCAACGGCCCGATCAGCGAGCGGCACAGCCGGATATTGAAAACCATGGCCCTGGGCAGCATCGCCTTCCAGGTGGGAGTAAGCACCCTGGCCACCATGGGAGCCAACCTGATCAGCGGCCTTCTCTGGGTGGAGGACGGGGTGGTTTTCTTAAATCTGATTCCCCCGGGAACCCCCAAGGAAGGGGAAAAACCTTCCCATCCCCGGCTGGAAAAACTGAAGCGGGGGGTTGGCAAAATCGCTAATAAATTCCCCGAACCCATTAAAAAAACCGGAGGAAAGGCCAAAGCCCGGCTGATAAAATTTCACGAATTGATTTCCCCCAATGGGGCCATCAGCCCGCGAAGAAATAAAGCCTTAAAGCTGATGAATATTTTATCCACCGCGGCTCAGGTAGGCATGTGCCTGGCGTTTCTCCCCCCCGGATTCAATGTGCTGGCGGCTCTGGCAGCCTTCCAGGAAGGGGTGGTGCTTTATAATATGGTGCCTCTCCCCAACATCAAGGATCAAGCCCAGGCTGAGAATAAATCCCTCTCCCCGGTCAACGGTCTGATCGCCAAAATGGCGGGGCTGAACCGGCCTCAGGTAGAATCTCAGGAAAAAGCCGCCACCGGAGCGGTATAGATGATTAGACCCGGGGCTCTTGACATTTATAATAAAATATAATATCATTTGTAATCAAAATATATCTAAAGATTTACTGAACCAACAAATTGTCATATATAAAGGAAAAGGAGGGGTACTGTAAAAAGGTGCGGAAAAGCTGAACCGATTATTGCCATCCATAGATCATAAATCATTATGAGCTTTTTCCGCGAAAAGACCGGGTTTTAAAGACCCGGGCGGACCTGATTTAGGGTACCCCATACATATCACCATACCAAAAGCCCGCTTTTAGCGGGTTTTTGGGTTTTAAGGCTTCTATTTTTACTTCCCTGGGCGGCAGGATAGCTTCCTTTCTTCCCGAAATATACCTTTAGGGATGCTTAAAAAACGCGGAGGAGGGCCGGAGTATGAGTATAATTCCGGAGCAAACCATGACCGGATTAGCGCCTTTAAAAGTAGCCTTGGTTTATCCCCACAGCCCGGTTTACCATCAAGACCGGATTACCCAGAACCGGATTTCCGGCATTGAGGAGATCGAAACTTTCCCCAACCTTTCCCTGCTCACTCTGGCTGGGTTTCTCGCGCCCGAAGACCGGGGATTTTTCATCGACGAGGATTACCTTACCTTAAATAATTTTCCCTTTGATTACTTGCAGGAAGATTACGACCTGGTCATCATCACCGCCATGAACCACCAGGCCAAGCGCGCTTACGAAATCGCCCGGCATTTTAAAGTCAGGGGGATCAAGACCGTGTTGGGCGGCTACCATGCTACCGCCCTCCCCGAGGAGGCCGGGCAGTTCGCCGAATCCGTGGTGATCGGCGAGGGCGAAGACCTGATGCCCGACATCCTGCACGATGTCCGCCGGGGCAAGCTCAATAAAATTTACCGTTCCACCGGCAAAGCCGACCTGAAAAATTTCCCCCCTCCCCGGCTCGACCTGGTGCCGGATCTGAAATGGTACAGCAAAATCGGCCTGTTCGCCACCCGGGGCTGCGGGCATTGCTGCAGCTTCTGCTGTCTCTGGCAGGTTTACGGTTCGCGTTACCGCACCAAGAGCGTGGAACAGGTGGTGAAAGAAGTCCAACTGGCCCAAAGCCTGCATCCCGAAGCTTATATATCTTTCGCCGACGAGAACATGCTGGTGGACCGCGCTTTCGCCCGGGAACTGGCTAAAGCCCTGATCCCGCTTAAAATCAACTGGGAATGTTATTGCGACAGCGGGATCGCCGATAACCCGGAACTCCTCGAGCTGCTGGCGGTTTCGGGCTGCGAGGAATTGTTGATCGGCTTTGAAAGCGTCAACCCCGAGTCGCTGCTGGAAGCCACTCGCTGGAAACAGGAACAAGGCCCGGGGTATAAACAAGCCATCGAAAACATCCAAAAGCACGGCATCGGGGTACTGGCCTGCTTCGTCCTGGGCTTTGACAACGACGGCCCCCAAACCGTCCAAAGCCTGCGGGATTTCATCCTGGAAACCCACCCCTACGAGCTGGACATCTCGGCTTTGACCCCCATGCCCGGCACTCCCCTCTATTCCCGGCTGAAAGCCCAGGGGCGGATTTTAAGCGAGAACTGGGACGATTATTCCTGGTTCCGGGTAAACTTCCAGCCCAAGAATTTTCAGCCCCGGGAATTGATGGACAGCATCCGTTGGCTGTTTTTGGAGTATAACTCCCCGGAGAACAAGCAAAAGCGCCGGGAATACCTGCTTACCCTCTCCCCTCGCTTGGCTTCACTGAAGGCCGGGACGCTTTAAGCCGAGTTTTTCCGCCGGTTAACCAAAAATTATAATAGTTTTGCTGATTTTTTCTTTACTATTTTTTTTATCCGGTGATAAAATAATAGAAAGGGGAGATAATATGTCCGCCAACAGTTCAATCAATCCCATCAGCAACACCGGTGCAAATGCGTCTTCGGCTATAAGCAATATCAATACTGCCAGCCTGTTTTCGGGTGCCCCGGGCTTGACCAATAATGCCGCAACAGGTACGGGAACCGACCAGGTCAACCTGGGGGATGAGGCCGGCAAGATGATGCAATCCATGGGTTTAGGCACTACCGGAAATATGTCCGGCCTCGGCGGGGGCGACCCCACCACCATGATGATCATGATGATGATGATGATGACCATGGCTTCGGGTAACAACAATATGAAATCCATGATGAGCCAGATGTCCGGTACCGGAACCGCCGGAACCACAGCCGGCGGAACTGCCGCCAACACTGCGATTACCGGAGCGGGCAAGCTCGACACTACCGGAATCCAGAACGTGGAAAGAAAAGGCACCGGCGGGGTGGAAGGCTCGGGCAGCCAGGTGGCGGTTTCGGGAACCGTCAAGACTCCCTTCGGTACGGTAGAAATCACTCCCGATAAAGTCCGGGCCGACGGCAAACCCTCGGCCGCCGGTGACGGGGATTACAAGACCAAGTCCGGCCAGGTATTTGAAAACAAGTGTCCCTGCTGCGGCAAAAAAGGCGTGATGTCCTATGAACGGGGTGCCGGTTGCCCGGAGGGGATGTTCTTCTGCGACCAGAAAAAAGGCGGCTGCGACGCCGATTTTTCGGTAATCGGCGGGGCCATGCATATCGCCGGCAGCGGCAAAAAACTCACCCCGGTGGCCGGGGCAGCCACGAGTGCAACTAGCGCCGCGACCGGAGGGGGAACGAGTTCTACCCCCCAAGTTAACCTGCCGGGGGTCGTGGTACCCAAAGACGAGGAAGACAAATAGGCCGTTAAACCCCAAGATCCAATAACCCGGGGCCGAAATTTTTCGGCCCTTTTTCCATAGTTAACAAAAAATTAACAAAAATTTAAAATCCCGTTAACCACCCTTTACTATTATTTTTCTCGCGTGATAAAAATAATAGTAAAGGGGGAGTAATATGAGCAACTCAATCAACCCGATCAACAATAATGTAACCGGCGCGAATAATGCTTCCGCCTTGAACAACGTCAATTCTTCGAGCCTGTTTTCGGGTGCCCCGGGCTTGACCAATACCACCGCCACCGGCAACTCCACCGACCAGATCAAGCTGGGGGATGAGGCCAGCAAGATGATGCAGTCCATGGGTTTAGGCACCGGCAGCAGCAGCCTTTCGGGCATAGGCGGGGGCGACCCCACCACCATGATGATCATGATGATGATGATGATGACCATGGCTTCAAGCAACAACAACATGAAATCCATGATGAGCCAGATGTCCGGCACCGGAACCGCCGGAACCACAGGTACCGGAACTGCGAGCGGAACCACCGCCGTCACCGGAGCAGGCAAGCTGGATACCACCGGAATCCCCAACCAGGAAAGAAAAGCCAGCGGTTCTAGTGAAGTGGGCGGAGGCCAGATCATTACTTCCGGAACCGTCAACAACACCATGGGGACTACCGAAATTACCCCGGACAAGGTACGGGCGGACGGCAAACCCTCGGCGGCCGGGGACGGGCCCTATAAAGTCCAGGCCGGACCGGTCTTTGAAAACCGCTGCCCCTGCTGCGGCAAAAAGGGAGTCTTATCTTATGAAAGAAGCACCCAAGGAAACGGCTGCCCGGAAGGAATGTTTTTCTGCGACTCCAAGAAGGGCGGCTGCGATGCCGATTACAGCGTAATCTCCGGAAAAGATCACGGCGGCAAAAATAAATTTTTAACCAAGGTTGCCGGCAACACCGGAACCACAGGGGTCAAAGGGGTTACCGGCGCTACGGCCGCTACCGGCTCATCGGGGAGCAGTTCCAGCGGGAGCGGAGCGGGCTCCGACCAGGGATCGGTCAGCGTCAACCTGCCGGGCATTACCATCGGCCGGGATGAAGAGTATTACGAATCCTCCAAGTGGGCGGTTTAGTTTAAAAAAATCAAAGTTTAAAGACCCGGTTTCAGATAAAACCGGGTCTTTTCATTCCGTAAAAAAAATCTCTCCCCGGCACAAGGAAATCAGCGGCTTTAGTAAAATACTACTTAGATAAATACCCTGCTCAAGAAGGAGAAAATCCGTGATAACCGTTCGTTACCTGGGCCACAGCTGCTTCTACCTGGTGAGCGACAAGCGCAGCACCATAGTGGTTGATCCTTACGGCTCCAGTCTGGGCTACCATTTTCCGCCTATCGACGCCGATATCTGCCTTTTGACCCACGAACACCGGGATCACAACGCCGCCTGGCGGGTGGGAGGAAACCCCCGCATTTTGAAGCGCACCTGCGAGTTTCGCCTGGAGCATGAAGTCACCCTGGAAAGAACCAAGGAAACCTTCACCTTCGTGGGCCTGCCCACCCTTCATGACAAGATGGCGGGGAGAAAAGAAGGCCCCAACACGGTTTATACCTGGTATATGGGGGACATCAAATTCTGCCACCTGGGAGATTTGGGCGTGCTGCCCGACGAAAAACTGCTTTTCCGCATCGGGCTGCCCGATGTCCTGTTCGTTCCGGTGGGAGGCAAGACCACCCTCGACCCCCTGGAAGCCAGGCTCACCATCAACATGATCAAGCCCAAATTAGTTTTTCCCATGCACTATCTCACCCCCTTAACCCAAGTAAATCACCTCTGCAAATATACCCTGGACGATTTCCTCTCCGAGAGCGAAAACGTAGAAAAACTCAACAGCCTGGCGGTCAGTATCGACAAGAACAAACTGCCGGAAAATTCCAAAATCTGGGTGCTCAATTACGAATAACCGCCTGGCCTCCCGGTTGGGGGGCAGGTTTCCCGGCTTAAAAAAGCCGAAAATAGGAGAATAAGCCCGTGTCTTTCGCCCATCTGCATACTCATACCGAATACAGTCTCCTAGACGGGGCCTGTAAACTCAACCCGCTCCTGAAGCGAGCCAAAGAACTGGGAATGGAACACCTGGCCATCACCGACCACGGGGTGATGTACGGGGCGGTAGAATTCTACCAGAAAGCCCTGGAAATCGGGGTGAAGCCGATCCTGGGCTGCGAGGCCTACCAGACCGCAGGCGAACTGAAAGACAAGGTTCCCAAGGAAGAAATCTATCACTTGGTGCTGCTGGCTCAAAACCAGGCCGGATACCGCAACCTGATGCGGCTGGTCAGCGCCGCCCATATCGACGGATTTTACTATAAACCCCGCTTCAGTTGGGATTTGCTGGCCCAGAACGCCGAAGGCCTGATCGCCTTATCCGCCTGCTACAAGGGAATGGTAGCCAAGAAACTGATGAGCGGCGATGACAAAGGGGCGCTGGAGATCGTGGGGCGCTACCAGGAAATTCTGGGCAAGCAAAACTTCTACCTGGAAATGATGGATCATAACCTCCCCGACCAGAAAAAGCTGAATGCCCAGCTCCTGAAGCTCTCCAAAATCACCGGGGCTCCCCTGGTAGCCAGCAACGACGTGCATTACATCAAAAAAGAAGACGCCGGAATGCAAGACATCCTGCTCTGCGTGGGCACCCAGACCAAGGTGGATACCCCCGACCGCCTGCGCTTTCCCTGCAATGAATTTTATCTAAAATCTCCCCAGGAAATGGAGCGGATCTTCGCCGAAGTCCCGCAAGCTCTCAACAACACCCTGGAAATCGCCGAAAAATGCGACCTGAAGCTGGACTTGCAAACCACCTACCTCCCCGACTACCCGGTACCCGAGGGCGAAACCCTGGAAAGCTACCTGCGCAAGCTCTGCCTGGAAGGACTGGTTTACCGCTATCCCCAAGGCGCGGGGCCCGAAATCATGGAGCGGCTGGAATATGAGCTCCAGGTCATCGGGCAAATGCAGTTCCCGGCATATTTCTTAATCATCTGGGATTTCATTCACTACGCCCGGGAACAAGGAATTCCGGTTGGGCCGGGCCGCGGTTCGGCGGCGGGCAGCCTAGTGGCTTACCTGCTGGGCATCACCGAGCTCGACCCCCTGCGCTACGGCTTGATCTTTGAACGCTTTCTCAACCCCGGCCGCAAGAGCATGCCGGATATCGACACCGATTTCTGCTTCTTGAGAAGAGGCGAAATCATCGAGTACGTCAAGCGGAAATACGGGCAGGACCGGGTTTCCCTGATCGCCACCTTCGGGCGGATGAAAGCCCGGGCCGCCATCCGCGACGCGGGGCGCGCCCTCGACTATCCCCTCCCCCTGGTGGACAAAGTCGCCAAACTAATCCCCCTGGGCAACACCATCGCCGAAGCCCGGGAAACCCCGGAATTGAAAGACCTCTACCGGGAAGACGATACGGTGAGAAAACTCCTGGACACCGCCCTGGAAATGGAAGGAATCAGCCGCAACGCCTCCACCCACGCAGCCGGAGTTGTGATTTCCAAGGAGCCTATCTGGAACTACGCCCCTTTACAGAAAATCAACCAAGATCTGGTAACCCAGTACGAAAAAGACACCCTGGAAACCATCGGCCTGCTGAAGATGGACTTTTTAGGCCTGCGGAACCTCACCGTGATCAACGATGCCGTCAACTGGATCGAGAAGAACTACGGCTTAAAACTAGACCCCGATAAACTCCCCCTCGACGACCTAAAATCCTTCAACCTGCTGCGGGAAGCCCGCACCACCGGGGTCTTCCAGCTGGAAAGTTCGGGGATGAAACGCTATTTGAAAGATCTGCGCCCCGACCGCATCGAAGACATCATCGCCATGCTGGCCCTCTACCGCCCCGGCCCTCTGGGTTCGGGCATGGTAGATACCTACATCAACGGCAAGCACGGGCGCATCGAAGTCGCCTACCCTCTCCCCATGCTCAAACCCGTGCTGGAGGAAACCTACGGGGTGATCCTCTACCAGGAACAAGTGATGAAGATCGCCAACGTCATGGCCGGGTACAGCATGTCCCAAGCAGATGATTTGAGAAAAGCCATGGGCAAGAAAAAGCCCGAAGTCATGGCCAAGCAGAAAAAACTCTTTCTTTCGGGAGCCAAGGAAAAGAACATCTCCGACAAACTGGCCCAGCAGGTGTTCGGCCAGATGGAAAAATTCGCCGAATACGGCTTCAACAAGTCCCACTCCGCGGCCTACGCCATGGTGGCTTACCAGACCGCGTATCTGAAAGCCAACTACCCCGCCGAGTACATGGCGGCCCTACTCACCAGCTTTATGGAAAGCACCGAGCGAGTGGCCATCTTCATCCGGGAAGCCGAGGAGATGAGTTTGAAGATCCTCCCCCCCGACGTGCAGGAAAGCGAAGTGGCTTTCGTGCCCAAGGAAAACACCATCCGTTTCGGGCTGGGAGCGGTGAAAAACGTGGGAGCGGCAGCCCTGGAGCTGATCATCGCCGAACGAAAACGCGAGGGAGCTTTCAAAAATTTCCTCGACTTCTGCCAGCGCATGGCAGGAACCAAGGCTTTCAACAAAAAAGTCATGGAAAACCTGATCAAGGCGGGGGCCCTGGACGGCTTGGGCGAAAGCCGCAGCAGCCTGCTCTTCAACCTGGCTCTGTTCATGGAAACCGCGGAAAAACGCCGCAACCTGCTGGACAGCGGCCAGATGGGCTTGTTCAGCCGGGAAACCCTGCCCGACATCACCCCCCGGATCGCCCCCCAGCTTTCCCGCATGGAAATCTTGAAAGGGGAACGGGAAGTTACCGGCCTGTATCTCTCGGGCCATCCCTTAAACGAAGTGCGGGACGTGCTGGAAAAACTGGAGCTCCCCAGCCTGGAGCAGCTCGCCGAAACCAGCCAGGGGGGGAAAGTCCGCTTTGGGGGGCTTTTGTCCAACTTCAAGAAAATCGTCACCAAGAAAAACCAGACCATGATTTTCGCCCAGTTCGAGGATTTTACCTCGGCCTGCGAAGTGGTGGTCTTTCCTAAAGTTTACGAAAAATTCCAGGAGCTGCTCACCGAAGAAGCCCTCCTCCTGGTGGAAGGCAAGCTGGAAAGCCGGGAGCGCGAGGAAAACTTCGGCGAGGAAGAAGAAACCGCTGCCGAGAAGCTAAAGCTGACCGCCGACTCCTTTCAATCCCTGATCGAGCTGAAAGCCTGCCTGGTAAACCAGGGGGACATCAAGCTGCCCAAACTTAAAAACACCCCAAACGCCGGGGGTAAAAACGGCAACGGCAACGGCTCCAAGAAGAACGGCAACGGCAACCGCATCAACCCCTGGGCGGGAGAAGGCAGCGGCGACCAGACAAGCCCTCCCGAACCCAAGAAATGCGTCCATATCCGCATCACCCCGGAAAAAGCCGGGGAAATCGGGCGGCTGCAGGGAATTTTAAAAGAGCATCCGGGCAAGCTCCCGGTGTTCATTCATTTCCGCGCCCCGCAAAAAGAAGAATGCGTGATGCAGGCCGGAGAGAACTATAAAACCGCCTACAACGAGGACTTAAAAATCGCCGTGGAACAACTGTTGGGAGAAGGGGACATCTGGGGAATATAAAGTCTGGTTTTCAACTCCCCTTCTAAAAAATCTCGGAATAAAATCGGGTGCGAAGGAGTTAAACCAAGAAAGAGCTTAAATGCCGTGATTTACCACCTGACCGTTAAGCAGAGCGGGAAAATACTGTGCGTAACCCGGATGAAGTCCGCCGCCTGCGAGGCCCCCATCCCAACAACACACGATGACACTCCATCCGGTATAGCCATACCAGTTATAATTGCTTGGCCATTGAGATAACGCATACTCGTTCCCGATTGGGCACATGGGATAACTTTTTAAATATCCGCCATCCACCAAATATTGCGGTGTGATCCAGGAACTAAGGGAATTGACCATATTTCCGTTATTGTCATTGCCATACAACTCCATGGCCATATACACATGTCTCAGGTTGCTCTTACAGGCCGCCACTTTACTTTTATCTCTGCCCCCCCCCATTTTCGGAATAATAATGCTGGCTAGAATTGAAATGATGGCGATTACGATCATCAACTCTACCAGGGTAAAACCGTTTTTCTTTTCCATCTTTCCCCCCCTTTTGTAAAAAAGCTATGGCCCGTCCTTCTGCACCACCTGGCCGTTAATCGAGGCGGGCATTAGTGAGGTCAGTCCCAGATGGGTTCCCCCGCCCGCAATGCCCCCGTCCCAGCAGCAAGCTATGAAAGAGCAGCTATACCCGTGCCAGGTAGTAACCCCGGAGCTTTGGAACAGCGCATACTCGTTCCCGATCGGGCACATGGGGTAAAAGCTCAAATACTTGGAGTCCCACAGATAAGCCACGGTGTACCACTCCGTGGGATCCTTGGTAGGGCACATAAAACCGTTGTTGTCGTTGCCGTACATTTCCATAGCGATGGAAATGTGCCGGAGATTGGCTTTGCAGGTGGCCAGCTTGGCTTTATCCCTGGATCCGCTCATTTTAGGGATGATAATGGTGGCTAATACTGAAATGATGGCGATTACGATCATCAACTCTACCATGGTGAAGCCGTGTTTCTTCTGCATTAAAGCCCCCTATCCAAAATTTCCATCTTTATTTAATAATAAAGAAAATCCCGCAAAAAAACAAGAGACCGGGGGATGAAACAAGTTAATAGGAAAGCCGGTAATTTTTGTGGAAATAGCCGGGATGAAAACTAAAATCTTTCTGCTTTTACTGCTGGCTTTACTCCTGGGATTTTTGGCTCCCGGAGCCCCCCAACCCGCCAACCTGCTCCCTAACGGGGATTTTTCCTCCGGCCTCGCCGGCTGGAACCCGCTGTGGACCAGGGAGCCCAACTCCGGGGAAGCCTCGATTGACCCCCAAACTTACCATTCTTCCCCTCCCGGAGTAAAAATCGAGTTCCGGGGCTTTCAGGACTGGGGGCTGGTCCGCCCTCCCCTCCCGGTCAAGCCGGGTCAGGCCTTTACCTACCGGTTCTGGGTCAAAGCCGAAAACCATCCCAACGTTTCCTTGTCGGTAACCCTTTACGACGAGAAAAACCAGGCGCTGAACTGGAACTATGTGCAAATCCCCCTCCCCGCCCAGTCCGGCTGGCAGCTTATGGAAACAAGTTTCACGGTTCCCGGGGGAACCGCCTTTATCCAGCCCCGCATCATCGGCCTCGGCCCGGCTAAACTCTGGGTGGACGATTTTTCCCTCACTCCCCTGGTTAAAACCTCAACTCCCTCCTCCGGCAAAACCGCCTCCCCCGCCCTGGAGCTGGAAAACCCCGTAATCCGGCTGGCTTTTCACCCCAAGCAGGCCGTATTTGTTCTGCGCGATAAAAGAAACGGCTTCACCTGGAGCCAGGGATTCGACCCCCAAATCAAGGTTTTAAAAGCCCGAAAAATTGAAGTTTTAGGAAAAAAACAGTTGGACTTGACCTTGCTCCAATCGCCCGGCGGTTTAAAAGTCCGGGCCCAGATCGCCCTGGAGCGCGAATTCCCGGAATTCACCATTACCCTGGAGGGCAAGGGCCGGATGTCCCAAAACCTCAGCTACCCACCGCCCTTCCTGGGCGGGGACTCATCATGCCTCATCCTCCCGCTCAACGAGGGCATCGCCTACCAGGTTAGCGACCCGGCCGTTCAGCCCGCCCGGTTTGCCGCCTACGGCGGGGGTATCAGCATGCCGTTTTTCGGTTTGAGCGAGGGTGAAAAAGGCCTGCTGGCTATTATCGAAACCCCCGACGACGCCCTGGTGCGCCTGGATCGCCGCGACGGCAGGCTCTATCTCGCCCCAGAATGGGAGGCCCAGAAAGGGCAATTCGGCTACTCCCGAAAAATCCGCTACTGCCTGTTCGACCGGGGAGGCGTCACGGCCATGGCTAAACGCTACCGGACTTACGCCCGGCAAACCGGCCTGCTTAAAACCCTCAAAGAAAAAGCCAAAATCCGCCCCCAGTTGGACAAATTAATCGGAGCGGTGATCCTCTGGTGCTGGGAAAAGGACGCTCCCAAGCTCTGCGGGGAAATGCAGCGGCTGGGAATCAAGCGCATTCTCTGGGAAAACTCGCCCCCCGAATTGCCCGTTCCTCCCGCAGGCGCCCTCCCCGGTTGGCAAAGCTCGCAAACTCCCGAAGTCTTGAAAAAACTGAACGCTATGGGAGTATTGACCGGCTGCTATGACAACTACCAGGATGTGATGAACCCGGCTGATTTCCAACATTTATCCGGGATCAACAACACCTGGATAACCGGCGCCTGGCCCCATGACTTGCTGCTGGGCCAGGACGGCCAATGGGTGAAAGGCTGGGAAATGGGGGGGACTAACGGCAAGTGGTATCCCTGCGGCGCGGTTTGCGACTCCCGGGCCTTAAATTATGCCCAAGCGCGCATTTCCCGGGAACTCCAAACCCATCCTTTCCAAAGCCGCTTTCTGGATACCGCGACCGCCTCTGCCCGGCGGGAATGTTACAGCCAAATTCACCCCATGACCCGAACCCAAAGCCGGGCTTACCGCAATGCCCTGCTGAACTATGTTTCCAACCGGCTGAAGCTGGTAACGGGGAGCGAAACCGGCATCGACTCAGCCGTGCCCTATGTGGATTACTTCGAAGGGATGCTGAGCTTTTGCGAATACCGCTGCGAGGACTCGGGCCGGGATATCTGCCGGATTATCGACCAGGTTCCCCCGCAAATCATTAAATTCCAGCTGGGAGAAAAATACCGCATTCCCTTGTGGGAGCTGGTCTATCACGATTGCGTGGTTTCTACCTGGTACTGGGGGGACTACAACAACAAGTTCCCCGCCGTCTGGGACAAGCGGGATTTGTTCAACCTCCTGTACGGTACGGCTCCCATGTTCATGTTCAACCGCCCCGGCTGGGAACAGTACCGGGAGCGGTTCGTGAAAAGCTATCAACGGGTGTGCCCCGCCGTGCGCCGGGTCGGGTACAGCGAAATGACCGGTTTTAAAATTCTCACCCCCGACTGCAGCGTGCAGCGAACCGGTTTTTCCAACGGGATCACCGTAACGGTCAACTTCGGCTCTAAGGCCTATCGAATGGAAAACGGGAAAGTTTTGAAGCCGATGGACTTCCGGCTGGGCCAAAAGTAAAATCTCATCCCCCGAACAAAAAAACAGGCGGAGATTAACCGCCTGTTTTAAACTGCGTTTTGTAAGTCTTATTTGGTTTGAGCGGCTTTGGTTTTCGGGGCGGCCTGATTCATCATCGGGCAGCTTCCCGTTGCGTTCATCATCGGGCACATGCACTTCATCCCTGGTTTCATTTTCATCTGGGAATGCCCCAGTCGGTTTGTCATCATGGTTTCCCGCATCTGCTGATTCTTATGCCAGAAATAATCTTCCAGTTTAGTGCGCTGTTCCGGGGTTAAAAGCTTTTTTACTCTTAAGCGGCTGTCGGTTTGCTCGACTTCAATCTTGCCCTGCAGCTCGCTGCTTTCCATGATCAACTTGTTGACCGCGGCTTCATCCGGGTTTTCCGCCAGCATAGCGGCTTTCAAATCCACTTCTTTAAACTCCAGGTTTTTTTTCAGCTCGATGGCGTTTTTCAAGCCGGTGATCATTATGTCTTTTATCTTGGTTTGCTGATCCGGGGTAAGGTTGAGCGATTTCACCATTTCTTTGTATTGCCCGAGCTCCATCCCCCCGGTTTTCATAATGGTCGGCGCCCCATACACCTGGCTTATCGCCGCCAATAATAACAGGGCGATCACTGCCATGATCATAATGCGTTTACTCATGAATAAGTCCTCCTTTAAAAATTTAATAATTTAGAGACCGGTCTCCAAAAAGCAAGTTTAACTGCGCGTTACGGTAACGCTCACGGGCTGTGACTGCACCCCAGAGGCATTCCGCGCTACGGCCGTGATGGTGAATTCCCCACCGCTAAAAGGCAGGTAACCGTTGAACTGGTAACTGAAATTCCCCGATTCGTCGGCCTGCACCTGGGTATCCAACAGGTTCACCCCAAAGTTTAAAAAGCTGCTGGCGCTGATCTTTACCGACAGGCTGACGGTGGAATAGGGGCTGGCGCGGCCCGCGATGGTGAATTGATTGCCCACGCTCTGGCCGGCCTGGGGCGAGGTAATCTGCAAATCCAGGCTGCCGTTGCTGCCCACTCCCAGGGAAACCGAGGTAGTAGAGCTCAAGGCTACCGCGGACTGCCCCGACAGGGTCAGCCGCCCCACGATATAGGCATTGGTGATATTGTCGCCCGATTGAACCAGGTAACTCCCCCGGTAATTACCCGAGGAAATCTGGTTCATCGCGATGCCGGTCCGGTAACTGCCGATGTCGAAAACGGCCGTCCCGTTAGGGTCTCCGATCATGGTGACGGTCAGGGTCTCGCCGGCTACCAGGGGCCGGTAGGCATTGTGGGTCACCGACTGGATAGTTCCTCCCGGCTGGACATTGAAATTCCATTGTTTCTGGATCGTGTTTCCGGCGATGTCGCGCAGGGAAATATAGACCGTGTTGGAGCCGTTGCTCAGGTTATTTTGCGGCGCGTATGAAACCACATCTTCGGAAACCGAGGCCTGGGAAGTTACATCCTGGCCGTTGACCAGCAGACGCAGGCTTTCCGGAAGGATGCGGATTCCACCCGTGAGGTTGAACACCACCAGAATATTGGGGCGGTTGCTTTTAACCGTGGAGTTTTCGCCGGGCATGACCCGGGCGATGGCGGCGGCCTGAGCCAGAACCGAAACTCCGCTCGAAGCCCCCATTAAATTCTGCTTATCCCCCCGGGTCAGACGGCCCAACACCGCCAGGCTGTTGGCGTTGGGGGCGGTGGTAGGAATCTGTACCGAGCCTTCATAAGTTCCCTGGTACACTTCACGCATCGCAACATTTTGCGCCACGCCGAACAGGTCGAAGGTGGCCTGGTCGCCGGGTTCGCCCCGCAGGGTCACAGTAAGGGTGTCGCCGGGACGCAGGGCTGCATTGGCGCTGTGGGTAACGCTGTCGATCCGCGGCAAAGTAGCCGAGGGAATGGTGGTGGTAGAATTTTGGTTAACCGGGGGGGGCTGGTTGGCAAGACCGCTGGTGATCACTACAGTGCGGCTGTTCGCCTGCCATTGCACATTGGCGTCCAGGGCTTCGCTTACGAAGCGCAGGGGAACCATGGTTCGCCCGCCGATACTGGCTGCGGGAGCCTGCAAAGTGCGCCCCTCGCCGTTCACGGTGGCATAGGAACTGCCCAACCGCAGGACAATCTGGGTATCATAGCGGGTTGCCGTAATGGTGCGGGTAGCGGCCTCCCATTCAACTTGGGCGCCCAGGCGTTCAAACACCCCGCGCAGGGGGACCAAGACGCTTGCACCCAGCATGACGGGGGGCTGGTCAAAAGCCAGATCGTCTCCGTCCACGGTTACCCGGATCCGGCCTTGCGCCCACGAACCTGCGAGCAGGGACAAGGAAAGCAGCAAAACCAAGGCCGCGAAAACTACCGATCTTCCGATTTTTATCATAATCATTTACCTCTTTCTCTGGATAATTTATGGTTTAGTTATAAACCGACTCCCAGCGATCTCTCCAGATCGCCGATGGTATTCTGGTAATCGCTTAAAGACTGCAAATAGGCAAAGCTGTTGCGGATAAACGACTGCTCCACATCGATGGGAATTATGACCGAAGACTTGCCCGCAGCAAAACTATCGATGGATTTATGCACCACCTCCTGCAACTTGGGCAGCAGCTCGGTTTCATAACAGGTAACCCTTTTGCGGGTGGAAATGAAATTAAGGTACGCGCTGTTTACTTCAAAGGCGATCTTGTCCTTAAGGGCTTGCTGTTCCAGCTTGAGCTGCTTACCTCTGGCCTCGGCTTCTTCGATATTTATTTTGATTTCACGGCTATTGGGGATGGGGATGTCGGCGGCGAAAAATATCTTCAGCAGTTTGGGATTAACCCCGTTATCCACATCCAAGCCGGTAGCCAGGGTAATAATGGGAATCCGGGTAGCTTTGAGCCTGGTCTTTTCCAGCTCGATCAGCTCTAAATTTTTGTAGCTTTCTTGCAGTTCAGGCCTTTTTTCGATGGCGATAGCCACCAGATTTTCCGGGCTGATTTGCTCCAGGCTGGCAAAATCCTGACCCACCGCCGAGATTACCGATTGCGGCAGTTGATTGGGAACCAGAAAGCTGAGCTTTTCCGGGAGTGGTTCGCCGAGCATCAGGCCCAGGGCGTTTTTGGCTTTACTCAGATCGTATTTGGCGGTCTCCATGTCGTTATTGATATTCAACAGCAGGGTTTGCGCCAAAATTACGTCCAGATCACTGGTGTTTTTTCTTTTTTGGGCGATCTTCAATAAATCTTGGGTGGTGTCGGAAATCTCTTGATAATACTTGATTTTCTCCTGGCCGGAATAAACCCGGGTATAGGCCTGGCGGATATTGTTCTTCAGTTCCAAAATGTTGGTTTTAATTTGAATGGCGGTAATTTCGGTTTGAGTTCTGGCAATATTAATTTTGCTCTTTCTTCTCTGCCCCAGTTCCAGGGGCACGCTTAAGCCGAAACGCGAGATGCTCAAAGTTTGCAGACCTCCCACAATCAAAGAAGGTCTTAATAATCCCGCAGCTTTTGCCACCTGCAATTGGCCGATGTCCAAGCCGACCTTTTCGGCTTTAAACCCGGGGTTGTTGGTTAAGCCTTTGGCAATCGCCTGGTCCAGGGTAAACACCGGCGGCTCCTCGGCCTTGACTGAATCAGCCTGCAGCGCCAGAAAGATCAACAGGATTGCCAGACTTAGAATGGATGTTCTCGATAATCTCCGCTTCATGAGCCTTAAGGCCTCCGCCCCTGAATGACCCGGATCAGCACCACCACTATCGCGACCACCAGCAAGATGTGAATGAACCCGCCCAGGGTATAGCCGCTGATCAGCCCCAGCAGCCAAAGGATGGCCAGAATTACAAAAATCGTCCATAACATATAGTTACAATTCCTTTCATTAAAAATCTGTCTGATCGTAAAAGGGAGGGGTTTGGCCCCTCCCTTACTCCTTGAGGTTTAAGGATTCTTGACTCCGTCTTGCGGGTAGCTTTTTTCCAGGATGGCCCGGGAGATGGTTACATTGCCCGGGGTCTTGATCACGATCTCGGCCTGGAGAGTAAAGTTGCCCGAGAGAACGGCGGGATCCATCGATTTAACCGGGGTGCGGTCTCTGGCTATGGTTTGTCCGGCTTTGATCACGTCGATATTCGACCATTGTTGCAGCTCGCGCCAATTGCCGGTTGCGGTATCCTTGACCCGCAGGTAAATCACCATGTTATTCTTGAGATTCTTGGCGGGCAGGGTTCCGATGTTCTTTACTCTTACCCGGAAATTGACTTCATCGCCCATTTTCCTGATCACGATGTCGTTCAATTCCACTACGGCTCCTTTAGCCGTGGAAATGGTCGCCGACGTTCCCGGTTCTGCGGGAGCCGCCTTGGCGATTTGAAAGACCGAGGCTAGCATCAAGATGGCGATGGCCATGATGATAAATTTTTTCATTAAATTGATCCTCCTAGAATTGGTTTTTTTGATTTTTTACTTCCGGAAATGCTTTTACTACTTGGTAAGCCTATCGATTTCTTGATAAATGCCTAAAGCCAGAGCATTGCCACGGACTCCGTCAGCCAGACTCTGGTTGATGAAAGCTCCCAGCTGGCTGAAATTAATGTTTTTTCCCGCCCCATAAGTCATGGCTCGGGTCAACTGCTCAATTTCATAGCCGGTCAATCCTCTGTCCATCCCAGAATCCACCGCTTTGCGAGTCCAATAGATCGGCACTCCCTGGTCGGTGGCGTAATAAAGCGAAGCCAGTTGAGAATTGGGATAGGAGATGTTCCATCTCTTAGACCTTGCAAGAATTTCTTCCCGGGTATTGGCCAGATCTCTTCTCCAGTTCAATCTTTGCTGGGCGCTCCAGCGATCCCATCTCTGCGGCTGGTATTGAGGCTGGTTGAATTTCTTGGCTAAACCGGGGGGTAAGCTTCCGCCTTTCCAGCCCGTCTTGTTCCCGTTTTGCCATCCCGGCGGGCGGCCGTTGATCCATTCGGCTCTTTCGGCTTTGCTTATACCGGAAGGAACCCAATAAACTTTGGGCTGGGTTTTGGGCCCGGGAGCGGGAATGGCGGTTACTCCCTGGTTTTTCTTGAGCTTCTGCTCGGTTTTAACTTTGGACTGGTCTGGATGTTCTTTCGCGTTGAAATTTTTATTGCCGTGTTCTACCTGTTGCTGCTCGACAATATTCTGGTCTTTACCGTTTCCTTTATCTTTCTGCTTATTGCTGTCGGCCCAAATGAAACCGGCGGAGAACAACAAGGCTGCAACCAGACACCAAATCATCAGTTTTATTCTCTTATATGACAAATAAGTCACCTCTTTCTAAACATGGAACCCTACCAGTATATTTTATCGGCTTTGATCCCCATGTCCCATTTTAAGCCGCCCTTGACCCGGACGGTCATTCCCGGCTTTATGGAGGTCCAGGAAACGATCCGTTGATCGGTTGAACAAACCGTGTAGCCGTCAATCTGGACAAAGGAAATGTTCTTGACGCTGCGGTCTAAAGGCATTACTTCCAGACGCCGCAATTTCATATCCACTTTGTTTACCTTGAATTTCTCGTTAATCGTAACCAACTGGGCGTTGGCCGCTTGTATCGCGAACACTCCCAACAGCAGCAGGCCGAGTATGAAACAAATTTTATTCCAATTTTTCATTAGTATTTACCTCTCTTTAAAGTTTTTTTTGCCAGCCCTGAAACGGACTTGCCGGAATCTACCACGGCTTTTTTCACATTCTTGCCGATATCGCCGCTGGTGCGGGCGATGGATTTGCCCGAATCTACCACGGCTTTCTTTACGCTTGTGCCGATATCGCCGGTGGTGTGGGCGATGGACTTGCCCGAATCTACCACGGCTTTACTCACGTTCTTGCCGATATCGCCGGTGGTGCGGGCGATGGACTTGCCCGAATCTACCACGGCTTTCTTTACGCTTGTGCCAATGTCGCCGCTGGTACTGGCGATCTCTTTGCCGGTTGCGGAGAGTTTGCCCATCATCTTGTCAACCTGCCAGCCGGTGTCTTTCACCATCTTGCTGAACTTCTCATCCAGTTCATGAACTTTTCCCGCCATCCGGGTTGCGGTTTTTTCCCCGGCCTTTTTTACGTTTAAAGCTGGGGTTTTCATCTTACCGTTAGCCATATTTTCCCCTCCTTTCATCTTAACGCCTCGTAAGAAGCTTAATCCTCTTAAAGTTTAACAAAACCCCTCCCCCGGGAATATCCTCAATTACCCGTTGAAATATAGGGATAATTAACCATTTTTAACCAAATAACAATAATAATCTCTATCATTTAATAATCATTATTGAAGAGCGGCGGATCCACTCCGGCCTTGACTTTTAGTTTAACGCGCTTGGCCCGGGGTCATTCATCCTGGGAAAAAATCACCATGGTATAGGGCCCGATACTGATTCTGCCCGAACAGGACAAGCCGTCGAAATTTTCCTCATGAGCCTCGGCGTCCGGAGTGGAGTGATTGGCAAAGTTGGGATCGTAGCGATACGAATCGCTGTTGAACCGAATTTTCCATTTCCCGGCCCGGGGGAAACCCAGGGCGTAATCATCGCGGTTTTGATTGGTAAGATTCACCGCCACCACCACGCTGTCATAGGGGCCGCCCTTATCCCAGCGGTGGAAAGCGATAAGTCCGGCTTCCGGATTAAAATGATAGAGATGGGTATTCTGGCCGCACAACCCCCGGGTCACCCCCGACAAATTGCGCCGCAGGGCGATCAGATCCCGGTACATGCCGAGAATGCAGTGTTCGTCTTTTTCCCGCTCCCAGTCTATGGGGACTTTATCCTGAAACCAGCGGTCTTCCAGCAGCTCCTGCCCTTCAAAAATCATCGGGATGCCGGGCGAAGTGAGCGTCAAAGCTCCCCCCAAGGTCGAGCGTTTCTTGGAGAACCAGCTTCCCACCCTGCCGGGCCAGATTTCTTCCGGCACGCGGGCCTGCCCGTTGGCGACTTCGTCGTGCGATTCGGTATAGATGACCCGGCGAAAAACATCCAGATCGTAGCGATGCTGGATCGCGCCGCTTACCGCTCCCAAATCTCTTAATTTATCATCCGGGGTAATCACCGCCCGGCGAACCGGGTGCACAAATTCGGCGTCCCACTGGGCGTTGAAACCGGCTCCCCCGGCTCCCACCTCTTTGGTGACCCAGGGGTTATTCCTCATGCTCTCGCCGATGCTGATTTTGCCGGGAAACCGTTTCGCAATTTCCTCATTGATCCACTGCATCAAGCTCCAGCCTTCGGGGATGGCGCTCTGTGGATCATCCATGTTGCCGTCAATGCTGGCGATATAGGAAATCATGTCCCAGCGCAAGCCGTCGGCGTGATACTCCTCGAACCACATCAGGGCGTTATCGCGCAAATATTGACGAACTTCCCCCCGGCCGTAGTCGGGGCGGGTTTCCCCCCAGGGAGTGTTTGCCCGGCGGTCGTTGTAAAAATAAATTCCCCCCCGGTCATTTTCGCTCCAGCCGTCAAACTGCCACAAATCCAAATCTCCCGGCCCCAAGTGATTGTAAACCACGTCCACGATCACGGCTATACCTTGCAGATGGGCCGATCTGACCAAACGCTTAAAAGCGTCGGGTCCCCCGTAAACGCCTGCTACGGCAAAAGGATGAGCCGGATTATACCCCCAGGAAAAATCCCCGGAGAACTCCGCAACGGGCATTACTTCGATGGCGTTGACCCCCAATTTTTTAAGGTAAGGGAGTTTTTCCTCGGCTGACTCAAAAGTCCCGGGGCGGCCTTTCATTTTAACGTTAAAAGTGCCGATATGCATCTCGTAAATTACCAGCTCGTTGCCCGGGGCCATTTTGAAATTATCCCCTTCCCAGTCAAAAGCCCGGGGGGCGTAGATGATTGCGTTTCCCGCCGGGTTGGTCACTTTGCGGGCGTAGGGGTCGATGCGGGAGAAGGGCTTGAGCTTCCAGTCCTCCTGGGTGTGAATCATGTAACGGTACTCGTCCCCCGCTCGGGCGTTCTTTACCAGGGCCGACCAGTAACCTTGGTTCTCGCTAAAGAGAGGAGTCGCTCGAGTGTTCCAGTCATTGAAGGTTCCGGTAACGTAAACTTTTTCGGCATGGGGAGCCCAGACCCGAAAGGTCGTTCCCCGGCCCCCGGGGATAGCTCCCATACCCTGAGCGACGGCGGATGAGCCGGTTTTGTTCGGCATTTTCCTCTCCCCTTTGCTTAATCCTGAAAAAAAGGTTTCGTCTGCTTATAGTTTAAGCCAATCTCGAGTCGGGATAAATCCTCGTTTACCCGCTGAAAGATGGGGAAAATTAACCATTTCCCCAAAAACGGATCAGCCTCGCACCATCGCAAAAAACGCTTAAAACTAGGCCACTTGCCCCAGGTATTTAATGGCGAACAGGGTAATGTCGTCGTACTGCGGCGTTTGAAAGGCGTGTTTTTCCACTTCATGCAAGGTTTTATTGACCGCTTTTTCGGGAGAAAAAGGCTTGAGCCGGGAAAGGGTACACAGCACCCGGTCTTCGGAGAACCGGTTGCCGTGCTGATCCATCGCATCGATCAGCCCGTCGCTGTAAAGGAATAAACCCTTGGGAAACTTATGCCGGGAGGTTTGATACTTAGTATTTCTTTCTACTGCCAGGGGAAGCTGTCCGCCGAGCGGCAGCATATCGTAAGAACCGTCCTCGTTGATCATGACCGGGGGATTGTGTCCCGCATTGCTGTAGAAAAATTCTCCGCTTTTGAAATTTAAAATCCCATAAAATAAGGTAATGAACATGACCGGATCAGTTTCTTTAACCAGCAATCTATTGATAGTAGACAAACATTCCCCGGGCTCTTCCCCGCAGATCAGGGTAGCCCGTAAAAAAGCATGGCTTACCGCGGTAAACAAGGCCGCGGGCACCCCCTTGCCGCTGGCGTCTCCGATGGCAAAACAGAGGTGTTCGGGATCGATAAACCAGAAATCGTAAAAATCTCCCCCGACTTCCCGGGCGGGCAGGGTTTTGGCATAAATTTCCGCATTGGGGATTTTGGGAAACTGCTGGGGGATCACCGAGAGCTGGATTTGCTTGGCTACTTGCAGTTCGGAATCCAGGCGTTCTTGTTCCAAAGAAGCCCTCAGCAGCTTTTGCTCGATTTTTTTATACTCGGTCATATCGCGGGCGGCGGCGAACACCCCCTGACGTTTTCCCGCCTGGTCGTAAAACACCGAGGCGTTGTATAAGATGGGAGTGATTTTTCCGTTCCGGTTTTTCATGTTGAGGTGATAATCCCGAACATGGTCTTGGGCCAGAACTCGTTGATACCCCTGGCGGGCTTTGGCGGGTTCCGTAAAATAATCGGAAAAATCGGTTGCAATCAAATGTTCGCGGGAGATACCAGTTATCTCCTCGGTGGCCTTATTGGCGTCGATGATCTTGCCTTGGGGGTCGGTGGTAATCAAGGGATCCAGGCTGGCTTCAATCAAGTTGCGGTTATAGAGCAGGGCGGTTTTTAGTTCTTCCTCGGCTTTTTTCCGTTCCCCGATATCGTCGAAGATCGCGACGAAATGGTCTTTTTTCGGGCAGTAAACCGAAACCGAACACCAGGCCTCCAAGTATTTAACGTACGCCTCAAATTTTTCCGGTCTGCCGGAAATGGCGACCCGGGCGTAAATCTCCAGCATTTCGGGATTGGATGCGCGAAATTCCGGATCCAGCTCGGAATTTTTTTTACCCGCCACATTCTTTAAGACCGAGGCATTTTCATACGAGTGGTTGACGTCCAGGTAAATAAAATCCGCGGGAAGGCCGCTTTCATAAATCATCCGGCAGTAGACCAGGCCGGAGAGCAAATTTTCGAATAAAGAGCTGTAACACTCCTCGCTTTCGTCAAGAAATTGCCGATTTTGAATGCGCCTGGCCCGGTAGGAAGATTTACTCATCGCTGCTCGCTCAGGAGCGGCAAATCCCCGCCGGGGAGATTCGGTTTCGACTTTCTCGGATGCGGATTGGTTGGCGCGGTAGGAGAGCCATACAGCTCTCTAGTATTTAACATAGATATAATATTCTTAACCCCTCGCTATAAATCCTCTAATAATTACGAAAAGCCCAAGCCCAGAACTTCCATGCAGAGGAACTGGAGCTTACGGATAATAAAAAGGGGAGAAGTTGAACTTCTCCCCCTAATTGGCGATTTTAACTAATGCTTACGGGTAGACTTTGACCATGATCGCCCGGGATATGCTTACATCGACCACGGTTCTCATGTCGCAGTCTTTGTCCTCTTTGCCCATATTATCTACGTCTTCCAGGGAAATCTCCGCCTGAATGGTAAAATTATTGGCCATAATGGCGGGATCCATCGTGTTGGCCTTTGACAGATCTCTGGTTACGGTTTCGCCCGGTTTGATCGTGTTAATGTCATACCAGCGCTGCAGTTCGCGCCAATTGCCGGTTACGGGATCCTTGACCCGCAGAACCAGTATCAGGTGGTTCTTGAGATATCTGGCCGGCATCGTCCCGACGTTCTTGACGATTGCACTCACATTGGTCCGGTCGCTCAGTTTTTGGATAAAAATGTCATTCAGTTCAAGGTTGGCGGGCGTGATGATAGTGGAGTTCTGCGCCAAAAGCTCCCCGGCGCTTGTTACCTGGATGGTGGTGGCCATAACCAGAATTGCAATCACGATGATAATAAATTTTTTCATTAAATAGATCCTCCTCAAATATTGTGTTTTTTAACCGAAATGGACCCGGCTGAATCAAACACGGCTTTCCGCGCCTTTTGATCGGAATACCGATCTTGTTTTCTCGTGCCCCACCTCCTCTCCTAAGCGCTGGATATGAATCAGCCCGGTATGTTTCAAAATCCGGTTATCGATCAAGACCTCAAACCGGACGGTTTTCATCCTTCTTACAGTCTAACCAAACACTCACCTTGCGTAAATCATCCATTACCCGCTGTTGTATAGTTGATATTAACCATATATCAATCAATAATACCAATAATAACTATTTTTAAATAATCATTATTGAAGGACTGGACTGGTTGACCCAAAACCGTGATATAAAGAGTAGGGCCGTATGGCCTTTTTTCATTGCTCCCCGAAAATAAAAAAGCAGCCCAAGGGCTGCTTTTGACTTTAATTTAAACCGCCGGATTACTTACCCGTATAATGCAGGCTCTCCACCAGGTCGGACTGGGTTTTCCACAGCCTGGAGTTGACCTTGAGCGGAGAATCCAGCTCCAAGTTTTCATCCCGCTCGGACTGGTAGGCGGGCCAGAGTTCCAGCCCCGGCCGGTTGGGGTTGCCGTTCTTAGCAAAATTGGTCCAGTAATTCATCACCGCCTGGGAAAGGGCCAGATCGTCCTGGGTATAGCCCGGCTTTTTATCCAGCCCCCCGAAAACATAATCCACTTCCAGGCCGTGGTAAACCCCGAATTTTCGAGCGCCTTCGGTTTGGGGCAGGCGGGCGAACTGGTAAAGATAAGCCGGAACGCCTTTTTGGGCCATCGAAGCCACGGTGAACCGGGCGGGCTCGCTAAACATGGAGATGGTAAGAAAGCTTGCGAAGGCAGGCTTTACCTCCTGGGGCTTATCGGCCCGAAAAGCCGAGAATACCCTGCTCCAGGCATTGGGATAAAGCGACTGCAGCCAGCTTTGGTACTGTTTGGGAGTCATCCCCGGATAAAAAGCGCTGCCGTCGTCCCGGTTGGAGCCCATAATCAAAGGAACCCCTAACTGCTCGCCCCGGGCGATGATTTCCAGGGGATTTCCGGGCAGGACTTTGCCGTCGAACACCGGGACAAAAGCAAGGCCCGTAGCCCCGGGGCCCCAAGAAAAAGCAAAAGCGCCCATGATTTCGTCGGTGGTTTTAGCTCTCATAGCGGCGATGGGGTCTTTGGTCTTATCGCATTTCAAGACTTCGGCGAAACGCTCGCCCATTTTAAAAGCCTGCTCCGGGTTTCCCGAATTTTGGGGGAATAAAGCCCTAAAAGGATACACCCCTCCGCTCTCGGCCACGGCCCGGCAGAACAGCCCGCGGGATAAAGGGCTGACTAAATGCAAGTTAACCGAAATGGAACCCGCCGACTCGCCGAAAATAGTGACCTTGGCGGGATCCCCGCCGAAAGCCGCGATATTGCGCTGCACCCATTGCAAAGCAGCAATCTGATCCAGAAAACCGTAGTTCCCGGAGGTCTCCATCGGCGACTCCCGGTTCAAAAGCGGGTGGGCTAAAAAGCCGAAAGGCCCCAGGCGGTAATTCAAAGTTACCACCACCACCCCTTTTTGGGCTAAGTTCGAGCCGTTGTATCGCGGCAGCGAACCCGAGCCGAAAGTCCAGGCCCCGCCGTGAATCCAGACCATAACCGGCAGTTTCTCCGTCCTCTCGCGGGCTTGGGTCCAGATATTGAGATACAGGCAGTCCTCGCTGGTCCGGCCTACCGGATCATATTTCGGCTGGGGGCAGGAGGGGCAAAACTTGTCGCATTGCAGAACGGTATTCCAGGGTTTCACCGGCTGGGGAGCTCGCCAGCGCAAATCTCCCACCGGGGGCGCGGCATAGGGAATCCCCCGGTAAACCCTTACCCCGTTTTCCAGGGTTCCCCGGACTGCGCCCGTATCTATACGCACAGCTTCCCCAGCCCATAACAGGGCGGGCAAAACCAGCAAGCCGCAAACCACCGAAAGCACTTTATGCCAAATTTTCACTTATTCCTCCGATTATCTTAATACCTCAGTTTAATTTTATTGAAAGATCAACGCCGGGCAGACTATTTACAGCTTCTGGCAAAACACCCCGCGGGAAGGCCAATACGCCGGGGTTTGAATGGCATATCCCGGGTGTCCGCTCTCTGAGGTTCCCCCGGTCAATACATAGCTGTCGCAGGTTACCAGAGGGCTGCCGGAAGGAACCCCGAACCCGGCGCACCAGCTTCCGGTATAATTGACAAACAGACGATAAGCATAATTTCCCAGCGGGCAGTAAACCGCATTCTTCAGATAACCTCCCTGCACCAGATAACAACTGTTATTCATAGCCATGGAGGTACCGGCGGATGACGGGGAATATTGCCCGTTGTCGTTGTTATACATTTCCAAAGCCATGCCGATGTGCCTCAAATTAGTCTTGCAAGCTTCAAAGTTGGCCTTATCCCTGCCCCCGCTCATTTTGGGAACGATAATGGAGGCCAGAATGGCGATGATGGCCACCACAATGATCACTTCCACCATAGTAAACCCGTTTTTCCGCATAACAGTCTCCCTTGCCGAAAATTCTTCTAATATTTATTTTATCACAATTCCGGCGTTTTCACCCCCCCGGTTCAAAACTTAAAAGTCAAATTGATTCCCCCCACGTTAAACACCGGCAGGGGTTGGCCGCCGTCCAAAACCTGTCCGTTGGTCTGGCGCAGGTAATAAACATCGAGCTGGAACTTGTCCGGATAGTCGCTTTTCACCCCCAGGTAAACCCGGTTCTGGTTGACCCCGCAATGCCCATCCTCATCAAAGCGAAAGTCGTAGCATAGCTGGTCGGAAATATAAGGCCGAATCACCCGGCGAGGAGTTTTAATCGGGTAAGCCAGGGTAAGCTGGTTGATATAGCGCGGGTAGTTGGGGGCGGTGTAAGAAAAAAACCGGTATTCCAGCTGGTTTTCATCGCTGATTTCCCATTGGCCCCGCTTCCAGTTAAAAATTACCGAACCCAGCAGGTCGGTTTCCTTCTGGTAGTTGGTTCCGGCGTTTTCAATGCTGTTGTGGTAGCCCAGCTTATACTGAGTAGTGTTGCGGGAATTAAAGAGGGCGTTCCAGTCCCACTCCTGGTAATAGCAAACCCCGCTGTTGTACTTGGAGAGCTTGCTGATCTGGCTGGTGAAAGTATCGGAAAATTTCTTTTCCAGGGTCATCTGGGACCAGAATTCCCAGTTACTGGATGCGACATCGGCCTGAAGCTGGAGGCAGCTCAAAACCGCCAGGAGCCCCAAAATCAAAAATCCTCGCGAAAATAAAGCGCGCCTCATCCAAGCAAAATTCAGCTCCAAGCCGTTTTATCCTGCTCTTCCGGGAGGATAATAATCAAAGCCTTCTCAAGGGATTCCGCCCGAACAAATCGAAGATAGACTTTGGATAATTAATGAGGAGGGTTTTTATGAAAATCACCAAGCAATGCAAAACATTCGGTTTACTTCTGCTACTGGGACTTCTGCTGGCAAGCTCAGCGGGATTGCAGGCCGCCCGGCCCAGCTACCCCATCGCCCCCGAGATTTTAACCACCGACCAGAGAACCATCATCCCCGACCCCATCCCCCCGGCTTCCCCCAAAATTTTCCCCTATGAAATCGCCAAATACAAGGAATACGGCTACGGCAGCTGGCATTACGGCCCGGGGCTGAACCGCCAAAAACGGCTCGACCTCATGCCCGCCAACTATAAAAACGATTCGGTCACCAAGACCGTCAAACTATTGAATTTCTTCACCATCACCGATATCCACATCACCGACAAGGAAACTCCAGCCCAAGCCGTGTTTTTCGGTTATAAGGGCGGCGTTTCCTCGGGATACTCGGGAATCATGCTCTACACCACCCACGTGCTGGATGCGGCGGTGCAGACCATCAACGCCCTCCACCAAAAAAACCGCTTCAATTTCGGCATCTCGCTGGGCGACACTTGCAACAACACCCAGTACAACGAGCTCAGATGGTACATCGACGTGCTGGACGGCCGGAAAATCAAGCCCGACTCAGGCGCGATGGACGACCCGGTGTTCGGCCCCTTAAACGATTACCAGGACGAATACCAGCCCGCCGGTTTGGATAAATCCATCCCCTGGTACCAGACCATGGGCAACCACGATCATTTCTGGATGGGCTTTCTGCCCCCCAACGATTATATCCGCAAAACCCTGACCGGCAAGCAAATCATCAACTTAGGCAACCCCTTCGTCAACAACAACGGCCCGGACAGCCGGGGTTTCTACCTGGGCGCTCTCGACGGCCGCACAATCTACGGCGACATTATCGGCTGCGGCCCGGAGAAAGAGTTCGCCACCCCTCCCCAGGTCTTGGCCGCCGACGCCAACCGCCGATCCCTGAAACGCCAGGAATGGATCGGCCAGTTCTTCAACACCACTTCCAGCCCCAAGGGGCACGGCTTCTCACCTGAGAACGCCAAGACCGGATTCGCCTGCTATACTTTCGAACCCAAGTCGAAGTTCCCCCTCAAGGTCATAGCGCTGGACGACACCCAGCGCAACGACGAGCCCAATGTTAGAGGCTACGGCCATGTCTCCCTGGATAAACCACGCTACGAATGGCTGGTCAAGGAACTGGATAAAGGCCAGGCGGAAGGTAAACTGATGATCATCGCCGCCCACGAACCCATCGCCGTGGAACCCGCGGGTTCCTTCATGGCCTGGACCTCTCCGGTCTTGACCGAAAAACAGTTCCTGGCTAAACTGCATACTTATCCCAACCTGATCCTGTGGATCGCGGGGCACCGGCACATCAACACCGTCACCGCCCTGCCCTCCCCCGACCCCAAGCGTCCGGAACTGGGCTTCTGGGAAGTCGAAACCTGCTCCCTGCGGGATTTCCCCCAGCAGTTCCGCACTTTCGAAATTTTCCGCAACAGCGACAACACCATTTCTACCTTTGTCACCGATGTCGACCCGGCGGTGAGCGCCGGATCCATGGCCGATACTTCCAGGTCTTACGCCGTAGCCGCCCAAATGCTTTTCGCCAACCCGCTGCCCGCAGGCACCATGCCCACCGGTTCCTACAATGCCGAGCTCTTGAAGCAATTGAGCCCGCAAATGCAGGCCAAAATGAAAAAAGCCAAATAAGGAGCCGATATGAAAAAATTTTTGCTTGCGCTCATCCTGCTTTTAACGGTCTGGCTGTTCAGCTCCTTGGCGGCTTACGCCGATAACCAGGTAATCTACGGCAACGCCTTGACTCCCGGAGTTTTCACCGCCCAAACCGAATCGGCCCCCAATGGAGCTACCCCCGCCGAAATCAAGCAAGCCGAAGCCCAGGCCATGCAGGCGTATTTCGAGAAATGGAAAATTTCCCTTACCCCCTACTTGTTTCTCTTTAAGATGAAATCCAGCATGGCGGTAGGAGACCGGGCCAGCGACAGCATGATCTCTACCGGGCAGGTGCAGTCGATGCTGAACCGCCAGTTCAATCTCAGGCTGGACGTCAATAAGGCTCACTGGGGAGCTTTTATCGACACCTGCAACCTGGGGTTCAACAAGGTGGATTCAGTAAGCAGCTTAAACTCCAACTTCAACCTCAGCGCGGTAATCAACCATTACTGCGCTTATTACCGCTTTGCCGGGCTGCCGATCTTGGATCTCTATGGCGGCGCGCGCACCTACTCTTTCAATGCCGACGTCACCCTTACCCTGGGCGGCTTGCCGGTTCGTTCTTTTCAGAGCGCTAATCCCTGGAGCGATGTCATTTTCGGAGCCCGGATCACCCAGCCGCTGAGCAAAAATCTCAACCTCACCCTCGGAGGGGACGGGGGCGGCTTCTCCGGCTCCCATAACAGCTCTTCGCTTTATGGATTACTGGGCTGGCAGGTTGGTCCCGCTCTCTCCTTAAACGCCGGATACGATGTGCTGCACTTTGTCCGCACCAAGCCCGTGCCCTTAAGCCAGACCTTCACCATGGACGCTACCATGTCGGGGCCGATGGTTTCGGTGGGGATTAATTTTTAAGGAGGGTTTTTATGTCGACACCGGATCCGATGACCCTTATGAGCAATATGATCTGGAAAATCACCGGGGTTACGGCTATCCTGATGGTAGTGCTTTTGTTTTTAAAGCTCGGCTTGGCTTTATTTCTCAAAAAAAAGCGGCTGCAAAAACAGCAGTCTGAAACCAAAAAATGTCCTTATTGCGCCGAGACAATTAAGGCCGAAGCGATTCTTTGCCGCTATTGCCAAAAGAAAGTATAAAATCCAATTAATCACAACTCGGGAAAGGAAATATACATGAAAAAACTGCTGTTTAAAATTTTATTCGCCCTGCTGCTGCTTTCCGTCCCGGCCTGGGCCGCCGATCCCCTTCCTTCCTGGAACAATACCGCCCCCAAGCAGGCCGTCATCAAGCTGGTCAAGGAGGTAACCGATCCCCATTCCCCGGGTTTCGTGCCCAAGGCCGACCGGATCGCCACCTTCGACAACGACGGCACGCTCTGGGCGGAGCAGCCGGTGTATTTCCAGTATTTCTATATCCTTGATGCCGTGAAAGCCCTCTCGCCCCAGCACCCCGAATGGCAGACCCAGGAGCCTTTCGCCTCCCTGTTAAAAGGCGATTTGGAAACCGCCCTGGCAGGCGGAAACGAGGCCGCCGCGACCCTGATGCTGGCTACCCACACCGGCTTTACCCCCGAACAGTTCAAGCAAAGCGTCCAAAACTGGATCGCCAAAGCGCGGCATCCCCAGAGCAACCGGCTCTTCACCGAAATGGTCTATCAGCCCATGCGGGAATTGATCGCCTACCTGCAGGCCAACGGATTCAAGACTTACATCGTTTCGGGCGGAGACATAGATTTCATGCGCCCCTGGACTCAAAAAGCGTATTCCATCCCCCCCGAACAAGTCATCGGCACCAGCGTCAAGATGAAGTTTGAATTGAACAACGGCAAAGCCGAACTGGTAGGCGCACCGGAGATAAACTTCGTCAGCGATGTAGAGGGCAAGCCCATCGGCATCAACCAATACATCGGCAAACGCCCCACCGCCGCCTTCGGCAACTCCGACGGCGACCTGCCCATGATGCAATGGACTGCTTCGGGTAAAGGCCCCCATTTATGCCTCTATGTCCACCATACCGACGGCGTGCGCGAATGGGCTTACGACCGCAGGTCCCCCGTCGGCCGCTTGGACAAGGGGCTCGATGAGGCCCTGGCCCAGGGCTGGACGATCGCCAGCATGAAGGACGACTGGAAAGTCATCTTTCCCGCGGGAAAATAAACCCCAAGCCGAAAAAAAAAGAGGGGATTTCCCCCTCTTTTTTTTATTAACTTTTCTGCCTAATTTACGCGGTAGTGGTAGTCCCGGTAGTCCCGGTGGTTCCGGTAGATCCGGCCATCATCTGGTTATAAAAAGACTGGGTGGTGGTGTTCATGTTCAGGCTGAGCTGGTTGATCATGTTCATGATATAGCTGGAGGTGTCCCCGCTGCCGGTGCTGCCGGTGCCGGTGTTGCCGTAGAGGGAAGTATTGCCGGTGCTGCCCAGCCAGCTGTTGCCGGTCAGCCCTGAAGAAGTGGCGCCGTTCTGCCCTTGCAGTTCCGCGGCTGCCTCGCCGGAAATCTGGGAAGTGTCGCCGTTGGAGCCGGGAGGAGGCGGCGGAGGCATACGATGATGGCCGTGGCGGCCATGCATGCCTTGCATTCCCTGCATACCGGTCTGAGAGTTACCGGACAATCCCTGGGTATTCTGCATTCCCTGAAAGTTTTGCGTCCCCGAATTTTCACCGTTCTGCATCGGAGGAGGGGGGGGAGGCATATGCTGAGTGCCGGAGTTTCCGGAGATTCCCTGTCCCAAACCGGACATCCCCTGTCCCGAGCTTCCGAACATTCCTTGTCCGGAACCGCCGAACATACCCTGGAGCCCCTGCATCCCGGAGGAGGATCCGCCGATAGGATTGATTGAATTCATTCCATCATCTTCTTTCTGGTAAATTTGATCTTATACCTTATTCCCTATATCACGACCCCGGGAAAAAAGTAAAGGGGGATTTAAAAATAATCCGGGGTTTTCTCAGCCCAGCCCGGTTTAAACCAAAGCTCAGGCCAAAGTCCGCACCGAGCTTTCCCGCTCCCATTGCCGGGTCTTGGCCGCAGCGATGAATCCTGCCGGATCATAGCTCTCCACCACCCCCGCATCGGCTGTAACATTAGCCGCCTGCAGGAGCGTCCGGCCCCCTTGATCTACGGCGATGGCTTTCAGATGAGCGAACGCATCCCTCACGAAATCAACTGCCGCGCTTTCCCTCGAGAGGGTTTGGGCCCCTTCCTCGGAGAGGATCAAAGCCACCGCATCGAACAGCACCGAAGGGCTGCCTGCCAGTTGTCCGTCGGCCGCCTGACTCGACCCATCGGCCAGCCTGACCCCGCTCACTTTAGGGGCGATCAACTTCACTCCGGCTCCCGCAGCGGTTGCGGCCTTTTTAATTTGGTTTACGACGGCTCCGTCCGAGCCGTCCGCGATCAGGATGCCGATCATCCGTCCCTCAAGAGTGTCTTTCATCTTGCCGATGGTTCGCAGGGCGGACGAAAGGGCCAGTTCCTTCACGGGAGCTGCGGCCGGGGGCGCCTCGGGCATTTTGTCGATCCCCAGACCGGCCTTTACCCGTTCGGCAAGCCGTTCTTCAATATTTCTCAAGTGGCCGACCATCGCCTCGCGCACATGCGCAGCTTCGACCTTGGAAAGCTCAAACACTAAAGCCGAGGCGATATGCGCCTGCTCATAGGCGGTTTGGCTGAGATAAAACTGCCTGGCCTGGCTGTAGTGGTCGGCAAAGCTCGCAGCCCGGATGCGGCCTTTCTCGCCGCATTCGGTTACCCCCGCGCTATGAAAGCCCCGATCCGGAATTTCGCGCGGCGAAGTACCGGACAGGGAATTCGGCTCGTAAGCCACCCGGCCCGCAGCCTTCCCCATCTGCATATGCCCGTCGCGCTGATGATTGGAAAACGGGCATTGGGGCGCATTGATCGGGAGCTGGTGGAAATTGGGCGAACCCAAGCGCGAAAGCTGGGTATCGAGATAAGAGAATAAACGGCCCTGCAGCAGCGGATCATTGGAAAAATCTATCCCCGGCACGATATTGGCCGGACAAAAAGCCACCTGTTCGGTTTCCGCGAAGAAATTATCCGGCCAGCGATCCAGCACCATGCGGCCGATTACTTTCAAAGGCGCCAATTCTTCGGGAATCAGCTTGGTGGCGTCCAGGTGATCGAAGGGAAACTTGTCCGCTTCCTCCTGGGTAAACAGTTGAACCGCGAATTCCCAGGCCGGGAAATTGCCCGCAGCCACGGCATCGAACATATCACGGCGGTGAAAGTCCTGATCGGCTCCGCAAATCTTGACCGTTTCATCCCACACGGTGGACTGCAAACCAAGCTGGGGACGCCAATGAAATTTAACGAAGGTCGATTCGCCGGCATCATTGATCAGCCGGAAACTATGCACCCCGAAGCCTTCCATCATCCGCAGCGAGCGGGGCAGCGTCCGGTCGGACATGATCCACATCACCATGTGCATGGATTCGGGGGTGAGCGAAATAAAATCCCAGAAAGTGTCGTGCGCGGTGGCCGATTGCGGAAATCCGCGATCGGGTTCCATTTTTACGGCATGGATGAGATCGGGAAATTTAATGGCGTCCTGAATGAAGAACACCGGGACATTGTTGCCTACCAGATCCCAGTTGCCTTCCTTGGTGTAGAACTTTACGGCGAACCCGCGCACGTCGCGAGGGGTATCTACCGAACCGGCTCCGCCTGCGACGGTCGAGAGGCGGGAGAACACCGGGGTCTTTTCTCCGACTTCGGTGAGGATTTTAGCGGTAGTGTATTGTTTCAGCGAGGCGGTCAGCTCAAAAAATCCATGCACCCCCGTGGCTCTCGCATGCACAATGCGCTCGGGAATGCGCTCGTGATCGAAATGGGTGATCTTTTCGCGCAGGATGAAATCTTCCAGGAGCGAAGGGCCGCGAGGATTGGCTCGCAGCGAGTTCTGATCGTCCGAAAGCGCCAGGCCCTGATTGGTGGTGAGCGCAGGGTGCTCTCCCCCGGCTTTCTGGTGCAGTTCTCCTCCGCTTGCAATTGCGTTTCCTTCTCTATGGTTATCCGAGGGGTTAAGTTTATTCATTGTTCCGATCTCCTTTTCTTTTTCTTTGCGTTGAGGCGGTTTAATCCGCTTAAAGTCTAACCAAAGTTAAACCCGGAGTAAATCATAAGTTCCCTGCTGAAATATGGGGAAAACTAACCATTTTGCCAAAAACAGCGGGCGGCTTCCCGCTCTTTTCCCCGGGGAATCGCAAAATCACCCGGATTTTTTTAACAAAAATTTAACATTTGGCGGGGATTTTGCTTTTCGCTATGTATTATGCTTGAAATTGTTTTTGTCTATTCTAAATTGATGATTTATTCTTTTGACAAATCATCAATTGTTTGTTACAATAAGATGTTAAAATGTATCTTATATTTTGATTCGACCCTTTGACGGTTAGCTCTCCGATTTTTACCTATTTTGAAAGGTGGTTCAGAGTAAAAATTTTACCAAGGATACCGGCAACCCTCAATCAAACAAGCTTATACCGACCCGGAACTAAAGGTTTCAGCCTGGTTGAAACCTTAATTTCCATGTTCCTGCTGATGTCTCTGGCCATCTATGTCTTTACCATGTTCGCGACCACCAGCCTGGCCATGCAGTTCTCCGAAAACCGCGCCAATGCGGCTTTAATCGCCAACGGGCTGATGGATACCTGGAGAGCCAAAGGATTTACCTATCTGGATACTACTTACCCCGCCATCAACAGCAGCACCGATACCACGATCGCCACCGGCTCTTATGCCTTCCCCGCCTCCTATAAAAACGGAGCCGCCTTTAGTCAAACTTTCAACTATACCGTTAAAGCGAAATTCCTGGATACAGCCTGTAAGAAGCTGTGCTACTGGGTCACCCTTACCTGGTACGAAGCCGGGCTGGGTAAGCAAATGACGGTGGAATCCGTCATCACACCGTAACCGGAGAGAGGTTTTTAGCCAAATGAAGCATAAACATAAAAAAGGAATGACCCTGGTCGAAGTGCTGGTAAGCACGATAGTCTGCTTGCTGCTAATGGGCATTGCCCTAACCACCCTGATCGCGGGCAAAAAAATGTGGCAGGCCTCGATTGACCGGGGGGGAGAGCGCCAGGATGTATCGGTGGCCCTGTTTAAAATCGCTCAGGAATTGCGGCAAGGCAAATTTTCGACCGTCTCCACCAACTCGGCGGGCTTCTGTTTTCTTTCCGCCAGGAACAGCAACAGCATTTTTCTCACCGACGCTAACGGGCAGCCCTACTACACCTACACCAACACCAGCCAGTACATTCTTTATTACAAATCGGGCTCCAACCTGTACCGCAACCGCACCCCTTATGTCAGCGGCGGAGCCGTGGCGCTGGCCAACATGAGCACCTACCAGGTAACTTCCGGAGCCACGGTAACCAAAATAATCCCCAATGTAAGCTCTTTCAGCCTCAACCCCAGCAATGTCAACCCGGTAACCGTCAACCTGAGCGTGCAGGTTACCAATAAAAACGGCAAAACCGACAGCCAGAGCTTAAGCCTGCCTTGCTTGATGCAAAATTAAAAGGAGTGAATCGAATGAAGCCGAAAGGATTTATCCTGATAACCACCATAGCGCTGATGGCGATCTTGCTGTTATTCGGCCTGTCCTACCATGCTTTTTATCTGGGCGACAAAGGCCAGTCCCTGGCCGCCCGGCGTAAAATCCTGGCCAAAGGCGCGGCGGCCGCGGCCGTGGACCTGGCCATTTATGAATTGAAAAACGCCGCCGACCCCGCCACCTGGACTACCGGGGTCAGCGGAAGCTTGACCCATTCCGGCACCTCTTACAGCGTGTCTTTCAGCGGCGCTACTCCCTCCAGAAACAATATCAGCGGCGGCAGCGCGGTTACGGCTTACGACGGGCGCAGCATTCCGGCGGGTTGCATCTACCTGGTGGGGGTGGGCACCTGCGGAAGCTCCACCCAGCTGGAAAGGGCGATAATTAAATACGCCAGCACCACCGGCCCCTTTTTGGAAGCGTCTTTCGCCGGAAAAACCACCGGGTACCCATCTACCCTGGTAAACTGCTCATTTGACAGCTGGGATTCCTCTTTAGGCACTTACGCCGCCACCCAGCAAAATTCGGGAGCCGATGTCGGCACTAATTGCGCGACTGCCGGCGGCATTACCCTGAGCAGCGCTTTAGTTTACGGAAATGCCATTATGGGGCCGGGCAGTTTGGAGTCCTACGTTACCAAGGGCGGAGTTTCATCATACCTGGGTTTTTCCGCTTTGAGCAGCCGTCGCAGCCTCCCTCTCGTTACCCCTCCCGAAGGATGTACCTTACGTACGGTTCCCGCCGACGCCGCCACCATAAACCTGAGTCCCGGAGTATACTATGATGAGCTTAATTATCAGACCTCAGGCAGAACCTATACCGTTAACTTCACAAGCGGGGGGAACTATGTATTCAACTGTAATTTTACTATCTTGGGAAACGGCGTAACTTTCAACAATGTTTCCGGAAACCCGATCGTCATTTACTTGATGTCAAACTTGTCCATATCGAGTCAGCCCGGCTACGCCAGCTACATTAATAACAACACCCAGGATCCTAAAAAATTTGTCATTGTCGGGGGGAGCGGCACCACCAATATATATGTTACCGGCAATGCGCCATGGACGGGCTACTTTAGTGTTTACGCTCCGACATGCAATATTTGCTTTAGCGGTACCCAAAACTCCGATTTTTATGGGTCGTTCGTGGGCGATTCCATGATGATTTCCGGCGGCGCCACCACGAGGATGCATTATGACAGAAGCTTAAAAAACTACGTTATGGGAACCGGATACGTAGCTCCCACGATAACCCTTCAATCCCGCTGGTGGTAAAAGCGGTTATTTTTGAGGGGCTGGAGGAAACTTTGATTCAAGAGCCGGGCCGGACGGCCTTTGGGGTTTTCCCCTAAAACAAAAAAAGCAGCTTTTAAGAGCTGCTTTTTCTTTTAATTTTAAAGTGGGCAGGGGAGGGTTCGAACCTCCGCAGGGCGTCGCCCGCCAGATTTACAGTCTGGTGCCATTAACCACTCGGCCACCTACCCGCTTATGTAACTTTATTAACTTTTCAACCAGCCGAGGATCCGACTTGAACGGACAACCTGCTGATTACAAATCAGCTGCTCTACCATTGAGCTACCCCGGCACAACGAAAATTATAACAGGAACTTAAAAATTTGTAAAGTGTAAATTTTCGTTTTTAGCTTATTTGAGTAAAAACGGCCAAAACCGGTAAAAAAATTCCCCTCCTCACACCCGCGCGGTTTTCCACTTGCCCCCGCGGAAACGGGCGGTGATCCAGATCCCCTGCGCGATGGTGGACAGGCTCATGGCCAGCCAGACGAAATTGGGATGCAGCTTCAGCGCCGAGCAGAAAAGAAACGCCAGAGGCACCCGCAGGCACCAGATAGTGCAAATCGAGATCAAAGTGGGGATGCGGGTGTCCCCCGCCCCTTCCAAGGCTCCCGATAACACGATGGCCAGCCCCAGGAAGGGCTCGGAAACCGCGTTGATCCAGAAATAAGTGCAGATCAAATGAATAGTGGCCGGGTGGGAAGAGAAAACCCGGGCGATGGGAGCTGCGAAAATCGCGAACAAGACCGCCACGATCCCCATGATCATCGCCCCCTGGTAAGCCGCGATCCAGCCGCTTTTTTCCGCCCGCTCGGTGGATTCCGCCCCCAGATTCTGCCCTACCATAGTGGTGGCGGCCATCGCGTAGCCTACCGCGGGCATGTAGGCGAAGCCCTCGATCACCATCCCCACCCCGATGGCGGCTACCGCAGCGGTGCCGTCCTGGGTGCGGGCCAGGATGCCCAGCAGGAACAAGCCTCCCAGGCTGCGGATCAGGTTCTGCGCCACCAGCGGGGAACCCAGGCGGAGAATCCGGTAGATCCAGAGATATTTGGGCGCGAAAGACCCGGAGAACAAGTTGAAATCCTTGTGCAGTTTATGGGCCCAGTATAAAAGAATCACCCCGCAAGTCCGGGCCGCCACCATCGCCACCCCCGCCCCCAGGATGCCCAAGCGGGGCAGCCCCCAGTGGCCGAAAATCAAGAGGTAATCCAAAACGATGCAGAGCAGGTTGACGATGACTAAAATTCTCAAAGGCACCAGCATATCCCCCAGCCCCCGCAGGTTGGAGAGCAGGGAAAAAATCCCGTAGCTTAAAAACGAGGAAAACACCAGGGGGTAAAAATACAATTTGGCCTGGGGGTAGAGGTTTTGCGCGATGCCCAAGAGCTTAAAGATGGGTTCGGTCCAGATCACGCTTATCGCGGTGAACAGCCCCGCCACCACTACTCCCAGAATCAGGGACTGGCGGGCCGACTGCTCGGCTTTCCTGATCTTGCCCTGGCCCACGAAACGGGCCACCAGAGCGATGTTGCCGGTGCTCAAAGCCTGAGAGCTCCCGTAAAACAGCCACATATAAAACCATACCGAGGTAACGATGGCGATCGAGCCCTCTCCCAAGCGGCCCACGAAAAACCGGTCGGTCAGCATGTTGACGGTAGTCAGCAGAGCCGTGGTGATATTGGGCCAGGCCAGGTGCCAGACCGTCTTGATCAAGTCCCCGCTGAGAATTTTTTCCCGGTTTTCCATAGGATAAGGATTCTGGGGAGAGGCTTAAAACCCTTGCGGAGAGTAATTTTTTAATTGCCCGAGGTTAAAAAACGGCTTTTTGACTACTGTTTCCAGCCGGTCAAAAAGTTGGCCCAGCCCAGGGCCGAGGAATTAGTCCCGGTATTTCCCGACATCCCGGACATGTTCATGGCCTGATTGTAGAGGGCGTCGGTCGGCATCTGGGTTTGGGTGGAATAAGTGCTGGTGTAGCCCGGCTGCTGGTAATTGCTCAGCATATTGGGCCAACTCAGGGCCGAGGAGTTATTTCCGGAGTTGCCCCTCATCCCGGACATGTTCATGGCCTGGTTGTAGAGCGAATCGGTCGGCATCTGGGTTTGGGTGGAATAAGTGCTGGTGTAGCCCGGCTGCTGGTAATTGCTCAGGTTATTGGCCCAGGTAACGGCCTGGGGAGTATTGTTTACCGCCCCGTAGCCGCCCTGGTTGCCCAGGAAATTGCCCAGGGAATTACCCAGATTATAGCTCTGGCTTTGGTTGGCGTATCCCGTCTGGCTGGGGGCCATGCCGTAGCTGCCGACCCCGATTTGCCCGCCCAGCAGGCTGCCCGCGCTGCCGCTCATCCGTCCGGCGTAATTTCCGGTTTGAATTCCCATCCCGCCGTAATTGTTGACCGCGGGACTATATCCTGAATAGATTTGAGAAATTCCAGGGTTATTCCCCGAAAACATCCCGTTCATCATGCTGAATCCCCCTTTCGCATAAATGCCAAAATCTGGGAGCCGAATCGACTCCCTTATACTTATTATCAGTTTTTTCGCCGAAAAGTAAAGCGGGGGGGGGAAAATATGCCCGAATTCAAGCGGGGTGCGGTGTAAGCCGGGGGCTCCTCGTGGTTTCCTCGTAACCTAACCTATAAGAACCGAAAAGAAGATAAATAAAGGCGTAAGCCTGGGATTGCATATAATAAGTTAGCGGCAGTTTACAAGTTTCTTACAATCTTCTTACAAAGTTCTTCCAAATCCAATTAAATCATATTAAATTAAAACAAAGCAGAATAAAGCCTAAAAATCCAAGCTGATTTTTACCCCTTGACAGGTTTTGTATGATAGAATTAGAAGGCAATAAAATTTTGACTAAAAATCTCCACTTATCGGTAAGCCAAGAGGTTAATTTGTTTTTGGATTAACTTTTTGCTTTGGATACTGCTTTTAATCTGGGCTTAATAGAGGAGGGCGGATGAAAAGACAGGGATTTACTATGGTGGAATTAATGATCGTGGTCGCGGTTATTTGCGCCTTAGTAACGATTATTATGCCCAAGATGGGCGGAGCCAGGGAGCGCGCCAAACTTAACGCCTGCAAGAAAAACTTAATGCTTATCGGCTTAGCGGCGGAAATGTACGCCAACGAAAATCAAGGTTGTTTCTTTCCTCTCCACGATGTCTGCAATTTGATTGATGAATCCAGTCCCTATGTTCAGCAAGGTTACATCAAAAATATCCCTCATTGTCCCGTCCAACCGAACCTTTTTTATCAGGCAATGGGCGGTAACGGCGGTAAAACTTTTCATGTAGCTTGTTATCCCGGCCACCCTTATTTTAATATTCCCGTCGGAGCGCTGCGCTGGGACAACGAACACGGTGGAGTAAGGGAAACGGAATGGCATCCTTAAAGTAGTCTTGACAAAAAGCCGAATCTCCGGCATAGTTATCGATAATCAGGAGGACTTAAAACTCAAACTCAAAATTTAAACCATTGAACGGTGTCGCAAGACTTAAAAAGGGAAATCCGTACAATCGGATGCGGTCCCGCCGCTGTAACCGGGGACGAAAGCTGCAAATCAGCCACTATCGCAAGATGGGAAGGCGCAGCCGGTAGAACGATCCGGAAGCCAGAAGACCTGCCGTTTAAGCCATAACGCTTACCACTCGCGCGGACGGGAGCAAAGGATTAAGTAAAACGGGTGCAATCCTTTAACCAAGGGATTGCATTTTTTTATTTCAGGAGGGAAAAATGGAAATCGCCCAAGCGGTAAAAACTTTGTGGGGAGCAGGGGGGCCGGTATTTTTAGTCCTGGCGGCCTGTTCGGTGGTAACTCTAGCGGTAGTGCTGGAACGGGGCTGGTTTTACTGGAAAAACCGGGTGGACTACCGGAAATTGTTTTCCGGTTTAGCCCCGACATCCGGGGAGCAAGCCCTGCAGCTATGCCGGGAGCAGGAAAAAGGCTCGGAGATCTTCGCTTGCCTCTTTACCGCCCGAAACCCCGATAAGCGCAAGGAAGCCCTGGAAATCGCCCTGGAAAGCGAAAAGCTGCGCAGGGAAAATTACCTTCCGGTTCTGGCCACCCTGGCGGTGATCGCGCCTTTTTTGGGGCTGCTGGGAACGGTGTCGGGGATCATGAAGACTTTCCGGGATATAGCCGTGGCCGGCAACCCCGGCCCTGCGGTAATCGCCGCGGGAGTTTCCGAAGCTTTGGTGACCACTTTTTTGGGGTTGCTGGTGGCCATTCTGGCGGTCAGTTTTTTCAACTGGTTTAAAAGCCTGAACCAGCGGTACCTGGCCCAAGCCGCCAACCTGGCCCGGCGTCTGGCGATGAAAATCGGGGAGGAGCAGTCTTAATGAAAGACGACTTGCTGGCCGAAATCAATATCACCCCTTTAACCGATGTGATCCTGGTGCTGCTGATCATTTTCCTGCTGGTGGCCGGGGCTTACAGCCAGTTGAAGGCTTCCCCGAAATCATCGGCTGCATTGATTCATAAAGCTCCCCTGCAAATCGCGGTAAGCCGGGAGGGATTGGTGTCGGTAGCCGGAGAACCCGTGCCCCTGGAAAATTTAAGCCGGGTTTTAACGGCCCGGGCGAAAAGCTTGAAAACCGCCCAGGTGTGCGGGGAGCAGGACACCCCTTACGGCAAGATTTTAGCAGTGCTGGAAACCGCCCAGGCCTCGGGTTTCAGCGATATCTCCCTGGGGGGAAAAGCGGGAGGGCGGCATTAAGCGTTTTATCCTGCTTTCTCTTTTGATTCACCTGGTTTTGCTGGGCTGGCTGGTTTGCACCATTAGTCCCCATCCGGCGCCGGGGGGGGTGCCGGTGAGATTGGCCTTGAGCGTTCCCCAGCTTTCGCCTCCCGCTAAAACCAGGGCGAAACCAAAGCCGGTTTTAAACCGCCCTCCGCTGTATGCCGAAAGCTCCCGCGGCGGGAGAAAAACTTTCGGGCGAACCATGGCCGCCGGTAGTTCGGTTAAGCTGCCCCCGGCTTTGGCGCGGGGGATTTCCGGCAGCTCAAGCTCGGGTCTAAGCGGGCAAAGCGCACCTGCGCCCGATTTGGAGAATCTGCCTGATACCGGCGGTATAGCCCTGAACGGATCGGGGCAGACGGCTTCGTCCGGAGATTTGGGTTCGGGTTCGCCGGGGGGCCAACCGGCGGTCTTCACCCCCCCGCAAGTGATTTTCTCCCCTCTCCCCGAGTACCCGCAAGCGGCCCGAAACGAAAACCGGGGAGGAAAAGTTCAGATCAAGGCCCTGGTGGGCTCCGACGGGTTAGTCCGGGAAGCCGTGATCGATTTTAGCTCCGGGGATGAGGATCTGGATACAGCCGCCTTAAACGCGGTGAAAAGCTGGAAATTCGCTCCGGCCCAAACCGGCTGGGAAAAAACCGCCGCCTGGGTGAGTTTGAAAGTCGGCTATCAATTAAAAGAAGAGGATTGAAAATGAAAAAGCTCTTAATTTGGGGGTTTATCTTGCTGGGTTTCCTGGCTTCGGCCCATGCCCAGGAAGCGGTATTCGACCTGGGGGAATGGACGGTTACCGGCTCCAAGGGGGCTTTGACGGTCGGTCAATCGCCCGCCGGGGTTACGGTGCTGACCGCCCGGCAGATTGAGAACTTGAGCCCGCTCGACCTGGGGGAAATCCTGGAAAAAGCCGCGGGCCTGGAAGTCACCAACCAGGGCGGCCTGGGCCAGCTTTCCACCGCTCACATCCGGGGCGGTTTCACCACCCAGACCCTGATTTTGCTGAACGGCTCTCCCCTCAACAACCCCAATTTGGGGACTTTCGATTTATCCCAGATCCCGGTGCAGGATATCGAAAAAATCGAGATCGTCCGGGGGCCGTATTCCTCGCTCTATGGCCCGTATGCGGTGGACGGGGTGGTGAATTTGATCACCAAAAAGCCCAAAAAGCAATTCCAGGCGGCTTTATCCCTGAGCGGGGGGGCTTTTGAAACCGGAGTAACCAGCCTTAAAGTAAGCTGCGGCAACCAAAACACTTCCCTGGTCTTCATCCCCACTTTTAAATCCAGCAACGGGGCTCGTCCCAACTCGGTTTACCAGGCCCGGGACGGGTTTTTCAGCCTGGAGCAGAAAATCGGGCGGGGCAATTTCAACTTCAACCTGGAGAGCGACAGCTCCAGAGTGGGCCTCCCCGGAGTGCAGCCCGCCCGGGATTATGCTTTGCGCAACGCTACCCAGCAGCTGATGGGCGGCGAGCTGCTCACTTCTCCTTTCGACCATACGGTGAACGCCAGCCAGGTCTGGAACGGGGGGTTCGAGCAGGGCAACTTCAAGCTGCAGTTTTATAACCACACCCAGGCCCCCAAGTATCATTACGAACGCATCAACCTGGGACAGAGGCAGACCGAGGACGACCAGGCCCTCACCCAGTTTAACGGCCTGGAAGCCAATTACCGCTTCAAGCTGAAAGATAACCAGCTCACCCTGGGCGGGGGGCTGGAAAACGCTCATTTCAACTATAACTCCCAGCTTACCGACTCGGGGATCCCCCAAGCCCCAACCAGCTATGCGGGCAACCGACTGAGCCGGTTTTATTACCTGGAAGGTTTGCTGAAGAGCAAGCCGCTGGTAATCACCCTGGGCTTGCGCTACGACCGCCCCTCGGACTTCGCTCCCCAGTTGAGCCCCCGGGTTTCCGCCCTCTACCGGCTGGACTCCAAGACTTCCCTGCGGGCGGCTTACGGCACGGCCTACCGCCCCCCGACGCTCAACGATTTATACTGGCCCTCGGACGCCTTCGCCCGGGGCAACCCTCAACTGGGGCCGGAAACCACCAACAGCTTTGAAACGGGGCTGGAAAGGCTGTTTTCGGATAAATGCCTTTTTCGGGCGGTGTTCTTTAAATCCCGCACTAAAAATATGATCATGTGGGCTCCCACCGGGCCTATGGGCGATTACGGCAATATCTGGCAGCCCGACAACGTCAACCGGGTGAGCAAGCAGGGCTGGGAATTGCAGCTGAATTTAAAACCCGCCCCCCGGCTGGAGCTGGAGTTTTCCCAGACCGCCATCCAGGCCTGGCAGTATAATTTGGAGCTGACCGACTACGTGAGCAACCAGATGCAGGTGGTGAAAAGAACGGCCGCCAATGTCCCGGCTTATAATTTCAAGGCCGGTTTAAACTACCGCTTTACCCCCGGCTGGCGGTTTTCCCTGGACGCTCAGTTAATGGGCTCCAAGCTCAACTATTACTCGCAGTACGGGGTCTGGCCCGACACCGGGGTTACGATGGCCCCCAAAACCCTGGCCGCCTATTCGGTGTATGGTGTTAAGCTGGAAAAAGCGGTTAAAATCGGGGAGAAAGAAAGCGCAATTTATTTGAAAGGAGAAAATCTCTTTAACGCAGCTTACGCCGAAAGCTTCGGCAACAGTATCTCAGACCGGAATTATCCCATGCCGGGAGCAGCCTTTTACCTGGGAACGGAGCTTAAGTTTTGAGTTTTTAAACCACGGAGTTCACAAAGGAGGCCTCTTGCAGAGTCCGGCGCGAAGAGAGAAAATTACACTTTCAGCGCAGAAAGATTGCCGGCGGTTGATTATAATAAAACCCCTCTGTCTTAAAATGTAAGGTTTACTTTATAGGTTTAATTACTTCTTGACCATACATATACTTTTGAAGTGACTTTGGAATACGTACAGAACCATCTTTTTGTTGAAAGTTTTCTAATATTGCGAGGACAACTCTATCAGTAGCCATCGTGGAGGAAATAGTATGCGGATGGAATGATTTTCCGTCCTCCTTGCATCTTATGTTAAATCTTCTGGTCTGAAAATCAAGCAAATTGGTATTAGAGTGTGTTTCTCTAAATGCTCCAAATCCGGGGAACCAGCCTTCAACATCATATTTTTTATATCCCGGAGCGCCCAGGTCTCCTACACAAACATTTACTAACCGATAAGGAACTTCGAGAAGCTGCATAAAATCTTCAATATTCTTTAAACATTCAAGATGCCATTTTTCAGATTCTTCCGGTCTGCAGAATATTATTTGTTCAATTTTATGAAATTGATGAACTCTAAAAGCCCCCCTGGAGTTTCTACCGTAAGAACCGGCTTCAGTCCTAAAGCAAGGTGTGAAAGCGGTATATAGTCGCGGTAATGAATCTGACGGTATTATTTCATCATCATGAAAAGCAACTAGAGTTTGTTCTGATGTTCCGATAGCATACAAATCTTCGTTTTCTATTTTGTAGTTTTGATCTGCCAAAAAAGGTAAATATCCTGTTCCAAAAAAAGTCCTTTTTTTGGCCATTATAGGGGTAAGCATTAACTGAAAACCACGTTCTATAAGCAAATCCTGCGCTGTTCTGTAAAGGCTCATAGCTAGCTTTGCTCCATCGCCTACTAAATAATAAAATCCGGATGCGGCAACTTTTGATCCCCTCTCTAAATCAAGAATTCCAAGGTTTGTCCCTAGAACTTCATGGGGTTTGGCTTCGAAATCAAATGGATTAAAATTTCCAATGCGCTTAACTTCTACATTATCTTTATCATCTTTACCTTCAGGAGTTTCTGCTGAAAGAAGATTAGGTAGTTCCGACCATAAAGAATCTCTCTCCTGTCCTAAACGACCGATGTTTTCTTTTAATTTTGCAGCTTCTTCTTTTAACTCTTTTAATTTTTCTTTGTCCTTACCAGCTAATTGATTGAGCTCAAATCTAACTTCATCAAGCCTTATTTTTTTTGTTGTGTACTCTTTATCAATTGCCAATAAAGCATCTACGTCGACGTTACAACCACGCTTAATGACAAGTTCTTTGACAACATCCGGATTAGTTCTGATAAACTTAATATCAATCATACTGCCCCTCCATTCAATTTTAACTTTATGTTCAAAAGATCCTTCCCAATTCCTCTCTCAAAATTAACCATTTATGATGTTTTTCCCTTCGTGCAGCCGCCATCGGCGGCTCTTCGTGTCAGCTCCGCAGGGGCGGCTTCGTGGTTTAACCACCAAGCCCGGAAGGAAGAACGCGACGGGGAGCGAATTGACAAGGGTGCCTAAAATCGGAATTCTCGGGGGAACTTTCAACCCCGTTCATTACGCCCATTTGTTTATCGCCCAAAGCGCTCTGGAAGCCTTCGGGCTGGATAAGGTGTTTTTAGTTCCCAATTCCATCCCGCCCCACAAGCAAGTTGATTCCGCCACCCCTTCGGCCCTCAGCCGCTACCAGATGGTCAAGCTGGCGGTTGCCGGCAATCCGACCCTGGAGGCCCTGGATCTGGAGATCAACCGAGGAGAAGTTTCCTACACGGTGGACACGGTGAAAAGCTTGAAAGCCCTGGATCCCCAAACCCGGCTGTTTTACCTCGCGGGACTGGACTCCCTGCTGTATTACCGCTGGAAAGGGATGGAGGAGCTGCTGGAAAACTTGACCGGCTTCATCCTGGTCAACCGCCCGGGAGCCGACTTTGCGGCTTTCGAAAACTGGAAGCAAAACTGCGGTTTAACGGGGGTGAATAAATTCATGCCCCTCAACATCCCGGAAGTGTTCTTATCCGCTACCCTGATCCGGGAAAGGCTGCAAAAAGGGCTGACGGTAAAATACCTGCTGCCTGAAAAGGTGGAAGAATATATTAAGCAAAATCTGCTTTATCAAAACCAGGGGGTAAGAAAATGAGTCAATCTATCATAGGCCTGGCCCGCCAGGCGGCTAATCTTCTGCTGGAGAAAAAGGGCGAGAACGTCACGATCTTAAAGCTTCCCAAGCAAGTGACCCTGTTCAATTATTTCGTGATCGCCGACGCTCTCTCCACCAACCACGCCCAGACCCTGGGCAAACACATCAAGGAAGTCATGAAAAAAGCCAAGGAGCCGGTTCTGGCCCTGAACGGCCTGGAAGCCGGAAGCTGGGTCTTGATCGACCTGGGAACCGTGGTGGTTCATATCTTCCAGCAGCCTTTCCGGGAATATTACGACCTGGAAAATCTCTGGCCCGACGCAAAAAAAATTGAAATATAAAAAAAAGGAGGCCTCTATGAAAAAACTACTGGTATTTCTGCTCGCCGCGATCTTGCTGGTTTTCCCGCTTAGCGCGAGCGGGAAAAAGAAAGACAAAAACAATTTAAAGGAGTACGGAAAGCAAATGATCGTGATCGAAACCGACTTAGGCAACATCACCATTGCCCTCTTCCCCAACGCCGCCCCCAAGCATTGCCAGCAGATCGAAAAGCTGGTCAAAGAAGGGTTCTACAACGGCACCATGTTTCACCGGGTAGTTCCGGGATTCGTCATTCAGGGCGGCGACCCGCTCTCCAAGGATCCGGGCAAAAAAGGCGTATGGGGCACCGGAAAATCCAATATGCCCAACATTCCGGCTGAATTCAACAGCATCTCCCACACCAAGGGAATGGTGGGAGCGGCCCGCAGCCAGGATCCCAACTCGGCCAACTGCCAGTTTTACATTTGCGTGGACAACGCCACTTTCCTGGATAACCAGTACACTGTATTCGGCCAGGTGGTCAAAGGCATGGACGTGGCCGAAGCCATTTCCAGAGTGCCCAGAAACGCCCAGGACGTCCCCAACAAGAACATTGAAATGAAAAAAGTTTACCTGGTTTCCGAAGAAAAAGCTCCGGAAAAAGGCAAGTAAGCCTAAGCTTTTAACTTTAGCGAATAGAATAAAAAAGCGGGGTAATTTTCCCCGCTTTTTTGAGTTTTAAGGGTTGGCGCTTTTTTAGCCCTTAACCGATCCTCCGCTGTAGGTTCCGTGCAGGCCCAGGAAAGCCCGCTGGGCCGAATGGTTGCTGGCTGCCGCCGTAGGGTCGAAGAACTTCATCTGGCCGGAAGTCGGATCTTGATACTTTATCCAGTAATGCCCGCCGTTATAACCGCTGGTTTTGACATCCCCCAGGATTAACTGGGCTTTAATACCCTGTTGATTGAATTTTTCGATCGCTACATCGGCTAGATCCTTGCAGTTTCCGCTCTTGGAAGCTATGGTCTGGGCGTTGGATTTCTTGTCGTTGTAGTAGAATTGGTATTTAAACCCGCTCATATACTGCGCTACATTGTTGGCCGGGTCGCCGGTAGTGGGCATACCTCCATCCGGGCCGGCTCCTCCGCTCACGCCGCTCGCACTTGAGCTTCCGCCGCTGCTCGCGCTGCTGGCGGCAGCCGAGGTAGACATCATTTGGTTCATCATCTGCATAAACATAGTCATCAGCATGCTGGTGGTATCCCCGGTACCCAGAGCGGCGGTAGGGCTGCCGCTGGAAGTAGCCGTACCTGCTGCGGCGGCGTTATAAGTATCTTTCGCTTCCTGACTGATGGCGACATTGTCGCTCTGCGTAACATTGGTGGATGCCGCAGCCACGGGCCCGAAATTGGGAACATTACTCATAGGTATGGCTGAGGGATCCATCGGCATGCCGCCGGCGTCAGGCATTGCAACATTGCTCATCATTGAGGGATCGATTCCTTGAACCGAAGCCCCGGAACTTATCGGCTGGTTCATTCCGATCATTTGATCACCCCCCTGTTATTGTTGTTGAGAGATTGCTCTTTAATCGTATTATCAGGGCAATATTAAATATTGTCTAGGGGGAGATTAAATAAGTTAACCGGGAAGAAAGAAACGGCAATATTCCGGAGCGGAACATTAACGAGCCTGGGGGCTTGCCCCAAAGACTCCGAAAGAACCCGGGAAGTTTCCCATCCCGGAAGGAGAAAAACCGCTCTGGGCATTACGGGATCCGCCTAAACCGAAAAAAGAACTAAAACCGTCTTTCAGGGAAGAAACCACCCCTCCCAGCCAGCCGGTTCCTCCGGAATTTGCGGAATCATGGCTTGCGCTTGAAGAAAATTCCTGCCCATGGGAAGCGGAATAGATATCTTGAGATCTGCCCGAGGAGTTTCCTCCGGAAAAATCTCCGCTAAAATCCTGTTGGTTACGATCAAAACCGGTCATCCCCATGGCTTCATGGCTTAAATTTACCATATCGGGACGAAACGGGACGGCAGCTTCCCCGCTTTGATTTCCTTGAGAAGCGTCGGCGGAGCCGGTAGTGGCTGCGTTATTGGGCTGGTAAAGCAGAAAATCCGGGACATCGTTAACCTGGCCCGCTCCACTGCCGCTTAAGGGATTAATTTTTGAATTTAAATATTCAGACATGATTTTTCGCCCAATCCCTCCAATCTAGGATATCACGCAATTATCCGTCTTGGTCTAGGGGGAAATTTCGAAAGTTAAAAATCGGAGCCGGCATCGGCCGGACCTGTTTTATAAAATCCCAGAACCTTCAGCAGCCATTTGAAGCAGGCCGAAATCATCCGCCAGATAAAAGCCAGAAAAGTCCAGATCCTTACATAAGACCCGGCTTGCGGATTCAGGACTCCCAGGGGATAGGCCTCCTTGCCTTCTCCCCCGAAATAAAAACCGAAACCGGACTGGTAATTCGATTCATCAAGATCGGCAGCTTCGTTGCTGATATCGATATCGTCAACCCGGATTTGGTTATAGGCTTCTCTGGGAATATTGAACGCAACGTTCTGCATGGAAGGGGACATGACGGGATTGATGACCGGAGTGTTATTCAAGTAATTAGCGACGCCGATTTTCCCCAGTTCGTTGATGCCCGATTGTGGAATATTAGTCATCCCATCACCCCATTCCCCTACTATAATATCACGCCGGGGGTGAAAGTTATCTAGGGGAGGAGGCTCTAAGCCCTAAGAACAGCTCTTCCAGTTTCAGTGCCACTTTATCCGGCTCGAAATGCCCGGCGGCGTAAAGGCTGATCATTTCAGGTTCAACCGGTTTTTCCAGTAACCCGGCGATCTTTTCGGCCAGTTCCCGGCTGCCGCCGATGGGGTACAAATCCCCCAGGCGGTTTTCCGGGATAAATTCCAGCCCCCCGAAATCCGGGGCTAATACCGGCTTACCCCAGGAGAGAAAACTATAAATTCGGCTCAATATTTCCTGTTGGTAGCAAATTCGGGCGCTGGCTTCCCGGCCCGAAACCAGCATGATTTCACATTCCCGGAAAAAATTTTGCGGCCTGGCTTTCCCCTGGGCCAGAAAAAGCTGTTCCTGGACGCCCAGCGAGGCGGCCAGGGAGGTGAGCTCGTCGGAATTCAAACGTTCTCCTAGCACCATTAAATTAAGCAGGGGGTTTTTCAGCAGGGCGAAAGCCCGCACGATCACTTCCAGCCCTCCCCGGTCTTCCCCATCCAGCCAGACCCCCAGACAGCGGTTTTCCCCGCTCAAATCTTCCCGGGATGACTGCCCGGAATACTCTTCCCGACAGGCTAAAACCGGGCAATCCCGGATTTTTTTAGGCTCCACCCCATACTGGTGTACCAGTTCTCTTTTCAGCACCCCGTTGGGGAGCAGGAGCAAATCGGCCCGGTGGTATAAGAAATCCAGGTTATGAAAATAAATCCGTTCTTTCAAGCTGAGTTTTTTGCGGGCGGCAAAAGCGGTTTCTTCCAGCAAGACCGGCACTTCCCAGACCAGGGAAGCCTTGAGTTTGCGCACCAGGCTGGGGATCATCAGCCCCAGACCCCGGCTTTGCTTCAGATAAACCAGGTCCATTCCGGTTTTTTCTCCGGCTTTCTTTAATTCCAGGGTGAGGGCCAGGTCGAAGCGGATGCCGTAATAATTACGGATGAGGGGCAGGTATTTGATAACCAGGCCGTTATTTCCAGGAGCGAACCTCCGCTCCTGGTTTTTGGGCAGGCATAAGGTTACCTGGTGGCTTTCCCCCAGCTTTTCCCAGATTTCCCAGTTTTCCCGGCTCAGGGTTTCAGGCAGGCCTGCAAAAATGCGCATGCAAAAGTTTTTCTCTTTCAGCATTTAATATCCTCTTTACCGGGATTGAAGGGAGAAGGATAAGAAACGCGAATTCTTTTTTATGCTGCTGGCTATGAGCACTTACGACACCCGGATTGACCGCAGAATTTTGCTGGAAGCCGGCAGCCTCAAGGAAGCCGGTTGGGATTTGATTATTCTGGGCCGCCGGGGAATGAATCTCCCTTTCCGGGAGGAGTATCGCGGCATCCCCATCGTGCGCCTGGAGGAAAACTCTTCCAGCCGGGAATATCTCAAGTTTCAAAAAAAAATTTCCGCCATCGATTCTCTGTTTTCCTGGCATAACCGGTTGTTCAAGGGACTCTTGGGGATGGAAATCCGGGATTTTCCCCGCCGGTTTGTCAAGGAAGAACTCTGGCAGGAAATCATCACCCTTTCGCCTTTTGAATACCAGGTTTTCTCTCAATTGCATCAAATGAAGCCTCGATCCATCCATGCCCACGACCTGCCGGTCTTGAAGCCCTCTTTGCTGGCTTCCCTGCTCTTAAAGGTTCCGCTGGTTTACGACGCCCACGAATTATTTTACGCTCAGACTTTTCCCGACCCCCGGCAGCAATTGAAGTTTTTCCACCTGGAAAAAACCTTGATCCCTTATCCCCAGGCGGTGATCACGGTGAACCGGTACATTGCCCAAGAAATGGCCGGGCTTTACCGGATCCCCGAACCCCGGGTGATTCTAAACTGCACCGATTTTCCGGCAGGTTTCGAGCCGGGGAAAAGGTATCATAAATTCGCTCGGCTTGCGGGGGAAAATAAAAAAATCGTGCTCTATCAGGGAGGCTGGCTGGAAAACCGCAATTTGGAAAATTTGATAGCCTCGGCGGCTTATTTCAAGCCGAACACCATCCTGGTCTTGCTGGGCTACGGCTTTAACCAGGAATACATTGCCGGGCTACATAAACTGGCTCAGGATCTCGGGGTAGCCGACCGGGTCTTTTTCCACCCCGCTGTGGGGCAGGAAGAGTTGCTGTTCTACACCGCCTCGGCCGACCTGGGAGTGATTCCCTACCGGGGAGAAGATCTCAACACCAGGTACGCCTCCCCCAATAAATTGTTTGAATACATCGCCGCCGGTCTTCCTTTCCTGGCCAACGACCTGGTTTTTTTTCGGGAAATTTGCGAAAAATACCGCTGCGGGAAAATCATTGATTTCTCTCACCCCGAATTGCTGAGCCGGGAAATTCAAAACCTGCTGGAAGACCGGGAAGCTCTGGAGGAGCTGAAAGCCAATACCGTTCTGGCGGCCCAAACCTTGTGCTGGGAAAAGGAAGCCGTTAAACTGCGGGAAATTTACCGGAGCTTGCCGAATATGCCTGAAAATAATATGATAGAAAGCTAAGGGCTTAAACTATGAAAGTCATAATGCCGACTCATTATATCTGGATGGACCGCCGGGTGCTGCTGGAAGCCCAAACCCTGCAAAACGACGGGTTTGAGGTAGAAGTCCTGGCCCTGCGGGAAAACGACCTGCCCGCCCAAGAGTATACCCTGGGCATCAAGATCAAACGCTTGAAGGCCGATAAGCCCGACCCCCGGACTTACGCCGCCTTTCAGTTCAAGGCTCTTTTAATCAAGGCTCTGGGTAAATTGAGAAAAACCCTGCTAAAAAAGCTGTTCAACCTGAACCAGGATTTCATTCCCCGCAATTTCATCTCGGACGACGTCTTTACCGAGTTGTTTTCCCTGGACAAAATGGAAACCCAGTACCTGTTCGCCATCTTGCAGGCCAAGCCCGACATCATTCACGTGCACGATACCATCCTGCTGAAAACCGGGGTGCTGGCCAGCCGGATCCTCAAAGTTCCCCTGATTTATGACGCCCATGATATTTTTTACAGCATCGTCCACCACGATGCCCGCTCCAAGCGGAAATTCTACGAGTTGGAAAAGGAATTCGTGACTTTCCCCAACGTGGTGATCACGGTCAATGAGTTCATCGCCGAGAAAATGGCCAACGACTACGGCATTAAAAAACCCGAAGTGCTGATGAACTGCGCCAAGGCTCCGGATGATTTTGAAAAAGGAAAAAAATATCAAAAATTCGCCGAACTGGTCCCCGGCAAAAAAATCGCCCTCTTTCAGGGAGCTTTGCTCCAGGAAAAGGGGTTGGAAAACCTGATCTTAAGCGCCGAATACCTGAAGGACGATCAGGTGCTGATCATGATGGGATACAGCTATGACGAAGCTTACTTGAAGGGTTTGAAGGAGCTGGCCGCCCGGGAAGATTTAAAAGACAAGGTAGTCTTCCACCCCGCCGCCAAGCAGGACGAGCTGCTGTTTTACACCGCTTCCGCCGACTTGGGGATCATTCCTTATGTCCCGGTAGATTTGAACACCCAGTATTCCTCTCCCAATAAATTGTTCGAATATATTGCAGCCGGTTTGCCCACCCTGGCCAACGACTTGATCTTTTTCCGTAAAATGAGCGAAGACTATGGCTTATGCCGGGTCATCCCTTTCGAGGATCCCAAAATCATCGGGGAAACCATCGGTGAAATGCTCTCCGATGAAACCGCCCTGGAAGAAATGCGACAAAAGACCATCCGGGCGTCGGAAACTCTCTGCTGGGAGGAAGAAGGGAAAAAATTGTTAAATATATATAATAAAATCAAGGAAGAAAGCCTGCGAAGCAAAAATATTCTATTATGAAAATTCTATCGGTGGTGGGCAACCGCCCCCAGTTCATCAAAGTGGCTCAATGCCTCCGTCATTTAAAGCATCCAGGTCTCCTGGTGCATACCGGGCAGCATTATAATTATGAAATGTCGGATATTTTCTTTGCCGAGTTAAATCTCCCCCGGCCGGACTATTTCCTGGGGGTGGGCTCAGGCTCCCACGCTTACCAGACCGCCAACGCCATGCTGGGGCTGGAGCCGGTGATGGAAAAGGAAAAACCCGACCTGGTGCTGGTTTTCGGCGACACCAATGCCACCCTGGCCGGAGCCTTGACGGCCGCCAAGTTAAAAATTCCGGTGGCCCATGTGGAAGCGGGCTTGCGCAGCTACACCCAAATGCCCGAAGAAATCAACCGGCGGCTCACCGATCACCTTTCTGCTTATCTCTTCTGCCCCACGGTCAACGGGGTTAAAAATCTGGAAAAAGAAGGAGTGGTCAAGGGAGTGGAGCTCACCGGCGACGTCATGTACGACAGTATCCTCCGGTATACCTCCACTTTAGACTCCGAAATTTATTTAGCCAAATACCGGCTAAAAAACCGCAATTATCTCCTGCTTACCATTCACCGGGCCGAAAATACCGACTCGCGGGAAAACCTGGGACAAATCCTGCTGGCCTTGCTGGAAAGCCGGGAGAAAGTCGTTTTCCCGCTTCATCCCCGGACTAAAAAAGTCCTGGAAGAGTCGGGCTGGCTCCAAAAATTGCAGGATACCAACTTTCAGCTCCTGCCCGCGGTGGGCTACCTGGAAATGCTGGCCCTGCAGCAAAACTCCCGTATGATTTTAACCGACTCGGGCGGAGTGCAGAAAGAAGCTTATTGCCTCAACACTCCCTGCCTTACCCTGCGCCAAGAAACCGAATGGCCCGAAACCGTGGAATACGGCTGGAACCTGCTGGTGGGAACCGATAAAGCCAAAATTCTTGAGAACCTCAAGAATTTTAATCCCCAACACCCGCCCATCCCCTTCCTGGGCGATGGAGAAGCGGGAGCCAGAATCGGGGAATTTATAAATTCATTGGAGAGTAATTTATGCAGAATTTAAAAGACAAAATCAAAGCCAAACAAGCCAGGATTGCGGTCATCGGCCTGGGTTACGTGGGTTTGCCGCTGGCCATGGAATACGCCGCGGCGGGCTTCACCATCGTGGGCATCGACAGCAACTCCAAAAGGGTGGCGATGGTCAACCAGGGCGACGATTATATCCTGAATCAGTCTGAGCTGCTGAAAAAACTAATCAAAACTCAAAAGCTCCAGGCCACCACCGACTATACCCAGCTGAAAACCGTGGACGCCATTCTGATCTGCGTTCCCACCCCGTTAAACAAGAACCGCGAACCGGATATTTCGCACATCGAATTCGTCACCGAGCACGTAGCCGGGCATTTGAAAAAAGGCCAGTTGATCGTGCTGGAAAGCACCACCTTCCCCGGCACCACCGATGAAGTGATCCTCCCCAAGCTGGCAAGCGAAAAATTCAAGGTAGGGGAAGATTTCTTCCTGGCTTTTTCCCCGGAAAGAATGGATCCCGGCAACAAGGATTTCAACCTTAACAATACCCCGCGGATCATTGGGGGAGTAACCGAGAAATGCACCCAAATCGCTAAACTGCTTTACGAGCAGGTGGTGCCCAAGGTGCACACCGCCACTTCTCCCCGGGCGGCGGAAATGGCCAAATTGCTGGAGAATATTTTTCGCAACGTCAACATTTCCCTGATCAACGAACTGGCCATCCTGTGCCGCAAAATGGGCATCAGTATCTGGGAGGTGATCGAGCTTGCCGGAACCAAGCCTTACGGCTTTATGACCTTCTACCCGGGCCCCGGCCTGGGCGGCCACTGCATCCCTATCGATCCTTTCTACCTGACCTGGAAAGCCCGGGAATACGATTTCAACACCCGGTTCATCGAAATCGCCGGAGAAATCAACTACCAGATGCCTTATTACGTGGTTTCCCTGGTCATCGAGGGGCTTTCCCAGCAGAAGAAAGCTTTGAACGGGGCCAAGGTTCTGCTTCTGGGTGTGACTTATAAAAAAGACATCGACGATATGCGCGAATCCCCCGCCCTGAAAGTAGTGGAAATCCTCTTGAGGAAAGGGGCTAAATTGGATTACAACGACCCCTACATCCCGCAATTCGAATTTAACGGCAAGACTTTCAAATCCAAATCCCTGGATAAAATCGCCGATTACGACGCGGTAGTCATTACCGCCGACCATTCCGAATACGATTACCCGAAAATCGTCAAGCAAGCCCAGCTGGTGATAGATTCCCGCGGGGCTACCCGCGACATCAAATCCAAGAAGGTGGTGGCGTTATGAAAAACCTGGCCCTGCTCGGAGCTGGAAACTGGGGTATCAATTACCTCAATACTTTGAATTCTCTGGAAGCCCTGGCCGCGGTTTACGATACCGACGAGGCCCGGCTGGCCAAATTAAGGGAGCTTTATCCCGAAATTCTTTTCACTTCCAACCTGGAAGAGATTTTAGCCGCCCCGGAAATCAAGGGAGCGGTCATCGCTTCTCCGGCGATGACTCATTACGAAATGGCCAAAGCGGCCTTGCTCGCAGGCAAGGATGTGCTGGTGGAAAAGCCCATGACGGTAAAAATGAGCGAGTCCGAAGAACTGGTTAAACTGGCCCGGGAAAAACAGCGGGTCTTGATGGTGGGCCATCTCCTGCTCCACAGCAAGGGCGTCCGGCGCTTGAAAGAACTGATCAAGCAAGGAGAGCTGGGAGATATTCTCTATATTCATTCCCACCGTTTGTCCACCGGGAAAATCCGCCGGGAAGAAGACGTGATCTGGAGTTTCGCTCCTCACGACTTATCGGTGGTCTTATACCTGGCGGGAGAAAACCCCGCTTCGGCCGATGTGCAGGCCCTTTCGGTGGTGCAGCCGGGGATTCCCGACCTGGCCAACCTCAGCTTGATTTTTCCCAACCGCATTAAGGCTATGATCACGGTCAACTGGATTTCTCCGGTCAAGGACCGGGGAGTCTGGGTGGTAGGCAGCCGCAAGATGGCGGTTTACGATGAAATCAAGAACCAGATTACCGTGTTTGACCAGCAAATCAACCCGGAAACCCTGGAAATCAGCAAGGGGGAAAATCTGGTCATCTCTTTTGAAAGCGATATGCCCCTCACTACCCAGTGCCGGGCTTTCATCGAGGGGATGGAAAAACGCCTTACCCCCGAAGAGGTTTCGGGAGAAAAAGGCCTGGAAATCACCAGGATTCTATGCAACTTAGAACATAAATTTATTCAGGAGGTTGAAAATGCAAAACTTTATTGCGCCTAGCGTCAAAATGGGCGAGAATTGCCAGGTCGGACATTTCTCGGTGGTTTACGACGATGTCAAAATGGGCAGTAATGTCAAGATCGGCAACTGCACCACCATTTATCCCGGAACCGAAATCGGGGACAACGTCAAGATCGAAGACAACTGTGTGATCGGCAAGCTCCCTTATTCGGCGCCCAAAAGCACCCTGGCCCAGAAAAAAGACCCCATGGTGGATCTGGCTCCTTTGAAACTCGCCAAGAACTGTTATATCGGGGCCAACGCCATCGTTTACCGGGGCGCGGTTTTGGGAGAAGGAGTCTATGTGGCCGACCTGGCCTCGATCCGTGAACGCTGCTATATCGGCAACTATGTCATCGTGGGCCGCGGGGTTACGGTGGAAAACGACTGCAAGATCGGCGACAACACTAAACTGCAGGCCGAAGTTTACATCACCGCCCTTTCCGAACTGGAAGACAATGTGTTCGTGGCGCCCTGCGTAGCCACCACCAACGATAACTACATGACCAGAACCGAAGAGCGCTTCAAGCACAGAAAAGGCGCCACTTTCAAATCCCACTCCCGGATCGGCGGCAACGCGGTCATTCTCCCCGGAGTCACGGTAGGCAAGGAAGGGGTAGTGGGAGCGGGCTCGGTGGTCACCCGCGACGTCCCAGAGTTCAAGGTATCCTACGGCAACCCCGCCAAAGTAGTGCGGGAGGTGCCCGAAGAACAGTTATTACTGCAAAAAATCTAAATTTTAAATAAATATTTGTGAGGTAATAAAAATGAGAAACATCCCGTTGTTAGACCTGAAAGAACAGTACCAGAAAATTAAACCGGAAATCGAAGCCAAGGTCCAAAAAGTCCTGGAAGAGGCCAATTATGTCTTAGGCCCGGAAGTCAAGGAATTTGAAGCCAACGTGGCCGCCTACTGCGACGCCAAGTTCGGAGTGGGAGTCAATTCCGGCACCGACGCCCTGCATCTGCCCCTGGCGGCTCTTAAAGTCGGCCCCGGTGACGAAGTCATCACCACCCCCTTCACCTTCTTCGCCACCTCCGAAGTCATCTCGGTAATGGGTGCCAAACCCGTCTTCTGCGACATCCAGGCCGATACTTTCAATATCGACCCCGAGCAGATTAAAGCCAAAATTACCCCTAAAACCAAGGGGATCGTGCCGGTTCACCTTTACGGCCATCCCGCCGAAATGGATGCCATCATGGCCATCGCCCGGGAACATAACCTCTGGGTGCTGGAAGACTGCGCCCAATCCCTGGGAAGCTCCTATAAGGGCAAGAAAACCGGATCCTTCGGCGTGGCCGGAGCCATCAGCTTCTTCCCCAGCAAAAACCTGGGAGCCTACGGCGACGGCGGAATGATCGTCACCTCAGACCAGGAAATGGCCGAGGAATTAAAGGCTCTGAGAGTCCACGGCGGCAAGAAGAGATACTTCTATGAAACCCTGGGCTTCAACTCCCGGCTGGATACCATCCAAGCCGCCATCCTCAACATCAAGCTGAAATACCTGAACCAGTGGAACGAGAGAAGACGGGAAATCGCGGCTTTCTACAGCGAAAACCTGGCTCAGATCCCCGGAGTGGTTCCGCCCAGCGAAAGACCGGGCTGCTACCATATCTATCACCAGTACACCTTCCGCGCCCCCAAGAGGGACGAGCTGCAAAAGCACCTGCAGGAAAAAGGCATCGGCAACGCCATTTATTATCCTTTAGCCCTTCACCTTCAGGAAGTTTACAGCAACCTGGGCTACAAGAAAGGCGACCTTCCGGTCACCGAAAAAGCCCAGGACGAAGTGATTTCCCTGCCCATCTACCCCGAGCTAAAACCCGAGGATCTGGAATACATCGTCGGCACCATCAAGGAATTCTTTTAAGGAGCATTTATGCAAATCAAGGATAAAACCGTTCTGATTACCGGCGGAGCCGGATTTATCGGCACTTCTTTAGCCAAAAAACTGGTGGATGACAATAAAATCATCCTGTTCGACAATCTCTGGCGCAACGCCCTCAAGAATACCGAACTCCCCAATCATCCCAACCTGGAGTTCGTCAAAGGGGACGTGGTCAATTTCGGAGAAGTCCGGGACATCCTGGCCCAATACCGGCCCCAGGTCATCCTGCACATGGCGGCCATCGCCGGCATCGACACGGTGATTAAAAGCCCCACCAACACCCTCCGGGTCAACATCATCGGCACTTACAACTTGTTGGAAGCGCTCAAGGAAAACCCGGGCCGGGTGGAAAGGTTCGTAGATTTTTCCACCAGCGAGGTTTTGGGAGTCCGTTCCTTTAAAAGCCCGGAAACTTTCGCCACCAATCTCCAGCCGGTGGGGCCCGCCCGCTGGGTTTACGCGGCCAGCAAGCTGACCAGCGAACACTTGACCCATGCCTATTTCAAGGAATTCAATCTCCCCGCGGTGATCGTGCGGCCCTTCAATATCTATGGGCCGGGCCAGGTGGGAGAGGGAGCCGTGCACGTTTTCATCAAGCGGGCCCTTGAGAACCTGGATTTGGAAATCCACGGGGACGGCGACCAAATCCGCTCCTGGTGCTACATCGACGATATGCTGAAGGGCGTCCTGCTGTGCCTGGAAAAAGACCAGGCCCAGGGCCAGATCTTCAACATCGGCAACCCTCGGGGCACCGTCACCATCACCAGCCTGGCGGAAAAAATCGTGCAGTTGAGCGGTTCCAAATCCAAAATCGTTCACGTGCCTAAAAATTATGTAGATGTCGAGCTTAGAATCCCCAACATTGAAAAGGCCCGGGAAGTGCTGGATTACCAGCCCGAGGTCGACCTCAACGAGGGGCTGCTGCTCACCATCGACTGGTATAGAAAGGGAATCCATTCTTGAAAATAACCCTGGTGTTCCCCAACTATCTCCTGCGGGAAGATTTCGGGGAGCCTTCCGATCCGCCCCTGGGAATCGCTTTCCTGGCTTCGGCTCTGGAGCAAAAGGGTTATGAAGTAGAGATTATCGACGCCAACGCGGAAAACCTGGACATGACCCGGCTGGCTCAACGCCTTAAGTCGAGCCGGCCGGATTTTGCCGGGATCAGCTGCAACTATTCCCCCCTCCATAACCCCACCCGCCAAATCGCCCGGATGATCAAGCGGGAGCTGGGCATTCCGGTCTCGGCGGGGGGCAACCACGCCACGGCTTTAGCCGAATACCTGCTAAAGCAGGAAGAGAACATCGATTTCATCACCCGGGGAGAAGGGGAAACCGTGGTGCCGGATTTACTGTCGGCCCTGGAAAACCACACCCCCTTGGAAGACGTGAAAGGGCTGACTTTTCGCCGGGAAGGCCGGATCGTCCACAACCCCAACCAGCCTCTGGTTGCCGACCTCAACTCCCTGCCGCTTCCGGCTTACCACCTCCTGCCGATGGAGAAGTACGCCCGCTACAATATCATTGCCAGCCGCGGCTGTCCTTTCATTTGCAGTTATTGCGCCTCCAATGTGATTTTCCAGCGCAAAGTCCGCTACCGTAGTCCGGAAAAAGTCATCGAAGAAATCGAGCTGCTGCTGAAAAATTACGGGAACAAGCGGTTCTGGTTCTCCGACGACACTTTCATTTCCAACCCCAAATATACCGGGCGGCTTACCCGGCTGATGCTGGACAAAAAACTCCCCATTCAATGGAGCTGCTTAACCCGCGTGGACATAGTCACTCCTGAACTTCTGGAGCAGATGAAGCAGGCGGGCTGCGACTACTTGTCTTACGGCATCGAATCGGGCAGCCCGGAAATCCTGGAAAAAATGGGCAAGAAAATCACCCTCCCCCAGATCATTGAAACCCTCCGCCTGACCCGGGAAACCGGCATCCGGCAGTACGGGTTTTTCATCCTCGGTTACCCGGGCGAAACCAAACAAACCATCATGGACAGCTTCAAGCTGCTTTCCCAAGTCCGGCTGGACGGGGCGGCTTTCAATGTGTTGATCCCCCTCCCCGCCACTCGCTTGATGGATCGCCTGCTGGAAGAAAAGCTGATCTCCCTGGATGAAATCAAGTGGGATTACCTGTTCGCCCGCACCCCGGGGGAGACTTACAGCTCCTACCCGGCCGAGCTGGCCTCCCGCTGGACCAATCTCTCCAGCCGGGACTTGATCGAGGCCTGCATCGTGGGTCATCAGCTGCCGGAAATCCTGGAAGCCCTGCGCCAATGAAGATCTTAGTTACCGGCTGCTGCGGCTTCGTGGGGGGGGCGGTTAGCGCGTGGTTGGAGAAACAGGGCGAGAAAGTTTACTGCCTGGACTTGGAAAATAATTGCTCCTCTCCCCGGCACCTGGCCTGCGACTTAAAATTCGCTCCCGGATTCGAGCTTTTCCCTGCGAAACTAGACGCCGTCGTCCATTGCGCGGCCACCATGAACCGCCACTTGAAACCCTGGGAAATCATCGCCGTCAACACTTTTTCCACTTACCACCTGCTGGAACTGGGACGCAAAACCGGGATCAAGAAATTTATCTATCTCTCAACCGGAGGGGTTTACGGCTACGGGGAAGAGCCTTGTCGGGAAGCTTCTCCCGCCCTCCCGACCGACCCTTACAGCCTCTCCAAATACCAGGGGGAAATCCTCACCGGGCAGTTTGCGGAATTTTTTAATACCGCCTCCCTGCGGCTGTTTTTCCCTTACGGCAGAGGGCAGAAACGGGGGATTTTCCCCCTCTTCATCGATAAGATCAAAAACCGGCAGCCCATTACCCTCAACAATGAGCTGGGCAGCCCCCGCACCAACCCGATGGCGATCGGCGACCTGCTGGAAGTGATCGGTCTGGCCTTGAAAAGCGATAACCCCTCCCTCACCCTCAACGCCGGGGGTAAGGAGGCCGTTACCATCAAGCAAATCGCGGAAATGCTGGGGGAAAAACTGCAGATCCCCCCGCTATTCGAGGTTCAGGAAAACCCGGGCGTAAGCAACTTGCTGGGGGATATTTCCGGGCTGAAAACTCGCCTGGGCTTTGTCCCTCAAATCAGCCTGGAGCAGGGGCTGGAGGAAATGCTGCATTGAAGAAAGTCAAGCGGATTTTCATCGGCACCAACGAAATCGCCGGAGCCGGGGGCAACCTCCAGCAGGCTTTTCAAAAATTGGGGGTCAAGGCGGATTTTGTGGTCTTTCTTCCCCCGGCTTTCGGGATGAGCAAGCCCCTCTATATCGACCTTAACGGCAAAAGTCCCTCCGCCCGCTACTGGTTATCCCGCTATCTCTTATGGAAATACCTGCTGCGGTGCGATTCGTTCTTATTCCTCTTCGGCTCCTCGTTCTGGCCCAACAACTCCGACCTGCCGGTCTTAAAAAAATTCGGCAAAAGAATCGGCCAGGTTTTTCTGGGCTGCGACATCCGCTGCAAGGAAATTATGCAACAGGAAAACCCGGAGTTTTGCCTTTGCAATAAGTGCGCGATTCTGGAAGTGTGCGATTCGGCTTCCAAATACCGGCTGGCCGCCCGGTGGGAAAAATCCGCCGACCTGCTGTTCAGCCTGCCCATTCATTCCCAGATATTAAAGCGGCCCTACCATAATTTTTATATGCCGGTTAATTTAGATAATTTTACCTTCTCCCCCGGAGCCAATCCCGTCCCCCTGGTGGTGCACGCCCCCAGCGACCGGGCCTTAAAGGGCACCGGGTATATTGTCCAGGCGGTGGAAGAGCTGAAAGCCGAGGGCCTCTCTTTCGAGTTCGTCCTGCTGGAAAACCTGCCCCATGAACAAGTCCAGCAATATATCGAAAAATGCGATTTAGTGATTGACCAGGTCTTGATCGGCTGGTACGGGGTATTTGCGGTGGAAGCCCTGGCCAGGGGTAAGCCGGTGGTGTGCCATATCCGGGAAGATTTAAAAACCCCGGACAACCCGATTCTCTCGGTTCAGCCGGGAAATGTGGAGGAGATCAAGCAGGCGTTGCGCAAACTGATCACCGACAGCCAGCTGCGTAAAAGTTTAGCGGTGAAAGGCCGGGCGTATGTAGAAAACCGCCACGACTCCCTTAAAATCGCCAAGGGGATTTTGGAGCTGTTTGAGGTTACAGGTCAAGGAGGCAAAGATGTTTAACCAAAGTTATATTCAAGAATTAGAAGAAAAATTATTAAATCCTAAAGTTGATTTAAGCGACTTAACCGCCGAGCGACAGTATGAAATTATCATGGCTAAGGTTGCGGATATGTCCGAGGCCGTTGTTACCCCCGAAGATTTGCTGGAGCGGCTTAAAAAATCCAAGCAGACCGGGATTCCCTTAAAAGTTAAATTCGGCATAGACCCTACCGGCCCGAATATTCATATCGGGCATGCGGTGCCTTTGCTCCGGTTAAGGTTATTCCAAAGAATGGGGCATCAAATTTGCATAATCATCGGCGATTTTACCGCCATGATCGGAGACCCCAGCGGTAGAATGGACGACCGGCCCGCATTATCCGAAGAAGACGTTAAAAACAACATGGCGACTTACGAAGAGCAGGCGGCCCGAGTCATTGACTTAAAGGCCTCGTCGATAAAAAAACACTATAACAGCGCCTGGATGAACCAAATCGGCATGGCGCAATGGATCCAAATCCTTAAAAAAGTATCTTTGAGTTCATTGCTGCAAAGAGAGGATTTTCGCAAGAGAATTTCCAACGGTTTCGGCTTATCCCTGGCGGAAGTAGAGTATGCGTTATTCATGGGATACGACTCGGTGGTTCTAAAACCCGATATTGAAATCGGGGGACTTGACCAGTTTTTAAACATGCACATGTGCCGGCAGATGATGGCGGTTCACGAGCAAAAACCCGAGATTATCGTAACCAATAACATCTTGGCCGGAACCACCGGAGAGCGTGATGAGGCCGGAAGATTCGTCAAAATGAGCAAAAGCCGGGGCAATTACATTCCCGTGACCGCAGAACCTTACGATATGTATGGCAAAGTCATGTCCATTCCGGACGAGGTCATGTGGCTGTGGTTCAGGGAGCTTACCGAGATCACTTCCGAGGAATTGAGTAAACTGGCCTCCGGCGTGCAGGATGGTTACTTGCATCCCAAGCAGGTTAAGCAGTTGCTGGCCAGGGTTGTGGTGGGGATTTTTAATTATTTCGACCGGCAGGTAATTCTGAAGGCGCAAGCCGATTTCGACTCAAAATTCGGAAAAAATTCGTCAGCCTTGCCCGATAACCTCAAAGAAATTGCAGGAGGGCAAACCAAATCGCTGGTTACGGTTTTTTCCGAAGATTTGGGCCTCAGTAAAAGTGAATTATTCAGAATGGCCAAGCAAAATGGGATCAAATTCTTTAAAAATGAAGAATATTTCAGATTTAAAGAGGCCGACTTACATTTGCCTTCCACGGACTTTATTGATTTTGTTTTCAAAGTCGGCAAGAAAGTATTTGTCAAAATCGTTTCGTAAAAATAAAGCTGCCGGTTTAACGGCTGCCGGTTAATTTAAAATCCTTCCGGGCTTTCCTAATCTATATCTTCCCCCACCCGGTTCAGGTTCTTCAAAAATGCCGTATAATCAAGCCCGCTGTAATTCTTGACATTGACGACTTTCTCGTTGCGGGTGGCGTAACCCAGGCCCAGCAGCAAATCCACCCCGGTCATCATCATCCGGCTTACCGGCAGGGCGGGGCTTTGGGTCTTTTCCATCTGATCCAGCAGCAGGACTTTTTCGTCCCGGCTTTTGGCTTGGAGGAAACGATCCAGCAATTGCCGGTCTTCTTTGGAAAGGTCTTTCTCCAGGTCTTTTTGGGCGTTCAGCAGGTGTTTGGCTGCCCGGCCCAAAGTCCGGGTGCATACTTTTCCGTTATTCAGGGCCGCGATCACTACCAGCCCGGCCCGGGTGATTTCTTTCACCTCTTCGGGATGTTCCGCCGCGGTCTTGACCACCTTGCTCACGGCTTCATCGATGATAATGTTTTTGGTTTTATCCTTCTCTTCCCGGTAGTTGATCCAGTACATCCGGTCCAGCGGGGTGATATTATAGACCGCCCCGCAAGCCTTCTGGAATTTCTTGAAGGGAGTCCGTTTAGGATCCGCCTTGATTTCGGCGATTTTTTCTTTAGCCTTGTCAAAATCTTCATCCAGGCCGTCGAAATTTTTCAGGCTTTTCTTGGCGATATCGGCCATGACCTTTAAGGGAACGGATTTAAGCTGGGCGTCGGCCAGACGCTGATCCATCTCTTTCATGCCGATTTCCGGAGCGTAGGCGGTCATCGCTTGATCCCACCCGGTATCCCGGCTGAAAGCCAGCCCCTGGTAGTCCACCCCCCGGAATCTTTCGGGGTCGGAGGTGTTTAAAATGCCCAAACCCTGGGCGTTTTTATCGTAGCCGAAATCATTATAATTGCGCTCGGCGTCTATCACCACTTGATCCAGGGCGGCGATCAGGTTTTTGGCGGTTTTTTTCAATCCCGGATCGTCGATTTTTAGATCTCTGGCGATTCTCCGGGCGGCGTCGTAAAGGTCGGAGTTATAATGGCAGATCTCGCTGTTTTCCGTAAACATCGGGCGGCTCTTGATTTCCAGGATATCCTTTAGCCGGGCATGGTCGGCGCTGCTGTTCCGGAGGGCCAGGCCGAAGTCGGCTACCGCGTTTTTCAAATTAGGGGCCTTGCTTAAATCCAGCAGGGAGAGGGTGGCAATTTCCTTGTCGTCTTCCCGCTTAGTGTTGAGATCAAAGAGATAGCGGCCCATTTCTGCGGGCTGTTTATCGGCCAGATCCTTCCCGCTGAAGATTTCTTCCATCGGCCAGGTGTCGGCGTAGATGGTGGATTGGGATGCCAGCAAAAAATCAACCGAGTCCTTCATCTCATAGGCTACTTCGATCTGCCCCATCTGGCAGGACTTCATGGCCATCACCACCCGGCTTTTATCCACTCCGGCGGCTGTTTCCGCGTCTTTTACGGCTTGGCCGAAGTCCTTGAGAGTCATCGCGCAGTCTGGCCCGGCCCCCTCGTCGGTGATCAATCCGCCGGAGCCTCCTCCGTGGCCGAAGGGGATGATTAAATAATTTTGGGCCGGGTATTCTTTCATGCCCCAAGTGAGGAAATCTTTAAGCACCTTCGGATCCGAGGAGTCAACCTGGCCGAAAGTTTTGAGTTCGGGAGAGGTGATTTTATCGTGTTCGGCTCGCAGCCGGGGGAGGGAGGGCGGGTTTTCACCGGTGTATCCGTCCAGATCTCCCGGTTGGAGTTTGAATTTTTCCACGAAATAGCGGGAGGCTCCGGGCTTGCCCCCGGAAAATTGGGTAGTAGCGTTTTCATCCCCCCGGTCGATTTGGACCAGCAAGTTCATATCCTGGGAGGAACCGATCTTTTCCATGTCCAGCAAGTCCTGCACCATGTATTCTTCCAGGTTGCAGTCCCCGGCTAAATAAGCCAGCACCGTCCATTTTTTGGGCGCCTGGGGCGATCCGGCTTTTTTCCCCTGCAGGTAAACCCGGTCTTTGGGGGGGCGGGGCGTTTTGGCCTTAGCCTGGGGAGCGGCTTTCTCGATCTTGGCGTTCCAGGCTGTAACCGGGGTTTGATTGAGTTTTAAATTGTCGATAAATCTCATACCTTCATCCTTTTTTTCTTAACCGGCAGCCTGGGTTTTGCCCATTGCGCTCAGATTCTTCAGCAAGGCCAGTTGGTTGAAACCGCTGTAATTCTTAATGTTGATGAATTTCTCGTTGCGGGTGGTGTAACCCAGAATGTAAAGCTGCTCCAGTCCCAGCATGATGCCCTTGGCTTTGGCGAAAGCCGGGCTTTTTTCTTTCTTCAGCTTTTCCAGCAGCCCGACTTTCTTGTCCCGGCTGGTTTCCTGCAGCAAGTCGTTAAGCTTTTTGCGGTCGGCCTTGGAAAGGTCTTTTTCCATCTCTTTCTTAGCGTGGAGCAGGTTGCGGGCGGCTTTGCCCAGGGTCTGGGAATTGATTTTCCCGCCCTGCAAGCCGGAGATTACCGACATACTGGCCAGGAAAGTTTCTCTCACCAGTTCGGGACTGTCGGCCAGCGAAATATTCATTTCCCCGCATACTTCCCCGAAGATGATGGCGGCCAGTTGGTCTTTTTCTTGTTCCTTCTGCACGTAGGCCATTTTGGTCAGCGGAGTGAGCAAATCGTACATTTTGTAATAAACATCGGAAATTTTCTGAAAAGGAGTCCGGTTGGGATTGGCTTTAAGGGCGGAGGTTACCTTTTCGAAATTTTCGAATTCCTGGTCCAGCTTGCCGTATTCCTTGACGGTCTTGCGGGCGATGTCGGCGCAGGTTTTCAGAGCTTTGGAGCGCACCTGGTTTCCCCCCAGGCTGCGGTTCATCTCTTCCATGCTTACTCCCGCGGCGTAAGAGGTCATCGCCTGATCCCAGCCGGTTTTTTTGCTGAAGGCCTGTTGCTGATAACCGATGTCGGAGAAACGCTCGGGGTCGGTAGTGGCAAGAATGCCGAGGCCCAGGGCGTTCTTGTCGAAGCCGAATTCATTGGAATTGCGATCGGCGTCAATCACCATCTTATCCAGGGAACCCATCAGGTTTTTGGCGGCTTTTTTCAGTTCGGGGTCGTTAAGTTCCTTGTCCCCGGCGATTTGCTGGGCGGCGTCGTAAAGGTCGGAATTATAGTGGCAGATTTCGCTGTTGGCCAGGAAAAGCGGGCGGCTCTTGATTTCCATCAGTTTTTTCAAGCGGATGGGATCCTCGGGGCTTTCCTTGAGAGCCTGGGCGAAAGCGGCCGCCGCCTTGCCCACCTGGGGAGCCTGCTTTAAATTAATCAGGGAAAGGGTGGAAATTTCTTTCTCGTCTTTGCGTTTAGTGTTGGTTTTAAAAATATGGCGGCCCATTTCTTCGGGAGTTTTGGCCTCGACGCCTTTTTTCCCGAAAATCTCGTCCATCGGCCAGGCGTTGGCGTAAATGGTGGACTGGGAAGCGAGGAGGTAAGCCGCCGAGTCTTTCAGTTCATAAGCGGTTTCCACCTGGCCCATCTGGCAGGATTTAAGCCCGATGACCACGTTTTGCTTATCCACCCCGGCGGATTTTTCCGCTCCCTTAACGGCTTTTCTAAGTTCGGGAAGGGCGATGACGGCGCTGGGGCCGGCCCCTTCGTCGGTAATCATTCCGCTGGCTCCGCCCCCGTGTCCGAAAGCGATGATCATATAATTCTTGGCCGGGTAGTTTTTCATCCCCCAGCTTAAGAAATCTTTCAAGAGTTTGGAATCGGCCATGTTCACCTGGCCGAGGGTTTTTAATTCCGGAGAGGTAATTTTGGTGTGTTTTTCCCGCAGCACCGGCATGGTGGCAGGGTTATAGCGGGAGAAACCATCCAGTTCTCCCGGCTTCATCTTGAACTCTTCCACATAATAGCGCGCGGCGCCCTTTACCCCGCCGGAAAATTGGGTGGTAGCGTTTTCATCCCCCCGGTCGATTTGGACCAGCAAGTTCATATCCTTGGAGGAACCGATCTTTTCCATGTCCAGCAAGTCCTGCACCATGTATTCTTCCAGGTTGCAGTCCCCGGAGAGATAAGCCAGCACCGTCCACTTCTTGGGCACCGGGGTCGATCCGGCTTTTTTCCCCTGCAGGGAGACCCGGTCTTTGGAGGGGCGGGGCGCTTTGGCCTTAGCCTGGGGAGCGGCTTTCTCGATCTTGGCGTTCCGGGCTGTAACCGGGGTTTGATTGAGTTTTAAATTGTCGATGGATCTCATACTTTCATCCCTTCTTTCTTAACCGGCAGCCTGGGTTTTGCCTATTTCACTCAGGTTCTTCAGCAAGGCCAGCTGGTTGAAACCGCTGTAATTCTTGACATTGATGAATTTCTCGTTGCGGGTGGCGTAGCCCAGCACATAAAGCATTTCCAGTCCCACCATCATGGCCCGGGCCTTCCCGTAAACCGGGCTTTCGGTTTTTTCCAGCTTTTCCAGCAGCCCGACTTTCTTGTCCCGGTTGGTTTCCTGCATAAAGTCGTTGAGCAGTTTACGGTCCGCCTTGGAAAGGTCTTTTTCCATCTCTTTCTTGACGTGGAGCAGGTTGCGGGCCGATTTGCCCAGAGTTTGAATATTAACTTTTCCGCCCTGCATGCCGGCCATTACCGCCATGCCGCCGTGGTACACGTCTTTCACGATTTTGGGTTCCTTGGCCACCGCTTTAATCAATTCGCTGTTGATTTCGGTGAAAAGCTGGGCGCAGAATTTGTCTTTTTCCTGCTGGTACATGGCCCAAGCCATCTTGTTCATCGGGGTGAGCAGGTCGTATGTTTGGTAGAAAGCCTCCACGAATTTCTTGAAAGGCGGTTTGTTGGGATTGTCTTGGATGGCTGAGATTTCTTTTTCGTAGCTCTCGAATTCCTTATCCAGCTTGTTGAAATCCTTGAGGGCGCCCGCAGCTATGTGGGAAATGGTTTTCAAAGCCTTGGAGCGGACTTGGGAGTCCTCCAGGCTCCGGTTCATTTCTTCCATGGTCACGCCTGCGGCGTAAGAGGTCATCGCTTCATCCCAGCCGGTTTTTTTGCTGAAGGCCTGTTCCTGATAGCCGATATTGGAAAAGCGTTCGGGGTCGGTGGTGGCCAGAATGCCCAAACCCAGCGCGTTCTTGTCGAAACCGAAACTGTGCTTGTTGCGGTGAGATTCCAGCACCATCTCATCCAAAGCGCTCATCAGGTTTATGGCGGCTTTTTTCAGTTTGGGATCGTTAAGGCCGGGATTATTGCTCTTAGCTTTCCCGACCAGGCTTTGTATCTTTTCCATTTCGTCGGGCTTAGGATTCCGTTTCTCTTTTAAAGCCTGCTCGTAGATTTTGGCGGCTTGCAGCATGGCCGGATCGTTGGGGTCGGGATTCCCGGCGATTTGCTGGGCGGCGTCGTAAAGATCGGAATTGTAGTGGCAGATTTCGCTGTTGGCCAGGAAAAGCGGACGGCTCTTGATTTCCATCAGTTTCTTCAATTTGATGGGGTCTTGCGGGCTTTCTTTCAAGGCCTGGGCGAAAGCGGTCATAGCTTTGCCCACCTTGGGGGCCTTGCTTAAATCGAGGAAGGAAAGGGTGGAAATTTCTTTGCCGTCTCTTCGATTGGCGTTGAGGTTAAAGAGGTAGCGGCCCATCTCTTCGGGGGTTTTATTTTCCATTCCCGGTTCGGAAAAAACTTCTTCCATCGGCCAGGTGTTGGCGTAAATGGTGGACTGGGAAGCGAGGAGGTAAGAAGCGGCGTCTTTCAATTCATAAGCGGTTTCGGTCTGGCTCATCTGGCAGGATTTGAGGACCATGAGCACGTTTTCCTTGTCCACTCCGGCGGCTTTTTCCGCTCCCTTGACGGCTTTTCTAAGTTCGGGAAGGGCGATGACTTCGCCGGGGCCGGCCCCTTCGTCGGTAATCATTCCGCTGGCTCCGCCCCCGTGTCCGAAAGCGATGATCATATAATTCTTGGCCGGGTAGTTTTTCATCCCCCAGCTTAAGAAGTCTTTAAAGAGTTTGGAGTCGGCCATGTTCACCTGGCCGAGGGTTTTTAATTCCGGAGAGGTAATTTTGGTGTGTTTTTCCCGCAGCACCGGCATGGTGGCCGGGTTGTAGCGGGAGAAACCGTCCAGTTCTCCCGGCTTCATCTTGAACTCTTCCACATAATAACGCGCGGCGCCCTTTACCCCGCCGGAAAATTGGGTGGTGGCGTTTTCGTCGCCCCGGTCGAGCTGGGCGACCAGATTCATATCCTTATTGGAGCCGATTTTCTCCATGTCCAGCAAATCCTGCACCATGTATTCCTCCAGGTTGCAGTCCCCGGAGAGATAAGCCAGCACCGTCCACTTCTTGGGCGGGAGCGGGGTTTGCTTCCCTTTCAGGGAAACCCGGTCTTTGGAGAGGCCGGGCGCTTTGGTTTTGGGTGCGCTTTTGGCTTTTTCAGCTCCCGGGAGGGTTGACTGAGCTTTGAGTTTAATTTCAGAGTTGAAACGGTTAATCGGTTTCATATTATCCCTTCTTTCCCAAATTTATTAAACTGCGGAGAAAAGCCGTCGGATCAACTCCGCTGTAATTTTTCAAATTGATGATTTTTTCGTTCCGGGTAGCGTAGCCCAGGATGGTCAGCATTTCAGCTCCGGTCTTGACCAGGATTTCCCGCCGCTCGGGATTTTTTATCGACTTCTCGGCTTTTAGCAAGTTGGCGGCTCCTCCAGCCAAAGTCTTGGAGCTGATTTCCCCCTCCAGGGCGGAAATTACTTCCAGGCCCGCCCTTAAATAGGCAGGGGCCAGTTGCGGAGCGGCGGCGGATCGCTGTACCGCAAAACGAAGCAGGGTTTCCATGGTCTTGCGGTATTCCGGCATTTCCCCTTTTTCCGGAGCTTTGCCCAGATTCTCCCATAAACTCTTGACCGCACCGACTTTGGAGAGCCGGGAGAAAGCCTTGCCCACGTTTTCCAGCCGGGTGGCCTGGGGGTCTTGCTGTAAAACTGCGATATCTTTTACCGCTTCTTTAATTTCCGCCTTGAGTTTAACCGGCTCGGCTAAGGCGTTCTTGGCCGCGGCGGAAAAGCCGGTAAGCCTTTCATCCTTGATTACCCGGTCTGAGAGTTGCGCATCCATCTCGGCGGCTTCCAGCCCCTTAGCGTAGCCGGTCATCAATTGACTCCAGCCGGTGTCTTTTTCCAGGGCTAAATCCCGGTATTCGGCCAGTTTATAAATTTCCGGGTTCGAGGGAGCAAAAATCCCCAGCCCCTGGGATTTATCGTGCTCGTTATCGTTCCAGTTGGATTTTTTCACCACCGTTTTACCGATTGCGGCAGTAAGGTTCTTGGCAGCTTCCTTAAGGACGGGATCGTTTAAATCCTCGGCCTGGGTAAATTGCCGGGCCATTACCCCTAGATCGGAAACGAAATGGGATAAGTCGGTATTGTCGAAATAAGCCGCCCGGCTCCGGATTTCCAACAGTTTTTTCAAGTTTTCCGGCTTTTCCGGGCTTTTTTCCAGGGCCAGCTTGAATTTATTCAGGGCTTTTTGCAGGTTTTTCATTTCCCGCAAGTCCGTCAGAACGCTGGTCTCGATCGGCGACTTCAGAGTGGGCATACCGGCGGGGGTGAACTGCACCCGCTCGACCGAGTTGGTAACAAACAGGAAATCGGCCATTTTCTCCGGGCTGAAATCTTCCAGCCCCCGTTTAGCCGCGATCTGGTCCAGGCGCCAGCTTTCCACCCCGATGGCCGACTGGGAGGCCAGCAGGTAATCGGCGGTGTCTTTCAATTCGTAAGCGGTTTCTACTTGGCCCATCAGGCAGGATTTTAAGCCCAGCACCACTTGGCTCTTATCCACCCCGGCGGATTCTTCGGCTTTTTCTACCGCGTTTTTAAACTCGGGCAGTTTCATGTAGCCGGGCCCCGAACCCTCATCGGTCAGCAGGCCGGTTACTCCGCTCCCGTGCCCGTAGGCAAAAATCAAGTAATTCTTGGCGGGGAAATTTTTCATCCCCCAAGAGAGAAAATCTTCCAGGGTTTGGGGATCCCGGGAGTTTACCTGCCCCAGGTCTTTGATTTCCGGGGAGGAAATGTGTTGCCGGTCGTGGGATTTTTGCAGGTAATAGCGAACCCCTCCCGGTTTGCCGCCCCATTTCAAGGCGGGGGAGTTATCCCCCCGGTCGATCTGGGCCAGCAGGTTTACGGTTGGGGATGAGCCCGCTTTCTCCAAGGCCAGGATGTCCTGGGCCATGTATTCTTCCATATTGCAGTCCCCCGCGAAATAACAGAGGACGGTCCATTTTTTCTCTACCGGCCCCGAAAAGGATGGAGGATTATAGCGGGTATAACCGGTATAGTCCGGGGCTTTATGTTCGCCCGGGGCAAAACGGTCTCCCGGCGACTTCGGCCCCGAGGATACCCCCGCGCTTTTCTTTGCAGGTTTTTCGGCCGGTATAATCTCCCGGCGATTTACCCCAGAGCTTCTTTCGACCGGTTTCATGTATCCTCCTGGCTGGTTTATTTTCCGCTAGTTTCGGTGAGGTTGGCTTTTTTGCCTCCCGCCATTACTTGCTGCGGGGGGTTCTTGAACTTGGAAATCGCTTCCAGGTAGCCAATCCGATCGTTGCCGCTGTAATTTTTCTGGTTGATGATTTTGGAGTTCCGGGTAGCGTATCCCATCACGGTCAGCATTTCCTGGCCTGAACTCAGCATTACTCCGGGAACGATGGCTTCGGGATATTTTTCTTCCACGGCCTTTTGCATCTCGGCTTTTTTCTTCATGTCCGGCTCTTTCAAGAGGCGGGTAACCGCGGCTTTGGCGGCGGGCGGCAGCCCTTCCTGCATTTCCTGACGGGCTTTCATCAAATTGCGGGAAGCCTGGGCCATCGACGCGGAACTGAATTCCCCGTCCAGGGCCGAGATTACTTCTAATCCGGATCTCAGGTAAGCCGGCATGTATTGCGGGTAACTGGAGCTTTTCTGCAGCATGTTGCGCAGGTAATTGCCCAGCACTTCCTGATAGCCCTGGAAAGCCACCATGGTTAATTTGCTCTCGTTTATTTTTGCGGTCGGCACTCTCTGGCCGTTTTGCACCTTGAATTCCCAATGCTTGGGATCCACCTTGGTGGCCGAGGTCAGCGTTTCGTTGAGATCCTTCATGGCGCTGATCTTAAGCATCACATCAATGGATTTTCTCAGGTTTTCGTGTTCGGTATGGGTCTTATCCTGGTTGATGCGCTTGATTTCTTTCATGGCCGAGTCGATTTCCCGGCTGACCTGGTTCCAGTTTTTCAGGCTCTTTTGGGCCGACTGGGCTACCGGGGTCAGGCGGAAATCGGTAACTCTGGTGCCGTTGAGTCTTTTGTCCATATCTTCGGCGGTAACTTCCGGGGCGTAATTGCTCATAAACTCGCTCCAGCCGGTGTCTTTTTCCAGGGCCAGTTTTTCGTAACCGGCGTTTTTATAGGTTTCGGGCTTGGAAGCGGTTACCAGCCCCATGCCGATGGAATTCTTGTGCTCGTGGTCGGCGCGCTGGGAACTAAGAGGCATGGCGTTGTGCAGGGCCTGGAGCAGAAGCATCGAGGCTAGTTTAACATTGTTGTCCTGGATCTTGGGGTTTTGGGCGGTGACGCCTGCGATCATGGCCAGGTCGGAAGTGGTGTAGGTAATTTCCGTGTTTTCGAAGAAACCCGGGCGGCTGCCGATTTCCAGCACGGCTTTCAGAACGGCCGGGTCGGCGTTGGTTTTCTGCAGGGCTTCCTTGAAATTGACCAAAGCGTCCTTAAGCGGGGTCATTTTATCCAGATCGACCACCGAGCCGGTGGTAATGGCGTTGCGATATTCGGGTTCCCCGTCGTTGTTGATTCTGATCTTGGCGATCCGGTTTTCCATGAAGATGTTGGCCGCCATTTCTTCCAGGCCTTTGTCTTCGGTTCCGGGCTTGCCCAGGATGTCGTCCATTCTCCAGCTGTCGGCGTGGATTACCGACTGGGAATCCAGCAGTCCCGCCCCGGCGTCTTTCAATTCATAGGCGGTTTCCATCTGGCCCATCAGGCAGGATTTCATCCCTAAGAGCACCTGGCTCTTGTCCACTCCGGCGGCTTTTTCGGCGTTCATAATCGCTTTGTTGAAGTCGGGCAGGGCGATAGGGCCGTGGTTTTCCGAACCATCGTCGGTTACCAGGCCGGTAGCTCCCGAACCGTGGCCGTAAGCTAAAATTAAATAATTTTTGGCCGGGTATTCTTTCATTCCCCAAGTAACGAAGTCTTCCAGCACTTTAGGATCGGCCGTATTCACCTGGCCCATGACGGCCTGAGGCTTGGAATAAATTTGATTGGGCATGCGGGTGAGGGGAAAAGTGGGCGGGTTATAGCGGGTATAACCCTCGAACGGGTTGGTAACGGCCCGGGGATTTTTTTGGATGTAATAGCGGGCGGCGCCCTCCATTCCTCCGTGTTTTTTCACCGAAGCTGCCTTGTCGGCGCCCCGGTCGATCTGCACCACGATATTCATATTCTTGGAAGACCCGACTTTTTCCATGTCGATCACGTCGCTCACCATGCATTCTTCCAGGTTGCAGTCGGCGGCGAGATAAGTCAGGATGGTCCAGTTCTTTGCTTTCTTCTCGGCGGGTTTATTATGGTTAAGAGTGGGGGGATTAAAGCGGGTGTATCCGGCGAATTCATCCTCCGCTTTATGCTTGCCCAGGGCCAGGGTGTCCTGATTTTTGCGCTCTTTTTTCGGTTTAGCCGTATGAAGCGCTGTATGGTTTACTTGGTTGCGGGCCTGGGGCAGGCTCACCTGGGCGGTCTGGCGGGAATTGATTTCTTCGATTTTTTCAACTTTATTTTCTTGCATTTTTTATACCCCCTCTTTTATTGCTAGTTATCATTATATCAAATCAAGCGAAAAAAATACTTTAACAATTTGTTAACTTTTTTCAGGTTTTTTTGAGAAAAACTCTCTAAACCCAGCGGTGGTAATATTCTTAAGGGAATAAAAATTAATAAAAAATCATCCTTCTTCGATGTTTATGCCCTCCGCCTCCCGGGCGGCTTTCCAGCGTTCTCTTTTTTGCCAGGCTTCGATTTTCTCGGTCAGCAGCCGCAGCGCCAGGAACCGGTTCAGCGGCTGGGAGCGGGATTTCTGGCACTTCACCAGGATCTGGGTGGGGAGGTGTTTTAACTGCACACAGGTAGCGGTCTTGTTGACGTTCTGCCCGCCATGCCCGCCCGAGCGCACGAATTTCTCCTCGATATCGGATTTTTTTATCCCCAGCTCCCGCAGCTTTTGCTCCAGAGCCTCGATTTTTTCCTTTCTAACCACGTATTCCATCACGATTATTTCGGTTTTCTCCGCTTCAAAGCCTGCCGGAAATAAAAAGCGGCCTAAAAAAAGCCGCTTTTTATAAACTTTTTTCGAGACTCAATCTTCCATTTGGGCTACCGCCTTCAAGAACTTTTTTGCGTTGCGGGCTTCATAGTTCCTGAGGTTGACGATTTTATCGTTGCGGGTGGCGTAACCCAGGGTGGTGATCAGCTCGGCCCCCGCGGTGGCGGACAGGTATGCCGAAACCGCTTTGGGGCAGGAACCCTGCAATTTCTCCTGCATTTTTTCTCTTTTATCGCTGTCGGTTTCTTCCAGCATCCGGCGGACTCTTTCCTTATTTTCCTTGGAAAGGCCCTGCGAGTAGGTTTTTTCCACTTCCAGCATCCGGCTGGCGGCCTGAGCCAGGGTCTTGCCCTGAATGCCTTCCTCCAAAGCGGAAATGCCTTTCAAGGTAGTGGTGATGATGGGCCGGGCATGCTCGGGATTTTTAATCGCCCGGTCGATGGAGTTATCCACCACCGAATCGATGCTTTCCCGGTTATGCCGGGAAAGCGGCATCTGATTAAGCTGGTCGATATAATCGAAAGCCGAGATTTTGTCTTTCATCAGGTAGTAGGCGGCTCCGTATTTATCCCGCTCGGTCAGGTCTGGTTTAATCTCGCCCCGGTCCAGCAGTTTTATAGCTTCTGCCACCAGCCCGATCTGCGCGTTCAAAACCTCGGATTTTTCCAGGCAGATATCGGCGATTTGGGCCATCACTCCCAGCGGGTAGTATTTCAATTTAGTGCCGGAAAGTCGTTTATCCATATCTTCCCGGCTTATCCCCGGGGCGTAGGAAGTCATGAACTCGCTCCAGCCGGTGTCCTTATCGAAGGCCAGGTTTTGATACTCCGCTTTTTGGTAAACGGCCGGATTCGAGGCGGTGGTAATTCCCAGGCCGTCGGAATTGCGGCTGAATTCCAGGTCGTTGCGGTGAGTGGATTTCACCACCAGACGGTCGAGAACCGCAAGAATTTCCTTGGCGGCTTTTTGCAGAGCCGGGTCTTGGATTTCCTTATCCCCGGCGATTTCTCTAGCCGCGGCGGCAAAGTTGGAAGCGTATTCCACCACCCAGGTATTGCTGAAAAATTCCGGACGGCTCTTAATTTCCATGATTTCCTTTAATTTAGCCTTGTCAACCGGGCTGTTTTTCACCGCTTTTTCAAAATTATTAACCGCTTTTTTCAGCTTATCCGCATGGGTCAAATCCACCAGGGCGTGAGTGGAAATCCGCTTGGTTGCGACTTTGGGGCTGCTCTTCAAATAAGGATTCAAATTGCCGGGATTAGGCTGCGCCACGTCGGTATTGTTGAGGTTATAAATGTAATCGGCCATTTCTTCCAGGCTGAAATTTTCCATGCCGGGTTTGCCGAACATCTCCTCCAGCCTCCAGCTGTCGGTATGAGTAACCGAGGGGGAAGCCAGCATCATGGCTACCGAGTCTTTAAGTTCATAGGCGTTTTCCACCTGCCCCATCTGGCAGGAGCTTAAACCCAGCAGTACCTGGGAACCGTCCACCCCGGCCTGCTTTTCCGCCGAGGCGATGACCCGGTTCAATTCGGGAGTGGAAACGATATGGGGATCGACATTCTTCCCGTCGTCGGTCATCATCCCCAGCACTCCCCCTCCGTGTCCGGAGAGTAGAATCAGGTAATTTTCAGCCGGGTATTCCTTCATCCCCCAGGCGAGAAAATCTTCCAGCACTTTGGGGTCGGCGGAGTTGACCTGGCCCAGGGCTTTCACTTCCTTGGAGGAGATACGGTCTTCGCCTTTGGAGGCGGTAACCACGTAACGAGCCGCTCCCATTTTTCCGCCGTATTTTTTAACCGAGTTGGCGCTCTTGTCTCCCCGGTCGAGCTGCATTAAAATGTTCATTTCCGGCCGGGAGCCTCCGGTTTTTTCCAGGGCGACCAGATCGCCGGTCATGCTTTCTTCCAGGTTGCAGTCCCCGGCGAAATAGGTGAGCACCGTCCAGTTTTTGCCGTTGGGGCCTTTCATGTCAAAGGGATTGAAGACCCGTTTTTGAGGTTCGGCGGGCTTGGAGCTTTTGAATTTATAAGCCCCGAATTCGGCTTTCGGGGTTTTGCCGGCGAAGCGATCCCGAGGTTTTGCGCTGGAGGCGGCTTTCCCCCTGCGCTTTTTGGTTAAAGAAGGGATATGTTGCGGTTTTTCCACGCCCAGGTTTTGGCTGGTTTTTCTAATTTCCATGTTTCATCCCTCCTGCCGGTGTAGTTTTTGGGGCCCAGCGGCTGAGGTCGCCGACCAGAGCTCCGGTGCTGTCCTGGTAGTAATTTTTCAAGTTGGTAATTTTATCGTTGCGGGTGGCGTAACCCAACATCAAGATAAGCTCGCCCCCGAAATCCCGGCTGGTGAGGCTGGCGGCTTTCAGCTTGCGGGCGCTTTCTCCCAGAGCCGATGAACTGATTTCGCCTTTTAGCCCGGAGATTACCGCCAGGGCAGTTTTGGCCAACATGAACAACTCCTCGGGCCGGCTTACCATTTCTAAAGCGGTATACTCCAGCGCCCCGTCGATGATCTGCCTTTGGGGTTCGTCAGACTCCCGATTGATCCGGGCGATTTTTCCCAAAGCTCCGGAGGCGAAAATTTCCTTTTTGGCTTGAGCGAATTTCTCGTCAATGTTAAGCTGGTGATCGGAATTAATCAGCTTGATCTTATTGGTTAGTTGGGTAAGTTCAACGGGATCGAATTTATCCAAGCCTTCCCGGGCGGCCTCAGCCATGCTGCTCAACTGGGGATATTTTGCCACCGAATCTGCCAGCCGGCGCTCCATCTGCTTTTTATCTACTTTAGAGGCGTATTGGGTGAGGAATTTGCTCCAGCCGGTGTCCCGGTCGAAAGCCAGTTGCGGGTAGCCCGATTCTCCAATGACTCTGGGATCGGAAGCGGTAAACACTCCCAGCCCGTTTCCGTGCTTGTTGTAATCCAGCAAGTCGCGCCGGGAACTTTTCAGCACCACCTGATCCAAAGCCGCAGCCAGCTGCCGGGCTTTATCCTGCAAATACCGGTCTTTGATTTCCGGGTCTTTGGCGATCATCCGGGCGGCGGCGTAAAAATCCGAGGAGTAATGGGTATAGCGGGTGTTATGGAAAAATCCCGGGCGGCTCTTGACTTCCAGAATTTCCTTGAGCTTGGCAGGGTCGGTGCGGCTTCTTTTGGCAGCCTTTTCAAATTCCACCACCGCGTTTTTCAACTCGGGGAGCTGTTTTAAGTCGAGCAGGGCTTCGGTGTTGATGGGCTTTTTCGGAGGCCGGGAGTTGGAGTTTTCGGTTTGGTTGATATTGAAAATATGCTCTCCCATTTCCTGGAGCGAGAGATCGGCGGCCTTGGGATCTCCCAGAATCTCTCCCATGCGGAAATCTTCCCCGTTAACCACCGACTGGGAAGCCAGCAGGTAGGAAGCCGAATCCTTAAGCTGGTAGGCGGTTTCCACCTGCCCCATCAGGCAGGATTGCAGATCCACCAGCACCCGGTTGGGGCTGACCCCGGCTTCTTTTTCGGCTACGCTTAAAGCGGAGTTCAGTTCCGGGAGGGAAATGTTTTCGGGATAGTTGTCGTCGGTCAGCATCCCCCCAATGCCGCTGCCATGCCCCGAAGCGATGATCAGATAATTTTTGGCCGGGAAATTCTTCATGCCCCAACTGAGGAAATCTTTCAGCACCATAGGATGGGCCGAGTTAACTTCCCCCAGTGACGCCAGTTCCGGCGAGCTGAGCTTTTTCGGATCCTCGGGTTTTTGCAGGTAATAGCGCACGGCTCCCTTGGAGCCGCCGTATCTTGCGATTTCGGCGTTTTCTCCCCGGTCCACCTGCACCAGCAGGTTCATCTCCTTGGAGGAGCCCACTTCCTGCATCTCGAGGATTTCTTCCATTATATTGTCTTCAATGTTGCAGTCCCCGGCGAAATAAGCCAGCACCGTCCAGGGCTTGGCTTGGCCCGGTTTAGCTTCGGGGGTTGGAGAAAGTTGCTTTTTCCCGGAAATAGAAACCCGGTCTGCGAGCCGGGAAAATTTCCCCGCCTGGACCTCTTTTCCGCCCGAGCCGGTGGCTGACCCGGCAATTTTAGGCTCGGGAGCGGTTATTTTTAATACTCGGTTTTTTCTGATTTCCATAGCTTTCTCCCTTTTTAAGCTTGAACTTTTTTGGGTCTCATCCGGGCCATACGCTGGATGAACTCCAGATCGGCTATTCCGGTGTAATTCTTCAGGTTGACCACCCGGGGGTTGCGGGTAGCGTAGCCCAAAACCAGCAGGCTTTCGGCGCCGAAAGCGTCGTAAGTGGCCCGGCGCACTCCCTCGGTCTGCAGGGCGGTAATTTTATCCATAATCGGGGTAAGGTCGGGCTTGGGATACTGGGCGTTCAGCCTGTGGTATTCGGAAAAAGCCGCCTTCAAATCGCTTTTCACCGCTTCGGTTCTCCGCAGTTGGCTGCCCTCGAACAGATACTGCCGGGCTCCTTTGGCCAGGGTCTTGGTGCTGATTTCTCCCTCATCCATTCCCGAAAGCAGGGCCATGCCGCCTTTAAGCAAGTCGGGCAGGAAATCGGGAGCGCTGGCGGCGGTGAGGATGAGGTTCTCCCACAGGGTGTTGACGATCTCCTTCTGGTGATTGGAAAGAATTCGTTGGTTGGCCCGGTGGATTTTGGAGAGGGGGCTTAATTTACTGATTCGCTCGGCCGACTTCATGAAGCGGTCGCGCTCGCTCAGTTTAGGATTTTTAGCCAGCTTCTCCAGATCGGAGTTGAGGATCTGAATTTCTCCTTTCAGGGAGGAGAAATTTTTCAAAGCGTCCTTGGAGATTTGGGAGATTTCCTTGAATTGGGGATGCTTGACCGCGGTATCGGGCAAGGCGGCGTCCATTTCGTCCAGGGTCAGATCTTTGCCGTAGGTCGAAATGAACTGTCCCCATCCGGTGTCCCGGTTGAAAGCCAGGTTTTGATAATTGATATTGATGAACATCTCGGCGTTACCGGTGGTAAGGACGCCCAGGCCGTTGGCGTTGCGGCTGTGCTGCAGGGTGTTGCGGTGGCTGTGATCCACCATCACCTGATCCAGGGTCTTCATCAGGCTGCGGGCGGCTTTTTTCAGTTCGGGGTCTTTGATTTCCTTGTCTTGCGCCAATTTTTGGGCCGAGGCGTAAAAATCTGAAGCGTAATGGGAAATTGAAGTATTGGAGAAAAAGCCCGGGCGGCTGTCGATTTCCAGGATATGCTTGATTTTTGCCGGTTCCTCCGGACTTTTCAGCACCGCCGCTTCCAAGGCGGTAACCGCTTTCTTCAGCTTACCGGCCTGCTTTAAATCTACCAGTACCGCAGTGGAAATGCGGGGGCGGGTAACTCCCTGAGGGGAGAATTTATTGACTAAATGAGTATTGAGATTGAATTTCCGGGGATCCACCCGGTCGGAATTATTGGTGTTAAACACGTGCTCGGCCATTTGGGGGATATCGAAGTCGGCAATCCCTTCCCGGCCTAAAATATCGTCCATCCGCCAGCTCGCGGTATCGATGGTGGATTGGGAGGCCACCATCATAGCGGCCGTATCTTTCAGTTCGTAAACGAATTCGGTCTGGCCCATCAGGCAGTTGTTCATCCCCAGCAGCACCTGATCTTTTTCTACCCCGGTGTCTTTTTCCGCCATCTGGATGGCGCTGCGGAATTCTGGGATGGAAGCGATTTCCGGCTTTCCTCCCGTATCGTCGGTAATCAGGCCCATCTGGCCCGCTCCGTGGGAGTCGGCTATGATAAAATAGCGCTCGGCGGGGTAGTTCTTCATCCCCCAGGTGAGGAAATTTCTCAGGTAGCGGAACTGGGCCGAATTCATCTGGCCCATGTCCTTTAATTCGGTGGAAGTGATTTTGTCCGGGCGCTTGGATTTTTCGATGTAATAGCGCACCACTCCGGGTTTGCCCCCGTGCTGCTCTACGGTGGCGTTTTCTCCCCGGTCGATTTGGGCTACGATGTTCATGTCCTTGGAAGATCCCACTTTTTCCATTTCCAGAACTTCCTCGGCCATGTATTCTTCCAGGTTGTTGTCCCCGGCCATATAAACCAGCACCGTCCATTTTTTCTTCTTTTCCGGAGCGGCTGCCGTCTTTCCGGCGGGAGAGGGCGGCTCGGGGGCGCCGGGCTTTTGGAATTTCTTTCCGGTCAATTTATTTTCGCGGATAAACTTATCCTCGGTTCGCGCTTTTAACGAGACCCGGTCTTTGGAGCGGCCGGACGATTTCGGAGTTTTATACTTTTTGCCGGCGGTTTTTTCCGCCGCGTTTACCCGGGAAGTGTCCGCCCGGCCCGGAAGAGCTTTAATTTCATTAATTTTTGCAATTTTATCGTTTTCCACGTTTCACCCCTTTTCGTTATTGCGGTTTAGCCTGGTTGGGTTCGTCCAGGCGGCTTAAATTATTCTGCCTTTGAGCTTTTCAATTCGGCCATTTGCTTAAGGAATTCCTTGGGGTTTTCCCCGTGGTAATTTCTCACGTTGATCATTTTCTGGTTCTGGGTGGCATAGCCCAGAATGGTGATCAGTTCGGCCCCGATCATTTCGTTCTGGCCGGAGTTTTTCGCAGTTTTACCGGCTTCCAGCACGTTTTTCGCGGCCTGGGAGAGAGTCTTGGCGCTGATTTCCCCCTCCAAGGCGGAGATAACCGCCATGCCGGTCTTCAGCACTTCGGGAAGCTGCTTGGGGTCGGCGCTTCTGGTTATCAGGCGCTTGAGCACCCAGTCCATGATTTCTTTGTTGGGGGAGGAAATCACCCGGTTATTAATCCGCCGCAGTTTGCTTAAGGTGCTGAAACGGGCAAGCTCTTCATCGACTTTTTCACCCTTGGCCCGTTCGGTCAGTTTAGGCTGGGCGTTGATTTTGGCGATATCTTTTTCGATCTGCTTCAACTCGGCCTGATAATTTTTTACTTTTTCAGCCCGGTTTCCCTCGAGGTTTTCCGCATCCAGGTTATTCAGGGTTTCCAGGTCTTCCCGGGCGGTTTGGGAAAAATCTTTTAATTGCGGATATTTGAATTGGGTGTCGGGCAGGACGGCGTCCATCTTTTCCAGGCTGACTCCCCGGGAGTAAGCGGTGAGAAAATCGCTCCAGCCGCTGTCCTTATCCATTTTGAGGCTGTGATAAGCGCTCTTCTCGTAAGTGGTGGTTTTATGAGCCGGCAGCCCGGAAAGCTTTTCATAAACCTGGCGGTTCGAGGCTGTGGTGATGCCGATGCCGTTGGAATTTCTTCCGAAAGCCAGGTCGCCCCGGTTGGTGCTGTCCAGCACTACCTTGTCCAGGGAGGAAATCAGGTTCCGGGTGGCTTTTTTCAAGGCCGGATCCTGGATCTGCGGGTCTTTCATGATTTCCCGGGCGATCTGGTAGAAATCCGAAGCGTAGTTGACCACCCAGCTATTGATCAGATACCCCGGCCGGCTCTTGATTTCCAGGATCTGCTTCAGCTTTTCCGGCGGGGTGGAGGTGGTTTTCAGGGCCTGCTCGAATTTGCCCAGGGCTTTTTCCAGCTGGGGCATGGCTTGCAAATCGATCTTGGCCCCGGTGGAGATCTTCTTCTTAACTACCCCCTGGGTCTGGAACTTGTTGACCAGATAAGGGTTGAGGGGCTGCTTCAGTTTATCTACTCTGGCGGTCTTGTTCACCTCGAAGATATGCCCGGCCATCTGCGGGATGTCGTATTCGGCGATCCCTTTCTGGCCCAGGATGTCGTCCAGCCTCCAGTTGTCGGTATAAACCACCGACTGGGAAGCCAGCAGTATGGAGGCTACGTCCTGCAGTTCGTCGGCGAATTCTACCTGCCCCATCTGGCAGGATTTTAAGCCGATCAGCACCTGGTCTTTATTCACCCCGGCTTGCTCTTCGGCCATTTTAAAGGCTTTCTTGAAGTCCGGCGGGGAAATGATGTCGTCTTTTTCCGGGAAGTCATGGGCTCCGCCCTCGTCGGTGCTCATCCCCATTACTCCGCCCCCGTGGCCCAGAGCCACCACCAGGTAGTTGTCGGCCGGGAAACTTTCCATTCCCCAGGCCAGGAAGTCCTTGAACACTTTGGGATTGGACATGTCGGTGCGCCCCAGATGTTCCAGCTCGGGCGAGTGAATCCGGGTATTGTCCACCGATTTTTGAATATAATAACGGGTGGCTCCCGGCTTGCCGCCGTATTTAGCCACCGTGACGCTTTCAGTCTTTTCCGCTTTCGGCTTTTGGCTTCCGGCCGCTCTTGCACGCCCGGCCGTTAGGCGGTTGTCGCCTTTTCCTTGCTCGGCCTCGGCCCCGGGCCGGTCGATCTGCACCACCAGGTTCATATCCCGGGAGGAGCCGACTTTCTGCATATCCAAGAGATCTTCAATCCCGTATTCTTCCAGGTTGCAGTCTCCGGCCAGATAAGTCAGCACCGTCCATTTCTTCTTGGGCTGGAGGGGCTTGCTTTGACTTGGTTTGGAAGGGGTGGTTTTCAGCATCCTGCCTCCGAACTTAGACTCGGCGAAGCAGTCCTTGGGTTCCGGTGCGGGCTTGGGTTTTCGCAGTTGCTTTTGACGTACGGCTTTAAGCTGTTCTTTCAGCTTGCCGGTTTTATCCGTCGAGCTATTGCCCTCGGGTCTTCGAGAGTTTCCGATGCGATTCAAGTTCATAGAAAAAACCTCCTAATCCAAGTATTTTTATTATAGCATGATTTTTTCAAGAACTTTGTTAACAAATTGTTAAATTCCGGGGGAATTTTCGGCTAAATTTAGGGAATTTTCGCCAGGCTCGAGGTCTTTATTTTCCCTGCCGGAGCAGATTACGCTCTCCCAGCCAGGCGTAAAGGGGAACAAACACTTGCGATTCGGCCCTGGAGCCCAGCAGGAGATCCAATTCGCCGAAGCCCGAAAACCGCAGGGATTTAAAATCCCGGTTTTTTTTTAAGAGACCGGCGAGATTTTGCAGCTCTTGCGGATCCCCCGGCCCCGAATTCAGGGCCAGCGCCGGAATGCTCAAGTTGGTGAAATCCCGCTGAAAATTCAACTCGGCTTCGGGAGGCGCTCCCCCCCAGTTGCCGATGTAAGCATCTTCCAGATAAGGCCGCACCGGCCAGTGGATTAAGCCGGCGTTTTGAAAATAAGCCGCCAGAACTTTTACTTCCCCATACCCCGCCCTGAGGTTGCTGAGTTTACCCGGCCCCCAGACGGTGTAAAACTCCCCGGCCAGAAAATCTCCGGCGGTCTTATACCCGGAAACCGGGCTTTTAGCCTGGGAGCCGCTTTTCCGGTAAGCCTGCAAGGCCTCCCTGAAACCCGGATGAAAAGAAAAAAGCTGGGCCTCGTAGTAAAGCGGCCCGGCTTTCACACCCCAGCTCTCAAACAGCCGCCGGTTGGGGAGGGAGTCGCCCCGGCGCAAGGCTCGGCGGGCATCCTCCAGGTTGAGGGAATTTTTGGGGTTATGCCCGTAGGATTTCCAGGGCCCTGAGTCCAGGGTAATCAATCCCCGCAGCTCCGGTTGGTGTCTGGAAGCATACAGGCAGGCCAGCCGCCCGCCCTCGAGCGCCCCCATTAGAAAAACTTGTTTTTCGCCCGCCACCTTTTTAGCAAAAGCCGTCCCCTGCTCCACATCGTTCAAAAACATGTTGGTTCCCCATTCGCCGGTCAGGGAGAGAGTGTTGATCCTGGGGGGCAGAAAAGCGGGGCGGAAATCCAGGCTGAACACCTGCCAGCCGCGCTTAGCCAGGTAAAGCCGGAAATCGTACTCCTGCGCGCCCGTGTAAAGTTTGCCGTTAAATCCCGCCGGGGGCAGGTAAACCAAGGCCCCTTTATAGGGGCCGTTTTTCGCGTAAACCAGCCGCAAGCCGATGCGGTTCAGGCCGTCATAAGGAGGCCGCTCCAGAGTCCAGACGCTCTCGTTCAGTTTAGGCTCACCCGGAACCGGAAGGGTGAAGCTGATTTTCCATTCCGGGCGGGAGGTTTCGCTCTCCGCCGAATTGAGGGAGGGAACGGTAAAGCCCAGTAGTAAAAGCAAAACGCTCAAGCCTGCAGCCAGCCCCCGGCGCTGCAACAAGGCGAAATTAAATCCCCCCAGGCGTTGGAGCCAGAAGCGCCCCAGGATGTAATAAGCGCAATAAGTGTTCATTACCCTCCCGTGGTTTAGTCCCGAAATTAAGAGGTTTTTCCGGCTTCCCGTTCGGCCTTCAACTGATAAACCCGGTCTAAGGCCGCCTTGGCGTCGATCAGCCCCGAGCCCTGGGTATCTTTATCTTCTCCCATATCGCGGGCGGTGGCTCTCAGGATGGATTTGATCTCTTGGGTAGTAAGGTCGGGGTCGGCCTGGTACATCAAGGCCACAATCCCCGCCACAATAGGAGTGGAGAACGAAGTCCCCGGCAGCGCCAGGATCCGGGAATTCAAGCGGGACAGGTTCAAGCCCCCCCGGAAAACCTGGCTCACCAGTTCCCAGGGAAGTTTTTCCGGGTCGCCCTTAAGGTGGTATTTTTCCATCAGTTGGGGGTGATTTTTCAAATAGTCCATCAACTCAAAGTTGCCGGTGCGGTTGATTAGCTTTTTAGTTTCCGGATTGAATTTCGCGCCTTTACGAAAGAACTGCTCCAGGGTTTCATCGGAAATCTCCTCCGGGTTGCCGGGCAGCTTATATCTCTTAAGCAGCTTGGGATTTTTCTGCAAATACACCCGCAGTTCCGGGTTGCTCATGGCCCGGATTTTATCCTGGGAGAGAGCGTTTTTCTCCAGCATGGAATTACGGGCGTTAAGCGAGGCAATATGGCCGGGGGCCAGAATGTCGATTTCCCCTTCGCCCTGGCGGGAGGGGCCGCGACCCGAGCACCAACTCACGGTGTTTTCGTCGTCCGCCGAACCAGCCACCAGCGGGGTTTTTAAGTCGGCGTACTGGTTAAGGGTATATTTGCCTGGGCCGCAGCTGTTGGCGGGCAGCACCACGGTAAGCCCGGCTTTAGCGGCCTGCTCGATGGCGGGGCCGATCAAATCCTGGGGCATGGCGAAATAAGGCGGGGAAGAAAGCTTTTCCACCTGGGGAATCCAGCCGAAAGAAAGGCTGATCACCTTGATCCCGTATTTTTCCTTGTTTTCAATCGCCCATTGGATCCCTTTGACCATGCTGGAGTCGGAGATTTTGAAATTTTTGTCCATCACCTTCACCGCGGCGATGGAGGCTTCGGGGGCCATGTTCAGCGCGTCTCCCGCGCAATGGGTGCCGTGGCCCATCAAGTCGTTGGGGGTTGGGCTGCCTTCGGCGGTGTCCTGCCAGGCGGCGGGTTGATAGTCGGGGTAAGCGAAACCGGTGTCGATCACCGCTATTCCCACCCCTTTGCCGGTCAAGCCGTAGGCTTTTCTCACCTGGTCCACCCGGGTAAGCTGTACCGGGTCGGCCTGGGGCAGGTCGGCGGGAAGGTCTTTTAAGGCGGATTTGATGACTTTGGAAATATCGAGATTTTTGGGCTCTGCGGAATTGCCGAATTTATCCTGCGGGGCGGCTTCAATTTGGGTCTTCTGCAATTTTTTCCCCGCGGCTTTTCTGGAGGCCGTGGTTTTCAAGAGCGGTTGGGTTAAGGCGGCTCTAATCTTCACGCTTTACCCTCCCGGCTTTAAATTGATAAACCCGGTCAATGGCCGCTTCGGCGTCCACCAGCCCCGAACCCTGGGCGTCTTTACCGTAACCCTTAATGGGCCGGGCGGTGTCTTTTAAAATTTGCTTCACCTGTTCATTGGTCAGCTCGGGGTCGGCCTCGTACATCAGGGCGGCCACTCCCGCCACTTGCGGGGTGGAGGCCGAAGTAGCCCGCCCGGTAGTAAAAGTTTCGTGATAGCGGAGATCCGGGTTGTCCAGAGTGGCTACCAGGTCTCCGGGAGCCAGCAGATCCACTCCCCCTTGGGCGAACATCGCCGGGCCGCGGGAAGAATAATCGCTGACTTCTTCCTCGCTCTGGGCCGCGCCCACGATGACCACTCCGGGAATTTCCGCCAAGCGGCTGACCGTGCAGCTTTGAGGGCCCCGGTTTCCGGCGGCGGCCACCAGGGTAATCCCGACTTTTGCGGCCTTGCGGGCGGCCTCCAGGGTTTCGTCGGCGTCGGAGAGGGGCACAATATAAGGATGGGAGGCGAATTTTTCATATTCCGGGCCCAGGGATAGCGAAAGGCTGATCACCCGGATGCCGTATTGGTCTTTATGTTCCGCCGCCCAGTTGAGGGCCTGGGCGACTTTATTTATATCCGGCTCAAAGCCGCTGCGGTGCATGCGTAAACTGAGCATTCGAATCCCGGGGGCCATGTCTAGCAGGCTTCCGGCGCATTGGGTGCCGTGCCCGATTAAATCTTCGGGTTGAGGGCTGTCGCCCGCCAGGTCGATCCAGGCTTCCGGCCGGTAATCGGGATGGTTGAACCCGGTATCCGCCAGCAATACCCCCACGCCTTGTCCGGTCAGGCCGTATTTGGCCCGCACTTGATCCACCCGGTTGAGGGCGAGTGCGTTTTGGGCGTAAGGGATTTCTTTCTCCCGGTATTGTTTCAGGAGTTCGGAAATGTCGGGATCGGCTTTGCGGGTCTTGCTAAACTCGTCCCCCTTAGCGGCAGCCCGGTTTTTAGCCCGGGGCTGCGTTCCGGCCCGGCTTTTCCGGAAAACTTTTGAGAGGAAGAGGTTTCCGGCCTGATTGATTTTCATCGGATTCTCCTCCGGTTTTTTAATTGATAAACCCGGTCTAAAGCCGCTTCGGCGTCAACCAGCCCCGCGCCCTGGGCGTCTTTGCCATAGCCTTTAATGGGGCGGGCGGTTGCTTTTAAAATCTGTTTGACTTGCGCATTGGTTAATTGAGGGTCGGCCTCGTACATCAGGGCCGCAATCCCAGCCACTTCCGGGGTGGAAAACGAAGTTCCCGATTGGGCCACAAAATTTCCGCTTAAAATCGGATTGGGGGCGGCTAAGGAAACCACCATTTCTCCGGGAGCCAGCACATCCAATTCTCCCTTTCCAAACAGAGCGGGACCCCTGGAAGAAAAGTCGCTCACTTGCTTTTCGTCTTTAACCGAACCCGCCACGATTACCCCTGGAACTTCCGCCAGGCGATTCAAGCCTTTTTTTTCGGGGCCGCTATTTCCGGCTCCCACCACCACGGTCAGGCCGGCGTCCACCGCCTCTTTCACGGCCTGCATCACCGGATTGCCGTATGAATTGGGAACAATATAAGGATGGGAGGCGTATTTTTCAAAATATGGCAATACCGACTGGGAAAGGCTGATGATTTTGATCCCTGCTTTTTCCCGGTTGTTCACCGCCCATTGCAAGGCCTTGACGACATTGGAAGTTTTGATTGGAAAATCGCTCCGGTCGCGCACGGCGATGATTTTCGCCTGGGGAGCCAGGTTCAGCAAGTCCCCCGTGCAATGAGTTCCGTGGCCGTTCTCATCCACCGGCCGGGAGTTGTTTGCGGCAATATCCACCCAGACTGCAGGCTGATATTCGGGATGAGAAAAGCCGCTGTCAATCACCGCCACCCCCACCCCTTTTCCGGTCAGGCCGTATTTTTCCCGAACTGCGTCCACCCTGGTGATTTTCACCACATCGGGGGATTTGGAAAAGCTCTGCTCCCGCACTTGCCGCAGGCGTTCGGAAACATCGGGATCGGCTTTGCCGGTCTTGCTAAACTCGTCCCCCTTAGCGGCAGTCCGGCTTTTAGCCCGGGGCTTGGGTTTGGGCAACACCCTGGCGGTTTTAAGTTGGAGAGTTTTTCCCAGCGGTTGGATCAAGACTTCTCCTTTAAAAATAAGTATGAATTGATTATAGCGAAAAAACCGGAGCGATGGATTAAAAAATTGTTAAATATTTGTTAAATAAAATCTCGAATTGGGCTAAAAAATAAAAAAAAGCCGGGGATGGGATTTGAACTCACGACCTGCTGATTACGAATCAGCTGCTCTACCGCTGAGCTACCCCGGCATTTTTAATCTGGAAGAAATTATAGCAAGAAACCCGAGTTTTGGGAAGAGCGGGGAGGAAAAAGGGGGAAACCGCTCCCTCAAACCCGCTCAATGCTCCACCACTCCTCCGGGATAGACATACCGGGGGTAATCTTCTCCTAAACCAGGGTGAGGTTTATGATTGGTGTCGGTGGCGCAGTAAATAAATTTAGCAGTTGGAGTCCAGCCCACCCAGTAAAAAGGCTGGTTGCCGATCATGGGGCTGAGATGCGGGCATTTGGGAGCTTGTTTCAAATAGCCTTGAGTAACCAGAATGCAGGTATTGCCGATGCAGTAATTATAGCAATCCTGCTGGTACATGCTCCCCGGCTGCACGCAATACTGCCCGTTGTTGTCGTTCATGTACATTTCCATGGCGATGGCGATGTGTTTTAAATTAGCCTTGCAGGCCGAGAGCTTGGATCTGTCCCTGGCCCCGGTCATCTTGGGCATGATGATGGAGGCTAAAATGGCGATGATCGCCACCACGATGATCACTTCCACCATGGTGAATCCCCGTTGTTTCCAGCTTATTTTCTTTGCTTGCCAGTTTACCAATTTTTCACCACTGATCGGTTGATTCCCTGAGGCGACCAGGCGGTAAGCCCCGGATGGCTGGCGTTGGGGTTGCCCGAGCTGCTTACCACCAGAGTGGCGTAATTGGGATGGGAGCTGTATTCCCCGTTGGGGGTATTGACCGAAATAAAATAAGTGTGGCCGGTAGGGCAGACCGGAGCCGACTTCAGGTAACCGGGGATCAGGTAGGTCAGTTGATATTCGTGGCGCACGGTGGGGCCGGTGCCGTCCCAGGGGCTTTCCTTGCCGTTTTCGTTGGCGTAGAGATCCATGGCGATCAGGATGTGGCGGATGTTGCTCATGCAGGCCGCAATCTTGGCGCTTTCCCTGGATCCTCCCATCTTGGGCATGATGATGGAGGCTAAAATGGCGATGATCGCCACCACGATGATTACTTCCACCATGGTGAAGCCGGCTTTCCCCTTCATTTGTCGTACCCCCCGTTTAAATAAAAAATCCGATTGTATTTTAGCATAGAACCTAAAATTTCACCAGTTCGGCCTTTGCCTGCTGCGGTTTCTAGTGGCGGTCTCTCACCTGTCCCGCCCAGACAAAGGGACACTCGTAAGCATACCCCGGATGCTGGTTGGAAGAGTTCTGGCAATAAGCCAGGGGCAGGTCGAGCGGCATGCTGTAAGTGGTGCACCAGCCTCCGGAATAATGCGGGCTGATGTTGTAGCTGTTGCCCAACGGGCACTGCACCACTTTTAAATAATTTCCGGTCACCAGGTAACAGCTTGCGTTAAGAGTCACCGTGCTGTTCGGGCCCCGGTCTCCGTTGTTGTCGTTGCCGTACATTTCAATGGCGATGGCGATGTGCTTCAGGTTGCCCTTGCAGGCCTCCAGCTTGGATTTGTTCCGGGCTCCGGTAAACTTAGGCATGATGATGGAGGCCAGCACCGAAATAATCGCTACCACGATCATCAATTCCACCATGGTGAATCCGGCTTTTTCCTTCATTTTTTCGTACCCCCCCGTTTAAACCAAAAGTCTAATTTTAGTTTAGCATAGAACTAAAAATTTCACCAGTTCGGCCCCTGCCTGCCGCGGCCTCTAGTGGCGGTCTCTCACCTGTCCCGCCCAGACATAAGGGCACTCGTAAGCATACCCCGGATGCTGGTTGGAAGGGTTCTGGCAAAAGGCCAGGGGCAGGTCGAGCGGCATATTGTAAGTGGTGCACCAGCCCCCGGAATAATGCGCCCAGATGCGGTAAACATTGTTTAACGGGCATCTGACCGTTTTGATATAATTACCGGTTACCAGGTAACAGCTGTCGTCGAGGTTCACTCCTCCGGCAGGCCCCCGGTCTCCGTTGTTGTCATTGCCGTACATTTCCATGGCGATGCCGATGGATTTCAAGTGCCCCTTACAGGCTTCCAGCTTGGACTTGTCCCTGGCTCCGGTAAACTTGGGCATGATGATAGTGGCCAAAACGCTGATAATGGCGATTACGATCATCAGCTCCACCATGGTGAAGCCGTTTTTCTTTATCTTCATCTGACGCGCCGTATCCCTTCGCTTAATTTTCCCGGATAGAGCCGCCCACCCAATAATAAGGGCAAAAATCCGGGAGGCTGTGAGGGGCGGAATAACACATGCTATAAACCAAAATACAACCGGCAGGCGCACTCCTCAACCCGGGATGATTGGCGGCGATATCGTAAGTATGGCCGGTGGAGCAGAGGGGAGCGGTCTTCATATATTCCGGCACCAGGTAATAACAGCCGGTATAATACGTTAAGCTGCTGGTAGCGCAAGGGGTATATTTTCCATTGTTGGCCGCGGCGTAAAGTTCCATGGCCGTGGCGATTTGCCGGATATTCGCCTTGCAGGCGGTCAGTTTAGCTTTATTTCTAGCCCCGGTAAATTTGGGCATAATGATGGAAGCCAGCACGGCGATGATCGCCACCACAATGATTACTTCCACCATAGTAAAGCCGTTTTTGCTTTTCATTCCGTTCCCTCCCAAAATAAAATTATATCACAAATCGACTGCCGCTTACCAATGGTCATGGACTTGCCCCTTGACCATATAGGGCAGGTTCTGACCCGAAGCCTGAATGTCGGGGTGAGGATTGGTCACCCCGGCGAAATAGTTGGCGGAGTATATCACCGTGTCGCCGTTCTTCACTCCCGGCCAGCCGGTTAAATTGGAGTTGGCGTGGATGACATAACCGTGCCCGGCCGGGCAGTATGGCTCCGACCTCATGTAACCGTTGGGCACCAGGTAATTATTGCAATATACATAAGTGGGGCTGCCGCTGGTAACCGTGGTTTCCCAGCCCTGGTTGTCGTTGGCGTACATTTGGATAGCGATGGCGATGTGGCGCAGGTTGGTCTTGCAGGCCGCCAGATTGGCTTTATTCCGGCTCCCGCTCATCTTGGGGATGATGATGGAGGCCAGAATAGCAATAACCGCCACCACGATGATCACTTCCACCATGGTGAATCCGAGTTTTTTGAACTGCATACGTTTTTCTTTCATCATTGCACGATGGCCCCGTTTTCTATTATTCCCTTAGCCGAGTGATAAGCGGGCCGGTTGGCGTCCAGTCCCAGGGCGGCGTGCCGGCTGGGAGTCGCTCTGCAATAGATTAGATACCAGCGGTGAGCGGGCAGGGTGGCTTCCTGGGAGTTGACATAATAGCTGTAGGTTTCTTGAGAGCCTGCGCCTGGGCACATGGGTGTTCTTTTTAGGTAATTTCCGGCCACTAAAGAGTGACTGGAATCAAGCGTAGCATAGTCGCTGGGTTGATAACAGCCTTGGTTGTCGTTGGCGTAAAGTTCAAAAGCGATGGAAATATGTTTCATATTGGTTTTGCAGCCCGCAAGTTTGGCTTTGTCCCTGGCCCCGGACATCTTGGGGATGATGATGGAAGCCAGAATCGCAATAACCGCCACCACGATGATCAGTTCCACCATGGTGAAGCCTCGTTTTTTCATAGTTCCCCCTGCGATACCGGAAATAAGCGGAAATTTTCGCTTATCCGGCATGGATTACTCTTATTTTTTTTAATTATTTTCTCTAATTCCCTTGCCGAATTGATAATTAGGATAATTTGGTCCCAAGCCGGGATGGGGCTGGCGAGGAGTCAGCAGCCCGCAGTCGGTGGCGCAATATATCATGCCTTTCCCGTAACATGACCACCAATAAAATGGTTGGTTATTAATCATCGGGCTTAGATGAGGACAGCGAGGGCCCCGACTGATATACTTGCCGGTTACCAGGTAACAAGAATCGTTAAAACAAAAATTAGCTGAAGTTCCATACGCGGGAGGATAATAATTGCCGTTGCTGTCGTTGGCGTACATTTCTATCGCAATGGCGGTATGTTTCAGGTTATTTTTGCATCCCGCCAGCTTAGCCTTATCCCTGGCTCCGGTCATTTTGGGCATGATAATGGAAGCTAAGACGGCGATAATGGCCACCACGATGGTCAATTCCACCATGGTGAAGCCGCGATTTGCCCGGGATAAAATTTTCGGCTGATTAATACTCAATCTGTTTCTCACTTTTCCTTGAAAGTTCCGTTGGAGTAATAACTGGGACGACAGATCGGGCTGCCGTTGTGGCTTGACAGCCAGGGGCTGCCCCCGGGCCGCGGGTAACAGTACACCGAAAAGGAAACGTTAGCGGGCAGGTTGGCCTGGTCGTGGCTGATGGCGTAAGAGTAACCCTGGCTGTTAGGCCCCGTAGGGCATACCGGGGCTTTTTTCAGATAATCGGGAATCAGGTAGCAGCCGGTGGCATAGTATGGGTAAATGTAATTGGGAGCTCCGGGCGGGTAATAGTTGCCCCGGTTGTCGTTGGAGTATAGTTCCATCGCAATGGCTACGGCCTTTAAGTTGGCCTTGCAGCCCTCCATGCTCGACTTGTCCCTGGCCCCGATAAATTTGGGCATAATAATGGAAGCTAAGACGGCGATTACCGCCACCACGATGATCAGTTCCACCATGGAAAAGCCCCGTTTTTGCAAAGTTCCTCCTCTGAAATATGATTTAAATCAGGGATAGCCCGTGTCCCATCCAGATTACCGGGCGGTTGTTGGGGCAGGATGGATGCCACTGTCCCGAAGGATTGCTGCATAATATGTAATAATCGCCCGGATAAGAGCCGCTAGGGCCGAAGTAATAGGAGTCGCCGCTGCCGATTCTGGCGGGGCAGATCGGAGCGGATTTTAGATAGCCGCCGCTGACCAGGTTATGAGCTTGATTTATCCAGCCGGTGTTGGGGTAAACGCCGTTGTTTTCGTTGCTGAAAGTTTGAGCCGCAATTACTATGTGGCGGATATTGGTAACGCAGCTGCGCAGCTTGGCCTTGTCCCGCCCCCCGGTCATTTTGGGGATGATGATGGAGGCCAAGATGGCGATGATCGCCACCACGATGATCACTTCCACCATGGTAAACCCGCGTTTTTGCATTTTAATCCGCCTTTCAGGTTAGATCTTCCAGGCCTGGATCCCCCCGCCGGGAAAACAAGAGGGCATATCCTGCCGGATGCCCGGGTGGGGAACTCCGCCTCCGTAGTTGTTGCAATAAATCAGGGTGATCGCTCTCCCCGAGGGGGCTTCCCAGCCGGTATAGTTGGGGGTAATGACATAACGGTTGCCCAGGGGGCACTTGACCGTCTTCATGTAGTTGCCGGTTACCAGATAGCAGCTGTCGTTGACCGCGCAGCCCGCGGGGCAATAAACCCCGTTGTTGTCGTTGGCGTACATCTCCGCGGCCTGCTCGATTTTAAGCAGGTTTTGCTCGCAGGCGTTGAGAGCGGCCAGGTCGCGCGCCCCTTTCATCTTGGGGATGATGATGGAGGCCAAGACGGCGATGACGGCCACCACGATCATCAGTTCCACCATGGTAAACCCGCGTTTTTTCATAAAATTACCTCCGGTTTTCATCTTTCCCTCACGTATCCTCCGCCGATCCAGAAATAAGGATCGTAACCGTCCCTCACTGCCGGATGAGCGCCGGGCGACCAGGCGGAGTAAATCAGGGTACAGGGGTTTGGAGCGCTGTCGTGTCCGGAATGATTGGCGACGATCACATATCCGTGACCGGTCGGGCAAACCGGGGCGGCCTTTAAATAGGCGCCGGAAATTAAATATCCGCAGTTGCCGTAATTGGTGAAAGTCGTGGTCGTACATGGAGTATAAGCGCCGTTGTTGTCGTTGGCGTAAAGTTCCATCGCGATGGAAATATGTCTGATATTGGCCTTGCAGGCTTCCAGCTTGGATTTGTCCCTGGCCCCGCTAAATTTGGGTATGATGATGGTGGCCAAAACGCTGATAATGGCGATTACGATCATCAGCTCTACCATGGTAAACCCGCGTTTTTTCATTTCTCTGCCTTCCGTTTGGTCATTCGGTAACCTTGCCCCCCATCCAATAGTAAGGTTTGGCGTCGACCAGGCCGTTATGCTTGGCGGCTCCGTAGGTATAGCAATAGATCAGGTAAGAGCCGGCGGGAGCCAGAAACCAGCCCGGATGGTTGGCGGTGATGTTGTAGCGGTTGCCCAGGGGGCAGCGAGGCCCTGACTTTACATAATTGGGAACCAGATAATAACAGTCCATATAATCCACCCGGCCCGATCCGCTGCCGTCCCAGGGGGTGGGTCTCCCGTAGTCGTTGGCGTACATTTCCATGGCCAGGCCGATTTTCAGCAGGTTTTGCTTGCAGGCGTTGAGCGAGGCCCGGTCCCGGCTGCCGCTCATCTTGGGCATGATGATGGAAGCCAGGACGGCGATGATCGCCACCACGATAATCACTTCCACCATGGTAAACCCGCGAGTTTTGCGTTTACTCATCCTTGAGCATTCCTCCTACCCAGTAATAGGGACACCAGGCCTTCAGCCCGGGGTGGCGAACTCCGCCTCCGCCGTCGGTGTAGCAAACCAGCACCGTGCATCCGGCCGGAGCGCTGTACAGTCCGGGGTGGTTGACCCCGATGTAATAAATATTGCCGAGAGGGCAATGCGGAACCGATTTTAAATATTCGGGAACCAGATAATCCACCGGGATATTGGTAAAAGTACCGTTGGTGATGTTGGTGTGGTAGCCGTTGTTGTCGTTGGCGTAAAGCTGCATGGCGATGGCGATGTGCCTCAGGTTGCCCTTGCAGGCCGCCAACTGGGTTTTCGTCCGGCTGCCGCTCATCTTGGGCATGATGATGGAGGCCAGGATGGCGATGATGGCCACCACGATGATCACTTCCACCATGGTAAACCCGCGGGTTTTGCGCATTTTTATTTTTCCCCCAACGATAAAATTTCCCTAATTTTAAATTAATCCAAAAGCGCAGTCTTGTCAACCGACTGCGGGAGGGGTTTTTCCCTCTCCTCAGTCCTCCGGTTCGCAGTTCCGGGGTAAAGATAGTAGGGGCAGTTTAGTTCCATACTGATGGTGTCGGTAGCGCATGTATGTCGGGCGCTAGAAAACCCAGTAAAAATGCCGGCCGCCTATTAAGGGGCTGAGATACGGGCATTTGGGAGCTTGGGTTAAATATTTAAGGCTGACCAGGGAAACAGCCCGTTGTTGATGCAATAATTGAATAATCCGGCTGGTACATGCTCCAGCCGGGGAGGCAAGGCAGGCCGTTGTTGTCGTTCATGTACATTTCCATGGCGATGCCGATATGGCGCAGGTTGCTTTTGTTGGATCGCTATGCTAAGACGGCGATGACGGCCACCACGATGATCACTTCCACCATAGTAAAGCCGTTTTTCTTCATTATACTCCCCTTCTTTTCCATTTGTGCCATAACGCAGAAAGAATAGTTCCTCTGGAACTGAAAGAGTACTCAATGAGGCTGGCCCGATCCCAATAAAATTAGTGGCCGGGATATTTCCATTGAGGGATGCCATGAACGGGTGGGATTTTTACAACAAACATATCCTTCCCAGTGCTGTCCGCCTATTTCATAACAACTAGTTCGATCTGAATTACCGGGACAGATGGGCACTGATTTCAAGTACCCTAGCGTTACCAAAACATTATTATTATCTATCGTGCAAAATTTGGGGAATTCTTGATTATTCTCATTCATATATATATTTAGAGCGATAGCTATGTGCTTAAGATTTACCTTACAGGCTTCCAGCTTGGCCCGGTCCCGACTCCCGCTCATCTTGGGCATAATAATCGAGGCTAAAATGCAAATAACGGCGATGACGATAATCACTTCCACCATAGTAAAGCCGTTTTTCTTAAATTTCAACCTCCAATTAATACACATACCCCCCCCTCAAATAAAGCAGCGGGCGAGAAGTAGACAGCGAAGGGTGCCAAGCATTGGAGGTATTTTTGCAGCAGATATAAGTACCCGGGTAAGTTCCGCCAATTTCATAACAACTGCCGCTGCCCCGGCCGGGGCAGGACGGTGCGGATTTCAAGTAATTTTGAGTTACTAAAATATTGCTTGCATCTATCGTACTATTCGCGGGAACCCGGCCGGCATTGTCATTCATATACAGATTTATCGCAACCGCGATGTGCTTCAAGTTGGCCTTGCAGGCTTCCAGCGTGGCTTTTTGTCTGCTTCCGGTCATTTTAGGCATAATTATGGAAGCCAAAATCGCAATGATCGCCACCACGATGATCACTTCCACCATGGTGAATCCATGGGTTTTGCGCATTTTTATCCCCCCCAATGATAAAATCTATCTAATTTTAAATTAATCCCAAAGCTCCAGCTTATTAACATTTTATATTAATCCCAAAACTACGGTTTGTCAACCGACTGCGGGAGGGGGGGTTTCTTTCCTCAGTCCTCCGGTTCGCAGTTCCGGGGCAATCTCCCGGTCAGATCTTCCAGGTCTTTTAGCCGCAGCGCCGCTAAGGCGCTGCGGGTTCTTCTGCCCTTTTCCTTCCACAGCGTCAGGGGGATTTTGCCGGCTTTCCAGGCGTGGAGTTCGGTCTTACGCAGGGGTTCGGTGAACCACCGGGGCAGTTCGGCTCTCAATTTAGTTTCCCCCACGAACATCGGGGTTTCAAAGTCGGGGCAGGAGCGTCCCAATTTTGCGGTAGAGACCCGCTCTCACCCCAGTCTTCGGGCGGATGGAGGAGGATTCTCTTCCCGGCTGGGAGAGAGAAATCAGCTTTTCCAGCCTGGGATAAAAACTCAATGGTTTTTATCCGGCTCCGGGAAAACCGGGGAGAAAAAAAACCGGTTTCCCTTTCTCTTTTCTCTTTTCCCCTTTTTCCTTTCTCCTTTTCCCTTTCTCCGGGGGGGCCTCCCCAAATTCGCCCGCAATTTCCCGGCCCAGCTATGCCCGCCGAACCAGTCAGACCGCCGTTTTACCGCATCGGCCGCTATGGAGCTGCCTCTCAGTAAACCGGCTTTTTTTCGGGATGATTCCGCAAAAAATCCTTCCAAAACGCCCCGCCAACCGGGGCGGTTTCAACAATTTTTCCTTAAAAAAACCGGCCCATTCCGCCTGGATGGTCTCGAAAAACAGCGTGGAAGGCCTCGAAATTTGAATAAAAGAGCTGAAAAAACAGGGGCGATCTGCCGAATTTTCGAGTCGATCGGGCGGTATTCCATCGTTTTTTTCCTCCTAAAATAAAATAAGCCCGCAAAATACGGGCTTAAAATAAAAAGAGGCCGCTTGCTTGGGCCTCCTAATACTACTCTATACCACTAATGTCACTAGCCCTTTTTCCAGAGCGTTTTTTAGCAAAAATTCAAGCTTGGTTGAATTTGGTGCCAGGCACCAGAGTGGTGAGTTTTTAGACTTTCGGTTAGGTTACGAGGAGGCTCCGGGTTGCGGCCCGGGGATTGGGCGTAATAGTCAAAATTATACCAATCCTCACACCATTCCCAGACATTGCCCGCTCTCCGACATTTACTCCGTTAATCGTAATCTTCTCCCCCTCGCCTGCCGGGTTGGGAGTGATGTTTTTTATCCGGGGAAGGCCCTAGACGCAGGGCCGACGATTCTTCTCTCCCCCGGGGGCAAGCCGTTCCCCGCGGGGCCGGGCTTAAAGCCGCATCCGCCGGAGGCTAAAACCAGGAGCGATAGAACGCCTAAAACGGCGGTGATAATTTTAATCAAAACCAACCCCCATCTTGCCTTTTTCGGAAAAAACCAGCCAACAGATTTAGTTTAAGTATTATACCACAAACCGAGCGAAACGGCGGCTCCTATCAATTAGAACCCCAAATTACGATACACCACACCAGATCGGCGGTCGCTTGTCCTCCAAGGGGGCGGGTAACGCCGCACCCCCTAGACAAAAAGAGGCTTTCGGGGATATAAAATATAATATAAGGGAGAATGATTATGAGCATAACCGCAGCAAGTAATGCAGCCCCAACCGTACCGGTAGCCAATACCGCCGCAGTAGCCCCGGTAACTTCCACCGCTTCTACCGCCACTCCGGTTCAGGCGGCGAGTTCAGCGGGGGCGACCAGCCCGGCCATGCTGGCCAGCCAGGTGCTGGGAAACAGCAAAGTCACTCCGCAAGCCGAAAGCAGCCTGACTGAAAGCGCCCATGCCACGGTAAGGGCCGCTTCCACCTCGGCGGCGGCCGCCAAGCCCAAGGCGACTCTAGCCCAGATCTGCAAGAACATCCCCAAAAAGCATAAATGGCACGGCGGCAAGTACGACTGCTGGAGCTTGAGCGACCGTCTATACAAGGATATGAGCAAGAACGGGTACAAGACCCGGGTCATCCAGTTCCCCACTTCTTTTGCCGGCAATCACCGTCAGGTGCAGTACCAGTCCGGCGGCAAATGGGTAAACTTCCCTTACGACAAGATGAAATTTGATAAACTTTTCCGGGTTTCTCATGTGCCTTCTCATTTTTCGGTGCTGAAGCACAATTAACCCTTAAACCCCAAGCATAAAAAAAGCCCGTTTTTTTAGCGGGCTTTTTATTTTCCTGTAAAACCTTTTAAAAATTTTTTCTCCGCATGACTTCGTCCAGGGCGGCCTTGGCGTCGACATACCCCGCGCCCCGGTCGTTGTGGTTGAAGCTCTCCCCCATGGGCCGGGCGGTTTGGGTCAAAATTTCCTTAATTTCCGGAGTGGTCAATTTTGGGTCGGCTTCTTTCATCAGGGCCACTACTCCCGAAACCAGGGCGCAGGCCGGGGAAGTGCCCCGCTCTCCGGCGCTGCCCGCGTAATTGGGCAGGAAGATATTGGGGAGTTTTTGCTTGAAGGCCTTTTCCACTTCCTGGGGGGATTTTTCCAGGATGTCGGGGGGCAGCCCCATCTGCTTGATCACTTCGGGTTTGCCTTTCAGGTAGCGCACCACCTGGGAAGGCTTATAGCCTCTCTGCACTTCCACTTTCATCGCGCTTTTTTCCATCAGGGAGCCTTGGGGAACCCAGGCGAAGATGCCTTCTCCGGGAGCGGTGAGATCGGGCTTGCTTTCCCCGCTTTGCAGGCTGGGCCCGCGGCTGGAAAAATCGCTCACGGTTTTTTCGTCCCGGGCGGCGGCCACGGTGATCACCTCGGGTTCGTTGGCTTCATCGTGGAGAGTGAAATTATCGGGCCCGGCGTTGCCGGCGGCGGCCACCACGGTGATTCCGGCTTTCTCGGCCCGCTTGATGGCTTCGCAGATCGGGTTGCCGGTCAAGCGCAGCATATAAGGAGGGGAATTGAGGGGAATGGCCTGGGGAAAGCTTCCTCCCGACAGGTTGATGACCCCGATCCCGTATTTATCTTTGTTTTCGATCGCCCATTCGATTCCGCGGGTAACCCAGGAGTTGAGCGCGCCCTGGTTGTGCACCACTCTTACCCCGGCGATCTTGGCCCGGGGAGCTACTTTTAAGACGCAGGAGCTGATGTAGGTACCGTGCCCGTGCTCATCCACCGGTTTTTGAGCGTTCTGTTCCCGTCCGGGACGGGAAGGCCGGGCGAAATTGCTTCCCGCGAGGTCTTTCAAGTTGACGCAGTCCTGCCAGGCGGCCAGTTCGTAGCCCGGATGGTCGAAGCCGCTGTCCACCACCGCCACGGTGACCCCCCGGCCGGTGAGGCCGTATTCCTTGCGGACTTCATCCACTTTCATCATCTGCACCGGGTCCACTTCCAGCATTTTCCAGGAGTCGGCTTGGGGAGCGGTTTTCTTGGTTTTAAGGGGGGAGGAGCCGCCGGATTCAAAGCGGTCTTTCCCGGCGGAAACTTTTTTCTCAAAGTTCGGTCGAACTGATTTCTCTAGCTTGGAGGGGGATTTCATTTCCCCCGGGGTCAACGACTTTAAAGAGTTAATCTGGTTCATGCTTCCCTCCCCATATGCAAAGACTTTTTTAAATTATAGCATATTTTAAAAAACCGCAATATTGCCGAATTGTTAACTTTTAAGCGAAGAAATCGGAAAAGGATTCTCCCCCGGAAACTCAGAAAACTTTACTTAACCAACAGTAAAAAAAGGGGGGGTAGGATATGAACAGCGCAGCGTTCCTGATTTTCGCGATTTTGTTTTTCACCAATCTGGGCATCAGCTGGTACAACGCCAAGCTGTGCGGCCGGGTATGGGCCGAGGCCAAGGCGCTGGGCGGCTGGCCCTGGTTCCTGGCCTGGTGCGGGGCGGTGATGGCGGCCTGCGGCTTTACCGACTGCTACTTGATCCTGCTGGGGAGTATCGCCCACGGGCTGGGCTACCTGCCCGAAAAGTATCTCGAGCTGTCCTTCAAACTGGGCTACCTGCTTACCCTCCTGCCGGTTTTAGGTTCGGGGCTGGTGATCTGGGCCAACTCCCTGATCCTGGCCTGGAGAGAGCGCGACCTCAAAAGCGCGGGATTTGCCGCCTGGAACACTTTAGCTATGGCGCACAACGCCTTTGACGCGGTAACCAGCGCGCCCGAGGCCTTCAACGACCTGCTGGAAGCCTTCGCCAACCGCAAGAGCGGAGGCGATAGCGATTGGGGTAAAGGCGACACCGAGAACAAGCTGCTTTTTCTGGCAGTATTGCTGGCCCTCTTCGCCCTGTTCGCCGGGGTGATGACTACGGTGTTGATCATCAAGGCCCAGGCGGGAGTTTACGCAGCCGAAATCAAGCAGCGGGTAAAGGAAATGCAGGACGAAACCGGCCAACCGGCTTAGGGGGATATTCTCCTAAAACATCCGCATCTGAGGCAGAGCGCTAAACAAATGAAAAGCTAAAATCGCGCCGAGGACTGCTCCTAAAGAGAGCGTAAAACCCGGGAACAGATCTCTTTTCCACCCCAGTTTGAGCGAAAGAAAGAACCTGGTATTCAATAAAGCGATAGGCAGAAGCGCCGCATAGCCGTATAAACAATTGAGCAGCATGTAGATCATAAAAACTTCGGCTAAACTCATAAAGACCACCCAAAAACTTTTGCCCGGGGAAACCGGTTTAGCTTGGGAGATTTTCAGTCCCTGCAATAACCCCAGCCAGCCCAGAGCCAGCATTAAGCCAAAAGAGACCAAGGTTAAAACGACGGCATCTCCGCGGTCATCCATATTATCCCCCTATTATCGGCTTTCCAGCCCCCCGGCTGTCAAAAGCCAGTACAATATTCCCCCTAGCAAATAATCTTAATGCAAGATTAGACAGCCGCTCCGCTTTCTCCTCCTCCTTTAATAATCAATCTCCCGATCAAGGCCAGCAGGAAGAACCCGCCCAGCGCCACGATGATCGAGGGAGAGGGCGGAAAATCCAGCTTGAAGCTGAGGATCCCTCCCAGGATGGTGGCTAAAATCCCCACCCCCCAGCCGATGGCCAGCGCCTTGCCCGGGTCTTTGGAAAATAAACTCCCGGTCAGGGCGGGCACGATCAGGTAAGAAAAAGTCAGGTACACCCCGCCCAGCACCACCGACGAGGTAACCACCAGGGCGAAAGTGGCGAAGAAGAGGAAATCCCACCCCAGGCTGATGGGTTCGGCGTAAAATTTCCGGCGGAAAATCCGGTGAAAAATCCCCACTCCCAGGAAAAGCAAAAAGGTTTTCAGCAAGTCCGGGCCGCAGACGTAAAGGATGTTGCCGTTCAGGAGCTGCTCGATCTCTTCCAAGCCGTGGGGTGATTTCGACAGGACAATGAAGGTCAGGGCCGTAGCCAACACATAGACAAAACCGATAAAGGCCTCGATATTGACCAGCCCCCGAATCTTGCGCAGAAGCGAAAACAGCAGGGAGGCCAGAGCCGCAAAGCCCAAAGCCAGCCCCCAGTAGAGGGGAGAATCGTGTTCCAGCTTCAGCAGCTGCGCCGTGCCGAAACCCAGGGCCACTACCTGGGCCAGGGCCAGGTCTACGAAAATGATGCCCCGGCGGATGATGTGGCTGCCGAAATAGCTGAGGATGCCGGTTAAAATCAGCCCCGCCAGCAGGGCGGGCAGCACCAGCTCCATAACGCCTCCGGAAAAACAGCCTAAAGCGTTCATGACTACCTCCCTTCCCCGGCGATTTTATGCAGGTTGCCGATGATGTAATCCATCAAGTCGATATAGGTTTTAAGCTCAGGCAAAGTGCCTACATCATGGGGGACTTTGAAATAAGGGACGCCGGTCATCCGGCCGACTTTTTTCACGCTCTGGTCTTCAAAATAACAGGTGGTGAGCAACACCCGGGGTTTTTCCTGCTTAGCCAGTTCGATGATTTCCCCCAAATGCTGGAGGGAAGGGGGGATCCCGGAAGCGGGTTCCAGCACCCCGATCAGCTTCATCCAGGTGAAATCGATTAAATATTCAAACATCTTGTGATATTCCAACAGCTTTTCCCCGTGAAGAATTTTGCTTTGGGCCTGCCATTCCCGGATTTTGGCTTCCAGGCGGCCTCTGAATTCCCCGGCGTTGGCGGTATAGAAGTCCTGGTTTTGAGGGTCGATTTTCCCCAGCCGTTTAGCCAGCCCGGTCACGACGGGCGGGATATTTTCCGGGTTCAAGTGGTAATGCGGGTTGCCGTAGGGGTGCTCGTCCCCGGAAACGAAACCCACGCTTCCGGCTTTTTCCAGGATTCGGGGCACGAAGGCCGAGCAGTCGATGTCGCCCGGAGCCCCGGGGCGCACTTTGCGGTTGCGGCTCGACTCCACCACTTTGGGCAGATACGCCCCCTCCAAGAACAAGCCGTTGTAAACCACCGCGTCGGCGTTGCGGGTGGCGGCGATATAGCTGGGGAGGGGCAGAATCTGGTGGGGGTCGTCCCGGGGGTCGGAAATCAAGACTACCGTCACTTTATCTTTCCCGATCTGGAAAACCAGGTCGCTTAGCCATCCGGCGGTAGTGACCACCCTCAGCTTGGCCCCCAGAGGGGCGAACAGTAAAAGGGTCAGGGTGATAAGAGCAAACAATTTTTTCATATAAAAAAACCTCCTTAAAAACTATGAGCCGGGTGAGTCCCGATCTGAAAAATCTGCATAAACTGCACAACCGGATAAATTCTTTGAGTGGTCTGATCGTAGGAACCGATCAGCCGGAACTTGCGGAACTCGTTGGCGCCGTATTCCCAGGCCAGGCTGTGGATGACTTGGTTCGCATAGGATACCCCCTCCCCGGCTTCCTCGGCTTCCTCGGTTTCCATTCCCAGGGGGGATTTCACCGCATCGAAGCGGTAAGTTAGGGTATTGACCCGGTTGTATTTGTAGCCGGCTTCCAAGTAATAACCGCTGGTAGTGTCGGTAAAAGTGGTTTTTTTCAGGTATTCCCCCTGAAAGGTAATTTTTTTGTAAGATTTTTGACCGGAAGGCCAGTGCTGGAAAGTCAGGTCGAACCCCTGGACTTTAACCGGGCTGCCGGTTTCATCCCAGCCGCCAGCCCGGGAAGTTCCCAGCAAGAGAGTGTTATCCTTGAAGTCGGCGGAATATTTTAGAAAGCCGGTCTGCACCTTTCTTTGGGAAGTGAACCCGGATTCTTCAATATTGCCCTGATAATTTTCATACCCCGCCAGCAGATAAAAGGGAGTGGGGGCCAGATAACTCAGCTGGTAACCGGTGGAACCCAGGCTTTCTTCACCGAAGCATTTCTGATAAATCAAGGGCTTATTGGTGAAGGCCAGGGAATGAAGATGCTTTTCGTTGTCCCGTCCGAAGGAACTGAAGAACTTGCCCGCCTTTAGCTGGAAGCCCTCGGGCAGGTTATAGACCCCGTAAGTTTCCTCAAAGCCCCATTGATTGAATTGGGGTAGATTGGGGTTGTAATTGGCAATCGAATAAAGATAAAAATCGGAGAACGGGTAATAGAGAGCGGGAGAAATGTAACGGCAACGAAGCTGGTTCTGCACGCTCAGGTATTCCGGGGTTTGGGGCTTGTTATTGGCGTAGGTGGCGTCCAGCAGGACGGAAAAGCCGGGGGTGAGGGAAGAAAAGACTTTCTCCTGATCCTGGGTGAGGGTTTCGATTTCCAGCTCCTGCCGCTCGATTTTCCGGGTTTCTTCTTGCTCCCGGTTTGTCTCGGGGTTTTCCGATGATTCGGGGAGAGCGGTCAGAGCGGTTTGGAGTTTATCCAGCAAAGATTCGGTCGGTTCCTGGGCGTAAAGCGCCGTTAGAGTGAAGGCCAGGACTAAAAATAGCATAAGCCCAAGCCAGGGTTTTTGGGACATAAAAAATCCTCCTAAAATTTCAGCGTTGTTTAAGCGGGGGTTCTAAGCTGAAACCGGAGGCGCGCGCACCGCCGCCAGGGTATGCGGCTGGGCGGGATGGAACGAGGCCGGAGCCTGCATTGAGGCGGATTTAAGCTCCAGTGAAAAAAGCGCCGGAGAATGGTTAAACTCCAGGCCGGAAAGCTGGAGAGTCAGGCTGCATAAAGAACAATCGGCTTGAGCGTGCAAGCCGGAAGATTGGTGCCAGGAAAACTGCCCGCTTTGACAATCGGCGTGAAGATGGAACGAAAGCAAGAGGGAAAGCCCCAGAATGAGGCAAACCAGAAACAGGGACAGGCTCTTGCGCTTAAAGTTCACGATTTTCAGGAAGGAGTTTTAATTTTAAGAATTTCTTCTCTTCCCCGGTCGAAAGCTTTGAAATTGACTTCGTGGGTGGCCGGGGGCAGGTTGGCGGCGATGGATTTCTTCAGCGATTCCTGGCTGACTTCGTCGGTTATGGCGGAGAAAGCGCCCAGCATCACCATGTTGGCGAACATCTGCTTACCCAGTTCCACGGCGATTTTTAAAGCCGGAATGGGGTAAAGCTCCCAATGTTTGGGGTTTTCCTTCACTTCCACCAGTTCGCTGTCGTAAATCAGTTTTCCGCCTTCTTTTAAACCCGAGGCGAAAGTATCGAAAGCGGGCTGGCTCATTACCAGCAGGATGTCGGCGTTCTTGACCCGGGGGAAATCGATCTTTTCCTTGGAAATGATTACCCCGGTGTTGCAGGCTCCGCCCCGGGCTTCAGGCCCGTAGGACTGGGTCTGCACGGCTTCCTTGCCTTCATAAATCGAGGCCGAAACCCCGATGATGTATCCCATCTTGATAATTCCCTGTCCGCCGAATCCGGCGCAAAGAATCTCCATGTTAATCCTCCTTAATCACCCAGGTTGCACCAGGGAACTCCCCGCAAAATCTGCTGAGCGGTAGGGATTTCATCCTTGGGAATTCTGGTGCGGACTTCAAAAGCCGGTCTTTCGATATCTACGAACTTGCCCACGATAATGGGGGCGTTCAGGCCGATGTGGGCTTCGGCGGTGTCGGCGTTATTTTTTACCACGCTGTGGCGGTGGTAGAATTTCATCACGTCCAGGCCGCTGCCCAATTTATTGAGAGCGCAGTAGCCGGTGGTGCAGGGGGAAATGATTTCCAGGAAGGAAAAGCCCCGCTTATCCAGCATTTCCTGGATGCTCCGCTTGATCTGGCGGACGTGGAGAGCGGTCCAGCGGGCCACATAAACCGCGCCGGAAGCCCGGGCCAGGAAGGGCAGGTTGAAGGGAGTTTCCAAATTTCCCGCCGGGGTAGTGGTGGTGCGGGCGTCGATCGGGGTGGTGGGGGCCATCTGGCCGCCGGTCATCCCGTAATTTAAATTGTTGACGCAGATCACCTTCAAGTCCACATTGCGCCGGGCGGCATGAATGAAGTGGTTGCCGCCGATGGCGAACAGGTCGCCGTCGCCGGAAATCACGAACACGTTCATGTCGGGGCTGGCCAGTTTGACCCCGGTGGCGAAGGGCAAGGCCCTGCCGTGCGGGGTGTGGTAGCCGTCCAGATTGAGGTATCCGGCCATTCTGCCGGTGCAGCCGATGCCCGAAACTACTACGGTCTTGTTCCAGGGAGTGCCGGAATCCTTGATCGCGTAGATAAAGGAGTTGGCTACGATGCCTAAGCCGCAGCCCTGGCACCAGATGAAGGGCAGCCTGCCGGGTCTGATATATTCATCTAGGGGATGCTTCTGAGTAACTATTGTTGCGCCACCTTTCTGATTTTTTCCAGAACTTCTTCCGGCTCGTGAATGGTTCCCCCGGGATGGGAGATGGGATAAACCGGAACTCCGTTCCGCAGACATCTTTCCACTTCTCTGACCATCTGGCCCATGTTGATTTCGGGGAAAATTACCCCTTTCAACTGCCCGGCTAAGCGTTTCAAATGCTTCTCCGGGAAAGGCCAGGCGGTAATCAAGCGCAGTAAACCTGCCTTGATGCCCAGTTTGCGGGCGCTCCTCACCGCGTTCAAAGAAGTGCGGGAGGAAATCCCGTAGGCGATTACCAGGTATTCGGCGTCTTGGGTCTGGTATTCTTCGACCTCGACGATTTCATCAACATTCAGGCGGATCTTGTCGGTCAGCCTGCGGATCAGCCGTTCCTGGGCTTCGACGGTCATTTCCGGATAACCCCGCTCGTCGTGGGTAAGGCCGGTAACATGCACCCGGTAGCCTTCCCCGGCGCAGGGCATAGCCGGAATCAAGCCGTATTCGGGCTCGAATGGCCGGTAATCCGGGGTGTGAGCGTTCCTGGGTTTCAGCCGGGGGAACACCGGCAGCTGGTCCGCCGGGGGAATGACCACCTTTTCCATCATGTGCCCGATGATTTCATCGGCCATGATGAAGACCGGCACCCGGTATTTTTCCGAAACGTTAAAGGCTTTGTAAGTCAAATCGAACATTTCCTGGGCCGAGTTGGGGGTGTAGGCGATGATTTCAAAATCGCCGTGCGCGCCCCAGCGCACCTGCATCATGTCCTGCTGGCCTACCATAGTGGGCAGGCCGGTGGCGGGCCCCGCCCGCTGGACGTCCACGATCACGCAGGGGGTTTCGGTCATTACCGCGTGACTGATCCCTTCCATCATCAGGGAAAAGCCGGGCCCCGAGGTGGCGGTCATCACTTTGCAGCCGCCCCAGGCGCCTCCCAAAATCCCGTTGATGGAAGCCAGCTCGTCTTCCATCTGGAGAAAGACCGCGCCCATCTGGTTGAAACGGCGGGCGATTCTCTCGGCGATTTCGGTGGACGGGGTGATGGGGTATCCGGCGAAGAAGTTGCAGCCTCCGGCGATCGCTCCTTCGGCGCAAGCCACATCCCCGGTAATGAAATGTTCTCCGGTTAAGACATCACGCTTGGTTAGAAGATTGCTTGGCATCTGGTTTTCCTTCAATATAAATTGCCAGCTCAGGGCAGAGCAGTTGGCACAAACGGCATGCGCCGCAAGCGGCGGGGTCTTTAAGGCGGGGCGGGTGATACCCCTTGGAGTTAAACTCGGGAGAGGGCTCCAGAGCGTTCTTGGGGCAAAACTCGATGCAGAAACTGCACCCTTTGCAACGATCCCGAATGATACCGACCGGGCCTAAATGAGCAGCTGGGGTTATTTTATCAAATTCCATCTTTTTACCTTAAAATAAAATTTTCCCCTAATATTTCTGGGGGAAAAGGGGGTTTTCCTCCAGGTTTTTCAGGATTTTTTAAATATTTTTCTTAAGCTGGGGACGGCGGGCAAAATCGATTTCACCCAGGGCCTGGGCCTGGGTGAACTGATCGGCGTAAACCGTCTGCAGCTGCTCGATGCGCTTGTCGGTGGGGGGGTGGGTAGCCAGGATGGCGAAGATCTTGGGGGTGGTTTCCCCCTTCTTGAAATAGTTGAACATCTTATTCGCCCCCTCGGGATTGTAGCCGGATTTTATGACATAATCCATCCCCACCCGGTCGGCCTCGAATTCATAAGTCCTGGAGTAGCCCCGCAAGAGCACGTCCCAGCCGATGGAGACCGTGTTGTAAGTGCCGGTGGAAGCCTTGGAGGCGATCAGAATGGCCCCCAGGAGCAAATTCCCCACCATTTCCCGCTCCAGGGAACGGGCCATGTGCCTTTGGGAAACGTGGGCCACTTCGTGGGCGATCACGAAGGCCAGCATATCGTCATCGGTCTGCACCAGGTCGAGCAGCCCCCGAAAGACATAGACATAGCCGCCGCCGATGGAAAGGGCGTTGACTTCCGGATTTTCCAGCACCTTGAAGGTGTATTTCAGGTTCTGCCGGTTGCAGACCCGCACCACCCGCTCGCCGATTTCCTCCACCCGGGGGTCGAGGGTGGTCGGAAACTCCTTCTCCAATTGCGCCGACATCTGGTCGCCGATATTCTGCTCGCTTTTTTCGGAAACCAAACCGGCCCGAGCCGGAAGGCAGGCCAAGAGCAAAAGCCAGATGAGGAGCAGATATTTTCTCATACCATAAGTATAAATGAAAATTAAAAATTAATAAAGTAGAGAGTAGTCCAGGGGATATTTTTTCCCCGGCAAAATAAAAAGGGCGGGATTTCCCCGCCCTGTGGTTTAATCGCTCAGTCTCCTCGATGCGGCTCGCCGTTTTTAGGGGTTTCCCCGGAGAAGAAAATCTCGCCGTCGGGTACATCGCCCATCTCTTCTACTACCGCGCGGTCCTCGACCGATGCGTCATTGCCGACATCGGCATAGTCGCCGATCCTGGCCTGGGAGCCGACCTCCGCGTCTTCTTCGATATGGACGCCTTCTCCTAGCGCCGCGAAATCTCTTATCTGGCTGCCGGTTTCAAGGTCGGAGCCGTCGCCGACTTTGACCCCGGAGCCGATATATACCCGTTCTTCGAGGTTGACGTCTTTTCCGATCACGGTTTCGTCATCGATCAGGGAATGATCTCCGATGTAGGTTTTATTACCGACTTTGGTATTTTCCCCGATATTAACGTCGTCGCCCACTCTGGCCTGGGAGCCGATTTCCACCCCGTTTTCCAGCTCCGCCTCCCGCCCTACTGCGGTTCCCTCGCCGACCTTGGTATTCTCGCCCAGCCAGCTTTCGGGGCCGATTTTTACCCGGGGGCCGAGGGAAGATCCCGAGCCGATCTCGGAAAGCTCTCTTACTTGGGACTCTTCGGAAATCAATACCCGGTCGCGCACTTTGGCTTTGTTGCCGATCCGGCTGCGCTTGCCGACGACGCTGCCTTTGCCCACCTGGGCTCCGGCTTCAACCAGCGCGCCCTTTTTTAAGACAGCGTTATCCCCGATCACCGCGTTTTTTTGCACGATGACTCCGGGTTCCATGGTTACCCCCTTGCCGATGACGGCGGTTTTATCCACCCGGGCGGGGGGCAGGCTATTTCCCTTTTTCCCGGCTCCGGCGGTTTTATCCGCTCTGGAGGGGAGAAGGTTGGTTATGTTTTTTCCGATGTCTCTAATTCCCATGGATTAATCCTCCTTGGCCCACTTATTTATTATTAACTTGCCCTAGTTTAAGCGCTAAGTTTGATTAATTACACTCCCAAGTCTTTATCTTCCTTCAATTTCGCTATTCTCTCGGCGCGGGCTTGCTTTTCCCGATAAATAGGGTTGGTGACGCGGCCGGAAACCACGGCTCCATCGGGAATGATGCAGCCTTCTTCCACGTGTGCGCCGGATTTTATTCTGACGTTATTGCCGATTTTTACCTCATCGCCGATCCTGGCTTGGGAGCCGATGTCGGCATCTTCAATTTGAACATTTTTGCCGATAATGGTTCCTTCACAGATCGTGGCTTGAATCTTGCTGTTTTCCCCCACCGATATTCCACCCTGAAGCCAACTACGTCCAATATCAACTCCCTTGGCAATCCGGCTGTTGCTACCCAAATCGGCGTGATGAGCAACAAAATCGCCCTCGATTTCGGTTCCTTCTCCAATGTAGGTGCTCGCACCAAGCCGGCTATTCGGCCCGATTTTTACCCGGGCGCAGATAGAGGTATCGCTGCAGATTATGGAATTATCCTCAATCTGCGCTTCTTCTTTGATCAAGACATCATCATTCACTTTGACGCCTTTTCCGATATTGACGTTCCGGCGGACTTCGCTTTTCCTAATTTCGCTGTTTTTGCCGATCACACTGCCCTTTCCGATGTCGGCCCCTATTTTAACGGTGGCCCCTTTTTTCAATACCACATTGTCCCCGATGACCGCCTCTCTTTCCACCTTGACTCCCTTTTCCATGGTTACCCCTTTTCCCACCCTGGCGGTTTTATCCGCTCTGGAGGGGAGAAGGTTGGTTATGTTTTTTCCGATGTCTCTAATTCCCATGGATTAATCCTCCTATGTAAGATCCTTTTATTATTATACCAAAATCAACTGCCGGGTAAACCCTGCAAATGTTAAATTATTGTTAAAAAAACGGAGGAAATTAAAGCGGTTTTCCAGCCGAAGACCGTGGCGGATCAAAGCCGCCGGTATTTCAGGTGGCTGCCCTTAGCCTTTTCGACCGGATATTTTTCCGCGTTCTTGGCAAGTTTGGCTTTTAAAGCCTGGGGTAAGTCTATCCCCAGGTCGCGGCTCATCAAGAGCACCCAGTAGAAGACATCGGCCAGCTCGTCGGCCAGTTCGCCTTTATGGGTTTTCAGGTATTCCTCGATCTCTTCGGGGTTTTTCCATTGGAAATGCTCCAGCACTTCGGCCGCTTCCAGCACCAGGGAAAGGGCCAGATCCTTGGGGTTATGGAACTGCTTCCAGTCCCGCGCATCGCGAAAGGCCAGGATCAAATCGGTAAGTTGGGAAAGCTCGCTCATTGGTTTTGATTAAACCGGAAAACCCCTCTCCTGTCAACTTATTTTTATTTTTCGCCCCCGGCCGGGCTTGAGGCTTTTTTTCATGGCGTTGATCGCCAGGTAAAGATTGGCCTGGGTCCAGAGCAAAGGGGTTACGTCGTTAGGCCGGTAACGGCCGTTTTCCAGGTAGTACAATTCCGGGCACCGGAGGGGGGAGAATCCCGAACTGCTGCAGGTCAACTGCCCCAGGGAGCGGTTGAAATAAAAAGCCTGTTCCTTCAAGTGTTCAGGGTCGCAGCTGCGGAGATATAAATTCCCGTGAATCACCGAGATTATCGGGTCGAAAATACACCATTGGGCTTCTTCATCCTGCTTCAACATGGCGTCCCGCTGCTCGATGCTGTCGCTGAAATCGGCGGTTCGCACGTCCCGGCCCAGCTTTTCTTTATAATTGGCGCACCAGAAAGAATCTCCCAGGTAGCGCTTGATTCCGTAATCGCCCTGCAAACGGGCTTTGACCTCCTGCAGGATCAGTTCGGCCTTTTCATCCCCCACCGCTTCCAACGGATAGAGCAGGAAAAGCAGGGCGGAGTCATACCGCCTTTGCTTCAGGGGGTCATCCTGGCGGCATTCCCAGGGCAGGATCCGCTCCAGAGCTTCACTGCCTCGATGAATCAATTTCTCCAGGGATTTAAGGGTACACCCCGGTTTTTGCTCGGGAATCAGTTGGGCTTCCAGAGCTTTTTTCAGCAGGGTTAAAGCCGAAACTACCACCCCGATGCTGGAGGCGGAAATCTTGCGAACTTCCTCCCAATGCCCGCTGTCTTCGTCCTGCCAGTATTTCACGGCCTCCCAATAGCGGGGAAAGAGATACAGCATCCCGCAATCTTCCGGGGAAGGGGAAATATGCCGTTCAAGAATCAGCTTGCAATACAGCCAGAGAAAATAGCCCAGGGCATCGTTTTGGGCGTGGGCCCATTTTTCCTGATTTTCCTCCAGGGTATGGCCGTTAAATTTGATGTGGGGCCGGTGCATGGGGTTGGTGTGATCGGCCTTGCCTTCGATGATGTGCTCGAAACGGTGACGGTGTTTCTTGAAATATTTCATCAAGGCCTTCAAATTTTTAACCGCAGCTTTGGAGCCGCCTTCATGAAGCAGGGAATTGGCAATGTGAATGTTGTCCCGCACCCAGACATTATCGTACCCCGTGTATTTAGCCTCGGCCTGAAGCAAGGCCGCTGAAAACAAGCCGTTGGACAAGGAAGGAAAACGAAAAGCCCCCCTGCGTATCAGGGTTTGCTTGATGGACTCGATATCGCTCAAGACATACCGGTCTTTCATCAAGTTGAGGATTTCGGAATTCTGAATGATCAACATCGAACGCGTCCTCCTAGAATTAGCAGCCTTCTAATCTGTATTTCCAATTTTATCTTGGAACCTGTTAGTTTTCCTTGATGGCTCCGCCCACCCAGGTATAGGGGCAGAAGTTGGCAAGCCCCGAATGGGTGCTGGGAGCGCACTCGCTGTAAACCAGGGTGCAGCCGGAAGGCGCGCTCCAAAGCCCGCTGTGGTTGGCGCAGATAGTATAAGTATGGCCGGTGGGGCAGCGGGGAGCGGTCCTCATATAATCCGGCACCAGGTAGGAGCAGTTGCCGTAATAAGTCATGCTGCCGTCGGTGCAGGGAGTGTAATTACCGTTGTTTTCCTGGGCATACATCGCCATAGCGGTAAGGATTTGCCGGAAATTCGCCTTGCAGGCGGTCAGCTTGGAGCGATCTCTGGCCCCGCTCATTTTAGGGATGATGATGGAGGCCAGGACGGAAATAATGGCGATCACGATCATCAATTCCACCATGGTGAAGCCGCGTTTTTTCATGGTTCTATCCCCCGAAAATTGAGATTAGCATTTTCCCGCTGATTTGATTTTAACCAAAAACCGGAAAAAACACAATGCCGGGGGGGATAGAAACCACCAAGGACGCGAAGGCCATCCTGCGGATGGCTACACGAAGCCTCGCCCTGTGGGGCGGGGTGCCTGTCCCCCTTGTGGGGAAGGTGCGGAGACGCTGAGGGGAAAAGGAAATTAAAAAATTGTTTTTCTATTTCCATTTTCATCATAATTCATTGACCGCGACCAGCCTCCGGCATTCCAAATTTGGTCAAATAGCGGCTTCAAAAAAATCGCCGGTTCGGTTTGAATATCAGAAAGCATTATTTCCGAGAGCAGAAGATTATTTTGGTTGATTAAATTTTTAATGTCATGACCAAAAATAATCACATAACCTTTAATTCCAAGCAAACTAAGCATAAAAATAGCAGGTAACTCAATATCAAGACATTTAAAAGCTCTTAAATATCTGGATAAATTATTAATTATCATTTTCTCAATTCTATCAATATCTATACAATTCATTCCATCATTTTCAAAAAAATTATCAGTTCCAACTGATTCTATAATGCCGCTACGAAAAATTTGCGAATAACTTATGGCTTGACTTGAGCGAGTATCATAATAAGTGCATAAACCATCAAAATTAATAAAATAATTAAAATTAGAACTATCAAGAGTAGGTAAATTGCAAATTTCAGATTTTAAAGAAATAACATCAAAATTAACCCCCGGTTCAAAACTTATCAGCGGAACTATGTGCAGGACAATTTTCGGCCCCTCAGGCATAGGAACCGGTGTTTCGCCCGCCCCAATCTTTGCCAGCCGGTCTAAGCGAAAATTCCGAATCTTTTCTCCGGTAGTTTCCGAAAGGGCAAAAGCCCGGCGAACTTCATCCACATCCAACGGATATTTACCTGCCGAATTGCGGGCGTAAAATTTCCAATGTCCGTCAAAATCCACCACATGAGGAGCAGCCCAACTTTTAGGAATGTGAATCGCAGCCAGGTATCGATTCGGTGCAACTTCAATCTTTTCAGAAAATTGAACCCCGGAGATTCTAGGCTTGACGCAATCTCTAATCAGATTTTCCAGGCGAAGCTTAAAGCCGTCGTAATCAAAATCTTCCATTCCGACAAGTTCAACCGGAACTCCCTGTTCTTCCCTTATTCCGTATATTATCCAGCCTCCTGACGAATTGGCAAAAGAAGAAATGTCGGCTAGAAATTCTTTTTTATCATCACGAGAATTTCCTGAAAATGCCAGTTTATAATCTATGGTCTTCTTTTCAGTTACTTTGTTTTCAATTAAATCCTGAAACTCCGCTAATTTTATTTCGGTTACGGGTTTATTAGAAATTGACATTTATTGCCCCTTTCGCCCATTTTTACTCTCCCCTCCGCGTGATCTATTACCCCGCCCCGCAGGGCGGTCTTCGTGTTTTCCCCGTTAGGGGACTTTGTTGCTATTCGTGGCTTATAAAACCCCTACAGCAGACTACAAACCTGGCAGCCGCCGGATTCTTCCGCGTCGGCCTTGACATAGTCCACCTGGTTTTCCGGGTTGAGTTTGCCCATATAGAGCACTTGCTTATCCCGGCTGCCGTAACGGAACACGGTGATCCCCTTGCACTTCAGATTGTAAGCCTGGAGGTAGAGTTTCTTCACGTGGTCGCGGGTGGCGCAGTTGGGCAGGTTGACGGTTTTGGAGACGGCGTTGTCGATATACTTCTGAAAAGCCGCCTGCATCTTGATATGCCAGGTGGGGGAAATGTCCAGGGCGGTGGCAAAAATCTTCTTGTGAGCCTCCGGGATGGAGGCAATCGCCTGGATGGTGCCGGTTTCGGCGATCTGCAGCATCAACTCTTCTGAATAATAGCCCGCGTCTTTGGCGGCCTGCACGAAGAGGGGGTTGGTTTCCAGCATTTGGCTGCCGTCCAGGATTTCCCGGATGAAGCTGATGGCGAACAACGGCTCGATGCCGCTGGAAGCCTGGGCGATGATGCTGATGCTCCCGGTGGGGGCGATGGTGGTAAGCGTGGCGTTGCGAATGGGGGGAACTCCCATTTTCTCCAAGCGGCTCCCGTAGTATGCGGGGAAGGGGCCGCGTTTTTCGGCTAGCTGGATGGATTTTTCTTTAGCCTTGTCGGCGATGAACTTCATCACCGCTTCGGCGTCCTGAATGGCTTCATCCGAGGCGTAGGGGATCTCCCGGGCGATCAGGAAGTCGGCGAAACCCATCACGCCCAGGCCGATTTTGCGGGTGCGGTTGCTCTGTTCCTTGATCTCGGGAAGGGGGAAGGAGTTCATCTCGATCACATTGTCGAGGAAATGCACGGCCGTCTTGACGGTTCTCTCCAGCTTTGCCCAGTCGATCTCTTTGCCCTTTAGCATGCGGGGCAGGTTGATGGAGCCCAGGTTGCAAGACTCGAAAGGCAAAAGCGGCTGCTCCCCGCAAGGGTTGGTGGTTTCGATATCCCCTAATTGCGGGGTGGGGTTGTGGCGGTTGATCTCGTCCAAGAAAATCAAGCCGGGGTCGCCGTTCAGCCAGGCGGCTTCGACGATATGCTCGAAGACTTCCTGGGCGCTGAGGCTCTGCACCGCGCGATGATTGCGGGGGCTGATCAAATTATAATTTTCCCCGTTGGCCAGGGCTTCCATGAACGCGTCGGTAACCCCCACGGAAATATTGAAATTATTGAGCTGCTGGCTGTTGCGCTTCATGTTGATGAATTCCACGATATCGGGATGGTCGATCCTCAGCAGCCCCATGTTGGCTCCCCGGCGGCGGCCCCCCTGTTTCACCACTTCGGTGGCCTGGTCGAAGATCCGCATGAAGGAAACCGGCCCCGAGGCTACCCCGCCCGTGCTTTTCACCACGTCGTCTTTGGGCCGCAGGCGGGAAAAAGAAAATCCCGTGCCCCCGCCCGACTGGTGGATAAGAGCCATGTGCTTCAAGGAATCGAAAATCCCCTCGATGCTGTCCTCCACCGGGAGAACGAAGCAGGCGGAAAGCTGTTTCATGGGGGTTCCGGCGTTCATCAGCGTGGGAGAGTTGGGGACGAAATCCAGCTCGGAAATCAGCCGGAAGAACTCTTCCCGGCTCCCCTCGTAAGACGAGCCGTGGTTGTAATTATCATCGGGCCTGGCGATATAGTCGGCCACCCGGCGGCACATGGCCTGGGGGGTCTCGATCACCTTGCCGCTTTCGTTCTTGAGCAAATACCTGGTCTCCAGGACTTTTAAAGCATTGACTGATAAATCCATATGATAAACTCCTTCATTCCCCAAATCTAAATAAGCATCCCCAAAAATTAACCCTTGACGACCCCCAGGGGTCTAAGCTTGGCGACCTTCTTGCTGATTCCCGACTCCTGCACCACCTGCACCACTTGCTCGACATCCTTGTAGGCTTCGGGCATTTCCTCCTCCAGGGTGTCGCGTTCCGCCGAACGCACGCTAACCCCTTGGGCTTCCAGTTCCGCGGCGATGGAGCGGCCCCTGGCCTTCTTCAACGCCTCGTGGCGGCTGAGCAGGCGTCCCGCCCCGTGGCAGGTGCTCCCGAAAGTCTGCTCCAAGGCTTGTTGGGTGCCCACCAACACATAAGAATAACGCCCCATATCCCCGGGGATGATCACCGGCTGGCCGATGGAGGCATAACGTTCGGGGCTTTCCGGGTGACCCGCGGGGAAAGCCCGGGTAGCCCCTTTGCGGTGCACGCAGAGCTCGAGCGTTTTGCCCCCCACCCGGTGGCGTTCTTTCTTGGCGATGTTGTGGGCCACATCGTAAACTAAATTCATATCCAGATCCCGGGGCGAAAGATGCAAAGCTTGGAGAAAACTTTCCTTCACCCAATGGGAGAGAATCTGCCGGTTGGCAAAAGCGAAGTTGGCGGCCGCGGACATGGCGGCAAAATAGTCCCGCGCTTCGGGAGAGGCGAGGGGGGCGCAGCAGAGCTGGCGGTCGGCCAGGTAAATCCCGTATTTTTCAGCCGCTCTCAGCATGACCTTGATATAGTCGTCGCAAACTTGGTGGCCCAAACCCCGCGAGCCGGTGTGGAGGGTGACGGTGACTTGATCCTTGAATAAGCCCATTACGCTGGCGGCGGTTTCGTCAAAGATTTCCGCCACGTAGCCCACTTCCACGAAATGGTTGCCCGAACCCAGGGTGCCCAGCTGGTCGCGGCCCCGTTCCAAGGCGCGGGAAGAAACCAGGGAGGCCGAGGCCTCCTCCATAATCCCCGAACTCTCGATGCAGGAAAGGTCGGCGGCTTCTCCGTAGCCTTGTTCCACCGCCCAGGCGGCCCCGTTTTCCAGGACATTTTTGAAGTCGGCGGCTCCTAACCGCAAATCCTTGCGCTTGGAACCCACCCCGGCGGGAATCTGGGCGAACAGGCGGGAGATTAAATCATTGATTTTGCCTTTGAGCTGGGGCCGGGATAAACCGGTGGTAAGCAGGCGAACCCCGCAGTTGATGTCGTAACCCACCCCGCCTGGGGAAATTACCCCCTGGTCGAGGGAGAAAGCCGCTACCCCGCCGATGGGAAAACCGTACCCCCAATGAATATCGGGCATAGCCAGGGAACAGCCCACGATGCCGGGCAGGGTGGCCACATTGGCTACCTGCTCTAAACTCCGGTCTTCCAGGATCTTCTCCAGCATGGGAGAGCTGGCGTAGATCAGCCCCGAAGTCAGCATTTTCCCTTGTTGCGGGATCAGGTAGCGATATTCGTCGAGTTTTTCCAGCTTGGCCAGGGTCTTGGTCATTTATCTCCTCAACTGTCCAGCACCACACGGGCGATGTATCGGTCGGCGTTTTTTTCTACGTTTAGTAAATGGTAGGTGGCGGCTTTGGGTTTATCCTTAAGAATATGCTTTTGCGGGGAGAATTCCTCCCCGTGGGCGGTAACTTTCATCTGACCTTTAACTAACTTTTCAAAATTAAAATCGGCAAAGAGGATTTTCTGCACCTCGAACCAATAAATCAGCTCGTTCAGCCAGTTGACCAGCAGCTCTTCGGGGTTTTCTCCCTCGATGATAATGGCGCGGGAGAGGGTTTTGCGCACTTTTCTCCGGTCGGTCAAAAGGGCGGTCAAGGCTTTCCCGGCGTTTTCGACCAGCTGGGGAAAGCCCGAGCCGGTGATCTCCAGCCGGAGGTCGGCGGTGTGGGGGAGCCGGCGGTAAGGGGTCATGGAAAAACTCTAGCACAGACCGGGGAGCTTGGGAAGCGGACAAGTGTTCATTTTTGCCCCCGGTTGGAAAGGGAGAATCAGCGATAAAATTTTTGATAAACTTGCTTGATTAAAAATTGGGCATAATCAATATCTTCGGGCCCGTTAATTTTATATTCACAAAATTTTCCCCAGCCGTTCTTTTGCCATGGAACTTTCACAATTTTATCTTCCGGATCTTTTAAGTCTTCTTTATCAACTCGGACTAGTTGTAATGCAAGTTTAGATTTATGGACTATGATAGCAACAAGATTCGAATTTCCGATTTTGAAACCTATATAATTTTTATTAATTTTTTCTTCAATTCTTGAATCAAGTTCTATAATTTTACTGCTAATTTCCTCATATAGCTCTTTAGAATTTTCCCAACCAGGCTTAAATTTTTCATCTATGGAATATTTTGTTACTTCGCGACTGACTCTTTCAATTTCTTGATTCTTAGTAATCGCTTTTACGGATTCTTTGGCTTCTGATGGCTTCAATTGATGATAAATTATAGTTTTATTATCAAACCTTTTAACTTCCCAAAGTTCGATGGGCAAATCCTTAAAATTAATGGCATTTTGTTGATATATGGTAAAAGAATCAGCTAAAAATAAAACCCTCGACTGAGACCAATCAACTTCATCTCTTTTTAAATTGCCATCTTTCTTTTCATTATATTCCAAAATAAAATCTGCTTTATTGTTCAACATCAAGGCCAGATAGGCATATCCCTGATCAATAACACTAAAGCTTTTATCTCTTTTATACTCAATAATCACAAAAGATTTGGTTTCCGGGTCAAAAGCTAAAGTATCAATTCTGAGTTGATGCAAAGAAAATTCAGACCTGACAAATTTCAGCCCAAAAATCAATTCCAAATTCTTTTCAGTTAATTTTTGCAGGTCTTTTTCCAGCGAAAAATTCACCGCTTTGATCGGGTTTAGATTTAAGTCTTTGATCTCGAAAATCTGCATATTTCTATAATAAACGAAAATAAAAGGTAAGGTCAACTGTTGTATATAGCTTCAGAGAAAAGCCAAGTTTTTAAGAACGCTAAGTCGTTAGAAATCTTTCTATTTTCAAATTCATATTTTTTTAATTGTGGCACTTCAAATGGTGGAGTGTATACCCCAAGAAATAGTATTTGCTTTAAATTTTTAGAGGTCTCTAATTGTCCAATAATTTCCTGTATTTGCAAAAGAATATCGAAAAAAAATTCCTCCGCGAAATATTTAAACTTTTTGACCTTAGTATCAAGTCGGAATGAGGAAAAATTATCTCTATTAACTAGATCATCATAAGCAGATTCATCATAAGCAGATGATTCATATAAGGCATGATGACGAATCTTGGGTATTTCACGTAGAAATTGATTAATAGAAAAATCATTGCCAAAATATAATTTTAAATAAGCCAATAATTCCTCAAAATATTTTGGATAGGTTCCTTTCTCAATAAAAACATGGCTTAATTCACACCATCTGTCTGTATGATTTCTTCTTCTTTTTTCAAAAATCCATTTATTTTCACCTGAGAGTATAGCAATAAGAAGGTCTGTTTTATCATCTAATGGTTTATAACTAACACTACTTGAATTTTTAGTGATTATAACTTTAGGCATCCCTCGAACCGGATCAATAATGACCCTACCTTCTAATGCTAAATATGAAGGCAACAAATGAAAAACACAAGTATAATACATTGAAAGAGCTGGAGCTAAAAGGCCTTTCTCTAGCAATAAATTTCCAGCGTAGTAATAATTAACCGCTGTAAAGACCCCTCTAAACATATTCATTAAAGCAAAAAAACCAAAATACTGATATTGTGGGGATTTTATTTGTTCATTTTCTTTATAAAAAAATGGAAAAGAATTCGGTCTATTTTCAAATACGCGATAAGCTATAATTGGTCGGGCATTATCAATTTCACCTTCAATTTCTATTAATTGTGGATCAATCCTGGGAATCCCCTGATTTATCAATGTAAGGGATTTGTTTATATTGCTTTTCAATAATTTGTTCATAAATGAAAACTATATTCAATTCTTTTTATAATCTTCCCTTCATCAATAAATTTAAGACTTAACAAATCCCCCCGCACCTTAAATGTTAACGGATTGTTAACTTTTCGCGGAATTGTTGCCTTCCGGTTCCCCCTGGTTTATAATAGAAAAGAATTAAACAAGGGGGGTGAATATTGCATGATCAGAGCCAATGATACTGTAAACGCCAACCGGGTAAGCTATCTGCGGGAAAATAACCCCGAAGTTAAAGCCGAAACCCCGAAAGAAACTCCCAAAACCGCCTCCAAGGATCAGGTTAACCTGGGGGGAAAACCCTCCCTGATCAAGCGGGTCTCCCGGGATCAAGGCCGGCAATGGCTGACGCTCTTGCAAAACCTCGCCCTGGCCCCGGAGAAAACCGATAACCTGGAAGGGAAGAAAGTTTACCTCCCCTTCATTTACAAATACGACCACACGGACCGCCGCCAAAAAATAGCGGGCCAATCCAAGGAATACGACTACAAGCTGACCAATCTTTCCCCCGAGCTGCGGAATTTCTCCAGCGTTGAAAGAAAAGAAGACGACGGGGAGCTTTATATGATGACCAACTTCCCCACCGCCTTAAACCAGCTTAAAAAGGCCAACATGGTGGTGTTCCGCCCCTTCTCCTGGCATGCCTGCAGCCATCAGGACGAGAGCGAAACCCAAACCGGCTACTCCCTGACGCCCGACCCCGAGAGCAAGGAATACCGGGCTTATACCCTTTACGACTTGCAGCAAGTGACCCGGGAAATCACCGGGGTTGATACCCCCCCTCCGGGCCAAACCGCCCCGGAACTTACTCCCCTGGAAATGATGGAAGATTTAGCCCAAAAAGCCGCCCAACCCCCGCAGGAAGGCAGGCTGGTGTACCGGCCCATCGCCCGGGACAACGAACGCGAAGGCTACCGGGAGCTGGATTTCAGCCAGGCCAACGCTCTCCTGGAGGAGGAAAAGCCGTTTTATTTTGAAGCCCGGATCTGGAGCCAAAACCCGCAAAGCGGAGAATTTGAATTGAAACCCCTGCAGGCCCGCCACGGCCTGGAAGCCATCCGCGAAGTCCGCGAGGGGGACGACCCTGTAAAAGACAATTTCCAGGCCTATATGCCTGCTCCCAACCAGAAGTCGTTTAAAGGAATATGGAGCCTACCCCTGGTGCACATCCGCCGACCCCAGGACTTGAAAAATTTTCACTCCCTTACCCAAGACTTAAACCTGCTGAAATAAATTTTCGCCCTTAAACTTAAAACCCAAAAGCCCGTTTAAAAGCGGGCTTTTTTTTATGGGCGAATGCTCCGGGGAGACAAATATCCGCAGGATTTACCAAAAGCCGGGTGGAAATATTAATTTGAAATTAACTTGGGGGGGTGGAATGCTTTGAGAAATCATCAAACCGCTAAATCCGGCGGAATCGGCAAAGTCCTGCCTTACTGCCTGCTGGGGATAATCGTGCTGGCCTGGGTGGGCTGGATTCTGGCGCACGGTCTTCCCCCCTATCATCTGGACGATACCGATTTTCAGCATAACATCGGCTCGGCGCTTTCGGCCCTCAACACCGGCTCTTTTTACCGGTTTTTCTGGGTGGATAGCAACACCCCGAGCCTGGCTTACCAGGTGAGCGGGATAATTTACAAAATCCTGGGCTGGAACTGCGACAACTTTAAAACCACCCCGCAAGACATTTTAAACCACGGGCTGCTTTCCCAGATCCCCTTCTTGCTGGTGCTGCTGGCCGCCCTTTACGGCATGACCCGAAAACTATTCGGCAAACTCTCGGGGCTGCTCTCTATCGTTTATTTCTTCAGCTTCTGCAATGTGGTGATCCTGGCCACCCGCTACACCGAAACCCTGCCCGCCACCGCCTTGATGGCCGCGGCGCTCTGCTGCCTGCTCTATTCCGACAACTTCCAAAAACGGGGTTATGCCCTGGGCTACGGCATTTTTCTGGGGCTGGCCCTGCTGGCCGGATGGCTGCCGGGGTTCTTGCTGCTGGGCATAAGCGCGGTTTATTTTTGCTCCCTGGCTTTCGGCTACATCAAAAATTGGCTTTGGCGCATCGGTTTCCTGATCTGGTGCTCGGCCTTCGGGCTGCTGGCGAGCTGGCTGGCGGCTTTTAGGCCATACAGGCTCCATATCCAGTCCAACTCCTGGGCGATTTTCTGGCTGACCATCGTTTCGGGGCTGTTGTTCTACCTCTTATCCCGGCGGTTTTTCGCACTGCTGGATAAAACCCGGGCGGTTTCCCTGGAAGCCCGCTCTCCCTGGCTGAATTATTTCGCCGCCATCTTGCTGGCTTTTGTTTTATCGGCCTGGCTGAATTTAAGCCCTAAATTCATCCTGTATAACTACACCGGGTTTTCCCTGGAAGCCGTCTGGCGGACTTTGAGCTTAGACCCTCAGACCATGCTGCAATCGCTGGGCCAGTTTTTCGCGCTGGGGCTTTCCCCGTTCCAGCTTCTCTTCGTATTGATCGGCCTGGGCTTTACCCTGATAGGTTTAAAAGCCCGGCGGGACCGGCAGGTTTACCTGCTCAGCCTGGCTCTGGCCCTGGTGTTATTCGCCCTGGTCCAGCGCAAGACCCCTTACGATTTTCCTCCCCTCCTGCTCTTGCTCGCTCCCCTGGCGGTAGGCTGGATCGAGGGGATTAAATCTTTCTGGCGGGTTGTCCCCATCTGCCTGCTGTTCCTTTTCGGCTTTGCCAACGCCATAAACCCGATGGTTTACGTACCGGAATATGAAGAAGTCACTCCCGGATGGATGAAGGCGTTTTATCCCCAGCCTTACAACATAACCGTGGAACTGGCTTCCTTTACCAAAATCCCCAAGAGCGACGGCCGAAGCGCGGAAACCAAGAATCTCTACCTGGTGCGCCCTTTCGTCGTCAGTATGGAGGATAAAACCGACCGCAAGGCGATGGTGCAAATTTTAAGCCACCTTTTTTCCGATCAACCGGAAGATTCGCTGAAGAATTTTCTCCCCCAAGTGGGAAACCAAAGACTGGAAATTATCTTTTGCCTGCCCGACCAGACCTTGGGGAAATTCAACATCATGCAGAAAAATGTAATTTACCCCCCCAGACCGGAGCTTAAAAATTACCCCTATCTGGTTTACCTGCAAGACCGGGACGCTCCCGCCGACCGGATCAGCCAAAACCTGAGAGACAACCTGGATATTTCAAAAAGCTGCAACCTGCTGCCGGTTACCCGCCTGACCCTGTGGGGTCTGGGCCGGGAGCTGGTGCTCTACCGGATTCAAACTGCCAATAAAGTAAAGGAACCTTAAAGATGAGTTATCAAAGCCATATCAAAATTCAGCCGGGACAAAAGGGCCCGGAAATCATGATTTTCGCCCTCAGTACCTGCGTGTGGTGCCAGAAGACCAAGGCCCTGCTGGCCCAGTTGGGGCTGGAATACCGCTACCTGGACGTGGATCTGCTGATGGGAGCCGACCAGCAGGAAGCCGCCGCCCTTCTGGAAACTTATAATCCCAGCGGTTCTTTTCCCACTTTGGTAGTCGGCGCAGGAGAAGAAGTCATTGTAGGATTCAAGGAAGACGAACTCCGCAAACTGGCGAAAGGCTGAAATGGAAGCCGAAAAGTTATTTGAAGAACTAAGCTCGCAGATCAAGGACCGCGGATATTATCTGAATTCCGACCGGGAGTTCACCAACAGCCTGCTAAAAGGCTTGCTGGTCAACCAGGAGCGTTACGGCTACCGGGCCTGTCCCTGCCGCCTGGCCTCCGGGGTAAAGGCACGGGATCTGGACATTATCTGCCCCTGCGACTACCGGGATCAGGACTTGAACGATCACGGGGCCTGCTTTTGCGGCCTGTATGTCAGCCGGGAGATCGCTCAGGGCGAGAAAAAACTGCAGCCGGTGCCGGAGAGAAGGCCCGGCTTCACGCAAAGGAGCCAAATGGAAGCAAAGTCGCCCTCAAGCGAAAACAAACCGGGAAACGGCGAAACTTATCCGCTCTGGCGGTGCCGGGTGTGCGGCTATTTGTGCGCCCGCAGCGAACCTCCGGAAAAATGCCCGATCTGCCAGGTGGGCAAAGAACGCTTTGAGGAGATGGAAATCGACTTAAAGCTAAAGCCCCGTTAAAACCAAAATTGCCTAAAAAAAAGAACGCTTTTAAAGGCGTTCTTTTTTTGTTTAAAATTGAGCGGTTTTAGGCTTTTCCTCTGCGGTTTCGGTGTTAAGAGCGGCCAGGGCTCTAATGGCAGGCTCGCCTTTATCGCTCCGGAGGATTTCATCGGCCATTTCCCAGTTTAAGGTGCTGATCACTTCACCCAGGGCGGCGCGGCCGGTTTCCAGCATATAACGGTTTTTCTCTTTATCGTCCCTGGCATCCGGGTCTTTTATCGAGCAAGGCGTCTCGCGGCCCTCCAGCAGGTTCTGAGCGGCTTTGGGCACCGCCTGGTAACTCAACTCGCCTCCCAGAGCGGAAATCACTTCCAAGCCTCCCTGAAAACGGCCCAGGGTAAAGGGGGTGTAACCTCTTTTGACTTTTCGGGTTTCCCGGGCGATTCTGCCCATCAGGGCGGCGTCTCTTCTTAGTTTGGGGTTGGCCTTGCCGATTTCCTTGGCGGCGTTCTTGATGGTGGTTAAGGCAATCGCGAATTCGGTTTCCCGGTCGGAATGATAAATTGAATGCGGGCTTTTTAAATCATCGGCAAGTTTGGCTTTATCCAGATGTTCCCGGGCGAAATCCGCCAGCCCGGAGAGGTCGGGATGTTCCAAATCGGTCTTATAGAGAACTTCCACACGGGAGATTATTTTATGTCCGTCTTTCATGTCGCAGAGCTGAAAGGCCAGCTGATTATCGGTAGCCAGGGCGATTTCCTTAAGGGCGCTAATCCCGGCGGTTTCGCGGTCGGCGTGATAGATGGCGGCTACCGGAGTGTTTCCGGGTTTTTCCAGTCCCAGGAGGGTGCCCGCCGCGTTATGAATGACTCCCGGCGTGAGGCTGGGCCCCAGGGCGGAAAGTACGGCCAGGTTGCCGGCCAGGTCGGCCGCCTGGTATTGCGGGTAGCTCTCCTCGGCTGATTGAGCGAAAGCGTTGTGGACGATTTTTTGCACCGTTTGGGCGTCTTTTGCAAGTCCGGGGTTATTTTTAGCGATCAGACCCGAAACTTTATCCATTACTTCGAGAGTTTCGGTAAACTGGTCCCGGATGTTTTCCTGGTGCTTAACGAAATCTTTATAAGTTTCTTCGGGTTTGCGGTTTTTCATTTCCTGCCCGGCTTCTTTTAAGGACGATGCCGCCATCCCGGCGATTACGGTCAAGTCCGGCTGAGGGGCGGGAGTAGTCTTGCTGATCATAAAACCTCCAATGATTTTTTGTTCTCCCTCATTATAAAGTAAAAAACCCGCCTCCGGGCGGGTTTTTTGTTAAATTTTTGTTAACAAATCCGGGGGAAAAACCTTAAAAGATAAAGTCGGTATTGAGGAAATTGGACTTTCTCTCCCGCAGGATTTCTTCCAAAATGGCCTGGTTGACGGGGTTCTGCTTGGCGGCTACCAGGGTGCGGATGGAAAAAACTCTTAAGGCGTCCGAGACCGAGAGGGTTCCTTCTGCGGAGTCTTTGCGAGCGGTAAAGGGAAAAGCGTCCGGCCCCCGCTGGCACTGGCTGTTGAGATTGACCCGGCACACCTGGTTGACCAGGGGATCCACCAGCTCTGCGATGGCCTGGGAATTACGGCCGAAAACGCTGGCCTGCTGGCCGTAGTCGGAATCGATGATGTAATCTACCGCCTCTCCCAAATCGGAAAAGGGCACCACGGGGACTACCGGGCCGAACTGCTCCTCGTGATAAATCCGCATGGAGGCATTGACCGGGGACAGCACCGCCGGGGTGAGGTAATTGCCTATAATTTTTCCCCCGCCGGGGTTTACCACCTTAGCCCCTTTTTCTACCGCGTCGCGGATCATTTCGGCCAGAAACTCCGGTTTTCCGGGTTCGGGAAGAGGGGTAATCCCTGCGTTATCCCAAGGCAGGCCCACTTGCAAGGCGTCCACCGCCGAGCTGAAGCGGCTCAGGAATTCGCCCAGAATCTTTTCCTGGACGAATAAAATCTTCAAAGCCGTGCAGCGCTGGCCGTTAAAAGACAAGGTTCCCAGTAAACATTCGTTGACCGCCGGCTCCAGGTCGGCGTCGGGCAGGATAACGGCCGGGTTCTTGGCTTCCAGCCCCAGCACGCTTTTCATCCGGTGCAGTTTGGGGTGCTGGCTTTTGATTTTATCGGCTACCCGGCTGGTGCCGATAAAGGCTAAAACATTGATCAGCCCCGACTCCATCATCGGTTTAATGATCACCGAGCCATCCCCGTAAACCGTATTGACCACTCCGGGGGGAAAAGCCCGGGCAAAGGCTTCCAGCAGCGGGCCGTAAAGCAGCGCGCCGAACTTGGGGGGTTTAAAGACCGCCGTGTTGCCCATCAGCAGGGCCGGGATCAGGGTGGTGAAAGTTTCGTTGAGCGGGTAATTGAAGGGGCCCATACTGAGCACCACTCCCAACGGGGCGCGGCGGATCTGGCCGATCACCCCTTCCTTGATTTCCAGGCGGGAGGAAGCCCGGTCCAGGTTCTTCATTTCCCCGATGGTGTCCTCGATATACACTACCGTGCGGTCGAACTCTTTTTCCGAGTCTTTCAGATTCTTGCCGATTTCCCACATCAAGAGGTTGACTACTTCGCATCTCCGGGCTTTCATCAGCCCCAGGAATTTTTCCAGACTCTTGATCCGGCATTCTACCGTCGAAGTGGGCCAGGCTCCCCGCCCCTGATCGTAAGCCGCCGCCGCGGCCTTTAACGCCGCCATAGCTTCGGCTTCCCCGAACCGGGGATAACTCCCCAAAAGCAGGGGATCAACCCCGTTTTCCGTCCTTACCTGCACCGGGGAAAAGACTTCTTTCACCTCCCCGGCCCAGCTTTTCAATTCCCCGTTCAGCAGGTAATCCCGCTGGTGGATGGGAAACTTGGGGCAGTATTGTTCGGGAATGGCTTCCCGGGCGGGAAACAGCCCGGGGTTGTCCAGCGATAAAATTTGCGGCATCTTGCAACCTCTCTTTATTTAATGAATCCGGTCAACTGAAAAACTACCAGCCGAATAAATCCTTAAGCGGAACTTTTACCCATTCCTGGTAGCCGGGAGCCCGCACCCAGAGTTCCTGATTTTGCGGCTGGTAAACGTACTGGGTGATGGTGTCTTCTTTCAGCACCCCGCCCTGGGCAACCGGAGTGGCCAAGAGTTTGAGCATTTTATCCGGGGTGATTTCCCCCTTGTATTTCTTGGCCCAGTAGGCCAGGTTGTCGAAGCGGGTGAGGGAAGTGCTGCCGGTGGGCGGCCGGTAGGCGTTCAGGAGTTCCGGGCCCCAGGAGGGGGCGATGAAATGATTGGTAACCGCCAGAAAACCGCTGCCCTTGGCCGCTCGGATCCGGTAAGCGTTGCGATCCGCCTCGCAGCACACCGCCTGCGTGGAGTCGGCCAGGGTGAACAGCAGGGGCAGGGAAACCCGGGTAGAAGTCGCCAGAGTTTCGAGCGTGGCGAAATTTCCGCTGTCCAGCATAAATTGGGTTAAATTCAGCAGGTTTAAAGCCGGTTCCTCAGATTTGGAATCGTCTCCCGGCTGGCCCAGGTTGGCTTCGATACATAGCCCCCGCACATTGAAGGCGTGCACCGAAGAGATCTGCCCCGCGTTGACGAAAATCATGGCCGGACAGCTGCCGTCGTCGGGTTTCAGCACCACCAAAGCCAGGGTGTCGTTGAATTTCTTGAAGCCGGGCACGAAGTCGAAACTGCGGGCCTGCACCAGGGGACGGCCCCCGGTATATTCTCCCCAGGCGGTGAGGGCCGAGCATTCGAAATAATCCTCTTCCAGCTGGGCCAGCAGCACCGCGTTATCCAGCAGGACGATCTTGTCGGGACTAAGCCCCGAACTCTCGGCCATGCCTTCCAGCATCTGGCGCATGCGCTCGGGGTAACGCTGGTAGAGCAGCTCGATCATCCGGGCGTATTTTTCCTCGGGGAAGCCCGGCTGATCCAGCAGTTCTTTTTTCAAGTGGGCGTAAAAGCGCCGGATCTCTTCTTTGAGCAATTTTCCGTACTGGCGGCCCATATCCTTGAAGCTGCCCTTGACGATCAAAACCGGGAACTTGCCCAAGATGTATTTCTGCCCCCGGCTGATCCCGCCCACGTATTTAAGCTCCTGGCCCAAAGGAGTTTCAGCTTGGGAAATCCCCCCCAGCAGAAATAAGGCTAAAAACAATCCCAGGCAAAACTTTTTCATGATTCCTCCCTTAGTGGTTTCCTTGTTCCATCTGGTCTTCCATCTGGTTAGTAGTGTTGGCGTTATCGGCGGCTTTGGTGTTGATCTTATCCAGCTGGTTTCCGGCGGAGGGCGCCATGGACTTCAGCATCAGGAGCCGGTTTTTCATTTCCTCGCTCAACTCGCCGCCGGCTTGCCGGGCTTCCAGGGATTGAATCTCCCCCTTGATCTGCTCGGCGGTCATGATCCCGTGATCCATTTTATTCTCGATCTGCTGGACGACCCCGGGAGCCTTTACGGCCTGGGGAGTCCGGCTCTTGCTGCAGCCCATCAGGATACAGGCCAGGAGCAGCGCGACGCTTAAAAATATTCTCACATTAAAAACCTCCTTTATTTGATTTTTATATTATAGCAAATTAATCCTGGGGAGGAATAATTTGCCACAACCGCAAGACCCCGCCGGTTTTAAGCCGGTAGCCCCCCAGAGAGCGAAAGCTAAAGTTCTGTAAATCGGCAAAGCGATCGTCGGTGCGCAGCAGGGCTTTAAAATCCACTTTCTCACCCCCGGATTCCAGGTAAACCAGGGCATAATATTCCCCCAAATTTTCCACCGAGACTACATCTATTCCCAGTTCCTTCAGCTCAGGGATTAAGAAACCGAACTGGTTTCTCTTTTGCGAAAGCAGCAATAAGTGATGGTTTCGCAATCCGGCTCCAAGCAGGAAATCTTTTAAAGCGGGCTGTAAGGGCTGGATGCGGACCAGGCAAAACTCGTAAGGCGAACCTGAAAGCCTGACTCGTGACAGCTCGGGAAAGCTTAAATCCCGCGTATTACCGAAATTTTTAATCCCGCTGATCAAATCTTTTTCACCGACGCCGGTTTTTCCGGCATATATCAGGTATTGATAGTCCTCCAAAGTTGCATGGGTTCTCATCAATATTGGAACTTCCAGGTTGAGATTGTACAGGTAGGGATAACAGCGAAAATAATCCAGGGGGTAATCTCCGCAGTTGAAGAAAAAAACTTTTTCACCCCGAAATGGAAGTGGCTGCAAAAGCCGGGCGTAAAAATCCCGGCCCGGACGGATCAGGTCGATCCGGTTCCACAAGGGCGGGTTGCCCCGGGTGGCCAGGTTCAAAAGCGGATTGTCCCGGTAAACCGCTTGCCCCACCAGCAGGTCTGCGGAAAAGTAAAGCAATCCCAGGCTGAAGAAAACCGCCAACCCCGGCCATTTCCACTTTTTCAGCTTTTCCATCCAGAACACGGCTATCGGGGCGGCCAGGGGCGGCCAGGGCCAGCCAGGGGAGGAGATAGCGCTCCTGCTTGTTGACCGGCAAAACCAGCAGCAAAAAAGCCGTAACCAGGGCGAGGAGCCACACCGGCTTTTTCCCCTCCCGGGGTTTAGTGAAGAAAATCGCCGCAAAGCCAACCAATAGAAAAACCAAATAAGGCAGCCGCAGGGCGTTTTCCCATAAGGCCAGGGGGTAATAATCCAGGCCCGGCCAGGGGGTAGGGACTGTAAACAAAACATACTCAAAAAGCTTACCGTTCAGCAGGGCGAAATTGGGGTTGAAATACAGCCAGCCGCAGAGCAGCAAGGCCAGGGAGAGAGCGGCCAGGTAATTAAGCAAAGCTTTTTGCTTGCCTGAAGCCGCTTGCTCCAAAGGGGCAAGCCGGATAAACCCGTAAATTATTCCCCACATCAAGCCTCCCATCAGGAGGGAAAAGCCGCAAAACCGCCAGAAGGCCGCATTATCGGTGTACTCGGGGCTGGGAGAAAAATGCAAGGCCGCCCGCCAATAAGCCCAAAACAGTCCGGCGATTAAGAGCAGGCCTGCGACTCGCCAAAGCCGACTCTTGAAATAGCCCAGGTAAAGCCTGCAAAAGTAATAAACCAGCACCCCTGCGAGCAGGTAGCCCACCCACCATTTTAAGAGCATTCCCAGCCCGAGAGAGAGGCCGAACAGCCGGGAATAAAGGGAATCAGTAAAATCTTGCGACCTTAAGAGAAGGTAAAAACTCAAAACCGTGAAGGCGGCGGCGGGTAGATCCAGCATATACTGATAAGACCACAGCAGAGTGAGGGGACAGCTTAGAAAGAAAAACACCGCCAGGAAACCGGTTGTCTTGGAAAAGAGCAATTTCCCCAGGCCGTAAAGCGAGAAAATCAAGATACCCCACTGGCTCAACATCGCGCTCTCCACCCCCGGAGGAAAAATCAGGTAAAACAGGGCGGTGGTCTGGTACAGCAGGGGGGGGTAAAACGCATCGCCCCAGCTGAAGGCCGAGAATTGGCCGGAGAGCAGATTCCTCCAGGCCAGCACGCTCTTGATCACATGGTCGGCCGCGTCCCCCTGGGGGAAATAATCAAAACCCTTGACCATGCAATAATTGAGCAGGGTAAACAACCCCCAGAGCGACAGCAGCAGGAGAACTTCTCCCCGGGTGCAATCATTTTTCGGGCGGCAAATTCAGCTCCAAAGCCGCTATTCCGGACGGCTGATAAAGAGATAGACCAGGCTAAGGCCGGTCAAAATCAAAAGACCGCTCACTTGCTGGAGGGTCAGATAAAGGGCCAGGCCCAGCAAGGCCGGGGTCTCGCAAGTGGTGAACATCAGCACCGAAAAGCGCAAATATTCATCCTCCAACCCCTCTTTCACCCTGGCATCGCGGAGATTGCGGAAGTTCAGCAATATCGGGAGAATGCCTAGGGAAACCAGCAAGGCTCCCAGGAAAACCGGCAGCCGGGCCGAGTCGGAAATATGGATTTCAGGCATTTTTCCGCTCTGCTTGACGATGAAGGCCAGCAGGTAATAAACCAGCACCGCACCCACAAAGGCGATCCAGAGAATTTTGGCGGTCTGCCGGGGATTGTTTTCTTTCATAGCCCCTCCCTTATTTTTTCAAAATCCGGCGCAATTCTGGGTAAAACAGCCGGTTGATACCGGATAAGATTTTCCCGATCAAAGGCCGCCAATCCTCCGGGGGGGGGGAAATTTCGGGCAAATAAAAAAGGCGGGCTAAAACCCGCCTTTTGCTTAATACCTTTTGGTCTAGGTTCTCGGCGGTCTCCATCCTCTTCTGGTTGCCGCTTCGTCCACCCGGCCGTCTTTTTCGATTACCTTGCCCGCTCTGATATTGGCGCGGTCGCAAATTTCAGCATTATCGCCGACGGCAACTCCTTCTTCAATGTAAACCGATTCTCCGATTTTAACTTCTTTGCCGATTTTAGCTCCGGAATCGATCTGGCCCCAGCTTCCCATCTTGGTGTTTTCTCCGATTTCCACGCCCTTACGAAGTTTGGTATAGGCTCCTAGTTCAACTCCCTGGGCCAGGTGGACATCTTTACGGATCCAACTGCCTTTGCCGACTACCACTCCTTTTTCCAGTTCGGTGCCTTCCCCGATATCGGAGCCCGATTGCACTACAGATCCGGCTCCCACTTTAACCCGGGGGCCGACTTGGGTCTGGCGCTCTATGACGGTATTTTTATTGATTCCGGCTTCTTGGGAAATTTCGACATAATCGCCCACTTCGGCGTTCCTGCCGATGGTGGCTCCCCGGTGGACCTTGCTTCCTTTGCCGACGGAGGCTCCATTAAAAATGGTTACATTCTCGCCGATGGTGGCATGGTCGCCGATATTGACGTCGCTGAATATTTCGGTGTTACTGTCTTTAATTGTGACGTTATTTCCGATTTTCGTGTTCTTCCAAATAAAGGTGCGTTCACCGACGCTGGATTCGCGGCCGATTTGACCGCCGTCACCCAGATAGGCGTCTTCGTGGAAGACGGTTCCTTCTTCCACCTGGGCGGAATCTCCGATTTGGGCGCTCATTTCCATAACGGCATTGGCATTTACTCGAGATTTGACGCCGACCTTGGCGTATTTCCCCATTTTTACGTTGTCTTCCACGACGGCTTCTTCGGATATGGTGGCGCGATCGCCTACTTTGACGTTCCGGCCGACTTGGGCTTTGCGGCAGACTTTGCTCTTTTTGCCGATGGTGGTTCCCCGGCTGATTTTGGCTTCTTCTCCAACCACCGCGCCTTTTTTAATGACGGCTCCGTCCTCGACTACCGCGCCTTTCTTAATGACGGCTCCATTCTCTATCACCGCGTTCTTGCCCACCCGGGCCCCTCTTTTAATTTTCACCCCTTCTCCTATTTGGGCGGTTTTATCCACCCGGGGGGGAAGCAGGTTGTTGATTTTTTTGCCGATATTCACTTATCACTCCTCCTTTAAGCCCAACTCTCCAATTTAGTATATTATATCACACTATTTATCCCGATTAAGCCGGAAAATGTTAATTTATTGTAAACAAATTTCGGTTTTTTTGGGGCAAAACTTTCCGGTCATTTTTTCAAAATTCGGCGCAATTCTGGGTAAAACAGCCAGTTGATCCCGGATAAAATTTTCCCCGCCAGAGGCCGCCAATCCTCCGGGGAGTAGATAAAATCCTGGTTTTGGGGGCGGGAAAGCAGCTCCTTTAACCCTTGCGCTTTGTCGGGCCGGCTCAAGAAACTCAAGACCTCCCCGGGGAAAAACCAGCCCCCTAAAAAACCTTCCTGATAATCGGTGACCGGCTCGAAACTTTCCCCCTTGGCCATTTTCAAGAGCAGTTCGGGGAAATTGACTCCCGAACCCACGGCCAACTGCAGGCTGCCCCAGAAACGGGGGTTGAACTCCAGCAGCTGGAAGCTGCCTTGGCGCTGATCCCGAATGAACTCCAGCTGCCCCACGCCGTACCACTCGACCCCGGAAAAAAACTCCCGGGTCAGCCTTTCCAGTTCGGGGCTTTTAACGCTTTGGGCCAGGGTGGCGGGGCCCCCGTCCAGGGGGTAAGTCCGCAAACGCTGATGAGCGAAGAAGGCCAAGAGCTTGCCTTTGCCGTCCCCCAGCCCCGAGGCGGCAAAGCTCTCGCCTAAAATCCGTTCCTGCAGTAAAATCCGGGGATAAGCCGTTTTTAATCTCTCAAATCGGGTTTCCAGTTCTTGGAGGTCTGCCGCATAAACCCGGCCCCGCGAGCCCGAAGACACCGCCGGTTTCAGCACCCAGGGGGGCGGCAGCAAGGCGGCATCGGCCCGTAATTCTTCAAGATCCCGCGGCTCGAAAGTCCGGGGGGTGGAAATCCCCAAGCTTGAGGCGATTTCCGGGAGCCGGGCCTTATCTCTCAGCCGTCTGATCTCATCGCCCGAAGCAAAGGGAAAGCGGGTCAGCTTTTCGATTTCCTCACGAGCGGTGTCGAGCAGGAGCAGGGTTTCTTCTTCCATGAGAAAAATCGCGGCATACTGTTCTTTTTTCAGTTCCGCCAAAATAAAATCCAGGAATTTTTGCGGGGCCGCCGCCGGGTTAGGGTAAACTAAAACCTTATTGGCAAAGCGGGAAAACAAGGCCGTGGCCAGGGGGGTTTTCTCCCCCGCGCTGACCCAATAGCCGGCCTTAGCCAGAGCCCGCACCGCTGCCAGGCTTTTCCTCCATAAACCGTCGGTGATGAGCACTTTTTCCATGTTGCTAAATTCGGCTTTGAAGGGTGATGCCCTCTTCCCGGAAAGCCCGGTGAAGGAACGGGGTTTGGTTTAAACCACCAAGTGCACGAATTTCCCCTCTGCGAGGGAAAACACGAAGGGTGTAAATATTACACAGAAACTCGGAGGTTAAGCTCAAACTTTGAATTCAATGCTGTTAATATACCGGAGTGTACTATTTGGATACCGGGAATTTTTTATCCGATGATATTACGAAATTCTGAGCGAATGCGAAGGTTCTAGCATTAATTTGTTCTATTTCTCTACTGTTGGCTTTTGAAAAAATGATTTCTGGATTTCCTTTAATTGCATGCAAAGCAAATTCAGAAGAAAAAGGAAAAGTTATTTCTACGGAATCAGAACCTATACCATAACCAAAAAGATTGCTATGATCTCCAATCGGAAATTTTTCTACTGGATCATAAGTACATAATGGCTGGTCCGAAGTAATAAAAAAAAATGGATGTTGGGCAACCAGTATCTGCCATTTCATATTAGCAATAATATAAGCAATTTCATTACAAGCGTGAAAAATTACTGCTATTTGCAATGGCTTTATCGGCTCACAATAGTAATCACCGGTAGAACGTAGCTGATCTTGAGTAATTCCTTGGTATTCATCACCAAATTTAGCAATAGCGTCGGCCTTTAACTTATCAAAGTCTTCTTTTGGTAGATTTGCGTCTTGTAGAAGAAATTCCTTAATTAAGTTGTCGATTGTTTTATTATAAAGCAATCTAAAATGTGGGGTTCTTGTCCACATAATCGCCATAAAAAAAGAAAGTATAATTAACTGCTCTTCACTTGGAATTTTCTTCTGAAAAATAGAGGATCTTAACGTTTGTGAAGCATTTTTCTCTAATTTAGATAAACAATTTTCCGCTTCCATATTATTAACGCCGTTCTTATCCACGAATGAATAAAAGTCAACTTCAGTTGCCGTCCCTTTGGGATAGCTTTTTTTCCATTCCTTATTTTTTAATAAAAATTGAAAAAAATAAGGGCTATTCGAATTTTTGCAAGTAAACCCTTTTAAGTAAAATTTCGGAAGATAATGTTGATTCATACCTTTACCATTTCTTCAGTTCCTCCATATCTCCGTATTGCCCTTAAAAAATGGGGCATTCCGCCCCCTTTATAATTCTTCGTGCCGCCCCTTTAGGGGCCTTGGTGATCTTGGTGGTTTATAAACCTAACCCCTGGTTTTCTTGAGCAGTTCCGCCATATTCCGGCCTAAAACCTGGAAAGTCTTGATCCCTTCCGGGTCGTTCTGCACGTCTCCCGGGTTCATGGCGGTGGTCAAATTCCAGTACACCGAGCCGGGGATGTTCATTTCGGAGATCCCGAAAAAGAAATTGACGGCCGAGTAAACGAAGGTGGCTCCGGCTCTTCTCACCGCCACTACCGCCGCGCCCGCCTTGCCCCGCAGGTAAGCTCCCCCGTTGGCCCGGTTGACGAAACCGCAGCGGTCGATCAGGGCTTTGACTTCGCTGCTGACATTGCTGAAGTAAGTGGGCGAGCCGATGATGATCCCGTCGGCTTCTTTCATCTTGTCGATAAAATCGTTCATTTCATCGTCTTTTCTGGCGCAGTAGCCGTCCTGCTTTTCCCGGCATTGAAAACAGCCCAGGCAGCCCAGGAGCCTTTTGCCGCCCACCTGCACCATTTCGGTTTCGATCCCCGCTTCCCGCAGTTCCTGAAACACGATCTCGATGCTCTGGGCCGTGTTTCCGTTCTTATGGGGGCTTCCGTTAAACGCTACAACTTTCATTGGTAATTTCTCCTTAAATTTAATTTTTAATCGATCCAGCCTCTCTCCACCGCTTCCCTGGCATAGTAAGTGATGATGACATCGGCTCCCGCCCTCTTGATCGAGGTCAGCAGTTCCTTTACGGCCGCCTCCTCGGCAAAATACCCGGCCTGGCCTGCCAGTTTCAGCATGGCGTACTCCCCGCTCACGCTGTAAGCCGCCAGGGGGAGGGGAAAATTCGCTCTCAGGGCCGCAAGCACATCCAGGTTGTTCCAGGCGGGTTTGACCATCAGCAGGTCGGCGCCCTCTTCGGCGTCGGCTTGGGCTTCCCGCAGGGCTTCTCTAAGGTTGGCGGGATCCATCTGGTGGTTTTTCCGATCGCCCTTGAAATTGTCCTGGCTGCCCGCCGCCTCCCTAAAAGGCCCGTAAAACGCCGAAGCGTATTTCACCGCGTAGGAAAGGATCCCGGTATGGAAAAATTCTTCCTGATCCAGCAGCTCGCGGAGCACCGCCACCTGGCCGTCCAGCATGGCTGAAGGGGCAACCAGGTCGGCTCCGGCCTCGGCCTGGGAAAGGGCGGTCTTGGCCAGCAGCTCCAGGCTGGCGTCGTTGTCCACCGCGCCGTTCTTGAAAATCCCGCACTGGCCGTCGGCGGTGTATTCGCACAGGCAGGTGTCGGCGATCAGGGTCAGGCCGGGAGCGGCTTTTTTGATCTCCCGCAGGGCCTGCTGGATGATGCCGTCGCCCGCGTAGGCCTGGGAAGCTTTTTTATCTTTCAGCGCCGGGATGCCGAAGAGCAAAACCGCCTTGATTCCCAGTCCCTCGATGGCCCGGGCCTCCTCCACCGCTTCCTTGAGGGGAAACTGAAAAATCCCCGGCATGCTCTGAATGGGAACTTTCGCCTTAATATCCTCCCTGACGAACAGGGGCATCACTAAATCGTTTTTGGATACCCGAAACTCCCGCACCAGCTCGCGGGTGGATTCTTTGATTCTAAGCCTTCTCGGGCGAGTAAGAGGGAAACTCATATTAAACTCCTTTTGCGGATGTGATTTCTTCATCGTAAAGCAGGCAGGAAGGGTCCTGCTCCCAGGGGTCGCCTTGGCATCCCGCGGCCCGGCTGCGCATGTTCCCCCCACAGAGCTCGAAATAGCTGCAGTTCAGGCAGCGGCCCTGGATATGCTTTTCCCGCTCTCTTAATTCCCCGAGGAAGGGGACGGGGTGACCCTGCCACAGGTCGGCGAAGGAAGTCTCCCGGATGTTGCCCAGTTTGCAGTCGCTCCAGAACTGGTCGGGGTGGACTTCCCCGGTTTCGTCGATGCAGCAAATGCCGACCCCGGAGCCGTAAAGCGCGCCTCCGTTCCAGGCGAGATATTCTTTGATTTTAGCGGCTTCTAAGGGGTTGGTCTTTAATTTCTTCAGGTAGAGGTAAACCCCGTCGGAGGAATTGTTGACGGTGAGGACTTCTTTCTTTATCCCTTGTTTATACAATTCTTCGGTTTTGTCGATGATGAAATCCAAAGCTTTTCTTCTTTCGATCCGGCTCAAGTCGGCCTCCTTGATCAGGGAACCCCGGCCCGAGTAGGCCAGGTGATAGAAGCACACCCGGGGTATCTCTTGCCTTACGATAAAGTCGAACACTCCGGGCAGGGAAATCTGGTTGAACTGGGTGAGAGTGAAGCGCAAGCCTGCGGGCAGTCCGGCTTCCCGGCAGTTTTGGAAGCCCACCCGGGCCGCGTCGTAAGCCCCGGCCTTGCCCCGGAAATGGTCGTTGGCCAGGGGGTCGGTGCTGTCCAGGCTGATCCCCGCGTAAACCACTCCCAGCTCTTTGAGCTTGCGAGCGGCGTCGGGATCAAGCAAGGTTCCGTTGGTGGAGAGGGCGGTTCTAAGGCCCAGCGCTTGGGCTAAGCTGAGCAATTCGTAAATATCCGGGCGCATTAGAGGCTCCCCGCCCGAGAACAGGACTACCGGAACCCCGAAGGCGGCTAAGTCCCGCAGCAGTTTTTCGGCTTCGGCGGTGGTCAATTCACCCCGGGGGATAGCCGCCGAAGAATTGTTGTAGCAATGCTTGCACAGCAGGTTGCAGTTGCGGGTTAGGGTGAGCACCACCACGGGTTTTCGCTCCGCGCCCGACTTCATTTCGGTTCCCGAGCCGTAGCGCAGCAGGTTGTGGCGGCTTTCGTCCCGGCACCAGAGGGTGGAAATGGAAATCATGTTAACTCCTTTTTAAAAAACTCCGCCACCGCCGCCACCAGGGCTTCCCCGGTGGCTTCTCTTGCAGTGATGGGGTTCTTGATACCTAGTTCGAGGGCGGTTTCCTTAGTTTTTTCGCCCAGGCAGAAAACCGCGGCTTTCTGGGGTATTTTCTGGGCGGCTAGAAAGTTCTTCACGGTCAGGGAACTGGTGAAGACCACCGCCTCGGCTTCTTTTAAGATGAAATACGGCTGGGGGGCGGCAATCCGGTAGAGCTTAAGTTTGGCAACTTTGGCTCCCCGGCTTTTAAGGAAATCTTCCAGGAGCGGGTCGGCTTCTTTGGCCCGGGGGAGGAGGAAACGTTGGTTCTTTAAATTTTCGTTTTTGAGCATTGCGACCAACCCCTCGGAGGAATACACCCCCGGCAGGCTGTCGGGTTTGATGCCGCGTTGAATTAAGGCCCGAGCGGTCTGGGGACCGATGGCGTAAACTTTTTTGCCGTAAAGCTCCCGGGCGTCGGAGCCGCTTTCCAGGAGATGGTTGAAAAACAAATCCACTCCGGTTTGACTGGTGAAGACCAGGCGGGTATAGGGTGTTAAAAAACCGGTGCGGGAAAACAGGGCGGCCTTGGGTAAAGGTATAATCTCAAGGGCGGGCAGTTCCAGGACTTCGGCTCCCAGGTCGCGCAGGGCCGAAGCGGTTTGGGCCATCTGTTCCCGGGGCCGGGTGAGGACGATGCGTTTTCCGAAGAGGGGGCGTTTTTCCGCCCAGGATAAACCCCGGCGGCAGTTCACCACTTCCCCGATCAGGAAGATGGCAGGCGAGCTTAAACCTCCGGTTTTGACTTTTTCCACGATATTGCCCAAAGTTCCGGTTACCACTCGCTGCAAGGCGGTGGTGGCGTTCTCGATCACCGCGGCGGGGGTGGCTTTAGTAAACCCGTTTTGCAGCATCCGCCCGATTAAATAAGCCATGTTTTCCATCCCCATCAAATAAAGCACGGTATCGGCCCGGGGGGTGGTCAGGTCTTCCAGTTTCTTGCCCCGGGCGGGGTGGCCGGTAGCCACTGCAAACGAGCTGGAGCAGGCCCGGTGAGTGATGGGAAATTCGGCGTAGGCCGCCATTCCGTTGATGGAGCTGACGCCGGGGATGATTTCATATTCGATGCCGTGTTTTTTCAAGGCCTCGGCTTCTTCGGAGCTGCGGGCGAAGATCATCGGGTCGCCCCCTTTGAGCCGGAGCACATTTCCGTATTTTTTGGCCGAAGCCACCAGCCTCCGGTTGATCTTGCTCTGGGTCAGCCCGTCTTCTCCGGGTCTTTTGCCTACGTCGACCAGACGGCAGCCGGGTTTCACCAGGCTCAGCAGCGAAGGGTTGACGATCCGGTCGTATAAAACCGCGTCGGCGGTTTCCAGCGCTTCCTTCAGGCGCAGGGTGATCAAGCGGGGGTCGCCGGGGCCGGCGCCTCCCAAATAAACTTTACCCGGCATTGTTCCACAACTCCTCGATTTGTTTTTTGAGTTTCAGATAGTTTTTAGCTCTCAGGTTTTCCAGCAATTGCAGCTGGTGGACTTGCTTCCAGAACGCCCGTTTTTGCTCGGGAGTGAGTTTCAGGTATTGGGGGTTCTTTCTCAAATTTCCCAGGAAGGTTAAGATCTTGACGGTTTGGGGCCCCAGCTCCCGGGAAAATTCTTTTCTCAGCCAGGCGGAAAAACCGGGGGCCTGGCCCGAACTGGAAATCGCCAGTTGCAAGTCGCCCTTTTCCAGCAGGGCGGGAACGATGAAAGAAGAGAGTTCCGGCACGTCCACCACGTTGACCGGGATTTTCAATTCCCGGGCCTTATCGGCTACCCGCCGGTTGATGCCGGGGTCGCTGGTGGCGGCGATGACCAGGGCGTATTCGCAGGTTAAGTCCCGGGGATCAAAGTCTTTTTTAAGACAAGTGACCCCGGGCAGGTTCGCCAGGGTTTTTAAGATTCTAGGAGCCGAGAGGGTGATTTGAGCCCCGGCCTTGAGCAGGGTTTCGGCCTTGCGCAGGGCCACTTTGCCCCCACCCGCCAGGAAAACTTTTTTCTCCTTTAAATCTAGGAAGATGGGATAATATCTCATATTTTCCTCATCTTCTCCCATTGGGGTTTGACGCTTTCTCCCAGTTCCCGGCCCAGGATTATGGCCGGTTTTTTGGGGAGCGGCCGGGTTTCTTTCAAGTAATTTTCCCCACAGGAGTCCGCCAGGAAAAAGTGTACTTCCACGCCTTGCCGGGTGTATTCGGCCCAGACCCCGGCGGGGGACTGGCAGTCCACCTCCAGGTAAGCCAGGAAGCTTCTTTCCAGCTCGGAAAGGTAGTGTTGAGCCGAATCGTCGATAGCCGCGAGCAGGGCCAGGATTTCGGCTTCGGAGTCCCGGGTTTCCGCCGCCATCACTCCCTGCCCGGCGGCCGGGATGATTACCCGGGGAGGGAAGACTTCCGTGATATGCTGACTCAGTCCCAGGCGGTTCAAACCGGCCTGAGCCAGGATCAGGGCGTTGAAAGCTCCGCTTTCCAGCTTTTTTAGCCGGGTGTCCACGTTGCCCCGGATCTCGATAAATTCCAGATCTTCCCGCAGCAGTTTAAGCTGCAAGCGGCGCCGGGGGCTGGAGCTGGCGATTACCGCATGGGGAGGCAGACCGGCGAGCTTTTTCTCTTGCCGGCTGACCAGCGCGTCAGAGGGCGAACCCTGATGGGTTAAATAAGCTCCCAGCTTTAAGCCTTGGGGGAGCAAGGCGGGCAGATCTTTTAGGGAATGCACCGCCAGATCGATTTCCCCGGAGAAAAGCGCGTCCTCCAGGGCTTTCACGAAAGCGTTCTTGTTGACCAGAAGGGAAATCGGGGTTTCGGCCTTGAGATCGGCTTCGGTCTTGATGATTTTAATTTCCGGCTTTAGATCGGGGAATTTTTCCCCCAGCTTTTCGCGCACGATAGCGGCCTGGCTTAAAGCCAGACGGCTGCCCCGGGTTCCGATGACTAATTGCTGGTTTTTCATTTTAAGTAATGCTTGCTATACCAGTTTTGAAATTCTGCCAGTTCCTGAGCGATCAGGTTTTCCACTTCCTGGATCTGGCCCCGGCGGTTTTTCAGTTCCGAAGCGGCCAGCTCCTTTAACCCTTCGATGGTGCAGAGGGGAATCGCTTCTGCAACTGCGGGCTCCACCCCCTGGGGAAAGGCGAGGTCGATGATGAAGCTGGTCCGGGGGGAAAGGGGCAGTTTGTCCGCTACAAAGACCGGGGTCTTAGGGGAAACGGTGGAAATCACCAGCTCGGCTTTTTCCAGGATAGCATAGCGCTCCCGGTAAGGCAGGTATTCTCCCCGGCAGAGGGAGGCCAGTTCCCGGCCCTTTTCCGGGTCGCGGTTGACGATGAGGGGCGGTTTTCCGCTCCATTGCAGCAATTTTTTGGCGGTCAGATAACCCATGGTTCCCGCTCCCACTACCGCGGTTTGGGGTTTGGCCCGGCCCTTGAACAAGCCGTCCGCCAGATCCACCGCCAGGGAGCCCACGGAAACTTTGCCCCGGGAAATCCCGGTTTGGCTTCGGGCTTGCTTGCCCACGGCCATGGCTTTCTGAAACAAGCGGTGGAGCATTTTCCCCGCGGTTTGGGCTTGGGCTCGATAGGCTTCTCGCACCTGGCCCAGGATCTGGTCTTCCCCGATCACCAGGGATTCGATGCCGGCCGCCACCCGAAACAGGTGCTCGGCTACGGCCTTGCCCCTTAACACTTTGACCATATTCCTCAGGCTTTTTTCCGGGATTTGATGGTAAAGGCCCAGAAAATTCAACATCAGCTCGGCCCTGGCTTCCAGGTCGGCTCCCGCGGCGTAAATCTCGATCCGGTTGCAGGTGGAAAGAATCAGGCATTCCTCCAGTTCCGCGCGCTCCAGGATCATTGCCGCCATTTGGGGGATTTTTTCCTGTTCCAAAGCCAGCCGTCCCCGCATCTTTTCCGAAGAAAGCTTGAAATCGGTGCCCGCCAGCAGAAGCTCGGGGACTTCGGCTTTTTGCGGGACGGCGGGTTTAGCCTTAAGAGTTTTTAATTCTGTCATTTCAACTTTTTATTATAAGACAAAATTACCCGAAAAACAATTTATTCCCAAGGGAATTTCGGCTTCGCCGATCCGGATGCCCGAGATAAGCGGTTTATGGTCGTCTTGTTTTATTTCTCCGCTTAAAGTATATTTTTAATAGTAAGGCGGGAAGGGGTGAAACTCAGGATGAAAAAACGCGGGTTTACCATGGTGGAGTTAATGATTGTAATCGCCATCATCAGCGTTTTAGCCACCATCATTATTCCCAAGATGACCGGGGCCAAGGCAAAGACCGGTCTGGAGGCATGCAAAAGCAATATTAGAAGCATTTCCATCGCTATGGAGATGTATAGCGCAGAGAATAACGGCTGCTATACTCCTACCCAAACGCCGGATACTTATTATGTTAGTACTCAGGGTTATCCATTGGGTACTTATTACTCTTATTTGCTTTCCGGCTATTTGAAAGGGGTAATCACCTGTCCCGGTACCGGAAATACTTATTGTATAGACAGTCATATGGGCTCCGCATATAACGGCGTACCTATCAACGCAATAGCAATCTGGTGCGACAGTTACCCATCTCGAGGAGGAAAATATCATATAGGATGTTCCGAATGCTGTCCGATTTTTTGGATCGGCGGAAAGATAATTGAAAAATATTAAATTCAAGGGGTAATTAATGCTCCGTGATAAGTTTATACATGAACAACAATAACGGCGCGGTTCCTGCCCCCATAACCGCGGTTCCGGAATTTTTCAAATCGCTAGGAATATTTAAGCTCTCGTTTTAGCAGCCGCCCCCGGCCGGGTTCTCCGTGGCATTCCCCGTCCACGCAGACCACTTCTCCGCGGGAAAGGGTCATCCAGGGCGCGCCTTTAACTTCCAGGCCCTGAAAAGGCGAATAATCCGCCTTGCCGAGCAGGTTTTCGGGGCAGAGGGTTAGGGTTTTATTCGGGTCGAAAATCACCAGGTCGGCGTCCGAACCCTCCCGGATGGTGCCCTTCCGGGGATAAAGCCCAAAAATCACCGCGGGCTGAAAGGAAGTCAGGGCGGCAATGTGGCGTAGCAGGAGCTTATTTTTTCTCACCCCTTCGGAATAGAGCAGCATCAGGGTGGTTTCCACCCCCGGCAGGCCGTTGGGGATTTTGCGGAAATCATCCCGGTGGGCGGCTTTTTCAGCCCTGGTAAAAGGGCAATGGTCGGTAGCGATTACCTGGACGGCGTTTTCCACCAGGGCGTACCAGAGCTGGCGGGAATCTTCACGGCTTCTTAAAGGGGGGGTGAGGACATACAGGTAGCCGTCTTCCTGGTTATATTTTTCTTCGTTAAGCAGCAGGTAGTTGGGAGTGGTTTCGGCCATCACGTACTGCCGTTTTTTCTTGGCCTGGAGGATTTTTTCCAGCCCGGTCAGAGTGGAAACATGAAAAAAGTAAATTTTGGCTTCGGTATCTGCTCCCAATTTGAGGGCTTGCTCGATGCCCGCAGCCTCGGTAAAGCCGGGGCGGCTTTCGGGATGGTAGCGGAAATTCAATTTCCCTTCGGCGGCCAGTTCGGCGGTCTTTTCCTCGATAGCCGGGAAATCTTCGGCATGGAAGCCGGTAATGGCGTTAACCCGGGTCGAAAGTTCCAGCAGGGCGGTTATTTCCTCTGGTTCTAGCATCAAATCCCGGTAAGCCAGGTAAACCTTGTAGCTGCAGAATCCTTCTCCGGCCAGCCGGGTCAAGGTTTCCACGGTGTCGCTTTTCATATCCGTAGGAGCCAGGTGAAAGGCGTAATCGATGTGAGCCTGGTCCCGGGCTTCGGCCAGCCTGAGCGAAACCGCTTCGGTGAGAGCCTGTCCCCTTGATTGATGGACGAAGTCGATGAAAGTGGTCACCCCGCCCCGGGCGGCGGCCAGGCTGCCCGAAGCGAAGCTGTCCGCCGAGGTATAGCCGCTTGCGGTGGGGAGTTGAAAATGGGTATGCGCGTCGATCAGTCCGGGAAAAATATACTTGCCGGCGGCGTCGATGACTTTTTCCGCGTGTTCTTCCATGCGGTGGCCGATCTTGACGATCTTTTCCCCCGCGATGCCGATCGAAGCTTTATATTCTCCGGTAGCCGAAACCACGATCCCGTTCTTAATGATCAAATCCATACTGGGATTCCTTTCTTAGAACAAATCGGCGATATCTAATTCCTGCATTTTTTGGGGCTGGGGAAAACCGAATTCATCCCAGCCTCTCAAGTGATAGTAGTCACCCAGCAAAGTTTCCAGATTGGGCCCGGGCCTTTCTGCAACCCCGGGGTTTAAAATTCGCTCAGGCAGTTTATCGTCTTTGCGGCTGATGCCCTGAGCGTTGTTATAAGCCCTTTTTAAGGTATACAGCCTTTCCCCGATTTTCATTAAATCGTTCTCGCTCATATCCCAGCCCAGGGCCGGGTTAAGCCAGCCGAGGATTTCGTTAGCGGCAAAATGTCCCTGCAGCAAGATTTTGCATAAACCCAGGGCGTTGAAGATTTCGCCCAGATTCTGCATTTTAACGCACAGCTCGGCTTTCCCGGTATCGCAAAAGCGGCTGGCTTCCCCTCTGAATTTTACCAGACTGCCGGGCAAGATTCCTGCTTCTATCAAGTAGGTCATGCCTTCCAAATCGCAAGCTCCCCGGTTGGCGGTGGCGTAACTGAGGGCCATGCTGTGAAAAGCCCGGGGGTCGAGGCAGGATAATTCCAGCCCTTTTACTTCAGGGGCGCTTACCTCCGGCTCCAGCTCCCAAAACTTGGCCGCATAGCGGCTGCCCTGGCCCAGAACTTCTCCCACCCCGTAGCGCAGGGTTATTTGCTCGATCAAGTCCAAAATATCCCCGACATTTCCCCAGCGCAGGGGCCTCCCGCATTCCGACTCGCTGAGCATCCCTTTCTGATATGCCTCCATGGCCAGGGCGATTACCGCCGAAGTGCTGACCGGGTCTAAACCGTAGCGGTTGCATAAATCGTTGGCCGCGATAATCCCTTTAAGCTCGAAATTGCCGCAGTTGGGCCCGAACCCGGCCAGCGCCTGGTATTCGGGAGTGCGGGCGGTCATCCCCGCGTCTTCTCCCCAGGGGAGGCGCAGCATTTTGCCGCAGCCGATGGGACAGGCGAAGCAAAAATAATCCCGCAGGTAATATTTATTCTCCAGCTCCCGGCGGCATTTCTGCCCGAAGCCTTCCAGATTTTCTCTGATCTGCCAGTTTTGTTCGGGCAGTCCGCCCAGTTTTTCCGCCTCGGAGAGCAGCCCGACATTTGAGCTGCGGGAAAGCCCCCGGCAGCACTCTCTTAGCTTTCGGCTGTCTTGCCGGGCTTGTTCCAGCAGTTTCTCCCGGTTATAAATTCCGGGAATTTTGGAGCCTTTTACCAGGACGGCTTTTAGAAATTTGCTGCCCATTACCGCTCCCAGGCCGCAGCGGGAAAAAGCCCGGGCCGATCTCCCCTCCACCATCACCGAAGCCAAGGGAACCCGGTGTTCCCCCGCGGGGCCGATGCAGGCCGTGCGGTATTCTCTTCCGTGCCTGCTCCACAGAGCCTCGGCGGTGCGGTAGGTGTCCAGCCCCCACAAGTTTTCCGCCGGGAGGATTTCGGCTTTGCCGTCTTCAATTTGCAAGTACACCGGCTCGGAGGATTCCCCGGTAATAACGATCCCGTCCAGCCCGGCGGCTTTCAGGTCGCGGCCCCAGAATCCTCCGGCGGTGGATTCCGCGTAAATTGAAGTCAAGGGAGAGCGGGAAACCAGGGAAGCTTTGCAGGCGGTGGGCACCGGCAGTCCGGTCAAGAGGCCGGCCATAAAAATCAAGGGATGTTCCGGGGAATAGCGGTTGAAACGGGGGAAATCCCTCAAGAGCAGGTAGGCTCCCAGGCCGCTTCCTCCCAGAAATTTGGAGTATACGGAGGAAGGAAGCTCTTGAGTGAGGGTTTCTTTATTGCTTAAATTTACTCTGAGGATCTTTCCCCAAGCTCCGTAATTCATCGGTTTTGCGCTTTCAGCATAGAACCTGCTCCCGGATTTTCTCCGCCCATGAAGACCCGGATTTTGCCGATCCCCTGGTTTTCCAGGCGGGAAACCTGCATTTGGGAAAGCCCCAGTTTGCCCCCGGTTTCCTGCTGGGAAAACCCCTGGTAATAGCGCAGGTAAAGCACGGTTTTTTCTTTGCGGGAAAGGACGGTGAAGGCTTTTTGCAGGGTTAAAAAATCTTCTATTCTCTGGAAGCGCAAATCGGTGGCTCCCGGTATGCCCCAAATCATTCCCCGCTCTGCAAATTCCTGGGGGCAGCGGTCGCTGAGCGAGAGGGGAATATAGCTGGGCAGGCAGTTCTGGGCTTCCAGGATCTGGATTTCCGGAAACCCCAGCCAGGCGCTCAGTTCGCAAGTTGCGGGCACCCGGGCGTGAAGCCGGTAAAAATGCTGGGCTGCATCCTGGATCATCCGGTTTAATTCCCGGATCCGGCGGGGAATCCGAATTGATAAAAGTTTATCCCGGAAATATTTCTTGATTTCCCCCAAAATGCTGGGAATGACAAAACTGGTAAAATCCACTCCCTTATTGGGATCAAAGCGGTCGATCGCGGTCAGCAGGGCCAGCCAGGCCACCTGGATCAAATCTTCCGCCATCACTCCGCGTCCGGCGTAACGCCTGGCCAAGTAGGGCACCATTTGCAAATATTTTAAGACGATGGCTTCCCGGATTTGCCGGTCGCGCTTTTGCCCGTAAGCCTTAAAAAAATCTGCGATCTCGTCCTTGGGCGGGACGACCATGAAAATTCCCCCTTTATCCTTAGCTTAATAAAAATCCCGCACGGGCGGGATTTTTTACAATGACTAGACTGAATTGATTGCTTGCCTGATAATTCCGGGGTTCAAGCCCCGGTTTCTTCGCTCGGGGTCTGGAGAGGCTGCCCGCTTTTCAAGGCTTTCACCGCTTCCTCTTCGGTTTTGTAAATCGGAAAAATCTTTACCAGCCCAGTGATGTTGAAGATTTTCCGGATATGGGGGTTGGTGCAGATCAGACTGATGCTTCCCTCGTGCTCGTGCACCCGTTTCAAAGCCCCGATCAGCACTCCCAAGCCGGTGGAATCGATGTAGCGCACTTGTTCCAGGTTGATGATAATATTGTAGTTTCCGCGCTGGATGAAATCCGATACCGCTTCCTTTACCCAGGAAGAGGTATAGACATCGATTTCACCCTGAACTTCAATCAAGCTGATATTTTCTTCAATTTGCCTGGTGTCAACTCTGATATCCAAAGCCGCCTCCCTTAAGTTTATTTGCCCTTATTCCGCTTGAGCGGTAATGGATTCTTCCATTTGGGCTATTTCTTCCATTTTCTGGCAGGTAGCGTCCTTTACCCGCTGGGAAGTTTCGTTCAGGATTTCCTTAACTTTTTCCACCAGTTCTTCGGCGTCTTCTTTCAGTTCCTGGGAAATTTCCTTGGCTTTCTCTCCCAGCATCATTCCGTGTTGTCTGAGTTTCTCCCGGGCTTCTTCGCCGGTGTGGGGGGTGAAAAGCACCGCCAGGGTTGCGCCGGCCAGCGCTCCCACGAATAACCCGAATATGAATTCGCCTCCGCTTCCTCTTCTGTCGTCCATTAGGCCACCTCCTAGTTTAATAATGAGTATTTCTCTTAACTTTCCTTCTTTCCTCCTGGATATTTTTCCGGCCACCATTTTTTCAACGCTTCATGGAAGCGGTTTTCGTATCCCTGCTGGGTGGGCTGATAAAATATTTGGCTTAGCAGGTTGTCGGGCAGGTAAGACTGCACCACGAAATGACCGGAAAAATCATGGGGATAAAGAAAACCATCGCCGTAGCCCAGCTCCTTGGCTCCCTTGAAGGATGGGTTCCTCAAATGGAGGGGAACCGGCAGATTGGGCTTGTTCCTCACCGCTTCCTGGGCCTTGCTGATGGCCAAGTAAGCGGCGTTGCTCTTGGGGGAGCAGGCCACATGAATCACCGCCTGGGATAAAATAATGCGCGACTCGGGCCAGCCCACCGTTTCCACCGCCTGGGAGGCGGCTACCGCGGTCATCAAAGCCAGGGGGTCGGCGCAGCCCACTTCTTCGCTGGCGGCGATGATCAGCCGCCGGGCGATAAACCGTGGGTCTTCTCCGGCTTCGATCATCCGGGCCAGCCAGTAAAGCGCGCCGTTGGGATCTCCGCCCCGGATGCTCTTGATAAACGCCGAAATGGTATCGTAATGCTCCGAGCCGGTTTTGTCATACTTGCGGGCCCGGCGCTGCACCGCATCCAGAATCACATCCAGGGTGATAGTCCTTTGCCCCTCGATATCCTTGGCGAATACTGAGCCCAGCTCCAGGGCGTTCAGCACGAAACGGCCGTCCCCCCCGGAAGCGTCAACCAGGAAATCCCGGGCTTCGGGAGTCAAGATCAATTTTTCCCTGCCCAGCCCCCGCTCTTCGTCGCTCATTACCCGGTCGATCATTTCCCTTACTTCTTCGGCTTCCAAAGAGCGGAAATTGTAAAACCGCAGCCGGGAAGCCAGCGAGCTGATCACCGCGTAATAAGGGTTCTCGATGGTGGCCCCGATCAGGATGATCGAGCCGTTCTCCACGAAAGGCAGAAAAGCGTCCTGCTGGGCCTTGTTGAAGCGGTGAATCTCGTCCACGAACAGGATGGTGGAGGTATTATAAAGCTCCTGGCGCTCTCGGGCCTCGGCGATGATCTTGCGCACTTCGGGCACTCCCGAAGTAACCGCGGAAAACTCCACGAAATCGGCCTTGCTGTGCTGGGCCAGGAGTCTGGCCAGGGTGGTTTTGCCGCACCCCGGAGGCCCCCACATAATAAAGGAAAACAGTTGATCCTGCTCGATCGCCCGGTACAGCAGGGAACCGGGCTGCAAGATATGCTTCTGCCCCAGAAATTCCGAAAGCTTCCGGGGACGGAAGCGCTCGGAAAGCGGCAGGTTCTTGCCGTGAGCCGAGCTGAACAGGTCGTCGGGCTTTTTCAATCCTTTCCCCCCTTATATGTCCTTGGTGAAAGAAAGGGCTTCCTTAGTGATGGCGTAAAGAAATTCGCGGTTGTTCTTGCTCTTCTTGAGCCGGTCGATCACCACTTCAGTGGCTTCTTCCGGGCCCAGCATGTCCAGAGCGCGCCGCAGCAGCCAGATTTTGCGCAGCTCGTCCTCGGCGATCAAAAGTTCCTCGTGGCGGGTGCCGGACTTCTTGATGTTGATGGTGGGGAAGATTCTTCTTTCCAGCAGCTTGCGGTTCAAATCCAGCTCCATATTGCCGGTGCCTTTGAATTCCTCGAAAATCACTTCGTCCATCTTGCTGCCGGTATCGACCAGCACGGTAGCCACGATGGTGAGGCTGCCGCCGTTTTCGATGTTGCGGGCGGCTCCGAAAAATCTCTTGGGCATTCTCAGGGCCTGGGTGTCCAGACCTCCCGAAAGGGTGCGGCCGGTGGAGGGTGCGGCCAGATTGCTGGCCCGGCCCAGACGGGTGAGGCTGTCCAGCAGGATGACCACGTCTTTGCCCATTTCCACCATGCGCTTGGCTCTTTCCAGCACCATCTCGGTAACCCGGATGTGCTGCTCGGGGGCTTCGTCGAAAGTGGAGGAAACCACTTCTCCCTGGATGGAACGCTCCATATCGGTGACTTCTTCCGGTCTTTCATCCACCAGCAGGGCGATGATGTGCACTTCGGGATGGTTGACCGCCATTCCCTTGGCGATTTTCTTCAATAAAACGGTTTTCCCGGCCTTGGGCGGGGAAACGATCAAGCCTCTCTGGCCTTTGCCGATGGGGGCGAACAGGTTGATCATCCTCCCGGAAATTTCCTCGGCTGAGATCTCCATGCTCAACTGGTCGTTGGGGAAGATCGGGGTAAGCTGCTCGAAGCGGGGGCGGCGGCGCAGGTTTTCCGGGTTTTCGTGGTTGACGTTGATGACTTTAACCAGGCCGTAATATTTTTCCCCGTTCTTGGGCGGGCGGACTTGTCCCTTGACCAGGTCGCCGATTCTCATATCGATGCGCTTGATCTGGCTCATCGAAACATAAATGTCCCCGCTGCGGGGCAGGTAAGAAGGGCCTCTTAAAAATCCGTAGCCTTCGGGCAGAATTTCCAGCACCCCGGTGGTTACGATCAAGCCCTGTTTTTCCAGGTCATGCTCGATCAGTTTCTGGATCAATTCGTCTTTCTTGATGGTGTTGGGCACGCTGATTTCGGCTTCCTTGACCATTTTCAGCAAAGCCGGGCGGGATAGTTGTTCGAGTTCTTGGCTTTCCATTATTCACCTCTTGATTTATTTATGCTTTGGCGGCTGCTACTACTTTTTCCCAGTCGCTGTTGAATTTGGCGATTCCCGATTCAGTTAATGGGTGCTTGAACATCTGGCCCAGCACTCCAAAGGGGATGGTGGAGATGTGCGAGCCCGCTTGGGCGGCCTCAGTCACATGGAGGGGATTGCGGATGCTGGCGGCGATTACCTGGGTATCATAGCCGTAATATTCAAAAATCGGCACGATGTCCTTGATCAAGTCCATTCCGGCGCCTCCGATGTCGTCGATCCGGCCCACGAAGGGGCTGACGTAAGTGGCTCCCACATTGGCGGCCAGCAGGGCCTGGTTGACCGAAAAGACCAGGGTAACATTGGTCTTGATGCCCTGGGCGCTTAAAACCTTGGCGGCTTTCAGGCCTTCCTGGTTCATGGGAATTTTCACTACCACATTCGGGGCGATTTTAGCCAGCCGTCCGGCGTCCTCGATCATTTCCGGGGCGGTCTGGTAAACGGTTTCCACGCTGACTGGGCCGTTGACTTCGGCGCAGATGGCGGCGATGGTTTCTTCGAATCCCTGGCCGCACTGGGCGATCAGGCTGGGGTTGGTGGTGACTCCGCTGATTACTCCCCAGGAGTTGGCTTCCTTGATTTCATTGATTTTGGCGGTGTCGATGAAAAGTTTCATATCTTTACTCCCTTGCTTAAATTTTTTCCGGTATTACTTCGAACCTCAGCCCCGAGTTTTCCGCCTGGGCCTTTAAAGGAGCCAGCTGCGCAGATTTGAGATTTTCCAGGGTTACCCAGTAACCAGGGGTGGCAACCCGGCGGGTTTCCCGTTCCACGCTGAACTTTTCCCCGGTTTCCCCGGCGATTTTTCGGCAGAAATCCTGGGCCGCCTCACGGCCGGCAAAGGCTTCCCCGGCCTGCATCCTCAGCAGGTTATCTCCCGAGGGCAGGCTCTGGGCCTGGTATCCCAACTCTTTAAGCCGGTTAAAGGTGCGGTTGAAAGTTTTGATTTCCGGGAAATCCTTTACTGCGATATACCCGCCTTCCAGCCCTTCGGGCTTTACCCCTTCAAGCACCCGGCAGCGAAAAGCGTTGCCCCGGTACAGATCCAGAATCTTGCCCGCCCGGTCTTGGGTTTCGGCCCAGATTCTCAGGGTATAAAAACCGCTCGAAGCCGCAGCTGAATGCTGGATTTCCTGCTTGACTCCGGCGATTAAAACCAGTACCGCCAGCAATGCAAAGCTAACCAGGATAATAAGGGTTTTGCGAATTAGAAACAAGACGGACACGAATAATACATACTGACAATTCTTACCTGATTTTACTTAAAACCCCACCGCCTGTCAAGGGCGAGCGATAGCCCGCTTTTACCTGTCCTCCCCTGCGGGGACAGGCCTATGGGGAAGACGCGTCCTGCCCAGCGCGGAAGAGGTTAAACCAGCGTATACTAAGGGAATTTAAGGGAAAAATTCAAAAATCAAGAACTGAGGTTATGGGTTAATATCGTTGCCAAAAATTTCTTGGCTTTGTTTTTTGTAATTTAGATATCTTTCCCTTTGGGAGAGTGTACATAAATAATTTATTTTTCCAATAAGATGTTCTTTATAGTGAATTCTTTTTTCATTAATTTTTTCGCGATGACTTTCTAAACCGAATTTGTTAATAAAATAAAGCTCTTGACGTATTTTTCGCTCATATTCTCGTTTTACGCTTAATTTTTCATTAATTACAATTCCGGTTAATGATTGTCTTTGATTTTTGTGCCGTATAGCAGTCTTAGTAATATTAATTTTATAACCTCTCTTATATAGTCTTCGCTTGACCTTGTTAAGAATTATCAATTTTAGTCTTGAATCAATTTCGCCTGAGAAACATAGATCATCGGCGTATCGTGAATATTTCAAATTATGTTTTTTAGCTAGATGGAATAATTCTTTGTCTATATCAAAAAAAATTAAATTTGAAATGTATGGGCTGGTAGGAGCCCCTTGAGGTAAAGAATTATTAAGGGTGCATAGTTTGGCGAGATAAAAACTGACTTTCTTTGTGTAGCCTAGCTTATAAAATAAATAAAATACTGTTTTATAGGTAATTGATGGGAAGAAATCTTTAATGTCAATTTTTAAGATTTCGGAAGATCCTAAATGTAGTTTTGCGTTATCAATTATGTTTTTCCCTGGTTTATAGGAGAAAACGGCAAAATGACATCGTTTCTTGGATAAAATATTTAGATGTATCCATTCTTGGACTAATTTAAGTGATGGATATGGAGCTGAAATAAGCCTTTTATTACCATTTCTTTTTTCTATTTCAAAATTTCTATAAAATTTATTAGTTTCGTAGATCATACCATTTAAAACAGTTTTTTTTATGCCTGTTAATAAGGATAAATGGTATAAATCAAAAATAACTGGTAATTTCTTTGTAATAAGGCTTTTTGCATAAAGAATTGTATCTTCTATGCAAAGCTCATTAATAATTTTCTCTTTTTTCATCTCAATATAATTTTAGAAGTGCAGAGCTACTTTTCATTGTATCCGAGCCTAAACTTTTATTATGTTTAGGCTACTAACAAGCCATAAATTGACTTGTTAGTAATAGCATTTAACTTAAACTACAGCAATCAGCTTATAACAAGTCAATTTATGGCTTGTTAGTATCATCATTGTGAACGAGAGAGAACAATGATGATCGCAGCTTATAGCAAAAATTCTCCCGCTAGGCGACTCGCCTAACAATCAAGTAATAATACTTGGGCCTAGCTCTGCACTCCCGTTTTTCTATCATTTATAAAATTTGTCGGGATATACACTTCTCCTTCTTTTTTATATTGAAATGATTCAGGAACCTCTTTCCATTCTTTAGGTAATGTTCCAATAAAATTTTTTATTATTTGTTTTATTTCTTCCTCTTTTCCAAGTGATAATACAATTTCATCCTTATCATTTAGATATAAATAATTATTAGTAATTAAAATTTCTAATGATTCCATTATTATAGAAACTTCAATTCGTTTTTCTTGAATAATTTTATATGGATCAATTTTGCCATTTGTTAATGCATATTCCAATAAAAATTTGTCTATAAATGTAAATTTTAAAGGATTCTCATTATTCATTATAGTGTTTAATCGCATATTCTTGGGAATATTCTTGGGAAGGTATTATCTCCATTTTTTTGCCAAAAAATTCCGAAAGTATTATTCGGAGTATTTATCCCAGAATATAATGATTCACTCCTCCCCCAACCTAAACATAAATCTGTATCTAAATAATTACTTTTCGATATTTGTTCTAAATCTTGTTTATAGCTATTTTTTGTGTAATTATCTATGTCTGAGGAATCCGATATCCCTTTTGTAAGCATTATATCATAGATTATTTTTTTTGGTGAAATTTCTCTATTTATTCTTTCATATGCCTCTTTCATAATTATTTCTGTGATAATAAATAAATTATTTTTATCAATTTGATGAGAATTAACTAATTCCTCAAAAATTTTCAATGTTGTTGTGCCCGTACCAATAAAATCATCGAGAAATACAATAACATCATATGGCTTACTCAAAGATATGTATTTGATTAATTCTTTTATTGAAAGGCAAACTTTGCAATCGATATTATATTTTCTTTGCATGTGGTATTTTATTTTACATAATAATCCATGATGCGACTTTACTTTAGCTGAATTGTCATTAATACCAGTAAAAATTATTTTAGGATTTTCAAGAGGTTTAATTATATTTATAAAATTGGGGAATAGCGAAAAAAACGAAGATTCTGCCTCATCATATGTTTGATATAAAAATTTTTTCAATAAGTAGGAAATTACTTTTAGTTCTTTATTTTGAAGTTTATTATAAAATAAGTCTTTAAGTATGTTTTTTTTCTCGTTGTACCATTTTTCCTTACAAAGTTTAAATATTTCCATTCCAATAGAGATGTCATATAAACATTTATCCGAATCCATAGTATGTGTTATTCTTCGTCTTTTTTTATCTACCTTCACTTATGGAAAGCACAAGACCCCTCTTCGTGGCCCTTGGTGGCTTTATAGTAACCCCCGCAAAAACTCCCCGGTATAAGACCCCTTACACTTCGCCACTTCCTCGGGGCTGCCCGAGGCTACCAGATACCCGCCTTTTTCCCCGCCTTCCGGGCCCAGGTCAATCAGGTAATCGGCCGACTTGATGATGTCCGGGTTATGCTCGATCACCAGCACGGTGTTGCCCGCGTCCACCAGCCGCTGGATCACGCCCAGCAGTTTACGCACGTCGTCGAAATGCAGGCCCGTGGTGGGTTCGTCCAGCAGGTAAAGGGTGCGGCCCGTGGAGCGGCGCGAGAGCTCTTCGGAAAGTTTCACCCTCTGGGCTTCCCCGCCCGACAAGGTGGTAGCGGGCTGGCCCAGCTTGATATAGCCCAGGCCCACTTCCTGCAGCACTTTCAGTTTGCCGATGATCTTGGGGTGATGGGCGAAAAACTCCACCCCTTCATCCACCGTCATTGCCAGAATTTCATAGATGTTCTTGCCCCGGTAAAACACGCCCAGGGTTTCCCGGTTGTATCGCTTGCCCTTGCACTCTTCGCAGGGGACATAGACATCGGGCAAAAAGTGCATCTCGATTTTGAGGATGCCCGCCCCCTGGCAGGCCTCGCACCTGCCCCCCTTAACATTGAAGCTGAAGCGGCCGGGCTTGTAGCCGCGCTTCTTGGCTTCCACGGTGAGGGCGTAAAGCTGGCGGATGGGGTCGAACACCCCGGTATAAGTGGCCGGGTTGGAGCGGGGAGTCCGCCCGATGGGGGACTGGTCGATAATGATCACCTTGTCGATATGCTCCAGCCCTTCCACCCCCTGGTGTTTGCCGGGCAGCTCGCGGGACTTGTAAAAGTGAGCCGCCAGGGATTTATAGAGGATCTCTTCCAAAAGGGTGCTTTTGCCCGAGCCGGAAACCCCGGTGATCACCACCAGGAGGCCCAGGGGGATTTTGACGTCGATTTTTTTTAGGTTGTTTTCGGCGGCTTTTTTGATCAGCAGGAATTTATCCCCGGCCTTTCTGCGATTTTTAGGAACTTCCACCCCCAGCTCTCCGGAGAAATATTTCCCGGTGAGGGATTCCGGGGCGGCCATGATTTCCTCGAGCGTGCCCGCGGCCACCACTTCCCCGCCTTTTACCCCGGCTCCGGGGCCGATGTCCACGATATAGTCCGAAGCTTCGATCACTTCCCGGTCGTGCTCCACCACTACCACGGTGTTGCCCAGGTTCTTCAGGGAAATCAGGGTCTTTATCAGCCGCAGGTTGTCCCGCTGGTGGAGGCCGATGGTGGGCTCGTCCAGGATGTAGAGCACCCCCACCAGGCCCGAACCGATTTGAGTGGCCAGGCGGATCCTTTGGGCTTCTCCCCCGGCCAGGGTGGAGGCCCGGCGGTCGAGGGTGAGGTATTCCAGCCCCACTTCGAGCAGGAAGCTCAGCCTGGCTCGGACCTCTTTAAAAATCTGGCGGGCGATGGCTTCTTCCTTCTGGGTGAGCTTGAGGCCGGCGAAAAACTCCATGGCCTCGGCGATGGAGAGGGCGCAAAGCTGGGCCAGGTTGTATTTCCCCAGCTTTACCGCCAGGGCTTCGGGTTTCAATCGCGCACCTCCGCAGGCCGGGCAGGGCAGGTTGCGCATGTATTTTTGAATTTCTTCTCTGACCATTTCGGACTCGGTAGAGAGGAACCTGCGTTCCATGAAAGGCAGCACCCCTTCGAAATCGCCTCGGCCGTAAAGCACGGCTTCCTTGATTTTTTTGGAGAGGTCTTTATAAGGGGTGTTCCAGTTCAGTTCGCGTCCCAGCTCGTCGCCCAGCTTGCCCCAAAACCAGGACTCCCAGGCCCGGTGGCGGAAATCGCGCACGGGCTTGCCGAAGGGGATCACCGCCCCCTCTGAGAGGGAAAGGGATTCGTCGGGGATGATCAGCTGCTGATCCACTTCCAGCTTGACCCCCATCCCGCTGCATTCCGGGCAGGCCCCGAAGGGGCTGTTGAAGGAGAACAAGCGGGGGGCGATTTCGGCGATGGAAAGGCCGCAGACCGGGCAGGAAAAGTTCTCCGAGAAGATCAGCTCTTCGTCGCGCTCGCTTAGATACACCGTGACCTGCCCCTCGCCCGAGAGGCCCAGGGCGGTTTCCAGCGATTCGGTCAGGCGTTTTTGGGCTTCGGGCTTGACGATGAGGCGGTCCACCACGGCTTCGATGGTGTGTTTGATATTTTTGTCGAGGGGGATTTCTTCGTTAAGCTCATAGAGCGAGCCGTCCACCCGCACGCGGGAGTAGCCCTTCTGGCGGATTTCGCCCAGTAATTTGTGATATTCCCCTTTGCGGCCCCGGATCAGCGGGGCCATGACCATCAGTTTCGTGCCTTCGGGAAACTTCATCAACTGGTCGGTCATCTGCTGGACGGTTTGGGGCTGGATGGGCCTGCCGCACTTGGGGCAGTGGGGCTTGCCGATGCGGGCGTAAAGCAGGCGCAGGTAGTCGTAAATTTCGGTCACCGTGCCCACGGTGGAGCGGGGGTTGTGGGAAGGGCCTTTCTGGTCGATGGAAATGGCCGGGGAAAGCCCCTCGATGTAGTCCACATCGGGCTTGTCCATCTCGCCCAGGAACTGCCGGGCGTAGGAGGAGAGGGACTCGACATAGCGTCTGCGGCCCTCGGCGTAGAGGGTGTCGAAGGCCAGGGAGGATTTGCCGGAGCCTGAAACCCCGGTGATGGTGATGAGTTTATTGCGGGGGAGTTTGAGAGAAAGGTTTTTGAGATTGTGCTCCCGGGCTCCCTTGATGACGATGTATTCTTCTTCCATATGATTCCTCTTTCGGCTTTGCCCCTGGTCTGTTCCCTCTAGTATAATAATGCAAATTTTCGGCTTTCACAAGCCGGAAAAGGAGGATTTTTACCTGAGAACTTGCCGGAAAAATAAAGAACCGGGAGAGGGTTCTCTTCCCGGTTCGAAATTAGCCGGTTTGTTTGGACTAGCCGAAACGCCGCTCGAAAGCCTCGGCGACTTTGAGGGCGCTGTATCCGGCCGTCACCGCCCCTACGCAGCCTGCCAGCATACCGGTGGCTTCGGCTCCCGAGCCGATCAAAGCAATGGTGCCCACTATCATGCCGCCCGCCAGGCCGCAGGTCATGGGCAGGGCCACCAGGATTATGGGGGCCGCCGCTTTCAAGATTTTCCGGGTCCGGCTCTGTTCCGGCCCCGAAACGCAAGCGACCAGGCCGGGGGTAAGATTTTTCAGATTTTTGATTTTGTCGAATAATTTATCGGAACCGACTGGCCCGGCCGGGACGTCTTTGATTTGAAGCCCTTCGGTTTTCAGGCTCGAGCCGGTTTTCTCCGAGCCGTGCTTCAGCCGTTTTATCCCGGCGCAAGCTTTATCCTTAACCGCATGCAGTTTAACGCTGATCTTCATAAACCCGCCTCCCTATTTTAAACTGTTTTCATTATAGGGCGAAAAATCTAACCCCGCAAGCGGGTATTTGTTAAATTTTTGTTAAATAAATGCGGGATTTAAAGAAAAACGGTCAGCCCTCTTCCCCGCTTTGCGATATTTCCTCTTTCAAGTTTTCGGGGGCGGGGGCGTAAAATTTTTGGGCGATAATGGTGGGCACTACGGCCGATAAGATCACCACCGTCACCAGCACGGAAAACTGGGCCTGGTCGATGTAGCCCGCCTGCAGGCCGTAAAGCGAGGAAATGGTGCCGAAAGTGAGGCCGGTGCTCATCAAGAGAGTGAGAAACATCCGGCTCCCGGCGGGGAAAGGTCGGCTGTTGGGAAGGCTCATTTTGGCTATGGGGTAAACCCCGAGGAACTTAGTCCCCAGCTTTAGCAGCAGAAAGACCAGGATCAGCTGCCAGTTGGCGAGCAGGGCCTGGAACTGGATGTTCATGCCCCCTTTTAAGAAAAAGCAAGGGGTGATGAGGGCGAAGGCTACGGTGCGGAGTTTTTTCACTCCCCCCCGGTTAAGAGCGAAAAAGTCCGAGAGCAAAAGCCCCAGCACGAAAATCGGCAGGATGGCGTGGCTTTTCCCCATTTCTCCCAGGAACATGGCCAGCAGGAAAAGGAAAAACAAAAGCTTGATTTCGGGCTCGATCACCCGGTCCTGGTAACGCCGGAAAAAAGCCGCGATCAGCTTGGGGGCGAAAACCAGCATTAAAACGGAAAATCCCAGGAAAACCCAAGTCCAGCCGCTTACTTTCAGGAACAAGAGCGAGAGGAAGAGGGCCGTGCCGAAATCGGTAACGAAGGTGGCGGCCATGATGATCTTGCCCAGCTGGGTATCGGTAAGGCCGCTTTCCACCAGCACCGCGTAAACCACCGCCAGGGAAGTGGTGGAGAGGGCCACCCCGGCGATTTTGGCGGCCGGGAGCGACCAGTGGGCGAAATAATACGCGTAGGCCAGGCAGGCGGCAAAAGGCAGCAAGAAGGAAAGCCCCCCGATCAGCAGGCTTTCCTTGAGCCGTTCTTTCATTAGTTTCAGGTTGACTTCGCTGCCCGCCAGAAAGGTGAGCAGGATCCCTCCCAGAGAAGCCAGGAAGACCAGCCAGGCCGGGGGGGCGATTTTGAGGAAATTGGCCGCGGTGAAGCCCAGGATAATCTCGATGATGGCGGCGGAGATCCCCAGCTCGATGGAAATCAACCCGGCGGCCAGCACTAAACCTGCCAGAATGGCGGCGGTTAAAAATTCGGACATTGCAATCTCCTTTAGCGGGAAAAATAAAAACCCCTACTAAAAGTAGAGGTTATCAGCTTTTTAAGGCGGTTTACGGCAACCTCATGCCGTTTTGACAGGAGCGATTATAAACCCGGGGGCGGTTCTAGTCAAGAGCGGGGGGGGAACTTCACTTTCTTCTCCTTCACCGGCACTTCCTCCCGGTACAGCAGGGGGGCGTCTTCCTTGCGGCTCATGATTTCCTTTTTCAAAGCGAAAAGCTCGTCCCTTAAGGCCGCGGCTTTTTCGAATTCCAGACTCTTGGCCGCGTCCTTCATGGCCTGGTCGAAATCCTTAAACAATCTCTGCAGGGAGGGGAGGGAAAGCTGATCCTTGTCCTTGATCCGGGCGTACTCCTGCGGTTCCTTCTGCCGCAAGCCCTCCAGGATGTCTTTCACCGATTTATGCACGCTCTGGGGGGTGATGTTATGTTCAACATTATAAGCGGTTTGGATCACCCTTCTCCGCTGGGTTTCTCCCACCGCCTGCTCGATAGCCGGGGTAATCCGGTCGGCGTAGAGGATCACCTTGCCCTGCAGGTTGCGGGCGGCCCGGCCCATGGTTTGAATCAGGGAAGTGGCCGAGCGCAGGAAACCCACCTTGTCGGCGTCCAGAATCCCCACCAGGGAGACTTCGGGCAAGTCCAAGCCTTCTCTAAGCAGGTTGATCCCCACCAGGCAGTCGAACTCGCCCAGGCGAAGATCGCGTAAAATTTCAATCCGGTCCAGGGTGTCCACTTCGGAATGCAGGTAGCGGACTTTCACTCCCGCCCGGGCCAGGTAATCGGCTAAATCCTCCGACATTTTCTTGGTGAGGGTGGTCACCAGGCTGCGTTCTTTTTTCTCCGCCCGCTTTTTGATTTCGGCGATCAAGTCTTCCACCTGGTTATCCACGGGACGGATTTCCACTTCGGGATCCACCAGCCCGGTGGGACGGATGATCTGCTCGGCCACCACTCCCGAATTTTCCAGCTCGAAGGGGCCGGGGGTAGCCGAAACATACACCACCTGGTTGACCCGCGAGAGGAACTCATCGAAGCTCAGGGGCCGGTTGTCGTAAGCCGAAGGGAGGCGGAAGCCGAAATCCACCAGGCTTTTCTTGCGGGCCTGATCCTGCACCCGCATGGCGCGCAATTGGGGGATGGTGACGTGGGATTCGTCGATCACCACCAGGAAATCCTCGGGGAAATAATCCAGCAGGGTATAGGGCGGGTCGCCCGCGTGGCGGCCGGTCAAGTGGCGGGAATAGTTTTCGATGCCCTTGACGAACCCCAACTCGCGGATCAGCTCTAAATCGTAGTTGGTTTTGGATTCCAGCCGCTGGGCCTCCAGCAATTTTCCTTGGCTCTGGAAATAGTCCAGGCGTTCTCTCAATTCTTCCTCGATGTCCTTCAAGGCGAAGGCCAGCTTTTCCGGGGAAGTGACGAAATGCACCGCGGGATAAACCACATAGCGCGAAGGCCGCTGTAGCACCCGGTGGCTGATGGGGTCGATAACTTCGATTTCTTCCAGGCGTTCGTCGTAAAATCTCAGCCGCACCAGTTTTTCTTCGTCGGCGGGGTAGATTTCCAGGGTGTCGCCCAGCAGGCGGAACTGCCCGCGGGTAAGGGTGATCCGGCTTCTTTCAAAGCGCATCTCCACCAGACGGCTTAAAATCTCCTCGCGGGAGGCCTCCTCGTGTTGGCGGAAGACCAAAATGGCCTTGCGGTACTCCTCGGGAGTCCCCAGGCCGTAGATGCAGGAAACGCTGGCCACCACGATCACGTCCCGGCGTTCCATCACCGCCTGGGTGGCGGCGTGGCGGAGGCGGTCGATCTCGTCGTTGATGGAAGAGTCTTTTTCGATATATATGTCGCTCTGGGGGATGTAGGCTTCGGGCTGGTAATAATCGTAATAACTGACGAAATACTCCACCAGGTTCTCGGGAAAGAACTCCCGGAACTCGGAGGTCAGCTGGGCGGCCAGGGTCTTGTTGTGGGAAATCACCAGGGCGGGCCGGTTGAGTTTGGCGATCAGGTTGGCCATGGTGAAGGTTTTACCGCACCCGGTCACCCCTAAAAGGGTAGAATATTTTTCTCCGGCGGTAATGCCTTGTTTCAGCAGTTCCACCGCTCGGGGCTGGTCGCCGCTCATGGGATAAGGAGAATGCAGTTTAAACATGAGAATAGCTTAATTGTACAGGGGGGAGAGGATTCAGTCAATCGGGGATTTTGACTAAAAAAGGAGTTTTTCGTCCCATCGGAAAAATTTATACACGAGGTTTATTATGCCCGATTATCCTTCCCGGGAAACCAGCGACCAGGGCGGCCAGGTCGGCTGCCTTACCCTCGTGCAATGGGGGATTAATATCTTTCTGGGCATCGTTTTTCTCCGCGGGGCTTTTAAAAGCGGGGGATTTATACCCCTAGTCTTCGGGGGGGTGGCGCTCTGGATTATCAACTCCTTTTTCAATAACCTGAAAAAATCTTCCGGTGAAAAAGATAACGTGCAGGTCACCATTAACCGGCAGATCCTGCCGGGAGCGGAAAACCCTATGGCCCGCGGGCTGGAACTGCAAAAAGGGGGAAATTACTTCGACGCCTTGAAAGCCTTCAACCAGGCCCTGGGGCAAGACCCGCAAAACGCCGAAGCCTGGCTTCATAAGGGGCAGGTCTTAAAAGCCCTGGAAAGAGAGGACGAGGCCTCGGAAGCCTTCTTCAAATATTACGATTTAAGCGGGCAAATCAAGCCGGACAAGCAATAATATGGCGCAAATCAAAGGCAAACTGAGCCCGGGGATGATGCTCTGGAATATGCTGATTTCCATGCTGCAGCTGGTGTTCCTGGCGGCGGTGGGGGGCTTTGCCTATTACCTGGCGATCAGCTCCAACAGCCGGAGCCATTTTTTAGCCTATTTGCTGGCCGGATTGGCGTTAATCGCGGGGGGGGTTACGGCCCTGCAAACCTTGAAAGCCCGGGTTGCGCCCGCCAATACTTTAAAAACCAGCCGGGCCACCCCCGCCGGTTCCCAAGGCCATCTGCAGCAAGGCATAGCCTACCTGAAGCAAGGGAATAACCAGGCCGCCCTCAGCTCCTTCAACAAGCAATTGAACCAGACCCCGCAAAACTCCGAAACCTGGCTCTATAAGGGCAAGGCCCTCACCCAGATGGGCCGCTCGGCGGAGGCTTCCGAATGTTATTACCAATATTACCAGCTCTCCGGCCAGTTGCAGGCGGCTGCCAATAAAGCCGGGGAAACTCCGGTTCCACCGCCCAAGGCCGCTCCCGTTAAAAGTCAAAAAACTTAAGGGGGTAAAATGACAGAAACTACAAATCTCGATCCGCAGGAAGACTTGACCCCGGCAGCCGAACAGGCGCTGGACTATTTAAAAGCTCATCCCGAACTGAGCCGGAAAATCCCCTCCTGGGCAAGTTCCCAGCTCTCCGAAATCAACCCGCTCCCGGACGGGCAAAAGCTCGCCCAACTGCTTGAATCGGGCAAACTGCCGAAAAAAATTGCCCGAATCCGCGGGCAGGAGTTTAAATTGATACTGCGCAACGGTTTTTTCACCCTCTTGCAGATAATTTTGCTCTTTGCGGCAACCGTTTTGACGCTTTACGGCTTTATTACGACCCATGATCTAAAGCTGCAGATCTTCTTCGTGGCCTCGGGAATTCTGGCGGCTTTCGCCGGGCTTTACCAACTGGAGCAATACAAGGTCAACCCCCTGGAACCGGTGCTGAAAATTTTGGGGGAAAATCCGGAAAAATAGTCCGGCTAAGACAGGAGAAAAAAACTATGACGGAATTTAAAAAGACTTTCCGGGTAACGGTGCAAGGGGGAAGACCCGGAGACCTGGCTACACCCCTCCAGGTACTGCTGGCGCTCTTTGGGGGAGCCGCCCTGGCCTGGCTGGTTTCCAAAACTCCCACTCCGGCCGAACGCTGGCTGGTGATCATCTGTGGCGTCGGGGCCCTGCTGATCGGCTTAAACGCCCTGCAAAACTGGAAAAAATCCGGAAGCTTAAAATCCGCCCTGGAAAGCCTGGAACAATCCGCCCTCCCCGTGAAAATTACCGGGGGGATCGGCTCGGAGACTGCCCCGGGAGTTACTACCACCACCTCCGAAATTGCCCCCGGAGTAACCACCAAGACCACCACTTTCAAAAAGACCTTTAAATTTACGCCCATCGATCTGGAGGGCCAAGACCCCAAACAAATGCTAACAGACCTGGAAAGCTGGGTGGAGCATAACCCGCAAGACCCCGAGGCCTGGCTAAAGCTGGGGCAACTTCACGCCCAGCTGGGAAGCGGCAAGGAAGCCGGGGAGGCTATGGTGAAATACCTGTCGATTTCCGGCCAGTTGGAAATCAACTTGAGCAAAACCGAGGAAAAGCCGGAAAAACCCTCGGGATTTTAAAACTTTTTTCCTAACTGGTTTTATGCTACAATCTTTTCTATGAATTCCGTTTTAATCGTGGGCGCCGGGGTCTGCGGGCTGACTTTAGCCGACTCCCTGCAAAGTTCCGGTTATCGGGTAACTATACTGGAAAGAGAAAGCGAAGTGGGCGGCTTATCGCGTACCTTTCGCTACGGGGACTTTATTTTCGACATCGGCCCCCACCGTTTTTTTTCCGAGAACCCGGAGGTGACCCGGATCATCGACCGCAGCCTGGGAGACGCCCAGCATTTGATCCCCCGCCATTCCGCGGTATATTATTTAAAAAAATACCACACCTGGCCCCTGCGCCTAAAAAGCGTGGGTCTGCTGCCGCCCGGCATCGCCTTGCGAGCCTGCTTCGACCTGCTGGTTAAAAATTATATTTACAAAGACAACACCACTTTCAAGGGCTATGTCTTACGCAAGTACGGCAAAGTGCTATACGAAACTTTCTTCCGGGAATACAGCGAAAAATTCCTCGGCCTGGATCCCGCCCAAACCCACTGGCACTGGGCCAAGACCGGGGTGGAACGGGCCACCATCTCAAACCAGATCACTACCGGGAGTTTACTCTCCCTGTTTAAACTGATGCTGCTCCCCGAGCCTAAGCAACTGGATTTCATTTACCCGCCCCGGGGCTGCGACGCCTTCTGCCGCAATTTAGCCAAAAAAGTGACCAAGGCCGGGGGAGAAATTCATTTGGCCTCCAGCCCCCAAAAAATCACCCGGCAAGATGATAAAATCACCGAGGTGGAATTCTCTGGCGGCAAAATCCGGCCCGACCTGGTGGTGTGGAGCGCTTCCCTGCTTGATTTAGCCGGTCTGCTGGAGCTTCCCGAACCGGGCCTGGCTTACCTGGACTTGCTGCTCTTCAATCTGGAGTTGACCGAGCAGCCCCTGCAGGATTTTCAATGGTGCTATTACGGAGAAAAAGGCTTAGTTTTTTCCCGGGTCACCAACCCAAAATTCTTTTCTCCCCAGCTGATCCCGCAGGGAAGGGGGGGAATCTGCGTGGAAGTCACCTGCCGCCGGGGGGATGAAAAATGGGAACACCCCGAGCTCCTGGCTCCCCTGATCATCGAAGAGTTGGTTAAAGTAAAGACGCTCAAAAACGCCCAGACGGTAAAAGCGGTGCACATCGAAAAAGTCCGGGACGCTTACCCGATTTACGACCTGCACTACCAGGAAAAACTGGAAACCCTCAACGCCGAGTTGGCCAACTTTTCCAACCTGGTTACCGCGGGCAGAACCGGCCTGTTCTGGTACAACAATATGGATCACTCGATTGAGAACGCGCTGGAAATGGCGGAAAGCATCAAGCGGCGGATTCCCTCGGCGCAAAGGGTGAAATCTTAGCGGAATAAGACCAGCTTTATTTTTTGTGCTTAACTGAAGCCGAAGAGTTGAATTTCACTAATTTTCCCCAATCAATTTTCCCATCGGTGCAAAAATCTTCGTTAAATTCTGCGGTGAACAAATTAATTATCCTGGAATAAGCCTCCAGGAATGTCTGATTCTTTTCCTTGGCTTGATGTCCCAAAGGCTCAATAATATCCAGATAAAGGTTTTCGTCATCGGAAATAAACCGCCAGAATTCCTGCCCGCATAGTTTCAGGTAATCCCCTTTATCCGGCTGATTATCCTTACCGTAACAGCAGCCGTTAACCGCCACCATGTTGATTTGAGAACGGCTGGTTTGCAAGATTCTCTTGGCTTGCTTAAAATTTTGAATCATCTTCTTGATTTGGCTGCTGTTTCCCCAATTGGGGCCGGACTTTATGGTAACGATATATCTGATTTTATCTCTTTCAAACTCCAAATCAATGCCTTCGGAGGATGACTTTTTCCCTTGATGAACTTCACCGCAAATAAAAATCGCTAATTTCTCCAGAAATTCTCCAAAAACGGTTTCTTCCTGGGAAGACAAATGAGCGTCCAACAAACCTTTCACCAAGTCCTGGGCGGTCAGAACATTTTTAGCTTTAAACAGGTATGGATTCTTGCGTTTTAAAATGCTTTGCAGTTTCAATTTTTTTAGGCTGTCCAAGCGGTTTTGATGAAAACCGCCGATATTTTCAGCCGCATACTGCTGAACCCGATCAATGGGTAATTTCATCATACTCCATTCCTATTCAATCTGAGTATTTCTGGCGTCAATTTTTTGCTGAACCATTTGATAATATTCTTCTGAAATGTCTATTCCCAGAGCGTTTCTCCGTAGATCAAGAGCGGCTAAAAGGGTGGTTCCCGACCCCATGAATGGATCCAACACCGTATCTCCCGCCTTAGTGAACAGCTTTATAAACCAACTCGGCAAGGCTAAAGGGAAAGCCGCGCTGTGATTTTTATTAGCGCATTCGGTAGAAATATGAATGACATTGGTGGGATAAACCTTATCCCGCCCTATCCAATTGGCTACTCTCTTGCCGAATCCGCTTTCTACTTTGGAATTATCCCGCCGGTTGTCGGTCTCGCTTAAATTTTTCAAGCGGGTTTTAGCCCATTCTCCCATCGGCACCATTACCTCATTCTGGTACATATTGAATTTTTTATTCTTATTGAATTGAATCAGCCTTTCCCAGGAATCTCTGAAGCGGTTGGGCCATTTCCCCGGGTAACAATTTTTCTTGTGCCAGATAAATTCTTCGGTCCAAAACCAGCCCCGTTTTCGCATTTCCAATATCAATTCTATGACATAAGTGTGTCTTTCCCCATCGACCACTTTTTCTTTGATATTTAAAACAAAAGTGCCATCGGGCTTTAAAACTCTGAATAATTCGTCGGCAACCGGCAAAAACCAACCCACATATTTATCCGGATGAATGCCGCCGTAAGTATTGATTCGGCTGTCGGCGTAAGGAGGCGAAGTAAATACAAGGTTGACCGAATCATCCTCGATATTTTTTAATTCGTTTAAACAATCGCCTAAAAATAATTTTACTGCCATAGCTCCAAGCTTTAAACGCTTAAATTTCGCCCTAGCATTATACTAACAAAATCAACTTTAAAAATCAACGAATATTTCCCCGGTAAAAAACCCGGAAATTCTGCAAAATCCGTAATTTAACAATTTGTTAACAAATTATTAACCTGATATTTACTTTTTTTCCGGCGGGGGGAAATTAAGAGTAGGAAACTATGGAGGGAAGTGATAAATATGCTTAACGCGCTAAACGCCGCAGGAAGTCTGGGGACTAGCCTGCCGGTTTCGGGCAGTCTGGGTTTGAACCTGCCGGTTTCAGGGGGAGTGGATAAAGCCGCCCCAACCGCCGACAAGGCTCAACCCGGAGGATCGGCCCAGATTCCAGCTCTCAATCAGGTTTTGGGTAACGAACACAAAGCCGCCGGCCCTCAAACTTTAGGGCTTGGGAGTCTTGCTCCCCGAGGCTCGGTGGGAGAACCCGTCGCAGCCAAAGCGGGAGCCGCCGATCTGAACGACCTGATAAACCAGCAGCAGCAGAAAAGCGATTCCCAGAAAACCAAAACATACTGGGATAACAGCCCTTATCCGATTATCGATCAGGAAGACCTGTTACGCGCCGACCAGGAGAGAACCAGACAGGAGGAGATTCGCAAGAACCCGCCCTCCAAAGCCGTACCGGCTTAATCGCCGCCCGCCGGCCCGACCAGGAACATCCTGATTTTTAGGGAATTAATGCAACAATCTTAATTTCTGAAAGGGTTCCCCTGATGGCCGAGCCGGATAAACCCCTCACCCCGCAAGACCTGCTGGAAATTTTAGCCGCTCATCCCGACTGGCAGTTGAGGAGCGAAGCGGCTTTCGTTTTGGGCGAAATTGGGGAAGAGCAAGTTTGCGAGGGGCTCATCGCCGCCCTGCGGGACGAGTCGGGCCATGTCCGCTGCGAAGCGGCCCAGGCTCTGGGCAAATTAGGCTTCCCCCAGGCGGTGGAGCCTCTGATTCAGGGGCTGAAAGACCCGGCCTGGCAAGTGCGGAGAAACGCCGCCACCGCCCTGGGACGGCTAAAGGACGAAAGGGCGGTTCCCCACTTGATCGAAGTCCTGCTGGGGATTGCGGCCTTCCAGGTGCGGGGCAACGCCGCCCTGGCCCTGGGCAAAATCCACGACCCCCGAGCCGTACAACCCCTGCTGAAAACTCTCAAAACCGATAGGGTGCAGCAGATGCGCCAAATCGCCGCTCTGGCCCTGGCGGGGTTCAACGACCCCGCAGTAATCCCGCATTTGATCGAGGCCCTCGCCGACCCCGAGATCATGGTTAAAAACAGCGCGGCCTTTGTGCTGGGAGAAATCGGCGCGTTTGACGCCATGGCCCCCTTGACCGCCGCCCTCTCCGACCCTGAAGTGCACGAAACCGCTCACGCGGCTCTGGATAAAATTAGAACTCGCAATTAGGGAGCCTGCCCAAAAACCGTTTTATTTTTGCTCGATTTTTTAACAAAAATTTAACATTTTCCCCGGTTTTTATTTTTAAAATTCTGCTAAAATCAAAATAATCGTTAAGCTTTATAGGGAGGAAACCATAGTGACAGTAAGCAAAACCATAAGCCCCGCTTTAAACCAAAATTGCAAAATTAAGGGTAAATCTGCAGGTATCAAGACCGTTGATGAAACCCCCGCTCCCCGAAACCGCAAAACCGGCAACCGGCTCAGCCGTAAGGACGCGGTAGTGCTGGGAGCCAAAACCGCCGCCCAGGGGATGATCCCCGCGGCTTTCAAAAAAATCGCTCGCGGGCAAAAGCCCACTAAATACGAAGCCGCTCAAGCCCTGGGCACCATCGCCATTTATACCGGAATCGCCGCCGGGGGAGTATTGGGCATGGCCGCCCTGGCCGCCGGAAGAGCCGCCAAATACGGCTCGCTAGGCGTGCAACACCGTCATAAACTGGCCGGGTTAGCCAAAACTGCGGCCAAGAAGCTCAATCCCGAGAACCTGGCCAAAGCCGTCAAGAACGGCGAAGCCAAGGCCGCCTTAAAGCAGTTGGCTCATCCCGGCGAATTGCTGAAAAAAGTCAACCAAAAACAATTGTTGATAGCGGGCACCATGCTGGCGGTCGGCCTGGCCATCGGGATCGGGATCGGCGAATTGGAAAACCTTGGAGTAGCCTACGCCGCCGATGCCGCCGCCTCTTCCCTGGAAGGAACCGGCAACGCCGTGGCGGGAGTAACCGCCGACTCCTACACTTACCATCCCGACTGGTTCAGCCAGTTGTTCGGAGCCACCGAAAAGCATAACGGCGATCTTTTTCATAATTTAATGGGCGATGTTAACGGAATCGAAATCAACGGTTACGGTTTCGACGCCTGGCAGGTTGACGGGGTAACTCATTTCGAGCTGCACGGCCACGAATATATCTGGCAGGACGGCCACATGTACCTGGAAGGGGGCTTGAAAAATACCGACAACCTGACCGCCACCCCCGAACTGTTGAAAGACCACCAGCCGGTTACCTGGCTGGGAGAAACCCATCACGACAACGGGGAGGTTAAATGGGGCGATTGCGGCAGCGGCCCCACCATCTACATCAGCGGCGATTATTACCGGGCCTGGCCGGACGGCGACGCTTGGCATTTCAACTATCCGGACGGAAAATTCGGAGAGGCTCATGAATTTATCTGGAAAAACGGCCAGATGCTACGGGTAGGAGATTGGGATGGAAAATATGTTTATGAATATATGCAAGTAATGTCAACCGGTAAGACTACGGTAACTTACCCCGTATATGAAAAATACTAACAGGGGCTAAACATTTTCCCCGGGAGTTTTATCCGCCAATTAAAAAGGGCCGTCAAAAAAGGCCCTTTCGCTTTTTTCAGTTCAACCCGGCTTACAGCTCGAACTTGATGCCTTGCGCCAGGGGAAGCTGGTTAGACCAGTTGACGGTGTTGGTCTGTCTTCTCATGTAGGCTTTCCAGGCGTCGGAACCGGATTCTCTTCCGCCTCCGGTTTCTTTCTCGCCGCCGAAGGCTCCGCCGATTTCGGCTCCCGAAGTCCCGATGTTGACGTTGGCGATGCCGCAGTCGCTGCCGATGGGGGAAAGGAATCTCTCGGCCTCCTGGACGTTGCCGGTGAAGATCGCCGAAGATAAACCCTGGGGCACGTCGTTGTGCATTTTCACGGCTTCCTCCAGGTCGTTGTAGCGGATCAGATACAGGATGGGGGCGAAAGTTTCTTCCTGGACGATTTTATACTCGTTTTTGGCTTCCACGATGCAGGGTTTGACATAGCAGCCGGACTCGTAGCCGGGGCCGGAGAGGGTTTCCCCGCCGCACAGCACGGCAGCCCCCTGGGTCTTGGCGGTTTCAATGGCTTTCTGCATTACCGCAACTTCGCTTTTTTCCACCATCGGGCCCATCAGGGTGCCGGGGTGAAGCGGGTTGCCGATTCTCACCTGCTTATAAGCGTTGACTAATTTTTCCTTGACGGTTTCATAAATCGAGTCGTGAATCAAAACTCTCCGGGTGCTGGTGCAGCGCTGCCCAGCGGTGCCCACCGCGCCGAACACGATAGCCGGTATGGCCAGATTCAGGTCGGCATGGGGGGTAACGATAATCGCGTTGTTGCCGCCCAGTTCCAGGATGGTGCGGGCCAGACGGCCGCCCACTACCTGGCTGACTCTTCTGCCCATCTGGGTGCTGCCGGTGAAGCTGACCATGCGGACCCGGGGGTCGTTGATCATGGCTTCGCCCACGCTGCGCCCGGAACCGATCACCAGGTTCATCACGCCTTTGGGCACGTGGTTCTGTTCCAAAATCGGGTGCACGATGTTCATGCAGGCGATGGCAGTAAGCGGTACGGAACTGGCGGGCTTCCAAAGCATGGCGTCGCCGCAGACCATGGCGATCATGGCGTTCCAGGCCCAGACCGCTACCGGGAAGTTAAAGGCCGAGATGATCCCGATCACGCCCAGGGGCTGCCACTGCTCCATCATCCGATGATAGGGGCGTTCGCTGGGCATGGTCAAACCGTAAAGCTGGCGGGAAAGCCCCACCGCGAAATCGCTGATATCGATCATTTCCTGCACTTCGCCCTCGCCCTCGGCCAGGATCTTGCCCATTTCAAAGGTGACCAAAGCGCCCAGATCCTTTTTGTGTTCCCGTAAAGCGTTACCCACCTGGCGGACGATTTCGCCTCTTTGGGGGGCGGGGATCATCATCCACTGGGCCAGGGATTTCTGGGCCTCGGCGGCGACTTTTTCGTAATCTTCGGCATCGGCCTGTTTGACCTTGGCGATGACCTTGCCGTCAACCGGGGAAACCGATTCGAGGATTTCTCCCCCGGTTTCCATCCAGCCTCCGCAATACGCCCCGGAATTGACTTCCTTGAGGCCCAGGCGGTGCAATACCGCTTTAATATCCATTTGCTGATTGGTTTGTTCGGTTAGCATTTTTTCTTCACTCCTTATTTAAATTCGCCCTCCGGCGCAGCTAAAATTTCTCCGCCGGAATCTTTCCTCCTGCTAATTGCGGTTGGGATTCTGCCAAAAAGTGGCGTCCAGGGGAAGCAGGTACAGCCCCCACCCGCCCCAGGTGCTGGAGACCGGCCGGTTTAAGAAAGAGATCCCGTTGGTCACCATGTCGGGGGCGTAATCCTCATTTTTCCACCCGCAAGCCGACACCACCCGGTTGGAAAGCGCGCAGGGGGTGATGCCCCAGGCGGTTCTCAAGTCCAGCTGCTCCTGGGTGGCGTTTTGGGGTACGTAATTGCTGGGGCCGATAGCCCGGGTGCGGTAAAGTTCATAGGGATCCTGGGCCGGATAAACCTGCTCCACGTCCTCGCGGTTGCTGACAAAGGGGCTGTATGCGGCCCCGGCTTGGGGAATATAAAATACCCAGTTGGCGTAAAACAGCGGGTCGGCGGGGGCCAGGGCGCGCATCTTGATCCCGCCCTGAATGGCCATGCGGCGATGTTGCAGGCGGGCGCTGTAATAAATGTCGTAAAAATTGGAAGGGTAATCCCGGACGAAAATCCAGGTGTCGTTCACCGGATTGGTGAATACCGGGTTCAGCTCGTCGGGGCGGAAAAGCACCGAGTCGTAGCCGTAGTCCAGGAAAAACTGGTTGGCGGCCTCGGCGAACCTTTCGAAAAAGGCCAGCCGGTCTTCCCGGCGCAAGCCGAAATTCTCCCAGGCGTACTTGAGAAAAATTTCGTTATTGGCGGGAATGCGGGCGTCAAAGGTATCCTTGATATTTACCGAACCGCTGATGCAGGCCCGGGCGTACATCGAGGTGGAAAACACGTTGACCCCGTACTGGCGCAGAATGGGCTCGGCGTCGGCCCTCATCTGGGCCACCAGTTCGTGGCTGAAATACTGGTCCAGCACCGCGTCGGGGCTGGGGTAGGGATCCGATTCCTGGTTTTGAACCACCGTCCTGACCGGATTATTATTGGTGGTGTTATAGCTGCACCCGGCGAAGGCCAGACCCAGGGCCAGAAGCAAAAATAACCCTTGCAAACGTTTAAGCATTTTATTCCCCCTCTGATTAATCCGGTAACTTGTATATCATTTTTCAAGGCCGGGGAAAATCCCTCTTCCATACATAATTTTTAAAGGGTTTTGTCTGCTGCCAACGAATTTAAGCAAAAATTTATTTTTAAGGAGCATTCTAATGAAAAGACTTTGGTTATTGATTCTGGTTGGCGGCCTGCTGGCGTTTGCCGGCTGCCTGGAGAAACCCGCCGCGGTAGTCAACGGAAGAAGCATCTCCCAGACCGAACTGCAGCAGCAAGCGGCCCAGCGTTACGGCAAAGAAGTGCTGGACGACCTGATCATCATCACCCTGGTGGATCAGAGCTTCGACAAACAAAAGCTGAAGCTCGACCCCAAGGAACTCCAGCTGAGAACCGCCAACTTGATGAAGTTTTACAGCATCAAGAGCAAAATCGACAGCGGAGCCACCACCGTGGCCGACTTCGAGAAGAACTACCGGATGCTCAGCGAACTTAGACTGCTGCTGGGCGACAAGATCAACGACGCCGAGCTCAAGCAAATGTTTATGAGCAATCCCACCAGCTTTATCGCCATTCACCCCCAGGTGCTCTTCTGTTCCGACCCGAAAACCGCAGCCAAGCTGCAGGAACAACTGAAAAAGGGCGCCGACTTCGGCAAGCTGGCCGCCCAGAACAACCCCGAGCCTTTAAAGAAGAATAACGGCGACCTGGGTTTCCTGCTCCCCTCGGACATGAGCCTGGGCATGCTTTACGCCGCCGGAATGAAAATGAAGCCCGGAGAGGTGAAAATGCTCCCCCTGGGCAACGGCCAGTGCTGCCTGGTTAAACTGCTGGACAAGCTGGATACCTTCGACCAGGTGCACTTTTTAATGGAAGACGGAATGGTTACCAAACTGGCCCCCGAATTGATCCAGGACTTGAAGAGCAAGGCTAAAATCAAGACCATGTACGATCAGAAAAATGGCTGAAACCAGGTTCGCCGAACTGCTGAAAATCATGGCCCGGCTGCGGGGGTTTCCGCCCCCGGGCTGCCCCTGGGATAAAAAGCAGACCCACCGCACCATTCTGCCTTACATCGTGGAAGAAACCTACGAAGTGGTGGACGCGATTGAAAAGGAAGACCCGGAGAAAATCTGCGAGGAACTGGGCGACCTGCTCCTCCAGGTGGTCTTTCACGCCCAGATGGCCAAGGAAGCCGGAGATTTCGACATTGAAAAAGTAATCGAGAACATCTCCGCCAAGCTGATCCGCCGCCATCCCCACGTGTTCGGGGACAAAGTCCTGGAAACTCCCCAGGAAGTGCTGGTGGAGTGGGAAAAGATCAAGCTGGAGCAGGAGCCGGAAAAGCGCGAGTCCATCCTGGACGGCCTGCCCAAGCACCTGCCCGCCCTCCTGACGGCCCAAAGAATCCAGGAACGCGCAGGCCGCCGTGGGTTCGACTGGAAAGACCACACCGGCCCCCTGGCAAAACTCAAGGAAGAAGTCGCCGAGCTGGAAAAGGCAGTAGAAGCCCGGGACTCGGACAACATCAAGGAAGAGCTGGGGGACATCCTGTTCTCCCTGGTAAATATCGCCCGCTTCATGGAAACCAATGCCGAAGAGGCCTTGCGGGCCACCAACCAAAAATTCATCACCCGCTTTCGCAAAATCGAAAAAGCGGGCCCCGGCTTAACTCTGGACCAGATGGAAGCCATCTGGCAAAAAAGCAAGGAGGACGAAAAATGACTGAAATTGTGGAAATCAATGCCCGGCAGATTCTGGATTCCCGCGGCAACCCCACCCTGGAAGCCGAAGTGTTTCTTTCTGGGGGCGACTGGGGACGGGCCGCCGTACCCTCCGGAGCCTCCACCGGCTCCCACGAAGCCCTGGAACTTAGAGACGGCGACCCGGCCAATTATCAGGGAAAATCGGTTTTGAAAGCCGTCAACCTGGTCAAGGAAGAAATCTCCCGCGAGCTTTTGGGCTACGACGCCCTGGACCAGCGGGCCATCGACCAGGCCATGCTGGAGCTGGACGGAACCGAGAACAAAAACAAGCTGGGAGCCAACGCCATTCTGGCGGTTTCCCTGGCGGTTTCCCGGGCCGCGGCCAACGCGGTGGAACTCCCTTACTACCGGTATCTGGGCGGGGTTTCCGCCTGCATGCTGCCGGTTCCCATGATGAACGTGATCAACGGCGGAGCCCACGGGGACAACAACGCCGACTTCCAGGAATACATGATCGTGCCCGCGGGAGCCGAGAATTTTGCAACCGCCCTGAGAATGGGCGCCGAAGTGTTCCATAACCTGAAATCCCTGCTCAAGGGCCAAAAACTCACCACCACGGTAGGCGACGAAGGCGGCTTCTCTCCGGCGATCAAATCCAACGAAGAAGGGCTGGAATTCCTGACCAAAGCCATCGAAAAAGCCGGATACACCCCGGGCAAAGACGTTTACCTGGCGCTCGACGTGGCGGCCAGCGAGTTTTACGACGCCGAGCAGAAACTTTACATCTTCAAGAAAAGCACCGGAGAAAAATACACCTCCGAGCAGATGGTGAAATTCTACGAAAACCTGGCTAAGAACCATCCCCTGATTTCCATCGAAGACGGCCTGGCCGAGGACGATTGGGAAGGCTGGAAATTGATGACCGCCCAGATGGGCGGCCGCATCCAGATCATCGGGGACGACATCTTCGTCACCAACCTGAAACGCCTGAAACGGGGCCTGGAGGAAAAAACCGCCAACTCGGTTTTAATCAAGCTGAACCAGATCGGCAGCCTGACCGAAACCATTGACTGCACCCGTTTAGCCATGAACAGCGGCTGGACGGCCGTAATTTCCCACCGTTCGGGCGAAACCGAAGACACCACTATCGCCGACCTGGCGGTAGCCCTGGGCACCGGGCAGATCAAGACCGGCTCCTTATCGCGCACCGACCGGATCTGCAAGTACAACCAGCTTTTAAGAATCGAAGAAGAGCTGGGCACCGAAGCCCGTTATCCGGGCGTGGCCTCTTTCAAAGCTTATCATCCGGGGAAACCGGCCCTGGTGTAGGAGAAAATTATACCCCTAGACCTATGGCCGAAAAGCCGTGATAAGATAATAAGGCGGCAATGGCCAAAAACCAACAATCAAAAAAGAGCCTCTCAATGGGGCTCTTTTTTGATAAGCTTTCACTTGACAGTCCGAAGGCTTTTTTTTATTATCAATTTAGGAATTCCAAGCAGGAGGGGATTGAGTGAAAAAACAAGGGTTTACTATGGTGGAAGTGATTATCGTGGTGGCCATCATAGCCGTCCTGGCTTCCATCATTCTCCCCAAGATGTCCGGGGCCCGAAATAAGGCCCAAATAGAATCCTGCAAGCAGAATGTCAAGCATATCGCCACCGCCCTGGAAATATATGCCACCAATAACAATGGTTCCTATGGCAGCACCACTTCCAATGTCAATGCCGGTTATGCTTTGGTCACCCAAGGCTATTTAAAACCGATTAAATGCCCCACCGGCAACAATTATTATGTCTGGGTGGATTATCCCGGAGCCGCCTGGATGACCCCCCCGCTTCCTCCCGTAGGATACTTGGTTTTTTGCTTTAGTGAACCGGGACAGGGAACGCCGCATCCCGGTTACCAGGCGGATATCCCGATGATTTACCCCGGAAGCAACGGAGTGCGCTTGAAATATTAAACGCCGATTTATCCCTAGACCCCTGAAGGAAGTCCCGTGATAATATGAATAGGCGACAATGGCCTGCGGCTGAAACTAAAAAAAGAGCCTGTTTTCAGGCTCTTTTTAAATGCTTTTTTTAAACCGTTCTTACGCCAATCTTTCCACTCTTACCTTTTCAATCAGCGGGATGATGTCGTTTTTCTTGCCCAGCTGGGTGCCTTCCTGCATGCAGGAGGCCGATGCCGCGGCGGTGCCCAGTTTGAGAGCTTCGGGCCAGGAGAGCTTTTCCACGATGCCGATGCAGATCCCCGCCACCAGCGAATCGCCCGCGCCCACCCCGCTCTTTACCGGGACATCCACCGGGTAGGCTTGCCAGACTTCGCTATCAGTGACCAGGATGGTGCCTTCTTTGCCCATCGAGATGCCTACAACTTTAATCCCGTCGTTCAGCAAGTCCTTGCCCGCCTGGATCACCTCTTCCTTGGTGGAGAGTTCCCGCCCCAGGAGCTTAGAGGCTTCATAGCGGTTGGGCTTGATGAAATAGGGGGTTTCCTTGATGCCCTGGATCATGGCCGCTCCGCTGGCGTCCAGCACGGTCAACTTGCCGCGCTGCTCCACCAGATGGATTAAACGCTGGTAGGTGTCGGTGGGCAGCCCCGGAGGGATGCTCCCGGCGAAGACCACCAGGTCGGCGTTTTTCAGGTATTTCAAGAGCCGGGCTTCCAGCTCCAGCAGTTCTTCCTCGGTGATTTGCGGGCCGGGATCGTTGAACTCGGTAGCCGGGGGTTTGGCCACATCCAGCAGGCTGATGTTGGTGCGGGTGTTGTTGGGGATTTCCACGAAATCGTGCTTCAGCCCCATGCGATCCAGGGCGCTGCGGATGTGCAGGCCGATGTCCCCGCCCAAAAAGCCCAGAGCGACGGTATCGCGCCCCAGCTCGTTGACGATGCGGGAAACATTCAGCCCCTTGCCTCCCGGGTCGTACCGGTAAGACATGATGCAGTTGCTTTCTCCCAGCTTCAGCTGGTTGATGGTGAGAGTTTTATCCAGGGCCGGGTTGAGGGTTACGGTAACTATCATGGCTAGTCCAGAACGGGGTCGAGCAGACCGTAGCCGGCTTTCTTCTTGAACAGGATGTTGACCTTGGTGTTGTCCCGGTTCTGGAAGACCAGGAAGGAATGGCCCAAAGACTCCATCTGCTTGATGGCCTGTTCCAGGGAATACTTGGGAGCCACCACCCGGTTCACGCTCACGTTGAGTTCATCGTGGTAAGGGGTGGCGTGGTCTTCGGTTTCCCCTTCGGGCAGGTAATGAGTCAAATCCAGGTATTTTTCCGCCGCCTTAAGCTGCTTGCTGGTGTTCTTTTCTTTGTGCTTCTTGATCTGGGATTCCAGTTTTTCGTGCACCTTGTCGATCGAGGAATACATATCGTTGGTTCTTTCTTCCCCTCTCAGAACGAACCCGTCGGCGAACACGTTTACTTCGGCGATGTGCCAGCCGCGCTCGGTGGACAGGGTCACATCGATGGAAATAATCCGGTCGAAATAGCGGGAAATCTTTCCGATTCTTTTTTCCGCGTAGCTCTTGAGAGCCTCGGTTACCTCGACATTTTTGCCTTTAACAGTGATTTGCATTTTTTTCCCCCTCTCAGTTTAGAAGAGATTATTTTACGATTATCAATATAGCATAAGAAAAAACGCCAGTCAATCGGCGCGGCTTGGCGGGCGAAGGTTTTTTTTAGGAAACTTTAAAGCTAATAATCGTATATCTTGGAGCTGTTCAGATAGCTGGCGGGCTTGCAGTCGGGCAGCCCCGGATGAGGATTGACCGGAGGGCTGCCGGAGAAACCCGCGCCGTAGACCATCGCGTTGCCGGCAGTTGGACTGTTGATGGCGATCAGATAAGGATGCCCGGTGGGGCATACGGGAGCTGCCTTTAAATAGCTTGGAACCAGGTAAGCGCAGCTATATGAAGGGTTGGCGGGGGGGAAATAACTGCCGTTATCGTTGGCGTACATTTCCATCGCCAGCTTGATCAGCCGGATATTCTGGTGGCAGGCCCTCAGCTTGGCCGAGTCGCGGCTGGTGCCCATTTTGGGAACGATGATGGATGCCAATATGGCGATAATCGCCACCACGATGATCACTTCCACCATGGTAAACCCGCGTTTTTTCATCCTCATCCTCCCATTTTGCTTGAATTTAGGAATCAGTCTGTCTAAAATAAGTTTAACATAAAACCCCTCCGAAAAAAAGTGATACCGCAAGCCGCATAGGAATCATCTGCAAAAAAACACTCTCTTGATTTGTATTTTATTATCTCCTTTAGACGGAGGGATTTTAGCTCCGCAATTTTTACAAGTTACGGATTTTCTTAAGTTGGAAACCGAAGTGATTTGTTTTTTTCGGCATTTAGGACAAATTCGTTTGAGCATAACTAACAGAGTGGCTCCGCTAATATATGGGTACATGTTTACTTCTTCTCCTTTTCAAGTTTTAATTTTCTTATCACCGAAGCCACTAGCTTAGGGGATCCGGCAAGGATAAGGACATCCCCGGCCGCCAAAACCGTATGGGCTCCCGGATTGGAGACCAGCCGGCCGGCTTTTTTCACCGCCAGTAAAGTCACCCCGTAACGGCTGCGCAAATCTATCTGGGCTAGGTTTCGTTCAGCCCAAATAGAATTTCCGGCTACCCGGCAAGTTCCGATTTCCAGGTCCATCAGGTCTAACTTCAAGTCGGAAAATCCAGGCGAACTTTTTCTTAATCCTCTCAGCATTTCATATCCGTCGGCGCGAATTTTACCTACCAGTTCCTCGATTTCTTCCTGAGGAACTAGATAATGACTTAAAACCCGGACGAAAATTTCAATCGAGGTTTCGAACTCTTCGGGAATCACTTCATCGGCTCCCAGAGCATACAGCTCTTTCATCCGGCTGATATAACGGGTTCTGACAATTAGATAGACCTGAGGAGCCAGGCGTTTCACCAGATTAATGATTCTCTGCACGGAGGCCGGATCGCTGATTGCCACCACAACTACCCGGGCCTGTTCGATGCCAGTCTGTTTCAGTACTTCTTCCTGGGCGGCATCGCCATAAAAAATCAATGTGCCCTTTACTAATTCGCTTTTCACGGTTTCCGGGTTAGTTTCTATAACTGCATAAGGGATGGAAGCTAAACCGGCGGCCTGAGCCAGGTTGCGTCCGTTAACTCCGAAACCGACAATTACCAAATGGCCGGAAAGGACGACGCTTTTCGTTTCCGGCATAGGGTAAACCCCGGATTTAAGCCGCGAGGGAAAAGGCAGGCGGCAAATCCAGTCGGCAGCCCAGCCAGCGAGATTAATAATAATAGGAGCCGCCGCCATCGACAATACCGAACAAATCAGCAAGATCTGGTACAAACCATCCCCAATTAAATGCGATCCCAGGGCGCTCCCGGCCAGGATAAAGGAAAATTCTCCCACTTGGCACAAAATTAAACCGGTCATTGCCGCATGACGAATGGAAAAACCCAATAATAGGATGATCAGAGCAACCAGCAGAAACTTTAAAGTCATAATTCCTAAGGTCAGGAGCAAAATCACGCCCCAGTTACTGAAAAAGGCGTTAACATCAAGCAGCATCCCGATTGAAACGAAAAAGAAACTGATAAAAACATCCCTGAAGGGCAGGGCGTTGCTTAACGCCTGATGACTGTATTCGGATTCAGATATGATCAATCCGGCCAGGAAAGCCCCAAAAGCCAAGGATAAACCTGCATAGGAAGCAGTCCAGGCGATCGCCAGACAAATCACAATGGTGAAAAGTAAAAAAATTTCTCGGTCTCTGGTGCGAGCAATCCAATAAAGCAATCTGGGTACCAATTGTTTGGCTGCAATAAACACCAAAGCGGTGATCCCAATGCCTTTAACTATGGTAAGCAGTAAGCCTCCTCCTAAATTGCCGGTTTTTCCCGCCAGAATCGGAAGAATCATCATCATAGGGATAAATGCGATGTCCTGGAAAATCAATATTCCCAGGGAGGCCCGCCCGGGCGGACTGTAAACTTCAGATTTTTCCTGCAGCACTTTCATTACAATGGCGGTGCTGCTAAGAGAAATGAAAAAGCCTATAAACCAAGCCTGCTTAGGCTCCACCCCAAAAAAGCGGGAAAGCGAATATCCCCCGAAAACCGTCAACACAATCTGCAGCAAGCCGCCATAAAGGCTGGTCTTTTTTAATTCCAGCAAGCTGTTCAGGGAAAATTCGATCCCGATAGTAAAGAGCAGCAGAATTATCCCCAATTCGGCCAGGGTTTCCAGGGTGTGTCCTCTCTCAATTAAGCCCATGCCGTATGGCCCGGAGATTATTCCGGTGAGTAAAAATCCTACAATGGTTGGAACTTTCAAACGGTGACAAATGAAGGTAACCCCAATGGCTACCCCAAGGATAATTAAGATCTCCCGTAAAAATGCAATATTCATTTTTTCGCTCTCCTGAAAATTTTAAATCATAGGCCTTAAGCCGAAGGGAAAATAAACTTCCTGTTCCCGTACTCATACGGATTAAAAGCCGAAACTCAGTTGGAAACCGAACATAGAAAAAGGAGAGCGAAACGCTATTCTTTGAGCAGTTTATGAAACTCGATAGCAATTTGCGATAGCTGTTCGGAGGGTTTGTTTAAAATCTTGGGCTGGTCTTCGCGGTTTGGTTTAACCACCTGCTCCAGCCAGATACATGCTTTGATCTGCTGGTTGAGAAAAGGAGAGAGTAAGGCCAGTTTATTGCGGGTAAGAAAATCCAGAGAGTCTTGATGGAATAAGCTTTCCATTGGAAAAGCGGACTTTCTCTCCGGACTTACTTGGAATACCTGTAAATCCCTGCCGGAAAACCAATTTAAGCAATTCATTTCAGGGGAAGAAGTAAATAATTCTCCGGACTTGACACTGCCCGAAGATTTTAGGATTTCACGATGGTCTTGCTTATGACAAAACACCCTTGCATAAGAAGAAAAATTCTGCATTTCTAACTCAGGCAAAGCCTGTCCCAGACAAACTGCCGGGAATAATAGCCAGCAAAATAAAAATATAATCCAATGCCTCACGTTATATAATTCTTTTTTTGATTGATGGTTTCCTTCCGATTCAGGCTGCTTGCCCGCTTATTACCTTATCTAAGATACCCCTAGACTAAATTTGCCGGTTTGTGATATAATTTGGAGGGTTTAGGGTAATACCGGCCGAGGAGAGAGCTCATTTAAAAAAAATTTTGCCCCAAGTTGTGAAAACAATCACAATGATTGGGGTTTTTTGACTTTTTTAAAAGGAATTATGCAGTTTAAGGAGAACTCCTTATTTTATTTTTGGGATAAACACTCAATTATGGAGGTGAAAATATGCCCCAAACATTAACCAAGGCCGCTCCCGAACTGGAAGAGCGGGTAATGAAACGGCTCGAGGAGATCCCCGGCAGCGATCACATGAAAATGTGCATCCAGTGCGGAACCTGCGCCGGTTCCTGCCCGGTGGTGGAAACCATGGACTACACCCCCCGCGAGATGATCGGGCTGGTCAAAGCCGGTTATCTGGAAGAAGCCCTGCGCTCCAACTCCCAATGGCAGTGCGTGTCCTGCTATTTATGCACGGTGCGCTGCCCGGCCGAAATCAAGATTACCGAAATGCTCTACGCCATGAAGTATCTTGCGGTCCGGGAAAACATGGTCAGCCCGGCTGCCCAGAAGCCTTACCAGATGATGAAAAAATTCAACGATGTCTTAAGAACCTTCGGCCGGAGCTGGGAAATGTGGTTCCTGATCAATTACTACGTGTTCGGAATCGTCAACCCCTTCGCTTTATTGGGTATGACCGGCTTTGCCGCCAATTTATTCTTCAAGGGCCGCTTGCCGGTTCTCCCGCCCACTCAAGGCGGAGTCGATGATTTAAGAAAAATTCTCAGTTCCGTTGAGAAAAGCGAGGTGCAAGAATGAAATATCTGTATTATCCCGGCTGTTCCCAGGAAGTAACCGCCAAAAACTACGACGTTTCGGCCAAGGCCGTGGCCAAGACCCTGGGCCTGGAAATGGAAGAAATGGAAAACTGGAACTGCTGCGGAGTGGCCTTCATGGTCGCCGAACTGGAAGTTCCCGGCTATGCGGTGCCGGCCCGCAACCTGGCGCTGGCGGAAAAAATGGGAGCCGAGCAGATGGTTACCGTCTGCCCCGCCTGCCATATCGCCCTGCAAAAAGCCACCAACTATGTCAACGATTACCCCAATGTCAATAAAACCGTCAACGAGGCTCTGGGCAAGGCCAATCTTTCATACAGCGGCAAAGTCCCCACCCGCCATCTCCTGGAAGTGATTTATCACGACCTGGGGCTGGAAAAAGTCCGGGAAGCGGTAAAGAAGCCCTTGACCAACCTCAAAGTAGCCGCTTACTCCGGCTGCCAGCTCACCCGCCCCCTGGGCAAGGAACTGGGCAGCTACGAATACCCGGTGATTTTAGACGAAACCCTGCAGGCGCTGGGCGCCGAAACCATCGACTACACCCGCAAAGCCCGCTGCTGCGGCGGTATGGCCATGACCACCGCCCCCGATGTAGCGATGAAGCTCTGCTGGGATATCCTGGAAGAAGTAACCCGCAAAGGAGCCCAGATTATCGTTACCGCCTGCCCGCTTTGCCAGATCAACCTGGAAGGCTACCAGACCCAAATCAACAGCAAGTTCAATAAAAATTTCAATATTCCGGTGGTTTATTTCACCCAGATGATGGGCCTGGCTTTCGGGCTGCCGGAATCCGAACTGCGCATGAAGCAAAATCTTACCGACACCGGCAAGGTGCTGGAGACCGCCGCCAAAGGAGGTAAATAACCCATGGAAGAAACCCCGAGAATTGGAGTATATGTCTGTTACTGCGGCAGCAACATCGCGGGAACGGTGGACGTGGAAGAAGTGGCCAAATACGCCGCCGGCATCCCCAATGTGGTGGTTGCCAAAACCTATAAATATATGTGTTCCGACCCCGGCCAGGAGTTGATCAAGCAGGATATCAAGAACTTGAAGCTCAACCGGGTGGTAGTGGCTTCCTGCTCGCCTTTGATGCACGAAGGCACTTTCCGCCGGGCGGTGGCTGAAGCCGGTTTGAACCCGTACCTCTACCAGATGGCCAACATCCGCGAGCAGGTATCCTGGGTTACCAAGGATCGGGAGAAAGCCACGGCCAAGGCTAAAGCCCTGGTCAACGCCGCGGTCAGAAGAGTGGCTCTCCACGAGCCTTTGCAGAGAAAAGAATTCCCGGTCAACCCCAATGTCCTGGTGGTCGGCGGGGGCATCGCGGGAATCGAAGCCGCCCTAAAGTGCGCCAGCGCGGGCAAGAAGGTTTATCTGGTGGAAAAAGAACCCACCATCGGCGGCCACATGGCCAAGTTCGACAAAACTTTCCCCACCCTGGACTGCGCGGCTTGCATCCTTACCCCCAAAATGACCGATGTGGGAAGACATCCTAATATTGAAATGATGAGCTGGAGCGAAGTGGAAGAAGTTTCCGGGTTCGTCGGCAACTTCAAGGTCAAAGTCAAAAAGAAATCCCGCTTCGTGAAAGATTCCTGCACCGGCTGCGCCGACTGCTTGTCGGTCTGCCCGGTGGACGTGCCCAGCGAATTCGAGCAGGGACTCGCCATGCGCAAGGCCATTTACCGGCCTTTCCCCCAGGCGGTTCCCGGCATCATGATCATCGACAAGAAGGGCGTTTCTCCCTGCCGCACCAGTTGTCCGGCCGGGACTTTCGCCCACGCCTATATCCAGATGGCCCGCACCGGAAAATACGAAAAAGCCCTGGAAATCACCCGGCGCACCATTCCCCTCCCGTCAGCCTGCGGCAGAGTGTGCTATCACTACTGCGAGCTGGACTGCGCCCGGGGCGAGCTGGACGAGCCGATCGCCATCAACCCGATCAAACGCTTTGTAGGCGACTACGGAATCAAGGCCAATTTAAAACCCGCGCCTTTCAAAAAACAACATGACGAAAAAGTAGCCGTCATCGGCGGAGGGCCGGCAGGCCTGGCCTGCGCCCACCAGCTGGCGATGAAGGGCTACGAAACCACCATCTTTGAATCCGCTCCCGAAGCGGGCGGAATTATGCGCTGGGGGATTCCCAATTTCCGCATGCCCAAAGACGTCTTAAAGAAAGAAATCGAATATCTCCAGGCCGAAGGCATCAATATCAAGACCGGCATCAAAGTCAACGACGCCCAGTCCCTCCTTAACGACGGCTACAAGGCGGTGCTAATCGCCACCGGAACCAACGAGAATCTGAAGCTCAAAGTCGAAGGCGAAGAGCTGAAGGGGATCTATCCGGCCCTGGATTTCCTCTATCAAATTAATTCCGGCAAGAACCCGCTGGTAGGCGACAAGGTAGTCGTAGTCGGCGGCGGAAACACCGCCACCGACGCGGCTAGAAGCGCCCTGCGGCTGGGAGCCAAAGAAGTCACCATTCTCTTCAACCGCACCGAGGAAGATCTCTCGGCTCACCCGGAACTGATCGCCGACACCAAGGCCGAAGGCATCAAGTTCCATTACCAGGCCATCCCCGTGCAGTTCAAGGGAGCAGGCAAAGTGGCGGAAATCGTCTGCCGCAAAACCGAGCTGGGCAACCCCGACAGCACTGGCCGGAGAAGAGTTACCCCCATCGAGGGTTCGGAATTCACCATCCCGGCCGACACAGTCATTGTGGCCCTGGGCGACAAATCCGACCTGGGCGAGCTGGGCAAGAACATTAAAACCACTCCCTGGGGCACTTACAAAGTCGACTCGGTAACTTTGGAAACTTCAGTGAAGGGCGTGTTCGCCGCCGGAGACTGCGTAACCAGCGCCGCCTCCATCGTGGAAGCCTTCTACACCGGGAACGAAGCCGCCGAATCCATTCACCGGACGCTGCGGGGCGAGGATATGAAGAAAGACCGCCAGCCCGTGGTCAAAGTCGGGCGGCCGGATTTCTCCAAGAAATATCCCAAGGCCCCCCGCCAGAAAAACACTACCACCCCGGTGGCCGAGCGGGTCAAAAATTTCGCCGAGGTCGATCTGGGCCTGAGCGAACCGCAGGTAATCAAGGAAGCCGAGCGTTGCCTAAACTGCGCGGTTTGCTGCGAATGCTACGAATGCGCCACGGTCTGCGGAGACCGCAAAAATATCGATTACAACATGCCCGACCAGACCGTCGAACTGGAAGTGGGAGCCATTATCGTGGCCACCGGCTTCAAATTGTTCGACGCCGCGGTCATGGAACGCTACGGCTACGGCAAGCTGCCCAACGTTTACAATTCCCTGGAATTTGAACGCCTGACCAACGCCTCGGGCCCGACTTCCGGAGAGGTGCTGCTGAGAAACGGCAAGAAGCCCGAATCGGTAGCCATCCTCCACTGCATCGGGAGCCGCGACAAGGAATATCACGCTTACTGTTCCCGGGTCTGCTGCATGTACGCCCTGAAATTCGCCCACCTGGTTGTGGAAAAAGTCAAGGGCGCCAAGATTTACGACTTCTACATCGACATGCGGGCCTTCGGCAAGGGCTACGAAGAATTCTACAACCGGCTCCTGGAAGAGGGAGTGGAATTCGTGCGCGGCAAAGTCGCCGAAGTTACCGATTTTTATGAAAAACCCGAAGAGGAAGGCAAGCTGATCGTCAAAGCCGAGGATACCCTGCTGGGCACCCTGAGAAGAATCCCGGTGGATATGGTAGTGCTCTGCAACGGCCTCACCCCCGGCCCCAACGCCAACACTCTCAACCGGGTGTTCGGGATCAGCTGCAGCCAGGAAGGGTTCTTCCTGGAAAAGCATCCCAAGCTGGCGCCGGTGTCGACCGCCAATGACGGGGTTTACATCGCCGGCACCTGCCAGGGCCCCAAGGATATTCCCGACACCGTGGCCCAGGGAGCGGCGGCGGCTTGCGAAGCCATCGCCTTGATCGACAAAGGCAAGGTGGATATCGAGCCGATTTACGCGGTGGTCAACGAAGACCTCTGCTCGGGCTGCCGAATCTGCAACACCATTTGTCCTTATTCCGCGATCGAGTTTGACGAAGTCAAGAAAGTGTCCCGGGTCAACGAAGCTTTGTGCAAGGGATGCGGCACCTGCGTAGCCACCTGCCCCAGCTCGGCGATTACCGCCCGGCACTATACCGATGAAGAAATCATGACTGAAATCGAAGGAATCCTGGTAGGTTAAATTTAGGAGGTGAATGAATAAAATGGCGGAAAATTTTGAACCTAAAATCGTGGCTTTTGCCTGCACCTGGTGCACATATACGGGCTCTGACCTGGCCGGGGTTTCCCGCATCCCCTCCCCGTCCAATGTCAAGATCATCCGTACCATGTGCTCGGGAAGGGTGGATCCCACTTTTGTAATGAAAGCTTTTGCCGAAGGGGCCGACGGGGTAATGATCATGGGCTGCCATCCCGCCGACTGCCACTACATTGACGGAAACGCCAAGACCATGAGACGTTTTCCCCTGCTCCACAATGTTTTGGAGCAACTCGGAATCGAAAAAGACCGCATCCGGCTGGACTGGGTTTCAGCTTCCGAAGGAGAAAGATTCGCCCAGGTATGCACCGAAATGACCGAGACAGTCAGAAAACTGGGCCCTATCCACATCGTTTCGGAGCAAGCCTGCAAACTAGTCGGAGTCGGAGCATAAAGGAGGAAAATTATGGCAGACAAACTGAAACTGGCTTTTTACTGGGCTGCTTCCTGCGGGGGCTGCGAAATTGCGGTGCTGGACATTGACGAAAAAATCCTGGAAGTGGCTAAGATTGCCGATATTCTCTTCTGGCCTTGCGCGATGGACTTCAAGTACAAGGATGTCGAAGCCATGCCCGACCAGCATATTGACGTATGCTTTTTCAACGGCGCCATTCGCAATACCGAACACGAGCATATCGCCCATCTCTTGAGACAGAAATCCAAAGTCATGATTGCTTACGGAGCTTGCGCCTGCTGGGGCGGGATCAAGGGCCTGGGCAATTTCTTTAAAACCGCCGACCTGCTGGACAGGGCTTACGAGCAATCGGAAACCGTGGACAATCCCAACCACGTGCTGCCGCAAGCCAGCACCCAGGTTAAAGAGGGAGAGCTCACCCTGCCTACCACCTGCGAATTCATCCGCTCCCTGGATCAGGTGATCAAAGTGGAATATTACATCCCCGGCTGTCCTCCCACCCCGCCGGTAACCAGCGCGGCTATCGACATGCTGGCCAGCGGAATGGTGCCTCCGGCCCCGGCTATCCTGGGCGGACACCAGACGGTTTGCGAGGAATGCCCCAGAAAGAAAAGCGAAAAGAAAATCAAGGGCTTTAAACGGGTTCACGAAGTGATTCCGGAACCGGAAACCTGCCTGCTGGAACAGGGGATTATCTGCATGGGGATCGCCACCCGTTCGGGTTGCGCAGCTCAATGCCCCACGGTCAATATGCCCTGCCGCGGCTGCTTCGGCCCGGCTCCGAATATCGTCGATCACGGCGCCAAGCTGATTTCCGGGATCGCCTCGGTATTGGAAAGCAAGGACGAAGAGGAGATCGCCAAAGTCATCAATCAAATCGTTGACCCGGCCGGAACTTTCTACCGTTATACCCTGGGAGCCGCCCTGCTCAACAAGAATCAGGCCTGCAAGGTTGAATATCCGGCCAAGAAATCCGCCAACCCCGAGGCCAAAAAGGAGGAGATAACCGTATAATGGCAACCGAAATGAAAAAAAGAATCAGCATAGATCCGATTACCCGGCTGGAAGGCCACGGGAAAATCGAAATCTTCCTCGATGATAAAGGCAATGTGGAAAACGCTTATTTCCAGATTCCGGAATTCCGGGGCTTTGAAAAATTCTGCGAGAACCGTCCCGTGGAAGAACTGCCCAGAATCGTCTGCAGCATCTGCGGAGTCTGCCCGCACGCCCATCACCTGGCCGCCGTCAAGGCCATCGATGAGATTTTCGGAGTGGAGCCCACTCCCACCGCCAAGATGCTGAGAGAACTGTTTTACTGCGCCCACATGGTGCATTCCCACATCGCTCATTTTTACGCCCTGGGCGGCCCGGACTTCGTGGTGGGCCCAGAAGCGCCGCCGGCGGAAAGAAATGTGCTGGGGGTAATCAATAAAGTCGGAACCGATATCGGTTTGCAGGTCATCAAGGCCAGATCCGACGCCCAGAGAATTCAGGAAATCATCGGCGGAAGAAGAACCCATTCGGTGTTCGGGCTCCCCGGCGGGGTTTCCAAGGCTATCTCCAAGGAAGAAAAAGCCGAAATCGAAGAAAAAGCCAAGGGACTGGTGGAATTCTCCAAGTTCACGGTGAAAGTTCTGGAAGATATAGTCTTGAAAAACCAGGATTACCTGAACTTGATCCTGAGCCCTCACTATACTATGGAATCCTACTACATGGGCCTGGTGGACCAGAACAACAAGGTCAACTTCTACGACGGACTTTTGCGGGTAGTGGATCCCGAAGGCAAGGAAACCCTGAAGTTCGCGGCCAAGGATTATAAAGAACACATCGCCGAGTACGTGGAAAAATGGACTTACTTGAAGATGCCTTACTTAAAGAAGATCGGCTGGAAGGGACTCACCGCCGGAAAAGACAGCGGAGTTTACCGGGTAGCTCCTTTGGCCCGCTTGAATGCGGCCGACGGTATGGCCACGCCCTTAGCCCAGGCTGAATACGAAAAAATGTTCGCCACCCTCAAGAAACCGGCTCATCATACCCTGGCCATGCACTGGGCCAGAGTTATCGAACTGGTCTATGCCGCCGAACGGGTTCTGGAACTGATCCAGCATCCCGACATCACCAGCCCCAAAGTCCGCAACCTGCCGGAAAAAGTAGTCGGCGAAGGGGTGGGAGTAGTGGAAGCCCCCAGAGGAACCCTGTTCCATCATTACACCACCGACGACCAGGGCATGGTTAAAACCACCAATATGATCGTGGCCACCGGCAACAATTACCCGGCCATGTGCATTTCGGTAACCGATGCGGCCAGGGGCCTGATTAAAAACGGAGAAGTTCGCGAAGGCTTGCTCAACATGGTGGAGATGGCTTTCCGGGCTTACGATCCCTGCCTGGGCTGCGCCACTCATACTCTCCCCGGCGAAATGCCTTTGGAAGTGAATATCCGCAACCCCAAGGGGGAAATTCAGGATGTCCTGAAAAGAAACATGTAAAAAAATTATAACTGCTGAAAAAATCCCGTTTCTTAAAAGGCGGGATTTTTTATTAGTAATTTTTAAAAAATTATTAATAAAAAAAGGATTTTTTTTAGGGGGCTAGAATTAATAATGTGAATTAAGCTAAAACTCTGTGCAAGCCTGAATTTTAAAGAAAGGAGAATTTTTTACAGGCAATTTGCCGGGGAGAAAGCTTATATCTAACAACCGGGAGAATAAGCCTCACTTGAAGAGGAAACTTTTTAGGAAGCTCTGCGAGCAAGCTTAATTCTTCCGGAAAATTAACAAGGAGGACTACACAACAATGGTTAAGAAACTCGCAGTAATTTTGGCCGTCCTTTTCGCAATCGCGATTTTGGCCCCGGCCATCGCCGGTCCTCTGTTTCCTGATGTTCCCGCGGAACATTGGGCCAGAGATGCCGTAGCGAACCTGGCTGCCAAAGGATTGCTCGAAGGTTATCCCGACGGAACCTTCAAGGGCGACAGAGCCGCAACTCGCTGGGAAATGGCGATGTTAGTGGCCCGCTTCCTGGCGAAAATGGAGCAGGAACATGCTACTTTCGCCAGCAAAGCCGATCTGGAAGAGCTCCAGAACCTGGTCAACTCCCTCAAAGACGAGCTGGCCGCTCTGGGAGTCCGGGTAGGCAAACTGGAAGATAAAGTTGGAGACATCGACAAGAGAGTCGTCGACCTCGAGAGAATTCGTTTCTCCGGCGAAATCGACAGCATTTTTGTCACCAACAGCTTTAACTTCAAAAACGGAACCATCACCACTTATCAGCAGGGTTCCCCGGTACAGTACACTCCGACCTACCAGCAGAATTCGTTCCTGGACGGCCGCAGCTACTTCCTGGGTTCCAGCGAAACCATGAAGGGCACCTTCAATGTTAAGGCAAAGCTCAGCGACACTTTTGATGCCGGCCTGAATCTTTACGCTTTCGTAGCCATGGGCGACGAAAATGTAACCAATTTCAACGGCGTGTCCGCTCCCTACCTCAACAACTTCTTCACCCAAAGACACAACATTGGAACTTCCGGCAACTACAACAACACCCCTTGGACCAGAGTCAATCTGGACAGCTTCTTCCTGAAGCACAATCCGAGCGGCAACAAACTGACCGTAGGTTCTTTTGACGCCAACATCTGCCCGCTGCTTTTCAGCGGCCAGCTGAACCCCAACACCAACGGCCCGAAATACATCAATAACTACGGTTTCCAGGTAACCGGAAACGCCCCGAAAGTATTCGGCAAGGGAATGGATTATGAACTTTTCTACACCAAACTGGCCGACGGCAATGAAGACGGAACCCGTCGCGGCGGTTACGATGCTTTCGGAACCGGCCTGGACCTCAAGTGGGTTTTCGACAAAGGTTCAATCAAACTCAACTACATGAGAGCGGTTGACGATTACACCAACTCCCAGTCCACCAGCTACTTCGAAATCGAAGACTCCTACGTAGCCAATGCTGGCGCCACTTGGAGCGGATTCCTGCAGTGGGTTAACCCGCAGGATTACAATGCCAATTTCGTAGCTAATTACGACTCCAACAAATCCCCGGTCGACATGGACCCCCACGTCGGCGCTTTCGCGGTTGGTCCGCAGGCCCAGACTAACTACGGTTTGAGATTCGATTACGAATTCAACAGCTGGAAAGCTGCCGCCGAATTCGCTTCCACTTCTTACAAACCGAACCGGAATAGCGGATACAGCAAAACCGGAACCGCGTTTGACATCGCCGTGGGAACCACCCTGGTGGGCGGAGCCCTCGACCTCGGTCTGGACTATGTGTCCACTTCCCCTTACTATGATCCGATGATCATGCAGTACCCGGCCATGAACGATCCGATGGGACTCTGGAACAACGGATTCAACTCCTACTTCCTGAGACTGCCGGAGTTCTCTTACTTCGCCAACCTCTATCAGCTGCATGACAGCAAAAAATACCCGAACAACCGCGATGGTATCCGCTTCAAAGGCGCATACAAGTTCGCCGGCGACAACGGTAAGTTCACCCTCGACTTAGGTTTCCTGCAGCAGCAGAAAGTTTCCACCTACACCCAGAACTACGGAACCGGTGGAAACGCGGTCAACGGTTTCGATCCCGGATGGATGGAACCGATGTTCTCCCCGATCATGGGCACCATCAGCGGCAGCGGCGCCACCTGGCAGGCTACCGAGAGCAACAAAGGTAAGCAGAACAACTATGGCTTAGGAATTTGCTACACCTTCCCGAACAGCAAACTGTCCGGCGAACTGGGTTGGGTAAATTACACCTTCCAGAGAAATTCTTCTTACACCGGCTCGGGTTCTTCCAGCTATGACATCTCCACCCAATACAACAACTACATCAAACTGGGATACAACAACGGCAAGATCGGATTCAAATATCCGGTCAACGACAAATGGAACCTGAAGCTGGGATACGAGTATGGAACCATGAAGGGACATCACGCCTACATGGCCAGCCTGTATAACATCGGCTACAGCTATGATCCTACCGCTTCCGTTTGGGGAGCCGGAGGAAATCCTCAGGGCGACAACATCAACTTCAACCAGAGCAGCCCGTACATCGGCTTTGACTATCAGATGACCCAGAACGCCACTTGGGGCTTAAACATTAAGTTCCTCAATCTGACCGACAAAACCGACCAGAACATCATCAACAACGCCTACAGCATGCCGTCCGGCGTAAACGGCAACAACCAGAGCTGGACCGGAACTCAGCTGTTCACCGAAGTTAAGATTAAGTACTAGTACCAGTCTTAATTCGAACGGTTCATAACGGTTAAATTAAGAGCCTGCGGGGTAACCCGCAGGCTCTTTTGTTTTTTTTAAGCAAAAAACTATAAATAACGGGGGGGAAATTCCGGGCCGGGGGGAGAAGGATTTTTCACCGGCAAGGGTCTTTGGGAAAGCCCCGGCTGCGGGGCGAACTTGATCAACAGTCTTACGGAGGAGCAGTTTTTCGGTATTTTAACCGGCTTGGAGCCTAAAACCGCAGGCCAGTCGGCCCGGCTGAAAGTCATAGGCAACGGCTTAGGAGAAGCGGTTTTCCTACCCAAGATTTCCGAAATCTTGCCCACCCAACTCATTACAACGCCTCCTATAATTAATATCCGGACAAAACCAAACCCTGTCAAGCGTTAGGGCGGTTTATTTTCATTCCGGTAGGAGGCGGGAAATTTTTATCTAAAGGGGATAAAATTCTCTGGGAGGATTGATGCTGCAATTAATACCGCTTTATTTGGGCCTGTTGTTTCTCTTGCTGCTGTCATTTACCGGCTGCGGGGTCAACCTGCCCGGGCCGGGAACCGGCGGCTCATCCAACCGCGGTTGGATGTTCCTGGTCTATCTCGACGGGGCCGGCAATCCGGAACAGCCTGTACCAGGCTTTGGAGCCCCGGTACGATATCAATGAAGCAACTGGTATAGTGAGCGGTTTAACCAGCGACCCTGAGGGCTCTGAAAACTATGCGGGAGATCAGGACGCACTTTGGTTCATAATCAGCCGGTAAATCCCTTTAAAAAGGTCTAAAAGCGGCTTTATCGCGTTCTGAAATTACCGGACTGCAAAATAAAAAAGCCCCGAAAACCTGGGCTTCTTTTATCAGCAATTTTAATAACGGGAAAAGGGATTCTCCGGCGGAAAGGGCTGATCAAAATCCTGATCATCATTATATTCGGGAAAAAATCTTTCGATCCACTTACCCAGATAAGGAACCTGAAAGAATTCTCCCCGCAGGGCCTGGTTGGCGTAATAAAACAGCAGGATCACCAGAGCCAGGAACACGATGGACATGAGCACGATGCAGGTAAAGACAAAAGTTCCCAAAATAGGGTTGGCGGCCGGAATGAAACGCAGGATAAAAAACACCACAAAACTTACCAGCACATAGCCGATCGAACTGATCAGCCCCAAAAACAGCGCTTGTAAAGCATTAAATTTAAGAAACGGCTCGTTTTTCTTGTTCGACAGCAGCACCATGGCGGGGATAACAAACCAGAGCGGGTAACACATACCCGAAATCATTTTGTCTTCGTCTTTTAACGGGGGGAGGATTTCCTCCATTAAACCGCTCCGTTCATCGCCCGGCCAGGGCTGAAGAACTGAGATAATTCATGGGGTTGACGGCGCAGCCGCCCTGGCGCACTTCGTAATGCAGGTGGGGACCGGTGGAATAACCGGTGCTGCCCACCCGGGCGATCAACTGGCCCTTCACCACCCGCTGGCCGTAACCCACCGCCAGGCTGGAACAATGGGCGTAAAATGAAGTCAAACCGTCTCTGTGGGAGATTTCTACCGCATTGCCGTAGCCTCCGTCGTAACCGGATGCTACCACGGTACCGGCGGCGGCGGCGTAGATCGGGGTGCCGTAATCGGTGGCGATGTCAATTCCCTTATGAAATTCATAGCCCCGGTATCCGTAACCTGAAGATATATAACCCGAGCAGGGATAATTCGAAGGGGTGGAGCACAGTTTTTCCAGCATGACTTCCCGCTCTTTTTTCCGGCGGTAGTCGCGGGCGGCGCTTTTAAGCTCTTTTAATTCTTTTTCCTGCAGCACCAAGGTCTGGGAAACCTGATAAAAATTCTTCCTCACCATCAAAGGATGAAGCGAACCGCGGGAACCCACCAGGGATTTTCTTTTACGTCCGGTCTGGTGCGAAGTGGGGGATTTGCCCACCACCCGCCAGATTTCGTTGATTTCCCGGGATTTTACTTCCAGCTTCTTTTGCAAAACCTGGTATTTCTTGTTGGCCAGAAAAGTCATTTCTTTCTTTTCCTTCTCTTTATTGGCCATCTTATATTCCAGGGTCTTAACGTAGCTTTCCAGCTTCTTAACTCTCAGGGAAATCAGGTAATTGGCCCCCAAAAAGACCAGCAAGAGGCAAAGAACGCTCAACAAGAGGTGCTTGCCCCGCAGAAAAAGGGAAATCGCCGAGCGGGAATGATGAGGGATTACCTTGAAAGTCAATTCCTTGTGGTAAAAAATCTTAAAGTGTTTTAACCAGGAAACGATTTTTTCTTTTAACATAGATGCTTTTTCCTCCGTCAGATTTTCTCCCCATATTGGCGGAGTGTAAGACTCGGGGCGGATTTTTCCGCCGGTTTATTTCATTTCAACAAATTTTCTTATCAGTCTGACTGTGCACCCGGTTTCGATTGAATCTTCCCGGTGTTACCCGAACCGCACTGCTCCGGCTAGGAATTCCATATCGCCCAGAACTTGCCGCTTACCGCTGCTTCCTTCCGGACCTGGCGGGATTCACAGTTTTCTGTCGCATGGGTCCTAACCCTCAACGCCGCTAATCCGGGGCAAACCCGACAAAACCAAACCTGGACCGGGGATTCCGCCCTGCTATAGCGGATTGCAGGTACAGGGCACCGCTAACTCCCCGCCTAGCACAGCCAGATTTTTTTTCTTTAATGGCGGAGAGAGTGGGATTTGAACCCACGGGGCGATGTTTAAAGTCGCCCACACGATTTCCAGTCGTGCGCTTTCGACCACTCAGCCATCTCTCCGCAAAACGCAGTTTATTATACCTTGCCGGGGGGGGAAAAGTCAACTTTTCGGCTTGCCCTAGCGGTTAAATCCTTACGGCATAAGATTTTGACGCTTTTTACCCGGAGGTTTTTTTACACCATAATTTTGAGCTAGACAAGGGGAGAAATTTATGTTAGAATTTTTTCACTTAAGTGCCGGGATGGCGGAATGGCAGACGCACGGGACTTAAAATCCTGGGAGCGGCGACGCTCGTGGGGGTTCAAGTCCCCCTCCCGGCACTACCGATTTTATCGAAAAGGCATAACGCCTGCTCGTCTGAATATCGGAAAATGCTTTCGTAAGGGTCTTCGAAATAGAAGGCCCTTATTGTTTTTGCTGACGGGTCGGCCACAATCCGCTGAACGAATATTCGGAGTAGCTGCTTCTGATCGGCAAAGCTGCCGGTTTCAAAGGTCTGCAAAAATCCGGTCAGCGTCTCTGAGATTTCACTCTCCGTGATTTTGCGAACTGGGGGCGGCGTGTAATTTTCGAGGGCTTCAATTTCTTCTTCCAATTTCCGTAACCGATTTTTCCGGGACTGGATCCCCTCTTTTAGCTCAGCGTAAATCTCGCCGGTTGAATCATTCGCCAACCGATTGACTAGAATATCGATTTCCGATTTAATTTTCACTTGGGACGCTCTGAGCTTCTTAATCGAACTGCCATGAGCGATATTTTCTCTCCCGGCCATCGCGTTTAGTTTTTTCATCCATTCCGAAATTTGGGACTCATTCAGAAAGCGCCGGCGGATTTCTTCGACAACGCAACTCTCAGCCCAAGCAACCGGGATCCGTTCCTTCTGAGTACATCCAGCCTCTTTGAAATTCAGATACCCGGAGCAGACATAATAATCGTAGGTTTTCCCGCGTAGCTTTACCGACTTGCTTCTCATGTTGCGGCCGCAATGGGCGCAGGTGAAAAAATTCCCCGAGGTGAAGAGAAAGCGGCTGGTCTTTGCCGAGGGAGCCGGGGGAACGTTTCTGATCCGCTTTTTCTGGCCATCTTTAAAATTCATATACTCCTCCAGGCTGATGATCGCCGGGTGAGCGGCTTCCGAGAAAACCCACTTTTCGGCCTCATTTTTGGGCTTCTTCGCTGTACGGCGGGGCTTGCGATTCCAAACATAAAAACCGGCATATTCAAGCGCCCGATCCCATTCCAAAATCGCTTTTAGGGTAGAGGCTCCCCAGATTCCACCGCGGGGGCTGGGAACTCCGAGCTGATTCAAGTGGTTGCGAAGTTTCCTCAGGCTCCAGGGCTGGCCCAGAACCCCAGAGCTGGCCAGGATTATCCACCTCACCCACTCCCAGACCTTTTTCCCGGCGAATTCGCGCTCGTCCAGTTGCCAAAGCAGGCGATAAATAGGCTTTCCGCTGCGGTCGTGGCCGCGAATCACCGACTCATTTTGATAGCCGTAGGGGGCTGTTCCCCCGTTTTTAAATTTCCAACCGGAAACCGGGTCCAGATTTTGGGCATTGGCGCTCATTTTGTCCAGAGTCCGGATGCTGGTTTGCACGCTCTCAGTTCGGGCTTGGAGCCGTTGAATTCCCCTTGACCAGATTCCGGGGATGGTTTGGGTATCGGCCGGGTTGTCGATAGGAACCAGGTCAACACCGTGCGCCTTGAGCCTCAGTTCCAATTCTGCGGATTCGAGCTCATCCCGGCGGCTGAAAGCCCGGTAGGAGTCCACCAAGAGGCAATCGATCTCTTTATAGTGGCAGGCGTAAGTCAAAGCCTCCTCAAAGGCTGGCCGGTTTACCCCGGAGTAAGCGGAGATCCCGGCATCCTCAAACCATTTTACCACGGTGATCCCATTCCGGGCGGCATAGTTGGTGATGTTGCTCCGCTGGCCATCGAGCGAAACTTTCAGCACCTGGTCAGGGGTGGATACCCGAGTGTAGCCAACGGCTCGCCGGAGAGAATTAGTTTTGATGGTCTGCTGCTGGAGCAGTTCAGCGGGAACCAGGTCGGAGAAAGAAAGCTTGTCTTGGGACATGCTGGGGATTTCTTCGGGAGAAGGAATTTTCCTTTTTGGTCTTGTTTTATTATTTAGAATAGCAAGACAAAATACAGTTAAAAGTTACCGCCCGCGGGGAGGAATTCGTCACTGGCAATGGAAAACCAAAAATATGCTTATGAATTCGATAACCCACATACTGTTTTTGGATGAATCCGGAAATCACGATCTTAATTTTATTAGTCCAGATTTCCCAATTTTTGTGCTTTGCGGTTGCTTAATCCAAATCGATGACCTTGAACAAATGAATAGTATGTTTTTGGCTTTTAAAAAAGAATTTTTCTATGATGAACTTGGAGATGATTACAAAGACGTTATTTTGGTTTCAAGTAAAATAAGGAAGCAATATCCGCCGTTCCAACTATTAAAAAACCGTGATAAGAGAGAAAAATTCTATTGTAAATTAAACCATTTAATAGCTGAACTTCCGTACAAAATCATCGCTACGGTAATAAGAAAAAAAGAGTTGATTGATAAATATGCGGTACCGTCTCACCCTTATAACTTGTCTTTAGAATTTATTATTGAGCGAATGGTTCGCGAATTGAAACAAGAACAGGATGGGCTTGGATTAATAGTGGCTGAAGCAAGAGCATCAACGCCAAACTCAAAAAATATAGAAAAAATATTGATACCCGAGAAACCTCTTAAAAGGGAAGATTTAGAGCTATATAGTTATTTTCACGATAGAAAAAGAGATGGAACAAGATATGCAGACTCAACAACGCTTCATCGCCATATTGAGGATATGTGGTTCGTTTCAAAATATAGAAATATCGCAGGATTACAGATAGCAGATTTGAGTGCCTATCCTATTGCAGGATTTATTCTTGATCGTCCAACCCCAGCATGGGAAATTATAGAAACAAAACTAGCAAAATATCCATCTTATATCGGCAAGGGATTAAAAATATTCCCCTTATAAAAAAACTTAGAGAGCCACCTTGACGGTTTGACTCTCTGAGCGATCGAGACATCCTCAATCCTTAAGCATATTATAAAGCATAGCTTTAATTTTGGCAAGCCTATATTACAAAATTTGTCAACCCCCTACCGGATTAAACCCAATCCCCAACTTAAAACTTGCTTGTTTAGAGATTTACACCCTGACCATTTTGCCGGGGTTAGCAAAAATGGCGTTAATCAGCCCTTCGCATCACCGTTTATTATTGTTCAAAGTCGATTGGGTTATTCGGCGTTCTATTATGAGTATTGCGATTCTTTTTTACAAATAAGACCCTTAATGCCAAAAAAAGTGTTGCCAAACTGCTTATGATCCCTGTGGGGAGATTATTGTAAATAATCGCTAATACTACAACCCCCAAAGAAACCAACATTATTGTAAACGATAACCATTGGGCGCGAGAATCTCTAACATCCTCCCGCACCATACGATCTTGTTCCAAGATGAATTTTAACCATGAATCTTCAGGCATGATTTACTCCTAAATATTTATCGAGATTGTTTCTATTAGTCAACGACCTACCTTTCTCGCAGCTTCTTCGATCCACTTGACAATATTTCTTTGTCCATCGTCATTAATCCATTCGTATGTGGGATATATCTCGGACAGCAAAACGCTTCTCCCATTTTGCTGTAAAGATAATTCATCCAAAGGGTTATGCCCCCGATAGTCAGTTAATCCCGTCCTAAAGTCTTTAACATTATGGATATAAATACCCAATACCCCTTTTCCATCTTCTACACTTTTGGCTATTTCGTATTTTACCCATTTGCTTATTGATGTTTCAGCACCAATTAATACCACCGTAACTGAAGTACTGTCTAATTGTGCATCAATCCACCGTTTTACGGATTGTTCACCTTGTCTTTTTATGGATTCCCAATTGGCTGCATCGGTGAATCCCTTGGTATCCATTGTTACCCAGCTATTACGAATTTGGCCGATCCTCCCGATATCTCTTTTGTAGCAAAAACTAAAAAAAACTCTTCTTGCCACATTGTCCTCCGTAATTTTATTCTACCCCCCAAAATATCTGCAAATAAAAGCCAATACAATTATAAGTAATATAATAGGCGCATAAAAACAAAGAATAGTTAAAGAGGAAAAAGCTTTCCAGTAGCATGTATAATAATTTTTGTTCATATGGGGTTCAGTGCTCATTGAGAATAATTCTGGCACATCTTCCGAATCGGAATTGGAAAAATATTTTGAGACATCCTTATAAAGTTCACGAAATAATCTTTCTTGCCACAAGAAATATGAATCCAGCCCCCAGAAAGCTATTGCGGGCAAAAGCCCAATCAGAATAAATACCCAGGACACCTCTTTTATAACAGCTACGGCAAAGATAGCCGCGATCAAGGTTATTCCCCAACCCTTTATTAAGAAGGAATTTTGTCCCATTCTATCAATTACATCCCTAATAAATTCAAGATGTTTTACCCGAAGATCGTTATTGTCCATTTTTTTAATTCGCAATTTTTGCTTTATTCTCCTGCCCAGAACAACCCCTCTTGACATAACCAAGCGTTTTGCTATAATGTAATCAAGAGGTAAATAAGATGATCTGTCCCCACTGCGGAAAAGAAATTGACCCTAAAATATATGCAGCCGAAATGGGAAGACGAGGCAAAGGGAAAACCTCTCCCGCCAAGGTGGCTGCCGCTAGGTTGAATGCGAAAAAGCCACGTCCCGGAAGAAAGAAGGTGAACTAAGTGGTAAAATGCGAAGCTAAAAAAGAAGTCGGTTTCCTGGAAGGGCTCGGATTATTGATTCAAGCTGGCGGGTATATTCTCGGCTTACTATTGCTTTTAGGCCTGGCGGCCGCTTGGGTATCGTTCTTCTTGTCGACGGTGTTTTAAAATGGATGAGCCAAGAATTTTACCGAATGGGGAAATTGTAGAAGCTTGCAGCCAGTGCCCCCATGTGGAGGCATTTGAATATGATGATTACGGGGATTCGGAGAGCCGGGGAGAAGACGACTATTACCAATGCTGCCATCCTGAGGTTGAGCCGAAAAGCCCAGGATGGGAGCCTGAGTGCGATCGAGGGGAGATTTGCAAGGAGTGCCCATTACCGAAGGCTAAAGGGGGAGAACAAATGACAACCAATTTCGGCGGGGAAGGGTGCGCCCGGGTGCCAAGATTTTATCCCAACGGCGGAGAATTAGTACCAGTGGAAGAGATTTGGAGAAAGGAGGAAGCAGTGTCGGTTTCCAAATCGATTATTGAAACTAACAGGCGCGAAACTGAAAATTTTATGAGATCGAAATTTGATAGGTTGGTTGATGCTACCGTGTTGGGATTATTTATACCCGATCCGGACAGATCAGACGGCAGATCCTAGCTGGGCGGATCCGGCGGAGAAAGCTTTCAGGTGAAGGAATTTAATTCGCCAGGCTCCTAGCCTTTTTAAATCCAGTCCCGTTAAGTTTGAATAAGATTCCCCCATGATATTCAATAAACCCTTTTCTACAGAGATTGGAGAAGGCCTCAAGATAGTTTGCCTGCACCGCAGGATCATTGGCATCGAAGAATTGCCTTTCTCCGATCAGTAAGAATACTCCAACCTGGCTATAACTGGGAAGATGAATTTGCCCGGATTTAGATGCGGCTTTGAGAATCTCTTTTTCATCTTCGTTTAAAAATATTTCTCCGACTTTTTTAGCCAAGAAATTGGTTCCCTGCGCAGCAAGACTGCAAAAATCTACGCAGGTTTGAATCTGATCAATCATGGTTTTAAACCCCCTTTTCCACATCTTTCCAATATGCATCCGCCCCGCCCGGGTATCCCCACCACTTGGGCATAATCACCGAATGATACGATAAAATAAAATCATCGCGAATTTTCGCCTCTTCTTCCGGGAAGTAGTCTGCTGGAACGAAATCTCCGGTATTCTCAACTTCCCGGCCACTCTTTAGATACAAATGAGGCCCGCCCTTGTAATAAGCGCCGAGGTATTCTCTCACCGTGCGCCGCTTTTCGTCGGCGATTTCCTCCGGAGTCATTTCTACATTACATTTGTTAGACCCGCACTCGGGGCATTGACAGAAATAATCGGGCTGTCGATGACCACAAGATGGGCAGTAGTGGGTCATTTTTTCTTTTTAATGGTTTCTACGATGGCTGTGCTTTTTCTTTTTTCCGCTTCTTTAACTGGGATAAATTCCCCTGTTTTTGCATCTCTTCCGATCTTGATCTCTTTTTTGCCTGCCATTGATTTACCCTCCCTTATTTATTTAATATTCCCTCCGCCCCCAACACAGCCCCCGAAGCGATCTCCTTGCTATTATGAATGGCGGTTTGGGCAGAATTTCCACTAAGCGTTATGGGTTCCCAGTATGGATCAGAATAAATGGTTTGTCCGCTTCTGAGCCTTTCTGATGCTATTTTAATTATCATCTGGGTTTTCTCCGGGCTGATTTTTAAGAGATTAATTGTCCATTGATGGCGAAATTTATCTACCCCAGAAAGCGCTGAGGAAAAAATATCTGGTTCGTAAATTTCGTAATCAGTTTTAATAATTACAACGTTACCACTATTCTGGCTTGAGGAAACGGTTCTTTCAAGGTAAACCAGAGAATTTATCGTAGCCGGCTCCACTTTTTCCATGGGGTAGTCGATCACGGCGACAACTCCATCTACAATATCTTCTTTCGAATACTTGATTTTATCCCCAAGACCCTGGGCATCCAATTTGGCGGTTAAGGATTCTGGGGAGGCTTCAGCGTTTTCTTCGGCAGCCTTTTGCTTTTCTACCAAGGCCGGAGGCGGAGAAGCCTTTCCCGCGTAAATCTTTTTAAAATCTTTTTCGGATCCAATATTAGCTGTAAAGCAAAGCTCGGTTCCGTTGCTTAATTTAACATAGAGATAGTTCTTGCGTTGAGCGGTGATTTCTCCGGACTGATCGGCGACCAGCCTATTCCAATCATCCACTGAAATGCGTTCCGGGGTATTTGGATCTTTTGGGAAATAATAAGCGACTGGGGCCTTTTGACCATTGGGTATTTTTTCGAAGGTGAGAATGTAATTTTGATAATTTGAGGTTGAATTTTCCGCCATCGCTAGACCAATTCCCGTAAACAGAATAAGCAAAAATACTATTTTTCTCATTATTTCTACTTCCATCCTCCTAAAGAAAAACCCTGTTTTCCATCGGATAGATCACGGCCTCCCTTTATGAGCTTTGTTCTTTTCTTCTGCTCACGCGCGTTATCTTAGATTTAACGGGTTTTCCTAATGAAAGTTTTTTTTCGTCTGAGACAAGACGTCTCTCGATTTTTTTTAAATCTTCCGCAGGGGGTAGTTTCTCTGGGTAAATTCCTTTTGATGTAAGGACACTGCGAACATCAGCATTATTCTTGACATGTTCATGGGTAATATGGTCTTCCATCTCAAGGTTGTCTCTTTTAATATTAAAACTGGTGATCTCATTCGCGAAATCTTTTGCCTTAATTGTAATTGTTGGTAAAAAATCAGCCAATGGGCGATTATGCGGAATTCCAAGCCTATTTTTCATATCCTGGGTGGTATTTCCCCCGAAAAGGGCTTGGTCACCACGGCTCCTTATGCGCCCAAAACCTCTTTCATCCTCAATCCTTTCATAAATAATACCGGATAATTCTCTCTCAGAATCAGTAAGTTTTTTTCTTGCTCCGATTCTTTCTACTTCCGACAGCCTTTTTTCAATAATCTCCTGCTTGCGCGTTTGAACAGCAAAATATGTTTGTGCGAAGGCTATTTCATTTTTTCGGGGATCTCCATTTTGAGCGATTAGGTAGCAGGCATAACGGGTAAGAGCAATATCGTTTATCTCGCGCTTTGTCCCTGAGCCGATATCGACCATATTGCTGACGTCAGCAAAATGGTTTTCGACTGGCTGGTTGGCATTTTGACAGGAGATTTTTGCCTTATTTATAACTTGTTCAAAATTTCTCCATTGGCTATATCCCAGCAATTCTTGAATTTCTCGCGCAAACCAAAACTCAACTCCGTCTTTGTTTTTAATATAGTCCTCAAATTGCCCATGCAACTTATCGATTATTTCTCGTTTCATAAGCCCCTCCTCAATCATTTTTCCACCACCGGTTTACTGTCCAGCGCAGCCTGAGCCATTTTGTCGACGGTTTCCCTGGTGTGGTGAATCTGGGTAACAATTCCGACGATCCGCAATTCATCTTGCTGATACCAGGTGGCCTTATCCCAGGTTTGCCCCAGACCGACCCGGCCATCTTCCCGGTAAAAAATATGGCTAACGCGGATCCCATCGCCAACGATGTTGGCCACAATGAGCTTGCCTTCTGCCGGCCAAGCATAGGGATTATTGATATACATCCAGATATTGTCCCCGTCCTCAATTCCCGGCTCCATTGAATGACCACGAACTGTCAATAGGTGACTGGCACCCTGGGATACCCGGGAGGGAACATCAATTTCGGTATATTGAAAATCGTCATTAGATATCACTCCCGCACCGACAGGGAGTTCCATTGCCATAATCTTTACTTGGTGATCCCCGCTAAAGGCCATCTCAAAGGAGATTGGCTGATTTATGGCATATTTCGCCCGGATTTGTTCTTCCTGAATTTTCAGGTCGGAAATGACCGACTGCTGGCCATGGGCGGGGGCGGGTTCGGAGACTTTTCCGAGAGTTTCGTCTCCATAAAACCATGACACCGGATAATTTGTTGACTCAGCTATCTTCAGTAAAGTTCCTTCTCCCGGAAGAAATTCTCCCTTTAAATAGGATGAAACAGCTTGAGGAGAAACACCAATTTTTTTTGCTAAATCAGACTGTCTTAAACCGGCTTCGCGCATGGCTTGTAATATTTTTTGCTTCAATATGCTTGAATCTCCTTGACAAGTAATTTAAAGTATGTTAAAGTAAAATCAAGTTAAGACAACACCAAACCCCTCCGGCCCAGCCGGAAAAAATTTTAAGAAACTAGTCAACACCACGCCGACTAGTTGGAAAGGAGATGAGTGTAAATGGTTCTAAAAAAAGTGGTTAGATCGCTCGCCTCCTTTACTGGATTGCTCGGATTCGCCAGCCAAATTTTAGTTAATTCCTTGGCGATTTCAAAAGCGGATTGTTTACTCTTATCCTCCGAGTCGACCAGACAATCCGACCGAATATTAAGATTCTCCAAATCATATTTAAATAGGTGTTTCTGTTCGGTTTTACTGGACTTTTTAGGCACAAAAACCCCCTCGGTAGAATTTGTGGTTATGCTTCTCTCATTTTCTCCGAGGGGGAATTTTATTCCTTCTGGAGGTGTGGCGTGAGCAAAAAGATACATTTGCGATATTACCGCGAGGTGAACGATTTTCGGCAACAAGACCTGGCCGATAAGGTGGGGATCACCAAGCAAAACTATTCCGAAATTGAGAACGGCAACGTTGAGCGGATCAACCCTCAATACCTGGTTGAATGGGCAGCCATGCTCAATGTGAGCGTGGACGAATTGCTTACCGGAAAGCGTGCTTCTCATACCTAAATCGTAACACGAAATTTCGGTTTTGGAAAAACTCAACAAAAATTTGGGAGGTGTGGACAAATGGCAGGAGGCAGACCAAGCAGAACCCCGGCGGTGGATGAGGCAATAGAACTCAATATTGAGGCTATCGCTAAAATCATGGATGCCCAAAAACTTAGAGATTTCCTAGCCAAAACCAATTCCGAGTGCGATGAAATCAGGGATCGTAGATACCGGGATACTATGCGGGAGATCGAGATTGACCGGCTTAACGATGCCGCCCTAGATCGACTTAAAGAGTTACAGCAAGCTGGAATAAACAATGTTTGTGGGGCGAACCAAACCTTGGAAGCCGGAAAAAAAATTATCAATATCAACATCAATATGGGAATGGGAGACGAATAGATGCGCCCCGTAAAGCCGTTGCCGCCCCTAATCCGAGATACCCCCGAGGAAGCCAAGGCCAGACGGGAACGGGGAAACGATTTCTTTGTTCGCAGATTCCTGGCCCCGCTGTTCGGGATTAACCCAGATGTGGAGGAGGTGGAAGAGGACATTGACGAGAGACCATTTTTAGCCCAGAAAAACGAAGTGCCCCAGCTCGGGAGCATGGGGCCTTCAGTACGTGCGAATTGATTATAACACGCTCCCGCAAAATAATCCAGAGGAGGGAAAATAAATGAATAGCAATCAGGCATTAGTGCCCATGAACGACAAAGACCGGATCATTCAAACCATAGAAAGGAGCTCCATCCAGCTTTTCGATAAAAAGGGGGAGCATGAATTAGTCGAGCTGACTTTTAGGCCCCCTGTGCATACTGTATATGCGATTGGAGATAAGGCCGACGTACTTTCAGAAGTTTACGATTTACTGGCCCGGGAAATGGGGATCAGCTTTGGCAACCTGACGGTGGTCGAAGAGACTGAAAGTGTAGCTGCCATTGAATTATCAGCAGGATATTACAACCGCAGCGGCCAGCCGATCACCGACCGGGTAAGAGTTAGAATCGATGTTGATCTGCTTTTTCAAGAGAGCCGGTTAAAATGGGAGCCGCCCGTCAAATGGGTAACCAAGACAAAGAGCGACGGCACCACCTATCAATCCAAGCAAGTTGACCAAGACGCTTTGAAAAAATTACAAGCTTCCGGATACTTGCTTGATGAAGTGGTCTATGACGAGAGGATGGTCCCGATAGGGATTAAGCGTAAATTACCGCCTGAGGTTGAGGCTGAGAAATACACCGAATTCATCACCCTGTTGAAAAACAAATTGCAGAAAGCTCAGACCGTAGCCCGGCGTACCCTGACTAAGAGAGCATTGGGGTTCAAGGGAGTACCGGTCAAGACTAAGGATAAAGATGGAAAATGGAAGGAAAATCTTTGCATTTCCCTTTACAGCATTCAGCCTAAGCTCGGGCAGATGCACGCCGAACAAGTGGTCAATGATGTTTATGGGAAGGATGCTACAGACGATCAAAACGAAAAGGTAATTAAAGAACCCGAAGACAACGGGGAACCCGAGAAATTCAAACCGGCACCCAAGGCCACACCCAAGACCGAAACTCCTTCAACTCCCCCCCCGGCCGCTTCTGCTGACGGTTCTTCAGTTTGCTCCGATTGTGGCGAATCTGTGCCTCAGAGAATCCTCGAAATCAGCACGAAAAAGTTCAACTGTTGCCTTTGCTACAAGTGCATGAATACCAGAGAAGCTGCAAAGGGCGGTGATCCGGCATGATCATTGCTTTAAGCGGAGACCTGCACAATAGCGGAAAAAAGTTGGGCGACATCTCCTCAGCCTGGAAATGGGCGGTCAACAAAATGGTGGAGAAAAATACTGAGCTGCTACTACTGGCCGGGGACATTTTTGATAACTCGAATATCGGCACCCGGGAAGGATCGACGGGAACGGTATTCCAAAGTTTCGCAAAACCCTTGGATCACACCGGGATTTTTGATCACACCGGGATTGAAGTAGCTATTGCCGAGGGCAATCACGACCAGGCAGGCCCCGGGCAAGAGGGAGCGTTAAATCCGCTTAATCTCTCGCCCAGAATCACCCCGGTTACTCGCCCGATGGTTCGGGTTTTCGGAGAAGTTGCTGTTGCCTTCCTTCCTTGGGTAAACAAGGCCCGGATGATGGCCATGGAAGACTGCAAAAAGCTCACCCGGGAAGAGCAAGACACGCTCTTCGCCGGGAAGATTCATGGGGTTTTATCCTACCTGTCAGCAGAATTGGCCAAGTACCCTACCTTATATAAAATCTTACTCGGACATTGCGAGGTGAATGGATCGCAGACTCCCCAGGGGTATTTTATCCCCGGGGGATCCTTCGAATTTACCTCCTCTCAGCTTGAGTCAGTTGGGGCTGACATGATCGCCCTAGGTCATATCCACAAACGGCAAGGGTATTATCTTGGTTCTCCCTGGCAACTGAGCTTCGGAGAGGCTGATAACCCCACCGGAATTAAACTGATTGAGGTGGTGGACGGGAAGCTGGTCGGGGAAGAATGGATCGAACCCGGGGCCCCCAAATATCACGTAGTCAAAGCCGAGGAATACCGGGCGGAAGATTATCCCACGGGTGATTATGTTTCAATCCGCGGGGAGAACCTCTCCACCCAAGACCTGTTCGCCGAGAGCAACCTCCCGGCTGGCCATGTTTTTCAAAAGCAAGCCGAACGCCAGCAGATTCAATTGCGCTGCGAGGCTTCGGCTGATGAATCACCAAAAGAGCTGCTCGCAAAGTGGGCGGCTTTAAATTCCCCCTCTCTGGGTATGGAGGATTTGATACCCGCGCTGGATGGTCTTCTGGTTGGCCTTCCAGCCGGGGAATCCTCCTCACAGGTTGGGAGCTTGCAACGGATCCGCCGGATTACCATCAGCGGTCTTGGCCCGCATCTGGGGACTGAAATTGTTCTCAACGGTGCTGAAATGATCGCGGTTTCCGGGCCTAACGGTTGCGGAAAAACCTTCCTTCTGGAAACGGTGCTGGCCGCGCTTTTCGGCGATTTCCCCAGCCGCCCGGGATCGATTTACGACCACCTTACCCAGGGCAAGGCCACCGAGGGAAAGCTTGAGCTGATATTCGACAGCCAAGGCCGGACCTTCCGCGCCCTTCGGCAAATCAGGATCACCGAAAAAACCCAGAAGCAAGAAGCCTATTTGTTTGAGCTTATTGGCGACAAGGAAGAGACCATCGCCGGTCCCAAGGTTACCGACTTTGACCGGGAAATCCTAAATTTAGTCGGCAGCAAACACCTGGTTTATGCCTCAGTATTCGCCAGCCAGTTCGGAGAGGGTGACCTAACCGTCCTCAACCCCCAAGATCGGCAGGAGCTTTTCGCTAAATGGATGGGGTTGGAGAAATTTGAGGACATCAGCCAGGCGGCGAAGGATCGGACGAAGGAGCTGAAAGGGGCCAACGATGCCAACCTGCGCCGGATTGAAGAGCTGCAGAAAGAAGAATTAAACAGCTCCGAGGTTCAGGCCCAGGTTGAATTCCAATACCCCCATCGCGAGAAGGTCCAGGCGATTATCACCAGCTTGGAAAAACAGGATCAAATCCTTGGCGAGCAACTAGCTACCTTCGACGCTCGGGACCGGGAAATCGGAGAGCTGGGCGAGCGGGTAGCAGAGGCCGAGAAAGACCTGAATTCCGACCAGCGGCAATTGTCCCAGATCAACGAAACCCTGGCCAAACATGAGGAAACCCTCAAACGGGAACCGGCTGCCAGAGCGGCGGTAGAGGAATTGACCGGATTAAAATCCCAACTGGAAACCCTGCAAAATGCCGCGCTGGAAAAAGCCCAGGCGGAAGAAGCAGTTTCCCGGCTGAAATCTGAAAAGCAGAGTTTGGAAAATCAAATCCGGATGGAGGAGCAGAAACGGGAATCCGAGCTAAAACGGCTGGAGGATCAGGCGAAAAACCTCAGTCACAAGACCGAGCTTCTGGATCGTGCCGGATGTAAGGGCACTATGGACTGCCCCTTCCTGGTGGACGCAAAAGAAGCCCAGGTGCAACAGCCTAGAATCAACCAGCGAATGGAAGACCTGCAAATCGAGCTATTAGAGAAGGGGTTCGCGAAAGCCATTCTGCAGCGAATTGCCACCATAAACACCCTGCTTAATCAAATCCAAATTCCCGAGGCCCCGGGCGACATCGCCCCGGTAAGGGCCAGAATTGAACAATTAGGAAAAGCCGAAGGGTTCCTGGCCCAGTTGGACATTGTCAGGGAGCAAATATCAGGGCTGGAAATCTCCAGGGATGCCCTCGCTGTCACCATCGAAGCCAAGGAAAAAACTCTGGCCATGTTGCAAAACCGGTTCGATGAAAAATTAGCCCTCAGCGCCGGGGATAACGGGGATGAGAAACTCCGGGAGCAGCGGGAAGAGGTTCGCCAGCAAATCGAGCAACAGAGAACCGAAGCCGGCGCCTGTGAATATCAGATCGGCTACCTGGAAAAAGAACTGGCTGAGATCAAACGCAAGCGAGAAGAGCTGACCCGGCTGGAAGCTGAACTCGACAAGGCGCGGACTGAATGGGAAATCTTTGCCGCCCTCGCCCAGGCTTTCGGGAGAACAGGGATCCCCCAGATCATCATCGACAATATCCGGCCCCAGATTCAGACGATCCTCGACCAACTGCTTGAAAATCTGGACGGCCGCTTTACCATCAGTTTCGACACCCAGCGGGTGAACAAGGGCGGGACCATCAAGGAAACGCTCGACATCCTGGTTGGTGACGAAAAAGGAACCCGGGACATCAGCCGGTTCTCCGGAGGGGAGCAGAAACTCCTACGGACGATCATTCGCCTGGCCCTTGGACTTTTCCAAGCCCAGCGTACCGGCAACAAGCTGGAAGTTTTCTTCATGGACGAGGCTTTTGATTCCCTGGATCGCGAGAACGCCCAACGGCTTTTGCAAATCCTGGCCAGCCTGAAAAATCGGTTTAACCAGGTGTTTGTGGTTAGCCATTCAGACGAACTGATCCTTGACTTCCCCTGCCGGATTGACCTCTCAAAAGTCAACGGGGCAACCAAAGCGGAGGTGATTGGAACATGATTATCACGAAGATCATCCTCTTTGTCCTGGCCCTGGCAGCCGCCGAATTCTGGGAGGATTTCAGCTACTTTCTCAAGGAGGGGCTATGAAAAAGCTCACCCCTCCGCAAGAGCTTTCCCGGCTGAAATGGATCTTGGGGATGATGTCCCTGGCCGGAATCATCCTGCTGGTCTTTTTCGTCAAGGGATACTGCCTGCCGAAACCCAAGCCCCAACCAGTCGAAAGGCCCGCCGTCAAATACTTCATCAGCAATCAGGACGTGACCTGGGAAGTGGCCAGCAAGCAGAAAGTTTCCAACGAATTCCTGGCCAGCGTTTGCCGGACAGCCGGGGGAATGGCACAGCAAGCCGGGCTGTGGGAATCGGCCAAGGAGAACTACCGGCTGGCTAAGACCTATCAAAAGAAATCACAGCGGGCCAGATGTCCCCGTTGAGAGCATCAGACACCCAGGGGCGGAGTTTCTAGTCCATCCTCTGCCCCTGGGATAAATCAAACCAGAAGGAGCGTAAAAATATGAACCAATGCGGAACTTGCAAGCACTACACATGGGAGAGAGGGAAGGGAGCCTCTTGCCGCCCCGGAGGAACGGGGAAGAAAACCAAAGCCTACGCCGGAACCAGCGGGCAGGACTGCTGGGAGGAGAAAACCCCAGCCGAAACCATTAAAATCCCCGGAGTTGGGGAAATCCCGGCAAGCGACGCTGAATTAATCGCAGAAGAAATCCAGAAAGACTGCTTCGCTTGCTACTGGCGCGAACTGTCCGAAAGCGGGGAAACCTGCCTGAATGAGCACGCCATAAACCACGAAAGAACCGATCCCTGCCCCGGATTCCGCCCAATGGAAATGGCCGAACCGGTGGAACCCACTCTCGCAAGAGATGATGATTTTGGCACCAAGCCCCCTGAGCCGACCTTCGAGGAATCCCAGTCTGTGGTTGACGACCCGGAGGCCAGCACGGAAGAGAAGTTGGCCGAGCAGATGAGGATTAATGAGCGGTTGAAAAAGCAGCTGGTAGATTCCGACTTCATCCTCTCCCGCTGTAAAGAAGCCCTCACGAAATACCGGGCAGACCTGTCGGAAGAATTGACCAAGCTGAACTCCACCATCGCAAAGAAAGAGGATGAGCGCGAGCAGACCGAGGCCGATCTCGAAACTGCCGCCGACCTGCTGGAAAAACTCCGGAACTTGGGCCCGCACCAGGCCCAGCTTTTCGACCCGAAAGCAGAGCCGGAGAAGCTGGAAGAGCAGACCCCGGCGCCGGCAGACGAAAAACCGGATCCCGAGAACGAATCCGGCGAAACCGCGGACGATGATGCCGAGGAAGAAACCGAAACCCCTGAAACCCCTGAAACCCCGGACGAAGCCCATCAAGTCGGCTCCAATATGGCCGATGAGGTTGTTGGGGCGTTGTCGGAAGTTTAAAAATTATCCCGTAGGGCCGTCGGATCCCCCCACCTTCTTTCAAAAGTGGACACCGGCGGCCCAGGCGGGGGATTGGAGAGAATAAATGGCTAAAAGCAAAATTGAATGGTGCGACTTGACCTGGAACCCAACTACCGGATGCCTAAATAATTGCCCATATTGCTACGCCCGCCGGATGATGAAACGGCTGGTTAAAATGCAGCCAGGCGTTTATCCGAATGGCTTTGAGCCGACTTTCCACCCCTCCCGGCTGGACTACCCGGGAACGATCAAAAAGAGCAAGAGAATATTTGTTGGGTCAATGACCGACCTTTGGGGGGAAGGTATTGCGCCAGAGTGGAGGGGGCAAATTTATGATGCCTGCAATAGGGCCCCATCTCATAAATTTATCTTTTTAACCAAAAATCCCAGAAAATTAATTTATCCGCAAGAAACGCTATTTTTTGGGCTTCCAAATCATTTTTTCGGATGGACAATAACTAGCCATGCTGACATAAGTGTATTAACAAATACAAGCCCCAACATACCTAGGAACTGGTTTATTAATTTTGAACCGTTATTAAACCGGGTTTGGAACATACCCTATCAGGCTGCTGATAAATGCAAGTGGTTCATTATCGGCTGTCAAACCTCAGCGGGAAGGCCGGTAAATGTCCCCAAGCGGGAATGGGTTGAGGAGATTATCCAGTTTGCCCAGAGAAACCAAATCCCGATTTTTATTAAGCAAAACCTGTTAAAGGCGATACCCGAGCTCCCCAGGCTCCAGGAGTTCCCGGAGGGGCTGAGATGAGCCTGCCTATTAACCAGATCATCAACGGCGACTGCCGGGAGGTGTTGAAAACCTTCCCCGGTAAAAGCATAGATTTAATTTTAACCGACCCTCCCTATGGGCTTAATTTTAATAACGGAGACTTAGCCCATAGCTGGGAAAAGGCTTTTTGTGGTGCTAAAACAATTTCAGATGCCCGCCCGATTTTAAATGACGGCGCGGAGGAGGCCAAGGCGCTATTTCTTAGTTTTTTACGCGAGGCTAAACGCATCCTTAAGCCGGGGCGTTGTTGTTGTTGTTGTTGTTGTGGTGGTGGTGGCCCTAAGCCATTATTCGCTGAGTGGACTTTAGCGATGGACGAAATAATAGGGTTTAAACAGGCCGTAGTTTGGGATAAGGGCGGTTTGGGGATGGGGATCCATTACCGCAGGAATTATGAATTTATGTTAATCGCGCAAAAACCGGGAGCGGCTTGTATATGGAACGGGGGGCACAACACCCCAAACATCGTAAAAATTAATAAAATAATTCCCAACTCTGACCAACATCCAACCGAAAAGCCAGTTAAACTTATGGCGCATTTCATCGGCTTGCACTCCAATCCCGGTGACATCGTGCTTGACCCGTTTTGCGGGCACGGGCCGACAACTGAAGCCGCCAAAAAAATGGGCCGGAACTACATAGGGATTGAGTTAAACTCGGATTATTGCCGAATGGCAGAAGGCCGTTTGGCGCAGGAGTATTTGCTATGACCTGCCCGAAGTGCGGCCGCCCGATGACCTATACCAAGCAGAAGCCGAGTGCATTTGCGGATGCACGGTTTACGCCCGAGACGGGGTTTCCCTGGAGCAGGCGCGGGATGAAAAGGCGGAACACTTCGCCAGGCTGACCGAGGAGCATGAGAAAAAATCCGAGTTCTGGGCGGTCAGAATGGCCCCAAAACCGGCCAAAAAAGCCCAGAAAGTGAACAAAAGGGCCCCGGATTGTGCCAAAAAGACCGACAAAAACAACGAAAGTGAGGAAAACGGCGTGAAATCTGAGCAGAAACAAGCCAAGATTAAGGCAAAAATTAAGAAAACTGAGGCTAAAATCAACGAAATTAACGAGAAATACGAGGGAATTAAAGACGAGATTGAAAAAATCGGGGAAAAAGTCCCCAAAATCGACCAGCTCAAGAACTTGCTGAATTCTTTCGGAATGGACGACCTGGCGGATTTGCCCTACCCGGTCATCTGCGCCATGCGGAAACTCAAGAAGGTGCTGGATAAGTGAGCAAAGTTTGCTTCCACACCAGCAAAACCGGAGAGGGGGTCATCACCTTCACCCTCTCCCCCGAGGGCTTGGAGAAGTTCCCGGAGGCAAGGAGGCTCAAGGAGAATGACCAGGAGGGCTTCCTGGCTCTCTTAAAGCACGTGGTTGAGCACATGGAAGGAAAGGTACGATCTTTTCGTACCCTTAGCCCGACCGATGACGGGGGCTGCGCCAGGGGAACTTGTGAGTATGGGGGAGGGATAGACCGTGGCTGAAACCAATCTCCTCCTATTCGGAATTCCATACAGAGAGGTTCGCTGGGAAGACCCAGAAACGGGGGAACCTCACTTATCCGTACTTTTCCCAAGCATCGGAAAATCAGTATTGCTCGACCCAATCAAAAGCATGAAAAGGGCTGTCTATTGCCTTAATTGCCCGATTTTTAAAGCCACTTTAAAGGGGGAACTATGAAACTTCGCGCCCGGATCACACAACCAGAATTTTACAGCTCGGGAGATTTGCTTAGGTTGCCCCGGGAAATTAGGGAGTTTTACAAGAGCATCTGGGCGGCCTGCGAGGACTCCGGGTGCGTGGAAAACGACCCGTTTGAGCTGAAGGTTTCCCTCTACCCCTCCCCCCTGGATTCAGATATTACCCCCGAGGTGATCTCCGGGTGGATCGGGGAGCTGGTTAAACTCGGGAAATTGCTTCCCTACCAGGTGGGCGGCAAGGGGTACCTTTGGAGCAAGAACTTCCACCAGCACCAGAAGTTGAGCGGTTGCAATCGCCCCACAATACCCCTGCCGGAATGGATAGAATTCGAGCTTTATCCTTCCAGTAGGGGAGATAATCGGTCAAAAGGAGAACGCCCGAATGGAAAATACATCTTTCACGAGGGAAAGTTACTCGTATTTATTCGGGCAAATTCGGGCGTTGTCGGGGAAAAGTCGGGAAAAGTCGGGGAATCAGAAACCATTACCACATCTACCCCGAAAAATCCCGAAGAAGGTTCATTCGGGCAAATTCGGGCAAATTCGGGCACGACTCGTAACCTAACCAAACCTAACCTAACCAAACCTAATTTAGATAACAACAACATAGACCGAGGTATTAACTTACAGGAGGGGCCGGTCGAAAAATCCAGCCAAGGACCGGTTGAGGTTGTTGAGGAAAAGGTTACGGCTCCGGTTCCCCAGCAAGTCACACCCAAGCCCAACGGTTCACCGCTGGCCAAGCTGGAGGCAGAAGTCCCTGGATTCAAACAAGATTGGCCATTCTTTCGCAAGTTCCCGCAGTTCCGGGAGTTGTCGTTTTCAATCACCGGCCAGAAAGACGCTCACGCTCACCTGGTTGCCCTTGGGGTAAATCCGGGCAAAGCTGCTGAGCTGTTGAGAAAATATTCCACCCAGGTTAAGGCTCAGATCGAGCACCTGCCGTTTCGGGAGGTTGAATCCCCGGCCGGCGCGCTGATCAAGGCGATCACCGAAGGCTGGGAGTTGCCCCAAGTCCCCAAGCCTCGCTTTAAAGTCTGCGAGGAGTGCGGCAAGAAAATCCCCGTTCCTCTCAGCGAGTGGGGCGGGATGAGCCCCGAGAAATTCATCACCTGCAACGAGTGCCGGAACCGTCCAATCACGCCAGAAGAGCAAGCGGCTATTGATGAAGCTAAGCGGCAAGCGGCGGGATGGGGAGCTAAAGGGTTCTCCGGGGCAGTTGCGGCGGTGGCAAGTGGCGTAGGAAAGTCAAATTCGGAAGGAGGGGCTAGTCATGTGTAAATGCTCAGGGCCTTGCGGCCGGGAAATTGATTGCGCCGAATGCAAATGGTGCGGGCTGGGAGCTGATTGCGACTCTGGGAAAATGCTCGATCCGATTTGCGAGGCGTGTGCCGAGGAAGAGTTCGCCAAGCTCACCCCGGAAGAGCGGGAGGCCAGCCAACTGCTAAACCTGAAAAGCTCTCTGGCTGAGGACATTCGGGCGGCGATTAAGCCGGCTCGGGAATGGAAAGCTGATCATCCGGAGCCCACCCGCTGGCACCTGAAACAGGCGCGGGTAAGAGCCAGGCGGGAAGAGAGTAAGTTTCACGGCTTCACAGGGAAGGTTGATATTTATGGTCTTAAGATTTTTGGGGGAGATACCGTCCAGGGGTTGGATAACGATGGAACACAGCAACGGGGTAAAGTCTATCTGTGTGAAGGCGAGTGGTGTTTTAGGTATTTTCCGCTCGACCAATGGTCGCGCCTGGAGATTATTGAGGAGGTGCGCGAATGAAAACCCTAACCTTCACCATCAGCCGCTCGACCCCCAGCCTAAACGAGATAATCAACAAGCGGAACCGGTGGGCCTATGTAACCATGGCCGAATGGTGGAAAAAACAGATCCGCATTGAGGCGGCTGGCCACGCATTCGTCAAGCCGGTTCTGACGATTGTGCGCTACTCAAAAAGCCCTGTCGGGCTAGATGACGACAACTTTCGGGGCGGGTTTAAGCCGATTATTGATGCCATGCGCAAATGCGGGTTGATCGTGAATGACGACCGGGCGCATCTCATCCACGGCAAGCACCGGCAGGGGTATGACCGCAAAAATCCCCGGACGGAAATTACGCTCGAGGAAACTGAATGCGGATTATTTTAGTTGGCCCGCGGCTAATCCGGGCCTATAAATTCATCGAAAGGAAAGTTTACCACCGGGAGAGGCTGAACGGCAGCTTCTGGATCTGGTGGAACTGAGGAGGAGAGAATGAGGGAACTTGCTTGGTGTGCGATTTTCTTTATCGCGAGCATGGCCGGGTTGATGATTTATGATTTTGCGGTTTTTAACAAAATCACGAAGCTTCCGCAAGAGGAAAAGGGGGAAATCAACTCTGGTAAATTGTACCTTCCCTATATTATTGCTCCAGTAGCGGTCATTGGGTTGATAACTGTAATTATTGGGTGTGATCTCCGCGGGACCACTCAATTTATCAAGTTCATGCTGTTTATTTCGGCTGGTTTTGCCCTTGGGTATGTGGGGAGAAAGAAGCGCAAGGAGGGGTTAAAGCCATGATCACCGACTACCACGCCGGTTTATCCTATGGAGTAGCCGCTGGGTTTATCCTGGGGCTGATCTTCGGGAGCTTCTGCGCCATCATCTGGGGAAAAATCAAGGAAAGCAAGGAGGAGAAACATGGACAGTCTGCGCCAGGCCGCAATTCAATCGCACTACGAAATAGATCACGGGTCAGTCGGACTTAGGCCAGACTGGGAGAATCTTGTTTTAGCTTATGCTGACAAGCCTTGGTTACTGAACAAGATTGAACGAATATGCGGACGGTGTGAGCGAGAGGGCGATAAAAAGGAGTGCACCGGTTGTCTGCTCTCCTATGTGGATCAAAAAAATCAAGAAGAAAGGGCCAAAAAGAGATGAAGGATCAGCCATTGGACGTCATCGCGTTTGGAGATTTTACGACAAGGACGGGATTGGGGGCCGCCCTTAATTACCCCCTGCGAAAATTAACCCAGAAGGGAGTTATCAACCCTGTGCTGTTGGGCTTTGGATTCGACGGTTGGCAGATGTTTTTGCCCGACGAGTTCCAGGGATTCCCAATCCTCTCGGTCAGGGGTGACTCCTTTGGAAAGGATTGCGTTCCGGATGCCATTGGACGGTTTAGGCATCGGTTTGGGAAGTGGCCGGATGTCGTTTGGTATTGTGGCGATGTCCAGCGGTTCGACTTTATTTCCCGGCCGGAGAAGGCAGGGGTAAGCAAGGCCCACTTGAAAACCTTGAGTCACCAAAGTCGGGGATTCTTTCACCTCTCCTACTTTCCGATTGACGGGTTATGCCCGGGGGAGAAATTATATCCCGACCTGACCGACATAATCCAGCAGACCGATATACCCGTGTGCTGCTCAAGTTGGATTCAGAAAACCATCAAGCGCGAACTTGGCCAGTCAATCCCCTTCATCCCCCATGGCGTAGATACTTCGGTGTTTTACCCCATTAAAAAGGATGATGCCCGGCGGAAACTGGGGATTTATGAGGCGATGGAATTGCCGGAGAATCTTTTCATTGTCGGGATGATCGGGACCAACCAGCATAGGAAAAAGTTCGAGGACTTCATTCCTGCCATGGCCGAAGTGTGCCGGCAGAAATCGAATGTCTTTTTTTATCTCCATACTCAATTTGAAAACGGAAAGTTCGAGGGGGGGCATGATATTCTCCATCTCCTCGATCATTATGGACTGACCAAGCGTTGTATTGATACTCGGCGCTGGCTGAATTGCACGGACGATGACATGCGGACGGTTTATGGGATCGCAGACGTTCAAGTTCTGCTAACCACCGGGGAAGGCTTTGGGATCCCGCCACTTTATAGCCGTGCTATGGGTATTCCGTGCTTGGTTACGGATTGCACAAGCCTTACCGAAAACTGTGCTGATCAGTTCGAGAGGCTGCCGGTGAAAAACACCTTCATCGACGGGGGAGCCAATTTGGTTAGGCATCTGACCAACACCGACGAGCTGATCAAGAAAATACTTTTACTTGCTGATGACCGCAATTTCCTGGACGAGCTCGGGGCCCAATGCCACAAGTTCGCCCAGGCTTACGATTATGACAAGTTTATTGTCCCTCAATGGGAGCAGCTATTAAGGAATGCTCAGGCGGAATTGCTCGCCAATCCGCCGGCAGGGAGGTCGTTATGAAATCGCAGATTTGGGGTGAAACAAATTCCGATGCCACTATCCGGGAGCAGATGAACGAAAGATTTGCCGACGGAACCGCCTATCAGATGGGCACTCTTTGGGACGTTGAGCGAGGGAAGGAATTGGAGCGGCAAGTCTTTGAGTTGATGTCCCCATGGAAGGGCAAGCGAATCCTTGATCTTTGCTGCGGGGAAGGCGGCCTGGCCAACATCATTAAGCCCAAGGATGTGAAGGAATATGTTGGGCTGGAGCTTTCGGATGTGGCGGTTAAAATAGCCCGGGGTAAATATGGGGATCACGACAACTTTAAGTTCATCCAGGGAGATGCCGAGGAGATTCCTTTCGCTGAAAAAAGCTTTGATCTGGTGGTGGCCAGAGAAGCCATTGAGCATCTTCCGCATCCGGATAAGTGCATTGCCGGGGCTTATCGGGTTTTGAAGCCGGGAGGGGCCTTGGTGATTAGCTCACCAAACCGTAATTCTCTACACCTGCGAATAAACCGCGCCTTAAATAGGCCGGACTTTACCTGTTCATCTGACCACATCAAAGAATTTACTTTCAGGGAGGCCACCGAACTTCTTCACAATTCCGGTTTTGAAATCGTTAAAACCTCCGGCGCCTTCCTCATGCCTTACTGGGGGGTGATGGAAAATCAAACACTGCGCCAGCTAACAGACAATGATTCACTGATGGTCAAGACGATGCGTGATCTGGGTCGCCTGGTTGGGGCCGAATATGCCTTTTGCTATTTAATCCGGGCACAGAAACCGAAGGGGGGAAGAAACCAATGAATATCTGGAGTTTTCTGGCGGTGGCTTTTGGGTTGATGATTTTCTCCAGGGTTGCCGTGGATGTGTATTTTAAATTTATCGTTCTTGATGCGACCAAAAGAGCGATGCTGAACGAAATTAAAAAGTGGATTAAGGGGCCGAGAGGGGAAAAAAGTAATGATTAAAACCGCGCTTTTAGCCGGGGCCTTTGGCTACGGCAACCTAGGTGACAACCTCCTTCGGGACATCGCCCTTAAAATGCTGGGCGAGCGGTTCCCGGAGATTCAGTTTTTTGTCGACCGCCCTTACCCGGATCAAGAACTTAGCGATTCGGTTGATCTGAGGATCATCGGCCCGGGAGGGCTGTTATATGATTCCGATTCTGGCCATGAAGAATATTTTAAGACCTATCTCAAGAAGCCATTTATCTTAATGGGGATTGGCCTGCAAGGTGTCGAGCACGTTAAACTCAACGGCCTCACCGCTCAGGCTTGCCGTGGAGCCGACTTGATTATCACCAGGCACTTAGACGATCTGCCCATAATCGAATCACTACGGGGCAATTTTAACGGGGTTCATGCTTATCCGGATTTTGGGTATCTGTTCAAACCGGCCTATCGAATGCCGGTTAAAAGAATTTTTTCTCATGCCCCGATGGTTACCCTATGCCCGGTTGGGAATGTCGAAATACCCGAAAATTTCTGGCAGGGCGTGACCAATTTAGTATCTTTTTCGATACTCGATGACCCCAGAACGGAAAAGCTGGCCAGGAGGGTAAAGCCTGAGCGTACGACAGTAGAGCATTATTTTGATACCCCGGACTATCTTTATAACGTGATTGCCGGTTCCGACCTGCTAATCACCGGCCGCTACCATGCCGCAGTTTTGGCAAACCTGGCCGGGGTGCAGGTGGTGAGCCTTACCGACAACCGAAAGATTAGACTGGAGACCAGGAAGCAGATCGACTGGCAGCAATTGATTAAAAACCCCAGTGAATATATTCGGATGCTTCCACCCATATCCGTTACCAGTTCGAGGCACCGGCTGGAAGAAATCCGGGCCGGGAAGATTGATCCGCTTGTTCCGGTAGTGGAATATTTAAACAGATTTTAGGAGGTTTATGATGATTGGATGGGTATTTTTGGCAATTGGAGTCTTGGCGATGGCAGTGGCAATTATTCTCAGCATAAGGAAATTCCGGTTTTGCTGCAAAAGAAGCGGAAGATCCTTTGTCGTGATCATAGAAGGCTTAGGATATAAATTTTGGGAGAACGATCATCGTTGCTCAAGAAAAATGCCCCCTTTTATTTTCGATACACCGTCTTTCTCTTTTTCTGATGGAAGTGCATTTCGCGGAACTGGCGTTGTGGTTAAAACCGTAGAAGAATTCTTTGATAGACTTCTATATGCAGACGACTGGTGCGATTGGGTTCGGTTTTTTCCTTTGTCGGAGGAGGGGGTAAGAGAGGGCAAGACCTGGACCCGGGAGATGGTTAAAGACCTGAAACGGCTCGACAAGGAATACTTGTCGGTGAAAATTTAAGGAGGTTTTATGAATAAAAAATTTATGCGTGACTGGTTCAGGGTTATGGGGGTATGGTTGTTGATGACGTTGTGCGTTGCGATTATAATTTTGGGATTTGCTTACACAATTCCAATGGCAGATAAGGGGAACTGGATCCCTTTCGTCGGAATGACAATATTTTTTGTTTTGATTTTGTTCGGCTTCGTTTCGTGGCACTTTGTTGATTCCGGGGGAGGTAAATATCATTTTCCACCACCGCCGGCACCGCCCAAACGCTGACACAAAAACAAACCAGGTCAAAGCCCCAACTCGGGGCTTTTTTATTTGCATTCTTAAGGGGAGGAAAAAATAGCAAAGTGGCCAGAAAACATATGACACAAATTTCTATCACAACTCGAACCGAAGCGATTAGTCTTTTTGTCCAATTCGGAGCCAAAGAAGCAGCGAATAGAATTGGGGTAAGCCGCAGCTCACTTTATCGTTGGAAGCGGAGATCATCCCAGGGCAATCTTGCCCCCTCCCCCAAAATCCCCAAAGCCAAACGCCAGCCAACGTATGGCCAGGAAATTGTTGAGTACATTCGGAGTCTGGTCAAAACATCTATCCGCTTGGGTAAGCGCAGAATCAAAGTCATGCTGGACGGGTTCTGCCAAAAGGAAAACTTGCGCCCGGTAAGCGTTACTACCGTTGGAGAAATACTAAAGAAATATCAGTTAAGGGCCAGTGGTGAAGAGCAATCAACCAAAGCCACCCCCACCCCTTCGGAACTTGAGAAAATGGCCGACGAAATCCTCAATCAAAACGGCCCCCTTCCCGATTACCCATTTTTAACCAAGAAGCAGCTGGGGGTTAGCCGGCTAAAAGAATCTTGTTTTGGTTCTGGCATCGAGAAAATCAGCGCAGGATTGTCCCCTTTTAGCGGGGTCATCCACGCATTTAATGAGGCTTAATATGGATATCACCTGGTCACCAGAAAAAAGAAAACTTGGGGAGTTGGTACCGTGGGAGAAAAACCCCAGGAAGGCTACCGCCAAGCAGAAGAAAGACCTTGAGAAAAGTCTGACCACTTTCAACGTAGCTGAACCCCTGGTGATCAACTTGGACAACCGGATCATCGGCGGTCACTTTCGCCACCAACTGTTGCTGAATCTACACGGCCGCAATTTTGAGATCGCTGTCATGTTCCCGGATCGTCTACTAACCGAGGAAGAGGCTGTCGAACTTAGCTTGCGGTTAAACAAAAATACCGGGGGCTGGGATAACAACCTTTTGGCCGAACTGTCCCGGGATTTGATGATCGAGGTAGGATTTGATGAGATTGAGGTTGATGATATCCTCGGCAAAATCGAAATCGAGGAAGACGACTTCGACGCTCAGGCTGAATACGATAAAATTAAAGAGCCCAAAACCCGCCATGGCGATGTCTATGTGATGGGTGATCACCGCTTGATGTGCGGGGACTCGGCTAAGGGCGAGGATGTGCTTTCTCTCATGGCCGGAGAAAAGGCCAGGCTGATTTTCACCGATCCGCCCTACAATGTGGATTACCGCTCGCCCGGGGGAATGAGTTACAACTCAACCAAATTCGGCGGGACCGGAGGAAAGATATTTAACGACAACAAGAGCGACAAGGATTGCCTGCAATTTTACACCGATGTACTGAACAATCTTTATCTGGCCAGCGCCGACGATGCGACAATTTACTGGTGGTTCGCCTCGAAAAATGACTGGATCAATCGGCAGGCTTTTGTAGATACCGGCTGGCACCGGTCGCAAATTATCATCTGGCTGAAACCGTCTCCCGTCCTGAGCATGGGGCAAGATTATCACCGGTGTTATGAGCCCTGTTTTATGGGATGGAAAAAAGGTCAGAAGCATTACAGTAATAGAAAAATCCGCAACCTTAAAGACGTTTTTAACCTGGACGATATGGACCAAGAAGAACTTTTTGACGTCTGGATGGAACGGCGCGACAATACCGCTGAGTATGTCCACCCGACACAAAAGCCGGTTCGCCTGCCCGGGCGGGCCTTGAGGAAAAATAGCGAACCCGGCGACCTGGTCATTGACCTCTTTGGCGGATCTGGTTCAACCCTGATCGCCTGTCAACAGATGGGGAGGCGTGCCCGGCTGATGGAACTCGATCCGAAATACTGCGACGTCATTGTCGCCAGGTGGGAAAAATTCACGGGGAGGAAAGCAGAATTGATTACCCCCGCCATGGTGAGGTGATGGAATGCGAAATCAAGGGGATAACGATCCTAAGATTATCAAGCGCCGGGAAGTGGTGCTTCAGCTTCACGTGCAGCGAGTTTGCCCGGTATTAATTCATGAGGCGTTACTAAAAAAAGACGAATTCAAGGGCGTTTCGCTGCGCACGATCTACCGGGATATCGAGCATATAGAAGAAGATCTCGCCAAGGAAATTAAGGAACTCGGGCAGGGCAAACTCAAAAAGAGACTCGGGAATTTAATGAAGCGGTTACTAACTAGTACGGCAGAGCGGCAGAAATTTCTATGGGGTGTGGCCCGAGCGAAAGAAACTTCGAATGCGGCAATTTCTGCGGTTTCACAGGTTCGCGAAGAAGAAAAGTGGATGGTCCAGGTAATGGAAAAATTCGGGTTGGTGCCGGCTAACGAAAACCCGTTGATCGTCAACAACATAAACTTACCCGGAGCAATTAATGCCCGGGAATTGCATAAGAAATTATCAGAGGAGGATTTAAATGAGCTTACCCGTCAGCTTAGAAAAGCAAGTGACAAGCTTAATTGCCAACCTCCCGAGGATTGATTTTTATACCTGGGCGGAGAGGTATTTTTGCCTGGATCCCGATGTGCCAATGACCTTTGAGGGACATGAATATCTTCGGGAAATCTACCAGAATCACCACCCATACACGGTGATCGAGAAGGCGTCACAGATGGGCATTTCCACCTTCGCGGCGGCTAAATGCCTATGGGCGAGCGAGAATTTAGGGCTTATCACCCTTTATTACTTCCCCACCGACACCGATGTTCGAGATTTCTCCCAGGGGCGCGTAAAACCCTGGATCATCAATAGCCCTCATATTTTCGGAGTTGTGGGAAAGGGAGAGGCTGACAATATCGGCCTCCGGAAGGTCGGAGATGGCATGCTCTATTTCCGGGGCATGAAAAGTAATATCCGAATCAAGAGCGTGGCCGGTGACTTCCTGGTTTTCGATGAGCTGGACGAGGTTCCGGAAAAGATGAAAGAGGCCGCATTAAAGCGGGTTGACCATTCCGATTTTAAGTGGGTTCTGGAAATATCTACCCCGAGCATTCCCCAATATGGGATTGATGTCGAGTTTTTGAGGTCAGATCAGCGGTATTGGCAGCCCAAGTGCCCACATTGCGGAGAATGGAACTGCCTGGAAGAAACTTTCCCGGAATGCCTGATCCGGGATAGGGATGGGAAAGCCTTTATCGCCTGCTCAAAGTGCCGAGGAGAGTTGGATTCTCAGGCTGGCCAGTGGGTGTCAAAATACCCAGAAGCGAAAGAGCGGCGCGGGTATCATATCTGCCAGCTCTACTCATCCATGATCAATTTAAATGACGTTCTTCGGGCTTGGGAATCCGGCAAGTTTCTGGACGTCTTCTATAATCACAAATTGGGGATGCCCTATGTTTCGGCCAAGAATCGCCTGACTATTCAGCAGGTCGAGGCTTGTTGCCGAGATTATGAGATGGAGTTAAAGGGCGATGGTTTCTTTATGGGGGTTGATCAGGGAGATAAGTTGCACGTGGTTATCTCTCAACTTGCCGAGAACATCCGCAAGCATGTCTTTCTTGATGTAATCGGAAGTTTCGAGGAACTGGACGGGATAATGAACCGCTTCAATATCCGGTGTTGCGTGATAGACGCGCTGCCTAACCAGCATTCCGCCAGGTCATTTGCCGCACGATTCAAAGGCCGTGTATTCATGAACTTTTATTCTGAGCACCAGAAAGGCTCGGCTAATTGGAATGAGGAACAGCAAACGGTTACGGTCAACCGCACCGAGGCGATAGACGATGTTTTTGGAGATATTATTACCCAGAAGATTCAACTTCCCAAAGTCGGGTTACCCGAATCCCAGCAGTTCTGCCGGCACTGGCATAACCTGGTAAAGAAAGAAGAAGAGAATCCGGACGACGGTACCAAAAAATGGGCATGGGTAAGAGTTGGAGATGATCATTTCGCCCATGCTGACGCTTATAACAAAATTGCAACCAATAAAAATGCAGGAGAAGTTGCTCTGTGGGTATTTTAACAACAATTAAATCCAGCCTGTTTAATTGGGCATTCAAAGACGCAATGACTGAAAACATATTGGGTCTTTATGATATGCTCGGGGCCGGTGGAGCGTCTATTCGTGGCGCGAGAAAAGACTGGCTTGATATTTATGGGGAGCACCCCTGGTTGCATGTCGCAGTCAGTAAAATTAGCGAGGCCGTGGCAGCCGTACCGATTTACCTATATCGCGGAACCGGAAAGAACAAAACTGAGATCACGGAACACCCGCTTCTCGATTTGCTCAACTCTCCCAACCCGGTATTGTCCGGCTCAGATATGAGGTTTATTAGTCAGGTTTACATGGAATTGGTCGGCGAGGCTTTTCTGTTAATTGAGAGGAACCGACTTGGACGCCCCGGAGAGATATGGCCGATTCCTCCCAACTGGGTAAGGAGAGTGGCCAGCATAAAAGAGCCATCTTTTGACATCAATATGCCTGATGGGGCCAGAACGGTACCAACAGAAGATGTTCTTTGGCTAAAGAATCCTGACCCGAAAAATCCCTATGGACGCGGATTGGGTAATGCCAAGCCCACCCGGGATGATGTAGAATCCGATGAAAAGGCCGTAAAGTGGAATAAGCGTTGGTTCGACAATAACGCCACTCCTGGAATGGTGATCGAAACAAAAACCGATATCAAAATGGAACAGGCAAAGAGGATGTCCGAACTTTGGATGGCGACCTTTGGAGGGATAGCCAACGCCAATAAACCGGCAATATTGAACAACGGAACGCTGCGCGAGGTTGGAACGGGACATAAGGATATGGCTTTCCCCGAGTTGAGAAAAACCGCCAGAACGACCATCCTCGGGGCTATGGGGATTCACCCTTCAATTTTAGGATTAACCGAGGATATCAACCGGGCTAATGCCGAGGCGGGAGAATATACTTTCTCCAAGTACCTGGTTAAATCTAGAATTAGTTTCTGGGTAGAAAAACTAAACACTAAATTGTTACCGCAATTCGATAAGTCGCTCGTGCTTGAGTTCGAGGATCCTGTACCGAAAAACCGCGAGCTGGACAATAAGGAAATGGATAGCGGGATTCGCCTTGGAGCCATCACGATCAACGAATGGAGAGCGTCCAAAGGAATGCCTGCTTTAAAAGGCGGGGACATACTCCTGACCCCATCGAATGCCACGACAACCGAAGCAAATACCAGCCAAAAGGCGATAATAAGCAATAAATCTTTGTCTAACGATGAATGGGAGCGGAGAGCCAAGGCATTTGAGAAGCTGACAATCCCGCAAGAAAAAGACTTGATCCGTTTGGTTAAAAAGCTTTTTCAGCAGCAACAAGACGAGATAACCGGCAAGATTAAGGCCCGGGCAAAAGATTTCTCGGATTTACCGGGAAAACCGGAAGAATATCTGTTCAATCCGGATGAGTGGGGAAAAATATTCAAAGAGGCCTGCGCCGTAGCTATTACCGGAGCGGTTAAAAAAGCCGGAGAAGCGGCGATGGCAGAGGTAGATTCGGGAATCAGTTTCGATATTTCCAACCCCCTGGTAGAAAAGTTCATCGAACAGCGGCTAGACACCTACTTGGGTAAGAAAGTCCAGGAGACCACGCTGAACGCGCTTAAGGCACAATTAACCGAGGCGTACGATCAGGGTGAGGGGATTCCCCAGATTATGGAGCGAGTGAGCAAGGTTTATGACGACGCGAAAGGATACCGGGCTGAAACCATCGCCAGAACCGAAATAATATCTTCCTCTAACATGGGTGCACTCCAGGCCTATAAGCAGGCCGGAGTTGAGAAAAAGACCTGGATCGCCGCCCTGGATGAAAGAACCAGGCCAACCCATAGAAAGGCTCATGAGGAATACGGAAACAACCCGATTCCTGTTGATAAAAATTTCAAGGTAGGGCGCGGGAGTGGCCCGTGCCCGGGAGCCATCGGGATCCCAGAAGAAGATGTCCTTTGCCGGTGTAGCATCGCCCCGGTAATTGAAGATTAAGGAGGAAGTTATGGAACTAAAACCCATTTTTAAAGATTTTACCGAAATTGTTAAGGCGGGAGATGGAAGTCTGGTCGCTACGGTCGCGACAGAAGATATCGATAGGTACGGAGAAATTATTAAAATCTCCGGCATGAGTCTGGATAACTATAAACGGAATCCGATTGTGCTTTATGCCCACAATTCGGCTGCGTTGCCGATCGGAAAGGCAAAAGTTCGCAAAGATGGCAAAGCACTTAAATCAGAAATCATCTTCGCTCCTCACGATTTTGCTCAAGAGGTTAAGCGGCTGTATGATGAGGGCTTTTTAAACACCTTTTCAGTCGGCTTTATCCCCCTTGAGTGGGACGGAACGATTTGCACCAAGTCAGAGCTTTTGGAGTTCTCGGCGGTTCCCGTACCGGCTAATCCTAATGCATTGGCCGAGGCTTATCAAAAGGGCCTGATCGGGCTGGAGACTAAAGCCCTGCTCGAAGGATTCACCACTAAAAGAGAATCAGGAGAGAAAGATCAAGAAGAAATCACCTCCGAGAAACCAGCAGAACCTATTCCTCAATCAGAAGAGAATAATCTTGAAATACCCGAAACTGTTCTGACCCAATTTGAAAAAGAAGCAGCTAAATCTGGAGAATTTATAAAGAGTTGCGAGGAGAGAGGGATTATCGCGTTTTCCAAAGAGTTGGTGCAGGATTTAACCCAGCAGTTCTGCGGGATGAAAGAAGCGTTTCAGGAGCTAAACCAAGGGGTAAAAATCCTTTTGGATAGCCATAAAAAAGAGGAAGAACAAGCTCATGAAGATCCTGACCCCCAGCCTGGCGACCAAGAAGATGAAATAATCAAACTGGACGAACCGGAAACGAACCAAGACGAAATAGAAATCGAACCCGAAACGTTGAAAGCAATGATTAAAAACGTTGTAACCGGAGAGCTGGATAAGGCTATGGGTAAAATGGGCTAATCGATCCTCAATCAACTTGCGCAGAGCGCCTACGAAATGGGCGCTTTTTTGTTGCAAAAAATTTATCAAAAAGGAGAACCTCGTATGAACAAAGATGAACTGAAAAACATGATCACCGATGTGGTAAAGGAGCAGATTGCTCCCCTGATGACGGTGGACCGGAAGAACGCTGGAGCGATCGACGTCCAGGTGAAGGATCGGCAAGAACCGGTGGAACCCGGAACTAATTTGGCACGCATGATCAAAGTCGCGGCCATGGCCAAACGCAGTAGAAAAGACCCCAAAGATATTGCACTCTCTCTTTATCCCAAGGACGAAGCCTTAATCAAGGCAATGTCCGAGGAATCCGGAGAGGCCGGTGGATATCTGGTCCCTCCGGAATTCTCGAAAGACCTTATTGAGTTTCTGCGCGCCGAGGCGATTGTTCGCAGAGCCCAAGCCCCTGTACTCTCCATGAACTCGAATGTTCTCAATATCCCTAAGATTACCGGTGGATCCAGCGCCTTTTTCATTGGAGAAAATGAAAATATTCCGGCTACTGATGTGCAAGTTGGGCAACTGCAGTTGACTGCGAAAAAGTTGGCAGCCCTTCTCCCTGTAAGTAACGATTTACTCCGGGATGGCGGCGGAGAAAAAATGATGAGCGATGATCTCGTTACTTCTCTGGCTGGAGCCGAAGATACGAATTTCCTCCGGGGGAACGGATCTCAAAACTCTCCTAAGGGCATTTTGTATGCGGTGAATTCTGCCAATAAATTCGACGCCAACGGCACTATCAATCTGCAGAATGTTATGGCTGATTTAACCAAGGCGATTGCTCGGGTAAAAAAAGCCAAAGTTCGCTTAACTAAGCCAGTCTGGTTTTTCGGCACAAACGTCTGGCAGTACCTCTACACCGTCCAAAATGGGTTCGGAGTTCCGGCTTTTCAATCCCAGATGGACAGCGGGAAACTGCTGGGATACACGTTCCTGGAATCCGCCGACATTCCCGAAAACCTCGGTACCGGCGGAGATGAATCCGAAATATACTTTGGCAATGCCGCTGACTTTGTCATCGGCCAGAACATGCAGTTGATCATTGATATTAATGATTCGGCTGCCTACTACAACGGGTCGTCTGTAGTTTCCGCTTTCTCCCTTGACCAGACCGTCATTCGGGTAATTTCCAGAATCGACTGTGGATTAAGACACGATAAGGCTTTTTCGGTTATCGAGAAAGTCAAATGGGGTGTTGAGGCATAACCAACCAGGGGAGGGAGCAATCCCTCCCCATTTACCCATACCTACATCTTAAGGAGGACAAAATCATGAATTTACCCTGCGATCTGGGTGCTCAAATCAAGGCCAATATCGGGACCAATCCGAAGGCGGCCAGTTCAGAAGTTATCAATGGAGACGCTATTGATCGACTGGGATTCAACGGGGCCCTGCTTGTTCTGCAAGTAGGGTCTGCTACAGGAACCCCTACGACCAAAAGCGCAGCCGCTAAATTGCAAGAATCCACCGATGGCTCCACCAACTGGGGAGATGTCAGCGGGGCCGCAATCTCGGCGATTACCACCAATAACCAAATCTCCCACAAGTCGGTAAGCTTGAAGGGTTGCAAGCGGTATGTCCGGGCGGTGACCACCGTGGCATTAACCGAGGGTACCACTCCCGCCCTGCCGGTAAGCGCAACCATCTTGCTCGGCGGTTCCGATTCCGAACCGGTGGCGTAAGATGAACAATATACCCGTTAAGTTCACACGAAAGTATGGTGTTTATAATCCTGGAGAAACCGCCGGATTCCCGCCTGAAAAAGCAAAGGAGTTAATTCAGCGTAAGGTTGCCGAATCGGTTTCACGCCCTGGTTACAAAACCACCGAGATTAAATCTGGAGAGAGCAAAACAACCGATGTCCCTAATCCGGCCCAAAACCGGATGATGAGCAATCAGTAGGAGGAAACCATGCCCGCCTTGGCTGAGAATGCATTAACCACTACCGAGCTGGCCAGAAAAAGAGTCGGAGTTACCGGCTCTGGTGAAGACGATCTGCTTAACCATTTTATCAATTTCGCCAGCGATCGCATTGAAACATACTGTGGCAGAAAATTCAAGAAACAACAATATTCCGGCGAAAAGCATTCCGGCCAAGGCAGGCAGTTCCTGGTTTTAAAAAATTACCCCATCGTCAGCATTGATGAAATTAAGGTTGACGGCAATGTGATAAATACCACCACTTCGGATTTTTTCCTAGATGCCGAAGCTGGTATGCTGCACAATATCAACGGTTGGGTTGGCGGAATCGTAAACACCGCATGGTTAGACGTTGAGGTAAATTCCCAGGCCCAGAGATTTAATATCGAGGCTAAATATACAGCCGGTTATGTTCTGCCACAGGATGAGGCGGGTCAGATTGTCCGCACTTTACCGAGAGATCTTGAGGAGGCCTGCATTTTGTTGGTTAAGGAAGCCTATCTGGCAGACAAAAACCAAAACCTGGGGATTAAGCAGGAGGTAATCGGTGGTTACAGCGTCACGTACCAGGATACTTCGGTTAAAAACAGCTTCCCGATTCAAGTTCTTGACATCCTGAACTCTTACCGAAGGGAATCCTTTTAATCATGAGTTTTGATGGAATGATGATCCACACCGCTACGGTTAAACGGCCGAGCCTGGGTTTTGTGCCCGGGACTAAAAAGCCTGTAAATAATGTACCCACGCTGGTAACCGACAACTTAATTTGTAGAATTGAGCCGCTGTCTGGACGAGAGCAAGAAAGCGTGCTGGGGAGATTTCCCAAAGCCACTCAAAAAATAACTTGGAGAACCACGGAGCTAAAAAGCTCCGACATTATAACCTGGAGCGGGCAAGAGTTCATTCTCCAGGGGATTAAAAATTATTTCGGACACCACTTTGAAGCGGTACTGGAGGAGAAGAAGTGAGCGATTTTGCTCTGACAACTAAGATCGTGGGGTTCAGAGAAACGATAGAATCCCTCCAGAAAAAGGGTCAGCTGTTGGATACCAACATCAGGGCGGCCCTTAATAAAATCGGATTTGAAGTAGAGAATGGGGCGAAAACTAAAGTTCCGGTTGATACTGGGAGATTAAGAAGCAGCATTGTCCCCCAGGTCAGCAAGAGTGGCGGGACATATCGGTTGCTTGTAGGATCAAACGTTAAATATGCCCCTTATATTGAATACGGAACCAAGCCGCATTTTGTACCGACCCGGGCAATTTCCACCTGGTTAAAACGACATGGATTGCAGCAAAAGGTACTAGAGAGAACCGGTCTTTGGGTACACAAAAAGGGGAAGAAATGGTTCGTGCCCTTCAGCGCTTCACCTTCTCTTAAGGCATGGGCCGAGGCAAGAGGAGCGGTAGAAAGAAAGGCTATCCATGTAAGCGGTAAAGCTCACCCATTCTTAAACCCGGCCTTTGAGAACGTTAAGCCAAAGGTTGTAAATTATTTAATGCAAGCGATTGGAGCGGCTTTGAATGACCAGGCTGTTTAATAATCAAATTATGGATCACCTGGTTGGGTTGATTAACACGAACCTATCAACCGAACTGGGGCTAAAGGTAGTAAGCAAGGGCAACTTGACCAGTCTGCCGGCTCCGCAAGATCTCGAGAATTGGCTTAATGCGGTATTAATCGAGCCGAAAAATCACATCATCGAGAAGATCGCCCAGGGAGTAATTGATGTAACTTACAACTTCCGAATACTCTTCTTGCGCAAGCGGGCGGATGGCGAGGAATATCTTGCCACGGATGTCGAGAAAGCGGAGAAAATATCCGAATTATTGCTGGACAATTATACCCTAGGGAGTCTGGGGATCCCTGAAATTTCTTGCGAAAGTTGCTTGCCGAAAAGAACGGATTATGAGTCAGAAGAGCAGGCCTTATTTGACGGGCTTGAGCTTAATATTGGGGTCGTGGCCACAGAAGTAGAGGTCAAGACCTGCACGCATATTTTTTAATCAAGGAGGTACACAATATGGCTTACCAAGGGGCGAAAATTTTAAAGACTTATCCGGTTCTGATTAAAGGCAAACTGTACCAACCAGGCGAGATTTGCCCGGATATCCCAGAGGCTGAGGCCAAAGAACGCGAAGACGTTGAGCCGGTTTATGGGGCAGTTCAGGATCCTCAGAACCAATCTAAATTTAGCAAAAGAATCGAGGTGAAATAAAATGGGAGAGCTGACCAGAAAAGAACAGGGATATTTAGCCATGGGTGGTCAGACGGCCAAAAATGCCGACACTACCCCCACTACTTTCATTCGTTTCCAAGATGAGGCGTTGAAAATCGAAAAAGCCAGCGAGCAGTTGTCGGTGCATGGAGACGGCAGGGACGATAGAGAAACTATCGTAACGTCAGTTAAACCGGATGGAAGCTTTTCGATGCCGATTTACCCGGTTAGCTCAGCATTGGTAATGGCTCACGCCATGGGAAATGACAGGGTAGCCGGCAGCGCAGTCGCCGGAGGGGGAAGTTCAACGTTATCCGGAGGGGTAAGCGCCGGGGCTACAGACCTACCAATCACCTCGGAAACCAACTTTTCAGGAACTGACTGGTGCCAGCTTGAGGCTGACTATCACGAAAAGGCCGAAATCTGTCAGATCAACTCGGTTTCTGCTGGCCATTTGATCCTGAAAAATGCTACTCCCACGAAATACGCCCACGACACCGCCGTCGCAGTAAAAGAAGTTACCTCTCCCTATTTCCACCGTCCGGCCATGACCGATGTATTAACCTGGGTGACCCTGGAGAGAATGGTAGGGGCCAGCAAGCTGATCGATCGGATCAAGGATGCCAAAATCAGCGAAATAAAAATCTCGGGCGAAGCTCCTGGCAAGCCGCTTAAAATGACCGTGAATTATATGGGAACTTCGGCGGAGAAAAAGACCTCAGCATTGACCGAAACCCTGGAAGCCACTATGCCGTTGATCTTCCATGAAGCCGATTTCTACATCGACATCGACGAGTTGAAATCCGGCATCAGCGATAGCGCGACTACCGTGCTGACCGACTACCTGGAACGGTATGAGGTTGGAGATTATTTCCGGCAAGATGATGACGTGTTAAAGGTTTCCGCTAAGTCGGCTGCATCCGGAGCCGGAAGCTTAACCGTTGATCGGGCGCAACTCAGCACGATTGCGGCTTCTCATGCTACCGGAGTCAAAACCTTGCTCAAGACCAGTAACGTAAGCAAATTCGAAGTCGGTTTTAATAATGGATTGGATGACGGAATTGTCACCGACGAATTGACCCGGGCCCACATCCTCGAAGGAAAAAGAAAGGTAACCTTCTCCGGTACCCTGCTTTTTGACGATGAGGTGTTCTATAATCGCGCCTTGTATGGCAACGGCACCACCCTGGCCAGCGATATGCACAAGGGAATGATTTATATTAAAGCCTCGAAATCAGCAAGTCAGGCGATGGAGATTACCATTCCCTATTTAGTTTACCTGTCTGCCCCGGTCAATCTGACTGGCGGCAATAACGAGAAGATTGAGCAGGAGATCAGCGGGCAGGGAAATGCCGGAGATCAACAGTCCCTGACCATCAAATTCACCAATATTGATCCCACCAAATATTGTTAAGGAGGAAATAGCACAATGCCAACAATGTTAAACCTGGATGACCTTGATCAAAAAATCAATCTAACCATTAAGGGGAAAAGTTTAGAAATAGATTATCCCCTTGAAGCCATGATCCAACAGGTACAACTGGAAAAAGAGATTGGATTTTTAAGTCTGGCTACTCGAGAAAAAGGGCTTGGGGCCTATGCTGAATTCATAAGCAAGTACATTCTCTTGCCCGTTGACCCTGAAATGACCACCGATTGGGTTTTAAAAAATCTGAACTTTTTCCAACTGGTTGCGATTTTGGAGGAACTTAGCAAGCAACTCGCAGTCGGCATGGGGAAAATGATGGGGCTTAGCCCTGACGAGCTTGACGCTAAGATGAGGGAGATTCAAGAGCAAAACCCTTTTCCGAGTCAGGAGAAGGTGGAGAATCAGGAAGTGACTCCGGAGGGATAAGTTTCCTGACCATCATGGGCCAAGTGGCTCATTACTTCCACTTTTCTCATAGAGACCTGATGGAGATGCCATGGATGATATTCTGCGGGTATGTTGCAGAGCTGAGACGTATCTCCGCTGCTCGGGAAAAAGCACTAAAGGACAGCGAACGAAAGAACTGGCACAATAAGGCACAGGAAGAATTAGACAGAAGGCTGGGGGGTTAAAACTCCAGCCTTCTGCATTGAAAAGCGATGACAAACCAACAAACATTACAAATAGTCCTCGAGCTCGTGGCTAAAAACCTGGAGCTTCAGTCCAAAATGGCTCAACAGGAGCTAAAAAAGATCGAGGAAGCGGCCAGAAAGCTCAATGAGGGCGGCAGCATGAAAAAGCTTACCGACTCTCTCCAAAAAATGGAGCCCGCATTTATGGGTATTGGGGGAGCCGGAGCACTCGCTTTTCGTGGGATTATCGGCGCGGCATCGTCTTTTGAATCATCTATGGCCAGGGTCAGAACCGTAACCGGGGCAGTAGGGAAGGATTGGGATGACTTAAACCGTGTCGCTCGAGAATCGGCCAAAGATTCTATATATTCCGCTACTGAAATTGGGGACGCCATGTATTACCTGGGTTCGGCCGGATGGAAAACCCAGGAGATCATCGGAGGTTTAAACGGATCTTTAGTATTGGCGACAGCTACCGGAGCCAATCTCGCCGAAGCTACCGACTTAACCACCCGGGCAGTGGCCATGTTCGGTCTTCAGGCCAAGGACGCCAGCAAGGTAGCCGACATCCTGACCAATACTATCAATGCTTCTCAGGCTACCTTCCAAAAGCTGGCCATCTCCCTGCCTTATATCGGCCCGGCGGCCAAATCGCTAAACTGGAGCCTGGAAGAGACTTCCGCAGCCCTGGGTCTGTTGTACAACAAGGGCTTTGAAGCCTCGATGGCCGGGACTGGACTGGCTAATTCGTTGGCTCAACTCGTCAAGCCGAATAAAGACGCGGTTGAGGCCATGCACGAAATGGGGCTGTCATACAAACAACTCAATCCCCAAGCTCAGGAATTTGGAAAAATCCTTGACCTTCTGGGCCAAAAACACATGAGTTATCAGCAGGCCGTTAGGATTTTCGGGCTTGAGGGCGCAAAACCGATGCTGGCCATGGTCACCGAAGGATCGGCGGCGTTGAAGGAAATGGAATCCCAGCTCACCAAGGCCGGGTCGGCCACTAAGGCCGCTGGGATGATGAGTCAGACCTTTGAGGGGCAAGTGAAGAAAATGAAAAGCGCCCTCAACGAAACGGGGATTTCTCTTGGAACCGTGGTAATGCCCACGGTAACTAAATATGCCGAAAAATTAACCGAAATAACGAAGAAATATAACGAATCTTCCGAGGGAACCAAAAAGGCGACGGTGGCCCTTGGCGAGTTAACAACCGGAGTTGCGGGATTCTTGTTGATTTTACCCACCGCTTATCGCTGGTTGAAATCGATAAAAGAGATTCTTCCTTTAGTGGGTTCGGCGTTAACCAGCACTACCGGAATATGGGGGATCCTAATTACCGCAATAGCCGGATCGTTCCTAACAATTGACGCGGCTATCAAAAAATTCGGGCTATTGGAAGAAGCCGCGAGAAAAGGATGGGGAGCCACGGCCAAGTCCTTGGCTAACTATGCTTTACATGGAGATAAATCTCTCCGCCAAGATACCTTTTCAGGGCAAACCAAGAGTCTTCTAATGGAATCCAAAAAGACGGGCCCCGGTGGGCTAATTATTACCGGAGCATGGGATTCTCCTAAACCGGCTACACGTACGCAAGCGGACATTCTTCGAGATCAATTCCTGAGCGGGCGCGTAAATTCCAGCCAGCGCGACGCATGGGAAGACGGAGAACGAACCCCAAAGACCAAAAAGCAGCCCAATAATAACAATACCGGCGGCGGGAATGGCGGAGGAGGCGGAGGAGTTGATTATGATGCCGCTTTCGACAAGGCGAAAAGTAAGGCCAAAACCACCACTGATCAGATCAAGGGCATCCTTGATTCCGCCCGGATAAAAATCGCCGGAGCGGCCGATCAGACCTGGAAAGAGGAATTAGCCAGGCTGGACGATTGGCATACCGACTCTCTGGCCAAACTAAAGAAGATGGAAAAAAGCAGCAAGGATTATGCTCGCGATTCCCTGCTGATCGACCAGGCTTATAACAAAGAAAAGGCCAAAATTCAAGAAGACCAAAGACTATCTGAATTCAATGCCACCCGGGACGTTCGCAGTAAAATGTATGAGCTGACCGGAAATTATACTGCGCTCAGCCTTATGCAATTATCCGAGTGGGTGACGAATACCAAACAAACCCTGCGTCAATTGGGCGGCGAGGCACTGGTTCAAAAAGAACTTCCGAACCTCCAGAGAATTTACCAACTTCAAAAGGATAAAGATCTAAAAGAAGCCGGGCAAAAAGAGCTTGCCGAGCACCTGGATAAAACTAAGGAAGTCGGTTTACCGGCCGCGATGGATGAGTTTAATCAGCGCCGGGGCATGTTAAGCCCCGGTAGCGCAGCCATGGTTCTCCCCAATGAATGGCAGGCGGATGCATGGGGGCAAGAAAAGGAGATCGCCAGTAAACGGGAAGAGTTATGGGACCAGCATCTGGGCAGGATAACCTCAATTAACGAGGTTATAAAAATGTCCAACATGTCCAAATATGACCAAGAAATTGAGAAAGAAAACGAATCATACCAGAAAAAACAGGAAGATTTAAACAATTGGGCGGCAGACATGGAGGCCGCCGGATATAGTGAGGTTGAGATCAAAGCCGCAACCGATCAAGAAACGGAGCGGATGGAAGAAGAGCATCAGATAAACTTAACCAATATAAACAAGCAGTACGCTGAGATAAGGGGATCCATATTTCAGCAGGGGATTACAACCATGATGATGACGCTGCCGGCAGCTTTTGCGAACATGGTTGCTTATCAAAAAAGCTTTAAGGATATGGTTACGCAATTGTGGCAGCAGTTGGTTTACCAAGTCGTCTACAAGCTTATCGATAATATGGTGCAAAAATGGCTTGACGCCATGTCCAAAATGGGGGGCGGAAAAGGCAAGGGTGTCGGAAATATCATCGGAAAAGCCCTTAGCTTCATTCCTGTAGTCGGCCCTATCCTTGGCAGCCTCTTTGGTGAGCATGGTGGATACGTAGCAGCCCAGAACGGGGCTTATATCAATCGGATCCCCGGATTTAGTTGGAATGACCAGGTGCCGGTGATGGCCAGGAAAGGGGAGCTGTTCATTCCTCCCGAGTTGGCCAGCGCGTTTATGGGGTTGATGAATTTTCAATCCAGTTCACCTTCAACGGCCCTTTCGGCTGTTTCGGGGCAGTCGAGCGTAACTCTGAATTTTTATCATTATGGCAATGTCGGGAGCCAAGAAGATAAAACCAGTTTAATTGAAAGCGTGAAGCAGGCCGTAGTAGAGGGCCTGACTCGCGGTGGGAGGTAAAAATCATGCTGCTTCTTAAGGATGGCGAAAATACATTCAACCTTGCCGACAACGCTAATTATTTTTTCAGGCTTCAGAACGTTTCTGAGGAAACAAAAAGCCGGTTCGTTGACGTTCCCTACGCTCACGGATCATCCGAGACTGGAGACAAAACATTGGCAGAAAAGAAGATCGTTCTGGAGGGAACTATTGTCGGAAACACCGCAGAAGATTTGGACGATAAGATTTCGGCGTTGAAAAGCTTCATTTACAACACCGAGAATGATATCAAATTATTTTACCTGGCCAACCGGTATTATAATGTTAAAACTTTTACCAGCTCCCCAGCCAAGCCGGTGAAGCAAACCAATGGCAGGGCATCTGATTTCACGATTAACTGCACATGCGCTGACCCCTTTAAGTATGACTTTGTGGATGCATATATTTTGCGCTGCGGGGAAAGCCAGTTTTGGCTTGAGGGTTTTGACGCTATTTATCCAACGGATGGGGCAGGAAATAGAGGCAGAGCCAATCATAGGCTTGACGGAATGTTCGGAAGTTACGCAATGGCAGTAGAAAATTCCACCATAAATCTATTGTCTGCAAATCAGGCCAGCGTGGAGACTGACACCACGGGATTTACTTCCATTTCATCCACCTTAACAAAAGATTCTACGGTTTCTATGCACCGGAATAATTCTTTAAAAGTTGCGACAAGTGATTTAACCGCCAACGAGGGATTTTACACGACTGGAATATCTGCATCTGCATCGACTTCGTATACCGGTTCCTGCTACATAAAGGGGCCAGCGGGAGTCGTAGTAAAAATTTATCTTCGTGATAATACCAATTCAGCAGAGGGGACTAGGGTTGAGCATACTTTAACCGGTGGATGGGACAGGATACACGCTCATATCACGATTGGAGGCAGCCTTAGCACAGATTTAAGGCTATATGTAATTACTAAAAGTCAGGGTGATATTGACTTTTATTGCGATGCTCTGCAAATTGAAACTGGGCTATATGCTACCAGTTTTAGCTATTTAGTAAATCTTTACGGCTTGGCATATTACGACTGTCTTGCAGGGTGCGTAGCAAGCCAAGAAATGACGTTGTCTTTCAATTTCCAGCCAAATGAGAATTGGGGGATTTATACCTCATCTATAATTTCTACTAGAGCTTCAAGTTCCGGGGGAGGATTTCATTTATCTGTTGATGGGGCTGGCCTTCATTGGGATGTTTACGAAGCGAATGGAACTCCAAAACAATACACTTATGATTTCTGGTCTGCAAGCGACCCCGCCTTTTCCGGGAACAATATCGTTAATTTTACTATTTACATATCAGCCACAACCGCAAGGCTCTATATTAATGGAGTTTTACTCAGAACTGAAACCCCTTCCGTAGCTTTTGTAATTGTTGATGAAAATATGCAATTGGGTTATTCATCAAATATTCCGAAGGGGATATTTAACAATCTGGTTTTATTCTGGAATGACCAGACCGAAAATATTTCGGCTTGGCTGGGGAATAATTTTAACGCATATTTTCCGCGTAAGGGCTGGTGCGTAGCTTTCCACGAGGCCAGGAATGCAGATACTACGGCCACCAATCTGACTGCCGCTAATAACGGAAGCCGGCCAACTTTTCCCTTGATAGACTTCGCGGCTTTGGAGAACTGCTATCCCCTGGAATTAAAGAATATGTCCGATGGAAACGACATGTTTGTCTATTCGGATTTTTACCTAGTCAACGGGCAGACCGCGGAAATTAATTGCATTAACGCCACGGCCAGCCGTGGAACAGAAAACACGATCCAATACCTTGACGGGAAACCGCTGAGATTGTTGTCGGGAGCGAACACTCTGGCTTATAAAGGCCCAGATTGTGATCTCAGCGTAAAATTTCAAACGAGGGCTATATAATGGCGTTCCTGCTTGGCAGCAATAATTTAGGCACTACGGTTCTGAGAAAAAGCGAATTTGTTTTTCTTTTCGCTGACCTACCGTTTAACGAAGGGTACAATCTGTGCATTTATGACCGGGGCGAAAAGCGCGTAGCGTTGATTTCTTCTGCGTCAGACAAGCCGCAGATATTCTCTCTGCAATTTACCCTTGATGCAAACGGTTGCCAGGAATTCACTCTTGAGGTGGATAATGAGCTGCGGGAATATTTTGAGCATTCAAATCGCATTGACGTTCATCCATATTTTGATAAGGATCCCTGGTATTCGGGGATCATTGACGATACCAGTTTAAAGCAATCGGATGGGACTAAACTGGTGGTTAAAGGATCGGGTTTCTTCGATATCATAAAGGGGCTGCCGATTAATCGCAGCTTTGAGAATAAGGGGTTGTCTGAAATCATCGGTACCATCGCGCTTGACGATATCTCAAAGCAAAGCCGCATTGTTTACAACCCAGACATGATCAGCACCTCTGTATACCAGGTTAACAAGATTGAATTTTTAAACCAGGCGGTGGACAAGGCCTTGGAACAATTGGCCACGCTGGACGGAAATGCCCAATACGGGGTTAACGGAAAGCGGGAATTCTACTGGCTGCCTCAGGATGATAATCTTCATTGGTATAGATTTTTAGATCGGCAATTAAGTGGCGGTCTGACAGTCCAAACCGTGACGAAGGATATCTACAACAGGTTGTTGATTAAGTGCGGGAAACTCGACACGGAGAACAAAAATAATTATGCAGGGACGATTGAGGATGCCGTCAGCCGTGGGCGCCGTGGGCTTAAATGGAAAGAACTGACCGCTCCTGATGTCTTGGATACCGGAGACGCCCTCCGCTGGGGAAACTATGAGCTGCAAAAAATTAAGGATCCCGTGCAAAAGGCTACCCTTGAAGAAGTTGAGTTATGGCCGGATAGACGATTTCCTCCTGAGAAAATCGAGGCCCGGGGGAAAATCCGAGTTTATGATCATGACGGGGTTAAATACGATCTGCCGGTTGCGAAGGTGCAGTACAAAATCACCGGCGGGCAGACCATTTCGGTACGCCTTGAAATTGGATCACCTCAACCATCATTAGAGCAGATAGCCAAGGATTTTTATCTAAAAATCGCACGCGATACCGCCCTGAACGAACAGAATTTGAAGCAGATTTAAGGGGTTGATAATATGCACGAACTGATTGATGAGAAAAAAAATCAATGGACCGGGATTTACGAGCCGGAAAGCATTGTTGATGAGCTGATTTATGACCCTGCTGAGAACCCACTAGGGATTCAACTTGTCCAGAAGCCGCAATTGAATAGCCCGAGCACCACCACGGCCCAGATTATCGACAAGTTAAACGGAGCAATTGATGATTCGCAGACCACCCTCTCCTTGATAAACCTTACTTGGCATACCAACGGCGATATCATTCAAGTTGATAGTGAAAAAATTGCCTTGGTTAATTGCTCTTCCAACCCGGTTACGGTTACCCGGGGATATGGCGGCACTACTCCGGCGGCTCATGCTGACCAGGCGATTGTCCGCAAGTTAAACTCCATGGTAGAAGTGGCCGTGGTTCCTGCTGCCGGGCAATTTCAAATCAATTACGAAACTGGTCATGTCCGGTTTTCTTCTACCGATGCACTTAAAACGATCTATGTAACTTACCAGGGGCTCGGGACCATCGCCTGTAAGAAATATTTATCTGGGCCCGGCCAGTATTTAGGAACTGGAGAAGATGGCCCGCTTTATGTTGCGGCTGGAACCACTTTTGAAGTTGAGGGGGTAAAAAATTACACCGACGGTGTAATCGAGGGAACGGTAAAATACCCCGCCAACTGGACGAAGGTGATGGAGCTCCGCTTTACCGGTACGCTTCGGGTCAAAAACGGGGGGAAAATCGATGTAAGTGGCCAGGGTGCGGCAGGTGGAACAAGCGGAGGGGCTGGCACGCATGGAACATGGGGCGGGGCAGGGGGATGCGGCGGCGGATCGGCAGCCGGGGCCGGGGGAGATGCATTAACCACCGACCGCCTGGATTTGTTGATAGCCAGCGGGTTTGCTTCTTATCTCGCCGGGGGCGGAGTACACTCAGGCACTCGCAATGGAGCAGATTCTTACATAGGAACTCTTGCCACCGAGGCACTCAGGGCAATAATCGGAGGCGGCGGAGGGGCCGGAAAAAATGTAACCTCTAACGGCGGATCTGGTGGCAAAGGCGGGGCCATGGCCGTCATCAAGGCGCGAGTGATTATCGTTGATTTCGGCGGGGCTATACTGGCCAAGGGTGAAAATGGTGTAGATCATTCCACAAATGGCGGAGGCGGAGGAGCTGGGGGCGGCGCCTTATTGCTATTCCTTCAGTTGCTCGTTAACAATGGAACGATATCCGTTGATGGAGGTATCGGGGGGCTTTGCTTAACAATCCCTGGTGCCAACGGAGGCAAAGGAATTTTAAGAATTTTACAAATTTAGGCCTTGAGAACGGGCCTTTTTATCAGAAAGGATGCGGATAGCATGAGCCAGTTTATTACCCTTATCTGCGAAAACCTTCCAGAAAAAACATTTAAAGCCGGGGGTGGAGTCGGGATAGCTATTGTAACCTTGCTTTTTGGGGACATTACCCCAGCACTTTACGCCGTGGCTATTCTAATTCTTATTGATTTTATTTCTGGGACTTGGCGATCTGCCGCACAAAAAGAACTTAATAGTCAGAAGGCCATTGATGGATTGGCGAAGGCTTTTCTTTATGCGATGGTAATGGCGGCAGCTCACCAGATTAGTCATTGCGGGGAGATATTCTTGCTTATATCCGGTGGCCTAGTTGGATTAGTGGCAGTAACCGAGCTTATTAGCTTCTTGGAAAATTTCTTTGTTCTTTCGAAAATCTATAATTTTAACGCCTCTTGGCTAAATCCGATTTTCGACCAGCTAAAAGATTGCCAAAAACAGATGAGCGGGGAAAATCCTAAAACCCCGGAGCCCATAAAACCGGACGAGAAAAAATAAGGAGGATTAGACATGGGCAAAGGGCGGGTTTTCACCAAAGTTCCGGTCAAAAATATCAAATCGATCATCAAAGGGGGTAAAAAGCCGTGAAAGAAATGCTCTCAAAATACTTCTCCCGGGCCGAGGTTGCCTGCCGGTGTTGCGGAAAAGTAGGCCCGTACCCGGAGAATCTCAAGCGGCTCCTGGCGGCTGCTGATAAAATGCGAGAATTGGCAGGAAAGCCGGTAATAATTAATCCCAACCATTGTATTTATCGCTGCCCCGAACATAATGCCGCAGTAGGGGGAGAGGTTAACCCTCCGAGCTTTCATACTCAAGACCTGGCGATGGATTTCCACATCGAGGGACTCACTCTCTACCAGATGGCTGCCCTGGCGCAAAAAGCCGGGTTCATGGGCATCGGAATTTACATCGGCAAGGGATTCGTACATGCCGATTTAGGAACTTCCTACCCCCGGCGCTGGGTAGAATAAATTTAAGGAGGCCCAAAATGTTCAGCAAAAAAAATAACAGTAACTGCCCCTGGTGTGGGTGTAGCTCGGAAGAACCGCTCAAATATAAGGTTCTGGGATTCATCCCGGTGACCGGGCTGAATATCCCTGGAGTGGGATTTTTGAACCGTTTTAATTGGTTCGACAAAATCCCCATCGCCCTAGGCGGAGGGATTGTAAAATCAATCGCCATCGCCGCGGTTAAAAAACTTCCCCTTGCGCCGGGTATGATTTCGGAAATAGTGACTGCGATTCAGGGTAAACCCGATGCCGGATGCGCCATTGGTGCAGAGGATGTCGGCGATATGCTGATTTGTTTCAATTGCGGGAAGAAGAAAATCAAACTTGAAACCCCTTTCGGAGCGGGCCAATGAGCGACGACCCCAAGGGCTGCGAGGTTGCCTTTGAACTCGCCAACGAACCACGGGACGGCGGGGAAGCCCAGAGATTTTCCCTGCGCATGGCAGAGACGCGGCAAGCGGCAGAAGAGGCTGGGCAAATCGCCCGTGTAATCCCCGGAGAGGTGGCGGAATTTAAAACCAAAATCCTTCCGCTTGAGCCAGAAAACGGCTTTACCCCTCCCGCTATCGTCACCCGGGAAATGAAAGAATCCGAAGGGGTCGGAGGATCCCGAAATTTTAACCTGGAGGTTAAATGAGATGTCTACAAGCTATGCCTACGGAGAGTATATTTTTAAAACCCAGACTGCCGGGGACGATTGGGATCTAGCGGTAAATTTCCCCATGAATATAACCGGGTGGACGATAAGTCCAATACTGCTCAAACGAAAAATTGATGATCCGGACTCCGCTAAAGTTGCAACCATTAATCTCACCCGGGTAAGCGAAAATCCTGGCCGAGTGGTATATAATTTCACTTCAACCATAACCGCGAGTTTGGAAAAAGAGTATTACGGAAAGATCGTCACAACCAGTCCCGCCGGCAAGAAGAAAACTTGGTTTATCGGATTCTTGTCTTGGTGCAAAAGATAAGGAGGGAATATGGAAGAGGTAAACATCAATTTAGAAACTGAAGAGATCACCTTCACTATTGGCGATGACGGGCGGGTAAAGGTCAACGATGCAGATGCGGCCGCTGATTTTCTAATCAATAAAATCCTAGCCGGAGCCGGTATACAGGCGACGGTTCAAACGGGAGCCAACGGTGCCAAGACAATCACTTTCTCAGTTATTGGCGGAGCCGCTACCTGGGGAATGATTGTAGGAAATATTTTATCCCAGGCCGACCTGGCTCCGTATATTCAGGCTGTTGTCACCGCCTGGCTGGATACGCAGACTACCGACGGCCTGGCCGAGGGAACGACCAGCCAATATTTTACTAACGCTCGGGCCCAAGCGGCGTTTTCGGTAGCGGTCGGCTCGGGTTTAAGCCTGGCATCCGGAGTATTCGGCATTGCAACCGGCTATGCCATCCCAACGACTACCCAGATCAGCAACTGGAACACCGCCTACGGCTGGGGAAATCACGCCTCGGCTGGGTATGCGGCGGGGAACCACAACCATAATGATACCTATGAGGCAAAAAATAGCATTATCCAAGGCCACATTTCCAGCACGAGTAACCCCCACGGCGTAACGGCCACTCAGGTGGGGCTGGGGAACTGCGACAACACCAGCGATGCCAACAAGCCGATTTCTACCGCCCAGGGGATCGCCCTGGGAAATAAGGCCGACTTGGTGGATGGCACAATTCCCGCCAACCAATTGCCTTCCTATGTGGATGATGTGCTGGAATATACCAACTCCACCGGGTTCCCTCCGACCGGGGAAACTGGAAAAATCTATGTGGCTAAAGACACGAATTTGACTTATCGCTGGGGCGGTAGTGGCTATGTCGAAATTTCGCAGTCTCTCGCGATCGGGGAGACCTCCGGCACGGCCTACCGGGGAGACCGTGGAAAAACCGCCTACGATCATTCCCAGGCGTCGGGGAATCCGCACGGGGCTACCACGGACAATATCTCCCAAGGCTCGACCAACCAATATTTCAATGGCAAGACCCAGGACGATCTGCCCGACGGAGCCACTTACAAGCGATATCCCCTCACCGACCAAACCAAGCTGAGCGGGATCGAGGCGGGCGCGGTAGCACTTTCCACCGTCAAGGCCGATGCTGACATCGCGGATGCCATCAGCAAAAAGCATGCCCGCCAGCACGCGCTGGATTCGTCCTCCGATCATTCAGCGGCGGCTGAGGCCGATCGGGGGAAATTCCTCCGGGCTAACCCCACGACGGGGGCTGCAGAATTGGTGGACGACCCGACAACCCTACCCGGTGGGGCCAACCAGGAGATCCAATTCAACCAAAACGGCAGTTTCGCTGGAATTCCTTATTTTAGGTATCTCAGCTCTGTTGGCAATTTAGGGATAGGAACGTTCCCAGAGCAGTTGGACGCCTACACCTCGCTGTTATTGCATTTTGAGGGTGGCACCCTCGTGGACAGTTCCCCCTACGCGAATCCCCTGAATATAGAGGGGGACTTGCGCCTAACAACCAGCCAATATCAGTTTGGGGCACAAAGCATTTATTCCTCCGACGGCGGTAAAATCCAGGGAGATTATAAGTCGTACTATTATATGGGGGACGGAACTTGGACTTTGGATTTCTGGGTCAGGGTTGGATCATTCTTTGACGCGGACCTAATCACTAGATTCTCTGGGATGGGGAATGGGCTGCGAATTATAAATTCGACCTCCTTCGGGGTGAACTGGAGTCAGATTGTAAATGTCCCGGAGATGGCGATAGACACTTGGTATCATGTGGCACTAGTCAGCATTGCGGGGAGCGGAGCGTTTTATTTGAATGGAGTAAATCGGGGCACGTTCAACGCTACTGGGTGGACTGGAACCTCAGAGATAAAATTCTGTGGTTATTCCGGAGCCTATTTCGACGAATTCAGATTTTCAAAGGGTGTAGCTCGCTGGACAGCTGACTTCACGCCACCGACGGCGGCGTACTCGGCGGAACTGGCCATCCAAGAGGCCCTACATATCGGCGACACTTCGCCGAATTCCCCCCCGGCATTTAAAATCTCTAACGATGCCCAGGGGTTTCGTACTGTTGTAGACGGGGCAGATGGGGATAAATTCAAACTCCAGGACACTACGGATTCGAATGCAAATATTTTTACGGTCGAGCCGGGAACCCAGGTGATGACTTTCGGGGCCATGCCAATGACTCCCAGCTCCGCTCCAAACGCTGACTACCAGACTGCCAACAAAAAATATGTAGATGATCAGCTGGGCGCCCGCCTGCACGCCCCGGTCACGTCAGATCCCGATGGCAGCCTGGAAGGAACCGCGGGAATGATGGTGGTCTGGATGGATTCCGGTACTCCGAAGCTCCGGGTTTGCACCGGCGGGACGAGCTGGGCAGCACCGAGCTAGTTTTTGTGGCAGAAACCAAAATCCCCTTCGGTCACCCGAGGGGGATTTTTTTTGTCCGAAAGAAAGAATCAAACTGCGTGACAAAAAATATCAAACTGGATGTCGCGTTTTCAGCCCCTGGCGTACCGGTAAACCACCTCAAAAGTTGTTATGCCTTTGTCTGATTTCGGACAGTCCACCCTCCCGGCACTCTACTTAAGTAAAATCGGGTCTTTCAAGCCAAGGCCCGTTCTTTGTTTCAAGGCTGCATTCCCGAGCAATCATCTCCACCTTGCCTCCGCCTGCCCCCCAAAAAACCGGCATTGTATTTTTCTTTAATTTTCATTACAATTAAATCATAAAACTATCGGGATGTTTTCATGAGGTGGAGATGAAAAAACGCGGGTTTACCATGGTGGAAGTGATCATCGTGGTGGCGGTTATCGCAGTCCTGGCTTCTATTCTCATTCCTAAAATGAGCGGAGCCAGGAATAAAGCAGCCCTGAACGCCTGTAAGACCAACCTGAGGCATATCGGCATAGGAATGGATATGTATGCCAACGACCATAATGGAAAATACGTCCCGGACAGTTCCAACCGGGATGTCGGTTATTTAGTCACCGACGGATATTTAAAAGCTGTACCCTTGTGCCCCATCGGTAATCCTTATCTGGTGATCAATTACGGGGTGGGAAATTGCCCCAACGGAACTCCGGCGGTACTTTGCTGGAACTGGACCGGCAGCAACCCCAACGGGATTCCTCACCCGGGAATTCACGTCAACTGCCCATTCTACTGGCCCACCGGCCATATCGAAGAAACTTTTTAACCAGCTTAAATCTAGCAACAATGGAGGAGGTAAATGAAAAAACGCGGGTTTACCATGGTGGAAGTGATCATCGTAGTGGCCGTCATTGCCATCCTGGCCTCAATTATCATTCCCAAGATGGGCGGAGCCAAGGACAGCGCCAAGGTGAGCGCCTGTAAAACCAACATCCGGCATATTGTCGTGGCCCTGAATTTATATGCCAACGATAATAGCGGAGTTTACTGCCCGAATACCGGTTATACTTGGGTTAACTCGTCTTGTTACTTAATCAGCGGCGGATATCTGGGCCGGGTTCCGATTTGTCCTTTAAACACTACCGTAGCCTATAATTACCGGATCCTGGATGTCGGTTACGACGGGGGACCGGGAGTCTATGATTCCTGCGGATCAATGGGCATGGGACTGACCCACCCGGGATACGGAGTCAACGAACCCTATTATTCCCTCCGCCGGGGTGGTTTTACCAAGTAGGCGATAATCTTAAATAATCAATCATTCATATCTAATTAATTTTATTAGCAATCGGAAACTTTTTTACACCGCGTTGCGCTTTACCGCTTCCACTATTTCCCGGGCTTCCCAGTCCACCATCTCTTTCACCGCCGCCTGAACCGGCTGGGCCGGCATTTGGCCATAGCGCGGCAAGAGCCCGACCATGGGTTTGCGGTAATAATTGGCGACATTGATGGCAATTTGAATCCAAGGGGTGGCCCGGTATAAACCGCTGATCAGCAGCACGCAATCGGCGGGCTTGATCTGGCCGTGCAGGGCCAGGATCAATTCCCTGGCCCAGGCGGCGGATTCCGGGTCGATGCCTGGGTTGCATTGGGGGCGGCTGGTATTCCGCCAGTTAAAGTCGGGCGCCGTCTTTAACAGCCTGAGCAGCTGGTCGTAGTCTCCCCCGTATCGCCAGGAATGGCTGAGAAACAAAGTGTAATTATGCTTAAATCCCGGCATTTATTCTCCCCCCTCGCCCGGCCCTCATTCCACCACCGTGATCTGTAAATCCATCACATTGGTTCCGGTGGGGCCGGTAATCAATAAATCCCCGGTTTTTTCCAGAAAATGATAGGAATCGTTTTTAGCCAGATATGTTCCCAAGTCCAGCCCCAGTTCCCGGGCTTTAAGCAGGGTTTGCCCGTCTACCACCGCCCCGGCGGCGTTGGTGGGGCCGTCGATTCCGTCGGTCCCGGCCGACAATAAAGTGATGCCCTCCATTCCCTGAATTTCCCCGGCAAACCCCAGAGCCAATTCCTGATTTCGCCCGCCCAGCCCGTTTCCCCGCACCTTAACCGTGGTCTCCCCCCCGGAAATTAAACAGATTTTTTCGCTCCCCAACCGGCAGTCTTCCGCTTTTTGCGCCAATTCCTTGCCTACTTCCCGGGCCTCTCCCGCCAGTTGCGAGGAAATTATCCGGGTTTTGAAGCCCAGGGCTTCAGCCTTGCTGCGGGCGGCTTCCAGGGCTTTCTGGTTATTAGCGATCACCAGATTTTCCACTTTCTTGAAAACCGGAGTTTCCGGCTTGGGGGTTTCCGAAACAAACCCTTTCACCCCCCGCTCCAGTAATTTTAACGCCCCTTGCGGAACTTTGCTCAGCAAACCGAAATCATCTAGAATTTGCAAAGCTTCGGCAAAAGTCGTCGGATCGGGAGAGGTGGGGCCCGAAGCGATCACCTCCAGCCGGTCGCCGACCACATCGGATAAAATCAAGGAAATCACCTTGGCCGGATAGGCAATTTCCGCCAACTGCCCGCCCTTGATGGCCGAGAGATGTTTTCTGACCGTGTTCAACCGCCGGATATCGGCTCCTGAGGCCAGCAGCAGCCTGGTTACTTCCTGCTTATCGGCCAGGGTAATCCCATCGGCCGGGCAGACCAGCAGGGACGAGCCCCCCCCGGAAATCAGGCAGACCACCAGGGTGTTGTCATCGGCCCGGCTCAGCAGATCCATCAATTCCCGGGTGGCGTTGACCCCTCTTTCATCGGGAACGGGGTGCCCGGCTTCGCGCACCTTGATTTCGCTAAGCCGGTAATCCGGCAGGTTATGACCGTACTTGGTGATGACCATTCCGCCTGAAATCAAGTCGGACAGGCGGTCTTCCAGCCCCTTGGCCATAGGCACGGCGGCCTTGCCGAAACCAACCAGCCATAGCCGCTTATAGGGGCGGTTTTGATACTCCTCCCTGATTTTTCCGGCTAGTTCGCTTACCGACCGGTAGGGAGAAACCGCTTTTAAGGCCGAATAAAATATTTCCTTAACCGCTGCTCGCGTTGTCATTTTATACCGTTAGTGGGAAACTTTTTCCCATTGTTCTTTTAATTCGTCGATATTCAGCGGGTTTAAAGGTTTGCAAAGCATTTCGTTGACCCGGAGCTGCTTTAAATTTCGCGAACCGGAAGCCTGCATCACCAATGCGGTATCGGCTCCCCTGCCGGTTCCGGCCATGACGATCACCCGCTCGCCTGCTTGCAGCAGCCCCCCGTCGGAGGCCATCATTACAATTTCAAAACAAACCTTGACCCCCTGGGAAAAACAACGCAGCAAATCGGCCATCAGGGTGGGGGTTTCGGTATGGTAAAGTTTCTCGGTATGAAAGAGCATGGTGGAAAAATGCACTTCGTGCCCTTCATCTCTTAAACTCTTAACCAGCTCGGGAGGAAAGGCGTTGTGCTCTCTGAAGCCGAACTGGTGAGGGACCACGATTAGCTTTACTTCTTCGTTTTTAAAGAACTGCCGGGCATTTTCAGCCGTCTCCCCGGTAGTGGAAGCCACTACCAATTTTTTTATTTTCAGGGCTTTGAGTCTTTCCTTGACCAGCTGAAAAACTTCCTGGGTGTTGTCGGGATTGATCTCTTTAAAATAAACCACCTGACTTTCCATTTTTTCCCCTCCTTGCAAATGGATCGGTGTTTATGCAGGGGCGAAAAAAAACGGCTTAAAGCAAAGCAAACGGGCAGAAAACATACTGAACCAAAGGCTTTAACCAAACCCAGAATTTTTCCCCATACAATACTCACCCAATTCATTGTTCGCCATAATCCCGGCGACTTCCTACCCCCGGGAAAGGGAAATCGGCCGATTTCTTTGAATTTAATCAAGGGATACAAAATCAGGGAGGACAAAATGAAAAAAATCACCGCTTTTATGCTCTTTCTGGGGCTGGCGGCTGGGATTTTGAGCTGCCGGGGCAACGCTTTCGGGGTCAAGGAAGACGAAGCCATAAAGCAATTTTTCCAATGGGTCAACCAGGGCCGCTATGGAATGGCCATGGATTTACTGGACGAAAAATCCTTCTTCCCCGACTCCCAGGCCAAGCAAAACTGGGAAGAAATCTTAAAATCGTTCCAGGAAGTCAATATCGAGCGCATCGAACCTGCCAACCCGGAGAAATGGACCGGCGACTACCAGATTTACAAAGTTTCCCTGCTGGTCAAGCTGAAGCCCGATGCGCCCGGTTTAAAGCTCCCTAATAACGACTGGAAAGACGGGGAAACTAATCGCTGGATCGGGGTAACTAAAGCCAAGTTCCGGATCTGGAAAATCACCCGGTTCGCCACTAATCCTTAATTCAACTTATTTCGCCCCGGTAAACTGCAGGTTGCCGTTCAAATCCTGGTAAACCGTCAGTTCCCACATTTGGGGGTCGCCCGGAAGATCGATCAGACAGATCATCTTGACATTCAAACCCGCCACTACCTGCTGCCCGGCGGATTTAACCTGCTTGATCTTGATGGCCGGAAAATTCTGCTGCAAAAAAGCCAAGGCCGATACCACCAGGGGATCGTTGACCTTAACCGGGGTATAGCCGCCCACCATGGTGGGGGTAGGAGTGGGGGTGGGAGAAGGAGGAACGGTAGTGAGGTTGGGGGAGTAAACCGGGTACATGTTATCGGCCATTGCGCAGCCTAGCAAAAGACCTGCCGTTAGTAAGAACATAAACAGTTTTTTCATAAACCCTCCTTTTTATTATCGGAACCGAATTATCCCAAATCATCGTTTTTCGTTGGGGTTAAAGTGCTTCCTTACAAACCCCCCGGCCTGCTCCAGGGCTTCCCGGCCCTGGGGAAGAAGAGCTGAAAAACTCTGCCAGTAATGAAACATATCCGGGGTAATCTCCAAATTTACCTCAACCCCGGCTTTTTCCAGGCGGGCGGCTAAATCCAGCACCGCATCCAGCAGAATTTCATCCCCCCCGACTTGCAGCAAGATGGGAGGAAACCCCTGAAAATTCCCGTACAGCGGGGAAACCAGCGGGTTTTTGGGATCATTTCCATCCAGATAATGCTTAACCAAAGCCTTGACCGCCCGGGGACTGACCCAATCTTTTTCCCGGTTGGTCTTCAACGATTCCCCGTTAAAATCCAGATCGGGAGCCGGGGAAAAACCTACCGCGCAGGCCGGCATTTGAGCTTGGGTTAACTGCAGCAGGGTGGTCAGCGCCAGGGCGCCCCCGGCGGAAATCCCGGACAGGGCTAGGTTTTCGGGCTTATATCCATGTTCCAGCAGCCAGAGATAAGCATTATAACCATCTTCCACCGCTCCGGGGAAAGGATGCTCGGGAGCCAGCCGGTAATCCAGGCTTAAAATCCTGCATCCGCAAGCCTCCGATAGCTTCCCGCACAAATCCAGATGATCCCGGGTCGAGCCCATGCTGAAACCGCCCCCGTGGAAAAACAAGACCAGGTTTTTAGAAATCGCTCCCGGAGCCGCGATTATATAGCCCGGCACTCCCGCGGGAAAAACTTCGCTCACTCCCAGTTCCGGGTTGGAACTGAAATCCCGGAAAAACCTTTCGAAACCCTTGCGCAGTTCGGGCAGCGACTGGGTTTTCAAGCGGGCGTCCTGCTTAAGCAGGGTTAAAATTTTCTGGGCTTTGATATCCGGCATTTTTCCCCCCTCTTTAAAAAATTCCCCACATAACCGGTTAATCCTACCGGAATATTTTAATCGGGGGTTTAGGAAGAAATTCTTCCATCATCTTATATTACCTGAAAAGTCCAGGTTCTCCGGCAGACTTTGCCGTCGGTGTCCACGGCTTTAACATAGACCGTATGGGCGCCGGGAGCCAGAAGCTGCGTTGGGGTGTAATGAATGTTCAAGGTCTCAAAAGGAACTCCGGGCTTGGCGGAGGTGTCAAGGGTGCTTTTGATTTTCATCTTTTCGGTCAAATCCTGCCCGTCCAGGGTGAATTGGAGCAATGGCAAATCGACTTGTGGGCCGCAAATATCGCCGCTTTTAAGTTCAAATTCGATTTTGGGTTGTTTCTCTTTTAGACTTGAACCTTCTGGGGGAGTGATTATTCGCGTTTTTGGGGGAGGGGTGTCTTTGGGGTAAATTGAATAATTTGTTATATTTTCCTTAAATATGACGTAATTTCGTAGATCTCCTATTTGATTCGCCATTTTTATAATCCGGAAAATTTTCCCGTAAAAAATGCCAAATTTTAAAAGCAAGCACCTCTATTTTCGTCTTCCAGTTCTGAAGATACTGTTAGATAAATTTCCGGCAGAATTTCTGCATATTGTTTCGTAATTCTTGCAGAGTCATATCCATTGCGGTTTTTGTCTTCAATGATTTCAAATATGCTTTCTCCACCATATTCAACGATCAAAACATTGATTTTGTTAAACCAATCTTCATTTGAAGTGCAATGATAACCGGTATCGTATAATTTTCCAATTAGCTCGTACCTGGTATTAGGATATAGCTGAATCATTTTAACGTATTCTGACTTAATCTTGTCAGAATCTGGAGGACTCATCATCGCATAAACCATAATCAATCCCAATTGTGCTTCTGCGGCATAAGCGGTACCTGGATATTGATTTATGATATTTTGGAACTCTTCAATCGCTTTGTTGGTTACCTGATTATCGAAATAAAAACGAGCTCTTTGAAATATTGGAGAATTAACAATTTCCGAATCGCTATATTGATGAAAAGCCCATAATTGGGAAAATGAAAGAATGACAAGAAGCATAAACAATGTAAATATTTTTTTCACAAAATTCCACCTCAGTTCTTGATTCTTGAATTTTCTTCTCAAATCCCCACATTTTACGCCGGTTTAAGCCCTTTGCGTGCCTTTCTCCGGAAGGGAAGAACCGGCCGCGCCGTTTCGTTACGCTCCAAATTCTACTATACCAAACCTGTCAATCCCCCTTTGGGGAGAACAGGGGAGGCGGGAGCCTCCTTTTTCCCTTTTGCGCTTATTTCCGGAGATAAAAAACGACCCCAGGGGGTTAATCCGGGGTCGTTTTATCAGTCTTTTTAGAAAAAAAACTATTTCAGCCGGTCGGTATAGTCGCGGTAAGCCGGTTTCTCGGCCAGGGGATAATTCTTTACCGCCCCCGTTTTAAAGTCCAGCTTTTTCAAGTCCAGCAGGCGGATATCGGAATCCCGGTAAGTCCGGTAATAATAACGCAGGTTGGTTAAATCGCTGAAAGTTTCCCAGTCGGTGATGTCGCTGACCTGTTTGCCGTTCTGCATCTGGTAGTTCGATCCCTCCACCCGGAAAAAAGTATTCAGAATGCCGATGGCGTCCTGCAGGCATTCCTCGGCGTCCTTGGGGGCGGTGAGGTTCTGGGTGTAATAGACCGCCCGCACGAAACGCGAAGCCGGGGTCTGGTCGCCCGGCAGCCCCAGCATTCCCGATCCGGTGCCGGTCTGCTTCAATTCCAAGCCTCCCTTGAGGGTCTTGGGCGCGCAGTCTTCGGGGTGAAGCTCGATGTAATTTTTCAGGTTTACCAGCTGCCAGTCGAAATCGGGGGCGTTGGTCATGGCTCCCACCGGGTTTTCATGGACTTTCAAAGTCCCGTTTACCGGCTCGATTACCACCGAGCGCCCGCTAGGATCGGTAACCATGTAATGCAAGGGGAGCATGGCGTCGGGGGATTTTACGCTGCCCACTATCCTTACTCCGTTGATATTTTTGACCACTTCATCCACCGTGGCGAAATTGGCCAGCATCCAGCTGCCGAATTCCCAGGGGGCTACCGATTTGCCCTGGCCCGAAGAGTCAAAACTGCTGTAACCCACAAAATTGGGGAACTCCAGCATGCCGAAGGTCAGCCCTTTTTCGTTCATCCCGTCGCTTACGATGTTGATGTCGGCCGAACCGATGCCCACGTAGCCGTATTTGCCGGCCCATTTCATCCCGGGCTGGCCGTCGGGCAAGGAGCAAGCGTACTGGTAGCCCTGAGGCACCGCCAGCATTTTAGACACTCCCGCCACCATCTCCATGGAGCGGGCCCGGATTACGGTGCCGTCCGCGGCCTGCACGATAAGGTTGGTGCAGCTCCAGGCGGCGGCAAGGTTCAACACGAGAAACAGCATAACCAGTAAAACCAGATTTTTTTTCATAAACCCTCCTCGATAATTTAAATTCCCGGCAATTAATCCCCAACTAAAATGTTTTTTTCGCCTTTACTATTATGCAAAAAATTACTCCCTTTCGGCAAGTGGCCGGTTTATAAAAAATACCCCCTAGACTATTCGGGAAAAATGCTTGATAATGGGAGTAGAACAAACAGGAGGTGATACAATGTTTGGAATTAATCCGCAAATCGGCCAGACTATGCCGGTAAACAATACTATCTCCCAGCCCCTTCAGGCTTCAAGCCTCACCAACGCTACCCAGCTCCAATCCGCCAATATCGTCCCCCCCAACTATTTAACCCCCCAGACCGACGGGGTAAACCTCAGCTCCGAAGCTGCCACAGCCGCGGCCAACCCCACTTACGCCTCCAACTCCACCGGGGGCGCGGTGCCCCAGACGGGCAGCACCGACTCCACTTCCACCCTGATGTATATGTTCATGATGATGATGATGAAAATGATGGGGGCCAGCGGAACCGGAACCGGCACAGGCACTACCGGAAGCACCGGGGCCACGGGCACAGGCACCGCCACGGGCAGCGCCACCATCGACCAGATCGGCAAAGATATGGCGAAATTTAAGCACGGTTTAGGCACCACCACCTCCGGCGACACCATGGCCAAGACTGGAACCGGCGACTGTTGGGCCGGGGCCGACTACCTGCATAAACGCCTGGAAGCTTCCGGCTGCCAGGCCAGAATCATTCAGTACGGAACCAGCGCGGCCTCCAATCACCGCTCGGTACAAATCATGCAGAACGGCCAGTGGGTGGATTTCGACTACAAAAAATACGGGATAGATAAGAACTTCGCCGCTTACAGCCACAGCAAATTTTCGGTAATTCAAAGCTAAAGCTCCCCCCTCTGGATTTTTTACCCGGTTTCCTGGTATACTAGGTAAAGAGGTGATGCAGCGCTATGTTCAATATCCCGAGTAACGGGCCGAATAACAACAATCTGAATTTTGACTCATCCCTGATCAACCAGGCGAGCCAAAATGTAACCCAGCAAAGTTTGAGTTCCACCGGCAACCCCACCGACCAGGTGCAGTTGAGCAACAATGCTTTATTCGCCAACCTTGGCGCCGCCAACGTCACCGGAACCGGAGGGCTGGACGGCACTTCCAATGCCCTGATGGCTAAGTTTGCCGAGTTGATGGCGGTCTTTCAGAAAAACCTGGCCGCGATGTCCGACCCCGCCAAAATGGCCGCGATGTTCGGCGGTACGGGAACTACCGGCGCCACCGGAACCGCCTTGGGGGGCGGGGGAGTTGACGCCGTGGGCAAGGCGGCCGCCAAATTCGGATACAGCCACGGCGCCTCCACGGCCTCGGCGATGGAGAAAAACGGAGCGGGCGACTGCTGGGCGATGAGCGACTTTATCAATAAAAACCTGCAAGGTCAGGGCATCCAGTCCCGGATCATCCAGTACCCCACCAGCATGTCGTCCAATCACCGCTCGGTGCAAATTTGCGAGAACGGCAAGTGGGTGGATTTCGACTACAAAAAATACGGGATCAACAATTTATTTTCCGCCTGCCATAAAGGCGGGTTCACCGTGCTTAGTTAAAGCCCCCAAACTTAAAACTCAAAACCGGGAAAAAATCCCGGTTTTTTTTGTAATAAAAAAGGAAATTTCCCTGCAAGTAATGAATAAACCCAAATCAATTCAGGAGGTGCATATATGGAAGGGATTCTTTGGTTTTTTGCCGTAATTTTTGTGATTTTTCAAATTTATTTTGCCGTGGTGCAGTTTCGGATTTATGAAATTACCGCCAAAACGCAAACCGCGATACTGCTGTTGACCGTAATCGCCAACAAACTGGGCGCTACCGACGCGGACGTCAAAGCGGCCACTTCCTCCAAATAAACGAAACCACTTTTTTTATGATGGAAAGATACCTGGAATCATCTAATGAAAACGTCAACCGGGTAATCATCGGGGCTTTGCAACAAGAGGGGGGAAGCAGAACTTCCCAGGTAATCATCGGAGGGCAAAACACCCTCCCTTTTTATCTATGGAGCGGTTCGGCCCCCAACCCCCCGGCTCTGGCCCTGGAAATCGCCGACCGGCCTTGGCCGGAGACCTCTCCAGAATTGGAGCGGGTCTGCGGCGAAGTCTGGCAAGACCCGGTTAGTTGGGCTAAAAAAGCCGTTGCGGAATGGGGAGCCCAAATACTTTGCCTCCGCTTGATTTCCACCCATCCCGACCAGCTGGATGCCTCTCCCCAGGAAGCCGCCCAAACAGTGAAAAAAGTGCTGGCCGCGGTGGGAGTGCCGCTGATCGTCAAAGGACCCGGAGTACCCGATAAAGACGCCGCCGTCCTAGCCGCCGTTGCCGAAGCCGCCCGGGGAGAAAACCTGCTCCTGGGAGGAGCGGGCCAGGAAAACTACCGCAAAATCGCCGAACCGGCTTTGAAACACGGCCACTGCCTGATTGCCGAATCCCCCATCGACATCAACCTGGCTAAGCAAATCAACATTTTAATCAGCGATACCGGCTTTCCCCTGGAGCGGATCGTGATGGATCCCACCACCGGGGGGCTGGGCTACGGCCTGGAATACACCTACTCCATCATGGAGCGCGCCAGGCTGGCGGCCTTAAGCGGGGATAAGACCCTGGCCCTGCCTTTTATTTCCTTTATCGGCTTTGAATCCTGGCGCAGCAAGGAAGCTAAGACCCAAATCCCCGGCCTGGGCGATTTATCCAGGCTTTCAGTCAACTGGGAAACCTGCGGGGCTACCTCCATGCTGCTGGCGGGAGCGGACTTGCTGGCGCTCTGGCATCCCCAAAGCCTGAAAAATCTGCAAACCACAATCGATAAATTCTCTGCCAAGCCTGAATTATAAAACCCAAAGGCGGTGACACCATGCTGTTAATCGGCGAAAAAATCAACGGAATGTTCAAGAATGTCCGGGAGGCCGTCCAAAACCGGGACTCGCGGGTCATTAAGGATCTAGCCCTCCGCCAAATGAAAGCCGGAGCCGATTACCTGGACGTCAATGTGGGCCCCTCGGCTCCCGACCCGGTAACAGCTATGGAATGGCTGGTCAACGCCATCCAGGAAGCGGGCGATTTCCCCCTGGCCCTGGACAGCCCCAAGCCGGAAGTGATCAAAGCCGGGCTGAAACTCTGCAAAGCCAAGCCCTTGATCAACTCCACCACCGCTGAAGCCGCGAAACTGGAAACTCTCCTCCCCCTGGCCGAGGAATACCGAGCTAAAATCATCGGGCTTGCCATGGACGAAAAAGGCATTCCCGCGGAAATTTCCGCCCGGCTGGAGCTGGCCCTGCAAATCCTGGCCTCCGCCACCGAACACGATATTCCCCTGGACGATATTTATATCGACCCCTTGATCCTGCCGGTGGGAGTGGCCCAGGACACCGCTCCCAAGGTGCTGGAAGCCATCGGGGAAATCCGCAAATTATCCGAACCCTCTCCGCATTTAATCTTGGGCTTGAGCAACGTTTCTCAAAGGTGCCTGAACCGGGACTTGATCAACCGGACTTACCTGGTGATGGCGATGGCCGTGGGGCTTGACGCCGCTATTTTAGACGTATTCGACGACCGGCTGATGGAGTCGGTCTCCACCGCCCAAATGCTCTTGAACCGGGATATTTACTGCGAATCTTTCGTCGAGGCTTTCCGGCGCAAAAAAAATAAGGTTTATTAGTGTTCCAGATAAAACCGGTAGAGTTTTAAAGCCCGCTCCAGTTGGTTTGCCGCTACCGCCTCCCCGATCACCGGAAAGGCAGGTTCCCCTCTTTCGCTGCTTTTTTCGAACCATTCAACCTGCTTTAAAGCTTTGTTTTGATCGCCTTTTAATAAATAACCTTTCAGCAGGCCCAGGTGCATTTTGGGGTCGCTCCAGTCCTCGGATTGGGCCTTTTCCAGCAGGGGTAGGCCCCGGCGGTAATCATCAAAACTCATGTAATAGTTGCCCGCGATGGTCAGATACATCTTGGCGGTAACATCATAGCCTTCATAAGCGGGCACCGGCCAGCGGCCCAGAATCCGGAAATAAAAGGCCCAGAGCAGAAAGCCGCAATAAACCGCCAGCAGCCCCCAAACCAGCCAGAGCGGAGAAAAGCGGGATTTTTTGCGGGGGGGGTTACCCCGGCGCAAGAATTCGGAGCTTTCCAGAGCCGTAACCCAAAGCACCAGGGCGGTAAAAAAGTCGCAAATTTCCCATTCCAAAAACACATAGTCGGCATAATGCAGGTAATACCGGTGGACTAAAATCCGCAAAACCAGGCCCAATACCAGCCCGAAAGTCCCCGAAAGGGAAGGGAAGATCAGCCCCCAGCCGAACAGCTTTTCCCGGAGTTTGGGGAAAGCCAGGAATAACAGGGGAAAAACCACTCCCCAGACAAAAAATACCCCGTGCATCAGGGGCTTGATATCCTTAATGGGCAAAAACGCCGTCAGAGTAAATGTTTGCAGTTGGGTAGCCTTGCCGTGCAGCATCAGGATTCCGGGGTGCAGCCCCAAAATCTTCTGCCCCCAGTCGATTTCTTCCATCCCCAGGAACAAGGCCAATAGCCCCCAGAGCAGGTAAGGAAAGGCCAGGCTTTGCTCTCCCCGGGCTTGGATAAACCGGAACAAAAAAGTCAGCCCGGCTAAAAAATAAAACAGGGCTTCATCGTTTTCAATCAAGTTGCCGTCGGCCAGCAGAACCAGGAATTGGGGGGGATGATTCTTCACCCACAAGAGGAGCAAAAAGAGAGCCGCATAAACCAGGGCTAAAATAAGTTGGCGGCTTCTAGCTGCTGCCATCGGAAATTACCAGGTAAACAGCATCAAGGCTACGGCCTTGCTCCAATAAGCAATGGCCACGTCCAGCTTGCCTTTTTTGTAGAACAGGCAGCCCAGGTTATGGTAAATGTGCCAGAACTTGGGGTTGATGATTACCACTTTTTCCCATTCCATAATGGCCAGTTCGATCTTTTCCTGGCCCAGGTAGGCTTCTCCCATGTTGTAAAAAGCCTGCCAGTTCTTGGGGTTGATCTGGGTTACTTTCTGCCATTCCAGGATGGCCGGATCGGCCACTCCCCGATCGAAATAAAAAGTATTGGCTAAGTTCCAATGGGCGGCTTCATAGTCGTCCCGGAACTGGACGGTTCTCTGCCATTGGGCGATGGCTTCGTCGGCCAGGCCTTTCTGATAATAAGCGTTGCCCAGATTATAATGGGCCTGCCAGAAGCCGTAACGGGTCTGAGCGGTTCTTTCCCACATTTCAATCGCCGAATCCAGATCGTTTTTCGCGTAATACATGTTGCCCAGATTGTAATGGGCTTCGGCGAAATCGTTGTTGACTTCCAGGGCTTTTCTCCAGTTGCTTTCGGCTTCCTCGTTTTCCCCTTTTTCCTGGGCCAGCACTCCCACATTGAAGAGAGCGATGGCGAACTGGGGATCTACCTCCACGGCTTTTTCCCAGTAAGACCGGGCTTCGTCCTTTTTCATCTTCTTGTAGTAAGCGTTGCCCAGGTTATAAAGGACTTCGGCGAACTGGGGATTCAAGACCAGGGCCTTTTGCCATTCTTCAATCGCGGCGTCCACCTTGCCTTTTTTATAGTATCCGTTGCCCAGGTTGTAGTATGCCGGGGCGAACTTGGGGTTTAATATGGTGACTTTGCGGTATTCTTCGATCGAGTGATCGAGCTCGCCCTTGCGGTAAAGGGCCGAACCCAGGTTATAGTGAGCCACAAAATTGTTGGGACTTAAATCCACGGCTTTCTGGTATTCCACGATGGCCAGATCCATTTTTCCCACCCCGTCATAAGCGGTGCCGAGATTGTTATGAGTGAGGGCGTTATATGGATCCAGCCCCACGGCTTTTTCCCACTCCAAAATGGCCAGGTCGTGCTTGCCCTGCTTGTAGTAATTGTTGCCCAGAATGTTATGCAGGGAAGCCTGGGAGGGGGAGGCCTTGGTCTGGTAGAGCTCGGCGGGCAGGCTCTGCAGGGTCAGGTCTTTCAATAATTCCTGGATATTGGGGTAGCGCTTCTCGGGATCTTTCTGCAGGGCTTTGCGGATGGCGAAATCCACTTTCTGGGGCAGGTTGGAATTTCTTTCCAGCACCGAGGGGGCTTCTTCTTCCAGCTGTTTCTGGATCAAGGCCGCCGGGTTGTCGGCCCGGAAGGGCAGGTCGCCGCTCAGCATTTCAAACAAGGTGACGCCCAGAGAATAAATATCCGAGCGTTTATCGGTCTTTTCTCCCTTGGCCTGCTCGGGGGACATATAATACAAAGAACCCATGATTTCCCCGGGCTGGGTGATGGTTTGAGAAGCTTCCACCCAGGCGATGCCGAAATCGGCTACCTTGACTTCCTGGTTTTCGGCTAAAATAATATTGCCGGGTTTTAAATCCCGGTGAACGATGCCGTGCTGATGAGCGTAATCCACCCCTTCCAGCACCGGAACGAAAATTTCCAAGGCGTCTTTCAAGACCAGTCTTTTTCTTTCCAGCAGGAGTTTATCCAGGCTTTGGCCCAGGATATACTCGAACACCATGAAATAAATCCCTTCCTGCTCGTTGATGTCGTAAATGCTGACAATGTTGGGATGGTTCAGCTTGGCTGCGGCCTGGGCTTCGCGGATAAACCGCTCTTTGGCCTGCTGGTCGGCCAATAGCTGCTGGGAAAGAATTTTGATGGCGATCGGTCGTTCCAGGATGGGGTCGTGACCTTTATAGATCACTCCCATTCCGCCCCGGCCGATTTCTTCCAGGATGTGGTATCTTCCGATAGTTGCGCGATGCATTGCCCTTATAAATTCCTTTTTATTTTTTCAATTCCTCCCCGGAGAGGGGGGTTGAGGAAATTACCGGCAAACCGCTTAAAAAATCCGAAAAGCGCCGAAATCCCCTAAAGCAAAGGGTTTTTTTATAAAAAAAAGCCGAAAGGGAGATCCCGGCTTTTTAGAAAGTTAACAAATTTGTAACTTTTTCCCGATTTTAGGGGAAATTCTTGCACATCCGGTCATCGGCGATCACATTTTCCATGATTTCGTTGTAAATTCCGAAAGTGCAGCGGGGACATTTTTCCAGCTTTACTTTTCCCATCATTTCCCGCATGGCGGGGCCTCCCCAAAAATCTTTAATTTGCTCGGGATTCGGGTAATGAGAGCCGATGATATATTCAGGCTTGCCCCGGTGATCCACGCACAGGTAGCAGTTGCCGTCGGCACCCAGCTGAATCAGGAGGGGCGAGGCCAGGCAGCGGGAAAACCGCCGCGAAAGCTTCATGCGGGGAGAAAATTTATGCCGGATCCCGAAAACTTTAAATTTGGAATCTTCCAGGGCGAAGGCCTGCTCCAGCTGCGAATTGATGAGCTCCATGGGAAAATCCAGGGAGCAGTCGGCGCCCCCCAGCACATTTTCCGCAGCCGCGGGCCGGATATGGATGTAATCTACCCCGATTTCCTTGGCCAGAGCCGCAGCCGGATAAATTTGCCCGGCGTTCTGGGGGTGAATTAAAAACTTGAAAGAAATTTCCAGCTTGGAGTTAAGCCGGTTTCTCAATTTCACCAGCTCTCGGAGGTTAGCCACCGCCATGTCGAAGACTTCGGGCGGCACTCCCTTGATCTGGGAGTAATTGTCCCCTTGTGAACTATCCAGGGAAACCCCCACCCAGCGGGAATGTTCCACCATTGCCCGTGCGATTTCCCCTTTAAGCAAGATGCCGTTGGTCAGAAATGCCGTGCCCACTCCCGAGTCGGCGAAAATCTTCACCGAGTCGGCGCATCCGGGGTGCAAGAGGGGTTCTCCACCGCCCGCAAAACAAGCTCCTTTAACCCCCCAGGCGGCCAGAAAACGGGATAAATCCAGCAGGTGCTGTTCGCCCATCATTTGCCCGGCTCTTTCAGTTTTTTTTAAAATTCCCTGGGAATTGCACCACACGCAATCCAGGTTGCAGTCGTAAACCGGGTCAATGGAAGCTTCCACCGGGGGCAGAAAGTTCCCCGCCAGGATGGCCTCCATCCACTGGCGGTAAAGCAAGCCTTTTAAACTGTTGAACGAATTATAGGGGTCGCTCCACTCCCGGAAGCCCGGGACTGGGACTTTACTTTCCGGGTGGGTCGAGCTTTCCGGCAACGCATTATTCATGGCTTTATTTATAACCTTTTTTACAATTTATTTCCATAGATAATCAGGTGTATTTTGCGACTTTTTCCCCCACCGCCGCCTGGTCGACAACTCCGGCAATTACCGTACGCACCGGGGCGTTGGGGTTATCGAGAATCTGGCGGGCCGAGCTGCCTTCATCCAGCACCAGCACGGTATCCCCGGGGCCCGCATTGAACTTGCCGTCCACCGCCATTTGAATCTTGCCGTAAAGTTTTCCGCTCACCACTTCCAGGTTGCGGATTAAAAGCAATTTATAGCCTTCCAGCCCCGGGTGCTTGCAGGTGGCCCATACGTTGCCGACGACTTTGGCGATTACCATCAGCCGGCTCCCTCGAGGGTCAAGCCGTCGATAATCCCCACGATGGCCGCATCGATGGCCGGAATACCGGGGAGGGTGACTGCGGCTTCCCGGGCCTGAACGTAAAACACGAATTCTCCGGCCCCGGAGCCCACGCAATCGCCCACTACCAGCGGGTCGCCGTCGGGCTTTTGTTCCCAGTCGGTGGGTTGAAGGATGAGCAGCTTAACCCCTTCCAGTTCCGGAGTTTTAACGCTGCAAACCACCCGGCCGATGACTTTTCCCGGGTACATTAAGTTCTTTTAACGCCTGGGTCTTGGGATTTGTCAAAGATGGTACTGCCCTTGACTTCCACCAGGTCGACAATCCCGATAATTACGCAGTCACAGGGGCGGTCTTTGGTCACATCGGTCTGGCGGGCCGAAGAACCGGTAGCGTAAAGTACCAGTTCGCCTTCCCCTGCCTGTACCGCATCGATGGCCACCAGATACGAGCCTTCGGGCTGGAAATGGATATCCACCGGCTGGATGACCAGCATAGTCCGGCCATCAAAGCGCTCGTCTTTCTGGGTGGCAACAGTGTTGCCGATTACCCGGGCGAATTTCATGTTTTACTAAAAAACTCCTATTTTTTCTTTAACAGGATAACCACGTTGTTGCCCCGGTAGGAGCTGGAAATGGCCACGCTGCCGATGTTGTAGTCGCCTTTTAAGTAAGGCACGTATTTGGCGGCGATGTCGGTTTCCATCATGGGTTCGGTAAAGAACGTGTCATAAAAGACGGCAAACTGCACCCCGTTCTGGTTGACGAAATTTTTGACCTTGGCCCGGGAAAGGCGCAGGGCCATGTAATAAAGCTCGGTATCCCAGGCGATGTCTTTTTGCACCAGGGCCTTGATTTTATTGAATAACTGCTGGGAATTTTTCAGGTCGGGACGGCCTTTCATTAAAACGTCGTCGTTAACGTCGCCGTAAACCGGCTGGGGCGGGTTGCTGAGATCCACATCGGAATTACGCACAATGGGAGCAGTGGTGTCGGAAGCAGCCGAAGCATCGCTTCCCGCAGCGGTGGTGGAAGAGGTATCCCCCTGCTGGCGGGGTTTATAGTTCATCTGCACAAACTGGTTGAGCGGTTCCCGGATGCTGTCGATCAGGGCTTCCAACATGAATTTCTTGTCGGAGTAAAACACTTCGCTGTCCAAGGCCTGGGTGCTCCTGAACAGGTAAGTGCCCACTTGTTCGGTTTTCTGGCTTTCCCATTCATTGAGTTCTTTTCCGGTGTTGGGATCCATCAACTGAGCGTGAATCCGGCCGGAAATCTTGGCGGTGCTGCCCAGCACGAAGCCGCCGATGGCCTTATCCATCCAGTCAAGGTGAGGAAGCAGGAGGTAATCGCCCTGAATTTTGCTGATCACCTTGCTGAATGCGGCGGTATCCTTATCGCTTAAAGGATAAGGGAAATAACGGGCAAAATCGGTTTCAAACACTACCGCATACTTGCCGGAATAAAACAGGCAGTTTCTCATGTAAGCGGTGCCCAGGGTGGCCAGGGAAGAATTGGCCCCGGTATGATCGACAAAAGGAGTGACGATAATCAAGGGGAGTTTTTTAGCCTGATCGATCGGCATTTTAATGCAGAACGCGCTCAAATCGGGAACTCCGGTGGCGATCTCCATGAAAGGCGGATCGTCATCCAGCCCGAATTTCATTCCCAAAGCCACTCTGACTCTAAGCAGCAGAGCGGCGGTGGCCTGGTCGAAAGCCGCGCTCTTGGCGGCGTCCTTGGAGTTGGCGTTGACCGTGATGGTTTCATCCCAGTAATCCAGGTTATTCTGGTTTTGAGCGTCCACCAGGCTGGCCGAGAATTTCAGCACATATTGATAAGTGTTGTCGGAGAGTTTTGTCACCTGAACATCGATGATCCGGCCCGACAAAACAAAGTCGGAGCTGCGGTCCCGGGCGATCTGGCAATCCACCGACATCTGGCCGGATTCTTTTTCCGGCAGGTAATAAACTTCATAAGGGGTAGCGGCCCGGATTTTATCTCTGAGGAGCTGAATGAATTGAATCGCCTCGTCGTCCTTTAAGGCTCCTCCCAATTTCAGGAGCAGCAGGCTGACGATCTTGCCCTGCAGTTGATTTAGTTCGGTTTTGGCGGCCTGGCCTTCCTCGCTGTTGGGGCTGAGCGAGCGGATCTTCTTGAATTCCGCGATGGCCTGGCGGTTTAAACCCAGGGCTTTCAAAGTCATGCCCAGGTAATAACTGGCGGTTACATCGGTAGGTTTGAGTTCTACCGCCTTTTGCAGGACTTCCATGGCCTGATAATATTTTTGAGCCAGGTACAGGGTCTTGCCTTCGCTCATGTAATCGGTAAAAGTACCTTCATCAGCGAACAGACAGCAGGCGCCCATTAGGGACACCAGCAGCAAACCAGCCATAAACAGGGCAAATTTCTTCATTACAACACCTCCGAATTCTTATTAAGCGTTGGTTACTTCGCCTTTAGCGGACTATATTCCTTCCCTATAAAGGTTAAAAAAGACTGTTGATTTGAATATCCCATTTCAAGCTGACCGGCAGCCAGACCAACTGGGGACGGTAATACACCAGCAGCCAGCGAATGGGGTATTTTTCCCGCAATTCCAGGTAAGTATAACGAACCAGACAGTCCCCCACGGCTTTCTTTTCCACCAGCTTAAACCCGGCGGATTTGCCGAAAGCCCGGTCCAGCATCTCGTATTGTCTCTGGGTTAAATCCCGGAGCTGATCCAGGGCCTGGGGAGTAACCGGGGTATAAGGCTTCACTAATTCAAAAGCCTGGGGTACATTCCCCTGGGAGAGCTGGTTCATAAACTCCAGGTTCAGCTCTTCCACCGCCTTTAGCGAAGGCAGGAGAGATTTTTCCTGGGCTCCCAGGCCGCCCAGCAGCAGCAGGCCGATAATACCGAAAAATAAAATTAATTTTTTCATAATTTTCCCTCCTTAGCGGTTATTTTCTAAGAGTCTATCGGGCTTTCCTGCCCAAACCTCCTTAAACCGGCTTTTCTTTGTTATAATATGCCGAGAGACCGATATGAAAAAAATCCTCTTCAACCGAAACCGCCTGTTCCTGCTGCTGGTCGTGCTGCTGGCCGCGGCCTTGCGGCTTTTCAAGCTGGGCAGCCAGGTGATCTGGGTGGATGAAGCCTGGACCATTGTCAATGCCAAATTACCTATTCCGGTTCTGGTAAAAATGGTGGCTTCTGTTGATTTCCACCCCCCCTTGTATTACATCTTCCTGCATTATTGGATAAAAATTTTCGGTTCCGGCCCCCTGGCCGCCCGCCTGCCCTCCCTGTTGTTCGACCTGGGCGGATTGCTGGCGGTGTACCGGCTGGGAACATCTCTCGGGAAACCGGGAGAGGAGAAAAAAACCGGCCTGACCGCGGCCTTGCTTTACGCGGTCTCGGCTTTCTTAATCATGGCGGCCCAAGAAGCCCGGATGTACCCGATGTTGAACTTCTTTCTGCTTTCAAGTTTGTGGTATTTTTACCGGGCTTTAACCCAAAACCGTTTCAAAGACTGGGCCTGCTTTACCCTCTTTCTGACAGCGGCGGCTTACACCCACTATATTACTTTTCACATCTTGACCGCCTTTATTCTGGGCTACTTTCTGCTGCTGGCGTTCAGGCAGGTTAAAACCCGGAGTTTTCCCGCCTTCAGCGCCTCGATATTCTCCCTGTTCATACTTTACCTGCCTTGGGCGGGAATTTTCGCCGACCGGTTTTTTAACCGCCGGCAGATTGACCCCAACTGGCCGATCGGAGAACTGGTTTTAAACGCCCTGCACTCGTTGGAAATGGGAACCGTTTCCCACTACGGCAACTGTTTCCAGGACTGGTTCTGGATTCTTATCCTGCTGATCTGCCCCCTGGCGGGGATAATCTCCCTGTTAAAAGAGCCGGTCAAGCTCGTTCCGGCTTTGCTATTCCTGGTCTATCCCCTGGGAATCAGCGTATTGCTCCCGTTGCTGACCGGAAAGCAGACCTTCAACCCCGCTCACCTGATCACAAGCGCCGGAATCCTGTTCCTGTTCTGGGGATTGGGATCGGCCGCCCTGCTTAGGATCCCGGTTTTGCGCATCCTGCCTTACCCCTTGCTGTTCGTCTTCTTATGCTTCAACGGCGTAACGCTTTGCAACTGGGATTTCAATTCCTACTTCCAGCGCGAAAACTGGGAACCCATTGTCAGAACCATCGAAAAAATGGAAAAACCCGGAGACGTGGTGCTGGTGCAGACCGGCCACCGGGTCTTTCCTTTCAGGTACAATTTCAAGGGCCGAACCCCCGTGATCCCCGCCGATAATCTGGAGAAATTGCCTTCCGACGCGCTGTTTGAAAAAAAACGGGTCTGGCTGGTGGAAAATTGCTCGGACGTCACCGACCCGGAGTTTTCCCTGAGAAATTTCCTCATGCAGAACGGCAAACCGGTTTTTTATTTTCGGGAAGACAATTTCGCTTCCACAGGGATGATTGAAATCCGCTTATATAAAATACCGGAGCTGAGCCAATGAAAAATTTCAACCCCGCTTACTTAGCCCTGGCGGTTTTTCTGCTCGCCCTGGGGCTTTACGCCCCCAGGCTGACCAGCATCCGCGAGGTGTTGTTCGATGAAAGATACTACGTTCACGCCGAGGAACTGGAAATCAGCCCCTGGAATATCGGCCACCCGCCTTTGGGGATGGCGATCATCGAAACCGGAAAACAAATCTTCGGAGACAACCCCCTGGGCTGGCGGTTTTTTTCCCTGCTGGCAGGCTGCGGGGGAGTCGCCCTGGTTTATCTTGTGGGGCTGGCCCTGGGAGGTTTATGGGTGGGGATCATCTCGGCTTATCTGCTTTTGTTCGACCCGCTTTATTATGTAATGAGCCGCCTGGGGATACTGGATATCTTCATGACTTTCTTTCTGCTGCTGTTTTTCTGGTTTTATCTCAAAAAATATTCCTGGGCCGCAGGCTTGGCTCTGGGAATGGCTTTGGCCTCCAAGTGGCCGGCCTTGTTCGTGCTGGCGGGTTTCCTGGTTTTATCCCTCTGGGAAGGGATAAAAACCCAAGAAAAAATCTCCGGCCTGTTTTTCCGGATCTTTACCCTGGTCGTCCTGCCGCTCCTGGTTTACCTGGGTATTTTTTCTCTCATTATGCCGGGGGTTGATTGGTCTTCCATGCTGGCTTTTCATGAAAGATCTTTCCGCTGTCACTACACCGAGTTTCCCACCCAGGCAGAATACGCCAGACGGTGGTGGAGCTGGATCATTTTTCCCCAGAGCGCCCCGATTTTATCTTCGGTAGGGGAGACCCGCACGGAAATCTGCTTCATCAACAACCCGGCCCTGTTATGGGTAGGGATCTTGGGGCTGCTGTACCTGGCGCGGGAGGGCTGGAAAAAAACCATTCCCGGATGGTGGCTTCCGGTCTGGGGATTTATCCTGCTTTATTTTTCCTGGGCGTTGTTTAAGCGGGTCCAGTACTTGTTTTACCTGCTGCCCGCCATTCCCATGCTTTGCCTGGGCTCGGGGTTCCTGCTTAAAAGGCTGGGAGAAAGAAAATGGGGGCGGATAATAGTGATCATTTACCTGCTGTTCATCGCCGCCGGTTTCGTTTACCTCTACCCGGCCCTTAATTATATGTTGTGGTGGAAGAAGGTCGGGTGATGAATATCGAAATCCTGGCTCCCGCTCACGATCCGGATTCGGCCTTAACTCTTGCCCGGGCCGGGGCTGACGCTCTTTACCCGGGCTTACGGGGCTTCTGCCGCTGGGCGGAAAAGGGACTTAATTTAAAGGAAATCGAGAGCCTGACTCATAAAATCCGGGCGAATTTTCCCGGAGTTAAAATTTACCCGGCTCTCAACCGGATTCCGGCCTTAAAGCAAATGCCGGAATTTTTCCGGATTCTTGCTCAGCTTCAAAGTTTAAAGCTCGACGGGGTGATCTTAAACGACGCCGGAATCATTAAAGCCGCTAAAAAAATCCATCCCGATTTAAAAATCATCTCCAGCGTCGGCCTTGCCCCGACAAACCGGGCGGAAGCCGGGTTCCTGGTTAAACTCGGGGTCTCGCGCTTATTGCTGCCGGAGGACACCGCCATAGATGAACTTAAAACCTTGAAAGCCGGTTTTCCCGGCCTGGAACTGGAAATGTTTTACGCCGGAAAAAAAGATTTCACTTACACCGGAAAATGCTTCATCTCCAGTTACGCTGGCCAGGAATTCCGTAAAGGGCTGCCGTTTTCAGGATCGGCCAAAAGGGGAGGGTGCAGCCAAATCTGCCGGGAAAGCTGGAACTTGAATGGAATAAATTTCCCCCTCGCACCCCGGGAATTCTGCCTGCAAGAGCATTTGCCGGAATTCGCACCTTACCTGACCGCCTTGAAGCTGGGCCACGCCCCGTTAAACGCAATCATTGCAACCATCGAAAATCTCAAAAGCCGGCGGCTTTAAGGCCGAACCACGATAACCCCCCGCTCCGGGGTATAAGCCGGACGATAATCCGGCATCCCCATCGAAGCGTGGGCGGTTTGCCCGCAATACACGTAAAGAGTCGGGTAATTCGGGGGATAACTGGCCCAGGCCCCGTAATAAGCATTACTGCCCGTGCAGAGCGGGGCGCTTTTCAAGTACCCCCCGGTTACCAGGTAACAAGACGAATTAACGGAGAAATTGGTCTGGACGGCATAAGGGCTGTAAGCCCCGTTGTTATCGTTGGCATAAAGGCCGGCGGCGATCCCGATGTGTTTCAGGTTGGCCTTGCAGGCCGCCAGCTTAGAGCTGTCCCTGGCCCCGCTCATTTTAGGGATGATGATGGAAGCCAGAACCGCGATAACCGCCACTACGATGATTACCTCCACCATGGTGAAGCCGGATTTATTTTTCCGCCCAGGCCGGTTTTTCATAAGATTATTATAACATATTCAATTTAAACAAAAAAAGCCCGAGACAATCTTTCCCCCGGCTTGGCCTCGTGCTATAATTATTATCTATGCGTTTCAGCCTGCAGCTCAAGTTGGATCCCGACCCCCGGCTCACGGCTTTCCTGCTGGAAAACCCGGGCCGCTTTGCCCATTTTTACATAAAAGGGGGGCTCGAACCCGAGAGTCAAAAATTAACCGAGCTCACCCAAAAACTAAAACCCTTAAAAGCCGACCTGGTTTATTCCCTGCCTTACCCCTGCTGCGGAGGGGAAGAGTGCACCCCCCAATTCCAGCAAAAATTAATCAACCTCTTAACGCTGCTGGGAAAGCTGGGAGTCACCGCGCTTCAAGTGGAAAACCCTTATTTTATCGAGCTTTTGCGCTCTCCTTTCCCGCCTTATAACCGGTTCAATCATTTTAAAATCTACCTGGGGCCGGGTGCGCGCATCACGAATCGCAGCAAGCTCCGTTATTTAAAAGCGCTGGAACTTACCCTAACTACTCTTCACCCGACCCTGAACCGCGCTGAAAAGTCTTTCAGCGAAATTTCCCGTCCCCTGGCGGGCGGGGTGGAAGCGGCAGCCAACTCCGGGTGTTTTACCTCTTGCGCGCTGGAACATTTCTGCTCGGCCTTGAGTTACCATGAAGCCGAAGAAAAACTCCCAAAAAAAGCCCGGGAGCCTTACCTGGAATTTTGCGATAACAGCCTGGCGCAAGACCCCTGGCGGGTTCTTACCCTGCCCCTGATCCCCCCCGAAGAGATCGAAAACCACCCCGCCGATTATTTTTACCTGCTGACCCCGCCGGACGACCCGGAAAGAACTTTGCTGATTTTAAACTCTTATTTGAATGCGAAAAGCCCGGAGGACTTAAGCCTGCTAACCGTAAAACCGGGCGGGGCAAAGGTCGGCCTTCCTATCCCCCGGAAAATTGCGCTGAAAAATTACCGCCGACTCGTCAACTGCGGGGGAGAATGTCCAACCTGCCCGGAGTGCCGAAATCTTTACCAGGAGAGTCAAAAACTTGCAAGCGCTTAAAACCGTCCAGGAGCAAATCCGAACCCTGCTGGGAGAAACCGCCTTTCTGTCGGGCTGCGGCTTCAACCTGCGAAGCTGCGGCTGTTTACTAGCCTATTTCAATTTCACCGGCTTAGATCTAGCCGGCTTAAAAAGCCGGGAAACCCAATGGCGCTCGGAACTCGAAACCCTGCCCTTCAACTGGGAAGTGGCGTATTTAAACCCCTTTCCCGGCACCGATAAAATCGGCAAACTGACCTGCCGGGAATTTTGCCCCCATTGCCGGGAAAACTACCGCAGCGAAAGAACTCTGGGAGTGAGCTCCCAGGTCTGGCTGGAAAAACCATGAAAATCCTCCTGGCTCTTCGGGGCAACCTGCCCAGCACCGAGGCGATTTTAAAACAAGCCCGGCATAAGGTCGAGGAAATTTATCTCTCGGTCTTGAACTCCCGTTATAGCTCGGGAAGAACTTACGTCCACGGGGTGGATTTCCCCGAGCTAAAGCAAATCCGGGAACTGGCCGAAGCCTACGGGACCCGCACCCTGGCGGCCTTCAACACCCCGTGTTTCGGGGGGAAGGAAACCACTCCCCAATTTCGGGAAGAATTTTTAAATTTCTTAGCCCGGCTTAAAACCGCCGGAATCAGCGGGCTGATCCTCACCCATCCCTTATTAATCAAGCTGGCCCGGGAAACTCACCCGGAAATCCAGGTCATCGTTTCGGTGTTTACCGAGATCGACAGCCTGGAAAAACTGAAATTTTATGAAAACCTGGGGGTTTCCAGGCTTACCCTGCCTCACGAGCTGAACCGTGACCCGGAGAAATTAAAACGCCTGCGGGAAGCCACCCGCCTCGAACTGGAAGTGATCGCCAACCTGGCCTGCGTCCACTACTGCACCCGGGCCGACGCCCATTGCCGCTACGTGGGGCATTCCAACGCCGAAATCCTGGCCCGTTCGGCGGGGGACTACTATATCAACTGGTGCGACGCTTTCCGGCTCAACCAGCCCTGGGAAGTGCTCTCCACCAACTTCATCCGCCCGGAAGACCTGGGGCGTTACGAAGCCATCGGCATCGAATACCTGAAAATCGCGGGGCGAGCCACCTCGACGAGCTGGCTGCTGCGGGCCTTGACCGCCTACCAGGAACGCAGTTATGCGGGCAACCTGCTGGATCTGCTCACCCAGTTCTACCCCTATACCGACCGCAGCTCCTCTCACCCGCCCTTTTACCTGCCCAACCCCGAGTTAACTCCCTATATGGACTACCTTTACCAATGCACAAAACGCTGCTGGGAGTGCGACTGGTGCCGCAGAACCTTTGAACAATTAAGCCGCAAAGCCCCCAAGCCGACCGGAATGGTGACCCTGCAATGATTTGGAAAAAACTCAAAGCCCGGCGGCATATTCTGTATTTAACCGGCTTTTTGTTTTTAGGCGGCTTGATTTTGCTGGCCTCCGCCAACCCCGAGCGTTTCATCCCCCTGGTGGTGGAGGACTGCCTGCTGGAAAATTGGGGAGAAATTTTTCTCTTTTTAGCCTTCGACTTGTTTTTACTCATAGCTCTGCGCAACACCGGAAAAAAAACCGCCTGGGGCTACTGGCTGATGGCTGCTTTGTGCTTTTTCCTGGCCATGGAAGAAATCGACTGGCTGCAGCGGATTTTCATGCGCCTGGGGCCGGTTTACCTGCCCGACTTTATCACCCAACAGGGAGCCGACCGGTTTACCGTGCGGGCTTTTCTGCCCTCCCAGGTATTGGGTGGAAGGCCGCTCAAATTCCTGCTCCACCTGGCTTTTCTGGTCTGGGGGGTATTCCTGCCGGTACTGGCCGGGCTTTTTCCCCGGCTGGGGAAAAAAATCCGGGAAGCCGGTTTTCCCTTTCCCGCTCTGTCCCTGAGCTTCGGCATCCTGCTGGGTCAGGCGATCAGTTTCTTAATTGAGAAAACCTACACCCCGGGTTTATCCCGCAACGCTTTTTTCGTCTGGGAAGCCGCCGACTTCTTTAACTACCTGGTTCTGCTGCTGACCGCCCTGGAAGCCTGGCTGACCGTTTCCCCCCGCGGTAAAAACCAAAACTGGAAATGGTTGGTTTTCCCCATAGGAGGAATCGCGCTCTTGCAGGCCTTGATCATGTTCTGCATCATCTCTTTCGGGGGGGAGTTTCCCCCTTTAAAAACCGGCAAACCCCCGGCCCGCACCGATCTGGAAATCTACACCGTGCTGGGCAATTACTACCTGGAAAAAGGGGATTTAAAGCCAGCCGAAAGGTATTTAACCCCCGCGGCTCAGGCGGGCTGGATCGACCCCGCAGCTTACCTGGGGCTGGGAAAAATCTATCTCAAGGAGAAAGCCTGGAATAAGGCCGAAGCCTGCTTTAAAACCGCCCTGGAAAAGGCCGGGGATATCGAAGACTTAAACCGGCAAATCGGCTCGGAGCTCGCCCGGCTTTACCGGGAAACCGGCCAAAAAGATAAATTGACCGGCCTGGAGAAACTATTAAAAACCAAAACCCGGCTTAACGACTGATGAAAATATTATTAATCGAACCCCCGCATAAATTCTGGAAATACTTTAAGTTTCACACCGCTTCTCCCGGCCTGGCGGCTTTGGCGGCTTACCTGGAGCGGAATTTTCGCGTTGTGGCGGCCGACTTTTGCTTTTACGACGACCCCTGGGCCGAAATGCTCTCGGTCTTAAAACAGGAGATCCCCGACGCGGTCTGCATCACTTGCGCGGTCTTCCCCCATTTTTACGACGCCCTGCAGACCGCCGCCCTGGTGAAAAACTTCAACCCTAAAATCCCGGTGATCGGCGGGGGAACGGTGTTCACCGCCCTGGCCCGAGAAGCCCTCAGCACCGGCAACCTGGACTTTGTGGTCAACGGGGAGGGGGAAGTTACCCTCAAAGAATTATTGAAGGCCCTGGCCCGGAGAGAAAGCGATTTTTCCGGGATCGCGGGGATTTCTTATAAACTCGGCGGCAGCTTCATCGCCAACCAGCCCCGGGGTTTCATCCCCGACTTGAATACCCTGCCGGTTCCCGCCTGGCACTTGTTTCCCATGAACCGCTATCACATCCAGCCCCTCGGGGGAGCTGTCGCTTTCGCCCTCACCAACAGCCGGGGCTGCTACAACCGCTGCTCCTACTGCTCGGAAACCGCCCACTGGCAAAACCAGATCCGTATGTTTTCGGGGTTCCGCACCGCCGAGCACCTGGAAATTTTAGTAAAAAACTTCGGCAAGACCATCTTCATCTTCGGGGACAACGATTTTCTCTACGACCCCGCAAGAGTGGATGAGTTCTGCCGGGAGGTGGAAGTCCGCCAAATAAAAGCCCGCTACTGGGTACAGGCCACTACCAAGAGCGTGATCGCCAACCGCAAGCTGCTGCCCGCCCTGAAAAAAGCCGGATGTTTTAATTTTCAACTGGGAATCGAATCCATCGACCTGACCGTGCAAGAAAATTACCAGAAAATCCAGCCCCGGGAATTGATTTTGAACGCGGTAAACGCTCTACACGACGCGGGCATTTCAGCTACGGGCCTCTACATGTGGGGCGACTGGAACGACACCAGGGAAACTCTGGAGTCGGGGGTCGAATTCATCTTAAAACATTTCGACTTCTGGGCCCCAAATTTGATCAACCCCTTCCCCGGCACCGAGTATTACCGCAAGCGCGAAGAAATAGGAGTGGTCCAGGAGCGCGATTTTAGAAGATACAACCAGTACCACGTCATCATGCCTACCGAAACTATGAGCCGGGAGGCGGTGCAGGAATTTTACGAAAAAACCGCCTTTTCTAAAAAAGTAGCCTGGGGAATTTTAAAGCAGGCCCTCTTCTCGCCTCACCTGGGCTGCCGGATTTGGGCCAGGGAGTTTATCCTGCTGGATATCAAATACAACCTTTTCCCCTGGACCAGGATTCCCTCGGGCAAAACTTTCTGGCAGTATTTTAAGGAGCAGAACCTGCCCCTTCCCAACTGGGAAATCCAAACCCCCCCCTGGAACGTCCCCATCCCTGAACGCCCGAATAAACCCAAGAAACTGGAGTTTAAGTGAAATGCAGATCAGCGTGATCATTCCGGCCTATAACGAGGAAGCATATCTCCCCCACTTGCTGGAGGACTTAAAAGCCCAGACCTTCCGGGATTTCGAGGTAATCGTGGCCGATGCGGGCTCCAGCGACCGCACTCGCGACCTCGCTTCTCAACTGGGGGCTAAAGTAGTGGATGGGGGGCTGCCCGGGCCGGGGCGAAACCGGGGAGCCGAAAAGGCCAGGGGTGAGTTTTTCTTTTTTATTGACTCCGACATCCGGCTGGAGACCGATTTCCTGGAAAAAGCCCGGGAGGAAATCGAGAGCCGCTTTCTGGATCTGGCTACCTGCGAATTCATCCCGCTTTCCGACTTATTAATCGACAAGGTGCTGCATGAAACCGCCAATCTCTATATCAAGATCAACCAGTATTCCAACCCCCACGCCGGAGGTTTCTGTCTCATAATCAGCCGCCGCTTGTTTCGCCGGATTGGGGGATTCGACGAAACCCTGAAGCTGGCCGAAGATCACGATCTGGTAAAACGGGCCGGCCAGTACCGCCCGCTTAGAGTGCTGGGAAACGTCAAAGTAAAAATCAGCGTGCGGCGGTTCGACAGCGAGGGAAGAATCGCTCTCAGCAAAAAATACCTGGCGGTGGAAGCTTACCGCTGGTTCAATGGGGACTTGAAAAAACAGGTGGTGGATTATCAATTCGGCAATTTTAAAGCAGCCAATCAGGCGAAATGGGAAAAAAATCTGCTTAAATTAGACCGTAAGCTTTCGGGTTTGAACGAACAAATAAACTTGCTGAAAGATAATTTTTCTCCCGAAAATTTTCAGGCGCAAATTAAACTAATCAACCGGAATTTCACTAAAACTCTGGATAAATTAAAAGCTTTTATCCCGCCTCTGGAATAAACCCCCGGCAGCGGCAGGCGGGATCTTGCTTAAATTCCATCTGGCCGAATTCCATGGTTAAGGCGTTGACGCTCAATAAACGGCCGGTCAGCAGCTTTCCCAAGCCGGTAATTATTTTAATCGCCTCGGTAGCCTGGATCAAGCCCAAAATCCCGGCCAGGGTTCCCAGAATCCCGATTTCCCGGCAGGTGGGAAAATAATTTTCCGGGGGCTCTTTAGGAAATATGCAGCGGTAACAGGGAGATTTTCCCGGCAGGATAGTGGTAGCCAGCCCCTCGAACCCGGCGGCCCCGGCGTGCACCAGGGGTTTACCCAGCTCCAGGGCTGAATCGTTCAGTAAGTATTTAAGAGGAAAGTTATCCCCGGCGTCGAGCAGCGCATCATAGTTCCGGGCGATTTCCTGAGCATTGTCGCCGGTGATTTTAACCGGGTAAGTCGCGATCCGGATTCCGGAATTTCTTTCTTCCAGCCGGTCTTTGGCGGCCTCGACCTTGAGCCTGCCCAAATCCCGCTCTCGGTAAAGGGTCTGGCGGGGAAGGTTGTCCAGATTTACCAGGTCGGGGTCGGCTAAACCCAGCTTTCCCACCCCGGCGGAGGCTAAGTAGAGAGCCGAAATACTCCCCAACCCCCCCAAACCTACGATTAAAACCGAAGAGTTGATTAATTTTTCCTGCCCCTCTTGATTTATCCCCGAAAGCCCCATTTGTCTTTGGTAGCGGGTGTTTTCTTCTTTAATTAATTTTCTCATGAATTCATTTTAACTTATTTTGGGGTAAGTTTAAAGAGAGGTGCTCAGCACTCCGACTATTTTGTGCCCAGGTGTAAAATAGCTCAGACTTAAAGCTATTTTAAGATTTTATGCCCGGCTACTGGGCTACTCGCAGTTTAAATGCCTCAGTTGCTGAAACTCCCGAACGCCTTTTTTTTGACGGGGGGTTTCTTTTGGGATAAAATGCGCTTGGTTTGAAATTCGGGGAGGAAATTTTTATGGACAAAATCAAGCTCTTGCAGTTTTTTTATAACACTTTGCTGCCCGCCATCGACAACCTGGCGGAACTGAAAATCGCTTTGCTGTTCCTGCGTATCTCGGTTTACTTGAAACGCCTGATTCACCGGGTTCCCCTCTTCAAGATCGTGGGATTATCCGGCCTCACCGCCGAGCAGGTGAGAGAAGGCTTACTTTCGGCCCAGAAACGAAGATGGCTCAGTTTCTCAGATGCGGATCTGAATTCCGGCGATCAGCCGGTTGCTTTTAGAATTAATTTCACCGATCAAATCAATAAAGATCAATTATTTGATGTTGATAATAATATATATATAAATCAACAATCAGAATTTGATATGTTAAGAGAGAGTTTAAAGAAAGAGCTTAAATCCCTGGGCCTGACCCCTTCATACGTCAAGAAAGCTCTGGACGAAAAGACCCCGGCTTACCTGCAGGAAAAAATCGAGCTGTTGAAAAAACTCCAGCAAAAAGAGTCTTTCGTCATGATCAACCCGGCGGGGTTCTTGCGCAAAGCCATCGAAGAAGATTACAAGCTCTTTGAAAAGGGCGAACAAAAAGAACTCTTTACCCCGCAACCCGCGGCCCTGGTTAAATCGAAAACCCCAGCCCCGGCCCAAGCCTCCCCAAGCGTTAAAAATTCAGCTCTGGCAGCCTTAAAAGCCCGGCTTTCCGCTCCGGAAAAAGACCAGTTGCTGAAAGAAGCCAAGGATAAACTCCGCAAAGACCTGGGCCCCAAAAAAAGAATCCCTCAGGGAGCCTTGGAAGGATACCTGGATATGCTGCTCGAGGAACGCTATTTAAGGCCTTCGCAAACGCTTTTAAATGCCAAAGCCGGATAAAAAGGTCAGATCTTCTCGATATTCTCGGCCAGCTGGTCCAGGATTTCAATTTCCCGGATGGTGCTCTCGGCAGATAAGTCATCTTCCAGGTTGAAAATCCGGTAAACCCGCAGGTAACGCAAATCCACTTTCAACCGTTCAAAATCTTCCAGTTGGCTCAAAAGTTTCAAGTCCTCGCTGTTGCGAATAAAATCTTCCACCCCCGGCAGATGGGTGGCCAGCGCCTGGTATTTAGTCCAGATTCCCTGGTTCTCGCATTCCATCTCAGTTAAGGGCAACCGGGTCTTAACCGGGGTGAGGCGGCTTTCTCCCTCTTTTTTTTCGATGGTCATTTCGAAGTTTGAGCTCAGGCTTAAATCCAGCACTTTAATGTAGAGATTTTCTTTCCAGGGCAGAAAGTCCAGATTAACTACCCGGCCCCGGTATTGGCCGGTTACCGCGGTGAGGCGCTCTGGCGCCGATGAACTCCCGGATGCGATTCTTAGCTCTAAATCGCGGAATTGGCCCTCTTTTAGAAAATTCTTAACCTTCTCCAGTTCATCGATAAATTGCGCCTTCATCAAATCACCAGCTTTCCCCCTTATTTATCCCCAAGCCCGAGCTTGCCGAGCAGCCTGATCAATTCTTTAAAACTATATTTCAAGAGTTCAAAAGGCTCTCCTTTTAAGATAGCAAATTCGTGGTGAATTTCCAACCCTACGCTGGTATGATTATTGGGTAAACGGCGCAAATATTCCTCGAAAGGCACTTCCCGGCAGCTTACCGGGTAATGGTCCACCCCCCGGCAGATGTCGTGAAAATGCACGTGGGTCACGTCTTTCAAAAATTCCCGGGGTAATTCCGGGTCTTTGCCCGCCAGGTAATTCAGGTGATAATGGCCCAAGTCCAGGCAGAAGTTGAGCTTCAGTTCCGGGAGAATTTCCTTCAATAAAAGCAGGCTCTGGATATTGTCCCCCACGCGTTTTTTCTCCGGATTAAAGGGGAGCAGCTCGACGGTGAATTCCAGATCCCAGCCCCTTTCCTTTCTTTGCCGGTAAATCCACCTCAGAGCTTCCCGGGTAAGGTGGTAGAGGTTTCCCAGGTCGTCCTGGGCCCGGCCCTGGGCGGGGTGCAGGTTGACCCGGCAGGTTTGTTTTTGTTCCAGGGCTTTTTGGTGGTAAAACTCGAAAAGGGAAAGCAGGGCTTCCCGGCTTTCGGGTTCGGAGAAATATTTCAAGTTATAAATTTTCTGGTAGGGAAGATGGAAAAAGAAAGCCAGGTTGTTTTTCCGGCAAGCTTCAAACCATTCGGGCCGGCATTCCAACTCAGGCAGGGCTGAACCGAACTCGGCAAAACGAGCTCCCAAATCCGCTATCTCCCGGGCCAGTTTAAATGGCTCGGCGCGGGAAAACCATTGGTGAGCTGCGGCCAGACCCGGCTGCATTAGATATACTCCGCAAAGAGTTCGGGCTGCGGGGAGGGGATGACCACATAGTTGGTCAGCAAACCCCGTTCCTGCACGGGAACCAGCCCGGCTGAAACTGCGGCTCTCACCGCTCCCACCTCTCCGGTGAGGAGCAGGAAACCCTTGCCCCCGATGGTCATGGCGGCGTGAATCTTGAAGATCACCACGTCTGCGGCCTTGGCGGCCTGGTCGGCGGCTTCCAAAATACTGGAAACCGAAAAGCTCTCGATCACTCCCAGGGCGTTTCTTTGCTCCGCAGGCAGCTCCACCGTCCCGCTCAGGGCTTTTAACACCGAGGGGTGGACGTTGGGGATCAAAAGCTCGTCCACCAGGAAATTGGGGGCGTTCTCCCGGGCGGAGCCCAGGCTTGATTTCACCGCTTCCACGTCGCCCGCCACCACCACGATATATTTTCCCGGGCAGACGCTGCGGGCCAGCACCAGCTCAACATCGGCGGCTTTCAGTATAAAATCCTGGGCCAGATACCCCGCGGCGATGCTGGTATATTCCATTAAGCCAATCGCTTCTTTCATCTTTTCACCTTTTCTCGATAATGATTTCCCGCCCGATATGGGTCACCCGCCCGGCGATCGAGGCGTGCAGGTCGGCCCCCAGCTTGTCTTCCGGGATTTGGGCGATCTTGTCTCCCGGTTTGACCGTGTCCCCGATTTTCACCAGGGGCAGGGCTTCTACCCCGATATGCTGCTTCAAGAGGATTTTCACCCTTTGCGGCTCGATGGGGAAAGGTTTTAAAGGGGCTTTATTGATAAAACCGTTTAAATGCAATTTGGAAAACAGCCGGGAAAGCGGGGTCCTGCGCTCTTTTTGCAGGGGGTGGGGCCCCTTGTCCGGGATTTTAAAAGAACCATCCGGCTTAAACTGCTTGTTCTGGGCGCAGACGGTCTTGGGATCCAGCTCCTCGGGGCAGGAAACCAGCGAGCAGAGGTTGCACTCGCAGCAATAGCGGGCGTAGTAAAGGGACTGGTTTTGCTCCCCGAACTGCAGGTTTCTCATCGCCAGGTGAGGGATCACCGGGTGGCCCAGCAGGTAGCGGGGGCAGAGCTCGGTACAGAAACAGCATTGGTCGCAGCTCGATCTCCCGATCCGGTTCTGGGCTTTTACGGTTCTTTGGTATCTCCGGGCCAGGGGGTGTTCCGGGTTTAAGAGAATCAAACCCCCCAGGGTCTTGGTGACCGGCTGCTCCAGGTCGGCGAGGGGAGTTCCCATCATTACCCCGCCGCTTAAAATAAAATAGTTCTCGGGTTTTTCCACGCCTGCGCCCCAAAGCACTTCTCTCAGCGAAACCCCGATGGGGACTTCGTAGCTTACCGGTTCTTTTAAATCGCCCGCCAGGCTCAAAAACTTGGTGATCACCGGGGATTCCTTGCCCAGGTTATAAACCGTTTCCACATTCTTCACCATCACATCCACCGAAAGCGGGATGCTGCCCGGGGCCATCACCCTCCCGGTGACCTCGTGCACCAGCACGAACTCGTCTCCGGCGGGGTAAAAGTCGTCCATCAGGTGATAGCTCAGGTAAGGGGGCAGGGGTTTTAAAAGTTCCAAAATTTCCTTGTATTTGGCTTTCAAAGCGATAATCGCCTGGCTCGACTCCAGCAGGGTCACCGCGGTTTTAATCCCCTTTAAGAAAACCCGGGGATACTTTTTGATAATTTCTTTGTCTTTATGAAGCAGGGGTTCGCATTCGGCGGCGTTGACCAGGAAGGTTCCCACCCGGCCCGAACTCTTCACGTAGGTGGGAAATCCCGCCCCGCCCGCTCCCACGATCCCGTGGCTTTTGATTTCGCTGGGGGTAAGCATATCTCTGATTTCTTCGCCGCAGCTGGTTTTCCTTTCTTTAAAAGGTTAAAAAGCTTGGCTGAAAAAAAAGCATGCCGTAAAAATATTTGCTTGGAGCCTTAAAATAAAACCTTTGGGGCAGGAAATCCTTTTTTGGGAGGGAATTTAGATTTAAGAGAACAAAAGAGGGTTGGGGTTAGATGGCAGACAGGTTTATTGCCCGTAAGGAATATTTCGGCTCCTTGGTTTTTGACCGGCGCACCGGAAACTACATTCCCTTCGACCGCCAGGCTACTTTTATTTTTGAGGAAAGCCTCAGCTCCAGCCTAGACGAAATTTTCAGCAAGCTCAAGAAAACCCTGCCCCGCAAGTCATACGACACCTTTATCGACCTGGCCCGGGGTTTAAGGATTTTAAACGACGAAGACCGTTTCAGCGGCAGGTTCGTGGACGGCAAACCCCTGGAAAACCGGCTTTCGGCTCCGGTTAAGATTTTTTTGGCCCTTACCAACCGCTGCAATTTTTCCTGCCGCTACTGCTACAAGTCCTGCGGCAGCCCCTTAAAGTCGGAGTTGACCACCTACGAAATATTACAGCTTTTCAACCAGATGGAGCAGCTGGGGATTTTCGAGCTTTCCCTGGGCGGCGGGGAACCGCTGATCCGGGAAGATTTCATGGAAATCCTGGAAAAGGCCGCCGAACTGGGCTTCAAGACCCGGCTTTCCACCAACGCCTCCCTGGTGTCCTCCAATATCGCCAAGAAAATCAAAGACTTGGGGGTTTCCCTCATCAAGGTCAGCCTGGCGGGCTCCACCGAAAAAGTCCACGATTATCTCCGGGGCGACAAGAGTTTTCGCAAAGTCCAGCTCGGCCTCAGCCACTTAAAAGAAGCGGGCCTGCCTTTTTATTTTCAGGTGCTGCTGAACCGGGAGAATTTAGGCGAAGTGGTGGGGATCATCAAGCTCGCCGAAAAATACGGGGCCGCCAAAATCGAGTTCGATTTCATCTACCGCCGGGGCCGGGCCAAAGAGGCGCCCGAACTCTTGACCAAACCTCACGAAATCGAGGAAATTTACCAAAAAATCGACAGCATCCGCAACATGACCCGGGTCACCCTGGAAACCCCGTTTCGCATTCCTCCGGGCATCAAACGCCACATTTTCGAAGGCTTCGGCTGCGACTGCGGCCGCTTGTTCCTCCACGTGGCGGCCAACGGGGACACCGCCCCTTCGGGTTTTCTGCTGGAAAACTACGGTTCGGGCAACATCAAACAGCATAAGTTAAAGGAAATCTGGGATCAGGGTTCTGGGCTGATGCGGATCCGCGAAGTTTACGGCCCGGAAGTCTGCCGCAAGTGTGAAAATTTTCAATTCTGCCGGGGGGGCTGCCGCTCCCACGCTTACCTGGAGTTCGAGGACATGTCTTTTCCCGACCCGGCCTGTCCCCTGGCTTTCAAGAACGCCGAATATCGCAAGCAATTCTCGATTCGAGATTAATCTTTTCTTCAAACCTAAAAGGAGTCGCTATGTGCGGAATTTGCGGGGTTTACGCCCCCGAGAATCAAGCTGAAATCTTGCTGGAGCGGGGAATGGCCAAAATTCTCCACCGCGGCCCCAACGGCCGGGGAACCTTCATTAAGCACAACCTGGCCCTGGGCCACCAGCGGCTGTCCATCATCGATCTCACCGGGGGAAAACAGCCCTTTTCCAACCCGGAAGGCGACCTGCAGCTGGTGTTCAACGGCTGTATCTACAACTACCTGGAGCTGAGGCAGAAGCTCTCCCAGGCCGGGCACACTTTCGCCACCTTCTCCGACACCGAAGTCATCATTCACGCTTACGAGGAGTATGGGGAGGACTGCTTAAAAGAGTTCATCGGGGTATTTTCCTTCATTCTTTACGATCAAAAGCAAAATCAATTATTCGCCGCCCGCGACCGCCTGGGGGCCAAACCCTTTTACTATTGCCGCCAAGGGGAGCGGCTGCTGATCGCTTCGGAAATCAAGGCCCTGCTGGCCATGGACCCCTCCCAGCGCAAACTGGATAAAGCCGCCCTCTCGGACTACCTGGCTTTTCAAATCGTCTTAAAAGACCGCACCTTGTTTTCCGGGATCAAGAAACTCCAGCCCGGCCATTGCCTGACTTTCAATTTAAACAGCCGGGAGCTGAAAATCCGCCAATATTGGGACTTGAATTTCGAGGTGGATTTTTCCCCCAGCGAGGAATATTTCGTGGATTTGCTGAGGGGTTTAAGCGAGGACGCGGTCAAGATCTGCCTTCGTTCGGATGTTCCGCTGGGGGTGAGCCTGAGCGGGGGGCTGGATTCTTCGGCCATCAACGCGCTGGCGGCTTATTTACTGCCCCGACAGCAGGTAAGCTGTTTCACCGGCTACTTCGCCGAGGGGCCCGAATACGACGAAACCCCCTACGCCGAGCTGGCGGCCCAAAGCGCCGGAACTAAACTGCATAAACTGCTGATCACCGAAAACGATTTTATCGAGCATTTCAAAGACATCATCTACTGCATGGACGAGCCCGCCGCGGGGCCGGGAGTCTTCCCCCAGTATATGGTTTCACGCCTTGCGGGGGAGCACGTCCGGGTAATCATCGGGGGCCAGGGCGGGGACGAGATTTTCCTGGGCTACGCCCGCTACCTGGTGGCTTACCTGGAAGAGTGCCTCAAAGGCGCAATGACCGAAACTTACGACCGGGAAAAGCACATCGCCTCGATGCAAAACTTGATCCCCAACCTGCCGCTCTTAAAAAATTACCAGCCCATGCTGCAGTATTTCTGGGCGCAGGGGCTGTTCGGCCCCCAGGAAGAACGCTATTTCCGGCTGATGGATCGCAGCCAGGGGATGAAAGAGCTGCTTAACCCCGAACTGCCCGACCCGGACTATTCCCCCTTTGAAACTTTCAAGGACATTTTCCTGGGAAGTAAAGGGGCTTCGATGGTCAACCGGATGATGTATTTCGACGTCAAGGAACACCTGCCCGCCTTGCTCCAAGTGGACGACCGGGTCAGCATGCGCTGGGCTTTGGAGTCCCGCGCGCCCTTCCTGGATCATCGCTTAGTCGAGCTGATGGGGGCCATTCCCCCTTTAATCAAATTTCACGGCGGGGAATTGAAGTATTTGATGAAGCAGGTTATCCGCAGCTTCCTCCCCCGGGAAATCCTCGAGCGAAAAGACAAGATGGGCTTCCCCGTGCCTTTTTCCCGCTGGAAAAACGGCAAATTCGGGGAGTTCGCCCGGGAAATCCTCTTAGGCCGGGAAGCCCGCGAAGCAGGCCTGCTCAACCTTAAAGCCGTCGAAACCATGCTGGATAAAGGCGACTACGGCCGCCCCTTCTGGGGCGCGCTCTGCCTCCAGACCTGGTTCAACCTGTTTGAGCCGGAAGCTTAAATGAAAAACCCCAAAAGCGGGCTGTTTTTTTCCCTGGTCTTTTTGGCCGCTGTCATTTTATTGGCCGGCTGCGGAGCTTTGGTTTCCCCTTTAAAAATTTCTCCCCATACCCCGGCTTTTATTCAAAACGGTCTCCACGAGGGCGAGCTGCCCTACTGGGTGGACATTACCGGCTATTCTTCCCGGGTGTCGCTGTTAACCAACGGGCGGGAGATTTATTTCTGGGAACCGTTTAAAAACCTCTGCGGCAAAATGAGCAGGCCCCCCGGCATCCCCTGGAGCCCGGCGGGGATCGCCTACGACAGTAAGCAAAAACTGCTCTGGGTGGCCAACTCCGAGGCCCACAATCTCTTGGGCTTGCAGGTGGATTTGCCTAACCGGAGCTTGATTTTAGTAAAGAAGATCTTTCATCCCCTGATGGTGGACCCGCAGAATGTGGCGGTTTCTCCCGACGGGCAGTACCTGGCGGCTGCCGACTACCAGGGCTCGGCCCTGCTGTGTTTCGACTCCACCGGCGACTTCGTCTGGCGGCTGCCGATCTTTTCCGCTCGGGGCCTGGCGGTGGGGGACAAGTATTTTTATGTGGCCTCGATGGAGCGGCGGCAGATCAAGAAAGTCAACCGCGAAGGCGATATTGTGGACTGTATCGGCCGCCCCGGCTGGGGAGCCGATCGCTATCTCCAGCCCGGCAGCCTGGCGGTTTCCGGTAAAGGAGTCTTGATTTGCGACCCCCACACCGGCAAACTCACCCTCACCAACCTGGAGCTGGAAAACGAAAGATCCCTGGGAGAAGGCAACGGCCCGGGCTCGGACCTGCTAAATTTTCCCCGCCGGGCGATTTTCGACTCCGACAATAATCTTCTAACCCTGGACACCTACAACCGCCGGATTTTGCGCATCCGCCCCAGCGGAGAAGTGATCAAGCAATACTGCTTTTCCCGGGTCTTCCCCCACGGCAAAGAGTTTCGCCCCGTGGTGGGGAACCAGTCTTTCCCCAACTACATTTTCCCCAAGCAGAACCTGGACGAGCTGAAAACCGCCCTTCCCCTGGCTTTCAAGAAAAAGAGCTACCGCTACTGTATGGGCTTTAATAGCCTGGATGTGTTCAGCGGTGCGCGGGACTTGATTTGCCGCCTGCGGGTGGACTACCCGCTCGAGGCGATGAAGAGCTTTAAGCTCCCCGAACTGGATTACCCCAACTACCTGACCTGGGCTTTGCCGGTCAAGGAATACCGCATCCCCTTCCTGGTGGTGGGAAGCCCCCAGTCCCCTTATGTGACGGCCGTCGACGCCGAAGAAGGGGTGTTCGAGTTTCAGCCCTGCCCGAGCTGGATTTACGGCTTGTGGTTTTACCAGGGCAAAGTCCACGGCTCGGACGGCAAAGCCGTAAACATGGTGAAAATCTGCTACCCGTTTTTGAAAAAGGCCGATATGTTTCGCCGCCTGCTGTTAAGAGGAACCCCGCGCGAGCAGGCTTTTAAGCTGGTGTTCTACCCCCAGCTTACCCGGGAAGAGTATTTCCACCGGCTGGATGACTTGATGCCCAGCTTCGAGGGTAAGGAATTCCTCTCGGCTTACCGGGAAGGCAAACCCCTGGAAAACGCAGGCCGGGAGTATTTCGAACAAACTCGCAACCAACCCACCCGCTGGCTGCTGGAGATCTGTTTGGTGAAGGCATTGAGCGGGGTTAAAGGGGGGACGTAATAGTCCCCTTTTATGCATTCCACATTTTACCGAGTGGCGGCTAAATGCCGGGTGTTTCGTAAATTGGGGTGCTGATTTTTAGACAAAATGGGGAATAAAATATTGTAAAGCGATTATTTGATTATAAAATTTAAGAAATTAAACAAAACATATTAGGAGGTATAATGAAGAATCCAGTAGAGAGTTTCGGTGAAATTTCCAAGTCATTAGCGCGAAATCCGCTTGGTATCATCGCTCTTTTTATTGTATTGGTGTATGGGTTTGCCTCGCTAGTTGCAGCTTTTGCCAATTCGCTTACTTTAGCAGAGCGCCTTCCACTTATATACTTTCTAGTAATTTTTCCATTTATCGTTCTTGGTGTCTTTGCGTGGCTCGTCAGTAAACATAGCGGGAAACTTTTCGCACCAAGCGATTTTAAGAATGAGGAAAACTATGTAAAGATGCAGATGGCTGTAGTTGCCTCTCTTACTGCAGCAACTGCTAAATCTGATATTCGGACGTCCGAGGCCGAATTAAACAAGATTGTCGAGGTAGTACATGAGGCCGTTCAGGCAGCCGTTAAAAATGACGATGATGGATGGAGGAACCGCATTCTATGGGTAGATGATCGCCCTAATAATACTGTTTATGAGCGTCAAGCCTTTGAAGCGATGGGACTTTGCTTCACGACAGTAGAATCAACAGATGAAGCACTTAAAAAGCTGGAACAGATGAAGTATGCAGCAATTATCTCCGACATGGGACGGCGCGAGGGAGCACGAGAGGGGTACGTTTTACTCGACAAGTTGCGTAAAGATGGAGATCAGACTCCATTGTTTTTCTATGCCTCTTCTAATGCGCCGGAACATAAGCGTGAGACGCTTGAGCATGGCGGCCAAGGTTGTACAAATAACGCACAAGAATTGTTTGCTATGGTAACGAGAGCGGTTATCCAGGAACAAGTAAATAAATTCAAGTAGGCAGATCCTCTTAATTTTAGTTAATTTTTCCAATCTAGCCTGTTCTTCCTCAATTGCTTTTTAAACCTCCGTTTTAAAATTATCTATAATAAGAGCCGCTATTAAAACGGCTTTTGGTTTTTCGTTGCTATCGGGTTGTTTCTTATTGGCTTAATGTGAGAGCAATCCTCAAGAGGACAGGTGAGCGAACCCCTGACCTCGAACTCCTGACCTCAGTTCTTAAATTTTCCCCCTAACTCCCCTTATTTTACGCCGGTTTAGTTACCTTTCCCCTCCGCGCTCTCCCTCTACGAGGGCAGGCCGCGTCTTCCCCAGAGGGGACAGGCCGCGTGATATAACCCCCCAAGAACAGGCTAATTACGGCTCCTAATTCCACTATACCAGAGCTGTCCACCGATTTTTAGGCTTTTATGCGGATTAAATAAAAAAGGAGCTGATTTTTGGCCATCGGCTCCTGATTATGTTATCACGACTTTTCGTCCAGCCGTCCAGGGATAGAATATCAGCTCAATTTCAAGCGTTTCATCATTTCCGGGGGCAGTTTATCGGTGATTTGGCCGCCGGGCAGTTCAAAATACAGCTTGCCGTTGCGGGAATAAACATTGGGCAGACCCAGCCGCAGGTTTTCTTCCCTGGCTCTAGCTACCGCCCGGTTCCCGATTACCAGAGTTTCGATTATCTTGCGGTAACTTTCCGGTTTCATTTTAAGCCCTCCATAAATTTTTTAAAGATTGGTTCATCATAAATCGTTACGCTTGCTATATCTCCGGCGGCGATCAATTTAAGGCTGCCTTCGTTATTTTGCACAATTCTCCAATAATCGGCCAAGTTCTTGTAAACCAGCCAGAAGTTCCTTTTACTGCGCAGGAATCTTCTCTCCATATCCGCCTTGGGAACCCACGGAAGTGGGATTTGGGAACGGGCTTAATTGCTACCTGGATTTTCCCTGGCGGTCGAGAGTCCGAGCCATGAACGTGCCTTGGGCACCCTCCTTTGGCCACCCGGACGGCGATGCGGTATTCCCCCTCCTCGATACTGTCCAGGATGAGATAGATGATTTCCACCCGAAAGCCGTGGTCTTTCAAGGTTTTGATGTAGTTGTTAAGATAGCCGCCCGCCAGCGTGCTTTCAAAGAGGAAGCTCCGTCCGGCTTGGATATATTCATTCAACTGGGCTAAAAACATTTTACCGGCGGTGAGCCTGGCTTTGGAGGCATTTTGGGGAGATAATTGCAAGGCGATTTCATCGGCGTTTAAAAATGGATAATCCAAGCCTTGGAGAAATTCCTTGGCGAAAGTGGTTTTACCGCTGCCGTTAGGCCCGGCGATGATGTAAGCGACTTTGTCGGCCATAGCGAAATCTTTCCCCTTTCAGCCGGGTTTATCCTCTCTTTGGGGGGTGGCTTAAAAATCAGCTTGGATTTTTAGGCTTTATTCTGCTTTGTTTTAATTTAATATGATAAGAGGGCATTTGTAGGGCCGGGCCGCCCTACACCATACCGGGATTGGCTTTTGAGTGTTTTGCCTTCTTTTATCTTCGGTTCTTATAGGTTAGGTTAGGTTACGAGGAAATCCCGAGGAACCCCTTGCTTACTCCGTTTTTTCCAAGGCGATGGTGGCTTCCAGCCGGTTATGGAACAATTGTTTTAAGCCCAGCACCCGGTATTTCTGGGCCAGCAACGCCTTAGCCGCCCGGACTTTTTTCAACTGGTCGGATTCGGGCAGTTTCAGGGTCATCACCGCCAGCCCTCCGGGGTTCAGCCGGTTGTAGAACTGGTTGGTAACTCCCGCGGAATCCAGGGCGTCCATTTTTAGATCGTTGACCACCACATCGAATTTCTGGCTGAATACCCGGTGCAAAAACATCTGCACGGTTTCCCGGTAATGGGTGAGGAGGGGGTTCCTAGCCACGCTGGGGTGGAGCTCGGCGGGGTCGACGGCCCATACATTCAAGTGCTGCTTCATTAAAATCCGGCTCCAGCCTCCGGGGGCGGCTCCCAAATCGACGGCTACGCCTTCGGGGGGGAACTGCAAGCGAAAAATCTTGATGGCTTCCAGCAATTTAAACTCGGCCCGGCTGATCTGCCCGCCTTCTCTGGCCAGGCGATGCCGTCCGCCCGCCCAGTCGCTCAAGTTGTCTTCGGGGTAAGAAACCCCGATATAGCAAGATTCGGGAGTAGCCAGCAGGGAAATCACCTGCTTGGGGTTACGGACATCCAGCTCGAACCCGGCCTCCATAATGGGGGTGGAAACCGACTGGTTGATATTGAAAGGCTGGTAAGGGGCGGGCTCGGGGATCATCACCCGGGTCTGCACCGAAAAGCTTTTCTTGGGGGTGAGCAGCTTTTCCAGCTTGGCGGCGAACTCGCCCAGGATGCCCGGGTCGGCGGGGTCGCCCTTTAGGGGGATCTGGAAATTGACCGGGAACATATGCTGCAAAAATATCGGGGGGTTGGCGGCCAGTTTGGCGGCGAAATGGTTGAAGCCCAGGGGAAGCTCCAGCAGCACCAGCCCCGGCTCCAGCACCTTTAAGTGCTTGGCGTCGGGCGCCGATGCGTGGATTTCCTCCTCGGCGGCCTTGCAGGAGTCCGGTTTATAAGTAATCAGAACCTGGTTGGAATCTTTCATTTCAATCCTTTCGGCTAAGCTCGGCCAGGCATTCCAGGTGGGTGGTGTGGGGGAACATGTCGAGCGAGCCCAGGGTGTCCACCTTATACCCCCTCTGGCTTAAGAGCAATATATCCCGCGCCAGGGTGGCGGGGTGGCAGGAAATGTATAAAATCCGGGGGATCTTCATCGAGGCGATGGTGTCCAGCAGTTTTTCCTCGCAGCCCTTGCGGGGCGGGTCCACCACGCAGAGGTCGAAGCCGCCCGCGAGCTTTTCCAGTTCGGTTTCGGCCTGGCCCTCGATGAACTCGGCGTTGGCGATCTGGTTCATCTTGGCGCTCTGGCGGGCGTCGCGGATGGAGGAAGGGGCTTCTTCGATGCCCAGCACCGTTTCGGCCTGGCTCGCCAGATGCAGGGCGAACAGCCCCACTCCGCAGAACAAGTCGAGAATTTTTTTGGAGCCGGCGGCTGCGGCCCGTTCTTTAACCCAGTCCACGATTTTGCCGCTTTGGGCATGGTTGATCTGGAAAAAGGAGCCGGGAGAAAGCTGGAAATCCAGCCCCCCGATGTGCTCGGTAATGGTGGTTTTGCCCCACAAAAGGTGGGTTTCCTTGCCCAGGATGACATTTCCCGGCTGGGGGTTGATGTTGAGAAACAGGCCGGTCATTTTGGGCAGGTCGGTTTTTAAGCGGTTGATGAACTCTACCATGTTGGGCAGTTTGGGATGGGTGGAAACTAAAGTTACCTGCAGCTCGTCCTCGCTCTGGTTGCTGCGGGAGAGCAGGTAGCGGAGTTTGCCGTGCTGGAATTTTTCCTGGTACACCGGCCAGTTCAAGTCGGGCAGGAGTTTGGTAACGGTCTTGATCACCCGGTTGTTGAGCTTGCTCTGGATCAGGCACTTGGCGATGGGGGTGGGCTGGTGGCTGCTTTTCTGGTAATAGCCCAGGTAAGGCTTGTCGTTGCCGCTGATCACCATTTGGGTCTTGTTGCGGTAGTACCAGATCTCATCGGCCGGGATGAGAGGCTGGAGGGAAATTTCCTGGATTTTTTTCACGCCGTGGAGGGCCGAATCCAGAAAATGGGTTTTGGCTTCGATCTGCCCCTGGTAGTCCAGGTGCTGGAGCTGGCAGCCCCCGCAGTCGTAAAAATAAGGGCAGGGCGGCTCGCAGCGTTGGGGAGAGGGGGTGATCACCGACTCCAGCCTTCCCTTGGCGTAGTCTTTCTTTTTTTCGGTCAGCCGGATTTTGACGGTTTCCCCCGGCAGGGCGAAGGGCACGAAGACCACCAGTCCGTTATAGCGGCCCACTCCTTCCCCCCCGAAGGCGAGATCGGTAATTTCCAGGTTTAAATACTGGCCAATGGAAGCGTCAATTTTCATCAAGTTTGGCCCGGGCCGTTAAGAGGCCCATTCCTTGGTTTATTTTTTCCTGACCGGCGGTCAGGTGTTTGGGGTCGCGATCCAGAAAGATTTTCAGCATTTCCCGGTAGCCTTCCAGCTGGAGGGAAAGCGAGTCGGTCAGCCGCTGGTGGAATAACACCCAGCGTTGGGGAGGATTAAGGCTCTTTAGTTCCCCGATCTGGCTTTCCAGTTCGGTTATCACTTTTTGGGTGGCGTTTTTGCCTTTCAAGGTTACCGGGTCTTCCAGGGAAAACTTGTGGGGCTTGCCCTCCCATTCGGCCACGAAGTTAGTGATGGCCTTGATGCCTTCTTTATCCAGCACCAGGTTTTTCTGGATCCGCCCGAAATGGTCGATTATTTTCTCGATGTTGCCTAGATAGTTTTTTTCTTCCCCGCTCATATCATCACCTGAATTAATTATAATAAAAAATAATAGCCTCACCAAGAGGGATGAGGCTTAAAATTTTTGTTTCACATAGTTTCAATTTACATTGCTTTTTTGTTGCCACCTTTTTTTACGGCGGCGGTTTTGGTCATGGTCGTTTTGGTCGGTTTCTTAACTGTAGCCACTTTTAATATCCCCCTTTCTTAAAAGCTTTTCCAACTAATAATTATTTCTTCGCTAAGAATTGCAAAAATCCTTCAACCCCCGTTCCGGCTAAGGGTTTGTTTGAATCGAGTGGAGAGTTCCCTTAAATCCTGCATGATGGAGAAGGTGCGGTCTTCGCAAAGCGTGCCCATGCCGCAGCTGGGAGTCAGCAGCGAGGACTGGAGCAGCAGGGTTTTGGGGATACCCTTGGCTTCCAGTTTGGCAAACAGGTTTTCCAGACGGGTGCAAACTTCCTCCAACTCCACCGGCGTCTCCGTGGTGGGCACCGCTCCCCAGGCGATGAAACCGCCGTCGGCGAGATATTTTTTAATGGCTTCGGTATAGATGATGAAATTTTCCCCGTAGTTGAAAGCGTCGAAGTTGACGATGTCGAAGCCCAGCCCTAAGACGGTTTCCCAGTCGGTGTTGCCGCAGCAATGGAGGCCGGAGCGGCAGTTTAGTTCCCCGATTTCCCGGCTGATTTCCCGCAGCAGGGTTTTGACTTTTTCTTTGGGCATGTTCAGCACTCCCGAGCCGAAACTAGCCAGATAAGGTTCGTCCACGAAAATTATTACCTGATCGGCCATTCTTCTCAGCATATTTACCTGGAAGCGGATCTTGCTCTTCAAGCCCATTAAAGCGGCTTCCATCAAGTTGTCGTGGTAGAACAGGGGTTTCTGCTGGTTGACCGTGAGGGTGAAGCCCAGGCTTACCGGCCCCACGATATGCCCCTTGACGAAGGGGAGGTTTAGTTTGCGGATTTCGGATTCCCGGCTTTTTAGCTCCCACAGCCCGGAGGCGAATTCGGGGGAGATGGGCAGTTCGCAGTCCTCGCTGGCTAAGATGTCCTCGAAGAAGCGGGCCAGCTCCTCGAATAGCTGGTCGTCGTCGCGGAAATAGGCTTTTTTGTCTTCCGGGGTGAAGACCAGGCCGGGAAAGCCCTCCAGGTATTGAAAATACATTTCTTCCCGCAGGTCGCGCTTTGGAAGCTGGGGCCAGAAGGGGATCTCGGGGAAGTTGTCCAGCACCGCGGTAACCGCGGTTTGGGGATCCTTGAAAGGCAGGCTGCCGATGCCGGTGTAGCTGCAGTTGGGGGTGTAAGTCATTGGGGTTTACCCTCCTTTAGTTTGGGGTTGCGGGTAGAAGCCCTCCAGCCGGTGACCAGGTTGGCGATGAAATCCTTGATTTTAGTGTTGGAACGGTAAAATACCGGTTTGACCGGCAGGTCGTTGGAGACTTTTAGCCCCATCCGGGGGGCCAAGGCTGCGATTTCCTGCTCCAGGCCGTAGCGTTCTCCTTTTAGGCAGGGGAGGAGTTTTTCGATAGCCGGGAGAGTGAAGACCCGGAAACCGCATTCCGAATCCTGGTAAGGGAAGCCCGAAATCCGGGAGGCGTTGAGAGTAAGCAGCCGGTTGCCCAAGATTTTATAGAGGGGATAGAGAGAAAAATCCCTTCTCCCGATCAGCAAGTCGAATTTTTTTTGCTTTATTTTCAATTCCGCGATGGGGATGATTTTAGCCGGGATCTGGCCGTCGGCGTCGGTGGTGAAGACCAGGGCGTCGGGGGGGATTTGTCCGTTATTTTTTAATTCCAGGACTTGGTTGAACCCCGCCAGCAAGGCCCGGGCTTTGCCGGAGTTTTTGGGCAGGGAAATCAGGAAAGTGTTCTCCCGGCCCTTCGCCCAATCTTTCAGCCATTGAGAAGAAGCGTCGGTGGAGCCGTCGTCGATGACAATCAGCAATTGAAAATAAGGGGCCAGCTCGGGCAAAACCCGGGGCAGCCCGGAGGCCTCGTTATAAACCGGCAGAATCCCGATGCGCAAAGAAAATTCCTCCCCCTGATTTATTCCGGTTTAAGGGCTTTGGTAAAAAGGGAAGTAGCTTCCAGGCTTAAAGGGTGCTCGAAAATTTCCCGGTAAAGGCCGAAAGGCAGGGTGACGGCCTCCACTCCCAGGGCAAGGACGCCCAGGACTTCGGGCTGGCTCTTTAAGCTGGCCGCCAGCAGCCGGGATTTGATCTGCCGGGCTTGGAACAATTCCACGATTTCCCCGATCATCTTCACCCCGTCCACCGCTAATTTCCCTACCCGGTGGCAGAAAGGGATCACCATTTCGGCCCGGCATTCGGCGGCGATCTGCGCCTGGAGGGGCGAGAATACCGCGGTAAAGGCGAAAGGCCAGTTGCGGTTTTTGATTTCCCGGGCGGCGGTAAGCCCTTCGGGAGTAAAGGGGATTTTCAAGATCAGATGCTGGGGGAAAATTTCCCGGATTTGCCCGGCTTCCTGGACCATCCCTTCGGGGGTGTCGGCCAGGGGTTGGACGAAGAAAGCCTGCCCCGAACCTGCCTCCTGGCGATGGGTGGGGCGGTTTTGTCCGGCGTAGAGGATTTCCGCGAGCAGTTTCAAGTGGGAAAAATAATCGGCCGGGGTTTTGCCCAGTTTTCTCAAGGTCTTGGCCATTAAAAGCGGGTTGGTGGTGAAGCCCGCGATAAAGTCCCAGTTTTGTGCCCGGCTGATTTCTTCGGGGTCGGCGCTGTCCAGATAAAATGTCATGTTATTTCCTTTGCGGTTTGAATTGGGGATTTTTTTTAGAGAGGGGGATTATCCCGCTCTTAAAATTTAATTCTCCTCATCCCCGGGTTTCACCTTTCAGCTTGCCGGAAGGGAAAAGGCCGGGCGAAGCTGAATTTAAAAAAGATGAAACGCTGGCTGGTTTTATTCCTGCTCTTAGTTCTGGTGTCCTGCCGGGGAAATACCCCTAGTCCTTTTGAGGCTCAAAGCCACATCAAGGAGGGGGAGCGTTTTTTTAAGGCCGGGCGCTACGACAAGGCTTTAAAAGAATATAAGAAAGCCCTGGCCGTTGAACCCCAGAACCAGACCGCCAACTACGAGATGGGCCAGCTCTTGATCGAGCTTAAAGAGTATGAAAAAGCCCGCTGCTACCTGCAGGCGGTTTTAAATCAAAGCCCCAAGTACGCTCCGGCGTATGTCTTTCTGGGCGAGTCCTATTATGAGGAAAAAAATTACCCCCAGGCTCTGAAATGCTTTTTTATCGCCCGAAAGCTCGACCCCGCCAACCGGGAAGCCCTGCAAGACCTGGGAGAAACTTATTATTCCATGGGGGACTTGAAAAAAGGGGAAAAATATCTCCTTCAAGCAGTTAAGGGCAAGAGCGACAACTTCAGCCCTTACAACGAGCTGGGCAATATCGCTTTCGAGCGCGGGCTGTACCGCCGGGCGGAAGGTTTTTACCGCAGATGCCTGCAACTCAACCCCCGTTATGAAGACGCCTGGATCGGCCTGGGCAAAGCCCGGGAAAAATTGCATCACCCCCGGGACGCCGAGAAATGCTATCATAAAATTCTGGATTTCAGCCCCCAGTACGGGGAGGCCTATTTAGCCCTGGGTGAGCTTTATTTCGCTCAGAAACAGATTCCTCAAGCCGTTAAGGCCTTGCGGCGGGCGGAAAAAATCGACCCCCATTACCGCGAGCCGTACGCCTTGCTGGGAGAAGTTTATCTCTCTCAAAAGGACTATCCCGCGGCTTACCGGCAGTATGAAAAATTATTCAAGCTGGCTTCCGGCGACGCTCGGATCTGCTACAAACTGGCCTTGATCTCAGGCCGGATGCAGAACCGGGGAAAAACTCTCGCCTGGCTGGAGCGGGCGGTAAAAATGAAGCCCGCCTACCGTTTGCGAGCCTTGGATGAACCCATTTTTAAGAAATATCTGAATGATAAGGATTTTTTCAAACTGCTGAAGGAACCGGTTGCTCCTTAAATCCGTTCTCCGAACATTTCCTCTTCCAAAAGCTCGCAGACCGTGTGAATCACAAAAATATGGGCTTCCTGGATTCTAGGGGTGTTGTCCGAGGGGATGAGGATGGCCCGGTCGGCGATTTTTCCGGCTCTTCCCCCCTTGCTCCCGGTTAAGAGGCAAGTCGAGGCTCCCTGTTGTTTGGCGGCTTTGAAAGCCTCTATCACGTTTTCAGCGTTGCCGGAGGTGGAAATCCCCAAGACTAGGTCTCCTTTTTTCACGATTCCCAGCAACTGGCGGGAGAAAACCTGGGTGAAATCGTAATCGTTGCTCAGGGCGGTCAAGAGCGAGGAGTTGGTGGTGAGGGCGTAGGCGGGGAGGGAGGGCCTTTCTTTTTTGAAGCGGCCCATCAATTCGGCCGAGAAATGCTGGGCGTCGGCCGAGGAACCGCCGTTGCCCAAGAGCAGGAATTTATGCCCCGAGTTGAAGCATTCGATCAAGTCCCGGGTAAAGCCTAAGACCTGCTCTTGCAGATTTTCGTTAAAATCGGCAAAGAGCCGGTTATGTTCGCCGACGAGTTTTGCGTATCTGTCCTTCATTTTTTCTCCTCTCGGGCTTTTAATTCAGCTTCGATCAGCTGGGTGATTTCCCCCAGCCTGGCCTCCCAGGAGTTCATCCGGGAAAGGGCTTTTCTTTTTTCGGGGTATTCGGGGTTTTCCCCCTCCTCCAGAATTTTCCGGGCCGAAACGAGGAATTCCTGGTAAGTGGAGGCGACCTTCACCAGGGGGGCGAATTTTTCCGCCTCGGGCTGGGGGGTGGAAAGAATTGGTTTGCCGCCGGCCAGGTATTCGTAAAGTTTCAAGGGGCTGGCCCCCAGACTGATTTCTCCCTGGATATAGGGGTTGAGGCACAAGTCGAACCCTTTTAAATAGCCGGGCAGTTCGGAGTAAGGCTTTTGCCCCAGTAAGTGAATGTTGGCCTGGGGTTTTAATTTTTTCTCGAGCTTACGGTCCGCCGGCCCCACTAAAACGATCGACCAGTCGGGCCGTTCTTTGGCTAGATAAAGCAAGAGATCGGCGTCGATCCAGTAAGTGACCCGGCCCACGAAACCCAGAACCGGCTTTTTTATTCCCTGTAAATCCAAGGGTGTGGGGGTGGCCGGATCGCAGGCTTTGGCAAAATGCTCCACTTCCGAGCCGTTGGGAATCAAGTAAATCTTTTTCGCCCGGTCTTTTTTGCGCTCCAGTAGAAATTGGGAGGTCATACCGGCAAAATCGGCCTTTTGCAGCACCTGGGTTTCCAGCTCCCGGACGGCTTTTTTATTGATCAAGCCCCTGGCCCCTTCGAATTCGTCCACGCATTCGTAGATAAAGAGTTTTTCTCCCAGTTTTCCGGCGAAATCCCCGCAATGGGGGGTGTAGCTCCACAGGATGGGAGATTTCATCCCCAGCCGGGCTAGATGATGTTTCAGATATGGAAGTAGCAACCGGTTGTTCAGCCGGTTGATCAGAGGGTACATCTGAAAGCCGGGAATCACCAGCGGCAGGGTTAAAACCCAGAGGTTTTTCTCCAACTGCCGGGGGGGAGTAAAACAGCGGTAAATCCGGGAGAACTGGTTTTTCAGGTCGGCCAGCCAGCCCAGCCAATGCATTTGCTGCTGGACATAGAGCACCCGGTTCCCCGATGCGGCCAGGATTTTCATGAACCTCTGCTTTCTGGTCAGCAGGTCGTTCCAGTCCTGGGTGGAAAGGCAGAGGATATTTTCTCCCTTAAGCAACCTCGATCTCCCCCACCAGGATATCCCGGTGGAATTCGTCCAGTACGTGATAAAGCACATTGTGATCCAGCTCGCCCACGAAGGGGTAAAGCAGGACTTCAAATTCCACGGGGAGCTTGTCGATTTTTTTATAGTGCAGGACGGGGGCCGGGGTCTTGTGGCCGTAAGCGTAAGAAACCTGTCCCTCGGTCTTTTCCAGCCACCAGCCGGGGGTGGAAACGTAAAAAGCCAGGTTCATGCCCGGTTCCTCGGTAATCACCAGGTTGTCCTGGATGATGCGCAGGTTGATGGGGGCGAAGTGGAAATAAAGATCCAGCTGCCCGGCCATTTTTCCGTCCATATGGTCGCGGATGACATAGATCATCCTTTGTTTATCGAAGAAGATCTGGCGGGTATGGAAAGTTGGAGGGTTCTGGTGCAGGTTATACTTTTTCAGTTCCAGGTAATCGAATTTCTGGGTGCAGCGGTAGCCCCGCAGCTTGATTTCGGCTTTCTGGGGTAGGTTGAACAGCGCGTTGGTGAGAATGGGGTTCTGCTCTTCGTGGTTGATGACCGCGGTATTATGGGTCCTGGTGCTGCGAAAATAATTCCGCAACTCGGGGGCGCCGGTGTAGCAGTAGTTTCCAGGATCGATAAGAAAGGTTTTATCCCCGGCAAAAAGCTCAAAGCTCAGGCGGTCGTTGTGAAAGTGGCCGGTGGGAGCCTTGGGATGGTGGAACAGGGTGTTTACGAACATGTAATGCCGGTCTTTGCGGAAAAAGTAATAACCCCCGTGGGGGAAAGAACGCGAGGTAAGGTCGCAGGAGGCCACTTCCTCCACCTGGGTTTGCGGCAAGTTGGCCAGCCACCAGTAGGCTTCTTCCCGGTAAGCCAGGCTGTTCTGGCTGAGTTTGGAGTCGGCGAAGAAATTTCCTCCTACCGCGGGCAGGTGCCGGTGATCGCAGAAGCGTTTTTCGTAAGGGATCACTCCGTTGATCACGTCGAGGGATTCGGAAAAGCAGAACAGCCGCCCGTTGTCGTTGTCCCCGACCAGGGTAGCGGTTCCATCGGGCTTGGTGTAATGGAGGACGAAATACATCATCTTGGAGAGTTTTTTGAGATATTCTTCCGAGAGAGGCTGGGCGTTGATTTCGCCCAATACCCCGCAGGCCAGGAATAACTCGGCCACCAGCCGGTGATAGGAAGTGGAGCCTTCAAAGTCCGTCCCGTCGGGCCAGACCTGGATCTGCATTTCCTGTTCCAGGGCCTGCTTACAAACCGGGCGCCACTGTTCGGAGGATTTAAATTCCGGGAGCAGGGTGGATAAGATAAACAAGCCGGTCAAGTCGGAGAGATAATGGTTGCCCCGGGGAAGGCCGTCTTCCGGGTTCATCCAGATAAAGCGGCCGTGCTGCCAAAGGGAGAATAAGAACGAATCTAAAAATTCGTCGGTCAATTCGGGGGAAGAGAGAAAGCAATACAGCCCGGCTAGAAAATTGGCGGACCGGATGGCTACCTCCATGGGGCAGGCCCAGTTGGCCCCGTGGTTTACCGGATTTTCGGCGATGAAATCGCCGACCAACGCCACGAATTCCCGGGGGTATTTTTCGTCCCCGGTCAGCCAGTAAGCCTTGCCCAAAACCGGCAGGTGCTGGAAGCGGGCCAGCTCCCAGGGGATCTTGATGTCCGATCCGTCCCCCCTAATGATGGGCACTCTGGCAAAATGGGTTTTGGCCTCCCAGGAAACCCGGCGGATAAAGTCTTCCTGCCAGTTGATTTTTTCGCCCAGACAGGTTTCTCCCGAACCCAGAAGGTCGAATTTATGATCCATAAATTTTTCCGCCAGCTCCAGGTAATATGTTTTGGCAGCCGGGGGAATTTTTTCCGTAATTTCGGCCCGGTTGGCGGGGCCGAAGAAAAATTTGGGGGTTTCACGATTCAGCAGATATTCCCGCAGGTTTTCTTTGGGAAATTGGGAGTCCTCGTCATAGTATTTACGGCTGTAAATTTTACCGAAGCCGTCCCTTAAATTTAATTTCAGGCTGGATAGCTGGTGAAATACCGGCCTGATGATAGCCCGGATCATTGGTTAAACTTCTCCTTCAAGGCGGAAATGACTTTTTCGGCGTTTTCCCGCCAGGTATATTTTTCCCGGGCGGTTTCCCGAGCGGCTGCGCCTAATTGCTCGCGGATTTGCGGGTTTTGGGCCAGATAAACGATTTTTTCCGCCAATTGTTCAATATTTCCCGGTTCCACCAGGAGAGCGGTTTTTCCTGCTTCCAGGATCTCCCCGATTTGTTCCAAGTTACTGGCGATGATGGCTTTCCCTGTGGCCATATATTCGAAAAGTTTGGTGGGGGAGCCGAAGAACCTGCTGCCGTCCAGGTTGGGAACGTGGGGGGAAAGCAGGATGTCGCAGGCCGCCAGGTAGTCGGGAGCCATTTCCTGGGGAACCAGGCCGGTAAGGGTGACGAATTCCTCCACCCCGTCTTGTTTAAGAATCTCCTTTACCCGCTTTTGCAGCAATCCGGTTCCGATCAAAAGAAAATGCAGGTTTGGGTTTCGGCTCACCGCCGGTTTCACCGCCCGGGCCAGTTCCTCTATCCCGTGCCAGGGGCCAAAAGTTCCGATGAAGCCCGCTACCACCTTATCTTCTAAGCCGAGTTTGCGTCTCAGTTCCAGGGCATTGGCTCCCCGCTGCGGGGCAAACAAGTCCATATCCACCCCGTTGGGGTTGACCAGGATGAGCTGGGGGGAGAATCCCCGACTAATCAAATCATCTTTCATTGCCTGGGAAACTACCACAATGAGGTCGGCGTAGCGCAGGTTTAAGTCTTCGATCTTGCCGCAAAGCCCCGGGTAACACAGCCCTTCTCCCCAGTGCTTTTCCATCCAGGTGAAGGAGCCGTTGTATTCCAGCACCAGGGGAATCTTTAGCTGGAGAGCCAGCAAAAGCCCGGAGAAATTGTTCAGGCTGTAACGCTGGTAAATAAAGTCGGGCGGGTTGGTTTTTAAAATTTCCCCGATCCGGCGGTCTAATTTTAAATTGTAAATCAATTCGGGAATTTCCCGGAAAGAAGCGAATCCCCCGTCGGGCCGCATCAGATGAAAAGGAAATTTATCCTCGGGCACTCCGGGCAGGTGATCGGAAGAAAAAACCACCGGGATATACTGGTTTTCGCTAAATCCCTTAATCACCCCGGAAAGGTGCCCCACCGAGCCTCCGGCTTTAATTCCGAACCAGTGGTCGGTGCGCAGAAAGCCCAGGGTCTGGGTTTTTCCCATCTGGGGTTTCTTGCCTTTCAAGGCCTGCTCCAGCAGGGGCAGGGTGATTTTAAAATACAACAGCCAGAAGGGGATGAGCAGGGCCGATAGTACCAAGCGGAGAAAATCTTCTCCCAGCCAGCCGGGGAAAGTAATTTTCTGTTTTCTCCCCTCTTTGTCCCAGACCCATTTTTCCTTGGCTGGAGAGCAAAGAGCTACCCCCTCCCAGAGCTCGGCATTGCGCAGGACTTTTAGATCGTATGCCCAGAGAATCAACTGAGAACCCTTTATCTGCCGGATTTCTCGTCCTAATGCCCTGGAGGGAAAGTTACGCAACTCTTTTCTTAATTGATAATCTTTAGGAGAGAAGGTTTGTTCCAGTTGAGGGTCATCCCAGAGGGGAATAACGGTTTTCACTTTTTAGTTCCCGTCAGGCAGATATACCAGCCCCAATATGGTTCCACGGCTTTTAAGAGGGAGGCGGGCAAAATATACCCCAGGAGAGGAATCCCGTGTTTATGGAGGTGAAAAATTTGGATTTGCCGGTTTTTAAAATCCCGGAACAAATCCTCCATCTCCCGCTTATCATAAACCCGGACATAAGGACGGGCGTCGTTTTCGCTGTATTCCACGTAGCGGCTTAAAATGTCGGGCATTTTTTGTCCTTTAAGAAACTCTCCCTGGAGAACCCCCCGGTAGAGCCAGAGAAAGAGCCAGTAATAAAGCGAGTTCTTGTAATAAAGCAAAATTTTAACTTCCCCGCCGGGTTTCAAGACCCGGTAAATTTCCTTGACCGTGGCTTCCGCCTCCGGGATATGGTGAAGCACCCCGCAGGAATAAACCAGGTCGAAAGTCGAGTCGGGGAAAGGGAGTTTTTGAGCGTTCTGGTTGGCCAGTTCGCCTTTTAAATCGAAAGCCGCGAAAGCTTTTTGGGCCAGTTCGATGCTTTTGGGGGTGACATCCACCCCGGCGACGATGGCCCCGGCCTTGGCGAACTCCATCAAGTCGATCCCCATGCCGCAGCCGATTTCCAGGACTTTTTTTCCCGCATAGCGGGGAAAATCGGCGTAATTTAGGAGCCAAGGAGCGTAAACCTGGTAACGGTTGCGGGCTACTTCCTCGAAATACTCTTTAGAGCCTTCCGGGCAGGCTTTGCCATAGACTCCTCCGCAAGGATCGTTAGTCCATTGGTTGATGTTTTCCCGGGTTAAATTTTCAGTTTCCATCTTTTTCGGCTCTCAAGTACCAGGTGCTGACCATCCAAAGGGGCAGTTTATCAGAAATTTCTACATTCCAGTTGATAAAACCTTCAGAACCCGAGAGCAGTATCTCGCACAAATTGGCACCCATCAAGGCTCCTGGCCGGATTTCAGCCAGCTTGAAGCTGTGGTTTTTAAGCAATTTTTTCAGGCTGGTTTTGGTAAAATGCTGCAAGTGCCCGGATTCGATGTTGTAAGGCAACTTCGGGGCCGGAACCGGGGGCTGGCGGAGGATAAAGCGCTTAATTCGGCTTAAAATCGTCAGCGGTTTTTCGCTGATGAATTTTTCGATTTCAAAGGGGCCGTATCCGTTAGGAATCGAGAGCAGCAAGACTCCGCCGGGGGGCAGCCGTTTTCTCAGCAAATCCAACACTGGCCCAGGTTCCCCCAGGTGTTCCAGAAAATCGGCTCCCACGATAGCCTCAAACTCGGCTTCGGGGGGCAGATCGCTTAATTCTCCGCAAATCAAATTCAAATTGGGATAAGGATTTTTGGCTTTGGCGTAAGAAATCACCGGTTCAAAATTATCCAGCCCGGTAATGGAAAAACCCAGAGAAGCTAAGGGAAAAGTCACCCCCTCGCAGTTGCCGCACCCTATGTCCAATACTCTTAATTGCTGGGGAGAAATTCCCGATTTTTCCGCCTGAGCGATTAATTCATCAGCCAGAAAATGAAGTTTCTTTAAATGGCCGTAGAGATTTTCTTTTAAATCGGGGAAAGCGGCCATTTAGTTTTTCTCCAGCTGGTTATCCTTTGAGAAAGGAGCCAAAATTAAATAATACAGGTAAAAGAAAACCACCAGCAGGAGAGAAAAACCCATGTAAACTGCCCATAAGAGGGGACGGAGAAAAATCCGGTAAACCAAGTCAAATTTCCCGGCCAGACGGACAGAACTGTAAGTGTCTTCATAAATCATTAAGTAATCTCCGGGCGAAAAAAGCGCCGAAAGCTCCAGCGGGTAGCGGGTAGGAGCCGCAACCGGATAAAAATCCAGGGGCGCGATGATATCGCAATGTTCCGGGGGAATTTTAGGAGTGAGGATAAACTCGGCTTGGGAAAATCGACTTTTCAGAGATTCCATCAAGGCGGCCTGCTCTTTGGTAAACGGCTCTTTCCCCAAAAGAACGATTTTTTTCACCGGTGGGGTAAAATTTTCGGCGGCTAAATCATCCAGCAGCAAATTCTTGTATTTAGACATCAAACCTCCGATTTATAAGCCTTGATGGTTAAAAAATAACCAAAGCGGCGGGAAAGAAAATCCAGGACTTTGCAGGGCATGATCCAGCCCTGACCGGGAACCGGCCACTGCTCCAGCTGGTTGACGAAAAATTGGGGATTCTTAAAAGCCCGGAACAGCTCCCCTAGTTCTTTTTTGGTGAAATAGCGCATGGGCGGGTAGCCCAGGCCGTCCCCGGCATACCAGTCTTTTAATTTGTTGAGGGTGAGGAAGAGCAGTTCCCCCTCTATCGCGCCATGATACAGCAAAATGTTCAGGTAATAAAAAAAGGAATGGGTGTGATAAAAGAGGGCGATCACCTTGCCCCCCGGCTTTAAGACCCGGTAAATTTCACTAACCGCTTTTTCAATGCCGGGGACCAGGAAGAGTACCCCGCAGGAATACACCAGGTCGAAAGTGGAGTCGGGGAAAGGGAGGTTTTCGGCGTCGGCCTGCTGCAAGCGGGATTTCAAGTTAAAATAATTCAGCCGCTTTTGGGTGATTTCCAAGTGCCGGGGAGTCAAATCTACTCCCCACAAATCGGCTCCCCCCTTGGCGAACCGGCTATGGTCGGTGCCCTCTCCCACTCCCACTTCCAGGACTTTTTTGCCCGCCCAGTTTTCAAATTCCATCAATTCTTTAAAATAAGGATAAAGCCGGTAGCGCTGTTTTTCGGTGGCCGGAAAAAATTCCTGGTCTTCGGGAGTTAACCCGGTATCTCCCCGGCCCAAGGTAGCCTGGGTTTGGCTGTAATATTTTTGATATTGCTGCTGAACGCTGGATTCGAGACTCAAAGTTTATCCCCCCGCTGGGAAATCAAACGGGCGGGCACTCCTCCCACGATGGAGTTGGCGGGTACTTCCCCGTTCACTACCGCCCCGGCAGCTACGATAGCCCCTTTACGAATTACCGCTTTAGGGAGGATAATCGCCCCGGCCCCTATCCAGACATTGTCCTCAATGATGACTTCGTCCAGGGTGAAACCCTGCAGGATGATGGGTTTTTCCAAATCCTTATAATGGTGCCCCCCGGTGATAATTTTTACCCCCGGCCCAAACAAGCAGTTGCTGCCGATGGTCAGCCCCCCGCTTCCCGATAAATAGCACTGGTAATTAAAATGGCAGTTGTCGCCGATCAGAATCCCGCTTTTTTCGCTGTAATCATCGCTGACCAGGATGCAGTAATCGTAAACCACGCAGCCGGAACCCAGGACGATGCCCCGGCCCAGCCCCTTTTTACCCCCCTCAATGGTAATGTGGGAGCCTTGCAAAACCGTGCCGACCCCGGCTTTTTCCAGCTTGCCGAGGCTATACCAGGAAGCTAATTTCCGCCCCGGGGCGGAAAGCCAATTAAGCCAGTTCATCAGGCTTTCCCTCCCGGTAAAAAGATGCTCTTTTATTAATTTCAAATCGTTAAGGTTCATGATAAACCCGTCTTTAAAGCTGACTTTGGCGTAATCCTGGAGATATTTCCAAATCAGCCAGAAAATCAAAAAATAACTTATGCTGGAGGAAATCGAAGCCCCGACTACCCCAAGCCTGGGAATAATAATAACATTTATCAGCAAATTTAGCAAAAAGGCCAGGCCCCAAAAAAGGGGGATCAATTTAATCCGGTTTTCGGCCGCCAGATAACGAGCTAAGATAGTTTCCAGACTCATGAAAAACACTCCCGGCAAGAGGTAGAGGAGAGGTAAAACTGCGGGAATAAAAGCCGGGCCGTACACCAACTTCAAGAGGAACCCGGCCAGAACCCCCAAGCCCAGGCAGGAAACCAGCATTATGAATGTCATGATCCGGGAAACCCGGCAGGTAAATTGGGCGTTGTCCTTGCTGTCTTTGGCCGAAAGCTTGGGATAAAGGATAAGACTCACCACATAGGGGAGGGTCAGCAATAAATCCCCGAACACCACCGCTACCGAATAAATCCCGGTTTGATCGGCGCCCAGATAATAATTCACCAGCAGCAAGTCCGAACGCAACACCAGAAAGGCCAGTAGGTTGTTCAAGAAAAATACCAGGCCGTAGCTCATCATCAGCTTAAAAGTTTCACTTCCCAGGTTAAAGCCGAAAGGCTGAATTTTATATACCATCCAGAGGGCCAGAAGGGCCAGAAGGATGATTACCAAAGTTCTGGCCCAGAGCAGTTCCGGGAGGCCTTTTTTAAAGACCAGGAAGACCAGCCCCAGGTATAAGAGGGGGAGGGCCTGGCTGAGGAATTCCAGCAGGTTGTAGGCCCAGATATTATTCAAGCCCAGCAGAATCCCCTGAAAATAAACGGTGATCAAGGCAAAGGGAATCGCCCAGAGCACGATGATCAAGAGATTAAGACTAACCCCGGAGAGGATTTCAGGCTTCCATAAAACCAGCAGGTAAATTACCCCGGCAATCACCGCCCCAATCCCCAAGCCGAACCAGAGGGAGATGGAAGCGAGATTTTTTAAAAGTTCCGGTCGTTTAGCGGAGTAATAAATATTAGCGGAATCCAGGGCGAAGTTTCCCAGCTGGAAGCCCAACCCGGCGATGCCGATTAAGAGCGCCCAACAGCCCTGGCCCTGGGGCCCCAGATGACGGGCCAGCCAGACGCTGAAAACAAACCCCAGCCCCAAAATTAAAAACTTCACCACCAGGGTGATGGAAACATTCTTTACGAAATTCACTTGAACTGTTTTCGCTGGTTTCGGATTTTAATCCTTTCAGGGGAAATCAGGCTCAGCTTCGCTGTTTTAAAAGCCCTTCGGCGTAATCGAAAAGCAGGGGATGAATGGCGAAAAACTGCCTTCCTTGCTTTTCCTGTTGGCTTTGCGGGGTAATTTTCTCCCAATGGTTGATTACTTCCAAAATCTTCTCGTCGGCCTGGGAAAAAAGATAGTGTTTGGCCGTTTTAAAATCGGAAAACCCCTTTAACTCTTCGGGGAAAATTTTCAAAATCTCCCCGGTATCCACTCCCCGGTCGATTAAATGGACGGTACTCATCGGGGCTTTGCCGTGGAGGAGAGTCCATTCTGTGACGCATCTCCCCCGGAAAAAGGGGAGTTCCCCGATGTGGTCGTTCAGCACACCCAGACGGGAACTTTTAATGATATTTTCTTTTAAAATGAATCCCACTTTTTGCACCAGCAAATCCAGCCGGTAGGAGGCAATGATTTCCCCTACTTCCGGGGAATCGGAGGGCTGATTTAAATATATTTTTTTCAACCTCTTTAAAAACCCGGCCATTTCCTTAAAGCGGCCCCACAAGGTATTCACTCCCAGATAAAACAGCAAGGTTCTTTGGAGGCGGGCTCGTAAATTCCCTTGGGGAGAAGGAAAACTAAAAACCACCACCTGATGCCCGGCTTTTTCCAGTTTAGTTTTTAGCTGCTCGGCGGCTTGAAAAGCGGTTACCATAATCCCGACTCTCATTGAAAACCTCCCGGCAGGGGGTGAACCCCTTTTTCCCCCATCAGCCGCAAGAACTCTTCCCCGGCCTTCTCTAAACTCCGGGCGGATGGCTCCAGCAGTCTTCTGGGGATTTCAGACTCCGAGAGCAAACCTTCCCACGCCCAAAGAGCCCCGTTGAAAAAACGGATATCTCGGGAAGGGTAATAGCAGCGGCAAAACAATTCCAAGGCGTTAAGCCGGGCGGCAATTCTTTGGGCGGAGGGCAAGGAAGCCAATTTTTTAGAACTCAAGTGAAATTTTTTTAAGCAGTTTTCCAGGGCCAGCCGTTTTTCTTCATGGGGGGTTTCCCAGTCGGCCTGAGAAATTAAGGAGAGAGTTTCCGGGAAGCCTCCCAAGAGTTGGTAAGGGAGTTCTTCCTTTTTAATTTCTTCGGCTGTTTCGGAGCTTTCCAACTGGCTTTCCCCGGCCTTGCTGAGGCCGTAAGCGATTAATTGCTTTAATTGTCTGCGGAATTTATCCATTTTTTAGCCGCACTAATTTTATGGGGTTGGAAACGATTTTATCCCGCAATTGGGTCAAGGTAATGAATTCCGCATTTTCTCTGTAACTGGTTTGCACAAAATCGATAAATCTTGCCACTTCCTTAAAATTTACCTGGTCTTTGGTGTGGTTCTCCAACACCAGGGGAATAAATTCCAGTTCTGAGGACAAAAATTTTTCCATAATCGGCTTAATTCCGGCTTTCATTTGAGCCAGACTCAAACCCGACAGGTTAAAGGGAGCCCGCAAATTTTGACCCCGGATTTTCGCCGCCCACTCCAGCAATAAAGACATTTTGGGGATTAAAGTCTGGGTGGGAACTTCAATGACGGGGCCGGCTTGGGAAGCTATTTTAGTGATGTCGTCAAACTCCGGATAATAAGGGAATTCCGGTTCTTCCAAATTCCGGTAATCGACCGGGAGCTTGGTTTCCTCGCAAAAGAAATCCCGGCAGAGCGAAATGTCAATTTCAATGCCCTCCCGGCTTAAAGCCTCCAGAATAATGTGGCTGGGCTGCATGGCCCAACCTCCCGCTCGGAACACCCGAATCCGGTGCTCGGGTTTTAAGGGATGAATTAAATTTAATAAATACTCTTTCCCGGCTTTTATCGCTGGAGCTACGATACTTTCCGGGTACTGGGCGATGCTCCAAACTTTCTGCAGCTGCCAAGCTCCGTCCCTGTATTGAGCGTCCTGCCATTGAATGTGAAGATGGAGCTGGGTGTCGTGCCCGCGGGTAATAAATTCCCGCACGGTGTCTTTCCAGAGTTCGGCCTGAGCCTTAATTTCAGGGTGCTGGGGGGCGTATTTTTCAAAAGCCAGCTGTTGGAGGACTTCCACTGTAAAACTCCCCCTTACCCCGCAGCTTTCGTAAGCGGTCATTAATTTCAAGGCGGGTTTATGCTGGAGTTCCCCAACGCTCCCGCTCCCGTTGCCTCTTAATTCCCAGTCGTCAACCAAAGCGATGCCGATTTTCTTCATCCCCCATAGTTAGGGAAAAACCCTGGTTTTTCCTGCCGGAAATTTTGTCCCGCCTAAACGCAAGGAATTCCCGGTCCGGTTGTATAAATATTCATCATGATTAATTTTATCGTAATTTTAGCGATTAACTCTCTGGCTCTTTACCTGACTTCCCTTTGGGTGCCGGGCATCCATATCAAGGGAGGATGGACCATCGTGGCGGCGGCCCTGGTGCTGACGATTCTGAACAAGATCGTGCGCCCGCTGCTGCTTCTGCTTACCCTGCCGGTCAACATCCTGACCCTGGGGCTGTTCACTTTCGTGGTGCTGGGGCTGGTGTTCTGGCTGGGCAGCGCCCTGGTTCCCGGCTTCAAGGTGGACGGCTTGGGCTGGGCCATCGCCGGAGCCTTGGTGATGGGCTTGATCAACGGAGTGGTCGGCATGGTGTTTAAGCTGTAATTTATTTCGAGAGCCGCACTTCGGCCAGGGGAGTTTCGTTGTAACGCCTGCCCGGGTAAACCTCCAGAATGGTTATCCTCAATTGGGGGGCGAAGTGGTAAACCGGCAGGCGGTGTTTGAGCTTTAATTTCAATTCCGCCGGCAGTTTTATTTCCTGAAAGCCGATGTTGTCCTGCAGCAGGTATTCCCGGCTGAATTTAGGCAATTTTTCGTCTATCCCGCTAAGGGTTTCCACCCGGATTTTCTTGGGCCGGTTGTAAGAGTAATATACCCGGGAGTTGAGGCTGGCTCCCCCTAAAATTTGCAGGCTGCCAAGCCGGCAAGCGGTTTTTTCGCTCCCCGGAGTTTTCAGCTCGTAGGGCAGTTTATCCCATTGGTAGTCCTCGGGAAAACAGAGGGGAATATCCAGAAAGTCGCCGGTGGGATGCTGGGGAATCCAGGCGGTGTCGGAGTCGGCGTCCAGGGCTTTTTGCGGCCCCCATTGCAGGTCGTGGTTATAAACGCTGCTGGAGTGCAAAGCCAAAAAACAGGAGGCCGGGATTACCAGATCCTGTTTAGCCGCGAAAGGTGCAAAATCCCAGACCAGCCGCCCTCTTTTCGCCCGGTAGCCATCGGGGGATAAGCTTTCTTCCCCTGCGGTCTGCAGGTTCAGGAGATAATAATTTCCACCCCCCAGCCAGCCCTTACCGGAGAAAAAACCGGACAGGGCGAATTGTTGGGAAAAATCGGCCTCGACATGGAGATCTTTAATTTCCCCTTCCTGCCAGAATTGAGCCGTGGTCAGCAGGTAATAAAAAATGGCGTTAGGGGGAATCCGGCCCTGGTAATGCAGGTTGTCCGCCTCGAAGGAAACCGTAAAAGTTTGGGTTTTTCCGGCTTTCAGCTTGAACTCCCAGGTGATCCATTCCAGCCTGGCGCCCGGCAGGTTGAGAGTGCCCAGGGGGAGGGGAAAGGCCAGTTTTTTGGCGGTCTTTCCTTCTCCGATTTTGGCGGTTTGCTTCGCCGGGTCGTAAAACCCGCTTTCTCGGGATAACTTTACCCGGCGCCAGCCCGCTTTAACCCGTAAATTTTTGAGCCCCGGGCTGTCATCTGCCGAAACAATCTGGGGCAGCCCGACTTTTAGGGTTTGGGTTTCTCCCAGGTTGCGGAGTTGGAATTTGGCTTCCAGGCGGGTTGTATCATAATCCATTCGCAGTTTGAGGGTTTCGCGCTCCAGAGCGATATCGCCCGAGTTAAGCGGGACAATTTGCGGGCCTTTTTCCTGAAAGACCGCGAAATCGGCTCCTGCAGGGTTTATCCCCAGGCCTAAAATTAAAAGCCACAACAGGCAAATTTTATTCATTATTTCAGCAGTGTTTTCAGGGCTTCGTACTAATCGCAGAGAGTTTTTAAATTAGTCAACAAGGCGGTAACCCGGTCTTGCCAGAGGTCTTGCTCTTCCAGGGGAGCCTTAATATAGCTGAGTCCCTTAGGAGAAATTTCCAGGGAGGAGAATTCCATCCGGGAAATGAGTTGGCGTTTTTCCGGGGTTAAAAAGAATTGGAAAGGCTGGTCTTGCTTGCCCAGCACCACGAACTTGCGGTCAAATTCTTCATCCCCGGTTTTTAGGGATGGCGAACCGGTTTCTTTTTCCAGGTCGAACTCCTCATCGTAGGGAGCAATCATCAGGGAGATGGGGAAGGCTTGTGGAGAAGTGATTTCCAGGATATATTCCCGCTCCTTGTTGCCGGGGGAAAGGTTGAGAGTAAAATCCCGGCCTTCCCAGGCGGTTTCCAAGGAGACCCGGGCCATGCCTTCTTTAATCTTGCCGGGTAAAAAGGCATTCAGCTCCAGCAGGCGCGAACTCGCCAGCCGGGAATTTCTTTTCAGCATCAGAAAAAAAACCACGATTAATGCCAGAATCAACCCCGGAACGAAAAATGGATTGGCCGTGCGCTGGTCTAAAAAAAGTAGAAAAATCATCCCTCCATTAAGCACTATTTACCTCTTGTTTAGAGATTGTTTATCAGTCTGCCCAAACCCATTATTTAATTATATACCGCTTAAGGAATTTCCTCTTACCCGGCCAAAGCCGATAATTTTTGCAGCACATCCACCACCTGCTGGGCCTGCAGGTGTTCATCGCGGTAATGCGCCAGAATATAGCGGACTTCCTGGGGAGTGAAGACCAATTGCGAGAAATTGAGAGATTTGACGATGTCTTGTTTTTTGGAAGTTAAAAAAGAAATGACTTCCTGGGGGTTATTGGTTTCCAGAAAATATTTCTTGTCGAATTCGGGTTCCCCGATCTCCACTTCTTTCATCAGCCCCAATTTTTTGCTCCATTGATAGACGAAGCTGTCCTGGGAAATCTTCAAGTTAAAAGCATAATAGTTTTTCAAGGCGATTTGCATTTTAGGCGGGGTATTCTTGCCGGCCGGGATCAAGACGATTTCCACGGTTTTGCCGTCCCAGACGCCCTGCAGCACCGCCCGGCCCCAGTTGTTGCGGATGATCCCGCTCAGCAGGGGAACCAGCGGCTCCAGGCGTTTTTTGTAAAAAAGGAAGTTGAGCCAGACAATCACAATCCCAAGCAGGATCAAGCCCGGCATCATCACGATGGGCTGAAAAATCAATCTGGTGGCATCGGTATCGCTCATAAAGAATGGTTCTGAATTTGCGAAGAATTCCCTGCCGAAATAAAAAAACCGGCCCCCTCGGATAAGAAGGCCGGTTTTTTTTAAACAGTTTATACCGGTTGATTAGGGGTGAGTGAGTTCCTGCATCAATACTTGGACAATTTCTCCATCATCGCCCCAGGCCCATAACTCGCCGAAGAGGGAAGTCGCGTGAGCGCCGGTAACTTGAACGCTGTTGTTGGGGGTAAACCCGTATCCGAGAGCCAGTCCGTTGCTGATCGTGGAAGTTGCGCTCCAGTCGATCACTCCGCTGCCGTTGTGATAACCCAGGCTGGGGGCGTTGGGATCGAAATCGGCGGTTACCTGAGTTATCCCCTGGCCATTGCCGTTTAGATAATACACCGCGTAGTAAGTCAGAGCGTCGCTATAGGGATGACCGCTGCCCGGGGTGTTGGCCCAGGCGTCGAAATCCGCTGCTCCGTTAAAGCCAAACAAGGATACATTGACTACATCGTTAAACAGGCCGGTTCTGATCCGGCTGGGCAGGTAGCCTTCAGGAAGCTCCAGGGTAAAGTCCTGGTTGGGCCCTGCAGGTAAGCTGTTGTCAAAAAGAAAATCTCCTGAAGCGTCGGTAGTGGTCACGTAGAGTGAAGCATGGTCGCTTTCGTAATTGCGCCTAGCCCGGATGTTCACTCCCGGGATACCTGTAGACCAATACCGGAAAATATCTCCCGAGAAAGTGCGGGTGGGATAATTAATCGCTTTCACTTCCTTGATGGTCAATTCTCCGGGGAAAGCCAGTACGGTCTCGGGGGAGAAAATCCAGCCGGGATTATTAGCCGTACTGGTAGGGGTCAGGAGATAACTGGAGCCTCCAGCAATAGCCGCGCCTTCGTAGAAGATTTTTACCGGCTGGTTGGTGTAGGCATAAGTGGCGTCCCAGTTTACCACGGCCGGGCTGTCTTGCAGGTAGCCTTCAGCAGTCCAGATTCCGCTGGCCGCGATGGATGTTTTAGGAATATTACCGTTCCCGTCGGGCAACTCACCCATAATCCCCAGATAGCTCATCGTAGTGCTGGTAGGATGATAAGTCTGACCGTTCAGCATGGCGTTTAGTTCCACTATGGTGAAGCACATCAGCTGCAGGTTATGCTCATTGTTATTGGGATCATATTCCACATCTTCGGTCACGGTGTAGTAGGTGTTGCACCTGGCGTAACTGGTATTAGCGTAGTCGTGGTTAACCCGCAAGAGCTGGGTTCCGTAAGGTACCTCGGTTAAGGTAAAGGTTCCGTCGGCTTCGGTAATGGTGCTAATGCTGGGATCGCTTAGCAATTCCACTTTAACGTCGGAGGCCCCATCGCCTGCCATATCCTTAACGATTCCGTTAACCGTGAAAGTATCGGGCCCGTATCCCTGATTTCTCACGAAATAGACTTCGCCGTCAACCAAATCATCGGCGTCGATCTCGCCGTTGTCAAACGTATAACCGTTCTTGGCGCTGGTATAACTGACTTCGGAACCCGTATTGCTCAGCCCGTAAAACAGGGCATAGCCGTTGGAATGAGTGCGGTTGGATTGCAAAAAGTCAATACAATCGTTGCTGCCGGGGAATATGCCCAGATCGTTATAATTGACGGGGGCGGTAATATTGCTCACACAGCCGGGCAAACCTTCCTGGTTATCGGCCTTGACGGTTTTAACCATCATCATCTGTGCGCCTCCCGGCAGATGGAATCCGTCAAAAGCCGCGGTCTGAACCAAGGGGAATTTAAGGCCGGTTAAATCCTGGGCAATGGTAATCCGGGTGCGGAGAGGGAGGTAATCGGTATTCTTGCTAATCCGCATGAGATACAGGTTGCTATCGATATTGGTGATAGTAAAAACTCCCTGGGCGTTGGTATCGGCGAATCTTCCGCTTCCCACCAGGGTAACCGTGGCGCCTGACACCGCAGTTCCATCAACTTGTTCAATGGTTCCGGAAATGGTGTTGCCGGTAGGATAACCGGTAGCCAGAATCAGAGGAAAGACGATTTCGCCGGGAACCGGAACGATGCCGAAAATCGCGGGGAAAGTATAGCCGGTCTTAGTAGCGGTAAAAGTGTAAGACGCGGCGTTGGTTTGATAGAAGAAAGCCAGGCCGTTGTTGGCGGTAGAAGTGGCGCTGTAAGAAATAGTAACCGGCACGGTGTCCTGGGCGTAACCGCGGGCGGTGTAAGCCTGGCTGCCGGCGATGACTACTCCGGGAATTGTAGCCATGTTGTCCGCCCGCCGGGCTTGCACCATGATGTAGCCGGAATCTTCATCGTAAGGATGATTTGCGTCCCCCATAAAAGTATCCCATTGGGCTTCCTGCACCAGGGAGGGGTTGATTTCGGCATCGTCGGTTACCGTAGTCTGGATATTCAACGACACATAAGTATCTTTGGAATAACGAATATTATAATCCCCCTCGGCAACGTGATTGAAAGCATAACTTCCATCTCCGTTGGTATGAGTAGTATAGCGTTGAGTTTTGCCTTTGAAAAAGCCGCGGCTGCGGGAGGTCAAGACCGCTTCGGCGCCGGCTATGGGGGTGGAATTGTCTGTTTCGGTTAAAGTTCCGCCTACGGTATAAGTATTGGTGGAAGTGCCTTCCATAAATACCAGATGAATATGGCCGGCTGCTACGTCAACGGTTTGGCTGGGGAAGCTGTAGCTTTGCTGGTGAGCTTCAACGATCTGGGGATCGGGATCAACTCCATACAGCATCCCGCTTCCCAGGTCGGTGGTCTGGGTTAAACTCCAGTTCATCACCTCATCGGCGTCTCTGGGAGTTTCCATATAATATCCCAGGGCGTCATATCCGGCGCCGTTGCTGGTATTGAAAGTTACCTGGGAAAGCGATTCGCCGGTAGCCGATCCGGCATTTACTTGAATGTAGCCGTGCTGGGGATCAAAGGGATGTTCATCGTCGTTGTTAACCACTTCATCCCATTGATCTTCGTCGCTGATGACCTGAATTGCGGCTCCGGTCACGCTTGCGGCCACCTGGCCTCCGGAGTCGTACTGAGCGTAAACCAGTCCCTCGCTTTGCAGAACGCTTAAATTATAATTGCCGGCGGTTAAACCGGTAAAGGTAAAGTTGCCGTTTTCATCGGTAGTGCCTGAGAAAGCCGCCCGGCTGCCGGATTCGGCCCAGGGCAAGCGCAGCATACGGGAAGCCATTTGAACTCCCGCTCCGGGAACCGGATCTCCGTTAATATCAACGACCGTGCCCGCGAAAGTCAGGGTTGCTCCTCCCCCTCCTCCTGAACTGGAGCTGCCGGTTCCTCCGCATCCCGCTAAAATAGCCAGGCTTAGCAGGGCCGCCAAAAGAAATAAACCGGTAAACCTCAGATTTGTATTCATAACTCTACCCCCTCTTTTAAAATGTGTTGAAAAATCTTTTTTTAAATTTCTGGCATATGGTAGATTATCCCTTGTCTTTACATTTTTAAAATAAAACCGGCCCCCTAGGATAGGAGGCCGGTTTTAAGCGCACAATTAGTGGGTATAGGCTCGCATCAGCAGTTGCGAGAACGACCCGTCCTCCATCCAGTGCCAGGAGCCGAGTGAACGGAACCCAAGAGTAGCGTGAGCGCCGGAAGCCGTTACGGCAGTATCGGAAGCGATGCCCCAATCCATGGCGAGCCCCTGGGAACCATAAGTGGAGGCCGCCCCCCAGTCGAATAAACCGCCGTCATCCAGGTAACCGAGGTTGCCGCCTGCCGGAACGGGAGTGAATCCGGCCACCACGCCCCCTACCGGCTGATCGTTGCTGTTCCCGAAACGCACCGTCAAGTAGCGGAGTTCCGGGTCATAGGTGTGCGCTCCGCCCCCGGTTACAGTGTTAAACTGGCCGGCATTAATGCAGCGGAATAAAACATTGGTGTAATCGTTGAATAATTCAAAACCGGCATAAGTTCTATAATACCCGGCCGGGGTCATATCCAGGGTGTACTGAAAATAAGCCGGCAGGTCGGTAATGGTGAAAGCTCCGTCTTCATCGGTGGTAGCCCGGTAAAGCGAGGCGGAATCATAATCGTCATCGTTGCGGCAGACCAGAACCGAGGCCCCGGCGACCTCAGCGTCCGAGTAGTCCTGCAGCACCCCGGAAACCGTGCGTTTGGGATAATTAATCGCCTTGACCCCTTTAATGGTAATTTCTCCGGCAAATACCCGGGCGGTTTCCCCGCTGGCGAACACCCAGCCCGGATCACCTGCGCTGGGTGTCACGGTCAGGGTGTAGGTTCCCGGATCGCCTTGGTAAAACACCTTAATAGCCGGATCATTATAGGCGAAAGTGGCATCCCAGTTGACTTGGGAAGGAGCATCGCTCAGGTAGCCCTCGTCTCCCCAGTTTCCGGTAGCGGTGATTACGGTCTTGGGAATTCCGACCCCGTTCTGGCTGGGAACTTCTCCCCAGGAGGCCAGGTAGCCCTGATCGTTTGAAGGATCGTAGGCGTGCCCTCCCCCCAGCATGGCGTCAATTTGGCCCTGGGTGAAGCAAGTCAGCATGAACCCGTCGCTAAGACCGAGATTCTCGGTAACTTCAAAATACATGTTGCACTTGGCGTAAGCGGCATCATAGTTAGTGCGGTTGACTACAAAAAGCTGGTTCCCGTAGGGTACATTATTCAGGGTAAACTGCCCCTGGGCGTTGCTGGTGGCGGAAACGGCGGTACCCTGAACTTCCACCCGGATACTGGGAACTCCGGCGCCCAGAGCGTCCCGGACGGTTCCCGAAATAGTGAAGGTTTCGGGGGCGGTGGTGGCCTGATCCACCGCAAAATAGATTTCTCCGTTCACCAGGTCGGCGGCGGCTATCTCTCCGTCGGCAAAAACATAATTGCGTTTGGTGTAAGTGTAGCTTACCGCCGAGCCTCCATCGGCCACGTTATAAAACAGCAGGTAGCTGTTGGAGTAGGTGCGCGAAGAGGTCAGGCTGTCCATAGTGGTGTTGTTGCCGGGAAAAACCCCGATATCGGTATGGGTGGCGGGTGCGGAAATTTCGCCGAAGCAGGAAGGAATGGCCTGATCGTCGGATTCTCTTTCTCCTCGCAGCAGGATCATCTTGACATTGGTGGGGTGATAAGTATCGAAAGCCGCGGTCTGCACCATAGGATACCTTAAGCCGGTATTATCCTCGGCGAGGTTGATTCTGGTTCGGGTGGGCCGGTAGTTGTTTTTGGTAATTCTAACCTGGTAGTCCCCGGCAGGGATTTGCGTAATGGAAAAAGCCCCCTGGGCGTCGGTGTCCACTCCTGCATTGAAAGAAGTTCCCACCAGGGAAACCCGGGCCGCGTTTATCGCGGTTTGGTCGATTTCCTCGATTCTGCCTGAAAAAGTATATAAGGTAGGATAAGCCGTAGCGTAAATCGGGGAATAAACAATTTCACCGGCAATGGGCACGATGCCGTTCAAGGCCTGAAAAGTATAACCGGTTTCGGCCGCGGTGAAGTTGTAAGAAGCCGCATCAGCACCATAAAAGAAGGCCATCCCGTTATTGTTGGTTACGGTATTGGTCCAAGACACCGCAATCGGAGCGGCATCGGTTATGTATCCCCGGGCGGTGTAGGCCTGAGCGGTATTGATAGATGCGCCGGCAATGGAATTGTCGTTATCCTGACGCCTGGCGTGCAGCAATATGTACCCGGAATCGGCATCGTATTCATGACCCGGTCCGCCCACGAAGGTATCCCACTGGTCTTCCTGTATCAAGACGGGACTCAGACCGGTAAGGTTGCTGTTGACGGTGAGCAGCATGTTCAAGGGCACATAGCCCGTATCGCTTAAACGCAGGGTGTAGTTGCCCGCAGCCTGGCCGGTAAACTGAAAAGAGCCGTCCTCGCCGGTGATCACCTGAGCCCGAGGGGCGTATGAAGGAATAGTGCCGCGGGAGCGGGTATTAAAATCTACCGTGGCCCCGGCAATCGGGGTAACCCCGTCGGTTTCGGTTAAAATGCCGGAAATCGTATATCCGGTGGTTCCACCTCCCCCGCCGCTGGAACTGCCGGTTCCCCCGCAGCCCGCCAGAATTAGCAGGCCGAGCAGAATGGCAGCCATTACCGGTAAAGACAACTTGAAGCTGGTTTTCATTAAAGCACCTCCCAAAAAAATTAATCTCTTGAGTATTTTTTCTCAACCGGAGAAGAAAATTCCTTTAAAAAAAAAGAAAGCCTCCCGGGAAAGGAGGCTTTCGGTTAGTAATAGGGTTTTTCGGTTAGGGATGGGAGAGGGCCTGCATCAGGATTTCCACGATGGTTCCGTTGTTGCCATAGGCCCACATCTCCTCGAAATTCAGAGTAGTGTGGGTGCCCCCGACTTCAATATTGGAGCCGCCGGCATAACCATAACCGATGGCCGTTCCGTCATCGGTAGTGGAAGTTGCGCTCCAGTCGGCCGCGCCATCGTCCAGGTAGCCGAGATCGCCTGCTCCCGGAGCGGGAGTCAAGACGGCGGTTACGCTGTCCACCGGGATATTGTCGCCGTCCGTGTAATGCACCATGAAGTAAGTCTTTAACTCATCATAAGGGTGGCTGCTCTCCGGGGTATTGAACACCGCGGTGAAACCGGCATTGTCGAACCCGATCAGGTTAAGGCCGGTCAAATCGGCAAACAGCGAAGTTCTAACCGTGCAAGGCAGGTAGTTGGTTTTGGTTAAGCTGAACTCCTGGCTGTCGTTGGCAGGCAGGACGCTATCGAAGGAGAAGTTTCCGGCCGGACCGGTAAGAACGGTGTAAAGAGAAGGATGATTGTTGCCGTAATGTCGTTGAGCTACCAATTGCACAGCATTAATGGGGTTGCCGGTAGCATCATCGATATTGCCCGAGAAAGTGCGGGTGGGATAATTGTGAGCCTTGACTTCCTTGATGGTCAATTCGCCCGGGAAAGTCAGGACGGTTTCATTGGTTGGGAAAATCCAGCCGGGATTGTAAACGGTGGGAGTCAGGGTCAGGGTTTTGCTGGTTCCTCCCGTTACTGCGCTGCCTTCATAGAAGATTTTTACCGGCTGGCTGGTGTAAGCGTAGGTAGCGCTCCAGTTCACCGTAGCCGGACTGTCTTGCAGGTAGCCTTGAGCCGCCCAGGTTCCGCTGGCCGTGATGGTTAGTTTTGGAATATTTCTGTCGCCGTCGGGCAGACTTCCTATAATGCCAAGATAGCCCAGGGTAGCGCTGGTGGGATGATAAGTCTGACCGTTCAGCATGGCGGTCAGTTCAGCCTGGGTGAAACACATCAATCCCATGCTGCGCTCATTGGGGGTATAGGTTATATCCTCGGTTACGGTGTAGTAATTATTGCACTTGGCATAGTCGGTATTGGCGTAATCGTGGTTAATCCGGAAGAGCTGGGTTCCGTAAGGCACGCCGGTTAATGTAAATAAACCGTCGGCATCGGTAGTGGTGTTAATGTTGGGATCGCTGAACAACTCCACCCTTATTCCCGCCGGGGCGTGATCGTTCATGGATTGAACCAGGCCAGTAACCGTGAAAGTGGCGGGGCCGTACGCCTGGTTGACCGCGTAGCAAACTTCTCCATTGGTTAATTCGACTTGTGGAATGGCTCCGTCATCGAAAGTATAGCCGGGTTTGCTGCTGGAATAAACGACGTCCGAGCCTCCGTCGGCAACATCGTAAAACAGGAAGTAACCGTTGGAGTGAGTCTTTTCGGAATTGAGAAAATCGATTGAGTCGTTGGCGCCGGGAAATACTCCGAGGTCGGTATAAGTAGCCGGGCCGGCAAGCTCGTTGCGGCAGTCGGGCAAACCTTGCCGGTTGGTGGCTTTAACCGTTTTAATCATAACCATATTAACGCCCGTGGGATGATAAACGTCAAAAGCCGCGGTTTGCAATATGGGATATTCCAGGCCGGTTAAGTCCTGGTATATGCCGAGCTGGCTGCGGGTGGGCTGGAAGTCGTCTTTTGTTACCCGGATAGTATAGTCGCCGTTGGTAACGTTGGTGATGGTAAAGGCCCCCTGGGCGTTAGTTTCGGCGATTAACTGGGTGCCTACCAGGGCTACGGTGGCTTCGGGGACGATAGTTCCGTCAATTTCTTTGATGGTTCCGGAAATGGTATTGTTCACCGGATAACCGGTGGCCATAATCGGGGTGAAAACCACTTCTCCGGGAATGGGAACTATTCCGTTGGCCGCCTGGAAAGTGTAGCCGGTTTTGGTGGCGGTGAAATTATAAGAAGCGGCGTCGGTTTCATAGAAGAAAGCAACTCCGTTATTGTTGGTCACGGTATTAGTCCAGGAAACCGCAACGGGAGTAGTATCGGTGATGTAACCCTTATTGGTGTAAACCTGTGCGCTGTTGATGGCCGCTCCGGGAATGGGGCTGATGTTATCTTGCCGTATGGCCTGCACCAGGATGTAGCCGGAATCCGCATCATAAGGATGAGTTCCGTCTCCCACGAAAGTGTCCCATTCGGCAACTTGAATCAGCATGGGATTGACGGTGAGATTGTCTGCTACCGTTACCAGGCTGTTCAGCGGTACATAGTTGGTTTTAGAGCATCTGATGGTATAGTTGCCCGCGGGTATGCCGGTGAAGGCATAATCGCCGTTTACATCGGTATGCACGGTATAGCGGTGATTTTTCGCGTTGCTGAAAAATCCCCGGGAGCGGGAATTGATGGTAACCGTGGCGTTGGCGATCGGGGTTGAGTTGTCGGTTTCGGTCAAGGTTCCGCCCACGGTGTAGGTGGTGGCAGTGGTTCCCTCCAGGAAAACTATGGAAACTTGCCCGGCGATCGGGGTTACGGTAGCGCTGGGGAAATTCCATCCGGCCCGGTGCCCTTCGGCGGTGTAAGCTACGGCGGGAGTGACCCCGTCGAAGATGCCGGCTTCCAAATCGGTGGTGGAAGTTCCGCTCCAGTCAACGGTGGGAGGATTGCCGTCGATGAAATATCCTTGACCGGTATAGCCTCCTCCGGTCCCGCTCAAGCTAAGCACTACCTGAGTGACGGCATCCTGGGTAGCCGAAGTGGCGTTGGCGATTACATAACTAGTGGTGGTGGAATAGGGGTGGTCGCCCATGACGTCGGCCCATTGATCCTCATCGGTGATCACGCGGAAGTGGGCGCTGGTATCGCTTTGGGAGATGGCTCCCGCCGCGTTGTAAGTAGTGAAAACATTGTCGCCCTGGAGAATACTTACGTTGTAGTTACCGGCTGAAACCCCGGTAAAAATGAAATTACCGTCGGCGTCGGTAGTGGCAGTTACAGCTCTGGAACGGAGAAAAAAGCTCCGGGAAGCCAGTTGGACGGTAACTCCTTCCAGAGCTACATCCGTAACGTCGCTGACGTTTCCTCCGAAAGTCAAGTTTCCTGGTGTAGCTCCGGGACTGGAGCTACTGGTTCCTCCGCAGCCTGCCAAAATGGCTAAGCTAAGCAGGGCCGCCAAAAGAAATAGACCGGTAAACCTCAGATTTTTGTTCATTATCCCTCTCCTTTTTAGTTTTAATGCTATTACCTTCTAGTTTTCCCGCATATTTCCTTTACTCGAAAAAGAAAAACCCGCGAAAAAATCACGGGTTTTTTGAGGTTTACTTAGATGTTTGGGTTTATAGTTTTCTCCGGGTTAAATTATTTTTGATCGGGTTGGGGATTACCAGGAAACCGCTGTAAGGGTATTCGGTAGCCTGGGTTCCCACTCTGGCGTACGAATCGTTGGGTTCTCCCAGAGCGTTGTCGTGATTTTCGGTGTTACCGGTGTCTTCAATCCTGTTAGCGTAAGTGTTGCCGGTGCCCTGTACCGCATCGATCAAGGCCGGGTTCTGCGAGTCGGGCGCGGCAATCACATAGTAGTTATAGGCTCCCTCAAACTGCGAGGGGCCTTGTCCTCCGCCTTGTCCCAGGTTGACATACCCATAATTCTGGTTGCTGAGGTTGAGATAATGAGCGGCCGCGTCCTCGGGCAGGTAGCTGTCGTTTCCGCCCCAGACCTGGTAGGTTCCGGTTCCTTCGGGCGGGGTAATGACGGTAATGTACCACCAGAAATAGTACTCTTCGGCTTGGGGTTTAATGACCAGATACCCGTCATTGTCGTAAGAGCCGGGGTCTCTAACTCCCAGTTCGGCGTAAAGGTTGTCGTCCACTCCTCCTCCGGCGTTGGAACAATCCCGGGTGGAGTCGGAGTAACAGTATGTCTGGTATTGGTCGAAATAATCGTAATTAGATTGATGCCCGTAAACCGCATCGATCTTTACCGGGTTATTATGATCCGGGCAGGTGATCACATAATATTGATAGCTGCCGGAACTGAAAAAAGTCTCGGTGGAACTGGCCTCTCCCAGGTAAGTGTAGTAACGTCCGATATTGAAATAGAAATAGTTGGGGTCGCCCAAAGGCGTGTTTCCGCCCCAGACATCGTAAGTTCCGGATCCTTCAGCGGGAGGAATTACGGAAATTCTGCTCCAGCGGGGAGCGGGACCGAACTGAATACCATCCAGGCCTTGCGGGAAAATTCCGTGGAAGGTGGGTTTCCCGTCCACCAGGGCTTGTTCCGGCCCCCAGATGACTCCTGAGGTCTGGTATTCCCGGCCCGGCAAGTAAAGAGTGAGGTCGATGATCGGATTCTCATAGAATTTGGACAAGTCCAGGGTAACCTGATGAGCGGTCTTGCCGTCTTCGTAGGTTATCGGGGTTGGGGAGCTTAAACTGGCTTTCAAGTCGGCCAGGTAGCTCTTAATCAGGTTCAACTGGTCAATGTTGGTTTGATCCCAGTTGGGAACGTTGGGGTCGTGCTCATCGAGCATTTCATCGAGGGCTGAAGTTATTTCATCGCACATCGCAGAGAGGTCTTCCCCCGCCTGGCTCATCAGGTCGGCGCCTTCCCCGCCGGTTTTAAGGGTGGCAAAGGGAGCGGGAGGCAGGCCTTCGCGGGCGAATATGCGGAACTGGCCGTCGCTTTCGTTGGGGTCGATCATCCACTGGTCGAAACTTCCATAATTCCAATCATAAGCCTGGTAAACCGAAATCCAGGAGCGCAGGCCCAGCATCAATCCTTTTAAGATGCGGGCGTGCTGGTTGGTGAAGTAGTAAGTTTCCGGCCGGTTTTTCGCGGCTTTGGCATCCTGGTCGTAAGCGGCTTTTAAGGCTTCCAGCCCCTGATAGCTGATGGTCTGCCGGAAATCGGTATCCTGGGCGATAAGATCCAGGATGGCCATACTGTCGCTGAGTTTTTCCTTCAAGGCGGCAAGATCGGTGGAAAGCTGGTTTACATCGCTGGAAGCAAAGCTTGGCAGGTATTCCCCGCTCAGATTTTTAATGATCCGAGCCACCACGTCCTGGCTGGGGTACTGCCCGCTGGTTACATAAGCCAAAATGCTTTTGCCGTATTCGCCTAGTTCCAAGTTGTCCTGCATGCTCTGGCCGCAATTTTTTAAATCCACCAGGGAAACCGTGAGCAGGTAGCCCAGGTTGGCCGATGGATCATTGGCGAAAGCCGGATCCTGGTGAATCAGGTTGAATTGCGTTCCGGCCCGCTCGAAGTTACCGGCATTGAGCTGGTTCCAGGCGCTTTGGGGGGTGTAGGTATTGGCTACGATCACCGTTCCGGTCAGGCTGGGATTCTGCCCGTCCCGGTACTGGAAGGTGCCGAAATTATCAAAAGTATAGCTGGCGGAGTCTCCGCTTTCGATTATCCGGTTGTCGAAGGGAGAATCCTGGCTTAAAGACTCCAGGGAATGGGGGCTGCTGCCGTTATTCCGCCACAGCAGGGTGGTTCCCGGATTTACGGTGATGGTTTGCGGAATAAACCCGTCGTCGTTGATGGTTACTCCCAGGTTGACTTCCAGTTGGTTTATGTAAAACGGGGTAACGTAAAACGGCATTTTCCGGTGCGCCACAATAGTTCCGGCCTGGTTGCGCGCCGTAAATTCTCCGGTTTTATCCCCCGCCGGGATGCTGGGAAAACTGATTTCCGGGTTTGCCGGAGTAAGCTGCCCGGTGATAGGAGCGGAGAGGTTTTCTCCGCTGATGGAGATGTCGATTTGGGTGGTATCGCTGGGAATAAACCGTTTGTCGGCCTCGGGGAATTTGACCTTGATCTTTACCGTTCCGCTTTTGGCGTCGGTTTGTGGGGGATTAGCCGGGTTTGAGCCTCCGGCGTTGCCGCCGCAGCCGGTCAAGAAAAGTCCCAACATCAGGGCCGGAATTAGAAACAGGGTGACGAGACGCTTTAAACTGTTCTTCATTTACTTCACCCCCTTATGCTTTTTGGTTGAGGCAGGCAAGGCAGGCGGCTGGTTTTTCGAGTCGATGATGACGTCTATTCCGCCCAGTACCAGGGAATAAGAAACGTTGAAAATGTTTTGAGAGTCTTCATCCAGCTTCATGCCCTTGACAAAGTTGACCCAGAGCTGGTCGAACTTCCCAGCCTGGTTGTTGCCGGGCAGGGGGTCGAAGGCTGATGCGCCGATACCGGCTCTCATCCAGTTTTCCGGCATCAGGCCGCTGATCTCTTGCGGCAGGGTGGGGAGCTTTATGTTTTGAACCGGCAGGCTCACCAGGGTCCATTTGACTTCGCGGGCGCTGGACTGCTGCGTTTTACTGACGGAGTTGATTTCATATACTCCGCCGTAAAGCACCAGGCTCATCATGTTGAGCTTGGAAACGTCCGAGCCGCTGGTGGTCCAGCGGAAAGTCGAGCTGTCGGTTCCGGTCAGGTCGGATAAGTTCACTTCGGGAATCAATAGTTCCAGTTGATTGGGGATGCCTCCCAGTTTGACCCGGTAGCTTTTGCGGCTGGATACAGTTTTGTTGGGTTGGGATAGGATTAAAGCCTGGCAATAAAGCTCGTCGGCCGGGAAGCGGTCGGCTACCCAGAAGCTGCCGTAGTTATGTAAAAGAAATTCCTCCTGGTAAGGGTTGTAAGCAGTCATTTCAAAGGTCTGTCCCCGGCGCTTGCCCATAATTTGCACCAGATTTACCGGCTGGTTGGCTACCCAGTTGACCAGGGAACCCTGGTGGTTCATTTCCACCACTTGTTCGGTCTGGTTGATTTCCTCGGGAATCAGATCGGTCAGCCAGCCGTAGTAGAAACCGGTGATCGCCCGGTTGGAACCGGTGGGAACAAGCTGATCATTATTCCAGGTCTGGGCCAGTAGGGAAAGTTTTCCGTCGCGCTGCAGGTTGTCTTCGTAAATATAAATCCCCTGGAAAGCATAATAAGGAATGCCGTCGGTTTCTCCGGCATCCTGGCCGTTGGAATACATCAAGGGCTGAAAATTAACCTCGGTATAGTTTTGCGGCATCCGGTTCAGTTTCAAGTCAAACTGACAGCCGGTATAACTTGCATAATTGGGCCGGTCTTCGAAATTTTCCATTCTCACGATGATGGGGTTGGAGAACAGCACTTGCTCGAAAGTAACCAGCACAATGGATTGGTTGTTGAGTTCCCCGTTGATGGTTCTTGAAGGAGCGCTCTCCGGGTTTTGTTGCTGGGGACTCATAGCCACGGTAAAGGTTCCCCGGTTTCTTCCCAGGTCTCCGAAGTCGGCTTCTCCGTTCTCATTAGTGACCTTGCTGTCCTGCACGCTGGTATTGTTGGTTCCGTGCAGTACCACCCGGGCGCCTTCTACCGGCAGGCTGTTTTCCAGCACCACGATTTTTAAGTTATTGCCGGTGGCAAAATTCGCCACAAATACCGGCACCATGGCCGAAACTTCAGCCAGCCCGTCGCTGACCGTGAGTTTGAAGTTGAATACTCCGTCTTGGGCCGATCCGTTCCAGGCGGCGGTTGCTCCCTGGGCCGACCAGTCTTCATCCTGTCTGAGAGTCCAGGCATAGGTGAGCGGATCGCCGTCCGGGTCGTAAGCCGCTCCACTCAGGTTGACCGTCTGGTTCAAACCCGGATTGTTGGGATCAGCCGAAACGCTGGTGATGACCGGCGGGTGGTTGGGGATAATGATGTCCCCCAGATCCAGGTCATCTGGGCCTGCGGCGATTTGCCGGCAAAATATTCCATAAGCGAAAACCATGAATTCGCTGTTGGGCAGCACGTCAAAGGCAAAAATTCCATCCCGGCCGGTAGTTACGGTCTGGCCGTTGGTGCCGATCACGGTGATTCCGGAGACCGGGGTTTCGCCGTTTTCCTTGACGATTCTTCCGGTAATCCTCCGGCTCAGATCCACCTGGTAAGTTCCGATATAGCGGGCGGGAGCCGCGCTGGTTCCGGGAATCGAAGCGATAAGGCTGGGGGATCCCACATCCTGCCAGTTGACCGTTCCTCCGGCCCCTGCTTCATTGAGATCGGAGTTTCCGCAGGCAATTTCGTTCCAGCCCAGATAAGCCGAAATGGCGATCCGCTGATCCCCGCCCAGATTATTAGCCGGAGCGGAGGCGGTCTTTAAATCCCAGTCGTATCGCCAATTGGTGTAGCTTTCCCGGCCTCCGGGCGATCTTTTGACATTGAGGAAAAATATTCCGTTACTGTCGGTATAAGCGTAAGAGAAGAAATTATCGGAATTGGCTCCCGGGATGCCGCTGGCTTTAACCATGGCGCCGGGCAAAGGATTGCCCTGATCGTCGGTGAGCTTTCCGCAGATGACGGTGTGAGTATATGCCGGGTAATCGACATTCCACCAGGAGAAATGGTTGACTTCGGCCTTGGCGTAAAGATCCCCGCCATAATTGAGGAGATCGGCGCCCTGGGGAATGGTGTTGCCTTCTTCATCCACCAGCAGGCCGTAAATCGGGTTTCCGCTCTCCTCTACATGCAGTTTCCATAAGCCGCTGTCTTCATCGAAGTAGTAAATCGGCACCTGGATGCCTTCGAGTTGGGGGTTTTGGTCTTGCAGCAAGGGGAGGCTGGCTTCCGGCACCAGCATGGTAACGGTGGACCAGTTGTCGGCTCTCTTGCGGCTTTTGGTGGTGGTAAGTTCAACCCGCTGGTTGTTCTGGTCTTTTAAAACCACTTCGGACAGTACTACCGACTGCAGGATGATGGTTTCATCGGCGGCCCGGCCCTTATGTTTTTTCCTGTCCGGGTTTTCCGCCAGGAAGTTCCCCGGGAAAATTTCCGATCCGGTGTTGGGGTCGAGGTAAGTGGTGGAGCCGCTCAGGCTGGTCACCCCTGCGGGGATGGCGTCTTTGGGGATATCTACCTGCATCAGATCGCCGGGTTCCATCCGCCCTCTTTTGCCGCGCACTAATTTCACCCGTCCCCGGCCTTGGTTGACCAGTGAAATCGTCTCGCCTTCATCGGCCAGATCGATGACCCCGATGCTTTGGGCTTCGGTCAGCACAACCGCCAGAACGGTGTTCTCTCTTAAATAAAGGGTTCGGGTATTGTTGGCGTAGCCTTCTTTTTCGCAAGTCAGGGCGACTTTTAAAGGCTGGTCGTTTAGAGTGATGGGCATTCCGCTGAACAGGAAAGTTCCGTTGGCGTCGGAAAAGGCCACGAAAGTTTCCCCGTAGGCGTTGCCGCCCACGGTAACGGTTTCGCCCAGAGGAGCTATGTCCCCGTCCTGGTTGACGTCAACCCGGGCGGTTAGCTTCACTCCGGAAATGGGGGTTCCGATTACGGCCCGGGAACGCTGGTTACCGCGTTCCCCTGGGTTTCCCACCCCTCCGCCGAGGTCGCCTGTTCCGATCCAGTCGCTGGAGGGCGAGGGGTTCTGGGAGGGAGCGCCTCCTCCTCCGCTGCTGTTGTTTCCGCATCCGGAGAGCAATAAGCAGCTCAGGGCGACCATCAGGAGCAATAAAATGGTTTTTCTGGTGAGGGTGATCAGTCCGGTTAGAGCGCCGGTGGGTCTTGCCGTCATACTTTACCTCCATTTTTTTATAAGATAAATCAATTAAGTTTAGCATTAAATAATCCTTTAAGTTGTTAAAAGATTGTTAACTTTTAGCGGATAAGAGGGTAATTTTTTATCATCCGGCAATTGAGATGCCGCAACTTAGGTTAGGGTTACCCGCCTCTTAAAATCCGCCCCAAAAGGGCGGCCTGATCGCGGCGGTTGAAATTTTTGCGGACATATTCCCGGCCTTTTCGCCCCATAGTTTTCACTTTTTCCGGGCTGAGGGCGGCTTCCAGGATTTGGCGGCTCAGCTCCCCGGACTCGTGAGGCACGATGATGCCGCATTCCCCCTCTTTTAAGATCCGGGTGCTGACCCCTTCCTCGGCCACTAATAGGGGGCAAAGCCCCAGGGAGAGGGAGTCCAGCAGTTTGTTCATCAATAAAGTCTTGGCTACCGGGATGCGGGGGTAAATCACCACTCCCAGGTCGGCGGAGGCCAGGTAAGCCGGAACCGCCTCGCGGGGGCGGGAGCCCAGAAAACTGACGTTGTTCAATTCCAAACTCCGGGCTTGCTCTTCCAGCTGGGCTTTGTAATTTCCGTCCCCGATCAAGACAAATTGGATTTCCGGGTGGTCTTTTAGTTTTAGAGCCGCTTCCAGCAAATAATCCAGATAATTGAAGCGGCCCACGGCCCCGGCGTACATCACGATAAATTTTCCCTGTTTTTTAAGTTCGGCCATCTCCGGGGGGGTCTGTTCCGGGGCGTAATCCAGCCATTCCTCGTCCACTCCGTTGGGCAGCACCGCGATTTTGTCCGGGCGAATTCCCAGTTTTAAAAAATAGTCGCGGTAGCCCTCAGTCAAGGCGATGACTTTTTCGGCCTTTTGGGCGAGGAATTTTTCCAGCCAGTATGAGAATTTGATCAACTGCGGGTTGTTCAGCATCCCCATTTCTACCGGGGCCTGGGGCCACAAGTCCCGCACTTCGAAATAAAAGGGGACTCCCTTGATCCGGCTCACCAGGTATCCGGCCAGGGCGGTGAACAAAGAGGGCGAGGTGCTTAGCACCAGGTCGGGCTTTTGGTCAGGGAAGGCCGCGAGGATGGAAGTAACCAGAAAGCTCAGGTAGCAGGAAATCCGGCCCAAAAATCCCCGGCGGTAAACCGGGGCGGCGTAAACTCTTACTCCCTGGATTTTGGGGTTGGCAAAAGTGAATTTCTGTTTCAGCCCGGAGAAATCGGGAAAAGCTTTTCCGGTTAAATAGTTGAGCGAACCCCCGACAATGTAAAACTCAAAATCGTCAAGCCCGGTTAAATGCTCGAACAGCTTGATATGCCGGACTTCTCCCGGCTCGTGGGCCGCAACGAAAAACTGGTGAATGAAGAGAACTTTCACTACTTGATTATTATAGCTTGGGAAGATTGATTAATTCAAGCTCCTTCATTCTTTGGGTAATTTCGTGCAATAAATTGTCGCACTCGGTTTTGATTTCGCCGATCCGGCGGTTGATTTTGTCCACGAATTCTTCATCTTTAATGGCGGGTAAATTTATTTCCATATTCATCAACCCTCCTTGCAGGGCCGACCTCAGCAGGATGATCCCCACCCCCAGGTCGGAGGCGCAGTTCTTATTACATATATCCAGCAAATCCTTGGCCTGGTAAAGGAGGGCGAGGGATTTTTCCACGGTTTTCAGGGGAACCAGCGTCGCGGTCTTATAGGCGGCCTGGATGGCGGCCTTGCGAATATTTTTTTCGGCCTCGTCGGTCTTGGGGAGGCGGAAAGCCTCCATCACCTGGTTGAAAGCCCCGGTGTCTTCGGAAATCAGGGCTTCCAGTTCATAGGCTTGTTTTTTAAGTTCGGTGGTGTTTTGGCAATTCTCGGGCTGGGAAAGTTCCTGTACCATCACCAATAAACCCGCCCCCAGCTGCCCCGCCAGGGCCGACACCGCCCCCCCGCCGGGCGCGGGGTTGGAGCTGGCTAGTTGGGTAAAAAATTCGGGTTTGAGCATGGGTGCCTCCTAAAAATTTTAGTCTTTTTTTTAATTGCTTGAAATTATAGCAATTCCTCTTGGAACAAGGATTCTTTAGGAGGTTAAAGAATCCTATCCCAATGGAGAGTTAATTTTAAACTATGCTAAAAAAATATTTTGTTAGAATAAATATATCGTAAATTATAAGAGAATCAATAAATTATGCTTAAACCACAAACAATCTCAGAATTTATGCTATACACTACAACACTGCTGTCCAATAAAAATTTCCAGTTAAAAAAAGGGATAACCTCTAATCTCTTAAAAGTTTAAGTTGAAACCCAAAAACCAAGAGAAGGAGGCTATCCATGTATAACTATAGCACAATCTTCCAGCAGTTGTCAGCCTTCATTCCGCGGAGTGAATTCGATCAAGCGGTGGCGGCCTTTCAGGGGAACCGGTATGTTAAGACTTTCAAGTGCTGGAGCCAGTTCATCGCCAATCTTTACGCCCAAATCAGCGGCAAAGACAGTCTCCGGGAAATTGAAACCGCTTTGAAAACCCAAAAGTCCAAATGGTACCACCTGGGATTAAGCAATATCGCCCGTTCCACCCTGGCTCACGCCAACAAACATCGTCATTACGGCATTTTTGAGCGTTTGTTTTATCAATTTCTGGCTCGCTGCCGGGATTTAACCCCCAGTCATAAATTTAAATTCAAGAACCCCCTTTACGCTTTGGATGCTTCGGTCATTGATCTTTGCCTGTCTTTGTTCCCCTGGGCGGAATTCCGGCAGAAAAAAGGGGCCGTCAAGCTTCACTGCCTGCTGGATTATCGGGGAGAAATACCCAGCTTTCTTTTAATAACCGAGGGCCGACACCATGAGTGCCGGGTGGCCAAA